>Ga0075163_10000001_pt1 | contig 464493 bp, 413 predicted proteins | sample JI1023141ADNA_FD_71478 | JGI IMG/M metagenome (GOLD analysis project Ga0075163, IMG submission 71478) | Wastewater effluent complex algal communities from Wisconsin, to seasonally profile nutrient transformation and Carbon sequestration -... | ecosystem: Engineered > WWTP > Effluent > Algae...
TTGAAGCAATTATCCCAAAACCTCCGGTAAAAAGGTGAATCGGGCTTGCATATTCAGTTTACTGGGCATACTTTTGTGTCCCTTTTTAAAAGGATAGGTGTATTTTATTGGGTTTTTAAAGCAAAAAAAGCGTGGATCACAACAGTTATAAAACGACCAACACGAATAAGGCAACCGCTGAAAAAAATTGGCTTATAGTAGATGCTGAAGGACAAGTTCTGGGGCGTGTAGCAAGTCAGGTGGCTAAAATTATCCGTGGAAAAAATAAACCCGGCTATACTCCCAATGTTGATTGTGGAGATAACGTGGTGGTAATCAATGCAGAGAAAGTGCGTATGACAGGAAAAAAATGGAATAACAGGGTAATTTTTACCTATTCAGGTTATCCAGGTGGTCAGCGTGAGTTGTCTCCGTCTATGATACGCGCCAAACATCCTGAGCGTCTTATTGAGCATGCTGTTCGTGGTATGCTTCCTAAAAACAGCATCGGACGGCAGATTTTTAAAAGCTTGTATGTATACGCAGGCACAGAACATCCTCACACAGCACAACAACCAAAAGAAGTTAAATTCTAATCGATGGAAATTATTAACACCACAGGAAGAAGAAAGACCTCTATCGCGCGGGTTTATGTAAAGCCGGGCAAAGGTCAAATCATTATAAATGACCGCGAACTGGCCGCCTACTTTGTATCTGAGATTCATCAGACTACGGTAAAGCAAGCTCTTACCTTGTTGAAAGTAGATGGCACATACGATGTGGCGGTCAATGTTGAAGGTGGTGGAATAAAAGGTCAGGCTGAAGCAATTCGCCTCGGTATTTCCCGCGCCATGGTTCAGGTTAATCCTGAGCATCGCGCTGCATTGAGAAAAGAAGGATTGATGACCCGTGACTCACGCATGGTGGAGAGAAAGAAGCCAGGACGTAGAAAGGCAAGAAGGAAATTCCAGTTCAGTAAGCGTTAATCGAATACAAGAAAACACAATCATGGCAGACAATAAATTGACAACACAGGAATTGATGGACGCAGGTGTTCACTTCGGCCACCTTACCCGCAAGTGGAATCCCAAGATGTCGGAATACATCTTTATGGAAAACAATGGTATTCACATCATTGACCTGAACAAAACACAAAAGTGCCTGGAGGAAGCCATCTTCTCGCTAAAGAATATTGTGCGCTCTGGTCGTAAGATCATGTTCGTTGCCACGAAAAAACAAGCAAAGGATATTATTCACGAAGAAGCAGTTCGGTTGAACATGCCATTTGTTACAGAGCGTTGGTTGGGTGGTATGTTGACCAACTTCGCCACTATTCGTAAGTCATTGAAGAAATTAGCTCAGATTGACAAGTTGATGAAGGATGACTCTTTCACAAACCTGGCAAAACGTGAGCGGTTGATGATTACTCGTGAGAAAGCAAAACTGGAGAAACTCCTAGGAGGTATTACCGATCTTAATCGTCTTCCGGCAGCTTTGTTTGTTGTGGACGTTAAGCGTGAGCATATTGCCGTGGCAGAAGCGATGAAACTGAACATTCCGGTGTATGCCATGGTGGACACTAACTCAGATCCTTCCAATATTGATTTCCCTATCCCTGCTAATGATGATGCGTTTAAATCAATTTCGTTGATCACGAAGCAAGTGGGCAGAGCGATAGAAGAGGCCCTGATGGAGCGCAAAAAAGATAAGGAAGATGCGGGCCATAAGAAAGATGAGGAGGAGAAGAGAAAAGTAGACGAAGTAGTCGAAGCAAAATAATACATGAATTAGCCGATGTGCTAATAAGCTAATAACAGTTGAACATCGGCCCTCAGCCGGTGTTCAACTTTTTTAATACAAACCTGAAATTCTATAACCGTAAAATCGTAACTAACTATGTCAGCAATTACAGCACAAGATGTAAATAAACTCCGCACCATGACAGGTGCCGGAATGATGGATTGTAAAAAAGCATTGACCGAAGCCGATGGTGATTTTGAAAAAGCCATTGAGATATTGAGGAAGAAGGGGCAAAAAGTATCTGCTTCCCGTTCAGACCGTGATGCCAAAGAAGGCTCCGTCTTCATTAAGGTAAGTGATGATAAGAAGGAAGCCGTGTTGATTGCACTTAACTGTGAGACCGACTTCGTAGCCAAGAATGAGGAATTTCAGAGCTTAGGCAAATTGATTGCAGCAACAGCGTTTGCAAAAAAATCCGCGTCAAAAGATGCGTTGCTCAATGAGAAAGAGGGCAGCTTAACGCTAAACGAGAAGATCACTGAATTGGTAGGTAAGATTGGTGAGAAATTGGAGGTAAGTGAGTACGTGCGAATGACTGGTGAGGCCGTTGTTCCTTATATACACTCCGGCAGCAAGTTGGGAGTGCTTGTTTCATTAAAGGGTGTAAACGGCAAGGATGTAACTGAAGCCGGCAAAGATGTAGGCATGCAGATTGCCGCTATGAATCCTGTGGCTGTAGACGAGAAATCCGTAGACAGATCAGTGATTGAAAAAGAACTTGAGATTGCAAAAGCTCAAATCATTGCCGAAGGCAAACCTGAAAATATGGTTGAGAAAATTGCTCAAGGCAAACTGAATAAATTTTATAAAGACAATACACTGGTACATCAGATCTTTGTAAAAGACAATTCAAAGACAATTGCTCAATACCTGGATAGTGTTTCGAAAGGATTGACTGTTACAGATTTTAAGAGAGTTGCAATAGGATAAGTATCTTTTGCTATAATGTAAAAAGGGAGCGCGTGCTCCCTTTTTTGTTTTGAATGAGCCGCGTACGCCATTGTAATTTACCTACCCCTTGCTACATTTAATAAATGAATGCGGAAGAACCCGATTTGTCTGGCTCCTACACCTATGCCGATTATGTCACCTGGACATGGGGTGAGATGTCTGAATTGATAAAGGGCAAAATTTTCAAAATGTCACCTGCTCCCGGCAGCATGCATCAACGTATTTCTGGTAACATCTTTGGTAAACTCTGGAATTACTTGCAGAACAAACCTTGCCAGGTGTTCTCTGCACCATTTGATGTGCGGTTGCCTTCCTCCAAGAAAAGTAAGGCGGATAAGGAAATTATCACGGTTGTGCAACCTGACCTATGTGTGATTTGTGATGCTTCAAAAATAGATGACCGAGGTTGCATTGGTGCACCCGACTGGATAATCGAAATACTTTCTCCGCATACTTCTACAAAAGATCTCCGCGAGAAATTTGATGTATATGAAGAGTCTGGCGTGAAGGAGTATTGGGTAGTGCACCCACAGGAGCAGACGTTATTGATTTATACGCTGGCAGAAAACGGAAGATACATAGGCATCCTTAAGCCATTCGTTCGAACAGACAGGGTAACATCTTTCACACTGCCAGGCCTCGCAATTGATTTGGAAGAGGTTTTTCCAATAGCATAATCATATATGAAAAAATCACAGACTCTCATCTCTCGTAGAAACGCTATTGTCCCTGAAGGGATGGGTATGTTTAGCCCTGTTACCATTGTTTCAGGGAAAGGAGCATTGATAAAGGATGCGGATGGAAAGGAATACATTGACTTTGCCGGAGGTATTGGTGTACTAAATGCGGGGCATTGTCCTAAGCCTGTGGTTGAGGCTATTGTTAAACAGTCCAGACAATTGATTCATGCCTGCTTTCCAGTTGCCGTTTATGAACCTTATGTGGCCTTGTGCGAAAGATTGGCCTCTCTTTTCCCGCATGGGAAGAAGACGAAAGTGATGTTGACCAATTCAGGTGTAGAAGCTGTCGAGAATGCTATTAAAATTGCGCGACAAGCCACAGGTAAGCAGGGAATTATTTGCTTCACAGGAGGTTTCCATGGACGTACCCTGCTGGGGATGACGTTGACATCAAAGACAGGATATAAAATTGGTTCGGGTCCTTTTGCACCCGAAGTGTATCGTTTTCCTTTCCCAGATTATTATAAGCGCAACGGTGGACTCTCTCAAAAAGAATTTGTGAAGCGCGAACTGGAGATGTTTGAAGACTACCTGCATACTCAGGTGGATGCAACCAATGTGGCAGCTATCATAATCGAACTGGTGCAAGGTGAAGGTGGATTTGTGGTGGCGCCTAAAGAATATGTAACCGGTCTGGCCCGTATTTGTAAGTCGAAAGGAATATTGATGATTGTAGATGAAGTGCAGACAGGCTTTGGACGGACAGGTAAATGGGCGGCCTATCATCACTACAATATTCAACCCGATATTTCTGTTTGGGCCAAATCCATGGGCAGCGGTATGCCGATTGGTGCGGTCGTTGGCAGGGCAGATATCATGGATAAAACAACAAAGGGGACTTTGGGAGGAACCTATCTTGGTAATCCTATTGCTTGTGCAGCGGCATTGGCCACGCTTGACTATATGGAGAAAATCGACATCAATAAAAAAGGTAAGGAAATCGGGGAAAGGGTCATTAATTACTTTAAAGCCTTACAAAAAGAATGCGCTTCCATTGGCGATGTCAGAGGACTTGGAGCGATGGTGGCCTTTGAATTGGTAAAAGAAAAAGACCCGGGCCAACCTGATTCGGCACTATGTAAATCGTTGATTCATGCTTGTGCTGAAAAGGGATTACTCATTATTAGTGCGGGTATCTCAGGCAACGTCATCCGTGTGCTCAGCCCGTTGGTGATCTCACGTCCACAGCTCATGAAGGGGTTGGCAATTGTTAGGACTGAGTTGCTAAGGTTGACAGCGAACTGAACGTAGTTCGGGAAAGCCAGCCTATTGTTTTAACTCCTTCTTTTTACAGCAGCAAGAAAAAGAAGAATTGCGAGAATAAAATGAATCAGGCCGGCAGCTCCGCACGCAATTAACCACCTGAGCGTTGTATAGTCTTGAAAAAGGCTTTCAATCAAGTTTGATCGAGTGGCTTCCATAAAATTGAATAAGAAAAATAACCCAAGCAAGATTGAAAATCCTGCCCAGGCTAATTCAAGTATTCCGACATTCTTTACGATTTCGGCATCTTCCATATCGGACCTCATTAGTCGCCTAACGGCAAACGTAATCAGGCAGGTGTTTATGAGAAGTAATGCCATTAAGTTCATATTCCTTTCTTTCGATTCTGAAGGCTAAGTAATATATAACCGAATTGCGTGATACAAAAGTAAATACTACCATAAGTTATAGTTAGCAACGCAACCTTCACACCTCCCGAAATTACTTGCCTGGGAAGGTCCTCTTTAATTGTTTCAAGAGCATCAAACATTTGCAAAAAGCCGACTAGTGTTCCAAAGATGCCCAAAACAAGAATAAGTATGCCAATCTGCCGCATGCTTTCCAACAGAACGATTGGCATATCGTTGTTGCGGAGTTTTAGCATTAAGAGATAAATGAAGATGCCAATGTTACAAACAAACAGAATTGTTAAAGGAGCCATGTAGTAAATGCCGCCTTCAATGTGGTGCTGAATCATAGTTTTAATATTTAAGTTTTGCTTTCAATTAAGCAAGCTTACTACAATATAGTCAGAGTGAATTTCTCTGGTTGGCAAAGAGTATAGAAACATGGGGTTATTCATTCTTTTGATTGGCCAAAGGCGAAAAGGTGTGCGAATCTGTCGAAAAGGGTGAACTGGATAAGGCAATCCCCCTTGCTGATTTAAATCATTAGTTTTTTTATCTAATTATGCAGATACATGCTTCGGACACACCAGTTATTGGACAATCTATTTAACAAGAAACGTTGGGTCATTCATGTTTTGTTCTGGGTGATAATTCTCTTTTTTTATGTGGTCTTCTTTGGCCGCAAAAACAGCGCTTACCTGCAAACTTTATTTTTTGTAGGATTATTGATGCCCATAACAATTGTCACTACGTATTTTTTGAATTATTACCTTGTGCCCCGGTATTTAATAAAGGAGCGCTACGGTCATTTCCTGGTGTATTTTATTTATACTCTTCTTGGTTCTCTTTTCTTAGAAACGATGATTGCTCTTCTTACCTTCATCGTAATAGCCGAGCTGCGAATCAGAGACATGAGCCCTGCCTCGGTTGATATTTTTTTTCTGCTTACTTCATTATTAATGGTAGCTTTTCTTGCAGTCGCTATTAAAATGGTGTTGCATTGGCGCCAGTCGAAAGAAGATTATCAAAAATTAATGCGTGATAAGGTCGAGGCTGAGTTGAAATTTTTGAAAGTTCAGCTCAACCCTCACTTCCTGTTCAATACACTCAATAATTTATACTATCTCACTACCGAAAAGTCGGATAAAGCGCCACAGGCTATTTTACAGTTGAGTGAAATGCTGGATTATGTCATGCACGCAAGTCACTCTACCTTTGTGCCATTGGAGGAGGAATTGAAGCAGGTAAGAAACTACATTGCGCTGGAAATGCTTCGTTATGAAGAGCGGGTTGACATTGAGATAAATGTTGAAGGTAAGATAGAAACCCATTGCATAGGACCTATGATGTTGATTACATTGGTTGAGAATGCGTTCAAACACGGTGTCATGAAGTCAGCAGATAAATCCTGGATTAGGATAGCCTTACGCTGCGATTCCGATAAAATTATGTGTCTTGTTTCCAACAGCTGGAAGAAGAGCATCAGCGGCAATGGCATAGGTCTTGAAAACCTTAAAAGCCAATTGACTCACTTGTATCCAGGACAGCATAGCTTTCAGGTAATTAATGATAGACCTGGTGAATTTTCAATAAGTCTTTCTATTGATGAAACGAGATGAAATATAAATACCTGATAGTCGATGACGAGCCGCTGGCGCGCAAACTTATTGCCATGCACTGCTCCAAAATGGAAGGACTTGAGAATGCTGGTGAGTTTTGCGATGCGATAGAAGCAGGCAACTTTCTGCGAACAAACCCAACGGATCTTATCTTTTTGGACATTCAAATGCCCGAGATTACTGGCCTTCAGTTTGTAAGCACACTCAAAAGTCCGCCCGCCATAATTCTGACAACAGCGTTTCGGGACTTCGCCCCCGAGGCATTTGATCTGGATGTGGTTGATTACCTGCTGAAACCAATCTCGTTTGAACGATTCGTAAAGTCAGTAAATAAATTTTTTGACAAGATGGCCCGCTCGGAGAATAAAATGGCACCACCTGAGCCAACCAGCGAGTTTATCCATATTAAGTCAGATCGAAAGATTCATAAGATAATGCTTTCGGACGTACTCTACCTGGAGAGCCTTGATGACTATGTAAAGATCTTTCTCAGAGATAAGATTTTGGTAACGCGTGAGAACATTACTTCACTTGATCAAAGGCTCCCTCGTGAAAAGTTTGTGCGAATACACAGATCTTTTATTGTTTCGGTCAGATCAGTAAATACTGTTTCAGCAGAAGGGGTAGAACTTGGTAGTAAAACGCTTCCGTTTGGCAGAGCCTTCAAACAAATGGCACTTGCGGCTTTGGGAGTGAATGAAAAGGGAGCCAGCAGCTGGTAATTCCAGAACCTTTTAGCATCTTTGTCAGCCTTTCGGCAATACTGTTACGCCTATGAAGCTGTCCGCCTAGTCTCGCTCGCGCGAGATTCTCCTTCGAGCCCTGATTTTGTCAGGTGCTTATTATTATTTATTACATTTAATTTTCTTTTATGACAGCTTTTACCAAAGTAGCTTCACTATTCCGTCTTTTTAAACAAGCCGTTAAGGGCGATGAGCAAAATTTTACAGAGGGCAGTATAAACAAAGCCATCTTCATGTTATCCATTCCAATGATATTGGAAATGGCCATGGAATCACTACTGGCCGTGGTGGATATTTTTTTTGTGAGCCGACTAAACGACAGCAATGCTGTAGCCGCAATTGGTCTTACGGAGTCTATGCTAGCTATTGTTTACTCCATTGCTATGGGGCTGGGCATGGGTGCTACAGCCATGGTAGCGCGCAGGGTGGGTGAGAAAGATCAGCCTGGCGCAGCCGTAGCGGCTATACAGTCTATTTATATTGGTGTTGCGGCAGCATTCGTCATGAGTCTTGCCGGATTTATTTTCTATAAAGACATTCTCAGGCTTATGGGCGCACCGGAAAGTGTTATAGCCGTGGGCTCAGGCTATACCCGTTGGATGTTTGGCGGAAATTTTACCATCGTCTTGTTATTTCTGATCAATGCGATTTTTAGGGGAGCAGGCAACGCAGCCATTGCCATGCGCTCGTTGTGGATTGCCAATCTCTTGAATATGGCGCTTGATCCATTACTGATTTTTGGCTGGGGTCCTGTACCCGCTATGGGTGTTGAAGGTGCTGCTATTGCCACCAACATAGGGCGTGGCGCAGGTGTTCTTTATCAACTTTTTTATTTTGCCGGAGAGAAGGGTATTATTAAAATTCATAAAGAGAATATTAAGATAGACTGGGATATCATTTTACGATTGCTTAAAGTGTCTATTGGCGGCACAGGACAATTTCTGATTTCATCTGCCAGTTGGATTTTCCTGGTGAAGATTGTTGCTAACTTCGGCAGCGCTGCATTGGCGGGATATACTTTTGCTATCCGTGTTATCATATTTACGATTCTTCCTTCCTGGGGTATGGCCAATGCTTCGGCAACGTTAGTCGGTCAAAATCTTGGTGCAGGAAAACCAGATCGTGCTGAGAAGTCGGTGTGGAAGGCAGGATTCCTGAATATGGTTTTTTTGGGATTAGTGTCTCTGTTTTTCTTCTTCATATCGGAGCCTATTTTGAAATTCTTTACAGGAGATGCTGATGTAATTTATTACGGTACGCAGTGTCTTCAAATCGTTGCTTTTGGTTATATACTTTATGGCTACGGTATGGTAGTCTCACAATCGTTTAACGGAGCTGGTGACACACGCACACCAACTATTCTTTACCTGTTTGGCTTCTGGCTTTTTCAAATTCCGCTGGCCTATGTGTTGGCCATGAAACTAGACTTTGGTGCTAACGGTGTCTTTTGGGCTATTGCCCTCGCTGAATCGGCCATGGCGATTGCCGGCATAATCATTTTCCGACAAGGGAAGTGGAAGACCGTTAAAATTTAAATTGAGGTTAGTAGTTCATGGCATCCAGTTTTGGATGCCATGGATTATCAACTCAGATCTAATCGTACTTATTAATATTATTCTTTCTTCTTAAAGGCTGCCTTTGCAGCTTTCTCCAGTTCTTCGCCTGCCTTTTTCAAACTCATTTCCACCTCTTTCCATCGTTCCTTGTTTTCCACATCGCTCTTTAGTTTCTCGCCCGCCACTTTGAGTTCTTCATATTTCTTTTTCAAATCAGCCTCTACGCGCGTACTCGCATCTTTAGCTTCCGCTAAAAATAGATCGAGTTTCTTACCGAAGTCCTTGAAAAATTTCTCCGCTTTTCCCTCTTGATTTGCTCCCATGATTTTGCATTTTTGACAATCAAAGATAATTTTTTTCGCGTAAGCATGCCAGCATCACTGTTGTTAAAATGTTCTGCTTACATTTACAAACTATCCTAACCACAGCGCTATGAGCCAGGAACCTGACCCTCTTGAATATATTCAACGAATGTTGGAAAGTAAATCGAAGGCTAAGCAAGTCACTTACAAAAATTTATTGACTGCCTTCAATCTATTGTCCAAAGAATCGAAACGAGTAGCGCAGGAGTTAAAGAAAAAAGTGAAGCCGGGTGATGATGACGTTACTATTGACTTCAAGCCTATCAATGAACATGAATTTCATGTGAAGCTCGCGGGCGATCTTTTGATTTTTGTTCTTCATACCAATATTGTGACGTTTGCCGAAGACCATCCTGTTATGAAAGAACCCTACATAGCTGAGAAGGAAGTGAATCGCTACTTTGGTCAGATCATGATTTATAATTTCATGTCGGATTCGTTAAAGTTCAACAGAGTTAATGACCCCGGCTATTTGTTGGCCAGAATATTGATTAATCATGAAGGCAGGTATGTAATTGAGGGTGAGGGTCGCCTTAGTGCTTTGTTTAATAAAATCTCGGAGCATCCTATAAACGAAGCTGAGTTAAACATCCTGGTGAAACTAGCACTCACCATCGCTATAGAAAATGATCTCATGGCGCCACCCTATCCTCAGGTGAAATTCATCACGCTTCATCAGAAACTAGAGAAAACTCAGGAGCTAGGAGCGGGTCAAAAGATTGGATTTCAAATGGGCTATCAGAATAAACTTGAAGGTTAGTCGTTGTTCCTTGCAGTACTCCTTACATTCTCTTAAATTGACTAAAAGAAATTGACGATCATGAAATTCGGATCTTACCTTTTGCTTTGTTTGGCATTCGTATTTTTACTGGCCTGCGCTTCTACCAAAAAGCCACACCGAAATAAAATCCCTAAGCAAGGCAAACCGATTCCATGCCCATTAAAAGACTGCTGATCCATGCGAAAAATCATAATCGCTATTGATGGATATTCAGCTTGCGGCAAAAGCACCACCGCCAAGGCCGTTGCTAAGATTTTGGGTTACCGTTATATTGATTCCGGAGCTATGTACCGGGCAGTTACCCTTTATTTTCTGGATCACCATGTAGCCCTCACCAATCCCAGGGAAGTGACCAAGGCATTGCAAGAAATAAAGATCAGTTTTCAGGTTAACGCTCATGGATTGACTGAGACTTTTCTTAACGGACTTATAGTTGAGAAGAAAATCCGCAAAATGAGAATTGCAGAGAATGTCAGCCAGGTAAGCGCAATTAAGGAAGTACGCAGCGCCATGGTTGACCTCCAGCGCAAAATGGGGAAGGAAAAGGGAATTGTGATGGATGGCCGGGACATAGGCACAGTCGTTTTTCCCACAGCCGATCTTAAGCTTTTCCTTACTGCCGATGTTTTAGTTAGGGCATTTCGCAGGCAAAAAGAGCTTTTGGAAAAGGAAGATCTGGTGGACCTGGATACGGTAATCGCAAATCTAAAGAAACGGGATGAAATTGATAGCAACCGCGCTGAAAGCCCGCTGCTCATGGCGCCCGATGCAACCCTCATTGATACCACACACATTACCGTTGATGAACAAGTGGAAGAGGTCGTTCGGCTTGCGCTGGGACGCATTTTAAGAGCGGTAAAAAAGTGATTTATCCGACAGGGTTTTAGGTGTAACTTCAACACCATTTTCTCTTCGAAAAACAAATCCCCGATAATCTCAAAAACCTTTGAATGCTAGTCTAAATTGCTAATTTTGCCACGGCCTAAAACTAATCGTTGCCAATCAGACCAATGGGCAAATTCATTCGACTTAAGAAAGGTTTTAATATCAATCTCGCAGGCAAGGCTGCTCCCAAAGTAGTTGATGCCGGAGCCGCAGAAACCTACGTTATAAAACCCACCGATTTTCATGGCATGTACATGCCCAAAGTCCTCGTTAAGGAAGGCGACACTGTGAAAGCGGGAACGCCTTTATTCTTTGACAAAAAGCATGAAAATATTGTCCATGCCTCTCCGGTAAGTGGTGAAGTAGTTGAAATCAAGCGTGGCGAGAAGCGCAAGCTTTTAGAGATTAAAATTTTGGGTGACTCAAAAATGGAATTTGAGTCCTTTCGTAAATTTTCCGTTTCGGAAGTAGCCAATTTGTCGGCTAAGGATGCAAAAGAAGCCATCTTGAAATCAGGAGTTTGGCCGAATATCGTTCAACGTCCTTATGGTATTATTGCAGATCCGACTGTTACCCCGAAGGCGATCCATATATCTGCATTCGATTCACATCCTCTCGCTCCAGACTATAGCATTTTATTTAAAGGTCAGGATCATTTTTTTCAGGTTGGGGTGGATATTCTTAAGAAGTTTACTTCCGGACCTGTTCATGTCAATGTTCATACCACCAGCGAGATATCAACCGTCTTTTCACAGGTGAAAGGAGTTGAGGTAAATAAATTCTCAGGGCCTCATCCGGCAGGTTGTGTTGGTGTTCAAATTCATCACATCGATCCGATTAACAAGGGAGATGTTGTGTGGACAGTAAACCCAGCAGGCGTAATTCAGATTGGGAAATTATTTTTGAACGGTACTTACGACACTTCAAAAATTGTTGCTGTTGTTGGCTCAGAAGTAAAGACCCCGCAATATTATAAGACCTACGTTGGATCTTCCATCAAGAAACTGATCGAGAATAATCTTGCCAGTAATCATGTGAGGATAATTTCTGGAAATGTGTTGACAGGAACGAGTATTGCACCGGACGGGCATTTAGGATTCTTTGATCATCAACTTTCGGTTATTCCGGAAGGTGACTATTATGAACTTCTGGGTTGGATAACCCCCGGTTCGAAAAAAGTAAGTTTTCAGAGAGCACTTGGAATTTTTTCATTCCTCACACCCAATAAAGAATTTAAGCTGGACACCAATACCCATGGAGAGCTCAGGGCATTTGTTCAAACCGGTGTGTTTGAAAAAGTAACTCCGATGGACATTTTACCGGAGCATTTACTTAAAGCAATTCTTGCCCAGGATATTGATGAAATGGAAGGCCTTGGCATCTTTGAAGTGATTGAGGAAGACCTGGCGCTTTGCGAATTTGTCGATGTGTCAAAAAATAATGTGCAGGAGATATTAAGAGAAGGAATTGATCTTGTTCAACATAGTTAATATTATTTTGAAATGAAGTTTTTAAGGAATCAGTTAGATCATGTAAAGCATAACTTCGAAAAAGGAGGTAAGTGGGAAAAATTCTATTTTGCCTACGAAGCATTTGATACTTTTTTGTTTGCTCCAAATTCCGTAAGTCCTCAGAAAGGTGCGCAGGTAAGAGATGCTATCGACCTGAAGCGCTTGATGATGACCGTGATTGTTGCCATGTTGCCCTGTTTGATTTTTGGAATGTGGAATGTTGGAAATCAACATTTCCTTGCCTTGGGCCAGACCGCCACCATGGGAGAGAAATTTTGGATTGGCGCTCTTCAAGTAATGCCAATTGTGATCGTGTCTTATGCTACAGGATTAGGTGTGGAATTTATTTTCTCAACTATACGGAGGCATCCGGTCAATGAAGGTTTCCTGGTAACAGGGATGCTCATTCCCTTGGTGATGCCCGCGAGTATTCCATTGTGGCAGGTAGCGATTGCTACGATTTTTGCCGTCATCATTGCTAAAGAAGCTTTTGGAGGAACCGGAATGAATGTGCTCAACGTTGCATTGACCGCGAGAGCGTTCTTATACTTCGCTTATCCATTGCAGATTTCCGGTGAAGTGTGGACCTATCTTCCTGACAATGCTCAGACAGTGGCAGGATATTCCGGAGCAACACCCTTAGCAATTGCTGCACAAGCCTCAACGACTGGAGAAAACGTGGTGCAATCTTTTAATTCCTTCGGAGCAGGATGGGCAGATAGTATTTACAGTTTCTCCAACATGTTCTTTGGATTCATGCCTGGCAGTATTGGCGAAACTTCTACTTTGATGTGTTTGATTGGAGCTGCCATTCTCATTTTCACCGGGGCAGGAAGCTGGAAAGTTATTGTCAGTGTATTTGGCGGTGCCTACGCGATGGGCTTAGTCATGAATCTTATTGGTGGAAATTCTTTTATGGAGATGCCAGCCCACTATCATCTGGTAATTGGCGGGCTTGCGTTTGGTGCGGTATTTATGGCTACCGATCCGGTGACAGCTACTCACACCGAAGCAGGTAAATGGATTTACGGTATTTTGATTGGCGTATTCACTGTGCTGATTCGTGTTTTTAACCCTGCCTATCCGGAGGGAATTATGCTGGCGATTTTATTAATGAATGTCTTCGCCCCGCTGATTGATTATTTCGTAGTAAGTGCAAACAAAAAAAGGAGATTACAACGTGCGACAGTCTAATCTTTACATCATTCTTTATTCGGCTGCCATTACCATTGTGTGTGGCGGTCTTTTAGCGTATGCGTCACAAAGCCTTAAGCCTTTGCAAGATGCTAACATTGCTTTGGAGCAAAAGCAGAACATTCTATTAACTGTTATGGAATTGAAGGAGTCTGACAATGTGCTTGAAATCTATCAGAAAAGAGTGAAAGCTTTTGTAGTGGATTTTCAAGGCAATGTCAAGAGCGGACTAAAACCAGAGGATGTCATTGTTGCTGAACAATATAAAAAACCTTCTGACCAACGCCTCTTGCCGGTTTATAAGTTTGTGAATGAGAATGATTCTACCAAGGTTGAGTTTGTCGTGTTGCCTTTGTATGGTTACGGCTTATGGAATAATATCTCAGGATTTGTGGCTCTTAAATCTGACCTTAATACAGTACAGGGTGTGAAGTTTGACCACCTTGGCGAGACACCCGGACTTGGAGCCAGAATAACTTCTGAGGAAGTGCAGGTTCGTTATAAAGGCAAGACAACGTTTGATAATGATAAACTAGCGTCAGTATCAATGCAAAAGGGAGAAGGACAGGATTATTCCAATGAACCTCACAAAGTAGATGGAATGTCAGGCGCCACCCTTACGGGTAAAGGCGTAAATAACATGATGATGGATTACCTCACCTGTTATGAAAATTATTTAAAGAAATTAAAAACTCAAACCGCATCGATATGAGTGAAGTTGCCGTGGAAGTAGCGAAAGAAGAAAAGAAGGAACCTCTTTTCTCGAAAAAGGTTAAGAAGATATTAACCAATCCCTTGGATATTGATAATCCAATTACTGTTCAGATTCTTGGAGTCTGTTCTGCATTGGCCGTGACCACACAGATGAAGCCGGCATTTATTATGGCATTGAGTCTTACGGTAGTTACAGCAAGTTCAAATGTTGCGATCTCTTTGATGCGGGACTCTATCCCATCTCGTATCCGTATCATCGTTCAGCTTGCGGTAGTATCTCTTTGGGTTATCTTGGTTGATCAGCTTCTAAAGGCTTATGTATTTGATGTCTCAAAACAACTCTCTGTTTTTGTTGGATTGATCATAACCAATTGCATTGTAATGGGTCGCCTTGAAGCATTTGCAATGGGTAACAAACCTTGGCCGTCATTTGTAGATGGATTAGGTAATGGATTGGGATATGGGATGATCTTAATGATTGTAGCTTTTTTCCGCGAGTTGCTGGGAGCTGGATCGCTTTTCGGTTTTAAAGTTTTTGCTGCTGCGGGAATTCCCTACCAGGGCAATGGATTAATTTTATTTCCAGCAGGAGCCTGTATCATTATGGGAATCATCATTTGGGTTCAGCGGTCGTTAAACGGTTATAGAGAGTCACATTAAAAATTTTTCAAATACATCATGGAGAATTTATTAAACATAGGCATTCGTTCGATTTTCATTGACAACATGATCTTTGCCTACTTTTTGGGCATGTGTTCATTTCTTGCCATATCGAAGAAAGTTTCTACGGCTTTTGGTTTAGGTATCGCGGTTGTTTTTGTACTGGGTGTAACTGTACCTATCAATTGGGTTATTCAGAATTATATACTTACAGCGGGAGCTTTGTCCTGGTTGGGAGAAGATTTTGCGAGCATTGATCTTAACTTTTTACAGTTCATCGTTTTCATCTCGGTTATTGCCGCGGTAGTGCAGTTGACGGAAATGGCGGTTGAGAAATTTTCGCCTGCTCTGTATGGAACGCTTGGAATATTTCTTCCCTTGATCGCAGTGAACTGTTCTATTTTAGGAGGAGCTCTATTTATGGTAGGCCGCCCTTATAACCTTGCTGAAGCTACTGTGTTTGGCGTTGGTTCTGGCATTGGTTGGATGCTTGCCATTGTTGCCTTGGCGGGAGTTCGTGAGAAGATGAAATATTCAAATGTTCCAGGCCCGTTAAAAGGTTTGGGAATTACATTCATTCTGGTGGGCCTGATGTCACTCGGGTTTATGAGTTTCATGGGATTCTCACTTTAATAAAAGAAACAAGATAAAGTGAAGGCTTCCCGATAAAAGGAAGCCTTTTTAATTTAGAGTAAAGCTTATGAATAACGCGCTTCGCAAAGTGGTAAGGTATTTTTTTGGAGGTACCTTGTTCATTGTCCCCTTAGTGGCCACGGGGTATTTTATTTTCCTCGCCTTTCGCTGGTTGGATAGTTTGCTTAATCTTCCTTATCCGGGGTTAGGTTTTGTTATCATCTTCGGTGCCATTACCATTTTTGGTTACTTCACTACCAACTTTGCGTTCAAAACATTTTCTGATTGGTTTGATAGTGGGATGAACAGGATTCCTTTGGTGAAACTAATCTATTCTTCTGTCAAAGATCTCCTGGCAGCGTTTGTGGGCGAGAAGAGGAAATTCAATAAACCTGTTTTAGTTACCATCAACAAGGAGAATAACTTGCATCGTATTGGATTTATTACTCAACCGGACTTATCTGATTTGGGGTTAGCCGATATGGTAGTGGTGTATTTTCCTCAATCATACGCTTTTGCTGGCGATCATTTTCTTGTACCCCGCGACAGCGTGAAGGCGCTAAACGTTTCAGGCCCGGTGGCCATGAAGTTTATTGTTTCCGGTGGAATTTCCGGCTTCAAAGATCAATAGGCAATTGTGAAGAAAACTGTTCAGGTAATATTTTTTCTTTTTGTTGGATTGTTCCTGCTCATTAATTTCTTTTCTTCATTTCAACAGTCAGTTCCTGAAGTGTCAACTTCAGCGATGGACGGGGATTATTATACTATGGATACAGTTGCAAATGAAATTCAACTGACGCATCACCGGATTTGGAAGGACTTTGATGGAACTGACAGAAGCCTTGAATATTCGATTTCTTCAAAATCGGAAGAGGAGTCATTTAATTTTCGAAATACGGTTGAACCTGCTGAGGATGGCACGGAAAAAACTTTTTGGAAGAATTTTTATTTTGGGCTTTATGATCACGATCAGGATGCGCTGAATCCTATAGAAGATTCAATCCGTTCCTTTGATGATAACATCGAACGACAAGGCTTAATTTACCAGACTGTATCGATGATTCAAGACATACCATACAATTACATTCTACCAAACGACAGTTGTGTAACGCACACTGATTTCCCATGCGTACCGCTGCAGCGATATGGCGTCTTATCACCGGTTGAGTTTTTATATACTCTCTCAGGTGACTGTGATACGCGGACAGTACTCCTTTTTACATTGCTAAAAAAACTTGGTTTTGATCCTATCATTGTGAATAGTGCGCAGTATCGTCACTCTATGTTGGCAGTGGATGTTCCTGCGGAAGGAGATTACTTTATACATAAAGGGAGAAAGTTTTACTTTTGGGAAACTACTGCTACAGGATGGTTGCCAGGCATGCTACCACCAGATATGAATAACATTGACTACTGGACTATAATCTTAGACTATGAATTCCAAGCTGACCCTACTCGCACTTATTGAAATTCTATCGGCTCTTAGCCTTGGTGTCGCCATCATGGCAGCCACTTATCTTTTACTGAAATACCTCGGAAAAAAACGATATGATATCAATCACACCAATCAGGCTTTTGGCATTTTTATGGCGAGTGTACTTTTTTCGGTCGGTTATCTAGTGAGTGGCGTAATTCAGCCCTTACTTTCATTGTTTAGAATTTTGTCAACGAAGGAGAACCTTTCAACGTTATTGATTTCGTTTATTGGCTATGGTGGAATATACATACTGACCGCCTACGTGGTAGCGATATTGGTTTGTTTATTGGGTATGTTGATTTATAACTACCTCACACCGATTGATGAGATTCAGGAATTAAAGAATAACAATATTGCCGTTGCGCTTGTGGTAGGGAGTATTATCGTCACGCTCAGCCTGATGACCCGAGGCGGAGTGGAATTATTGATAGAGTCTTTTATTCCGTACCCTCAGATGTACCCAAAATAAGTTCTAATCGATTACGCCTGAGCCGATCAATTCCTCGCCATCGTACCATGCGGCAAACTGGCCTGGAGCTACGCCCCGTTGAGGTTTTTCAAAAATAAGATAGAGGCCATTCTCTTTTTTGTGTAGGGTACAATTCTCTAACGGTTGACGATAGCGGATTCTTACACTGAAATTTTTTACTTCTCCTATCGACAATTTAAGATCTTCCCGAATCCAGTGTTCATCTGCATTAGAAATAAATAGACCCCTGCGGTAAAGCCCCGGGTGATCTTCACCACTTCCGGTGTAGATTAGATTTTTATCAGTGTCCGTTCCTATTACAAATAATGGTTTCTCATAACCGCCAATGTTCAATCCTCTACGTTGACCGATCGTATAGAAATGAGCTCCACTGTGCTCACCTACGATGCGCCCTTCTTCGGGAGATAATTCATACGACTGCGTGAGATGTTGAAGATCTTCTGAACTATACCCGTTTTTGAAAACTGCCGAGTCGGCAGGCACTTCAATTACGTTTCCTTTTTTAGCTTCAAGTCGTTGCTGTAAAAAATCCGGTAGATGAACTTTGCCTACAAAACATAAACCCTGCGAATCTTTCTTTTCAGCCGTAGCCAGTCCTGCTTCCTTGGCGATTGTTCTTACTTCTGATTTCAATAACTCTCCAATAGGGAATAGTGCTTTTGAAAGTTGCTGTTGTGTCAATTGACAAAGAAAATAGCTTTGGTCTTTATTGGGGTCTTTGCCAGCAAGCAGCCGGTATTGAATGTTGCCATTTGTTGTTGTTTCTCCTTTGCGACAGTAATGACCTGTAGCGACATAATCTGCTCCTAATTTCAAAGCGGCCTCCAGAAAAACATCAAACTTGATTTCTCGATTGCAAAGTACATCGGGGTTGGGTGTTCGGCCACGCTGATACTCGCCAAACATGTAATCAACAATTCGCTCCTTATATTCTTTACTCAAATCTATTGCCTGAAAAGGAATGCCAAGATGCTGAGCTACAATCATGGCATCATTGCTATCATCCAGCCAGGGGCATTCCTTACTGATTGTGACAGAATCATCATGCCAATTTTTCATGAACATGCCGATCACTTCGTAGCCTTGTTCCTTCAACAGGTAAGCCGCCACGCTTGAATCAACACCTCCCGATAAACCGACAACTACTCTTTTCATGTGACTATTGTAAAGCCAAATTCTCTGCTAAAAGTTCATTGACAATTTGATTGAAACGATCTTTGAATTGATTGTAATAAATACCTGTACCGGGCCCAGTGAAACCGGTGTGAATGTGTTTCACCTTCCCATCTTTTCCAATGAAGATGGTTGTTGGAAAAGCCAATACCCTGTTTAATGCAGGTAACGTTTCGGAGGCCTTGTCCTTATCATTTGTTCCCGCGATCACAAAATCATAGGGTACATCCAACTTTTCTTTCATTTTCGCTACCCGCTCGCTAGCATAGGCAAAATCGTCTTTTCGCTCATAGGCCAGTCCAAGAATTTCAACACCACGATCATTGTTTTCTTTATACCACTCCGCCAGAAACTTAGTTTCATCCATGCAATTGGGGCACCAGGTGCCAAAGACCTGAAGGATGAGTACCTTATTCTGAAAACGACTTTCCTGAGGAGTCACGTTAACTCTCTTGAGATCCGGAAAACTAAAATCCAGTTTTTCGAAGCCGGGCTTTAAGAACGTAAGGGATTCGGCATCGGGCATGGTAGCGTTATCATCTTTAATTCCTTTCCATGTTTCATGAGAGACATTTCCGGAATAAAAATCTCCCTGTATCGAATCACCTGACATGGTGGCGGTAAATAAGAAAGCATGATTACCATCAAAGGTGCTTAACATTAGTTTTTCATCCACAACATTGCCTTCAAGATACCTATAGTCTCCGGTGGGAGTAAGGAATGTTCCTGTTACATGATTGAGCTCTTGTTTAAAAATCGCAACAGATGGATACGTTTCTAATTCTGATTTAAAATTCAGTGCATACGTTCCTGAAAAGTCTTTGGTGGATGGTTCTTTTTTTACAAACCGAAAATCATCACCGTAGCTAGCGGAGAAAGGAAGTTTAAAGTCTTTGTCATAATTTTTATTGTAAAAACCCCGTAATGAGTTTTCGCCTATCCTGGCACGGAGTTCAATATCAAAAATGAGCATTACGATTTTAACCGAGTCTCCAACAATTGATATTTCGTCTTGAAGTAGTTTTTCTTCACCATTCATCAGATACACTTTGTATTTTTCTGATTCTTGAGTGACTTCAAAGTTAAAGGGGAGTTGCTGTCCCTGCAGATCAATTACGCCTCTCCAGAAGCCTTTTTTAAGTTCAACCTTCTTTGGTGCACAGGAGCCCATTGCCAAAACCAGGAGTAATAATGTTAATCTCATGAATTGTTTCTTTATGCAATTGTGAACACAAAAATGTCACAAATGATTTAAAATAGCGTGCTTGGAAAAGTCATTTGTCTGTTATTTTGCAAATCATTAACAATCCTTCAGCGAATGTTTGCAAATTTTAAGGTATTAGAGCTTTCTTCTGTTTTGGCTGGGCCTAGCGTAGGGCAGTTTTTTGCCGAACTCGGTGCCGAAGTAATTAAGGTTGAAAATAGCAAAACTGATGGAGATGTTACCAGAACCTGGAAAGGAGTTGGTGAGCAGACGGATGACCGATCGGCTTATTTTTGTTCCGTCAATTGGGGAAAGAAGTCTATTGCAGTTGACCTGACTTCTGCCGAAGGCAAAAGAATAGTTCAAAAGTTGGCCTCCGTTAGTGATATTATCATCGCCAGCTATAAGCCAGGTGATGCAGAAAAACTGGGCGTGGCTTACGAGCAATTACGATTGAATAATGAGCGACTTATATACGGGCAGATCACGGGCTATGGTGCCGATAATGATCGGGTAGGATATGATGCCGTGATTCAGGCAGAAGCTGGGTTTATGGATTTGAATGGAGAATCCGATGGCCCGCCTACAAAGATGCCAGTTGCATTGATTGATGTTTTAGCGGCACATCATCTAAAAGAAGGGCTGCTGCTTGCGTTGTTAAAACGTGAGAACTCAGGCAAAGGAAGTTTGGTCGAAGTGTCTTTGATTCAAGCAGCTATTTCCTCTTTGGCCAATCAGGCGACTAACTGGCTTGTAGGGGGGAAGTTACCAACTCGTAAAGGTTCTGCACATCCTAACATTGCCCCTTACGGAGATTCTTTTCTTACTAAAGATGGTAAGCGAATTCTTCTCGCGGTTGGAAGTGATAAACAGTTTCAAAGCCTGGTTACGTTATTAAATCGTTCTCAGTTATCTACTAACCCAGCCTTTATTTCCAATGAGGCAAGAGTTGGTAACAGGAAACAATTAAATGCAACACTGGCTGACTTAATCAAAGAATTAGACAGTGATACATTCCTTGGTCAATTATACAAGGCAAAAATTCCTGCCGGCAAAATTCAGAATCTTAAAGAAGTCTTTGAAATGAATGAGGCCAAGGAATTATTTATTAGATCAAATGAGCTAACGGGGATAAAAGGTTTTGTTGCTTCAAACGCATCTTGTTTTTCCTTATCACCACCCCCTCACTTTGGCGAACATACCGAAGAGATACTGCGAAGCTTATTGTAGCTCATTTACAACTTAGAGTATGTCTTGAAAAATAGGCCTTGTCCTTAGATGAGCCCCTGTGCCCTGAAATTTCCCTAAAATTCCGCCTGCCTGCCATTTTGCCTTCAAATAGCTCATTTACAGATTCTTAGAACTAAGGTTCAACAAGTTACTTAAGCTCACGCGTGACTGAAAACCCTCAAATTTCATTGAAAATGAAGAAAATTTGAATAAAAGTGGGTAAAAGTGGTGTAAAGTGGGGGAAAATTACATAAGTTTGCTTAAGAGGAAAAAGGCAACCACTACGTCTATGACTTTCTTCACCAGTGAATATGAATGTAAACTTGATGCCAAAGGCAGGTTAGTCCTGCCTGCGCGGATCAAAACTCAGCTTCCAGAGCCAGATGGTGAGGGGCAGGAGCTTGTGATCAGGCGGGGTTTCGAGCAATGCCTCATCATTTACCCTATGGTGGAGTTCAAAAAGGTCTTCTCAAAAATTTCAAGTCTCAGCGAGTTCAACGAAGAGTACCGCAAACTTCAGCGGAACTTTTTGGCGGGGGTAGTTACAGTAGAACTGGACAGCAATGGCCGGTTTCTGATCCCCAAGAGCATGCTTTCCTATGCCCAGGTCGACAAAGATGCGATGCTGGTGGGCACAGGAAGTAAAGTTGAAATCTGGAATCCATCAATCTATGAGAAGCACCTGATCCAAGACCCCGGGGAATTGTCTAAGCTGGCAGAGAAGTATCTCAATGAGTAATTGACAATGGGCTCATCGTATCACAAGCCCGTCATGCTCAGCGAAAGTATCGATGCACTGCAAATCAAACCAGAAGGCACCTATGTCGATGTGACTTTTGGCGGAGGCGGACACAGCTTGAAAATTCTCGAGAGCTTGAAAGGAGGGCGATTGATTGCCTTTGATCAAGACGAGGATGCTAAGAAACAGTCTGAGAATATTCAGAGTCGTTCTTTCACATTTTGTCAAGCGAACTTCCGGTTCTTGAAACAATTCCTGAAGCTAAACGAGGTAATGAAGGTAGACGGCATACTTGCCGATCTGGGAATTTCATCACATCAAATCGATTCACCGGAGCGTGGTTTTTCTACCCGCTTCGATGGCCCGCTGGATATGCGAATGGATCAGAAAAGTAAAATCAACGCAGCGAAAATTGTAAATGAGTACTCAGAGGAAGCGCTGCATAAAATTTTTGGAATGTACGGTGAACTGAAAAATGCCCGGACAGCCGCCAAAGCAGTTTTGCAAGCACGGAGTTCAAGAGCACTGGTGACTACACAGGATTTAAAAGATGCTCTATCGAGTGTTGCTCCTAAAGGAAAGGAGAACAAGTATTTCGCCCAGGTGTTTCAGGCGCTTCGCATCGAAGTAAATACGGAGATGAAAGCCCTTGAAGATTTTTTGCACCAATGTGGCGAGGTAATGGAGAAGAAGGGGAGACTGGTAGTGATAAGTTATCATTCGCTGGAAGACAGAATGGTAAAAAATTATATGAACACGGGAAAGGTGTTTGGGGAATTAGAAAAGGATTTTTATGGTAACCCTATAAAACCCTTTCAGGTGGTAAACCGAAAGCCAATAGAGGCATTGGCTGAAGAAGTGGAAAATAACAAGCGCGCGAGAAGCGCAAAAATGCGTATAGCAGAAAAGAATTAAAGTAGTGATTGTATAAAATGGCAGAAAATAAATTAAGAATTGAGCCTGAGCGAAGCAATGAAGCAAGGATAAAACCTCCTCAGAGTAACGGAAAGAGTTTTTTCTCAGGAATCGAAAGTCGGCTCAAACTGGAGGCTTACTTCGAAGAGGGTTTTCCGGTAAGGTACTTGCCTAAAATTGTGTTCGGTATGATGCTAAGCCTTATCTATATAAGTAATACACATTATGCGGAGAAGACAACACGTGCAATCAATAAAGCTCAAAGTGAAGTGGAAGACCTGCGAGCCGATTATACCACATTGAAATCGGATGTAATGTTCGCCAGCAAACAAAGCGAAGTAGCCCGAAGAGTAAAAGCTGTAGGATTGAAAGAAAGTTTGAACCCACCCTTTAAAGTAGTTGTAGAAGAAGGTGAATATTAAGAAGTCCATATTAGTAAGAGTACGTGTCGCGTTTTTGTGCGTGGTGGTCTTTGCTATTTGTGTAGGAGCCAAAATTGGTCATATCCAGTTTGTCGAAGGTGATAAATGGGAGAAGATGAGTGAAGAAATCAATTTTGACTACAAGAAAGTAAAGGCAACACGAGGCAACATTTATTCTGATAATGGAAGTTTGTTGGCAACCAGTTTGCCATTTTATAAAGTTGCTATTGATCCAACATTGACAAAAGACGAGGTCTTTAAGAAAGGAATCGACTCACTTGCTATGCTTCTGTCACGATTTTATAAGGACAGGTCTACGTCAGACTATAAGCAACTTCTAAAAGATGCTCGTGCCACGGGCAAGCAATACGTAATCATCAATCGCAGGCAAATCAACTATCAAACAAAGAAAGAAATGATGGAGTGGCCTATCATTCGCGAAGGCCGCTACAAGGGAGGAGTTATTTTTGAAAAGATGGACGTTCGTTATCGCCCATTCTCTAACTTAAGCAGGAGGACTGTAGGTTTTGTCAATGAAGATGGCAAAGGCGCTGGCCTTGAGTATAGCTTTAATGAAGCTCTGGGTGGTCAGGATGGCGAAGCTCTGTTTCAGAAAATAGCGGGTGGAACATGGAAGCCTGTGTTTGATGGAAATAACATCAAAGCCATTGACGGCCTGGATATTCAGACAACTATTGATATCAATCTTCAGGATGTGGCAGAGACTTCTCTCTATCGTGCCATGCAACAACACAATGCCGATGAAGGAACTGTTGTGGTGATGGAAGTAGCGACTGGTCATATCAAAGCTATATCAAACCTTACCAGTGACGGAAATGGAGAATACTCGGAACAGTTTAATCATGCTGTTGGGGGTTCTTTCGAGCCGGGATCAACTTTTAAATTGATGACAATGATGGCTTTATTGGAAGATACCAGCATTGAGTTGACGGACAGCATCAATACAGGAAAGGGAGAGTTTACTTTTTATAATAGGAAGGTACGCGATCATGAAGAAGGTGGCTATGGAAGAATAACTATAAAAGATGCATTTGAACGATCGTCTAACATTGCCATGGCAAAACTGTTGGATAAGCATTTTGGTACGAAGCCATCCAAGTTTTTGGATCATATCGATAAACTCAAGCTCTCCAAACCATTGGGATTACAGATTACGGGTGAGTCCTTCCCAAAAATTACGAGACCCAAGGATAGAGCATGGAGCGGTATCACTTTACCGTGGATGGCCTACGGCTATGGCTTTGAGATATCACCGCTTCACACATTGACGTTATACAACGCGATAGCCAACGATGGAAAAATGATTAAACCTGTTTTTGTTACCTCTATAACAAAAGCAGATAACGTAAAGGATGAATTCGAAACGGAAACAATCAATTCCAAAATTTGCTCGGGTAAGACCCTGAATCAATTGAAAGTGTTGCTTGAAGGTGTCGTTGACAGAGGCACAGCTAAAAACCTTAAAAATTCATATTACCGCATTGCAGGGAAAACAGGTACTGCTCAGATATTAAAAGACGGTCGCTATGAAAAGAAATACATCACGTCATTTGTTGGTTACTTTCCGGCACATGCTCCAAAATATTCTGCGATCGTCCTGATCAAAAACCCGAGAGGGATTTACCAATATGGTAATAGCGTAGCTGGCCCGGTCTTCAAAGACATTGCAGATAACATTTACTCCAGGGACATTAATCTCCACATGGCAATGGAAAAGAAGAAAGTTCTCGAGCCCGGAGTGTTTCCAACCATTAAAGCAGGAAAGCAGGAAGAGTTGACTATGTTAAGCAATGAGTTAGGAGTATCTAATCATTCGTCAACTGAAGAAGAATGGATTAAGGCAGCTAAAAATGGCAATGCCGTTGTGTGGAAGAAAAATGCAATCGTAAAGGATCATGTACCGGATGTAACCGGAATGACATTTCGCGATGCGATTTATGTATTGGAAAGATCCGGGTTACGTGTTGTGTACCAGGGAAAAGGCAGAGTGGCAGAACAATCTATTTCACCAGGCACACGAATTTCTAAAGGAGCAAGAATTTATTTGAGATTGGCATAAATGACGGAACTAAAAGACATACTATATAAAGTACACATTACCTCTACCTCGGGTGACATGGGAGTGAGTGTGAAAAGTATCTGCTTTGATTCGCGTAATGTAAAGCCAGGTTCCTTGTTTGTAGCCATAAAAGGAACATTGTCTGATGGCCACACCTACATTGAGAAGGCTGTTACTATGGGCGCTTTGGTCGTTGTGGCGGAGAGGCTTCCCGAAAATATTTCTGATAAGGTTACCTATGTAACGGTGAAGAACAGTGCGCATGCTCTTGGTGTCATAGCGGCCAATTTTTTTGATAACCCATCTCATAAAATAAAACTAGTTGGTGTAACGGGTACCAATGGCAAGACTACCGTTGTCACGCTTTTGTTTAAGTTGTTTAACTCGATGGGACATCGGTCTGGAATGTTATCCACAGTTGTTAATAAGATTGTGGATAAAGAAATTCCGTCCACGCACACTACACCTGATCCAATTCAATTAAATGAACTCCTCGTTCAAATGATTGAAGCAAAGTGTACCCATTGCTTTATGGAAGTAAGCTCGCACGCTGTTGATCAGGAACGAATTGGGGGATTAAAGTTCACGGGAGGAATTTTTACAAACATCACCCACGACCATCTAGATTATCATAAGACTTTTGAAAATTATATTAAGGCAAAGAAAAAATACTTTGATGAGTTGAGTTCAGACGCCTTCGCGCTAGTGAATGCTGATGATAAGCGTGGGATGGTGATGCTTCAGAATACGAAAGCAAAGAAGCAGTCTTTTGGTTTGAAGAAAATGGTTGACTTCAAAGGAAAGATTATAACCAATTCTATCGAAGGTCTTGAAATGGAAATTGGTGGCAAGACGGTTTGGTTTAAGTTGATTGGAGATTTTAACGCCTACAACCTTCTGGCTGTATACGGTGCAGCCATGCTTCTTGAAGAAGAGTCAGACGAAATTCTTACACACCTTTCTGCCATGCAAGGCGCCCCAGGAAGATTTGAATTAGTCAGACCCGGCTCTAAAATAATAGCCATTGTTGATTATGCACACACACCGGATGCACTCAAGAATGTGTTAGAGACAATTGCGCATTTCCGCACGGGGACGGAGCAAGTCATCACGGTAGTAGGATGCGGTGGTAATCGTGATAAGACCAAACGCCCCTTGATGGCTTCCATTGCCTGCCGCTTTAGCGATAAGGTTGTGATCACATCGGATAATCCGAGAGACGAAGATCCTCACGAGATTATTCGTGAGATGAAAACAGGAATTGGCCCAACAGAAACGAAGAAGACGGTGATTATGGCTGACCGCGAAGAAGCAATCAAAACAGCTATGATGCTAGCCAAAGAGAAAGATATTATTCTGGTGGCGGGTAAGGGACACGAGGCTTACCAGGAGATAAAAGGAGTAAAATATCCTTTTGATGATAAAGAGGTTGTAGAACGCATGCTTAAAATGTTTTCTAATTAGATGTTATACTATCTATTCGACTATATCGAAAAACAGTTTAATCTTCCTGGAGCAGGGCTTTTCCAATACATCTCCTTTAGAGCTGGCGCAGCTGCTGTGTTGTCGCTGTTGATTACTATTATGTTTGGCGAGCGGCTGATCAATTTTCTCAGAAGGAGGCAAGTGGGTGAAGATATCCGCGATTTAGGATTGGAAGGTCAAATGCAAAAGAAGGGAACACCAACGATGGGTGGGCTCATTATCATTGCAGCAATTCTAATTCCGACTTTACTTTTTGCCAAAATAGATAATGTCTATGTAATGCTACTTATCGGCACCACCGTGTGGCTTGGATTCATTGGTTTTGCAGACGACTACATCAAAGTATTTAAAAAGAACAAAGAAGGTCTTGCCGGGAGATTTAAGATTGTTGGCCAGGTGGGGATCGGATTAATTGTAGGCCTGACACTTTGCTTCAATGAGAATGTAGTTATCAAAGAACCAAAGCCATCATCAGTGAATAGTGTTAATATCGATTTTTCTGAGGAAAGCCCAAGCAAAACTGATTATCGTGAAGTGAAATCCACCAAGACGACTGTTCCCTTTTTTAAAAACAATGAACTGGACTATAGTAAGATACTTCCTTTCATTGATAAGAATTACACCTGGATCATTTACACACTAATTGTTATTCTCATTGTCACGTCAGTATCTAATGGTGTCAATATAACCGATGGAATAGATGGACTAGCGGCAGGAACATCAGCAATCATTGGCTTAACGCTGGCCATCTTTGCTTACCTCTCCGGTCGAGTTGACTTTAGTACTTATCTCAATATCATGTATATCCCCAACCTTGGGGAGCTGGTTATTTTCTGTACCGCCTTTGTTGGTGCGTGCCTCGGCTTCTTATGGTACAATGCATATCCGGCCCAGGTATTCATGGGCGACACAGGAAGCCTTTCCCTTGGTGGTATCATTGCAGTGCTCGCATTGGCCGTTCGTAAGGAGTTGATGATTCCTGTGTTGTGTGGAATTTTTCTGGTTGAACTTTTATCGGTGATCACGCAGGTGTCATACTTCAAGTACACCAAAAAGAAATTTGGAGAGGGGAAAAGGCTTTTGCTCATGTCACCCCTTCATCATCATTATCAGAAGAAAAATATACCAGAAGCTAAAATTGTAGCAAGGTTTTGGATTGTTGGAATACTGTTAGCGATAGTGAGTTTGGCTACACTTAAACTACGATAAGTACGAATTACTATTTGTAATGTACGATTTAGATTTATGACCAAGGAAGAATTGATAGAGCGAAATAGAAAATTTGTTATTGAAGTTCTGGCGACTATTGAATTGCTTCCTAGTAATAGAATCTATGACGCGTTGGTTCGTCAATTGGTAAGAAGTTCGACCTCAGTTGGAGCAAATTATCGTGCTGCTTGTGGGGCGAAGTCGACAAAGGATTTTATTAACAAATTAAAAATTGTAGAAGAGGAGGCGGATGAAAGTTCTTACTTCTTAGATATATTGAGAGAAATAGATAAAGGTAAAAACAAAGAGAAACTGAGTGATCTTCTTGTTGAGTCAAATCAATTGGTTGCAATTTACGTGGCATCATTAAAAACAATGCGAGGAAAACTAAGCAATGAAAAAACTAAGAATCGTACACTGTAGATCATAAATGGTAAATCGAATTGTCATATTGGGAGCAGGTGAAAGTGGAACCGGAGCAGCGCTGTTGGCGAAAGTCAAGGGCTTTGATGTTTTTGTTTCTGATCAGAGTGCCATTAAAGAAAAATACAAGGCTGAGCTAATTGCCAATTCAATTCAATTTGAGGAGAGCCAACATACAATTGAGAAGATCACAAACGCAAATCTCGTTATCAAGAGTCCTGGAATTCCGGACAAAGCAGAAGTAATAAAGAAATGCAAAGCCTTGGGCATTGAGATAATTGATGAGATTGAATTTGCCTTTCGTTTCTTACAGGGCAAGATCATTGCCATCACAGGAACAAACGGAAAGACAACCACTACGCTGCTGACGCACCATCTGCTAAAATCCGCAGGCTATAAAGTTGCATTAGCAGGAAATGTAGGCGAAAGTCTGGCTAAGAAAGTGGCTCTCGAAAAGCACGATTGGTATGTAGTTGAAATCAGTAGTTATCAATTGGATGGTACTTATGACTTCAGACCGGACATAGGAATACTACTCAACATCACACCAGATCATTTGGATCGGTATGAATATAAACTAGAGAATTATGTCGACTCCAAATTTCGATTGATTAGAAATATGGAGGCCGGCAATAATTTTATTTATTCAGGCGATGATTCTCTTACGTCAGGCGAAGCAGCAAAAAGAAGCATTAAACCTAGACAAACCAGAGTTTCATTGAAAGATCACTCCACCGCTGTTCATTTCGATGGAGAGAGGATGTCATTCAACGTAGGAGATAGTGCATTTAAAATTGCACAGTCAGAAACTACTTTGAAGGGGCCACATAATCTGATCAATACCATGGCAGCGGTTACAGCTGCAGTTCTTGCCGAGGTAAGCATAGAGGCAATTAAGTCTGGATTAAAAACATTTAAGAATGCGCCTCACCGCCTTGAGTCAATTGCTACTATCAAGGGAGTTGAGTTTGTGAACGACTCCAAAGCCACGAATGTAGATTCAGTTGTCTATGCCTTGGGAAGTTATCAGCAACCCCTGATTTGGATTGCGGGCGGAGTCGATAAAGGAAATGATTATGGTCTTATCAAAGACCAGGTGAAAGCCAAAGTAAAGACTTTGATCTGTTTAGGAAAAGAAAATGATAAGTTAAGAAAGGCATTCAATGATGTGGTACCCGTGATTCAGGAAACGCAAAGTATCAAAGAACTAGTTCAGCTCGCGATGAAGGCAGCTAAAGAAGGCGATGTCGTGCTGCTTTCACCGGCATGTGCAAGTTTTGATCTATTTAAAAATTATGAAGACAGAGGTAATCAATTTCGGGAAGCGGTGCTGGAATTGAAAAAAGAGTTAATAAAGGTTTAAGATTTCAAAGTAAGTTGAAATGAGACTAAGTAAAATCAAAGAGTGGGCTGATAAAAACCTTCAGGGCGATCCCGTCATCTGGGCGGTGGTCTTTGCCTTGTCAATGATCAGTATTTTAGTGGTATACAGTTCAATTGGCACGTTGGCATTCAAGCGTACGGTCAGCCCCGAAATGTATTTGGTGAAGCACACATTTATGGTATTCCTTGGACTTGCCGCGATGTGGCTTGCTCATAAAATCGATTACCGATACTATTCAAAAATTTCCCGGTTAGCACTTTGGATAAGTGTTCCACTGTTGATCTACACCTTTACAAACGGAACATCTATTAATGATGCGGCCCGATGGATTACGTTGCCCATCATCAATACTTCTTTTCAGCCATCTGATTTTGCCAGCCTTGCGCTGATTATTAACCTGGCAAGTATGCTTTCTAAGAAGCAACAAAATATTGAGGATATAAAGGAGTCGCTTATACCCATGTTGATTTGGTGCGGAGTGATTTGCGGACTGATTGCATTAACTAACCTATCGACTGCGGTATTGCTTTTTGCAACAAGTATGTTGGTCATGTTTATTGGCCGTGTGCCAGTGAAGTACCTGGCAATGCTTCTTTTGGTTGGAGCGTTAGCAGGTGCAGTGGCATTGAAGTTTGGTGTTCGGGGCGAAACAGCTAAAAATAGAATTATAAGTTTTATAAATGGAACGGAGTTGCCCTTTCAGGCAAAGCATGCTCGCATTGCGGTAGCTACGGGAGGCATTGTAGGAAAGGGCCCCGGCAATAGTGATCAACGTAACATTCTTCCTCATCCCTATTCCGATTTTGTTTATGCGATTGTTATCGAAGAGTATGGAATGATCGGTGGTATCGTTGTGTTGGTGCTTTACCTTATTCTTCTTCATCGCGGTATGAAAGCAGCTTATAATAGTGAACGTGCTTTTGGCGGATTACTTTCAGCAGGACTAAGTTTTGATTTGGTATGCCAGGCCATGGTAAACATGGGTGTTGTGGTGGGTCTTGGCCCTATCACTGGTCAGCCGTTACCATTAATTAGTATGGGTGGAACAGCCTTGGTTTTCACGGGTTTGTCGGTTGGCATTATACTTAGTGTGAGCAGAGGTGAGCAGGAGGAGAATTGGGGAAGAGCAGAAGGTACCAACGAAAGTGAATCGAAGAGCATAGAAATGAAGGCGGCTTGATATTGAAGAATTGACAAAAAGCAATAAACCATATCGATTAATTATAAGTGGAGGAGGAACGGGAGGTCACGTCTTTCCGGCTATTGCTATTGCAAATAATTTCAGAGAACGCTATCCTGATACAGAGATTCTTTTTGTTGGAGCAAGTGGCAAAATGGAAATGGTTCGTGTACCGGAAGCCGGATACAAGATTGTGGGTTTGTGGATCAGTGGCATTCAACGAAAGCTAACATTAGCCAATCTTACTTTTCCCTTCAAACTGATTTTCAGTTTTTTCAAAGCCAGAAGAATTGTAAAAAAATTTAATCCTCATGCCGTGATAGGCACTGGCGGCTATGCAAGCGGGCCTATCATGTTGGCATCTACTCGCCTTGGAATTCCTTCACTCATTCAGGAACAGAATTCATATGCAGGGCTTACTAATAAAAAGTTAGGTCAAAAGGTACAGAGCGTATGTGTTGCTTACCCCGGCATGGAGCGCTATTTCCCGAAAGAGAAAGTTATGTTCACCGGTAATCCTGTTCGCAAGGATATAATCGGCCTCGAAATAAAACGTAATCAGGCCTTGACCCACTTTGCTTTTTCTTCGCAAGAGAAAACATTGTTAATAATTGGTGGAAGTCTGGGAGCGCGGACGATCAACGAAAGTATTTTGGCTGGAATGGATAAACTCATCGATGCAAAGGTGCAGGTGATTTGGCAGACTGGTAAGATGTATTTTGAAAGTGTAAAGGCGCAGGTAGAAAATAAGGACTTGAAACGAATCAGAATTTATGATTTCCTCAAGCAAATGGATTTGGCCTATGCTGCTTCGGATGTGGTAATCTCCAGAGCGGGTGCATTATCTATTTCTGAATTATGCCTTGCCATGCGTCCCGCTATTTTGGTCCCATCGCCCAACGTAGCGGAAGATCACCAAACAAAAAATGCAGCAGCACTGGTAAACGAAGGGGCTGCGATTCTCATCCGCGATAGCGAAGCAAAGGAAATATTGGTGGATGAGGCGATGAAAGTAGTATATGATGAGACCCGTTGTAGCAAGTTAAGGGAAAACATTGGTCGGTTGGGAAAACCTGATGCTGCCAGTGAGATTGTCAACCAAATTGAAAAACTAATAGGTGCAGCTTAGTAAATACGATAGCATTTATTTCCTCGGCATTGGAGGTATAGGCATGAGTGCACTGGCACGATGGTTCAAGCACAAGGGACTTCGTGTGGCAGGGTATGATCGCACGCCTACGCCATTGACTCATGAATTAATTGCGGAAGGAATGGAGATTCATTTCGATGATCGGATTGAGTTAATTCCGGGGTATATTGACGTTGATAGAACATTGGTAATCTTTACTCCGGCAATACCTAAAAATCATGTTGAGCATAATTACCTGAAAGAGCAGGGCTTTACGATACTCAAACGCTCCGAAGTTCTTGGTCTGCTAACAAAGAATTACAAAACCATAGCAGTGGCTGGTACACACGGTAAGACTACCACGTCTTCATTGCTGGCACATATTCTGAAATCAGCTGACATGAATATGGTTGCATTTCTTGGAGGCATTACGACCAACTATGAATCCAACCTGGTCATGAATGGTGCGGTGAGCGATCAAACCATTGTAGTGGTAGAAGCGGACGAGTTTGATCGTTCTTTCTTACGCTTATTTCCTACCATGGCAATTATAACGTCAGCGGATGCTGATCACCTTGATATTTATGGCGATCACAAGGCGATGCTGATTTCTTTTAAGGATTTCATTAAGCAAATTCATAAAGATGGAAATTTAGTAATCCATGATTCGGTGGCATCGCTGGCCGATGGGATAAACATTGCAAAAGAAACATATGGCATGAGCCGGGGACAATTTTTTGCCGGCAATATTACTCCGACTGGTCGGGGTGGCTTTTTTGAGTTTGATCTTCATGGCTTTGGAAAGAAGATTGAAAAGATCCAGCTCGGTGTCCCCGGTTTTCATAACATGGAGAACGCAATCGCTGCTGCGCTCATTGCTTTGAAGTTGGGTATCTCGGAGAATACACTACGTGAAGCGCTGGCCTCCTTCAAAGGCGTAAAGCGAAGATTTGAATTTATAGTGAAGAAAACCAATGTGGTTTATATTGATGACTATGCTCATCACCCAACGGAGATTGAGGCATTCCTCAAGTCACTAAAATCGATGTATCCGGGAAAAAAAGTGACGGTGGTTTTTCAACCCCATTTGTTCACCAGGACACGCGATTTTGCTGAAGGCTTTTCAAAAAGTTTAAGCCTTGCCGATGAGTTGTTGCTTATGGACATCTACCCGGCAAGGGAAGAACCGATTCCAGGTGTAACCTCGGATATGTTGTTTAAGGATATTACGAGTGCTGTTAAGATACGATGCACGAAGGGCGATGTATTGCAAAAGCTTGAAGATTTAGATATTGAAGTATTGGCTACTGTTGGAGCTGGTGATATTGATACACTGGTAAAGCCAATTAAGGAAATGATCAATAGAAGAAGGCGATGAAGTGGAGAATTGATATACGTAAAGAGATTAAAGTAGCCGTAGCACTGGCAGGCGTCTTCTTCCTCATTGCTTTTACCGAACGAAAGCAAGGTGGAGCAATTTGTAAAAATATAGTTATTGATTTGGACAACGCCCATGAGAATCATTTTATGGACGAAGTTGATATTATGAAATTGGTTGAGCGAAGTGGAGAAGCCATTAAGGGTGCAAGCCTGGAGCACATTCGACTCAAAGAGATTGAGGCGACATTGAAGGGAGATAAACATATTCTGGATGCTGAGTTATATGGTGATCTAAAAGGGAACCTCGTGGTGAATGTTGAATTACGCAGGCCCATAGCCAGGATTGTTCAGGAAGATGCTCCGGATGCTTATATCGCTGAAGATGGCACCATTATGCCTGTTTCAGAAAAATTTTCGTCCAGGGTTGTGTTGGTCAGCGGGCCGTTTGTGAAGCAACTTTTAGAAAGTGAAAACTTACATAAAACAGAAGAAGGAGTTAAGCTGAAGGAAATGATTGAGTTTATCAATGATGATAAATTCTGGAAGGCGCAAGTGGCGCAATTGGATTTATCGAAAGACGGAAAGATTACGATCTATCCTCAAGTTACCGGACAGCGTGTAGAGTTTGGTAAAGCAGAGAATGTAGAAGAGAAATTTAAGAAGCTCATGATATTTTATAAGGAAATTCTTCCGCAACGAGGATGGACAAGGTATGAGCGGGTCAATTTAGAATATGAAGGACAAGTAATAGCTGAATAATTTTTAATAAGTATAACAACCACCAAAAACACATAGAACAAATGGAAAATTCTAAAATAGTAGTAGGACTGGACATCGGCACAACCAAGATATGTGCCATTGTGGGTCGCAAAAACGAGTATGGAAAACTCGAAGTGCTGGGGATGGGCAAAGCAGAATCTGAAGGAGTGATCAAAGGCATCGTGACTAATATTGACAAGACAGTATTTGCTATTGGCAAAGCTATAAAGGAGGCCAGTGAGATGTCAGGCATCGATATTGGTGTAGTCAACGTTGGAATTGCCGGTCAACATATCCGTAGCACAATACACCACGGCAGTATTACCCGTAACAGTCGCGAAGACGAAGTAAGTATCGAAGATGTGAATCGACTCACAGAAGATATGTATCGAATCGTTATTCCACCAGGAAGTGAGATCATTCATGTCATGCCACAAGATTATACCGTGGATTACGAAGAAGGGATCAAAGATCCTGTAGGTATGAGCGGAGTGAAACTGGAGGCTGACTTTCACATTATAACAGCACAGACCAGCGCTATCAATAATATTAACAAGTGCGTAAGAAGGGCAGGCCTTGAAATTGAAGACTTGATCCTGGAGCCACTCGCCTCAAGCCTGGCGGTATTAAGCGAAGAAGAGAAAGAAGCAGGTGTGTGCTTGATTGATATTGGTGGTGGAACAACAGACATCGCGATCTTCTATGACAACATCATTCGCCATACGGCAGTAATCCCTTTTGGAGGCAATATCCTTACTACTGATATCCAGCATGGTTTGATGGTGATGGCCAAGCAAGCGGAACAATTGAAGACTCGTTTCGGAAAAGCAATTGCGGAAGAAGCAAGTCCCAATGAGATTGTTTCAATCCCAGGTATCCGTAACAGGACAGCAAAGGAAATCTCGGTGAAAAATCTTTCCAACATTATTCAGGCGAGGATGGAAGAAATCATTGAGATGGCGCATGGCGAGATAATTAATTCAGGATTTGAGAAGCGATTGGCAGGAGGCATAGTGATTACAGGAGGAGGATCACAGCTTAGCTGCCTGAAGCAGTTGGTTGAGTATATGACAGGAATGGACACCCGCATTGGCTATCCTAACGAACATCTCGGCAAGAGCAAGTTAGAAGCCGTGAAGAGTCCGATGTACGCCACCTCTGTTGGCCTGGTTCTTTCTGGGTTCCGTTCCTTAGATGAGCGAGAAGAGCGTTACAAAGAAGCTAAGGAAGCTACCAAGACGGTGAAAGTGAAAAAAGAAAAGGCAAACCCAGCGTCTGACTTTTTCTCCAATATCCTTAATAAAACAAAAGGATTATTGATCGATGACCTTGATGGTAAAAACGAATATTAAAACAACTACTAAAAAATAATTGTCATGTTTGAATCTGGATCATACAAATTTGAAATCCCCAAACACCACAAGTCGATCATTAAAGTGATTGGCGTGGGTGGAGGCGGAAGCAATGCGGTGAATCATATGTACCGGCAAGGCATCAAGGATGTCGAATTTGTCGTGTGCAACACCGATGCGCAGGCGTTGAACAGCAGCCCCATACCTTATAAACTTCAGATTGGCACTAACCTAACGGAAGGTTTAGGTTGTGGCGCTAATCCAGAGGTGGGCAGAGCTGCAGCCGTTGAAAGCAAGGATCAAATCCGCGAAATGCTGGCGGGCACAAAGATGGTTTTTGTTACAGCCGGGATGGGAGGCGGAACCGGAACTGGTGCGGCCCCGGTCATTGCAAAAATTGCCAAAGACATGGATATCCTCACGGTGGGCATTGTCACTGTTCCTTTTTCTTTTGAAGGAAAGAAAAAATCAGCTCAAGCTCAGTTGGGTATTGAAGCATTGCGAGCGAGTTGTGATACCGTGCTGGTAATACTGAACGATAAGCTGAGGGAGATTTATGGAAACCTGGCCATTGGTCAGGCATTTGGAGAAGCGGATAATGTATTGACAACGGCTGCCAAGGGCATTGCGGAGATTATCACATTAGCAGGTTATGTTAACGTTGATTTTCAGGATGTGCGTACGGTCATGCTCAATGCAGGTGCAGCGGTGATGGGTTCGGCTGAAACCAGAGGTGATAACCGGGCGATCAAAGCGGCCCAACAAGCGTTGGCTTCTCCCTTACTGGATAGCAAGGATATTATGGGTGCAAAGAAAATTCTTTTATCCATTATCTCCGGTGAGGAAGCTGAATTGCAGATGGATGAGTTAAGCCAGATTACTGAATACATTCAAGAGCAGGCAGGTGATGAGGCGGAAGTAATTTTTGGCCATGGTGTTGATGGTGATTTGGGTGACCGCATTCGAGTTACTGTGATTGCTACAGGCTTTGCTCATGACGGCCGCATAGTTAAGAAGGAAGAGGATAAGAAAGTTCACGATTTAGATCGTACTCAGATTCCTCTCTTTGAAGCAGCGGATAATTCAGTAAATCAAAGAAATCAAGAAATCGAGTTAAAGGTTAAGGAAGAGGTGCCTGTTGCTGCGGATACTGACAAGCCGATCCTAAAGCCAGAAGAAAAACAGATTTATATAAAGCCTGAAGAAAAACCATTCCGGAAAGAAGAACCTTTGAAAGAGGAGCGTGCCTATACGTTTACGCTTTTTGAGAAGGAGGAGATAACAGCCAGCCATCAAGACGATGACATGGATGAAGACGAAGGCGAAGACAGCCTTTTCCGAAAGGACGAAGATGAATTTGAAATGGGTAAAGAGATTTCAGCGGATCAGGTTATCAATGATGAAGGAATGATGGAATACCGCAGAACGAAGGAGAGGCTCGAAGAGCAGGCAAAGGCCCGCAGAGAGAAACTGAAATCCAATAAGAAGCAGGAGATGACCAAGGAGGAGTTCAATGAGAAGTGGACCTTACCTGCGTACCTGAGAAGAGGCGTGAAGATGGATAACGTTCCACATTCTTCAGAGTCGTTTATTTCGAGGTATAACCTCAATGATGATAATAGTTTGTTGGGGAACAATAAGTTCTTACATGACAATGTGGATTGATTTACGATTGATGATGTACAAATTACGAGTCGTTAAACACGAAATCGTAATTATAAAATCAAAAATTGCAATCCTTGAAGATATGGCATTTCCGGTATGACTGGTTTTACTCCATTCGTAGTGGTTGTTGGTGGTAAATATTTTTTGCCGGTGCCGGAGTGCCTTCTTTTTGATCGGGAGAGTTGTAAAGCAGGGATTACTATTTTTTACTACGCCTGATCATAAGTTTTTTAAGCTGTGAAGCCGGATCCTATGGTCCGGCTTCTTTTTTTTGGCGAGGTCTGAATTTTTAAAACCCCAGCATTCCGGCAACCAGAATTATAATTGCTCCAAGCAAAGAAATAGCAAGCGTTCTCTTGAAAGCAAATGCAAACCATTCATTGAATGGAATTCCAGCAATTGCAATCACAGCCATAAGAGCACCATTTGTTGGAATGAGAAGATCCATCAGTATAGCGCCAAATTGAAACGCTAAAATGCAAACTTCTCTGGATAGACCAATCAAATCGGAGAGAGGTACAAGAATGGGCATGGTCAAAACAGCATGACCAGAATAGCTCGGAACAGCGATATGAAAGAAACTGTGAGAAACCATCATCCCAATAGCAGACAGGCTGGTAGGTAAATTTTGCAGCGGGGTGAACAAGCCATAGATTATAGAGTCAATGATTACACCTTCTTTTAGGACGATCGCAATACCATGAGCCAGTCCTATAATCATCGCGGCAAACGTCATCTCCTTCATACCTTCACCATAAACCTTAAATGTCTCGTTGATCCCCAGCTTGCCAATGAACCCGCTGGCAACGCCAAGAATAAAAAATTCAGCCGAGATTTCGTTGAGGCTCCAACCCCAGGTAAGAAAACCATAAACCAAAACAACTGATGCAAGCAGCGTTAGACAAAGGATGATTTTATTTTGAGGCGAAATAAGTACCGAAGCTGACATCGGTTCTGCTTGCTTTTCTATTTTGTTTTTATTGGCGTAGCGGATGACCATCAACATCCAAAGACTGAACCCAATGATAAAGGTGATCAGCCGAAAAATACCTCCGCTGAGAAAGGGAACACTGGCAAGTTTTTGAGCAAGTACTGTTCCGAAGGGATTAAGCGGAATAAATGTAGCTCCAATAACGGCCGCTCCATAGCTAATGGCAATCATTACGATTGGCTTGTAACCAAGCCGCTTTCCTAAAACAATTAAAATGGGTATGAGTGGAATTATTTCCTCTTGTAATCCTTGTAAGCCTCCCCCCATAGCAAAGAAAAGAGCAGTGAGTATCAAGGTTATCTCCTCTTTGCCTTTCATTTTTAACGCTAAATAGGTAACGCCTTGTTTTAAGGCCTCAGTCTTCTCAATTATATAAAAACAACCGCCCACCAGGAAAATGAGTGCAATGACTTCGGCTCCCGCAATAATTCCCTTTGGAATACAGAGGACTATATCAAATGGAGAGAGATTTTCTGCCTCAATTGTTTTGTAAGATCCTTGTACCGCAATTTCACGATTTGTGGCAGGGTCAATTATTCTATCAAACTTTCCTTTTGGAATGATATAGGTGAGTATGCCGGCTATAACAATGAAACCGACTGTAATAACAAATGCGTTGGGGAAATTCTCTATCTTCATTTCTTGTGGGCTAACCAAATGTATTAAAATAGTTGATAAAACCTTCCTTGACTTACGTCAATACTTTGACTAAATAGCTTAAGAGAAAATCTCAAATGATCAGCCATAATATTCAGCCTTTGTTAAACAAGACCTATATAAAGGCTGATCGTTCCCAGGGTGTTTACATTTTTGATAAGGCTGGCAACCGTTACCTGGATGGTTCTTCCGGAGCAGTAACGTGCTCACTAGGTCATTCGCATGGCGCGATGTTGGAGTTCATGAAGCAACAGGTAAACAAACTTCAATTTGTTTATCGCTCTCAATTTGGTTCCGATGAAGCTGAGCAATTGGCTGCGAAGCTCTTCAACTTGTCGCCTCAAAAAGCACATGCTCATACATTTTTTGTGAATAGCGGCACAGAAGCAATTGAAACGGCAATGAAGGTGGCTCTTCAGTATTGGCAGGAGCAAGGGCAACCTGATAAAAAGCACTTCGTATCACGGTGGAAAAGTTATCACGGCATCACAATGGCCGCACTGTCGCTTTCTGGTCATCCGTTAAGGCGCCAGCGATTTGAAAATTCATTGGAGAAATATCCCTCGTTGTATGCAGACTTGGAAAAAGATACATTGGAAATTCAGACGAAGGAATTTATCAATGTTATAGAAACGATCGGAGCGAAACACATTGCAGCTTTTGTAGCGGAGCCAATGGTTGGGGCCGCAGGAACAGTGTTGACTCCACAAGAAGGTTATTATCGCGAGATGCGAAAGATCTGTGATGAGTATAATATTTTGTTTATCGCAGATGAGGTGATGACAGGCCTCGGCAGAACAGGAAAATGGTTCGCCATGGAACATTGGCAAACTAACGCAGATATTGTTACGATAGGAAAAAGTCTTGGTGCGGGGTATGCTCCTATCGCAGCAACCATGATGACTGAGAAAGTATTGGAGCCAATCAAAAAAGGCAGTGGCTTGATCATGAGCGGCCATACGTACAGCGGCCATCCCCTCTCATGCGCTACGGCACATAAAGTGTTGGAGATTGTAGAAGGTGACCAGTTGCTCGATAATGTATTTAAAAGAGGAACTCAAATTAAGAAAGAACTCACTAGTCTCCAGAAAAAGTACTCGTTCATAGACGTTGTGAGAGGTAAGGGTTTAATGTTGGGTGTTGAGTTTATGCCTGCCATCAAAGGATTGCAAAGTAAATTCATTGATACGTGCTTTAGGAATGGGCTCTTGGTTTACCCGGCAGTGGGTGGCGCTCACGGAAAAGACGAGAATGGAATTATTGTATCACCTCCGTTTATCATCACTTCAGAAGAATCGGATGAGCTACTACAAAAATTTGATCAATCTCTCCATGAAGTAAGCAGAGCGTTTTAGTATGAACATTTTTGATAAAGTAACAAGCTATGAAAGAATACAACCTCTTTTTTTTGATGGGATGACGCTGCTCTTTGGAGGATTTGGAGGTGTGGGCACTCCACCTGGCTTGGTAGATTGTCTCATTGAATCAGGAGTTAAGGATATTCATCTTGTTGGTAATGATGCAGGCTTTCCCTGGATCGGCATGGGCAAATTCATTTGCCTCGAAAGAGCAACTTCTCTCATCGCGTCACACATAGGATCAAATCCGGTAGCCGGTGAATTGATGAATCAGGGAAAACTAAACGTTGAGTTTTCTCCGCAGGGAATTTTAGTTGAAAGAATCCGCGCAGGTGGTGTAGGACTCAATGGATTTTTAACGGAGATAGGAAAGGGAACGAAGCTCGAATACAAAAAGCAGCTTGTTAAAGTGGGTGATAAAGAGTTTTTATTGGAATCACCTATCACCGGTGATGTCGGAATTGTTTATGCTAAGAAAGCGGATACATTTGGCAACCTGATTTTTGATAAGACGGCTCGTAATACCAACCCCTTTGTGGCGATGGCCTCCAAAGTCACGATTGTAGAAGCAGAAGAAATTGTACCTATGGGACAATTAAATCCAGAGGAAATAATTGTACCGGGAATCTATGTCAAACACATTGTGCCTTCGAAGGGCTATAATTGGAAGTGGATATGGGAGATGAAAGACAAATCATCGCGCAGCGAGCAGCCCGCGAAGTAAAAGACGGGATGATCGTCAATCTTGGTATTGGGATACCGTCATTGGTACCCGACTACCTGGATGCATCCATTCGTGTTTTCTTTCAGGCGGAAAATGGTATTCTTGGAATGGGTCCAACGCCAACAATCAATGCTGATGGCAACTTAAGTAATGCAGCGGGATACCCCGTCTCGCTTTTGCAAGGTGGAAGTTATTTTGATAGCGCACTTGCTTTTGGTATGATTCGCAGAGGCTTTATTGATATTTCTATTTTAGGAGCACTTCAAGTAAGTGCGAATGGAAATCTTGCCAATTGGATTGTACCTGGTAAACGAGTGCCAGGCGTTGGTGGAGCAATGGAGCTGGCTTATGGAGCGAAAAACCTGATTGCATTAATGACGCATTGCGAAAAAGATGGCAGACCAAAAATTGTAAAAGAGTGCACATTGCCAATCACAACTTTTAATTGTGTAAAAAAGATTATTACCGAGATGGCTGTATTTACAATTGAAGATGGTGCTCTTCGATTGGACGAAGTCATGCCTGGTTTTACTGTTGCTGATATAAAGAACAGCACAGAAGCAAATTTTGTAATTCCAAATCCCTAACACAGGAGTAGCCATGGATAAGTGTCACAGAAAAACAGAGAACTATATCGATGAACATCAGGGAGAAGCAATAACTTTTTTGCAAACACTAATACAGCAACCCAGCCTGCAGGGCAATGAGAACGGTGTTCAAGAACTGGTTATCAAAAAATTGAATCATTTAAACCTGACAGTAGATTGCTGGGACCCGGATTATGCAGAACTGGCGAAGCATCCTTATTTTGTTGAGTCAAGGAAAAGTTATGCAGGAAGTCCGAATGTGGTTGGAGTGTTGAAGGGAAAAGGTGGAGGAAAATCTATTCTGTTGAACGGGCACATTGATGTCGTTCCGGAAGGTGATAGAACAAAGTGGAATCACGATCCTTTTTCAGGTAGAATTGAAGAAGGGAAAATGTATGGCCGCGGCACCACCGACATGAAAGGTGGAAATGTTTCATTGTTGTTGGCGCTTGAGTCCATCATTAAATCAGGTATTCAGCTTAAGGGCGATGTTATTTTTGAATCCGTTATCGAAGAGGAGACAGGGGGAGTGGGCACATTGGCGGCAGTCGTGCGGGGCTATCGTGCCGATGCAGCTATTGTGCCAGAGCCAACTAATATGAAACTGTTTATTAAGCAGCAGGGCTCCATGTGGTTTCGGGTTTCCGTGGAAGGTCGCTCGGCACACGGAGGTACGCGCTATGAAGGAGTTTCTGCTATTGAAAAAGCATGGAAAGCCTTCAATGCAGTTATGGAACTTGAGTCGCAACGAAATGCAATTATTAAAGACCCTTTGTATAAAAGCATTCCTATTCCACTCCCTATTAATATTGGAAAAATTCAAGGCGGCTCATGGCCTTCTTCGGTCGCTGACCTTGTCACATTCGAGGGCAGAATAGGGGTGGGACCAGAAGAAGAAATGGAGGATGTTAAAAGGCAGTTGAAGAATTGTATAAGTAGCGTTACTGCCAATGATGAGTGGCTTAAGGAACATCCGGTGAAACTTGAGTTTTTTGGAGGGCAGTGGATACCCAATGCGATTGATGCCAATCATCCGTTTGTCAGTTTGATCAAAGAAAAGTTTGACGAGGTCTATCATAGACCCATCAGGATTGAAGCCTCTCCATGGGGAACCGATGCGGGAATTCTTGGTAAAGTCGGCAATACGCCTACGATTGTCATCGGCCCGGGTGAAACTCGGATGGCTCATTATCCAAATGAGTTTATTGACCTTAACGAAGTTACTCAGGCCGCTAAACTCTTTGCTAAGATGATCATAGAATGGTGTGAAGTTTCTGAACCTACCCCGTGAATAAGGAAATCAAAACAGAGGATGCCTTTGTTTCCGTGTATTTGGATACCGTCAGTAGCCGAATTCGTGTTGATGATTATGGCGGAACGCTGGGAAGTGTGTTGAATGTCATTGAAGATGAGACAAAGCCTTGGGTTGAGAAACTTATAATAAAATCGAGAGACAATGACCTCTCTTTTTTTCTGTCACATGGATTTGTGAACGAAGCACATGTAAAGAGCTATTTTTTAGGAACTGACATGTACTTCGTGACAAAGTACTTTATTCCAGATCGGCAGAAGAGTTTGGTATGGAACGAGGAAGAATTGATTCTCAAAAGTATATTGAAAGCGGACGTGCCACACAAAGAGATTGAAGTGTCGGATGTTTGTATTGCTTCGAAGGATGATACTGTCGATCTGGCAAATCTTTATAAAGAAGTATTTCCGAAATACCCCACACCAATCAACGACCCTGACTACGTGGCTAAAACAATGAAGGAAGGTACCGTTTATGTTTTTATCCGCGAGCAAGGCAAAATAGTGAGCGCGGCTTCCGCGGAGATCAATTCTATTTATAAGAATGCAGAATTGACCGATTGTGCCAGCAGGCAGGAGATGCAAGGAAAAGGACACATGAAAAAATTACTTTCTAAATTGGAAAAACTTCTTGTTCATCAGGGAATTCGATGTCTCTATACTATTGCGCGTGCAGAGTCAGTAGGGATGAACAGCGTATTCCATCAGTTGGGTTATCACTACAGCGGCCGGTTGAAGAAGAATTTGATCATTTATTCTGGCTTTGAAGATATGAATGTGTGGTACAAAAATATTTAGATAAGAACTACTATGACAGATGACCTTACTCTGACACCTCTCAAATCTTTTCTTAAGATTCATGATTTAATTCTCAAGCGAAGGAAATTGGGAAAAGCCCTGACCATTCTTATTTTATTTTCTCTCTCTAACCTTTATGCACAGCGCGTTCCTGTTTTAAACCAGATCGACCTACCTCACAACTATTACTACCGCGAATTGTACCTTCCACAACTTACTAGCGGACCCTCTTCGGTTACCTGGTCACCGGATGGGAAATCTCTTGTTTTTTCTATGGCTGGGAGCTTATGGAAGCAAGAGGTTGGTAGCGAGACAGCTGATCAACTTACCAGTGGAGACGGTTATGACTATCAGCCTGACTGGTCTCCTGACGGCAAGCAGATTATTTTTGTCCGGTATGATGGGGTTGCTATTGAGTTGATGATATATGATGTGACAAACAGAGAAACATATCCGTTAACAAACAACAAGGCCGTTAACCTTGAACCTCGATGGTCTCCCGATGGGAAACAAATTGTCTTCGTGTCTACGGTAGCAACAGGACATTTTTTGTTGCATAAGGCTACCATTGATTCAAATAAAATTACCGATCAAGTTTGTCTTACAGCAGATGCGAAAAGCCAAGTGAAGAGATATTACTACAGCGCATTTGACCATGCCGTTAATCCAACCTGGTCACGCGATGGGAAAAAAATCGTTTTTATATCCAATAAAGAAATCATACACGGAACGGGAGATATTGTGTCCGTCAATAGTGATGGGAGCAACCCCACACTTATTCATCATGAAGAAACCAATTGGCGTACGAAGCCTGATCTGTCACCGGATGGAACACGAATCGTCTATAGCAGCTATCTGGGAAGAAACTGGCATCAGCTGTGGCTTTTGCCGAGTGAGGGCGGATATCCTATGCCTATTACTTATGGAGATTATGACAATACATCTCCCCGCTGGTCGCCTGATGGAAAACAGATCGCTTTTATCTCCAATCGATTTGGGAATACATCTCTCTGGGTTGTTAATGCCTTTGATGGAAAACAGCAGCAGATTGTCAGCAGAAATCTGAACTATATAACGCCTCATGCCTCATTGAGCCTGACAGTTCTGGATGAGAATGAAAAACCTGTGGCAGCCCGTGTTAGTGTGGTTGATAGTAAGGGAAAGTTTTATGCACCCGTCAACACCTGGATCCATGGGGATGATTCTCGCTATCCCGCATTTCAACGATTTGAGTCGCATTACTTTCATCACGAAGGATTGAGCACCATTTCGGTCCCAAAGGATAAGTTGATGATTCAGGTGAATCACGGGCCAGTGTATGAAATTGGAAAGTTTGAAGTGGATGCTACTCAAAGCCTGTCGCCACTAATTATCAAGCTAAAGAAAATTTCTTTGCCCGCTGATTATGGTAAATGGTGGAGCGGAGACGTACACGTACACATGAACTATGGCGGTAATTATCGCAATACACCTGAACGATTGATACAACAGGCCAAAGCAGAGGATTTGAACTTTACCTATAACCTGATTGTGAACAAGGAGCAACGTATACCGGATATTGATTATTTTTCCACAAAGCCGGATCAAGCTTCTAATAATGAGTTCATGCTTTTGCATGGACAAGAATTTCATACCAGTGTTTGGGGGCATCTTGGATTGTTGAATTTAAAAAGCAATCTGATTATACCCGACTATGCAGGCTATCCTCAGACCGCTGCAGCCAGCCTTTTTCCCAACAATGGATTTGTTGCCGACCGTGTTCATGAGCAGGATGGATTGGTGGGTTATGTTCATCCTTTTGAGCGCTCTGAATTTACTCCCACACAATCGACCACATTGATCAACGAATTACCCGTTGATGCTGCGTTGGGTAAAATTGATTATTACGAATTGATTGGGTTTGCCGATCACAAAACATCCGAGATGGTATGGTATAAACTTTTGAATTGCGGGCTGCGTCTTCCTGCAGCTGCAGGAACTGATGCGATGGGCAATTATGCCAGCCTGCGCGGCCCGGTCGGCTTGAATCGGGTCTATGTGAAAGCAGACGGCCCTTTTAATTCGGAGACGTTTCTGAGTGGAGTGAGGCAAGGCAAGAGTTTTGTCACCAATGGACCAATTGTTGATTTGAGTGTTGAAGGTGTAAAACCCGGTGAAAAATTAACCATTAGCCCCAAGGGACAGAAACTTGCCTACAAGGGATTTTTGAGAAGTGCGGTACCTGTTGATCACGTTGAAATTGTGTGGAATGGGGAAGTGGTGGCTAGGTATACTACAACTCCTACCAAACAAGTTGATATTAACGGAACGTTGAACGTCAAGGGCCCAGGTTGGATTTTGCTGAGAGCATGGAGTAATGCAGCTCATCCGGATCTTCCCGATCTTTATCCTTATTCCAGTACCAATCCTGTTTATATAGAGGTGCCAGGTGTGGAACTTAAATCTAAGCGGGATGCGGAATTTTTTATCCCATGGCTTAATCGCATTGAGGCCGCGGCAAAGATGAATACAAACTATCGCAGCGAAGATGAGAAGCTGACTATCTTAAGAGACATTACTAAGGCAAGGGATTTTTACAGTAACTGCATTTTAAAAGCAACAATTAAGTAAGGTAAGTTTTAGTTTACTTTCAATTATTTTATCCTTCCATACTTTTTCAATACCGCTACCAACCGATCATGCGGAATGGCATAAGCTGTATTTCCATTGACACCTTCCATGGTTTCCGCTGCAATCATTGCGTTGACAATCGCTTCTTCTGTGGCTGCCGTTACGGCTGTAAAGAGCGGGTCAATCTTTTCATTGGGCAGCATTTCCAAATGTGCAATCTCATTCTCTTTTCCAGCTTCCGGATTGGCTGTTGAGAACGCAATGAAAATATCGCCAGAAGAATTTCCTCCACGTCCACCCATCACACCAATGCCTAGCGACACACGCTTCACAATCCGTTTGAGCTGATGAGGGAGAAGAGGTGCATCGGTGGCTACCACAACAATGATAGATCCCTGATCGACATCCGGTTTATTTTCTTTCGGTAATAAATCGGTTATCTCCCTACCAACAGGCACACCAGCAATACTTAGCAAAGGACGCCTGCCATAGTTAGCCTGAACCAGCACACCGATCGTGTACCCGCCTTCCTTGTCTGTTAATTTTCGCGAGGAAGTTCCGGTGCCACCTTTGAAGCTATGCGCCATCATGCCGGTGCCACCTCCTACATTACCTTCTTTAATGGGCCCACCAGTAGCTGATTCAATTGCTTCAAACACATGCTCCTTCTTTACATGAAAGCCATTGATATCATTCAAGAATCCATCCCATGTTTCTGCCACTACTGGCAGACTGATATCTCCTGAGTAGTCGCTTCCCTTTACTTTCTTCATGTGCCATTCAATAACTGCATCGCGCACGATACCGACACTGTGTGTGTTGGTGATGAAAATGGGAGAACCAAGGCAACCCGACTCATCTACCCAGGTAGTGCCAGTCATCTCTCCGTTGCCGTTGAGAGTAAACCAACCCGCAAACACCCGCTCTAGTGATCCTTTGCCTTTTGGAAAAATAGCAGTCACGCCTGTGCGAACAGGTCCTTTTCCAGTCACCAACTTTCCACTTCCTTCGATTAATGTTTTATAACCGACTTCAACACCTGCCACATCGGTAATGGCATTGTACTTTCCGGGAGTTCCTTCAAAGGGGATGCCCAGATCACGTGCTCTGGGTTTTATTGTCTGTGCAAATGTTGTATTGCCTAAACATAAGGCGACTGCGATCAGAATATTTGCTTTCATGATATTTTTATTTCAAAGGCTTTACTAATGCAAATGTACATGAAAGGAAATTACACAGAGATTTGCAAAGAAAACCGGGAAGCTTTGTTTATATTTCCTATCCTGTTAACACATCAACCCAATGTCAAAAAAAGCAATTTACGTCTCCTTCCCACTCCTGCTTCTACTAGGGGTTTATTTTCTTGGCCCCACACCAGCTACGCCCCGGTTTGAGAAGACAATGCCTGTGGTACCACAATCGGCTGAAGAGTTGGAAAACTATATTGCAAAGAACGAAAGCCTTCACAAACTAAAACCTGACAACGAAGCTCGCATCGTTTGGGCGGATAGTACGAAGAGTAGAACAGCGTATAGTATCATTTACCTTCATGGATTTTCTGCCAGTCAGGAGGAGGGTGACCCCGTTCATGAGTCGTTTGCCAGAAAATTTGGATGCAATCTATATCTCGCGCGAATGGCTGATCACGGCATTGACACCACTAATCAGCTAATAAATTTTACTGCAGATCGGTGGTGGCAAAGCAGTAAAGAGGCTTTGGCTATCGGAAAAGCATTGGGAGAAAAAGTCATCATCATGAGCACTTCCACCGGAGGTACGATGGCCTTGATATTAGCAGCAGAGTATCCTGCCGATGTGTTTGCGTTGATCAACCTTTCTCCAAATATTTCAATCAATGATGGAAATGCTTGGCTGCTCAACAATCCGTGGGGATTGCAGATAGCACGTAAAGTAATCGGTGGCGATTCGAGAAGTTTCCCGCCCGACTCACTCAAAGATCAATATTGGAATAACCCTTATCGACTGGAGGCCGTTGTGCAACTGGAAGAGTTGCTCGAATCCTCAATGACCAAATCAACCTTCGAAAAAATAAATTGCCCTTCGCTTTCTTTATACTATTATAAGAACGAGCAAGAACAGGACCCTACCGTGAAGGTCAGCGGTATTTTGGAGATGAACGAGCAACTAGGTACTCCGACAGATAAGAAAGTAGCCATTCCTATACCCAATGCCGGTGGTCACGTGATAGGATCACATCTGGTTTCCAAAGACCTGGAAACAGTGCAGAAGGAAGTAGAAAAATTTGCAGTGGAGAAATTGGAGATGAAGAAAGTCAGAATAGAAGAATAGATTATTCAGGTGATACTCTGGGATCAGACATGTCATTGACTCAAAAATTTTGAGGCCGTAGCAACAACTGCAAATCTTTAAAAATAATGAAAAAGAATTATCTACTTATTGCCATTATCTTGATAGAGGCATTGCTTATTGTTGGGTTTTATTTTTTTGCTAAAACACAAAGAATAGAGGCGGAGAAAATATGGTATGAGGCTGCAAGAATTAAGCAAGAATTAAAGACTACACAACAAGAATTGGATGAAACAAAGGAGGAATTGAAAGATTGTAGAGAATAAATTATTTAGCTTGAATTAGAGATTTTTTGCAATCGTTCCTCTAATACCTTACAAAAGGTTACTTATTATTCTTAAACTCCATAATCAAATGCTTGCCCAACAACACTTTCATTGAAGTGTTTATTTTAAAGATGGCGCGGTAGACTGCTTCATTCTGTGGATCAGATTTAATTTGCTTACGGTAAGCTTTTCGGGCAAAGAAATAGAGTAGTGGGTAAAGAAACAGCATCCATTTTGAAGTAGAGCTATACTTGGAAGGGTGTAGTGTTTTTAACTGAAGGTGATTGATGGCCGCGAGGGTCCGCAATCGCAAGACACCGCTGATAAAAAGTTTGCTGAAATAACCGCCTTCTTTTCCATCCCATGAAACAAATGCATTGAGTTCATTCGGAGCAGCTGTTGAATAGTGCTCACTCTCCATCATAAACTGTGCAAAGCGACTCCTGAGCGAGGAACTGTTGGGCGTGGTAAGAATAAATATTCCACCAGGTTTCAAAATTCTTGCAGTCTCAACAAACAAATGATGTTGATTAGGAAGGTGTTCTATCGTTTCAGAGCAGATCACCATATCAGCCATAGCATCAGCAAGAGGAAATGGTTTCTGTAAATCGATGAATCGGCATGATGACTTCGCAAACTTATTCTGCTCAGGAAAGAGGTCGAAAAGTTGAACCTCGGCCCCCGCTTCTTCATAAAGATGAGCGATATATCCGCTCCCGGCTGACAAATCGATGACTACTTTTCCTTTAAGCTCAGCTTTATGCGATGAAGTATAGTCTGTGAAGAACGTTAGCGCGCTATCTCTTGTATGCGCAATATCCGGAATTGATTTGCTCATGCTCTTTTTACATACTGAATAGCTCTTTCAAGATCTTCCGGTGTGTCAATACCCATAGTTTCCTGGGTTGTTTCTGCCACTTTTATTGAATAGCCATTTTCTATCCATCGCAATTGCTCGAGTGATTCAGTTCTTTCGAGAGAAGAAATTTCAAGCTTGGTGATTTTGTCAAGAATATCGTGACGGTAAGCATACATTCCGATATGCTTGAAGAAAGAGTGATGAGTTAGCCACTCTTGCTGAGGTGCATTGCGCACGTGAGGTATGGCTGATCGGCTAAAATAAATTGCTTCGTTGAAATCATCTTTTACCACCTTCACCACGTTAGGATTAAAAAGTTCTTCTTCACGCTCTATTCTTTTTATGAGTGTCGCTAGTTCAGTCTTTCCGTCTAACAAATCCGCGAGTAAGTCAATTTGCTCTGGCGCAATAAATGGCTCGTCACCCTGGATATTAATAACGTAATCAAATTTCTCTTCCTGATGGCTCAGTGTTTCAAAACAGCGATCAGTTCCGCTGGGGTGACTTTCTGATGTCATAAAGACTTTTCCGCCAAAGCCCTTCACATGATTAAAGATGGCGGGATGATCTGTAGCTACCAATACGCGAGACAACAGTGTGGACTTCATCACTTGACGATACACACGCTCTATCATTGATTTTCCTGCAATATCTGCCAGCGGCTTTCCTGGAAAGCGAGTAGAGGCATAGCGTGCAGGAATGACACCGAGTATTTTCATGGATTTGTCCTACGCACTTTTAATGTATTTCCTTCGGTATCCACCACCTCAATCGCATCACCTCGTTCAATATAATCACCGCGTGTAAAGGCATCGTAGATTTCTTCGTCAATTTTTACTCTGCCGCTTGGACGAAGCACAGTATAAGCTATTCCCTTTTTTCCCAGCATCTCCTTCGCATTAAAATTTGTGGTGTAACCTTGTGATACCTCTTGGATGTCAGTGAGTGCAATGCGCTTAAAGGCCTTAGACTGCGTAAGCTTTGCGCCTCCAAAGAAGAGAAGTAACGCCCCGCCTGTTAATCCTCCGATGGTAGCAAAGGATGCAACAATGATATCGCCAAGAGGAACAAATTCGAAATTGAAAAAATCATTGTTGAGCATAATGAGAATAAGCGATGTGAGTGTAAGTCCGATGCCCAATACGCCTGCTACACCGAATCCAGGGATGATAAAAATTTCGGCACCCAGCAAAACTAGTCCAACGAATAAAGCAATGATCTCCCAATAAGCAGCAAGGCCATTCAGGTAATAGGGGACAAGGTAAAGCAACAGGGAGATAATGGCTGCAAACAAAGGAAACCCAACGCCAGGAGTTTGGAGTTCAAAATAAATTCCCCCGATGATGACCAGAATGAGGATTCCGCTGATAAAAGGATTTAAGAAAATAGCAATGATTTTTTCGGATATGCTCAGTTCATACTCTTCCAGTTCATAACTTTCAACCTTATTGCGTTTTAGAATTTCTTCTATTGATTCAACCTGAGCTTCACAGAAGCCAAACTTCAAAGCTTCCGAAGTTGTGAACGTAATCACACGACCTTCTTGCTTTATACTGTCAATCACGATACGCTCGTCTACCATGCCCTCTGCAATTCGAGGGTCTCTTCCAGTCTTCTCTGCAGTAGATCGCATAATACCACGCATATACGCCTGGTATTTGTCGGGCGCTGCTTGCCCTCCGCTGCCCTCAACCACGGTAGCAGCACCAATTGTTGCACCGGGCGACATATAAATACTATCGCAGGCAATGGAGATCAATGCCCCGGCCGAGGCTGCATCTGAATTGATGTAAACCCAAATTGGTTTTTTAAAGTCCATAATAAAGTCCACGATCTCCTTTGCATCTGTCAATACTCCACCGTACGTATCCATGTCAACAATTACATAGTCAGCGTTAGTTTTTTCTGCATGTTCCAATGCCAGTTTCACATACCGCGCCATGCGTGGATCAATTTCGGCTTTGATTTCCATGACCATTACCTTGGGTTTGGTAGTCTGGGCATTAGTCAAGGTGCTGTAGCCGGCTGCCAGCAGTAGTGCAGCGAATATTATTATTTTCTTAATCATCACAATGCTCCTATTTTGGTATAAAAATAACAGTCTGAACCGGAATATTACTTGAAAGTACGTATTCATTTTTTGCGCTGAGTTACAGGGAGAAATTGTAACTTTGAGCATTGTTTAAACTATGATAAAAATTATTTTTTTAACTGCTGCCCATTGGCTGAACCCGCAGCTTCCTTCGGATTCGCTAAGGATGGAAACAATCAATGGAAAGGCCTTCATTATTCATCAGATCGGTGAGCGGGAGACATTGTATGCTATCTCTAAGCGCTATGGTACCCCTATTACCAGTATTTTAGAATACAATAATTCTGCAGACGCGGGATTAGAAATTGGCCAGATACTGAAAATACCCTACGTGCCAAAGGCTAAAGTAAAATCAAGTGATGCCACTCTGCATAAAGTGGCGCCAAAGGAGACGTTGTATTCTGTGGCTAAGCTTTATAATGTTACGGTAGATGATCTTAAAACCTGGAATAACCTTAAGGATGGTGTTATTTCAACTGATCAGGAACTGATCGTTAGAAAAAAAGGAACTGCTGGCACTGCTCCAACCACAACCATCATAAACAACATCAAGGGTAAGCATACAGTGACATCTGGAGAGACACTTTACTCCATAGCCCGCCAGTATGGCGTTAGCGTTACTCAATTGATGGAATGGAATAAGATTACCGGAAGTGAATTGAAGTTGGGTGACGTGCTGACCGTGGCTGGTGCGGGAACAGAGCAAAAAACTCAACCCGCTATCACAAGTACAACCAAAGTTGTTGAAGAGAAAAAAACTGTCGTTGAAAAGGAGAATACGATTAAGATATCGGAAGCTGTAACCGGGTCAGATGAGGTGAAGCAATCAGGGTTGGCCGAATTAATTGAAGGTACAGATGGCAACCGGAAATATCTGGCACTGCACCGTACAGCAAAAGTGGGCACAATTATGAAAGTCCGGAATGAGTTGAATAACCGTGAAGTATTTGTAAGGGTAATTGGTACTATTCCGGATACAGGGATCAATGACAAGATTGTTATCAAAATCTCTAAATCTGCCTTTGATCGGTTGGGAGCCATTGATCTCAAGTTCAGAGCCGAAGTGACATATTACAAGTAAGGGTGACACTCCCGGAACTCAGAGAATTCCTCGATTCGAAAGTAGCCTTATACAATCGTCCCGATTTTATCGAGCATGATCCTATCTCGATTCCTCATCGCTTCCGAAAGAAGCAGGACATAGAAATAGCCGGGTTGTTTGCTGCCGTCCTTGCCTGGGGCCAGCGCGTGACTATTGTTAATAAGACCAATGACCTTCTTAGCAGAATGGGCAATGCGCCACATGATTTTTTGTTGGATCACAAATTAAGTGATTTGAAGGCGTTTGAGAATTTTAAGCACCGTACGTTCAATTCAATTGACGCCTTGTATTTCATCGAATTTCTCAGTCAATATTATAAGCGAAATAAATCATTGGAAGATCTTTTTCTTGTGCCAACAGAAAGTGAATCTATTGAGCCAGGACTAATTCGTTTCCACAACACGTTTTTTAGCCTTGAAGATTATCCGAAACGAACAAAAAAACATATCTCTACCCCCGAGCGTAAATCAGCATGCAAGCGTATCAACATGTACCTTCGCTGGATGGTGCGGCAGGATAGTAGTGGAGTTGACTTTGGTATTTGGAAAAGAATAAACCCTGCTCAGTTGATTTGCCCCATTGATTTACATGTAGAGCGTGTGGCAAGAAAATTAAAGTTGATCAGGAGTAAATCAGTTAACTGGAACACTGCTCTGGAACTGACGAAGAATCTAAAAAAATTAGATTCCACCGATCCTGTTAAATATGACTTTGCTCTTTTTGGATTGGGTATTGAAGAAAAATTTTAACCATTGTTTTAAAGGTAGAAAGCCATTTTAATGGCTTTCTACCGTTTTGCAAGATTATTCCATTCCGGGTTGCTTCAACACAAATCCAGTTTTCTTTTTCTCCTCATCAACTATCTTCTTCACGTCACCTAGTAATTTTTGGGCATCATAAATAATTCCGTCTTTGATAGTGTACTTGATACCGCCCACACGCTTCACGGTATTGTCTTCCATCAGTTTAATAGCGCCTGTACCGTATAGCACTTGAAGATTTTCCAGCGGATTCTGATCGATGATGACGAAGTCGGCCAGTTTACCGATCTCAACGGATCCGGTTTCTTTGTCCATGCCCAGTGCTTGTGCTCCATTGAGTGTAGCTGCACGAATTACCTCTAGCGGATGGAAACCTGCCTCGCGAAGTAATTCCAGTTCGCGGATATAAGCGAATCCATATAACTGAAAGATGAATCCTGAATCTGAACCTGTGGTAACGCGACCACCTTTATTCTTGTATTCATTGATAAATTTCATCCACAGAAAATAGTTTTCTCTCCATGCCACTTCTTGTTCCGTTCCCCAGGAGTGCCAGTAAGATCCGTGTGAAACAAGACTAGGCTGATAAAATTCCCACAGCGATGGTAACGTATACGTTTCGTGCCACTCTGCCCTGCGTGCCTTATGTAAATCGCGACTCGCTTCATAGATGTTAAAGGTTGGATCTAGCGTGAAGTCTAAGTCTAACAAGGTTTTCATGACTTCATTCCATTTTTCTGATCCAGGGCCAGCCGCCTGCTTCCAGAGTTTTCCTGCTTCACCAAAGCGATCTTGTTCGTTGGTGTAGTTATAATTAAGCGGATAATTTTGAACAGTTTGCTTATCAAACAACGCTTCCGGTAATCCGTACCAATGCTCCATGCTGGTGAGTCCTGCTTTAGCGGAATGAACTACATTCCATCGGGCTACATCAAGTTGGGCATGATGACAATTGCTCCGCAGGCCGAGCTTTTTATTTTCGTCCAGAGCGGCTTCCATAATATCCGGCCTAGCTCCGCCAAACTTTATGCCATCCGCTCCCTTCAGCTTATTATTTCGAACCCACGCGCGTGCCTGCTCGGGTGTACTAATCGGAACGGAATTTCCCATTCCAAAATAAGTATAGGCTTTGATTCTCGGTGCAGTAATCAGATTTTTGGCACTCTTGTTTTTTTGATCTACCGTCCATTCAATTCCATTGCCAGAACCTGGATCACAGACCGTGGTAACACCATGACTCATCCAGAGTTTGAAAACATATTCTGCGAAGGGAGCTTGATTACCTCCTGTGTGTGCATGACAGTCGATGAATCCTGGCATCAGATACATGCCTTTGGCATTCAGTTCTCTTGCGCCCGGTTCAACGGATAAAGGCATTGGCACTTTTGGATAGCCTGCATTTTGAATGTCAACGATGCGGTTCTGCTTCACCACAATATCTACAGGGCCTACAGGAGGCGCCCCCGTTCCATCGATCATCATTACCCCACGGATAATCAATTGGGAGTAGGGGCCTTCACCTTCTTTTATTTCAGGAGCTGGCTTTACTTTTTCGGCTTCTTGTGCAAAGACTGTAAATGCGCTAATTGTGAATAAAATCGCAAGTAGGTTTTTCATAACATCAGATTTGAGGTAACTAAATTTCTGTTAATAATTGTGGAACCCTGCAGGCGCCACAATTGATTTTTTGACTGAGACTTACATCAATTCATTCCAGGTTGCTTCAACACAAATCCCGATTTTGCTTTTTCATCATCCACTAGCTTCTTCACATCATTCAGAAGTTTTTTAGCATCATAGATGATTCCATCTTTTACGGTGTATTTGATTCCGCCAACACGTTTTACTGAATTGTCCTCCATTAATTTGATGGCACCAACACCGTAAAGGACTTGGAGGTTTTCTAATGGATTCTGATCAACGATAACAAAGTCAGCAAGTTTACCAATCTCAACCGAGCCGATCTCTTTATCCATTCCCAAGGCTTGTGCGCCATGGAGTGTAGCAGACCGAAGCACTTCCAATGGATGGAATCCGGCTTCGCGCAATAGCTCCAACTCTCGGATATATCCAAAACCATAGAGTTGGAAGATGAACGCGTTATCTGAACCGGCAGTAACTCGTCCGCCACGGTTTTTGTATTCATTCACAAAAGTCATCCACAGCCTGAAATTTTCTTTCCATGCAATTTCCTGTTCTGTTCCCCAGCTAAACCAAAATGATCCGTGAGCTGCACGATTGGGCTGATAGAAAGCCCAAAGTTGAGGAAGTGTGTAGGTCTCATGCCATTCTTGCCTGCGGGCTTTGTGAAGATCGCGGGTAGCTTCGTAGGTATCAAACGTAGGGTCTAACGTGAAATCTAATGCCAGCATGGAATCAAGGACAGCATTCCATTTTTTTGTGTATGGCGCGGCCGCCTGTTTCCAAAGCCTGCCTGCTTCCTCAAATCGATTTTGCTCATTGGAATAATTATAGTTCAGCGGATAATTTTGAAGCGTGCTGCTGGTAAGCATTGCTTCAGGTAATCCGTACCAATGTTCCATAGTTGTGAGTCCGGCTTTTGCAGAACTCAACGCGTTCCACCGGGCTACACCAAGCTGAGCATGATGACATGCCGAGCGAAGACCGATTCTCTTGTTCTCGCGAATGGCGGCATCCATAATTTCCGGTGCCGCTCCGAAAAACTTGATACCATCGGCACCTTTCATTTTATTTTCATTTACCCACTGCCTTGCCAGATCGGGTGTACTGATTGGAGTTTTGCTGCCCGAGCCGAATGTTACATAAGCCTTGATGCGAGGAGCAGTAATAAGATTTTTTTCGCTTTTGCCTTTTTGATCTAAGACCCAGTCAAGACCATTTCCGGAGCCGGGGTCACGAACGGTTGTGATTCCATGGGCCATCCAAAGTTTAAAAACATACTCAGCAATGGGAGCTTGTCCCCCTCCAATGTGCCCATGCATGTCTACGAAACCCGGCATTAAATACATGCCTTCACAATTTAATTCTTTACCTCCGGCCTCCAACTTTGGTCGGTTCGCATCGCTGGCCATACCTGGAGTAGGTAAGCCCGTGCTTACGATATTGACAATTCGATTCTGTTTAACAACGATATCTACAGGTCCAACCGGAGGTGCGCCTGTACCGTCAATAAGCATTACACCGCGAATAATTAGTTGTGTGTGTGGACCATCGCCTTCTTTTAGTTCAGGCGCTTTTTTCATGTTGCTCTGGCCGAATGATGCCCAGGCACAGGCAACAAATAAAAGGATGAGTGTCTTTTTCATAATTGGTTTTAAATAGGTTAAGAAATCTAGTGTTTTCCGATAAAATCAGAAACCAATATCTGACAGGCGGTGAAAGAGGTTCGAGAGTTGAAAATTGATCCTTGCCGCCAAAATTTTGCCCCGCTTTGTTAAAGTATAGCTCTACTTTGACCCTATTTTTCTAAAGAGAGTTTAAATGTTTATGCAATTGGTTTAAAATAAACCCTATTTCAATCGAATTCTGTAATTTATTTTGAATAATGGATTAAAAACAACCCATTTGTTCTGATTTTTGATAAAAAACAGAACCGTTTGACGGTAGAAAAAACCCTCGCTGCTTGATTATGAAGAAATCAGTCGTACTCCTCGCCTTACTAATTGCCATCAGCATTCTGGCCATCCTCGTGCCGGCAGTGCCCGGCCCCATTATCACAGAAGGCATTAATTCAGGAGATGTTGCCTGGATGCTGGCCGCCACAGCGCTGGTACTACTCATGACTCCTGGCCTGGCCTTTTTTTATGGTGGAATGATTGACACTAAGAATATTATCTCCACCATGCTTCAAAGTTTTATCGCTATGGGAGTGATCAGCGTCCTCTGGATTTTAGTGGGATTTAGTCTTGCTTTTGGAGATTCTATCGGTGGTGTTATTGGGAATCCTACGAGCTTCTTTATGTTCCAGAATGTATTGGACGGAAAACCCTGGTCGCTTGCACCTACCATCCCGTTGGTATTATTTGCTTTTTTCCAGCTGAAGTTTGCTATCATCGCGCCAGCACTTATTACCGGTACTTTTGCAGAACGCATTAAATTCAAATCTTATATTCTCTTCCTTGTTCTCTTCTCCTTATTAATCTACGCGCCTTTAGCGCACTGGACGTGGCATCCCGATGGATTCCTTTTTAAATGGGGAGTTCTTGACTTTGCAGGCGGAACCGTGGTTCACATGTCAGCCGGGTTTGCTGCCCTGGTAGCGTCTATCTATTTAAGAGATAAGAATGAGAAGAAGTCTCCGATTTCGCCTGCCAACATTCCTTTTGTATTGCTGGGAACAGGGTTGTTATGGTTCGGATGGTTTGGGTTTAATGGAGGTAGTGCTTTGAGTGCAGGCACTTTGGCAGCATCGGCCTTCGCTACTACGAACACGGCTGCAGCAGCGGCTGGGCTCGCCTGGATTCTCTTTGATGCAGCTCGCGGCAAGAAAGCCTCTGCTGTCGGTTTTTGCATAGGCTCAGTAGTGGGACTCGTTGCCATTACACCAGCAGCCGGATTTGTTACTATTCCTTCAAGTTTATTCATAGGAACATTTTCCGCCATCATTAGCAACGTAGTAGTGCACTGGAAATCCAGAACTTCTTTGGAGGATACATTGGATGTTTTCCCGTGTCATGGTGTGGGCGGTGCTATGGGTACGCTGATGACAGCGCTCCTTGCAAACACAGCTGTAAATGGTGCCAATACAACGGGCAATGGACTTTTCTTTGGAGACACAGCGCTATTCCTGGTTCACCTTGAAGCACTCGCTATCGTCATTGGATTTACGATGGTAGGGTCATTCCTTATTTTGAAGTTTGTGGATATGATCTTCCATTTGCGTGTAAGCCCTGAAGACAAGAAGGTAGGACAAGATCTAAGTCAACACGGTGAGAACGCGGTTCCGTTTGAGTTAAGAACTGCAAGCTGATACAACAGCTAGATTATTTTTCATGCTACAGCGGCCCAAAAGGTTGCCATTCGAGTAAAAAAACACTCTCGCTTCTTTTTTTTGCATTACTTTCAGTGAAAAAAATAGCCATGAAAAACACGATCCTCATTGTTAGCTTATTGTTTCTTACCTGCTCTCCTCAATTTTTAAGTGCTCAAAAGACAAAGCAGGATGTGATTAAATCAATTGATGCTAAATATGATCAATACTCAACCACAGCCAAGAAAATCTGGGATTACGCTGAGGTTGGTTTTCAGGAGGTCAAAAGCTCAGCCTTGCTTCAGCAAACTTTGAAAGATGCCGGCTTCAGCATTCAAAATGACATTGGCGGAATGCCAACTGCCTTTATTGCAACGTATGGTACAGGTAAGCCGGTAATTGGTATTCTTGGTGAATTTGATGCACTACCAGGTGTGGCACAGGAGGCCGTGCCCGAGTTAAAATCAATTGCAGGGCAGGTAGCGGGTCATGCATGTGGGCATCATTTATTTGGCGTTGCATCGGCTGCAGCCGCGATTGGCGTTAAAGATTGGATGATTGCAAATAAAAAAACGGGCACAATTCGTTTCTATGGAACACCGGCAGAGGAGGGAGGATCTGGAAAAGTTTACATGGTTCGTGATGGCGTCTTTAATGATGTTGATGTGGTGGTGAATTGGCACCCTTCTTCTTCCAACAGTGCCAGCTATGGCTCAACACTGGCGAATAAGAATGGAAAATTTAGATTTTATGGAATAGCATCACACGCGGCTGCAGCACCGGAGCGTGGCCGTTCAGCATTAGATGGAGTTGAAGCGATGGACGACATGGTGAACATGCTTCGGGAACATGTGCCGATGGAGACACGCATTCATTATGTGATCACTCGCGGAGGCGAAGCGCCCAATGTGGTACCTGCTTTTGCGGAAGTCTATTACTATGTGAGAAACCCCAAACGTGACAATGTGAAATCAATTTGGGAAAGAGTTGAGTTAGCGGCCAAAGGAGCTGCAATGGGTACGGGTACGCGTGTGGAGATAGAGGTGACCGGTGGAGTTTATGACCTTCTGGGGAATGAAACACTGGCCAAAGTAATGGATGCCAATCTTCGAACCGTTGGAGGCTATACCTACTCAGAGCAGGAGAAACAATTTGCATTAAAAATTCAGGAGAGTTTTAAGGATCAGGCCAGGCCGATTGAATCGACTCAAACCATTGAACCTATCCGATCCTTCAATGGATCAGCTTCGACCGATGTTGGAGATGTAAGTTGGGTTGTGCCAACGGTTGGACTTGGTACGGCAACATGGGTTCCTGGAACAGCAGCCCACAGCTGGCAGGCAGTAGCAGCAGGGGGAACGAGTATTGGATTTAAAGGAATGATGATGGCGGCCAAGACCATGGCACTTACAACCATTGATTTATTTTCCAATCCAGTTCTGATCGAAGAGTCCTGGAAAGAGTTCCGCAAAAAAAGAGGAGAGGATTTTAAATACGAGGCATTAATAGGTGATAGAAAGCCCGCGCTGGATTATAGAAAATAGCTATTCATGCTGGCAATTACTGCGTTACAAACTTTGCTACTTCGTTAAAAAACTTGTCGGGGTCCTGCCATGCATTACGACTGTAGATAGCAAGATACTTCCAGTTTTTTTCCTCCAGGAGTGCAGGAATATAAGCGTGCCGATCTTTTATTGAGATGCTCTGATAGTATAGTTCATCATCTGTGAGGATAACGCCTTGATAAAACTCACCGGCCTGCACGGTTAAATCGTACAATGGCAGGCTATCCGCACTGACTGGGAATAGGGGATACATTTTATCTCCCCACTGTTTGACCTTTGCTTTTAGATACCAATTTGCTGAGTGACCGGGGATGCTGCCTTTATAAGGAGTAAATTTTCCTTGAGAGACTCCGCGGGCAAACTGCAAGTACTTTTTAAGAAGCTTTGGGCCCTCATTTTTTGTATCCTCGGTATGCAACTCATCGGGCCATATACTAGTGACTATAGTTATTTTTTCGCGTGCCCGTGTGATGGCTACATTCAACCGGTTTTCACCACCGACTTGATTCAAGCTTCCGAATTGAACCGACAATTTACCTTTCGTATCTGGCGCATAGCCAATTGAAAATATGATGATATCTTTTTCATCGCCTTGTACATTTTCTATGTTCTTAACAAAAAGTGTTTCCGGCAGGCTTACTTGCTCAGCACTCGCTTTTTCTTCTAATAAATCAAGGATGAGCATTTGTTGCTGGGCATTGAATGTAACTATCCCGATTTCTTTTTTAGGATCCCTTCTGATTAAATCCATAACCATCCGAACGATCTCATCGGCTTCGATCTTATTGGCATTATTTTCCCAGCATCCTTCCAGTTTCAGGTAATGAATGGGAGGCTCATGCAGGTTGATTGCATTTCTATCTGGCAAGAGTTTCAATCGGCCCTGGTAGAAGTGCTGGTTTGAAAAATCAATCAAAGGCATGGATTTGCTGCGGTAGTGACTGCGAAGATCTGTTTTCATTAAGTAACGATCACAAAGTTCAAGCAACGACTCAGCTTCCAAATCGGGATCTTCCTTATCTTCTTCCTGCCATCTCACCTGATAAAGATCGCTAGGTCGCAGCTGTTGATTATCTCCGGCCACAACAACTTGCTTACCCCTATACATGGCAGGAATTCCACGTTCTGCAAAGCACTGAGATGCTTCATCGAATATGACAAGATCAAACATCTCTTCCATTGGAAACATGGCGGAGACTGATTCAGGCGAAGCGAGCCAGCACGGTATCAGTTGAAATAGTTCATCTTTAAATTCCTGTATTACTTTTCTGACAGGCCAGACTCTTTTCTTTTTAATAACCTGATGATAGAGGTCGCGATAAGTAACACGGTTGTTAAGACGATTAAACTCAAGATCAGCAGTAACATTTTCCCTTGCCCGAAGCAACAAAATTTCATTGCTGATTTTCTGTTTCTCTACCAGCAGTTCTCTAAACTCCGATTCCAAAAGTCCAAGCTTTCCTGACGAAACCATACGGAGAACCGGAAACTTTAATTCAATGTGTTCAATCCAGGCAAGGCATAAGCTATTCAGAAAAAGTGGCTGAATAGAGGACTCCCCATTAGCCTGGCTTACTTCATTAAGTTTTGCGATTATATTTTTTTCATCAGAAGTGAGCGCTTCCTTAAGTCTATCATACTCCACCAGTTTATCAAAGTCCGCTCGTAAGATTTGAAGTAGTTGATCAGCCATATCAGGATTACTCCAGATACTCTGTATTTGAGCCACTGTAAGGTATCTTAGCCAGGCTGTTTTGTCTTGTTCAATGGGACCAAGAATTTTATATAGTGATTCCAGCCGGGATGAAAATTCTACCCATGAAATTTTTTGTGGATCAACAATATTTTTTAATCCGCGTATGGTACCAAATACTATTTTGGCGTGAATGGCCCTGTGTTGGTCTTGAAACCAATGCTGGATGGCCGAAAGCTGATAGCTATCGGGAACACTGAGAAGCCATTTTTTAGATTTCAGTTTAGAGAGATTGTGCTCAAGGTTGAGACGGCTGTCCAGTTTTTGCTCCAGCTTCCGGAAGCCAGCCTTATCATTCTTGAGTCCGTTGCCTACGAGCGTACGCTGAATTAAGTATTTATCTCTTGAAAATAATTCCCAGCGGATAAGTCCGAAAAGACTTTTCCGGGCCTTCATGCTCCTTCTCAATGCTTCCTGAAATTGACCGAGTTGCGAAAGCGGCACCGATAATTCAGGGCCTTCATCAGCATAACATGCTGCCACTACGCGCTCAATGTTGGAGAGCCAGAGTGAGCTCGTTTCTTCTTCCGACTCCAGAATCATCTGACTGAAATAAGGAAACCTTGATTCTTCGGCAATTAGCTGCATGATTTCTTCCACAGCATTCTTTTTTTCCAGCAAGGCTTCACACTCAGACCAACTTAACTCTACATTGAGTTGATCTTTTAATTTTTGAAAAATAGCCTGCGCATAGGAAGGTACTTCTCTCAGCAGAACTTGGAGCGATTTCATTTCAGAAAGCCCATAGGAAGAAAATGATTTTCTTTCAAACCACTCATAATTTCGATCTTCAAACCTTGTCGCGTAGTGATTGAGCGATTTTAGTTTGGCAAGAAAGACATCAATGGTATCCATCTTGAAATGCTGAAACTCTTGCTTCAGATTGATCGCCTCTGCGCTTGATGTGGAGCGCAAATAAAGTTCCTTAACGCTGATTCCTGCCTCGCTTTCATCGAACAAGGCATGCTTGAACTCTTCTAAATCTTCAGCGATTTGATCAATGCGATGACTGACTTGAAGAAACTTGCGCTCTAATTGAATGGCATCAAGGCTTTTATTTTTTGATCGGTATTCATCTACCCGATCGATCTGAGAGGCAATCTTATCATAAATATCCTTTCGGTCATTTTTAAAATCATGAACTAATCCAATGAATGGTGTAAGCTGAAGTGATAGCAATCGTTTATACACTACATCCAAGGCAGCACGTTTTTGACAAACCACAAGAATACGTTTGCCGGCAGCCACGCCATCACAGATAAGATTGCATATCAATTGTGACTTACCCGTTCCCGGAGGGCCCTGCACCACAATGGAGTTGCCAAGCTTTACCGCCTTTAACGAATTCTCTTGCCATACATCCATCGGAAAAGCAGAATACACCTTGTCTTCTTTTACCCTATGGATGAAATTCAATGGCTTTATTGCTGAATTGACTTCGAGCTGACTGCGTTGCAGAAAGAACTCTTCGAGATCATTGATTTTTTCATTCTTAATGAGATCAACATAATCGGGAACGAGGTAGGAGCCTGCCTGAGGAAAAATTCCAAGTACAGCTTCTGGAAACAACTTGAGCTCACCGTTTTTATGCTGATTCTCAAATTCTTGTTTTTTGAATTCCGAATACGATGAAAGCTCATCGCGATAATTTTCTGCATTGAAATGGATTTCAATATTTGCCTTTTGCAGAAATTGATAAATGCTGGTTCTGAAAACGGTGCTATCCCGATCTACCTCTTCAAAGTTCTCTTCCATTAGTGCTTCATCAACCGAAATTTTGTTGTAGAATGAGTAGCCAAGGAGAAACGACTTATTAAATGACACCTCGGTATCCTGCCGGCATTGAATAATCCATTGATTATTTTCGATGACAATTTCTACCGGAAAGAAAAGCAGCGGACATTGCACAGCAGTTCCATCGATGAATTTGCCGCGTACGAATGGCCATCCAATGTGAAGGTCTTTAGACCCTCGCTCCTCAAATAAGAAATGATCCAGTCGCTGAAGCTTTTTTAGTTTTTTACTGACTTCATTGGCTACTTCCATTCTTGAATCAAGAACCGGACAAATAATTTTCTTCTTCTGTGCGATCAATGCTTCAATAATGGAAAAGGATTTTTCTTTATTGAGTTGACTTAGGGTATGCAGATCAATTAACTGGTCTGATCTCAATCCGGGAAGGAACAGCGAGCGGTTATTCCCGGAGAGGTTGGTCAACCTCCGCAAGTAGGCGGTCAGCAGGTTTTTAATTTTTTCCTTTTGCTCCACAATTATTCCTTTACGGTAAGGTAAGGTTTTATCTTCTGGAAAGTTGGCTCATCGATCGTGACAATGGCCTTCAAATCCTCCAGACGCTTGAATTCGCCATGTTGGAATCGATAAGCGGCAATAGCTTTGGCCAAAACGAACTTTATGTAAGGGTGTGAAGCAAGTGCTCTTTCGTCAGTTTGGTTAATATTTATTTTACGCGGTAAAAATTCATCTGATATAAAAAATCTTTTCTCCAGATTCTTAATAGCTATCGAATCCAATCCATATATCTCGCGCAGTTGTTGAATGTCAATAAAGCCACCGAGGCGGTTTCGGTAGTTGATGATCTTCAACGATAGTTTGGGTCCCACACCATATACTTTTATAAGTTGAGCTGTATCGACATTATTGATATCAAAGCGTTCAGAGGAAGCACGTAAAGGTTTTGCTACAGCTTGCTTTTCCTTTTCTTTAGCCGGATTGTTTTCGGGTAGATTAATGTAAGGTGATAAGGCCAGAAAGAAGGCAGAATCCATTCCGTAGATTTTGGCGAGATCTTTTTTGATTCTAAAGACGCCTCCCTTTAAGCGATAATTAACTATTCTGGAAGCTAATTTTTCGTTCATTCCAAGTTCAATGAAGACTTCCTTTGAAGCCTTGTTTGGGTCAAAGGCGAATAGGTGAGATGTCTTTTCTGAAATGCTATCGGCCCGGCTCCATTCCCAACTTGCAATAAGGCTATCCAGTTTTCGAGCATCGGCAGATGAATCAACTGGCCGGGAAGCAATCCACCACTGGTACAATGGGCTGGAAGCCAGAATAATAATCATAAGGGGGAGTAAAATTAAAAAGCCGTTAGTTTCGGTGCGGGAAAAGCCAAGAAGTGCTCTTATCCATGCTCGAAGTCGGTTCATGTAGAAATATAAAAAGAAAAGAAATACGCGAAACCAATCGATTCTGTTTAAGATTGAGGATTTTTCGAGCAGCATTTTACCCCAAACTGACCTCCGGTGGCCCCAATGATGAGGTTCAACAGTATCTTTTTACTTAATTTTTCGTTTTCTGCGAATAGGCCTAACAATGAAATCCATTACCTCAAAACTTCCTTTGATGGCGCAACTTGGCCTGGCAGAAAAACTGAATGCTTCATTTCCCTATTACCTCAATGACGAACGAAAGAACATCCTTCTAAGCCTTGGCATTGGGGTTTTTGTAACTCTTTTTTTGGCGGTCTATAGGCCTTTTCAGCAATTCGGCATAACGCACACACTCAATCAAAGCCTTTTGTACGGTGGCGTTACGGCAGCTATTCTTGGATTAAATATCATTGGACTACCCCGGCTTCTTCCTAAAATGTTTGACGTTCTCTTTTGGACGGTAAAAAAGCACTTTCTCTTTTTGGCCTGGAAATGCTTTTTGATTGGTATTGCATGCATTTTCATTGACAAAATGTTTGTTTGCCCTCTGCATACATGGTGGGAGGTAATCGCACGTGTTTATATGCAAGTGGCGTTGACGGGGATTATACCCATTACGATCACGACTCTGCTGTTACGTAATAACCTTCTCCAACATAACCTGGCGAGTGCCATTGAGGTCAATCGAGAGTTAGAGAAAATCAGCGTTCTGAAAAATGAGGCGAGTAAGCCCGGCAGCACACTAAATCAAATCACCATTTTTTCGGATACCACAGACACGCTTAGCCTCAATCTCCCGGATTTGCTTTTTGTGGAGGCAGACGACAATTATTCTACTATTTTTTGGAAGAATGGAGGGGACATTCAGAAGAAAATGCTGAGAGTAAATTTGAAAAACGTTGAAAATCAGATGGATAATGTTTACACCATCCGTTGTCATCGATCTTATATTGTAAATGTCCATGCGATCAGCAACGTGACTGGTAATACCAATGGATACAAACTAAAAATTCGTGATTCTGATTTTTCTATCCCTGTTTCCCGCCCGAAGGGGAAAGAAGTGATTGAGAAGATTGGTCAGCTTCGTAACATGATGGAATTGTACTAGTCCATTCGCCCCAGGGCCCTCACGATTTACCCCGATACCTCGCTCTTCCCGTCAAAAGCACAGCAGCTTACTTCATAATCCAAAAATTGAAGTCCAGAATATTCTTGCAGCCGTTTTCAGGTTAAAAAATTATAACACTATGAAAAAACTACTGCTATCTATCATCGCGTTACTTGGCTTTGTTCAATTTGAAGCTAAAGCACAAACCAAATCAGAACGATTTGACTATAAACTTGAAATTGCCTTGGATGCCATTCAACTAAAGGCAGGCTCCACAACACAGGTTGATCTCACTCTAGTACGTGGCGGCAGGTATAAGAAGCACGAAGCAACGCTGGGGCTGTCATCGGGCTTGCCCGAGGGAATCACAGTACGCTATGAGCCTGCGGTTAATGTAATGGATAAGAGCATAATTACCATTTCAAGCACAAAAGAAACTAAGCCAGGCGTATACTATGTTGGTATCAAAGCTACCATATTGAATACGATCAAGAGTACGTTGCTCAAGGTCGAAGTTAAAGATGGCTTGGCTGAAGATGCTGTGACCTCGGTGAATAAATAAGTTAGGGTGAAAGAGGTTGAGTCGTTTCGATTCAACCTCTTTTGATTAACCTAAATTAGTCACCAAATGGCTTGTCTATGGCGGTGGCGAGTTTATTGCCGAATATCTCCACTCCGTTCTCGGTCACAAGAAAGTTATCCTCAATTCGGATTCCGAACTTTCCTTCGAGATAGAAAGCGCCATCAAAAGCGAATGTCATTCCGGGTTCAATCTTTTGTTTGTTTCCTTCCACAAGGTATGGCGGCTCATGTATATCGAGCCCAATTCCATGACCGCAGCGGTGTGGAAGAAATTTATAAGTAGGAGTGTAGCCTTCTTTCTCTAAAACTTTTCGAATGGCCAGGTCAACATTTTCACAAGCTGCACCGGGGCGCAAGGCGGCAATTCCAGCCATCTGACATTTTTTAGCAACATCCCATGCCCTTTTTACTTCATCCGAAGGTTTGCCAAAAGTAACTGTGCGTGACACATCCGAAGTATAACCGTGTACACTTGCTCCGGAGTCGGCAAGAATTACTGTTCCCGGCTCTAACACAAAACGTTGTAAGGTACCATGGATATAACTTGACGCCAGCCCGAAACTTCCGCCACCCCAAACATTGGTGGATCCTTTGCGCTCATGGCCTTCTTTGTAAAGCCAGTCAATTTCATCCTGGGTCATCCCTTCAAAAATATTTCCCAGCGCTAAAGCATGAACCTCTAGGGAAATTTCGGTCGCTCTCCGATGCAGACTGATCTCTTTCTGTGATTTGATCGCCCTCATGGGATGCGTGACCAGACTTGCTTCCTTATAGTTTGCAGTTGGAAGGGCCTTCGTCAGATTTTTATAATACCAAAACGGAATCCCTTCATCTACACCAATGGTGCCAGTTGAAAGACCCTTTTCTTTTAGCACTGCAGCGCTCAGCGCAAATGGGTCTTCATATTCTTCCCAGGTTCGCACCTGATTACCTCCATAGACCATGCGTTCCAGAATATTGTCGAGCTCAAAGCGTGGGCAGATAGCTATTGGCTCACCTTCTCTTGGAAGGAAGAGTGCAAACAATCGATCATGAGCAGGCGCTTTGATACCAGAAAAATAGAGCAGGTCAGTACTTCCACTAAGAAAGAGTACGTCAATTCCATGCGAAGCCATCAATTTTCTGGCCTTTTCGTGACGTGCTTCAAATTCACTTTTGTCTATTTTTAAAACATCATCAATTCGTGATGTAATTCCCGCCAGTACTTTCTCGAGGTGATCAAATTTTTTTTTCATAGTTAACTTAATTCATTAAATAGAAGATACTCCACATCATACCCAGATTAAACCCTGCATGGCATAGCACTGCACCCCAGATGGAACCAGACTGATTTCGGACAATGGAGAGCAAAATTGATACAGCCATCATCAGAAATATCCAGGGAAAAGCGGAGGGCAATAAACGGTAGCCAAAGGTTGTTGCCATTAATCCGTGATGAGCCAAGTGGGTCACACCAAAAAAAGTTGCTTCAACTACTGTAGCGGTTCTTGTTCCCCATTGTTCTGCAAATGCTTCCTGCATTATTCCACGAAAGAAAAACTCCTCGCCAATAGGGCTAAAGATCATTGTAGGGAGCGCGAACAAAAGAAAAAATAAGTAATTGGGGCGGATGTCCTGAATGATTGTGCCCCTGTTAAATGTATTCATCACGCTGGTGTACCAATGATCTGCAGAGTTTCCGTAAATGAAGTATCCTATTAAATATAGTATCACAGCGCTTGCGATGCCCAGAACAAATCCCCATAGCAGCCAGGCAGGCCTTGAAGGCTTGATCAAACCAATTTGTTTCCTCCCCTGACTTGACAAAAGCAAGAACGGAGTAGCCCACATGAACATGAAGATAATAATGATAACATTGTAATTGCCGTTGAGTAGCAGAACAAAGCGTGGGATAGCAAGAAGAATGGCCAGCCCCGCAATGAAAATCCAACTCTGCGGAAAGAGCTTTTTCCAGAGTGGTTTTAGTTGAAATGAGGTTTCAGTTGACAAAGGCAGGACTTATCAGGGAACAAACATCTTATTTTGTGCGAGGCACCAGCTTAATTTTTTGTAAACTTTGGTGATATTTTCCGTTGATGTATCTCCGCCAACAAACCTGAGAATTCGATCAGACAATGTTCCTTCTTTCAAAATTACCTCTAGTTCCGGCTCCCATTTAGCAAGAGATGTTTGTCCAGGCTTTAGCAGTCGATGGAGGATCTCCGCCCAAACGTCTTTGGCTGTCACAAACTCTTTAATACCAAACATGGCGAGGTATTCGGAGGTGTATATTTTGGCGCCTTGCCCATATTGCGAGGTTTCGTCTAGTATGCCGGCCAGAATTTCCGTCCTGATTTTCATTTGCTCTTCCAGACTCACAAATTTTTCACTTACAAGAGCTTTAATGGTTTCTATTACCAGGGTAATGATAGCCATATCAGCGGTAGGGCATTCCTGAATGTCCATTATGCGAATTTCAATAGAGCCCCTATCGAAGCGAGGTATAGCACCGCGTGAGTTGACCCAGATCGGATTCAAAACATTTTCCGGATCATAAGGAGCAATATCTGTTTTAATTTTTTCGTAAACGGTGTTTAAATAATTTCTTTTTGAGAACAGTGCTTCGGGTATAACCTTGCCCGTGATGGAAGGAATTTTTGACTGGTTCGTTTTGTAATAATTCATTCGTGTATCAAGGAAGCCTGTAGTCTTTCCTTCAAGTATTGGCGAACTGGCGCAAAGGGTTGGCAAGATGGGAAGCACCACACGAATGGCTGCATGAAGCTTGGCAAACTCCTCATCATCGTAAAAGGGCAAGTTTAAATGAGTGCTTTGTAAGTTTGACCAGCCATGACCTTTGCAATCGAAAATCCGGTTATAGATAGAATAAACTTCGTTGCTGTCGTGAGGCCATAGCCTCGTTTCCGTTAATGGATCCATGAAGGGATGTGCTGCTCCCGGCATGAGCATCGCGTTCCATTTGTCAAGAATGGCGTTGATTCTTTTGACATTATCAGCAAATGCACTTTCGAGAGCATTAAAATTCGACTCAGGCCGTGTCGATTTTAGTTCTACGACATGCAGCACAAGCTCATTCGACCATGTGACAATTCCATTTTCAAAATCACTGCCATATTCGCCCAGCTCGACTTTGAGCAATTCATCGGTAATTGGTTTTACCGCGAGTGTATCTTTATCAACAATCATGTACTCCAGCTCAATGCCGTAGCCTTGAAAAATATGAATGCGGGTAGGTTGGCTCATTTATCCAATTTAATTTTATTTAAGAACACTTCCATGACAATGGAATACAATTTGTCTTTTAGCACTTTATCTTCGATGCCGGCATCAATGCTTGGATTGTCGTTGACCTCAATTACATAAAATTTACCGTCAATTTCCTTCATGTCAACGCCATATAATCCTTTACCAATAAGAGAGGTGGCTTTCAGCGCTGTTTTCAATAACCCGGAGGGGGCCTGGTCCACTGCCATTACTTCCACATTTCCACTTCTTGAATTTTCCTGCTCGGCATTCCAATTCAGTATTTGCCAATGTGCAGAAGCCATAAAATATTTACAAACGTAAAGTACCTGATTATCGATAATGCCCACGCGCCAATCAAAAGGTGTTGGCAAGAATTCTTGTGCAATTAGTAAGTCTGACTTAGCAAACATGCTTTCCCTCACTTTTTTAAATTCTTCCAGGTCATTGATTTTAAAAACCCCCTGCGAAAAAGCACCATCGGGTTGCTTTAGTATGAATGGGAAGGCCATTTTTTCAGGAAGCAAAAGGCAGTTGCCCTCCGTGATTACATAGGCTTTGGGTGTCAATATTCTGTTTGCATTCAACAACTCGTGCAAATAAACTTTGTTGGTACACTTGAGGATAGAATCCGGATCATCGATTACGGCAAGGCCCAGTGAGGCAGCTTTTTTTGCAAATCGAAAAGTATGATGATTTACATTGGTAGTTTCGCGAATGAAGAGTGCATCGTATTGAATAAGCTGATCGAAATCATTCTTGGTGATAAACTCTGTGTTAAACCCTGCTTCGAGAGCAGCCCGATAAAAACGTTTTAAAGCACGATCATTAGAAGGAGGATGTTTGTCATCAGGATTAACAAGAATAGCGAGGTCGTACTTTTTTCGATCGGGCCGATAATCACGTTTGCGCATGAAGTATTTTTCAAGCGCTACGATCAAAAGCGGTCTGTCACTTTCCGGAACTTCTCCCAAACTAATCAAGCGAATGCTTTGTAAAACCCATTTGGTCTTCTTTGAAAAGACAGCGCGCAACGAGGGTGCCTGTACCAGCTGAAAGAGCTGAATGGCAATTTTGTTTAAGTTCTCTGACTGTGTTGTGCCAAAATAAATATTGAACTCAACGCGATCATAGGGTTCACTCTTGAATGTTTTTTGGATGAGTTCATCAAAGTCGAGTGAATCATCTCTCAGTATAGAAGGGAAACGGAGATCCTGAATTGTAGAAACGCCTGGTAATACTTTATGGCCACGGGCTTCGGCTAAAAGCGAGACGTAGTAGCCTTCACTCTGATATTGGTATGACTTGCAAAGATTGAGAACTTTTAAGTTTTTGATAGACTGATAGACCTCATCGGATAAATATTTGTCAGGGCTGATGACCTCGACATCCTCCAGACCGATTTTCCAGCTTTCAGGTTTCTCAACAACGATTAGCTTGGGCATTTCAATTTATTCAGTTTAACTGAATTTTTCTTTTCCTGACGCTGTCTTTGGCTCAATGATCAACAGATTGGCGTCATAGGTAACAATCCCCAACATAATGCTATTGATCAGCCGGTCAAAATTTACACTGTAATATTGGCTTTTCAATGGATTGGGATTCATTGGATCTGCCAGGTAAACATAGTTGCCTACTTCATCATATCCGTTGATGACAGCAAAATGCCCGACAGGCTCACCTTTTATACTATCATATTTATTATTGTGAGGTATTTCCCGTTTAGTTCCATAGAGATAAGTTGAGCTCAGGCCGGATAATATTGGGATCGATTTTTTCAGATAGCCCTTGATCAATTTTTCATTAAGCTCCGCATATAAAATTTTCCCACCTGATTCCAGAAACTTGATGTAGGACTTTGAAGCAACCTGAAGTTTGCGGCTTTTATATTTATAACGCATCTGCCTTCTGAGATTGTATATCATCTTGGCTGGCGAACTTTTAAACCATGTAGGGTCGAAGATGTTGAGGTTGTACGTATAGATGGTAGCATTGTATCCTCGCTTTAAGGCGTGATTACCCATCATTACAGCCAGCGTGCCACCCGCCTTAAGACTCTTTACTTCGTTAATAACTTCCTTGAGCGAAATCGTGTCTTGATAATATTCGTAAAGTGCATGAAGGCAGGTTGGTCCGCATGTTACTTCATCCGGTTGTGCCTGAATATCAAAATTGAGAAAGATGGCTTGACGCTGAGGCACTTTATAAGAGTTTTGAGATCAAAAGATCAAATACTTCGACAAGAATCAGTATGATGATGATCCATTCCAGTGTATTGCTGTCGCGCTGATGTGAAATTTCGCGGAAGACACTCAGATTGTCTTCAATGATGCGGAGCGTGTATTCAATTTCGCTGAAGCGGACGCGAAGATCAAAGTGTTTCATCAAGCCCTTATGGAGCGAATCCAGGTATTCGTCATCCCACACTAGTTCGGGTGCATCAAAGATGTAGATGTTATCGGCAATGTCGTTTTGAGTGTTCAGCGCTTTACCAATGAACTTTAGCATATTGGTTCTGCTGATTTTCAATTTTCCGGTAGTTTCGAGGTGAGTTGTAAAGCCACGAATTTCTGTAAGCAATGATTCCGATCTACCATGATAATGATCTAATGCCACAGACTGTGCAATGTTAAACATGGCAATACGAAATACTTTAGCATCTAATCTGTCGACAATGACCTGATTAAATTCGAATTTCATATCACCCTCTCGTGTGCTGATCTCATGGTCATCGCGCAGCCATGTTGATGCTGGGTTTTTCAGGTATGCTTGTATTGCTTTTACGGCCAATTTTATTTCATCTTCAGAATGACCTGAAAAGACGATCACTCCATAATTGAAATAATATTGATACCGATCTCCTCCAAAATCGTAAAACAGCTCCGTGGAGGAGTCAGCCATGGGCTTGATATCCAAATAGGCTTTCAGACCTTTGATATCAAGCTGGTTGGCAATTAAAATAGCTGATAATTTGATAGTTTTTTGCATAACGCCTAACCCAAATTTAAGCTTTTAATCAAGGTTGGGAAACCATAAACTGAAAGTAAAATCAGATATTGCGAAGGAATGAAAACGCTAACTATGAAGAAGTTTCTTGCCTTTCTGTTGGGATTTGGATTTGTGTTGAATGCGTTTGCCTGGGGTGTCACTGGCCACCGCGCTGCTGGCCTTATTGCTGAGCAATACCTTAATGCTAAAGCAAAGAAAAAGGTAGATCAATTACTTGGAGGCGAGTCGCTTGCTATGGTAAGTAACTGGATGGACGATGTTAAATCAGATTCCACTTATGATCACATGTACGACTGGCATTGGGTAACTATTGAAACAGGTCAAACGTACGATCAATCAAAGAAGAACCCTAAAGGAGACGTCATCATGACTCTGGAAAGAATCATTAACGAACTGATGACACACAAATTGGATTCAAGAAAAGAAGTTGAGTACCTTAAAATGCTTGTCCACCTTGTTGGCGATATTCATCAGCCTTTTCATGTGGGATGCTGCGATGATCAGGGTGGTAATAAAGTGAAAGTGAAATGGTTTAAGGATGAAAGTAACCTGCACAAAGTATGGGATAGTGAAATGATAGATGAAACGCGGCTAAGCTACACGGAACTGGCACAAGCATTGGGCAAACCCGATAAAAATATAATTACAGCTTGGCAGAAAGCATCCGTCCGCGATTGGGCGAACGAATCCATGACATATCGCACGCAGGTCTATGCTATCGGAGATGGTAATCTTGGCTATAAATATTCCTATAGAAATTTGGGAACGGCTAAACAAAGAATATTACAGGCTGGAGTACGGCTAGCGGGTATATTGAATCAGATTTACGGCAAGTAATTTTTTGGGTGATAAGTTAATTGATAGTGATTGGCAGTGATGCCTTCAACTTTTCCCAATACATAACAATCGCTCCTTCGCTGTCACCTCTAGTCTCAATTATGTAGCGCAACCTTTCCTGGTGTATCTCTTGCATCTCCGGTTGTACTGTAATGCGAACGATGTCTTGCTTTTGATCATAGTCATCTGCTAAGTGCTGATCCCAATTTTTATTGACGATGATGATCCATTCTTCTTTTCCAGGAATGGTGAATAAAGCATATTTTCCAGGAGCAATAGTGACTCCACCAATTTGAACCTCCTGATCGAAATCAATATTGGTGGCCCTGTGTGCTCCCGTTACCCATACGTTGCCAAATGGGATCAGGCCTCCCCAAATGATACGTCCTCGTACAGCGGGTGAGTAATAATTAATCGTAATTCCGGCATTGCTGATGGTGCCCATTGCTTTTGCCTTAAGACTGCCTTTTAATGTATCTGTTGCGGATTGCTCAGCAATGATTACTGTCGATCCTTCCGTTGGAGCAACGACCTGCGATGCGTTTTCTTGTTGGATATTTTCATCATTTGCTTTTGGACTTGAGCAACCTGAAAGGAATGCAGCTAGAATGATGTAATTGATTTGTTTCATGATAGAATTGTTAAATGAATTTTATAATTCAAGAACTGCGACTTTAATATTTTTTTCTTTGTCATCTGTCCAGGCAAAAATTAGTTGATCCCCTGATCGCGTCATTTGCGGGAATCCACTTGAACGAGTTTCTGAAGAAGCAGCAACAATTATAGATGGCTCAAGAGTTCCATCGCTGTGTACTTTAGCAGCTTTAATCATATTGCCTTCCATCCAACTTACCATCGCGCTACTGTCATCAAGAATAACAATATCAACCCGCCCAATTGCACCACCTTCATCAATCTGAACTGCCTTACCAAACGTAGCTCCGCCATCATTTGAAAAGATTACATTAACATGAGCTGTATCTGAGGCTGCTGAAAACCAGGCGGCTGCAATATTGTTTCCTCTCGAATCAACTCTCGGGCCATTTACCGGGCATCCTGCAATTTTCCAATTGTCATTATGAATTGCTTTAGGCGCTGTCCATTGGCCGTTGATTAATCGTACAATAGACATATCGCGAATTTCTTCGTCCGACCTGTCGCGATAAACTACAATTGGCCCGTTGTCCGTGATGGCAGCAGTTGTTTGACAGCAATCACAGGTTTTGTTATCAAGCTCCCATTCATTGATTTTATTTCCGGCAGCATCGATGATCGCAGCCCTCAGACTCATTGAGCCATGATGTCCATCATGATGATCCATTCCTTCCATGCCTTCCATTACAGTATTTCTTCCATCAAGCCATGTTATAAAAAAATTACTTTCAAAAGGCAGGATGGTAACGAAGCCATGTTCAGCAGACTTTTTATCGTCATGCAATACTGATGGAGGACTCCACGTTTTTCCTTTGTCGGAAGACATGGTGAGCTTTACATCATAGGCGTAAGTGCTCTCACCACTTTTATCTAGAAAATGAGCGATTAATTGTGAACCGTTGGCAGCGATCATAGGATAGTCTGCCCAGTTTACAAACCAGGAATTGCCGGATGCAATGGTTGTGGGTTCGGTCCATTGATCATGATTAAGGGTTGATAATTTCAACTCCGATTTCTCTTTACCCTTTTCAACCCACGACAAATAAACGGTGCTACCATCCGTGAATAGAAATGGCTCCGCACTTGTTGGTTTGGAAGGTGGAGTTAATGAGCGCGCGCTCTCAACACTATTTTCTTTTTTTGAGCAACCGATAGCGAGCCAGCAGAATAGAAGAAGGTGGAAATTATTTCTCATAATCATTCATAATAGTAGTGATTAAATTCAGGCTGGTGGAGTCATCCCAATTTCTTGAGCCGGTCTCGGAAAATTTCAATTCCCCTTCGCTGTTAAATATATAAGTAGTCGGAAGCGCCTGAATATTTAGTTCTTCCATGTTTTCAAGAAGCACGTATTGAAATGTATAGTCATGCTTTTTTATAAATGATTCGATTTGATCAACTTCTTCATTAGAAGCTAATAGAAATACCACATTTTCACCTTTCAATTTTGCCTGCGCACTTTCTATCGAAAGCATCTCCTGCAAGCAAGGCTTGCACCACGTGGCCCAGAAATTAATAAAGACTGTTTTTCCTCTGAATTGATCAGAATCAATTTCTTTGTCGTTCAGATCTTTCAGCTTGACTTTATTAATATCATTCGTGCCTGATTGATTCTTATTCCCTTGCGAGCATGAAGTCAATGCGACAAGGATCAGGCAAAATAGTATTCGAATCATAAGGCCTGAAGTTTAATGATGGAGTCGTCCATCATAGAGTTTCTTGTGTCTTTCCACATTTTAACATGCGCTGCCCCATATAAGGGTTTATGACTTCATTCGTATTGCTAACCCATGTAGCACCTTCTCCGTTTTTTGCCATCGGACAAAATTGAAAGTAAAGTTCTGATTCATGTGGGTGATAGGCTTTTACTAATGCGTAGATGCCTTCGCTTACGGTTGAAAGTTCCATTCTTGTTTCTTCGATGTCTGCGCTGGCGCTCATACCGTTAAGTCCCTGGTTTAACTTGGCTTGCTGCACATGATAAAAGCCCATTTGCTCACCAACGAGTTTAGACATGTCGAACGCAGCAACTGTTTCTGAAAGCTTCTTTGCAGCCGCTTTCGCTCCGTCTTGGTTATCTTCAATCAATGCCTGATTTAAAGCGAAATAATCAGTAAGAAAACCGTTGAGTTGGATTTTTACAGAAGCATCCACATTCTCAAATGCTTTTACCTCGGGCGATGTTGCCTCTTCAGATTTGGCGTGATCCATCTGGTCATGACCTTCGTGATTTTCTGTAGTTTCTTTTTTGTTGCCGGAGCAGGCGGCTGCAAGTATGACTAGAGCCAGTACCACGATGCTTAGTTTTAAATTTTTAGTTTTCATGTTATTTAGTTTTTGTTTTATTATGTTTCTGTTTTAGTTCAAGTTATTCTATTATTTAATGATGGTGTTCGGCCATGATGTCGCCACCCTTCTTAAGTACTAATTCACTATATAATAGATAGGCACCGGTGATCACCACGTTTTCTTTTTCTTCCAGTCCGTTGGTGATCTCGATTTTATCAAAATTCTCCAAACCCGTTTCAACCATACGCGATTTAAAGGATCCGTCCTTTTCAAGAATCCATACATGACTTCCTTTTGCATCACGTACTACAGCATCCACCGGAAGGGCAATGGCCGTCTTTTCAGCATGCGAAAGAATAATAGTGGCCTGCATCCCCGGCAAAAATTCCCCTTTTTGATTATTGATAACTGCCCGCAAGGTAATAATCTGACTTCCTTTTAAGTACTCCGGACTAAGGAAAGTGACTTTACCCGTTGTGGGCACACCCTCAAAACCATTTACCTTTATGCTTATTACGTCACCTTGTTTCACCAACCTGGATTCTCCGGGATAGAGTTCAGCCTCTACCCAGAGTTGATCTAGTTTTTCAATGCGGAAAAGTGCACTTCCTTCTGCTACGTATTGGCCTTCAGTTATATCGATGCGAGCAATAATTCCTGATACGGGTGACAGAAAAGTAATTCGTGAATTAGTCTTCTTTTGTTGCTTGAGTTGTTCAACCTGTTCTTTTGTCATGCCCAATAGCATTAACTTTTTTTCTGATGAGGTGACAAAGGATTTGTAATGAGGGGATTTCAGTTCTTCAAATTGACGTATTGCCAATAGATATTCTTGCTGAAGCGTCAAAAGAGATTCACTATACATTTCATAAAGTGCCTGACCTTTGTTTACCCGTTGACCAACTTCCTTAAAGAAAACCCTTTCAATGCGACCTTGCACGCGGCTGCTTACAATTTCAGTTTGTTCCTCGTTCACCACTATTTTCCCCGTGAGAATAGAATTCTCACCTATGCTCTCCTTGCGGGTGAATGTGGTAGTTATGTTAGCCAATTTGATTTGGCTTTCACTAAGCATGATCGATCCGTTCGTTCCGGTTGAAGCAATCATCTTCACCAAGTCCATTCCGCAGACAGGGCAGGAGCCAGGTTTGTCTTGAATTACCTGCGGGTGCATCGGGCAGGTATAGTTTTCTGCTGCTGGCTGATGTAGGGCATGTTCATTTTTCTGCGAACAACTGAATAGGAGTGTGCCGAAAGTTATAAGCAAGCCAATCGTAACTATTGCTTTCATACTAATTTCTTACTTTAATGAAGCTTTCACTATCGATCATAAATTGTGCATTGTAGGCGAGGCTATCACTTACTTCCAATCCGCTCTGGACCTCTATCCACTCACCGGATTGTCTGGAAGTAATAACTTCTTTAGGGCGAAAAATCCCACGTCTCTTTGTAAAAACAATTTCTTTTGTTCCAAGGTCAAGACGGGATGATACCGGAATCCAAAGAGCATTCGTTGTAGGTATTGAGAATCGGACTTTTACCAATTCGCCTATCCTAAACTTATTTCCAACATTTGATAAGTAAATTCTGACTTTCACAAAGTTTTCATCATCTTTAAAGAACGGTTGGATAAAATTGACAGTGGCTTCGACCTCCTCGGCAATGTTTTCAAATGTTAACGAGACCCGATCATTTTTGCGAATATAAGAAGCGTCTTGCTGGTAGACATCAAACTCTGCCCACACATGTTCGGTGTTGACAATCTTAAAGATGGTTTGACCTGCGCTCACATACATCCCTTCACGCGTAAGCAGTTCGCTATTCGTTGAGCGAATTGAAGATTGTTTCTCGCCCGTGCTGCTACTTGCCATTCCCCCTTCCATCAATTGGCCTGATGATTTATCAGTCGTTGCCAGTGCATTGGCAATTGCTTCTTCTACGACATATCCATCCACAGGGCTATAGACTGCAAATGAATAGCTCTCCTGGGTTGTTGTCATAAGTTGACTTATTTGCGAATCGGATAGTCCAAGAAGTCGTAATTTTTCTTTCGCACCTTCGATGAGCTGTGTGTTATCCTTATCTGATTTCAAAAGATAGAAAAGATCACGCTGAGCTGTCAGCAATTCCGGACTGTAGATTTCAAGAATTTTTTGCCCTTTGCGAATTGGCTGGAAGTTATACTTAATCAGAAGCTTTTCGATGCGGCCGCTGAAACGAATGGGCAATGACGTAAATCTTCGGGTGTCATACGTGATCATGCCATTCGATTTTATCTCGACATTCATTGATTTTTGTATCGGTGTAATCGTTTTGATAGAGCTGGTAACGGTCGCGTTTGTAGGCTTTAGCAAATAGTTGAGCGACTCCGTAATTTTCACTTCCTCACCGGGCTGCCCTTTTCGAACTAAATCCATTCCACAAACCGGACAAGACCCCGGAGCGTTCTGAATGACAGTAGGGTGCATAGGGCATGTATATTGGTCGTGATTTGTGTGATCCTTTTTTTGAGTGCAAGCGAATGCCATCAGTAAAATAACTGCCCATAGTCGATAGTCCATAGACCGTTGACTATCGACCATCGACTTATTACTTTTCAAGTTGTTTTTCATAGCTCACAATCATTTCATAGTACTTCTGAACCGTTTCCAAATACTGCATTTGTGTCATGTTAAGTGTTTCCCACGCGTCAATGACGATTGGTAATTCCTCTTTATTTTCTTCATAGGCGAGCATGAGTGTCTCATAATTTTTTCGAAGAGCGGGGAGGATCCGCTTATCGTAATTTTCAATTTGTCTGCTCAGTGTGTTAATTTCGGACACCATCGAGTTGGTCATTCCCTGAAGTTCATTCAGAATGGCAGTCCTTTCGGCCTTCATCGATTCTATCTCTTTACTCATCCCCTTTATATTCGACTTATACATTTTAGACGACCATGGTGCTATCGGTATGGAGACCATGCCTAACAACATAAATTGATTGGGCATTTCGTTGCCGCGTGCAATCATGTGATTGAAACTGAGATTGAAGTCGGGCTTTGCCTGATAGTTCTCTACTTGTTGATTCAGCTTCATGGCCTGAATGCTCTTATCAATTCTACGGATATCGCTTCGCAGGGAAACAAAACTATTACTGTCAATTTCGATTGGATGAAACGAGGGTAATTTTATAGTATCAATTTCAAAATTGAATTCATGTGGCAAATTCATTAGCTGCGCCAGCGTGGTTTTTTTATGATGAATTTCATTTTCATTCATAAGCAGCATATTGCGAATTTCATGCACTCTCCCTTCGGCTTTGTATATGTTGCTCAGCTTACTTTGGTTGTAGGGATACCTTAATTGTGCGATTTTAAGTACAAGGTTAATGATCTCTTCATTTTCTTTTAGTACAGACTTTTTGCGCTCTAGCACTATCCATTGATAGTAGGCTGTTTTAGCCTGGGCCCTCAGCTCATTGAAAACATATGTTTCATTAGCTTGTTCGATAACCGCTTTCGATTCAAGGTATCCTTGGTTTGCCCGAAGTTTGGCAGGGTTAGTAATCTTCTGCTGAATAGATAGCATTATCTGACCTTGATCCCGGGGATCGTCAACCTTTTTATACGGAAGCATCCAAAGTCCACCACCTACCTCGGGAGCCATCCAACTTTTTGCCCCTTTTGCATATTCAGTCATAGCATCGGCACGGGAGCTATAACTTTTAAGCATTGGATTCCTCTCCTTCACAACGGAAAGAATACTGTCCAACGTTATGACTTGTCCAACAGACTCGAAAGTGAAAAGTAAGCTAGCTACAGTGAGTACTATTGACCATTGACCATTTGCCATTGACCAACTTTTCTGTCTAATGATTGCTTTCATGTATTTCTAGTTTTCTGAATTTTCTTAATTCATATTCTTTTGTCATCAGAAATATTAATGGCGTGACCAATAAAATGTGTGTGGACGAAGTAAGCACACCACCGATCATGGGTAGTACTATTGGCTGCATCACATCACTTCCTACTCCGGTAGACCACAACACAGGCACCAGACCAAACAAAGCAACGCACACTGTCATCAATTTTGGACGAAGGCGCTTGGCCGCTCCGGCAATTACATATTCTCTCAGGTCTTCCATCGAAATGGTGTCTCTGGAATTTCCTTTGAGTTTAACTAACTGTTGCATGGCATCATTGAGGTAGATCACCATTACCACTCCCGTTTCTACAGCTATTCCAAAGAGAGCAATGAAGCCAACAGCCACCGCTACAGATAAATGAACTCCATAGAAATAAAGAATGTAAGCTCCACCGATGAGTGCAAAAGGAACGGTGATAAGACTGAGAAACGCTTCGCGTATGGACTTGAAGGCCAGGTAAAGCGACAGAAAAATGATGAGCAACACCACAGGGGTAATGATAGCAAGAGTACGTTCACCACGAATAAGATTTTCATATTGCCCGCTCCATTCAATGAAATATCCATTTGGCAGTCCTGTTAATTCTGCATTGACTTTCTCAATAGCTTCTTTTACGGTACTCCCCAGGTCGCGGTCGCGAACATTGAACAAGACAGCGCCACGTAGCATAGCGTTATCAGATGATATCATGGGAGGGCCATTCTCAAATCGGATATCCGCTACTGATGACAGTGGAATTGTTCCAAATGCGGCAGTCCTGATCGGTATCCGTTTAATCCTATCAGTACTGTTACGATAATCTTGTGGCAACCGAACGTTGATTGAGAAACGCTGGCGTCCTTCAATGGTATTGGCGAGGGGAGTTCCACCAATAGCGCTTTCAACCATCATATTCACATCCTGGATACTTAATCCATACCGTCCGATTTTTTCACGATCAATGTCGATTAGTAAATATTTTCCACCTGTGATGGGTTCCACGTACAAGTCCTTCACACCAGGAATACCTTCCATTAATTTCTTTACACGCTCAGACACAGTATAAATAGTGTCTAAATTTTGCCCATGAACTTTCACACCCACATCCGTGCGAATGCCTGTTGAAAGCATGTTGATGCGATTGATGATGGGTTGCGTCCATCCATTCACAACACCCGGTATCTGAAGTTTCGCGTCCAGTTCGTTTACAATATCTTTTTTGGTGATGCCCGCCCGCCATTCTGATTTTGGTTTGAGCATGATGATCGTCTCAATCATGCTGATCGGAGAGTTGTCGGTTGGAGTGCTGGCGCGACCTGCTTTACCCAATACTTTTTCAACCTCAGGAACCGACTTGATAATCTTATCCTGCACCTGAAGTATTCGTTTGATCTCCGAATTGGAAACATCCGGCAATGTGACAGGCATAAACAAGATAGATTGCTCATCCAATGGAGGCATAAACTCGCTTCCCAGACTAATCATCAATGGTATGCTAACAGCCAACGCGAGTAGATTGACGCCAATGGTTGTTTTTCTCCACTTCATACAAATCCTGATAATGGGTTCGTAAATTTTCTCAAGTCCTCGGGTAAGTGGATTGGCTTTTTCATTTTTGAATTTGCCTCGCATGAATAGTGAAATCAAGACAGGGGCAAGTGTAATGACTAAAAATGCGTCTACGATCAAGATGAATGTTTTCGTGTAGGCCAGAGGGTGAAATAATTTTCCTTCTTGTCCAGTGAGCATAAACACTGGCAAGAATGAAGCAATGATGATGACGGTGGAGTAAAACACACCACGCGAAACCTGCTTACTTGATTTTTCGATAATGGCTTCACGCTCATCCGCAGGAATTTCAACATAGTCTTTTTTGGTATTGAATAGTTGATTAAGTATCATAGAACACTGATAACGCTGATCGTTATGGTTAAATAAGATTTATATTTTTCAGTACAAAATTCCAAATCATTTGTATCCGCATATTTGACCTACACTGTCAATATTCCCCTGAATTTGAGAAAACCTTGCGCTTGAGCTCCGGCTTTTTCCCAAAGTTTAAGAGGAGACCAACCTCAACTTCAGTCGCTTTCAAATAATTGATGAGTTGAAATTCATGTTCCTCGCAAAGTGACTCAGCTGCTTTCAATTCAACAATAACATTTCCTTCTACGACTAAGTCAGCAAAGTATTGACCCACTTCTTTTCCCTCGTAATAGACTTGAATTTGTTTTTGTTTTTCAACTGATAGCCCCATCGATTCTAACTCCATGAACATCGCATTCTCATATACCTTTTCTAAAAACCCATAACCCAAAGCATTATATACTTTGTAGAATGCTTTAATAATTTTTTCAGTAATTTCAGAATGTTTATAGTTATCTATTTTAGCCATATTTTAAAGTTTAATAGAACGCTGATGACTTTTATTGTCATGATCAAATAGTTCTTTTCTAAAGTGATTTTGAATATCTAGTTTCATCAGATTGATCTTTCGTTATCAGTAGCGTCAGTTAAATTATCTGTGTTTACCATACCATCTGCGTTATCTGCGTTCCATTGCATTCAGTTCTTCTTGCCGAACGGCCAAATTCCTGTATGAATTTTCGGCCATGATAATTCCATTATCCACAATAACCCCAATCGCCAATGCAATGCCGGTCAGTGACATAATATTGGAAGAGATATTAAATGCATTGAGAATAATAAAGCTGGTAGCAATGGTAATTGGGATTTGAATGATAATACTGATTGCGCTTCTCCAGTGAAAAAGAAAGAGAATAACCACCAGTGAGACGACTATCATTTCTTCAATCAATGTTTTTTTGATAGACGAAATCGATTCTTCGATCAATCCACTTCGGTCATACACTATATTGAACTTCATTCCTTTTGGAAATCCTTTAGCCACTTCATCCATTTTCTTTTTAACATGATGAATTACCTCGTTTGCATTTTCCCCATAACGCATGACGATAATGCCCCCCACAACTTCACCTTCACCGTTTAAGTCAAAAATTCCCAGCCGGGTTTCACCTGTCATCTGAACAGTGGCGATGTCTTTGATCCGGATAGGTGTAGCGTTTTCTGTTTTGACGGATATGTTTTCTATGTCTTTAATGGATTTCAGATAACCAGTGGTCTTTATTATATAGCCAATGTCACTGAGTTCAAACTTCCTTCCTCCAGCTTCATTGTTATTGCTACGAATCGATTGAATGACTTCAGGAATAGATAGCTCATAGTAAGTAAGTTTGTTAGGATCAACAGTAACCTGGTATTGTTTTTCAAATCCTCCAAAGGAAGCTACCTCGCTGACACCGGAGACATTTTGTAGGGCAAACTTCACATACCAATCTTGTATGGCTCGCTGTTCTCCTAAGTCCATTTCTGGCGCATCCAATGTATACCATAGAATATGACCTACGCCCGTGCCATCCGGACCAAGTGTAGGAGCTACACCTGAAGGCAGCATGCTTGAAGTGGAACTTAGCCTCTCCAGTACCCGTTGACGAGCCCAATAAATATCTACTTCATCATTGAAGATGACATAAATGAAACTCATACCGAACATGGAGGCCCCGCGTACATACTTTACTTTGGGAAGTCCCTGCAAGTTGGTAATCAATGGATACGTGATCTGATCTTCCATGATTTGCGGACTGCGGCCCATCCATTCCGTGAACACGATTACCTGGTTTTCGGATAGATCGGGGATAGCATCAATCTTATTTACCTGCACTGAATAGAGTCCCCAGGAAAATAATCCGGCTGCGATCAGCAACACGAAAAATTTATTGCGTAAGGAAATTGAAATTAAGTTTTGAATCATAGCGATAATGTCTTTTGAATGAGTCATGAAAAAACACGACTAATGGCAATTTCAAATCGAATTTGAGTCGATTGAAATTCAAAAAAAGCTATGAAATCAAATAAGAAAGGACTGAACGAAGACCGTAATGTCTCGCTCAACTAACGGTGGCTTGTAATGTGCATACCGTGGAGAAGCATCAGAAGAATCTATTTCGATGATGGAATATAAAACAGGAAGGATTACACCAAGTAGGTTGAATGACGGTGTTAGCTCAGTGACTGTTTTTAGTTCAGCGGTCGTCTCTTTGCCTTTTAACAAAAGGCTCTCTTCTTCGCAGCAACCATTGCGCTTAGTCTGGTTTTTATTTCCATGACATGGTTTAGGCATCTCCATTTTGCAAGGCTGAGCTTTTACGAATAGTGCGATGGATTGTACGTGACCACCGCAGAGGTGTAAATTGACAGTAACGCCAATAGAGGCGATCAGCACGAGGCTTGCCAGAATTACAGTTGCTATGGAGCGAATGGAGTTCATTAACTATACAAACCTACAAATTTTTAAGAATATACGAATTTCAGGCATTGGAGTTACCACCATACACGTAATGACAAGTGAATTTAACCCTTGAAACCGCCATAAATAGCTAATGGCAAGCCTTATTAAATTTTTTCAATTTATAGTAGTTGTATGGAAGCGGAGCAAGAAATCCGACAATCATGGCCACAAGCAGCGCTGTCCAATACAATGGATTCTCAAAGGCTGCTTTACCGCCAGTGATCATAAAGTCGGTGGTGTTCATGGCAACTTCCATCGCCACCATTGATAAGAAGGACATGGACAATGCGGTTTGAAAAGCCAGCTTCCAATTGAATCTTTCCCGTACTTTCAAAAGCACAGTTTCTAACGCCACAGAGGTAGCAAGACCTGTAGCGGTTGCAAGAATCATCTGAATCATCATGGATGTATTTGGAAAGTAGAATTGTAAAAAGAGAATCATTCCGAAGTCACCAATAGAACATCCAATAAGGCAATTGAGTGTATTAAACGATGCCCGCTTCCAGATTTTTGCGTCACTCCAAAAACCGGATGCCGTTGGTAACGAACTTATCGGATTACCATGCTTTGAAATTTGATAAGGATACGACTCTAGAGCTCGTTGTAATTCAGATAACGATACTTCGCGTTGCAGCGATAGCTCTGCATTGGCTTGATTCAGATCAATTTTTACAGCCGTGACTCCAGCAACAGATGCCAATGCTTTTTCAACCGTAGAGGAGCAACCGGAGCAGGTCATGCCGCTGACCGTATATGTTTGTTTCATATTTACTTCTGATAAACACATAAATATACGGGATAATGGAGGAGAGGTAATTACATAATTTTGGAAAAGAGTTATACTTTATCAAGCGATAATCTCTTTGCAGCGCCTACTTTTCTAAAATGACTTGGCGTAAGGCCGGTAATTTTTTTAAATTGAGTAGATAGGTGTTGAACGCTACTGTAGGCAAGTTGATCGGCAATTTCTCCAAGAGAATATTCGTTGTAGACCAATAGCTCCTTTGCCCTTTCGATTTTTTGATGAATAAGGTATTGCTCTATAGTCGTGTTTTCAACGGATGAAAAAAGACTGCTGAGCGAAGCATAATCCTTGTGGAGTTGCTCTGTGAGGTAAGTAGAGAATTTCAATTTTTTGTTTTGATTCTCCTTACCATGTACCCAATTGATAATGATAAGTTTGATTTGACTCACCAGGCGTGCTGCCTTATCTTCAATTAGTTCAAAACCGATCTTCTTTATCGAATTCTTAAATGAGTTTAGCTGGTCGCTGGTAGGAGAGTTAGTGAGAATTACTTCACCCAATTCAATTTTGTTGAAATCAATGCCGCTTCTTTCCAATTCGTTTTTTACTGCAGCTTTACAGCGATCACATACCATATTTTTTATGTACAATATATTCATAGCTGAGTTTCACTTCTTTACTCTTGTAGGGAACAAACAAGTAGTTGGTAAAGTTGCTATAAACTCTTTTTATTTTCTTCCTCAAATTGCAAAACGCTTTCTACCTTTGGGGCTTTTCAAATTAACAGTATGGCAGAAGAAAAAGGGCTGAACTTCCTCGAAGAAATTGTAGAAAACGATCTGAAATCAGGCAAATACCAGAACATTATTACGCGTTTTCCACCTGAACCAAATGGATACCTTCATTTGGGCCATGCCAAAAGCATTTGTCTCAACTTCGGACTTGCCCTTAAATACGGAGGAAAAACCAACCTTCGTTTTGACGATACCAATCCCATTACCGAAGAGACTGAGTATGTAGACAGTATTAAAAATGATGTGCGCTGGCTCGGCTTTACCTGGACAAACGAGTTTTACGCTTCTGACTATTTTGACAAGCTCTATGAATTTGCTGTCAAGTTGATTAAGAAAAATTTGGCATACGTAGACGATAGCACCAGTGATGAAATCGCTTTGCAAAAAGGCACTCCAACAAAGGCCGGAATTGCGAATGCTTATCGCGGCCGCTCAATCGAAGAGAATTTAACGCTGTTTGCCGAAATGAAGGAAGGCAAATATAAAGATGGAGAGAAGGTGTTAAGAGCGAAGGCCGATTTGACGAGCCCGAACATGCACATGCGAGACCCAATTCTTTATAGAATCAAACATGCGCACCACCATCGCACAGGAGATGCCTGGTGCATTTATCCTATGTATGACTTTGCTCACGGACAGTGCGATGCAATTGAGAATATTACGCACAGCATTTGCACACTTGAATTTATTCCACACCGTGAGTTGTATGATTGGTGCATCGAGAAGTTAGAAATTTTTCCTTCCCGACAGTATGAATTTGCCCGCCTTAACTTGACCTATACGGTCATGAGCAAACGTAAATTGTTACAGCTGGTAACTGATGGTAACGTAAGCGGGTGGGATGATCCACGGATGCCAACAATTGCTGCGATGAGAAGGAGAGGATACACTCCGGAAAGTATACGAGAATTTTGTGACAAGATAGGAGTGGCGAAACGGGAGAATCTTATTGATATAGGCTTGCTGGAATTCTGCGTCAGAGAGGATCTTAATAAGAAAGGTCTGAGGCGAATGGTTGTTTCAGATCCATTGAAAGTAATAATTACAAACTACCCCGAAGGCAAATCTGAAATGTTACCAAGTGAGAACCTTCCTGAAGATTCAAATGGAACTTCAGCCGCTGGTTATAGAGATCTACCTTTTAGTCGCGAGCTCTACATTGAGCGAGATGATTTTATGGAAGTTCCCGTTAAAAAGTATTTCCGCCTTGCTCCGGGGCAAATGGTTCGCCTCAAGAGTGCTTATATTATCAAATGTGAAGAAGTAATAAAGGATACTTCAGGCAATGTAACGGAACTTCGCTGCACTTATGTACCTGAAAGCAAAAGCGGCTCGGATGTTTCGGGTATCAATGTCAAAGGTGTTATTCACTGGGTGAGCATACCGCATGCCCTTGAAGCTGAAGTTAGACTCTATGACCGACTCTTCACTGTGGAAGATCTTAATCAGATTGAAGATGATTTTAAAAATCACCTTAATCCGAACTCACTGGAAATTTTACCCAAAGTGTACGCAGAACCTTCTTTGGCTCATGCTAAATTAACAGACCACTTTCAGTTTATGAGAATCGGATATTTTTGTTTAGACAGCGATTCTACGTCTGACAAGTTGGTATTCAATCGCACTGTTACTTTGCGTGATATGTGGACGAAGGAAGCTAAGAAATAAAACTAATCAAGAGCACATTTATGGAGAGGTGCAATGGCTGCTGCGATGAGTTTTAAACACTTATCTAAAGTATTTTTTCCACCACCATTGGAATACAACCAGTCCCCAGATACGGGCATGAACATCTTCCGGATTAGAAGAGAAGAGTTTTTGCTTTAGCCTTTCAATTTCAACATGGTTGAAAATGTTTTGCTCCCTGATTAATTTTTCAGACAATAGATCGTCCATGATGAGCGATTTCATTTCCCTGCGAAACCATTTGAGTAGAGGCACTTCAAATCCTTTTTTCGGACGATTATAAAGTTGAGCAGGCAATATTTCTTTATAAGCATCCTGAAGGATTCTTTTCCTGATCGTAGGATTGATTTTAAACGAGGCTGGAAGTGTGAAAAGGAAGTTAACAACTTCATAGTCCAGAAAGGGAGTGCGCACCTCCAGGCTATTGGCCATACTCATCAGATCTACTTTTGCCAACATGTCATTGGGCAAAACTAAATTCATGTCGGTGAGAAGAATATCGTTAATGCTTTCTTTATCGGGAATCGTCTGTAAAAGACTAAGTTTAAAATTCTGATACTCGGCTTCAATAAATTGCTGATGAGAATTTTCTGATAACAAAGTCATCGCCTGAGGTTCGTTCGCATACCCTGCCCATCTCCAATACCGATCTTTTGAAGAAAGTTTAATACCTTCTGCAAATCGCTGTAGTTGGCGAGCTTTATTGGCTAATGGATTGTTGCGTGATTTTGGCAAGAGTTTCCAAATTGGAAGAAGTGACTCCACCGCGCTTTCCTGCCATCCTTTATTAATGATACGATCAAATGCCTGGTGCTTGTTGTAACCGGCAAGCAATTCATCTGCGCCATCGCCAGACAGAGCGACAGTGGCATGCTTTCTGGTTTCTTTACTTAAAATATAGACGTTAATAGACGAGGAGTCTGCAAATGGTTCATCAATGTAATCAAGAACCGAATGAACGCTGGCATATAAATCATCGTTAGTCAACGAAAAAACAGTATGCTCTGTCTTAAAATGGTTGGCTACCAGACTTGCATACTTAGTTTCATCAAAAAATTTCTCATCCTTAAAGCCAATGGAAAAAGTATGTAAGTCAGGTTTATGCTTTGCGGCAATGGCAGTTATTACTGATGAATCTATCCCTCCGCTTAGAAAGGCACCTAACGGAACGTCTGAAATCAGTCTTCGTTGAACAGACACTTCTAAAATGCCTTTTAGTTTTTGCTTTGCTGTTTCGTAATCAATCGTCAACGGTCGATGGTCAATAGTTCTATCATAGGATATTGCATAGTAATTGACAATTGACAATTGACGATTTTCAATTTTTATAAAGTGGCCAGGTTGTAATTTTTTTATTTTCTTAAAAATTGTTCTGGGGCCGGGTATATAGTTTAACTGTAGGTAGGTATGTAGCGAAGTATAGTCGAGCTCCTTTTCAATGCCATAATGAAGAACCGACTTCATTTCAGACCCGAAAATAAATTTATCTTCATCGTGTGCATAAAGGAGTGGCTTCACACCGTACCGATCACGGGCAATAAAGAAACTTTGCTCTTGCTTGTCATAAATGCAAAAGGCAAAAAATCCGTTCAGCTTACTTAGACATTTCTCCTTTTCAAGAATATATAATTTAAGAAGCACTTCGGTATCCGAGTGGGAAAAGAAGGAAACGCCCTTGCTCTTCAGGTCTGCCCGTAGTTCCTTGTAATTAAATATCTCTCCGTTGAATACAATGCAATAGCGTTTCGATTCATCCCACATCGGCTGATGCGCAATGGCACTGGTGTCAATAATGGATAGCCTCCGGTGACCTAATCCAACCCAATCGTCTAAATAGATGTCTTGAAAATCGGGTCCTCGCTTAGATAATGACTGAGTGGCCGCAGTGATGTTGATGCGGTTGAATTTACCAACCAGATTGAAAGCAAAGATACCGGTGATGCCGCACATGGAGTGAAGATTATCTAATCAGCATGGAAATTAATAAAAAAAGCAGAGGGTGATTACCAACTGCTTTGCATTGCTGCTTGAGTGCCTGACTACTTATAATGTTTTGATCATAACATTCCGGAACCAAGCCTCATTTCCATGATCTTGTAAAACGATGTGGCCTTTCTTAGCCATTCCATAGCCTGCCGCATCTTTCCATTTGCTCGCCTGTTTACGCTTGTTCCAATCTGCTGATCCAAGTTCATACTCTACTACTTTTGTTCCGTTTAGCCAATGTTCCACATGATTGCCGTTCACTAAAATTCGTGCAGAGTTCCAATCCCCAACAGGTTTTAGAACTTTATTCTCTGCAATGTGCATATCATAATTATCACCCGTTCGCTGACCATCATGAAGTTCTCCGGGGTATCCCTGATCATCGATTAGCTGGTATTCAGGGCCTGAATAGTAAGGTTGCTCAAACTCTTCAGTTGCACGATACATTACTCCGCTGTTGCCTTCGGCAGAGATTTTCCAATCGAAAGCCAATTCGAAATTTTCAAATTCCTCCGTGGTCATAATATCAGAACGTTCGTCACCTACGCCTGTGACGCCTTCCTGAAGGGCTTTGCAATGCAAAGTTCCATCGAGGACTTCCCAGGTGTTATTTTTTCTAGCCTTGAAAATTTGCCAACCGTCTTTTGTCTGACCATCAAACAATAATCTCCAACCATCCGCAGCTTCTTCGGTCGTTAGTTGAGCTTTGGATATGACCGGAGCGCTTTCGGTTTGAGCCTCGCCTTTGGTTTGTTCTTTGCTTCCGCATGAGGTAAGAACAATAGCCGGGATGATTAGAAGGAGAATGGATTTCATTTTTATTTTGGGTTAGAATATTTTTCCGGGATTTAGAATTCCGTTAGGATCAAAAACTTTTTTTATGCCACGCATAAGATTGAGATTTACTTCACTCATGGCAATCGGCATATAAGGCCGCTTGGCAATGCCAATACCATGCTCTCCTGATAGCGTGCCACCAAGACTTACCGTAAGTTTAAATATCTCTCCGATTCCTTTTGGTATTTTGTTTTGCCAATCTTCTTCGCTGATATTTTCCTTTAAAATGTTTACGTGCAAGTTGCCATCACCAAGGTGACCAAAACAGACTGTATTAAATCCAAACTCCTTTCCGATTTGCTTAATACCTGTAATCAACTTCGGTAGATTAGAGCGCGGCACCACCACATCGTCTGACTTGGTTAGTGTGTACCAGTTCACAGCAGGAGAAATATTTTTACGGATTTTCCAGAGTTCATCTTTCTGAGCGGTGCTTTCCGCGAAAAGGACTTCACCAACTTCAAATTTTTCAACTACTGCCATTACGCGCTCGGCATCGCGCATAAGTACTTCCTCATCGTTGCCATCCAACTCACAGAGCAAATAGGCATTCATGTTTTCAGATAGGGTGGTAGTTACTGGGCTATTTAGAACCTTAGCACAGTAGTCAAATGTTTTTGTAGCAGCCTCTCGTTCAAAAAATTCCATGCCAGAAGGAGTTATACCCGCAACGAAAATAGCCGAGATGGCTCTGCAGGCCTCTTCATTGGTGCTGAATGGAATCATCATCAAAACATTCTTCTGGGGAAAGCCCCTGAGTTTGAATACTATCTTTGTAATGATGCCTAACGTACCCTCGCTTCCACACATGAGTTGAGTGAGGTTATATCCCGTAGAATTCTTTAACACATTGGCTGCCGTCCAGATGATTTCACCGGTAGGAAGAACAACCTCCATGTTAATTACATAGTCGCGGGTAACACCGTATTTCACAGCTTTAGGACCGCCTGAGTTGTTGGCAAGGTTCCCTCCGAGGAAGCAAGAGCCTCGGCTTGCCGGATCTGGGGGATAAAAGAGCCCTTTTTCTTTCACCTTGTTTTGAAATACCTCTGTAATTACTCCTGGCTCAACAGTAGCCTGAAGGTTGAGTTCGTCAATATTCAGGATTTTATTGAATCGTTCCATTGATATTACGACTCCCTTCCTGATCGGCAATGCGCCACCGCTTAGTCCCGTGCCGGCCCCTCTTGGGGTAACAGGGATTCGATGAGCATTACATAGTTGTAAGAGTTCGCTCACTTCCTGAGTGGTGCCCGGCTTCAAAACAACATCAGGCATAAAGGAATAGTCTTCAGTTTTGTCATGAGAATATTCATGACGCTCATCCTTATTCAGAATGATATTGGTATGACCTACAATGCTTTCAAATTTTGATAGAACATCTCCTGAAATTCCTTGAGAAGCAATTGTAGTTGTTTCTTTAGCGTATCCCATCAATACCTTAACTTTGTTGTGATCATGATTGCCTTAACGAACAACAAAATTACACATTTCCTGTTTCATAGGCTGGCGCTTTTTTTACTGATTTTAGGAGTCTTGAGCAGTTGCTCGGCTTCTCGTAAGTCAAAGGTTCGCGACAAGCAAGTGAAGGAAGTGATTAAAACGGCACGAACCTTTACGGGAACACCGTACAAGTGGGGCGGCACCACCAGATCGGGTATGGATTGTTCAGGCTTAACTACCAATGCATATAAATCCATTGACATTACTCTTCCACGAACAGCGGATGCGCAGGCATTGATGGGAAAGAAGGTGAAGATTAACGAACTCAAACCAGGTGACCTTGTTTTTTTTGCCACTGGCAAGAAGAAGCGTGAGATTACACATGTGGGTATAGTTACGGAGATAAAGGAGAAGGATAACGTTAAATTCATTCATGCTTCTACATCACTTGGAGTTGTTGAAACCAACCTCTACTCAGACTATTATCATAAACGATTGAGAGCAGCCAGAAGAATTCTGGATTAATATTTAATACCATGACTACATCACGAAGAAAATTTCTGCAAGTCGGTTCAACACTGGCTGCTATTTTGCCATTCTCCAACATTTTCGGACGGAATTCACCTATTGGCACAAAGCCGGTCGTTATTTCAACCTGGGATTTCGGTAAAGCTGCCAATACAGAAGCGTGGAGGGTGTTGCTGGAAGGAGGCCGGGCGCTGGACGCAGTTGAGAAAGGTGTGCAAGTGCCGGAAGCTGATCCGCTGATTACAACAGTAGGCTATGGCGGTGCTCCCGATCGCGATGGCCATGTCACATTAGATTCGTGCATCATGGACGAATTTGCCAATTGCGGATCGGTGGCAGGACTTGAACATATTATGCATCCCGTATCTGTTGCAAGAAGGGTGATGGAGAAAACACCTCATGTTATGTTGATTGGTGATGGAGCACTGCAGTTTGCATTAACCAACGGATTTAAAAAAGAAAACCTGCTTACAGCTGAATCCAAAAAAGCCTGGAAAGAGTGGCTTAAGAAGGCAGAATATAAGCCAGTTGCTAATATCGAAAATCATGATACGATTGGGATGCTTGCTGTTGACTCAAACTCAAATCTATCAGGCGCTTGTACTACCAGTGGAATGGCATATAAGATGCGCGGTCGCGTGGGTGATTCACCAATCATTGGCGCTGGTTTATTTGTAGACAACGAAATTGGAGCTGCGACATCGACAGGAGTTGGAGAAGAAGTGATTAGGATTTGCGGATCTCATCTGGTAGTAGAATTGATGAGGCAAGGCAATTCACCCCAACAAGCCTGTGAAATTGCCGTGAAACGAATTGTAAAAAATCAGCCTAAGAAATCAAAAGAGATGCAAGTTGGTTTTCTGGCTGTCAATAAAAATGGAGAGCATGGTGCCTTCGCACTTCAGAAGGGTTTCACCTTTGCCGTCTACTCTTCAGAAATTGCAAATCAGCTTTTTGAATCAAAAAGTTATTACTAGAACCATGATTTGCGAAGTGGTAGTGTACAACATCGAGTCTGCCATGAGAGCACAGGAGGCTGGTGCTGATCGTATCGAACTCTGTGATAATCCGGACGAAGGAGGAACCACTCCGTCCTTTGGCGTTATTGAAAATGTGCGGCAGAATGTGAGCATGGATGTTTACGTAATGATTCGTCCCAGGGGTGGTGATTTCCTTTATTCAAATTATGAATTCCATTCTATGAAGCGTGACATCTTTCAGTGTCAGCGCATAAGCGTGGACGGAATTGTGTTTGGTATTTTGAACCCTGACGGATCCATTGATAAAAAACGTTGCAAAGAATTAATTGATAAGGCCCGGCCTCTGAAAGTGACATGTCACCGGGCTTTTGATATGACAAGAGATCCGTTTGAAGCCCTGGAGGATTGTATTGAGGTTGGGTTTGATAGAATTTTGACATCGGGGCAAAAGCCCAAGGCAATTGATGGCGTTGATTTAATTTCTGAATTAGTTAAGGCTGCTAAAGGTCGGATCGCCATTATGCCGGGCTCAGGCGTAAATGAAACTACCGTTGAAGAAATCATTGCCAGATCGGGAGCAAAGGAAATTCACTTTTCGGCAATCGCTTTTCAGGATAGTGGAATGCTATTTAGGAATAGTGCAATTGAGAGAATGGGCGAGAAGGTTACAAGTGAATACCAGCGAAGGGCAGTTGACCCTGAAAGGGTAAGGAAGATTAGAGAACTTGCTGAGAAGGTTAAAATTTAACGGTTTTCGAGATAGCTATCGGGGAACCGATGACCCGAAAAATTTTCGGATGCTTAGTGGAGAATATCGGAGTCGAACCGATGACCTCTTCCATGCCATGGAAGCGCTCTAGCCAGCTGAGCTAATCCCCCCTGAAAGGGAGCAAATATATTTGAAATTCATATTTCCACAAATTGGCCCAAATTGGATGTAAGTCAATGCGTAAATTGTCGTGTTAATTGTGTTGTTGCAGAGCCTTTAATTTTTGTAACTTTTCACGTTTTATATTTGCTTCTTCATGGCCAAACTAAAGAATATTATTAAGCAGCTTTCGGAAAAGGACTATAGAGGAATCCACGATTCGCTGATCGAAGGTAATGCTGAAAAATCCGCCTATGTTTTAAAGTCTTTGCGCGAGCGACAACTTTCTGACAGCAAGATAATGGTGGAGATAGATGTAAATGCAAATGCCTATTACACACTTCGTTCGCGACTAAACCAGAAGATAGAAGAACACCTCCTTCAGGCGATGGAGAGTCCCCGGACAGACATTTTGCGCAAAGTGGCTAACCTAAACGAGGTTTTGTTTACAAAAAAGAGAACCATTTCAATTACAACGCTAAAGAAAATGGAGCGGGAATTAATTGAACTTGACCTGCCGAATGAGTTGACGATTGTTTATAAATCACTTAAAAAAATTCATATTAACTCACCGGAGTATTTTCAGTACTCACAGCTATACAACCGTCATGTGGCTTTTATGCTTGCCGTGGATAAAGCAGAAGACCTGATGGCGGATTATGTTAAAAAGTACGGATACTATTATTTATCAGGCGGGGAAATTGAAAAATTAGGATTGAACTTGTTAGCGAAGGAAATGCAAAATGTGGCGAGGCTATACGATTCGCACAGGTTGTATGTTTATCAGAGCTGCATGATAATCTTTCATCGCCTCTTTGTAGAAAAAGAAGATAATGTTCAGCAAGAAGGCGAAACTATCGAAGATATTTTCGACCACGTTCAGAAGATTTTTGATACCTATACGATTGACCCTCTCTATTATCATATCAATTTGGTTTTTGAGTTCCTAAAACTGGAGTATTACAATCACTACAAAGTATATCGTCAGGCGGAGAAATTTTATGAAGAGGTGAATGATGCAGGAGCCAACCTTCTGGTCAATTATCCTCAGTATACTTTTACGGCTCAATTTTTAGTATCTCGCCTCGAGCGGCATTTGCGACTTGGCACCGAGCGAGAGATCTATGCTGAGAATGAGAGCATCTTTGTTGATTTTGAAGATGATCCTCTAGATTTACCAAAGCACACCATTTATATTGTTTACAGGGCCCTGTCCAACTACTATGTTGGTAAGTATGAGGAAGCTGCTAAGCTTCTTAACGGGTTGTTGAACGAGATAAGTCTCAAAAAACTACCACTTGCCATGATAGAGGTGAAGGGTATGCAGTGCCTACTCTATAGTCTGCTTGGCGAATTTGAATTGTTTAATCAAATGTCAAATAGTATTCAGCGGCAGATTCGTGTTGTTGGCGATCAGGAATGTAAGAACGTAGTTATTTTCCTGAAGATGTTGAAAATTGCAACGAGTGAATCCAAAAAGGACAAGTCTAAGAAGATAGCCTCTCTTATCAGTAAGTTTAAAACTATCAAAGTTGATTATTTTGCACCTACTACCTTGATAAAAATGGATGAAAAATTTGTGAATGCCTTAACGGAAATTGAAGTGTAGGGCACGCCTATCTAGACATTCAACGAAATAATACTTTCGTGAGAAAGTGGCTTATTGAGATATAACTTCACATTAACATACTTTTTGGATCGGTTAAAATCCTGAGGATTAATGGAAGAAGTGAGCATTACAATTTTACATTTCTTCTTAGAGGAGGTACTGAGTTTTTCAAACTCATCCAGAAACTGAAAGCCGTCCATTAGCGGCATATCGATATCAAGAAAGATCACATCGGGTAAAACCTTTTCGGCCACGTCAATCTTTTCCATGTTCCTAAGGAATTCAATGGCACTCTTTGCCCCAGTGTGGGTATAAATATATTCTGCAACAGAAGCCGCTTCAATCATTTTCTGATTAATGAGATTGTCAATCTCATTGTCATCAATCAGCATAACAGAGCGATATTTCTTTCCAGCCATAGATAATTGTGTAAAAGACTAAATCTAGCGCAAACGGAAATGAATTCCAAGCCAGAATACGCGGGATTTAAATTTCAAATTTGATCCCCTGTGCCAACGGCAAACTCGTCCCGTAGTTAATGGTATTTGTTTGCCTTCTCATGTAGATCTTCCAGGCGTCAGATCCCGACTCTCTGCCGCCTCCTGTTTCCTTTTCGCCACCGAATGCGCCTCCAATCTCTGCACCGGATGTGCCAATATTGACATTTGCGATACCGCAATCTGATCCCCTCGCTGACAGAAATTTTTCCATTTCCTGTACACTGTTGGTCATAATCGCGGAGGATAATCCCTGCTGCACTCCATTTTGAAATTCAATAGCTTCCTCTATCGTCTTATATTTTATGAGGTATAAAATAGGTGCAAATGTCTCTTGTTGCACTATGCTAAAATGATTTTTCACTTCCGCGATAGCAGGCTTTACATAACAACCCGATTCGTATCCTTTCCCTGATAGCACTCCACCATTAACAACAAACGATCCGCCTTCTTCCTTTATTTTCTTAAGTGCAGACTGATAAGATTTTACGGCAAGCTCATCAATCAAAGGCCCCACGTGATTGGTTTGATCAAGAGGATTTCCAATTCTTAACTGACTGTATGCTTTCTTAAGACGTTCCTTCACCACATCATAAACTTTTTCCTGTACGATGAGTCTTCTTGTAGAGGTGCACCGTTGCCCAGCTGTGCCAACTGCGCCAAATACACCGCCAATGATGGCAACATCAATGTTTGCATTTTCAGAAATGATGATGGCGTTGTTTCCTCCTAATTCCAGTAATGCACGACCAAGTCGTTCACTTATTGTTTTGGCAACTGCCTTGCCCATTCTTACGGAGCCAGTTGCAGACACCAATTGAACTTGCTCGTTAGAAGCCATCAGTTGGCCAATTCTATAGTCTCCATTGACAAGGCATGAAACGCCTTCCGGAACATTGTTTTTCTTGAAGACTTCACTTATAATATTTTGACATGCAATACTGCATAGTGGAGTTTTTTCGGAAGGCTTCCAGATGCAGGTATCTCCGCACACCCAGGCCAATGCCGTATTCCATGACCAGACTGCCACCGGAAAGTTGAACGCAGAAATAATTCCTACAATTCCGAGAGGATGGTATTGCTCATACATCCGGTGGTTTGACCTTTCAGAGTGCATGGTTAACCCATGAAGTTGCCTGGAAAGACCGACAGCAAAATCACAGATATCGATCATCTCTTGTACCTCACCTAACCCTTCCTGATAAGATTTTCCCATTTCATAGGAGACAAGTTTACCCAGTGGTTCTTTATACTTGCGTAAGGCAATTCCAAATTGCCGCACCACCTCACCGCGCTTGGGTGCCGGGACTAATCGCCATTCCTTAAACGCTTTTTGAGATTGCTCAATAACTTTGGCAAACGTGGTTTCATCTCCGGAAACTACTTTTCCGATTAATTTTCCGTCAACTGGTGAGTAGGATTCTAAAACGGGTCCTGAAGATTTTAACCATTTAACTCCTGTCGAAACACCCGAGTTAGTATTTTTTATTCCAAGTGTCTGGAGGGCCTCTTTAATGCCGAAATTTTTCATGAGATGGATGATTAGGCCGCAAAGGTAGTCAGGATTACAGAATTCAAAAATGAATTACCACTCGACCGCGAAGGTGCCTTTGTCACCGTTTCTGAAGATTCCTTCAATCAGCACGCCACCCTTTTTATATTCAAGAACACGATTGAGATCGGTGACGTTGTCAACCGGAACTTTATCAATATGTGTAATGATGAACCCTTCGCTAATGCCCGCATTCTTCCATTTACCTTCTGCAATCGATCGGATATGTACCCCACCGTCCAGACTGAGTTTAGTAAGCTCTTTGTAGGAGAGTTCTTCAAAAGTGCCGCCTTCGATATAGTAGTCAGTTTCTTTTCTGCTAGCTTTTTCGTTGCCTTCAAAATTTTTTAAGGTGGCATTTACGTGATTATCTTTTCCATTTCTTCGAAAGGTTACATTTACAGATTGGCCAGGTCTATTTCGGGCTACCCATTCTTGTAATTCGGAAACTGTTCCGATGGGATGTTTATTAATAGCTGTAATGACGTCACCTTTTTCAATTCCAGAGTCAGCGGCTGCACTTCCGTTATTCACACTACTTACAAATACGCCCTGAACTACATCGAGATTTTGATCTTCAGCAAGCTCAGCAGTTACATCAGTAATCTGGACACCTAGCAATCCGCGTTGCACTTGTCCAAATTCCAATAGATCGTCCATAATTTTCTTGACGAGGCTCACTGGAATCGCAAAGGAATAGCCGGAGTAACTGCCAGTCGAAGTTGCGATGGCGGAGTTAACACCAATTAATTCACCTTTCAAGTTTACGAGTGCTCCGCCACTATTGCCGGGATTTACGGCAGCATCGGTTTGAATGAATGATTCAACCTGAAGATTGTTACGATCGCGAAGAATACCAATATTCCTGGCCTTGGCACTTATGATACCTGCTGTTACCGTAGAGTTCAAGTCGAATGGATTCCCAATTGCCAGCACCCATTCACCTGGTGTTATGTTATCTGAATTGCCATAACGAACAAAGGGCAGATCGTGGGCTTTGATTTTAAGGAGTGCAAGATCTGTGCTTGGATCTCTTCCAATAACCTTAGCGTAAAATCGCTGATTGGAATTCATAACTACCTCGATAGAGGTGGCATCTTCAATTACATGATTGTTTGTAACAATGTAGCCATCATCAGAAATGATCACACCCGAGCCGGAGGACTGAGCATGCGGTTTGAAATAATGTTCTAATGGATTCACACTAAAACTGCCACTGCCATAGACCGTTCGGATATGAACTACTGCTGGAGTTATCATTTTAGCAGCACTTTCAAAGTTCAATTCTGCTACAATTGAATTTCGTGTAGAATCCCTTACGTAATTAATCAAATGTGAAGTTTGTCGCTCAGCAATTGAATTGTAAGTTGGCTCCCGCTCGATTTAAGTCAACGTAAAAATGACGCCCATGATAGACCCCAGAAATGCGGAGACAATTATAGTCAGAATCAGCAGGGTTCTTTTCATAATTAATGTGATGTGTCTATAAAGTTAACGCAATTCGGCAGAAACTGTATTCTCAAATTTGACTTGTATTTGCACATGCCCGCGTTGGTAAAAGATGTAAGTTTTGGGCGAAAAATGAATTTTTCCTATTAAAAGTTTGACTTATATTTGACGCTAAAATTTACAATTATGAAGAAGATTGTTTTTCTCGTAACGCTCTTTGCCGCAGCCAGTTCAATCGCTGTTGCGAATAACATTACCGTTACGAACCCCGCACTTACGGGCCAGGTGGCAGGCTCACATACCTTCGTTAGTTTTGATTTATCGTGGGACAATTCATTTAGATTAACAGCCGGTCCAAATAATTGGGACGCAGCATGGGTTTTTGTAAAATATCAAATCACGGGCGGGGTAGGTTGCACAGCCTCTACTGTTTGGCGCCACGCAACACTAAGTGCAGTGGATGCTCAGCATTCGGTTGGAGGAAACCTTGCCACCATAAATTCTTCCAGCGATTCGAAAGGGGTATTTATTTATCGTTCTGATATTGCAAGCGGAACAGTGAACTGGACAAACCTCCAACTTCGTTGGAATTATATTGCTGATGGAGTCCTGGATGCCTGTTCAGTAACAATCGCAGTGTTTGCTGTAGAGATGGTGTATGTGCCGACAGGAAGTTTTTATTGCGGAGATGGAAGTGCCGGAACTACTGGAAAATTTGAGGATGGCACAAGTGGAGTGGCTTTTCAGGTAACCTCAGCAGTTACGCCAAACACATTAGGTGGCGGTGGAGTAGGATCGATGGGTAACAACAATACTGCTGGTCAATCAACTGTAGATGATTTTAATGATGCCACCAGCCGGGCTTTGCCTGCGACATATCCCAACGGCTTCAATGCATTTTATAGCATGAAGTATGAAATCAGCCAGGAGCAATATGCAGAATTTTTAAATAAACTTACTGGTACTCAGCAGTCAGCGAGATTTCCTAGCCCTGTTACGGTGGGAAGTTTCTTTAATACAACTGCTAACTTACTCACGCCACAATCAAGAAATGGTATTAAATGTAAGATAGCTCCGGTAGGAGCAACCCCCGGAGAATTTGTTTGTGACCTTGATGATGATGATATTTTTAATGAGACAAGTGGAGATGGAAGATTTAGTGCTTGCAATTGGTTGAGTGCACCGGACTTGCATGCCTATCTTGATTGGTCTGGCCTTCGTCCAATGACTGAGATGGAGTTTGAAAAGGCGTGTAGAGGTCCACTGCTAGCGATTGCAAATGAATATGCATGGGGGAGTACAAGCATTGTTGCTGCTAACGCTGTAAGCAACGGAGGTTCAGATAATGAATTGGTAACTACAGTGGGCGCGAATGCGGCTTATAATAACAGCTTCGCAGCCGGACCATTGCGTACAGGCGTATTTGCAACAGCAACATCGACAAGAGCTCAAGCAGGCTCATCTTATTATGGTATTATGGAGATGACTGGCAATGTGTGGGAAGATGGCGTTGGCTTGGGTTCTGCAGCTGGCAGATCATATACTGGGCTTCATGGAAATGGGGCCTTAGCAACTGCAGGGACGGCAGATGTTGATTTTTGGCCAGGCATTAATGGCAACAACACGCTTACTGTCGCAAATACTGCTTTTGGTGGTGTCACAGGGTGTACAGGGTACGCTGGGATTGGATTTATGGGAGGGAGTTGGAGAGAAGGCGGATATATTCAAGTCTCGGATCGTCAATATAAAGCAGGATGGAATGGTTTGACCGGCCGGGACCATCGAAATGGCGGACGTGGTGTAAGGACTGCTCCGTAACTTTTATTGATTTCTCAGGTTATGGCCTCAGCCAAATCCAAAATTATTTTATTGGCAATTCTGATGTTGCCTGGATTGGCTATGGCCCAATATTCTGGTGGCAGCAATGATGGAGTGGCTTCCAGATCCTTTTGTGCAAGTAATTTGAATGGTGGCGCAGCGCCAGCAATAACTTTTAATGCACTAGTTGGGCCAACTTCATTTTGCTCATTTAGCACGGATATTTATAGCATTACTCTCGCGACTGGGTTTGCTAACACATTTACATGGACTCTGCCATTAGGCTCCACAATTATTTCCTCGCTCAATACAACTAGCTCAAGTACGATTGTCATTCAGTTCGGTAGTACAAGTGGGAACATATCTGTTACTGCTGATAATACATGCACTACCGGCACTTCGGCAGTAGTGCCTTTGACTGCTGTTTCGTGCAATAATTTTTTGGGTGGCTTGAATGACGGTGCCGGATTCTCTTCTTTTTGTGCAAGCAACTTAACAGGAGGTGCATCACCCGCAATAGTACTAAGCCCGATCTCAGGACAGGCCGCATTTTGCGGTAATGCCCCTGAAACTTATTCTATAACTGTAACCGCTGGTGTGGCAACAACTTATTACTGGACCAATACGGTCGGTACCCAAACTGCTCAGACTGTTCCTACACTTACAAATAGCCGTATTAATATCTTGATGGGAGTTGTGGATGGTTCAGTAACCGTTGAAGCCTCCAATGGCTGTACCTCTGCCACTCAATTATTGTCGCTGACTGCAACAACTTGCGGCATTTCGATTGGTGGAGATAATGATGGTTTCTCCTTCTCCAATTTTTGTGCAAATGACCTAAATGGTGGCGCTTCACCTGCCATTGTCTTAAATCCGATATCCGGACCCGCTAATTTTTGTAATAATTCACCTGAAAATTATTCTGTGACCTTGTCCGCTGGTTACGCCAATACTTTTTATTGGCTTAATTCATCGGGGGCAATAACAACTCAAACGATTCCAACATTTACAGGAAGTAGTACAAATTTTTTAATGAGCAACGCTAATGGAACTGTTACGGTTGAGGTCAGCAATGGCTGTACTTCTGCTACTCAGAACCTAGCCCTTACCGCTACAAATTGTGGACTATCATTTGGTGGTGACAATGATGGTTTTTCATTTGTGCCTTTCTGTGGAAGCAATTTAAATGGAGGTACTGCTCCGGCAATAACCCTAAACCCCATTTCAGGACCTGGTTCCTTTTGTAGTCTCTCATCAGAAGGCTTCGGAGTGAGTCTTTCAAGTGGTATTGGTACATCTTATTATTGGACAGGCCCAGCAGCCACCGTTGTTACCCAAACCAATGCGCTCGGATCAAGTTCTGCTACGATATTATTTGGTTCGTCAAATGGAAATGTAATGGTGGAGGTAAGCAACACATGTTCTACAGTCTCAGCATTGCTGCCCGTAACCGCGGTAAGTTGCAATCAATTCTTTGGTGGAAATAACGATGGATTCTCATCTTCTATCTTTTGCTCAAATGGCTTAAATGGCGGTGCACTTGCTCCCATCACACTTAATGCTATTACAGGCGGAAGCAATGTTTTTTTTAATCTTGGACAGAATTTTTCAGTAACCTTAGCAACAGGTAATGCGACAATATTCAATTGGACAGGACCACCAGGCTCAAATTCTCCTGCACAGGTCAATACTCTAACGGCAAGCACAGCCTTGGTTAACATAGCAAACGCCAATGGAAATGTGGTAGTAGACGTGTCTAACGGGTGTACGAGTGCTCAGGCTTCTTTGGCGGTAACTGGTCAGGCATGCCCCGCATTTTTCGGAGGTATCAGTGATGGATTCGCGGTACCAGTCACACTTGTTAGCTTCACCGCTAAAGTAGTAGGAAGTGGTGTCGAGGTCAATTGGATCACTGCTTCTGAATTGAATAATGATTACTTCCAGGTTGAGAAATCAAAAGATGGAAAGGAATTTTTACCTGTTCGGAAGGTGAAGGGAGCGGGAACAACCAGTCGGACGAGCAATTATAATATTGTTGACGAAAAACCATATAGAGGGATTTCGTATTACCGATTGTCTCAAACAGATTTTGACGGCTCTAAAACCTACTCCAAGGTGGCGTCAGTAAATGTGGATGGCAAAGATGACAACCTTAAGCTTTACCCAAACCCTCTGCGTAGCGGAGATATGCTTCGCTTCGAGTATGTAAGTGAAAGAGAAGAAATCATTAAAATTACATGGATTGATCCTGCCGGGAATGCAGGAGATAAGGAGGAATTTCATGTTAAAGAGGGGGAAAATAAAATCTCCTTTGCGCCTCATTTCAATTCAAAGGGCGTTTATATCATCCAGGTTCAGACCAGTCAGGGTGAGCTGTCAATGCGATTTATTGTATTGTAGAATCGGGAGAGAATATTTTCATCAAACAAAAAGGCGCCCCGTTGCGGAACGCCTTTAAATTAAACCCTAAACTACTTACTCCTTAGCTCACTTTAATACTTTGAAAGAGTGCTTTCTTCTCATCCTTTGGAATCGTCAATTCAAGGATACCATTGTTGTACTTAGCGTTAATTTTTGTGCCGTCCACATTTTCAGGTAAGCTGAAAGACCTGCTGAAAGCTCCGTATTGAGTTTCAACAGAACGAAAGTTTTTATCCTTTTTCTCATTGGTGAACCTCCGCTCACCGCTAATCGTCAGGTAATTGTCCTTAAGATCAATTTTGAAGTCTTCTTTGTTCATGCCCGGCACTGCGACATGTAACTCATAGGCTTGATCTTTTTCCAGGATATCAACTTTAGGAACGAAGGAACTGCCTCCGGAGCGGGTGAGAGATTCATTGAAGAACCGATCCACCAGATTGCTGAATGATGTCGGAACGAAATCATCAGCGTTGTAACGAATGATGCTCATAGTATTTTATTTTTTTGGTTGAACATATAAATTTTTAGTCCGCGATCACATCAGGAAAAAATGTGCCGACCCTTTTATAGTTGTAACAATGGGACACTATGTCAGATATTGACTTCAAATCCAATCAATTCAAGACATATTGTCCTGAAATAACATGGAAGACTTTGGGTTGAAAGGGTAGTAGGTTATAAAATAAAAAAGCCCAAATCATTGATTCAGGCTCTTACCAGCTCCTCCTCTTGGACTTGAACCAAGGACCCTCTGATTAACAGTCAGATGCTCTAACCAGCTGAGCTAAGGAGGAAAATAGGACTGCAATATTAATGCATTGAGTGTGAATAAGCCAAAGACGACCTTAGTTTTTTAAAATCGGCACGCGGGGCCAACCTTTTGTTCTTCCAATCCGTTACTCACTTTGAAATCAAAAGTACTTTCAGATGAAGCAAAGCCAGACTTATCAGAAGGACCTTGAATCCATTCGGGAGTTGATGGAACGGTCTGTAAAATTTATCTCACTTAGCGGACTTTCCGGGATCATGGCTGGCATCTATGCGCTAATAGGAGCATCTGTGGCATATTATCTCATCTACTATCGCAATTCACCATATGATGAAAGAGACGTTGCGAATTTATCAGGATTGGTGGCACTGGCTGCCGGAGTATTGGTGAGTTCTATTGCGACCGGGTTGTGGCTAAGTTCAAACAAGGCGAAAAAAGCAGGAGTAGCAATTTGGGATACAACAAGTAAAAGGCTGATTCTGAATTTATCAATCCCTTTGCTGACAGGGGGATTTTTTATACTTATTCTTCTTGCCCAAGGCCATTTTGGATTAGCAGGTCCTGCCTGTCTTATTTTTTACGGACTGGCATTGATTAATGCAAGCCCAAACCTATACGAAGAAGTTCGCTACCTGGGTTATCTTGAAATTACGCTAGGTATGGTATCAGCGATGATGCCAGGTCACGGTTTACTTTTCTGGTCCATTGGATTTGGCGTACTCCACATCATCTATGGTGCGATAATGTACAAGCGTTACGATTTGTGAAGAATCCATTTGATAATCTGGATAAGGTGCTGGAGCACAAAGCACGACTGCAGATCATGTCGGTGCTGATGGTGAACGAGTCTTTCGGTTTTAATTCCATCAAAGAACTCCTCGGCTTATCAGATGGGAGTCTTGCAACACACATCAAAGCCCTGGAACGGGAAAAGTATATTACTGTCATTAAAACTTTTGTTGATCGAAAACCGAACACAAAATATAAGGCTACGGAGCGAGGCCGTAGCGCATTCAAAAAACATCTTGACGCTATGGAAGAATTGATCAAGCTTCAGCGCAGATGAGAAATTCACATTGTAACAAAACGAAATACTAAAAAAATAATATGGAACCATCAACCAATCCTAATCTCTTTGAACGCCTTAACAATTGGATAAAAGAATCCATCACCATCAAGCTGATGTCTATTGGATTTTTAGTTCTCATTCTACTTATTCCATCGTCCTGGATTGAGTCGCTTATCATTGAACGACAGAGTAGAGCAGAGTCAGTGATTCAGGAAATCTCCACCAAATGGTCTGGCGAACAGAGCCTGGTGGGGCCCATTCTTGTTATTCCATTCATTCAGCGTGAGAAAATTGACAAAGGGAAGGAAGGCATAGAAATAAGAGAATGGACAGACAAGGCTTTTTTCTTGCCGGAGAAACTTATCATTAATGGAAAAGTTGATCCTCAGATTCTTCACCGGGGAATTTTTGATGCTGCAGTTTATGAGTCCGATCTTGACTTTGATGTTAATTTTAAAGCGCCTGATTTTCAAAAACTTAATATCGATATGAAGGATATTTTATGGGGTGAATCATCGATTATCATGGGCATTAATGACTTGCGAGGTATTAGCGGAAACCCAATACTTAAAATGGGAAATCAAGAGCTCGTTAGTGAACCTTCAAGCCAGATCGGATTGACTACTCCTTATGACAATGGCAGTGATTCTTACGCTACGAATGCAAACCTCGCCTCAATGGAGAACGGAATAGTCGCGCTTCTTCCGTGGAAGCGTGCCGAAGACTTTTCCGGTTCCATATCACTGAAAATGAGTGTAAAGGGAAGTACCCGATTATACTTTGTTCCTATCGGAAGAACTACAAAAGTTTTGTTGCAAGGCCCTTGGGCAAGTCCGAGTTTTGATGGTAGTTTTTTACCCTCGACACGAGAAGTTAATGAACATGGATTTACCGCCCAGTGGGATATTCTGCATTACAACAGGCCATTTTCACAACAGTGGATTGGAACACATCAAAAACTAGCTGGCTCCGAGTTTGGCGTGAAGCTTCTAATACCAGTAGATCAATATCAAAAAAGTATGAGAACATCTAAGTACGGTGCGATGATTATTTTGCTCACCTTCATTTCTCTCTTTATGGTTGAAATTATGCGTAAAATTCGGATTCATCCATTTCAGTATATTCTCATTGGTGGTGCACTCATTATTTATTATTCACTTCTTCTTTCCTTTTCAGAGCATGTTGGCTACAACATAGCGTATCTAATTGCTACCCTTTCAACGATTATTTTGGTGAGCTTGTATTCAAAGACGTTTCTTAAGGAGCGAAAGTTGATTTTTATTTTTAGTCTCCTCCTTATGTTTTTTTATGGATTTATTTTTGTGATTATTCAAATGCAAGACTACTCTCTTCTATTGGGAAGCCTGGGTCTATTCTTCATCATCGGATTGCTTATGTACTTTTCAAAGAATATAAAATGGTATGATGATGGGCCTATCTCGGAAAAGAAGTAATATAATGACAAAGGCCTCTCATTCATGAGGGGCCTTTGTGTTGTCGGTGACGCTAACTATTTGCGCTAGTCTTTATCCAGGAAAGGGTATCGATAATCCGTTGGCGTAACAAATGTTTCTTTAATAGTTCTGAGCGAAACCCAGCGGAGCAGGTTTACTTTAGCCCCTGCCTTGTCATTCGTGCCAGAACCTCTGGCTCCACCAAACGGTTGCTGACCAACAACTGCACCTGTGGGCTTATCGTTGATGTAGAAATTGCCTGCCGAGTTTCTTAGCTTGTTGGTGGCGAGTTCCACGGCATAGCGATCTTTTGCAAGAATGGATCCCGTCAAGGCGTAAGGTGATGTCTGATCGACAAGGTCAAGTGTTTGTTCGAAGTTCTCTGTGTGGTAGATGTAAATCGTTACCACTGGTCCGAAGATTTCCTCACACATTGTCAATGAAGATGGATCTTTCGAAACAATTACGGTAGGCTCAATGAAATAACCTTTTGACTTGTCATATTTTCCTCCCGCAATAATTTCATTCAGCGGATTTTGTCTTGCTTTTTCAATATAGCCTGTGATTGAGTTAAAGGCTTTCTCATCGATAACGGCATTGATGAAGTTTCCGAAATCTTCGACACCGCCCATCTTGAATGACTTCAGATCCTCAACCAAATATTTTTTGACATCTTCCCAAAGATTAGAGGGAATGTAACAACGCGATGCTGCCGAGCATTTCTGTCCCTGGTATTCAAATGCACCTCTGGCAATTGCCGTAGACACCTCTTTCGCATTGGCACTTTTGTGCACCATTATAAAATCTTTTCCCCCTGTTTCGCCAACGATGCGGGGATAAGATCTGTACTTGTGAATATTTTGCCCAATAGTTTTCCACATATTTTGGAATACACCAGTGCTTCCGGTAAAATGAATTCCGGCAAAGTCACGATGATTAAAAACAACCTCTCCTGCATCGGGTCCGCTAACGTAAATCAAGTTGATAACTCCATCGGGAACGCCAGCCTCTTTAAATATTTTCATAATTACGTTCGCAGCATAGATTTGCGTATTGGCTGGCTTCCATACTACTGTATTGCCCATCAAAGCAGCACTGGCCGGAAGATTTCCGGCAATAGCGGTGAAATTGAATGGCGTGAGTGCAAATACAAATCCTTCCAGAGGTCGGTACTCAATTCGATTCCAAACTCCGGGAGACGACTCTGGTTGATCCCTGTAAATTTCACCCATAAAGTGAACATTGAAACGCAAGAAGTCGATCAGTTCGCAAGCAGAATCAATTTCTGCCTGATAGGCGTTCTTCGATTGCCCTAACATAGTAGCAGCATTCATTATATAACGATAGGGGCCTGCCAATAAATCAGCGGCTTTCAAAAAGATGCTGGCACGATTCTCCCAACTCAGCCCGGCCCAAAGTTCCTTTGCACCCAAGGCAGCGTTGATGGCCTGCTCTACGTGCCCCTGGTCACCTTCATGGAAATGACCGAGTATATGCTTATGATCATGCGGAGGTGAAAGTACTTTCTTATTTTCGGTTCTGACTTCTTTGTCGCCAATGTACATCGGGATATCAACCACTTTTGACCGGGCCTCATCAATGGCTTTTTTTAGCGCTGCCCTTTCTTTAGAGCCTGGAGCATAAGACAATACGGGTTCATTTTTAGGATGTGGAATTGAAAAGAATCCTTTTGACATAATTTATATTTTGAGATGATTTAACTTTTTAGGAATGTAAAATTAGTCAAAAAACAGGCGCTTCAAAGGATGCCTTTAAGCTCTTTTAAGGACGATATTTCATGTGTAACTTTTGCTCCGTGTTGAATCCTGTTTACATTATAAAAGACCGCATCGATTGACGCGTTATTAGCTCCGGCAATATCCGTCAATAAATTATCACCGATCATAATGGCTTCATCAGGTCGATATCCATTCTGTTGAAGTGTGTAATCGAATATTTCTTTAGCGGGTTTCTTATGCCCAGCTTTCTCCGAAGTAATCACATCCTTGAAATACTTTTCAATACCTGTGGAGGCTAATTTCGTTCCCTGGATTTCGTCAAAGCCATTGGTGATAATGTACATAGTATAATTGGCGTGCAGGTAATCAAGCACATCAATGGCGAATGGCATCAGGTTCTTCTTTCGCGGAGATTCTGCTACATAATCGGCCGACATCTTCAATGACATTGGATAGTCATCAATGCCTACCTTAAGTAATATTCTGTTGAAACGTTCAAAGCGAATTACATCCCGATGAATCTCACCCCGGTCGTATTGATCCCAGAGAGGAGTATTAATGTTATTAAAGATCTCGATGAACTGAGCTGAGGAGCTGACTCCCCTTTTCTTTAACTCATACTTGTGAAAAAGATCATCGATGGTTTCAGCGCAATTTGATTCATAATCCCAAAGCGTGTGATCAAGATCGAATAAAATACATTTATACTTTGACAACACGGCTAAAGTTGATTGAGAGGCTTTACCTGAAGTTTGTTCAAGGCCAACGCGCGATTGGTATACATCGTTTGAAATACTTGTTGGTCCTGCTGCAGAATCGGGTCACGCCTGAGAAACTGCAGAATTTGCTTCACCATATCAAATACTTCATCTTTTACCTGATAAAATGCCCATTGATTGAATTTACGAGTCGTCAGGATTCCTGAGTTTTTCAAGTAAATTAAATGGCGAGATGTTTTGGTTTGAGTAAAATCAAGAATTCGCTCTAAGTCTGTGATACACATTTCTCCATTAGTCATTATCAGGTTGAGAATGCGCAGTCGGGATGGATCAGAACAGGCAAGGAAAATCTGAGCACCAGGCTCTATGTTGAAATGTTTGAGACGCATAAAAAGTAAGGGCAAGATAACAAAACCGCAGACGGATTACATGTAAAACGGATTAGGGAGATAGGGAGCTAATCTTTATCTTTGAAAATTACTGAATAGTGTTTGAAACGGTTGGCGAAAATATCCCTTATTGTAGTTGCAATAGTAGCCTTTTTTGGCGCAACCAATACTTTTGGCCAAAGCCAACGGAGGATAATACAACTTTCAGGTATTATTTTAAGTGAGGACAGTGTTTCTGGCCTTCCCGGTGCTCACATCTACGTACCTAAAGCCGGTCGAGGAACCACCTCTAATTCTGTCGGCTTTTTTACAATGCCCGTTTTGGTTGGTGACAGTGTTGTGATCACGTCTGTCGGTTACGAGCGCAGGCATTATATCGTTCCAAATTCTGCTTCAGAATACCTCACGATCATTGTAGAAATGGTTCAGGATGTTACATACTTAAAGGAAGTTGAGATTTTGCCATTTCCTACCGAGGAGGTTTTTAAGCAGGCTGTATTGGCATTGAACATTCCATTGAATGAGAACGGTGTGGACCAAAAAAACCTGAACGCTCAATTACTTGCCCTGATGCTTCAAAGTACGCCCATGGATGGAGCGGCCAACTATCGCTATTATATGGATCAATATCCCTCTTCTATTAACAATAAGTTTCAGCCCATTACCAATCCTTTTCTTAATGTTGTGAACTGGGCTAAGTTTTTCAAGTCCTTGAAGGATAAGAAAAAGTAAGATAATTCCTTGAGTAAGCTCAGCAAAACTAAGACATTGAAAAGGCTGCCCATTTAGGACAGCCTTCTTTTTGATTTAGTCGGGGCGAGATGATTCGAACATCCGACCCCCACGTCCCTAACGTGGTGCGCTAACCGGGCTGCGCTACGCCCCGAGATATCCAAAATGAGGTGCAATATTAATAAAATCTTTGTTTCCTAATGACAATCTGCTTCATACCAATTCGGTTTTAGTAGAATTTAATTGAAAATTGTATCCCCATTTATCGCATCTTGATTTGAGGAAGATATTCACCACTGGCTTACTGACAATAACTGCATTTGGCGTTAACGCCCAGATAAGTGCGGAGCGATTGGCTATCAATCGGATAGAGAAAGGGAAGTGGTTGAAGGCAGAACAGGGACTTTATAAATCGCTAAAGAAAGACAGCCTAAATACAGAGGCCAGGTATGGCCTTTCTAAACTTTACTTTTCTCCAGCTTATTCAAATTTTAATATAGACTCTGCGTATCACTATGCGCAATCTGCTATAACGGTTTTTGGGACTGTTTCTGTTCGACAGCGAGATCGGTTGAAACGATTTCCGCTTGACAGCGCTATACTTATTGACCAACGCGAGAAGATTGACAGTGCTGCTTTTGAACGGGCGAAGATCAGTAATACGGAGAGCGGGTACATAGACTTTATTACTCGGTTTAAATCAGCCCGTCAGCAGGAGGCAGCAATCGAACTTAGAAATGAAGTTGCTTTTGTTGATGCGCTGAAAAGCAATACTCCAATAGCTTATTTTACCTATCTGAAGAAATATCCTGCATCAGCTCGAGCCGATGAAGCCCGACAGCGATACGAAAAATTGCTTTTTGAGGAAGGAACAAAAGACGGCAAACTTGTTAGTTACGAAAAATTTCTACGTGATTATCCTCAGAGCTTTTACCGTAAAGAAGTTGAGAAAAATATTTTTGAGATATCAACTGCTGCTGGAACGCATTCTGCATTGACAAGATTTATAGAGAATTATCCTGAACTTAATTTTTATGTAAAAAGAGCCAAGGATATACTTTATCATATAGAAAAGGAGAGCGATGTCGTGCGAAAGTATACTTTCAAATCAGACTCCATCGAATTGATTTCAACGTTGGAGAAAGGATTTCTGGTACCGATACTAAAAGGAGGAAAATTTGGATTTATGAATGGGCAAGGGAAGGAGATGCTGTCTCCGCGGTTTGCCGGCATTCATGAGTCATATCTGTGCGGAGCAATAAAGACCGATTATTTAATTACCTCCGAGGGTATTGTGGGAAGGAGCGGTAAAATGATCAGGCCTGGCAAGGTCGACACGGCTGAGGATCTTGGATTTGGTTTTTTAAAACTGAAAGCGTCAGGATGTTGGAGACTAGTTCATAAATCAGGTTATACCACTGATGAATCGTGTGTGGAAGATGCCAAAATAATCGTGGGGCAATATCTCGCTGTCAAGAGAGATAAGAAGTGGGGGTTATTTGCGTTTAATGGACGACAACTTTTACCCTATCAATATGAGGAAATTGAAGCTTTGGACCGGGTCGTTGTTTTGGGTAAGACCAGGAAGAAGATTCTGGTCACGGGAGATCAGCTAAGCAACATCGCCAATAAAATTCCACTTAACGAATCCAGGGTGTTCGATGAAGTTCGTCAGTTAAAATCGGATTACTATTTAGTTAGAAACGGCACCTTAGAAGGAATAGTAAACTCGTCACTTACTTATGTGGTTCCTCTGGAACGACATTCGATCACGCAAAGCCCCTACGGGTTCGTAATGGAGAAGAACAAAAAATACAAGATTAATGACGTGTCACAGGAGTTAAAAGGAATTGAATTTAATCAGCTTGAGTTTTATGGCGATTGGATTGGTACGCAGGAGAGCGGAAACATTTCACTTTATCATGGCCGCGAAAAGAAACACCTTCGAAGACAATTAGACAGCCTGTGGTTTGAACATCAGGTTGCCTTTACAACAAGAAATGATTCCTTGAGAGTCTACTTTAATTCAGGAAAATCACTTGATTTTGATTCAAGGGTAAAGGTAAAATTTATTAAATCACAGGATACTACGAATTATTTCTACGTGTCGGAGAAGAATAAGAACTCCGTTTATGCAGTGAAGAGTGAGGCAAAGCTGTTTGCTGCAGAGTTTGATGATCTTGAATATCTCGGTTACGGCTCGTTCCTAATCTCTAAGGGAGTTAAGAAGGGGCTGGTTGATGAGACCGGGAAAATAATATTGCCAATCGAGTATACGGCCGTTATAGTGACTGGATCCGGAATTGTGTCCTTACTCAAGGATAATAAGTTTGGTCTTTTTAATATGAGTAAGCGAAAATTAATCAAGCCCTCCTTTGAACGGAATGTATTGCTGTATGGTGAAGACAAGCTCCTCGCCTTTAAGGATGGATATTACGGCTTTATCGATTGGCAGGCTAAGCCATTGAGTAAGTTTGAGTTTGAAGAAATTCAGCGTTGGAATGATTCCGTTGCCATAGTGAAAAGAAATTTTCAATGGTCGCTGTATGAAGTCGAGACACAGAAAATTTTAATGAGCAAAATCAAGGACTTCCATTTGGTTGGAGAAGAAGGTGATGAAAAAACAATTGTGGTGCACAAAGAAAATTCCTTTGGCGTACAAAGTAACAGACGAGGGGAGATTATCCCCGCTTCCTATACAGATATTATTAACCTTGGCACCGCTGAAGACCCACTCTATTTTGCTGAGAGGCATATTGAAGAGGCGGGCATTTATGTGATCATCTATTTTGATCGGGAGGGGAGATCCATTCGTAAACAGGTGTTTGAAGAAGATGAATATGTTAAAATATACTGTGATGGAAATTAATAGTTCATTCAACTTCTGATCATTCTCAATTCCGACTTATTTCATAAATTGTAAAAATTTCAATGCATGATTCGATACTTTCTTTCAATTCCTTTTAGCTTTTTTTCTTTTTTAATCCTCAACGCACAGTCCGCAAATCCTCAAGCGCCAAAGCTTGTAGTGGGCATCGTAGTAGATCAAATGCGGCAGGAATACCTTTATCGCTTTGAGAGTAAGTTCGGTGAGGGAGGATTTAAGCGATTAATGAAAGATGGATTTGCAGTGAAGAATGCACACTATAATTATGTCCCGACTTATACCGGACCTGGTCATGCATCTATTTATACAGGAGCCACCCCGGCCGTTCATGGTATTATTGGCAATGATTGGTACGACAAGCAGCTCAAGAAAACTGTTAATTGTGTTGAAGACGAAAATCAGAAGCCGGTAGGTAGCAACGATGGTAATGGAGATGTATCTCCCTGGCGCATGCTATCGACAACGATAACCGATGAGCTGAAGTTGGCAACTCAAAAGCAAGCGCATGTTATCGGCATTTCAATGAAGGATAGAGGAGCTGTTTTACCTGCAGGCCACACGCCCGATGGTGCCTATTGGTATGATGATAAGACAGGGAAATTTATTACGAGTACATATTATTATGTGGGATTGCCATCCTGGGTTGAAGCCTTTAATGCAAGAAATCTTGCTGATAGTTATCTTTCACAGGAATGGAAGACCATGCTGCCCATTGGTCAATATAAAGAAAGCGGGCCCGATGATTCGCCCTACGAAACAAAGCTTAAAGGAAAAGAAAAGCCGACTTTCCCTTACAACCTGAAAGAACTCCGCAAACTTAATGGAGAATTTGGACTGCTGTCAGCCACGGCTTTCGGTGATGATCTCTTAACTGAGATGGCAATAGCCGCTATTGCCGGTGAGACCTTGGGGAAGGATGATATCACTGACTTCCTCGCTGTTTCCTATTCTTGCCCGGATATTATTGGTCACGCGATGGGCCCTAACTCTGTCGAAATTGAGGATACTTACCTCCGCTTAGATAAGAACCTGGCGGACCTGTTGAAAAAACTGGATGCTGAAGTCGGTGTCGGGCGTTATACTGTTTTTTTGACGGCCGATCATGCAGTGGCTGACAATCCCCAATATTTAAAAGACAACTCTATTCCTGCTGATTATTTCAGACTGCCCAATATTGAGGTCGAGCTGAACGAATTCTTACAAAAATATTTTCCGGGAAAGAAAGTCGTTGAAAAAATAATTAATGACCAGGTGTTTCTCAATCAAGAATTGTTTGGAGGCGATCCTAAGACATCAGGAATTGATTTATTGATTGCCACAGAATTAATTACAAAGTATCTTCAGTCAATTCCTGGCGTTGCTTTTGTCTATTCAGAAAGTATCTTAAGACAAGGTAATTTCTCGGAAGCCGGTACAAAGGGAATGATTGTACGTGGATTTTATCCGAAGCGCAGTGGCGACATTGCCTATGTGCTGGAGCCAGGTTGGATTACGTCAAGTGGCGTTACAGGAACAACTCATGGCTCTTCTTATATCTACGATACGCACGTTCCAATGATTTTTTACGGAGCGGGAATAAAGAGAGGATCTTCTACACAGTATCATCCCATTACAGACATCGCGCCAACGCTTTCTATTCTTTTGAAAATTGAATTTCCAAGTGGTTGTTCCGGGCAGCCTATTTCAGAATTGTTAGACTAACTGATTGTGCGAATTCAATCTTGAATTTGTTATCCAAACACGCCAAACATGTTTAAGATCACTAATCCGATGATGACAGGACAAACAAAGCGCACCATAAACAACCAGATTCTGTAGGGAGCAATTCCTAAAATACTTCCCGATTTGAATGAAGGCATCCCTTGCTCGATTTCATCTACCAGTATCTCTGTTTTCATAAACCAACCCGTGAATACGCACGTAGATAAAACCACTACCATCATTAATAAGCTGCCAAACAGGTAATCAAAAACATCCATAAAACCTGTTTTGATAACTCCCAGAAAATTTACTTGCATGGTGGACAATCCTTCCATAGCTCCTGTAGACAGTGCCGATGGGACACCAAATAGAAACGCGGCAATGGCTACCGTCCAGGCGGCTTTCTTCCGATTCCATTTTTTCTGATCCATAAAATAAGCTGAAGGCGCTTCCAGCATGGAGATAGTAGACGTAATGGCTGCGAAGAATAATAACAAAAAGAATAAAGCCCCTGCAATATTACCTAGCGGCATCTGCTGGAACACATTTGACAAGACAGTGAATACCAGTGTAGGGCCTTCGGCTGGAGATTGGTTGAAAGCGAATACCGCAGGGAAAACCATAAAGCCCGCAAGCAATGCGATGGAAGTATCCATGGCGCCAACCCACAAACTTGAGGTAACAATGTTTTGATTCTTTGGCAAATAGGAGCCGTAGGTAATCATCATACCCCAGCCCACGCCAAGCGAGAAGAACGCCTGCGTAAGTGCTGCGAGGACCACATGGCCATTGATCTTAGAAAAATCTGGTACCAGATAATAGGCAACTCCTTTTCCTGCTCCCGGCAAGGTTATGCTTCTAAAGATCACAATGATCAATAAAATGAAGAGCATCGGCATCAATATCTTGGCCGCTTTCTCAATCCCGCCCGATACGCCACCCAACACAATCAGTGCTGTCATTAAAATAACAAAGGCGCACAAGGGGATGACATAATTAGGATTCGCTATAAATTCGGCAAAAGGAATGTTGATCGAGAATAAAGAAGTGAAAATATAACCTACTGTCCACCCCGCAATCGTGCTATAGTAGCTGAGTACCACAAAGGTGACGATCAGGGGAAGCACTCCTGCCAACGCTATCCATGCTTTATTTCCGCCCAGCTTTTGAATGGCGCCTACCGGATTTTTCCCCGTTAATCTTCCAATGGCAATTTCATTAATCAGCATGGGTACAGCTACCAACACCACGCAGATAATATAGATCAGCACAAACGCAGCGCCTCCGTTTTCCCCTGTGAGGTAAGGAAACCTCCAGATATTTCCGAGACCCACAGCAGATCCTGCTGCTGCCATAATAAAACCAAACTTGGAGCCCCACTGGCCGCGATTTTCTGTCATAATGTGTTAATTAGAATATCCGTGAAGATTAAAAGAATTGAGGGAAGTAACAAATGAGTACTTAACGACAGGCATGAACACGTTGTGGGCGGGCCAAAGCTGGACGCAGGCCACGGGGCAGTCGGCAGTCGCTATCAGGACTCCATCCCTTGCCGATACGATCAATGATTATCGATACCTCTTTTTAGATTGCTAATTGGCAGGTACTCATTTGCAACGAGTGTCCATCAGCTCTCAAGCTAACCTATCTGTGAAGAAAGTAATTTCAATCCTTCATGAAAGCTTCGCGGAGCATATCCTAAGTCTTTCTTTGCTTTATCAATAATAAAGCCTGTCTTCGGTGGACGCCTGGCGGGCTGCGTAAACTTTGTTGAATCGGTTTGATTAATCAATGATTGATTCAAGCCAAAGAATGCCGCTGTCTTGATCGCAATGTCATAGGGAGTCATCATCTCATAGCCAGAGATATTGTAAATACCTTTTGCTTTTTGCTTGGCAGCCAGATAGCAACCCATCGCCAGATCTTCTGCCAATGTGGGTGTGCGCCATTGATCGTTAACAACATTGATCGCCTTGCCTTCCTCCAAACTTTTCTTTACCCACAGCACAATGTTGGTACGACTCATATCTTTAGTAATGCCAAATACAAGAACTGTTCGGAGAATAGTCCAATCGAGACTACTTTTCTTTACAATTTCTTCCCCTGCCAGTTTACTTTTTCCATAAAAACTGATGGGGTTAGGGATGGCAGATTCATCCAGCGGGCCGTGCGCGCCATCAAAAATAAAATCAGTGGAAATATGAATGAGGTGTGATCCTGCTTTCTCACAAGCCTTTACAACATTGTCAACAGCAAGAACATTATTTTTCCAGCAGGCCTCTTGCTCCGTTTCACATTGATCCACCTGTGTCATCGCGGCCGTATTGATGACTACGTCTGGCTTTATCTTTACAATGACACGTTCTGTATTTTCTGAGTCGGTAATATCCAACGGATAGAATTCTCCATGGAGAAGGGGGAAGGCAAGCCTTTCTCGTGCGGTGACGATCAACTCTATCTCAGGAATTGATGAGAGGAGTGAGGTAAGCTTCTGACCTAGCAGCCCATTTGATCCGGTAACAAGTATTCTCATTAATTACGGATAAACATACCCATAAAGCTTGCTGATCTTTTTTCTGGGCATTTCCTCTACGGTCACCATCATGCGCACATCTTCCAATGGTCGGTCGCCACCATCTCTAGGCTGGGCAGCAATTTTATCAATGACTTCAAGCCCTTTAATTACTTTGCCAAAGACGGTATACTCACCATCCAAATGTCCTGCTCCACCTACTGTGGTGTAAGCCTTTATTTTTTCCGGTGATACTTCCTTCGTGACTTTAGTTCCAGTTTCTTTTTCGATGCGCGGGACGAGACTATATATTTTTTTCTTATACGCCTCTACGTCACCCGACATATACAACTGATTAAGAGAATCAATCAAGGGCTTGTTGGCGGGGTTTTGCATAAGTTGCTGAAAGCCCTGATTCAATTTCATCTGATCGATTTTAAGATCTTCTGCATCGGCAGTAGGCATGACAGTTCCTTGAACAATATAAAATTGACTTCCACTCGATTCTTTTCCAGGGTTTACTTGATCTCCCATTCTGGCGGCAGAAAACGCGCCCTTCTCGTGGAAGAACTTAGGATTGAATTCTGCTGGAATGGTGTACCCGGGGCCACCTGTGCCAAGAGATTCTCCCGACTTCGCTTTCTTTGAATTCGGGTCGCCCCCCTGAATCATAAATCCTTGAATGACCCTATGAAAAAGCATGCTATCAAAGTAATGCTCTTTGGCGAGCTTGATAAAATTCTCCTTGTGCTTGGGAGTCTCATCATAAAGCACGGCTGTCATATCACCATAGTTGGTTTTGATGGTTACCACATAGTCATTCTTGTCCTGGGCACAGCTTCCAAAAAGAATCAGGGTTGATAGAGAGAGAATAGAAAATAATTTATTCATTGGTAGATAAGATTAGTCTGCAAAAATATAAAACAGATTTGAATTAGGGATTAATCACATTGGATAGCTGCAGCGAGAGATCCATGAAGATCATTTTCGCACTTCCATTGCGCTCAAGGTGATAAGCAGCATCATTGATCAGGCGACTGGATTTTTCAATTCGGGGAACGTCCATCAATTTGCTAAACTTCTGAACTCGCTCCAGCTCATTTCCTTTTGATCGGCCAATGCTTGTTGCGCCAGAAACCTGAAGCAGTGTTTCACGCATCATGTTGAGACTGTACGTCATTAGATTGCGCTGATTCAGTTTGTCCAGCGTATGAAAATCATCAGCCATCGCTACAAGCTTGGCATACTCCTTCTTAAAACAAGCCAGCATCCAGTTGAAGAACAATTCGAAGTGATGGTCTTCCTCCCGATCAATTAGTTTCAGCGCAAGATTTAGATTTCCTTCTGCCAGCTGCACAATTTTATCTCGCTTACTCTCCTCCACATTACCCAACGATTTTAAATGAGCATCTACATCCTCATCGGAGAGCATTGGAATCTGCACGATTTGTGTTCTTGACAAAATCGTTGGTAAAAGCCGTTCTGCCGCGTTCGTGATGAGAATAAAGAATGTATTGGGGGGCGGCTCTTCCAGAATTTTAAGAATACCATTGGCTGCAGAGGGATGCATATATTCCGGTTGCCAGATCAGCATTACTTTATACGGACTTTCGAAAGGTTTTAAGGAAAGCGACTTGATGATCTCCCTGCTTTCATCTTTTGAGATAATCGCTTGCTTGTCTTCACCACCATAGTAGCTGGCCCAATCGTCAAGATTACCGAAAGGCTGTTCGGCTAAAAAGCTTCGCCATGTTTTCATGATCTCGGCTTTAAACCGATCTTCATCTTTATCTCCTTTTACATTGCCCAGCGGGAAAACAAAATTAGTATCCGGGTGAATATGCTTGAGGCTCTTACTACAGGCTGGGCATTCGCCACAGGCGTCATGCTCTCCCTTATTTTGACAATGTAAATACGTGCTAAAAGCCAATGCCATGGGAAGATTCAAAGCGCCAACCTGCCCGGCAAAAAGCTGGGCGTGCGGAACAGTCACCGCCTTCATGGATTGAATGAGCCTTTCCTTTACGTGTGATGATCCTGGTACGTCTTTAAATCTCATTTCTTCTCCCAGGTCCGGTTTTCAGAACTCATTGTAAAAATTGTACTCATGATTTCTTTATCTGTTTCCGTAAGGATCAAACCTCTTCGCTCCATTGCCTTGGTGGCTGTGTCAAAGGACTTATTTAATTGGAAGGTTGTAAATCCTGCTGCACCACCCCAGGCAAAGGAGGGGATGAAAGTACGGGGATAACCATCGCCAAAGATGCTGGCACTGACACCGACTACTGTGCCCGTGTTAAACATGGTATTGATTCCACATTTGCTATGATCACCCATCATCAGACCACAAAACATCAAACCTGTATCGCTAAAACCTTTTTTTGCATAGCTCCAGATCTTTACATTTTCATAATTGTTTTTAAGGTTCGAGGTATTGGTGTCAGCTCCAATATTGCACCATTCACCAATCACCGAGTTTCCTAAAAAACCATCATGTGCTTTATTGCTGTAGCCAAAGATGACCGCGTTACTTACTTCTCCTCCAATCTTTGAGTAAGGTCCTACCGTGGTATCACCTCTTACTTTCGCACCCATATTGACGTGAGATCCTTGGCAGAGCGCAAAAGGCCCTTTGATCAAAGCACCTTCTTGTACATGGCTATTCTCACCAAGGTAGATGGGGCCATTTTCTGCATTAAGTACAGCGGCTTTTATATCAACACCTTCTTCAAGAAAAATATTATTTGGATTGTAGACCCTCGTGTGAGGATCAGTAATGGGATTTGACTTTCGTCCTTTCGTTAATAGCGTAAAGTCACCTTTGATTTGCTCTCCATTCAATTGAAATATTTTCCATACCTGATCAACGAGGGTGACGGGTGGCGTATACTCTTTCATTGAACTAGTAATCACCTCGGGCAATTCGTCAGCAGCCGTCCGGTGAGCAATTATTTTAGAATCTTTAATCAGGCCTTGATTTATTGAAAGGGATTTAATTGCCTTTGTCAGCATTTCATCCGGGCAAACAGCTCCATTGATCCAAAGATTATCGTTGCCTGGGCTAAAGATAAATTTCTTGCTGAGGTACTCTTCTGTATGGAATGAAAAATCTCCCTGAAGGTATTTTTGCCACTTCTCAGCCACAGTAAGAATCCCAACCCTGACGCATGCTACTGGCCGTGTAAAGGTGAATGGAAGCAAGGCTGTCCGGATGGTAGGATCGTCAAACAGGATGATATTCATTTTGCTAAAATAGGAGAAAGATTTGTCCTTCTTATAAAAAGCGAAAGGTCTCCCGTGGAAGACCTTTCATTAAACCGCTAAGTTTAAAAGAATCAGGATTTTTTCGTGTATTTACTTTTGAATTTCTCAACGCGACCAGCAGTATCCAAAAACATTTTTTTGCCGGTGAAGAAGGGATGAGAAGCTGAACTAACTTCCACCTTAATTACTGGGTATTCTTTTCCATCTGTCCACTTGGTAGTTTCTTTGGGAATAGAGGTAGAGCGGCTCAAAAACTTGAAATCGCTTGAAGTGTCCCAGAAAATCACTTCTTTATACTCAGGATGAATGCTTTTTTTCATAGTATTTCACTTAAAGGACTGCAAAAATAAGGAAGATGGGGTGATTTACAACACCAGCCTCCAAATTTTGTGATGGTATCAAAATGATGGTATTTTGAGGTTTATTTGCCGTTGTTACGACTCATTTTTTAGCGTATATCCTACAAAAGGATGAAAGCAAAAGAATATTCAACCTACGAAGCCAAAAGCGTGAAACCATATTCATTATGTAAGACAGAGGGAAGGGGCTGGTTTGCATTTATTCTGTTCTTCTTTTCCCCAGCCTTTGCCATAAGTCAAAGCACCAACGCCACGCTCAACGAAGATTACTATCATTGGATTGACCGCTATGAGATAAAAGCAGGCAAAGTTGCGCCTGAGATATTTACCTCTGTGAAACCATACAAACGGGTTGCCATCGTTGCTTTTGTTGATTCGCTAACCGCAAGGGAGCAGGTCTTTACTTCTCGAGCAGATCAATTTAATGCTGAATACCTGCGAAGTGATAACTGGGAATGGAGCCGGGCTACTACCAATGAAAGTAAAAAACCTTTTCTGAAACATTTTTATAAGAAGAAGTCTGATCTGGCCTACGTTGATATTCCCGATTTTGATTTGCACGTTAGTCCTGTCCTTTATGCTGGTGTAGGAAAAGATTCACGCTTAGGTGATGCTACTTTTATTAATACCCGGGGTGTAGAGATTCGCGGAATGATAGATCGCAAAATTGGGTTTTATACTTTTCTTAGCGACAATCAATCGATTCTTCCGTCTTATGTGCAGGATCAGGTAAGCCAAAATCCAGTAGTTCCTCACGAGGGTTTTTGGAAACGCTTTAAATCCAATGGTGTAGATTTTTTTCAGGCTCGGGCTTACATCGATTTTAATGTAAGCAAACATGTCTATATGCAATTCGGTCACGACCGCACTTTTATAGGCAATGGCTATCGGTCATTGATTTTTTCAGATTATGCACCTCCGGCTCTCTTTCTGAGAACGAATGTTAAGGTTTGGAAGATTAATTACTTATTCCAGCTTAACAGGGTTGCTGCCGACAATAAGAATATTGCCATCGGATCCAGCGGCAGCAGAAGGTATCCTGAAAAATTCATGGCGTTTCATCACGCCAGTATCAACATTGGAAAGAAGTTTAACCTTGGCGTGTTTGAATCCGTTGTATTTAGTCCAAAGGATACTATCAACGGCAATTCATTTGAACTGAATTATTTGAATCCGGTTATTTTTTACCGTGCCATTGAGCAGCAATTTGGAAGTAGTGACAACGCCATCGTGGGGCTGGATTTTAAGTGGAATGCTGCTAAACGTATTTCGTTTTATGGACAATTGGTAATAGATGAGTTTCTTCTGAAGGAAGTAAAAGCAGGTAATGGATGGTGGGCCAACAAGGTGGCTTTGCAGGGCGGAATGAAATATATCGATGCATTCGGTATTTCTAATCTCGATCTTCAGGTGGAGGCTAACGTAGTGAGGCCTTACACCTATTCGCACAACACACAATATGGGAGTTACTCCAATTACAGACAACCCTTTGCCCATCCGTTGGGAGCCAATTTCACTGAACTTATTGCCATTGTCCGTTACCAACCTATTCCCAAATTGAATTTTATTCTTAAAACCTTTTACGCTAAAACAGGACGTGATGCGACTATTGAGAATTGGGGGGGAGATATTTTGAAAAATTATAAAACCAGGCAGAATGACTACGGCAATAAAATTAGCCAGGGTATTGAAAACAATATTGCCTTTATCGATTTCACATCATCTTATCAGCTCAGACACAATTTCTTTATTGATGTTAAACAAATCATTCGCAACAGCAAGAGTCCGTCTGTCACCTATAACAACAATACTTCCCTAACTTCATTAGCTTTGCGCTGGAATATTCCTCAGCGGCTTTTTGATTTTTGATTTGACCAGATTCAGATGAAGACATTCTTTCGCGTTTTATCCTATGCTCATCAATTACCGTCCAAGCTAGTTCTGTTCTTTACCTATTCAATTCTTGGCATCATCTTCGGTGCTTTTAATATTGTGCTGGTTATTCCTATGCTGGAAGTTCTCTTTGATCAGACTGGTAAAGTGGCAACAGTGCCGGTACTTCCGCCCTTTAGCATGACCTCCGATTACCTTATCGCAGTTTTTAATCATTACTTTCTTTCTATCATTTTTGATCATGGCCGCTTAAATGCCCTGTTGTTTGTCTGTGCACTAATAGTGGTATGTGTAGTGCTTGCAAATTTCTTCAGATACATGGAGCGAGTGATGGCTACCAAAATCCGCGTTGATCTGGTAAAAAATATCCGCATGGATATTTTCAAAAGCGTGTCTTTGCTTCACATTGGTTACTTCAACTCTGAGCGAAAGGGTGATCTGATCTCCCGCTTTACAAATGATGTGCAGGAAGTAGAAAATGCTGTGATGAATAGTTTAAAGGCGGTAATGAAAGAGCCGATCACCATTATCGTTTATTTCTTTGTCTTGTTCACCATCTCTCCTCAGTTGACTCTCTTTACGCTTTTAGTTCTGCCAATCACTGGGGGTGTGCTTGCTGAAATTATCAAAAGACTTAAGAAGCAGGCTACCCAAAGTCAGGAGTCGCTTGGAAGAATCGTTAATATTTTGGACGAGACTTTTAGCGGAATGCGTGTGGTGAAGGCATTTAATGCACGCAATTTTGTTATCAATAAAATAGAGCAGGAAAGTCTTTACTACAGAAAAGTAAATAAATCATTGTCCTACAAAAATGAATTAGCTTCACCTGTTTCTGAAATTCTAGGAGTAATGATTATAGCGGGTATTATCTTCTTCGGAGGCAATATGGTGTTGAGCGATGCATCTTCGTTAAAGCCATCATCCTTTTTGGGATTTTTAGCGGTATTCACAATGATTATTCAGCCGGCAAAAAGTTTTTCAAATGGAATCACGTCTCTTCAAAAAGGAACAGCTTCGGCAGAGCGGATTTTCGCGGTGGTGGATACGAAGCCATTGATCCGCAATAAATCAAATGCAATATCCTTGCGTCAATTTGAAAAAGACATTGAATTTAAGAATGTGAGTTTTGCCTATGACAAGGAATTTGTTTTAAGAGATATCAACCTCAAAGTGGAGAAGGGTAAAACAATTGCTTTAGTTGGTCAATCAGGTGGAGGTAAATCGACCCTGGCAGACTTAGTACCTCGGTTTTATGATCCCTCCGAAGGTGAGGTTTGTATTGACGGCATCTCTCTCACCGACTATGAGATAGAGTCGCTGCGAAAGCAAATGGGAGTGGTCACACAGGAGTCGATTCTTTTCAATGACACAATCTTTAATAACATTGCTTTTGGTATGGCCGAGGCAAGTCAGGAGGCTGTAGAGAAGGCTGCCCGGATAGCCAATGCGCATGATTTTATTATGCAAACTGAAAACGGGTATCAAACCTTTATTGGTGAACGCGGTTCTAAGCTATCCGGAGGGCAACGCCAACGACTGAGCATTGCACGAGCGGTCCTGAAAAATCCACCCATTCTTATTCTTGATGAAGCTACTTCAGCGCTGGATTCGGAATCTGAAAAACTCGTTCAGGAAGCGTTATTCAATTTGATGAAGAATCGAACTTCGATTGTTATTGCACACCGACTTAGCACCATACAGCATGCCGATGAAATTATTGTTATTCAGGGTGGTCAGATCATGGAGCGTGGCACGCATGATCAGCTTAGTCGCCAGGACGGGCTCTACAGAAAATTGAGTGATATCCAGAAAGGATAAGCCCATAAATTTTGGTGATTGAAGTTGATTTAGCTTGTTTTCAGCAAATGGATGCTGATTAGGAAGGATGCAAGTTTTTCATCGAAATCGCATTTTTGCTCTGACTTAAAAACCCTAAGTTTGTTGTTTCCATTAAGGCTATGATGACAAAAAGCAGGATTATCTTTTTTTCTATTTTCGGTGGCTATCACTTGATCACACTCCTGTTTACAATATACATGGATACACAAAAGGATGATTTTGGATTGCTAGCCAGAATATTATCTAACTTTTCTCTGTTCAAATACGGTGCCTTTCTCGGTGTCATTTTATTTACCATAGATTTTATATGGGCCCGAAGTGAAAAAAAGCAAAACGTAAAAGACATTGACGTTATGCGTCAGGAGAATAATATCCTTAAGGCAAAAGTGTATGATATGCAGGAGGCTTCGAGGGCAGCCGCTGCAAAAATAGTACCTCCCGTCAATAAATAGTATGCAAAACCTCATTACGACAGAACTAAAGGAGGCTGCTCTTGTATTGAATACTTTTCTGAGCAAGCCTGAAAATATTTCAGCGATAGAAGAAGCATCACGACTTATTGCAGATGCGGTGAAGGCAGGAGGGAAGGTGATATCCTGTGGTAATGGAGGCTCCCATTGTGATGCAATGCACTTTGCTGAAGAACTTACAGGGCGCTATCGCGAAAATCGAAAAGCCATTCCTGCTATTTGTGTTTCGGACCCAAGCCACATTTCATGCGTAAGCAATGATTTTGGATATGAGTTCGTATTCTCCCGCTACCTGGAAGCACTTGGCAATAAGGGAGACGTCATGTTGGGTATTAGTACCAGCGGTAATTCGGCCAATATCATTCGTGCGGCCCAGACTGCAAAAGAAAAAGGAATGAAGGTGCTTATTCTTTCTGGCAAAGATGGCGGTAAGCTTGCGCCTTATGCCGATGTAGAGATTCGCGTTTCTCATTTCGGCTATGCCGACAGAATTCAGGAAATTCACATTAAGGTTATTCATATCCTCATTCTGCTTATAGAAAAGCAAGTAGCATAGGTCAACAATTGCTTTTGCAACATTCATTTCTTTCGGGATGCTGCGTTCATTTCGACTCAATTATTAACTTTATAAAAAATAGGGCGTAGCAGTTTTCTCCAACTCTTACTTCCCAACTCTTAAATCTGAAATCAGCGTGGTTGCCAAAACTTTTGGAAGTACAGTTCAGGGCGTTGACGCCAAAACCATAACGGTGGAAGGTAACGTTACGCAAGGACAGCACTTTCACATGAGTGGCCTCCCTGATAATGCAGTGAAGGAAAGTGCGCATCGGGTAGAGTCAGCAATGAAAACTTCCCGATTTTTTATGCCACGTAATAAAGTGGTGGTAAATCTCGCGCCAGCCGATATTCGAAAAGAAGGTTCTGCTTATGATCTTCCACTTGCCTTATGTATTCTAAAAGCTTCCGGTCAGATCAATGTTGAAGATTTAGAAAAGTATATGATCATGGGCGAGTTGGCATTGGATGGAGAATTGCGACCCATCAAAGGTGTACTGCCTATTGCTATTCAGGCACGCAAAGAAGAATTCAAGGGATTTATTTTGCCCAAGTCAAATGCACGTGAGGCAGCCATTGTCAATAATCTCCATATCATTGGTGTTGAGACATTGAAAGATGCCATTGATTTTTTGGAAGGAACAAAAAAAATTGAGCCGCTGGTAGTTGACACGCGCGATGTGTTCATGAGCAAGCTCAATAGTTATGATTCCGACTTCAAAGATGTGCAAGGCCAGGAAAACATAAAGAGAGCATTGGAAATTGCAGCCGCGGGGGGCCACAATGTGATCATGATTGGTCCACCCGGTGCAGGCAAGACCATGTTGGCCAAACGATTACCAACCATTCTTCCGCCACTTACCCTCAATGAAGCATTGGAAACGACCAAGATTCATTCCGTAGCGGGACGGATTGGTGCTGATTCAACATTGATCACTACCCGACCTTTTCGCAGCCCGCATCATACTATTTCTGATGTGGCCCTGGTAGGCGGTGGTGGCAATCCGCAGCCAGGTGAGATTTCACTTTCGCATAATGGTGTTTTGTTTTTGGATGAGCTGCCCGAGTTCAAGCGCACTGTATTAGAGGTGATGCGTCAACCTATGGAAGAGAGGCGCGTTACTATTTCGAGGGCGAAAATATCGATTGAGTTTCCGGCCAATTTTATGCTCATAGCCAGCATGAATCCATGCCCTTGCGGATATTACAATCACCCGGAGAAAGAATGTGTTTGCGGACCGGGCGTAGTGCAGCGCTACTTAAGCAAAGTAAGCGGCCCTTTATTGGATAGGATTGATCTGCACGTTGAGGTTATACCGGTAAGCTTTGATGAAATGACAGCGCAGCGCAAGTCAGAAACGAGTGATCAGATTCGTGCGCGCGTAGTGAAAGCCCGAGAGGTTCAGTTGACTCGCTTTAAAGACCAAAAAGAAATTTATTGCAACGCCATGATGCCCTCTAACATGGTGAAGGAAATTTGTGTAATCACCGATGCGGGTCGCGCGTTATTAAAAACAGCCATGGAGCGATTGGGGCTTTCTGCGCGTGCGTATGATCGCATTCTCAAAGTATCGCGCACCATTGCAGACTTAACAGGCTCTGCTGAAATCAAGATCGAACACCTGGCTGAAGCTATTCAATACCGGAGTTTGGATAGAGAAGGATGGGCGGGGTGAGTGACGCACGAAATGATGACTTCTCAAAAGAACAAAAACCCGCCAGAACCAGTAAATAGGTCAATAAAAAATTACCTAGTTTTGTAGTACGAAAAAAGAAGCCGAGAAATCTTACAAACGATTTGCTCGGCTCTTTCCGATCAGGCTCTTACATACAATCGTAGACTTCTGATCTTTCTAACAGATAAGGGTGACTCGCTTCCTAGGAGGGTTACCCTTTTTCTTTGATCCGTAAAATTGTTTACAATCTGGTATCATTTCCAAATATTTGAGTCCACAACATTTAAACAATCTACACACATTCTTTAAAATGGAAATGTACCGTTTCGTTTTTTTAACAGATGTTATAAAACTGGTTGTCCAATGGCATAATAGTAAAACATCAAAATTGAGGCTGAAAAATTTGCACTGGAGAATGCTAATAATAAATCGCTCGGAATTATAGCAGGTTATTGCAAGCTGGATATTTGAGCGTTTAAAACGAATGAATAATGGGGTCTTGTTTTTTGATGAGCTTTGATGATTTATTTAAACTCAGGTGGCCTTTTTATTGAAATGAAATAGCAACTTACCAACTGTACTTCTTAGATTTGTTAAAGACTAACAACCACTGAATATGAAAAAGATAATTGTATTGCTCTCATTTCTGATGCTAGTACAAAGTATGCAGGCTCAGAAGTTCGGAGAACTTGACAAGAGCCCGATGGACATGGCTTACTACCCGGACAATTTTGCACATGACAGAAAATTTGCGCCTAAGTTGATAGGAGATACTCCTGCATTAGTTCGCGTCACGTACAGTCGCCCTGCAAAGAAGGGCCGCGAGGTATTCGGTAAACTTATTCCCTTCAATGAAGTTTGGAGAGCGGGGGCAAATGAGGCTACTGAGATTAAATTCTATAAAGATGTCACCATTCAAGGGAAGAGTATACCGGCTGGGTCGTATGCGCTGTTTATTATTCCCATGGCTACCGAGTGGACGATAATCCTGAATAAAGACCTGGATCATTGGGGAGCGTATAGTTACAATTTGGCCAATGATGTCTTAAGGGCAACTGTTCCGGTAAACAAATCTGAGGCTATAATTGAAAATTTTACTATTCAACTAACAAAACGAAGTGACAAGGAAGCCACGCTGAGATTTGGCTGGGATACGACTTTGGTTGAAATGCCCATTTCTTTTTAGACTCTTGGAAAAATACGGTGACATAATAAAAGGCGCCTACTCCGGCTATTGGAATTATTTCATCGCTGAAATTTTGCATCCTAGCTGGCACAACTATTTCTATTGGTTGATTGGCGCTTCTGTAATTATTTATATTCTTGAGATAGTCTTTCCCTGGCGAAAAAATCAACCGGCTATTCGCGAGCATTTTTGGTTGGATATTTTTTACCTGTTCTGGAATTACTTCCTATTCTCGCTTATTGCATACAATGCACTTTCCATGGTGGGCGTGCAGCTCTTCAATGATTTTTTAGGTTTGTTTGGCATTACGAATTTAGTGGCAATACACATTGGGAATTTGCCGGGCTGGCTTCAACTATTTTTGATTTTTGTTTTGCGCGATTTTATGCAGTGGGCCATTCACCGCATGTATCACCATGTCAATTGGATGTGGGAGTTTCATAAAGTACATCATAGCACGCGGCAGATGGGGTTTGCCGCATTGCTACGTTATCATTGGATGGAGAACATTCTTTACCGCTCGCTGGAGTATATCCCCTTAGCTATGATTGGTTTTAGTATTACGGACTTTTTTGTTGTACATATTTTTACGTTGATCACGGGACAATTAGGACACGCCAATCTCAGAATTCCACTGGGCCCTTTGAAGTACATCCTCAATGGGCCACAAATGCACCTGTGGCACCATGTGAAAGATATGCCTGTTGGATATCCACATGGTTTTAACTTCGGAATTACATTGAGTGTTTGGGATTATCTTTTCAAAACAAATTATTGGCCAAGCGATGATGAGAATCTTCCGGTTGGTTTGCCCGACAATGAAGCTTTTCCAGAGGATTTTTTTCGTCAAACAATACGGCCCTTTCAGCGTATCTTTAAAAGATAATTAGTTGATTTGAAGAATGATTTAAAATCTTTGCAAGAAGTAGATTTTGATCTCAATAAATTAAAAAACCCAACATGAAATTATTTCGATTTGGAGAACCTGGTAAAGAAAAGCCAGGAATGTTGATCGGCAATAAGAAATTTGATGCTTCCGCCTTTGGCGAAGATTATGGTGAAGCATTTTTTGAATCAGATGGATTGTCGCGACTGAATGCGTGGTTGAGCAAGAATGGTGATGCATTGCCACTGGTGAAAGAACCTGCACGATTCGGCCCTTGCATTCAACGACCGTCCAAAATAATTTGCGTAGGCCTAAATTATACCAAGCATGCCTTTGAAACAAAGATGCCGTTGCCTCCAGAGCCTATCATTTTTTTCAAATCAACGTCAGCACTTACCGGCCCCAATGACGGGCTTACAATTCCAAGAAACAGTAAGAAGACGGATTATGAAATTGAATTGGCGGTAATTATTGGGAAGAGAGCATCCTATGTAGAAGAAAAGGATTCGATGAAACACGTAGCGGGTTTTTGCTTGCACAACGATTACAGTGAGAGAGAGTATCAGCTTGAACGCAACGGCCAGTGGACGAAAGGTAAAGGCTGCGATACTTTTGCCCCTATGGGCCCATACCTTGTTACCAAAGATGAGATTGCCGATTTCAACAACTTAAAAATGTGGTTGAAGGTTAATGGTACCCTTAGGCAGGATAACAACACCGATGACATGATTTTCGAAGTTCCTTTCCTCATCAGCTACATAAGCCAGTTCATGACCTTGCTACCAGGCGATGTGATTTCTACTGGCACGCCTTCCGGAGTAGGCCATGGCTTTCATCCTCCTATATATCTTAAGGCAGGAGATGTAATTGAATTAGGAATCGAAAACCTGGGCGAGCAACGACAAGTGGCACGCTGACCAGAAGATTGTAGTACTGAAGGTTGATGTACAAGTTTCTCAGATGACTTGCTATAACCTGTCTACTGTTTCACTTTTTCTCTCTCACTTCGATATCCAGCTGCTGAATCAATGCTTCCTTCTCGGGAGTGAGGGTAAAGAAAATCAATGCGTTCTTTTTCTCACCTTCCATCAAGAAGCTTCCACGCAATTGATTTTCTGGTTCAAGTGCTCTCACGGTGCTAATGGTGCCAGTCTCTGCAAAGATTTTTCTACTTGCTTCTCGCCTTCGCTCCAGTGATTCATCCAAAAAGAAATTCTCGGCAAAGATGTTGATTTGCTCATCTTTCCATGCGGGTAGGACTTTTATAATCTCATCTTTACGTTGATTTAAAATTTCCGAAGGCATGAGCGATCGAGGCTTCAATCCTGCGATGGAAATCAGTGTATCAATTGCAATTGCATTGGGCAAACCAGGTGCGCCATAGGTATGATTGCTAAACGATACCACGCCAATTCCATACTCCGGATACATGCGCCATTCACTGCCAAAGCCTGGCAGTCCTCCGCTGTGCGCAACACGGATTTTTCCACTGCAATCTTTCCTCCAGTTTAGTCCATAGCCGTAGCCAGCTGCGACAGGACAGGGTTCTCCACCTCTTGTCTTGGCATCGGCAAACAAATCGTTGAAGCGCCATGGTTGATGCATTTCGCGCATTGAACTTCTGCGAACGGGTCCATTATCGGTTTCGTTTCGTGCTGGCCAGGCCGAAAGGTGCAAAGCGACATATTTACTAAAATCTTCAATGGAACAGATGAGTCCGCCCATCGCTCCATACGATCCGTCATGTAGCATTGGAATTTCCTTCCAATCGTTGTCTATCCATTGATATCCGAGAGCAAGCTGTTCTGCTGGCACTTCACTGTATTCCCATTTGGAATCATTCATACCGATGGGTTTCAGAATATTTTCAGTAATGTATTTTTGATATGGCTGGCCGGAAACGGTGGTAACGATTTTTCCAAGCAGGGCAAAGCCAAGATTACTGTATTCATACGCAACACCGGGCACGTTTGAAAACGAAACTCCTGCTTCAACTTGTTTCAAAAGTTCTTCATCGGTATCATCCAGTTGGCGATCTCCCCAGGGATTATCTTCAGGAAAACCGGCCGACATGGTAAGTAGATTTTGCAAGGTAATGGCGGGAGCATCTTTTGTGAGTGCGCCAGCTTTATTCATCTCAGGAACATATTTTGAAACAGGATCAGTCAAACTCAGTTTGCCTTCATCTCGCAATTTGAGAATGGCCATGGCGGTAAAACTTTTACTCATGGAGGCAATGCGAAACAATGTTTTAGGAGTTGCAGAGGTCTTGGCTCCCAGGTTGGAGATACCAACACTACCTGAATATACAAGCTGCCCGCCAGCAATGACACCAAAGCTGATGGAAGGGAAATGATTTTTCTCGGCATAGTCCTTGTAAATTTTTTCAACCACCGGAAACGCTTTTTGCATAGCGGAGAAGGTGGCGGTGTCGGCAAAGCGTGGAATAGAATAGGGTTGAGCAGACTGATTTTCTTTCGGAGCATCGGCCTTTTTGCCAGTGCATGCAATCAGAATAATAAATGAGAAGGGCAACAGGTATTTCATAGTCGTAGAATTATCTATTGAAAGGTATTGAATCTTCTTCAGCCACCAAAAAGCAAATTGGATAGAGTACCATTAATGATAAAATATTCCGAATTTAGCATGACTTAATTAGGGCATATGTTTCGTTTACGTATCATCTTTCTCTCGTTTATTTTGGCATTCAAGTCGTTTGGTCAGAGCAATGTGTCTTTGGTCACTCGTTCTGAAATGACTGGCATTGATCTTCCGGCAGGATCGAAGCAGGATAAAAGAATTCTTAGCACCGCAGCTGCCGAAACATTATTGGAAATGACGGCAAAAGATAATGCCACAGTACTTGGCGATAAGTGTGAGGTGTTTAGCCTTACACCACCATCCAAACAAACCGAAGAGCTGGTGAAACTGGCAGCGCAGAAGGCAGGCTGGTCGATGAGTCCTTTTTCATCGGAGCCTTCCTACGCTTTATTGGAAAGCAAGGACAAAAAGGTGTTGATGTATTTACAGACGTTCAAGAAAGAAACGACCCTCTATCTGATGCCCGTTGTCAATGTAAAATCGGAAGTACCAGCGGTAACTCAGCCTGTTCAAACAACCGTTGCTCAATCTCAGCCTGAAGTTAAAGAAGCGACTGTCATTACCCCGCCTGTAGTTGTAGTAGAAACAAAACCGCAGCAAGCCACAGTGGTACCATCTGGCAATTCATTTACATTCAATACAATCAATTTTGATGATGGCTGGACATCTACGATAGAGGCAGATTTTGTGAAGGTGACGAGGAATAATCTCGATGTCCGGCTTTATTATACATATGAAATTACAGACCAGATGCGTGACTCGAATCTGGAGTTCAGTGAATATTTTTGGAACCTCCTCGTTGTTCCTAACTATAATGTGCGATCGGCACAACGCCTGGTAGAAGGAGTCACCTATTTCAGAACTTATTTTATTGAAGGAGAAGCCACCGACCCTAAAACAGGTAAACCTTGTTATCTGGCGTTAAATGTTTTGGTAAATTCTGGTGTGATTGCTCCGGTACTGGCAATATCGCCTGATAAGAATTCATATTTGCAACAATTTCCAGCACCGAAAAACCTCGGTGACATGGTGGGCTATAACAAGTTTGCCGTCAGTGCCAGCGATATTGTGGGTACATGGACTGCCAACAGTGGCTCAGCCGTTAATTTATACAGCACATCTACCGGAAATTATGCTGGTATGAATTCAGCGCAGAGCGCAGACTCCTTCACATTCAATGCCGATGGAACCTACACCAGTAAGCACAGCGGTGCATCAAGCGTGTATGGCACCAATACCTATTTCTCTCAAGAGTATAAAGGTAAACTAACTGTTACGAATTGGGATATTACCCTAACCAATCGATTCAAAGATGCGACCAATATTTATTTTGCTCAGTTCGAAGTTGTTCGTGGCGCACGAATATTACATCTTCAGGACAAGACTGCTTCAGGAATGAGATATCACTTAGTCCGTTCCGATAAGTAGCTCCTTGAGTCATTCCAATGAAACGCACTATAATTCTATATGGTCTGGCGTTGGCTTCACTTGTCTTCTTGCTCAAGTATTTTGAGTATCGGTTAATTGTTCGTGACTTGTCCATTGAGTTTTATGTGGGGTTGGTTGCTATAGTTTTTACAGGCCTTGGAATTTGGGCCGGCCTTAGACTAACCCGCAGGCAGGTTGTAACGGTTGGGCCGGAGTTCATTCTTAATCAAGCTGAACTGACGCAACTTGGCATAAGCAAGCGAGAACACGAAGTACTTGCGCTAATGGCTCAGGGGTTGTCTAATCAGGAAATTGCAGACAAACTTTTTGTGTCATTAAATACGGTCAAAACACATTCTTCCAATCTGTTTGTGAAGCTAAACGCAAGCAGAAGAACACAGGCCATTCAAAAGGCGAAGGAACTGAGATTGATTCCGTAAGGCCCCCGTATTTCCGGTTTATATTCTCTTTTGTGCCCCACTACTTTTAGGTGATTTTAGCTATTTTTAACTAATTCATACTTTCGGGTGAATGTCGATGTTGCCGTAGAATCTAGTTTTGGAGAAAAACAAAAACACATGAAAAAGATAATCATCACCTATGGAATCATTTCAGGGTTAATCACCGGAGGCCTGATGTTGGCCACTATGCCATTGTATGAAAGTGGCACATTGAACTTTGACAATGGGGCAGTGGTCGGCTACACCGGGATGGTGATTGCCCTTTCCCTCGTCTTCTTTGGCATTAAGTCTTTTCGCGATCATCAGGCAGGAGGTTCTGTGTCTTTTGGTAAAGCGTTCCTGATCGGAATGGGGATCACAATGGTTGCTTCACTATTTTATGCAATAGCCTGGGAGATTTCATATTCAAAAATGGGCGAACAATTTGTGCAGCAATGGACCAGTCATGAGATAGAAAAACTTCAGGAGGCAGGCGCCACCGAAGCAGCCATTGTGAAAGCGAGAGATGAATGGAAGGATTTTGGTGAGATGTACAAGAATCCGGTGATTCGATTTGGTATGACGCTTTTTGAAATTTTGCCCGTTGGATTAATAATTTCATTGCTAAGCGCAGGGTTATTAAAGAGGAAAGAATTTTTACCCGCTGCTTCTAACCCTAATCAGGTTTCAAATTGATCTTGCTAACGAGATTCACACTTCAAAAAGGTCATTAAGGATGCAATCAGAAGCGAAGACAGTAGATGAGTACTTACTCACGTTACCTGACGATCGGGCGGAAATTATTGCTGCATTGCGAAATCAAATAAAAAAAAGACTCCCCAGGGGATTTGAAGAGACAATGCAATATGGGATGATCAGTTACGTGGTTCCGCACAAACTTTATCCGGCCGGGTATCATTGCAAGCCAACCGATGCGTTGCCCTTTATCAGTATTGCATCGCAAAAAAATCATATTGCGATATATCATATGGCAGTATACGCTGGAGCTTTGCATGATTGGTTTGTGAAGGAGTGGAAGAAGTCATCCGACAAAAAACTTGATATGGGTAAGTCATGCATTCGATTTAAGAAAGCAGAAGATGTGCCTGTAAAGTTATTGGGCGAACTCGCCTCAAAGATGACCCCTAAGCAGTGGATTGATATCTACGAAAAAAACATTAAAAATAGACCAGTGTAGAATTAAGGTCTATTGAGAAGTTCCAGACACAAGCAACAAGTTTTAACGCCATATTTTTACTTAACGATTAAATAATAATAACATGAAAAGAGTAACAGGATTGGGTGGTGTGTTTTTTAAAACGGATGACCCTAAAAAATTAAAAGAATGGTATGGCAAACACCTCGGCTTGCCGATCGATGAGTACGGAGCGTCATTTCGATGGATTGACTTAAACAATAAAGAAGCTGTGGCGCCAGCGCTCACGGCCTGGTCTCCTTTTAAGAACGACACGACCTATTTCGCGCCAAGCGAAAAACCGTTCATGTTTAACTACCGTGTCGACAATCTTGTTGAATTGCTCGCTGAATTAAAAAAAGAAGGAGTGCAGGTGGTGGGTGAAATGGAAGAACACTCCTACGGAAAATTTGGATGGATCATGGATCCGGAAGGCAATAAGATTGAATTGTGGGAACCAAAGGACGATGGATTCTAATCACCAATCCACTTCCTGAACGCTGGAGCCATTTCCTTGCTTATATGTATTTCCTCGTTGATTTCTGGTTTCAGAAAAACCCTAATCTTACCATTGTCTGGCTTAAAGCGATCAATGGCTTTTTGATGAACTAGAAATTTACGATTGATCCGGAAAAAATCGTCTTTGCTCAATGCTGCCTCCAACTCAGCCAGGTTTCTGTCGACAATCATTTGCCGGCCAGTGAAATCCCTTACAAACACAATTTTATGTTCGGTAAAAAAATAGGCAACTTCTGTTAACGTAAGAGCAACAAACTCTGTTCCCTTGCGGGCTACTATCCTGTTCTTCAACTGTGGCAGCGATTGACTAATCAATTTCTGAATATCACCTTGGGCAAAATGGTGTTTAAGATTTTTTACTTTTTCTAAAGATCGTTTCAGCTTTTCTTCGGTAATAGGTTTTAGTAGATAATCGATTGAGTTAAACTCAAAACTCTCTAACAAATATTTGTCATAGGCGGTGGTGAAGATGATAGGAAATTTTACTGGATGCTTTCTGAAAATCTCAAAGGAATGATCATCGGAAAGCTGTATGTCAACAAAAGCAAGGGCAGGTTCCGCATTTTCTCGCAGCCAATCTACCGATTCCTTTACACTTCCGAGTTCTGCCTTCACTTGGATTGTTGGGTCAAGTAACTGCAGCATGGCTTTAAGTTTTGCTCTCGCAGGAAGCTCGTCTTCAATGATTATAATCTCCATCGCTAATTTTTAATCGGTATAAGCGGAAGCTGAACTACAAATTTTTCTTTTTCCTTTACTGACATAATACCCTGGCCCGCAGCCAACTTAAATCGCTCGTCCAGGTTTTTTAAGCCAATATGGGAAGAGTGCGCCTGATTTTTTCGTTGCCTTATGGAGTTACTAATGATAAGCCGGTTTTCGTGAATAGTCATCTCGACACGCATTGGCAGCTTTTCACTGATTTCATTATGCTTCACGGCATTCTCAAACGCAACAAATACGGAGGTAGGGGGTATTAGAAAATTTTTCCCAGCCGTACCGTTGAAGGACTTTTGAATTATGAGTGCTTCTCCAAACCGCAAATGAAGCAGGTCGGTATATTTTTGAGTAAAGTCCAGCTCATCATTTAACAGAACAAGGGTCTGATCTTTCTGGCTCAGTATATAACGATATACTTCGGCAAGGTTTTCGGTGAATTGCAATGCTCTATGCGAATCAACTTTGATTAAATGAGTTAGTGTATTGAGTGAGTTGAACATGAAGTGCGGATCTATCTGATTTTTTAATGCAGCCAGTTCGGCCTCTGCTTTGGCACGTTGAAGTTCAATGTTCTTTACTTGTTCACTTTGTTGTTCTTTGACCATAAAGACAGTTTCATATACATGCGTTACAAAGAGCACGCAGATAACATTTATTAAAGAGACGACCAATATGGTATCCCAATGCACGGTATTGAAACCAGCTAAATTATACCATACACAAAGCCAGGCAGTTGTTAATGGTGCTGTATAGAAAATGTTATTAACAAAGAGCAGCACAAGTTTTTCGATGGGCTTATCAAACCATGTAAAGCGCTTGCGGGTGCGAAAAAGAAGGTAACGGTTTCCTTGCCAGATCAGGGCAGCTAGAGTTATAAAATAAACATAACCTGCCCAATATCGAATGTCCGTGATTGATAGATTCCCAAAAAGACCAGTAAGGTTGGGGATCGAAATTCCAAATAAGGGTATCCCAATCAGTCGAATGACATGATCATTCAACTTTACTTCCTCTTGCTGAGCCTCATTTATTTCCGGTTGAGTCACGTTTTGTTCCGTTTGGGTTGTTTAGGCAAATTTGGTGTCCTTAAAGTTCGCAATTTCAAGGCTGTAAATATCTTTATTGAATAATTAAAAACTAAAACTATGGAAGGACAATTAAACTACCTCGCACTTTTTGTGGCTGCGCTTTCTACCTTCATTCTAGGAGGCTTGTGGTATTCTCCAGCTGTCTTTGGTAAGGCCTGGATGAGGGAAAACGGATTTAAAGAAGAAGACCTGAAGAATGGAAACATGATCAAGATTTTTGGCCTTGCCTTCATTTTGGCTTTAGTTTCCGCAGTAAACCTGGCTATGTTCATGGGCCCTGAAAACAATCCCGCGATGGGAGCAATGTGGGGCTTTTTGGCTGGAGCCGGATGGGTGGCAACCTTTGTTGGCACTCACTATCTTTTCGAAAGAAAATCATTTACGCTTTTCTTAATTAATGCGGGCTACAGCATTGTTGCACTTACGATCATGGGCGTTATCCTTGCAGCATGGAAATAGTTTCTTAGTTCAGCTGAAAATTTTCCAGTCATGTAATGTGAATTGAAGTGCCTTCATAACCTGTTACCCTTATAGTTTATATCTTGCGTGAGATTTCATTCTAAATAAGAAGACAATGAACAAAGCACCCCTCTATTTTGTACTGTATTTTCTGTCAACATTATTTTGTTTCAGCCAGGAGATGGAATCAAAGCCTTCTTATGATGCTGCGCTCGCTGCAAAAGTTGGCGCTGATGACTATGGAATGAAAAAGTATGTAATGGCTTTTCTTAAGGCTGGTAAGGTAAAAATAGAAGATGAAACCAAACGCAAGGAATTACAGACTGCCCATTTAAAGAATATCCAGCGCCTCGCAGCAGAAGGCAAGCTTGTTTTGGCCGGACCCTTTATGGACAAACAGGATATCAGAGGCATTTACATTTTCAACGTGACTACGGTGGAAGAAGCAGCAAAATTAACGGAGACCGATCCATCCATTCAGGCTGGTACATTGGAGATGGAGCTGCATCCATGGTATGGGTCGGCTGCGCTGATGGAAGTAAACCGAATGCATGGTACCCTTGAAAAGAAGGATATCACGAAATAAATTCCACAGCTGCTTGCTCATAATGAATTGTCTAAGAGCAGTAAAATTTTCCTCTATCTAAGGCCGCAATTTGTATCTTTGATTCAAGCGCATAGCCATGAGTCAAGTACAAAACATTTCTGAATTTGGGAAGATTTTACTTTTTCTGATCGGGGGGACGCTATTTGTCGTCATTGCCTTACTTGTATCCCGCGTTATCCGACCCCATCGACCTAATCCTGAGAAGCTCGCAACTTATGAAAGCGGAGAAGAGCCTCAGGGAACAGCACAAATTCAATTCAATATTCGCTTCTATATTCTGGCGCTCATCTTTTTACTTTTTGAGGTAGAGATTATTTTTTTGTTTCCCTGGGCAACTATTTTAGCCAAGGAAGACCTGATGATCCAAACCGAGGGCACTTGGGGTATTTATTCTTTTGTAGAAATGCTGATCTTCATCGCAATCCTTGCCCTTGGACTGGCTTATGCCTGGGTGAACGGACATCTTGACTGGGTTAAACCAAATCCCAAACCTTCAGAATTAAATTCACCGGTTCCAAAGGAAATCTATGAGCAGTTCAATGACCGATACAAATAGTAACGCTGAATTTGCTTACAAAGAATCATTTGGCGAAGGCGGGTTAATCATCGCCAAACTAGATGACCTGCTCAATTGGTCACGCCTGTCTTCTCTATTCCCTATGACCTTTGGTTTGGCTTGTTGCGCCATTGAATTTATGAGCACCGGCTCAACTCCTTATGACATGGATCGCTTTGGTATGGCTCCACGATCTTCGCCAAGGCAAGCCGATGTAATGATTGTCGCGGGAACGGTAACTTTTAAAATGGCCGATCGCATTAAAAGACTTTATGAGCAAATGGCCGAGCCACGATACGTGATTTCTATGGGCTCATGTGCTAATTGTGGGGGACCGTATTGGCAACATGGTTATCACGTGGTAAAAGGTGTGGATAAGATTATTCCGGTGGATGTATATGTACCCGGATGCCCTCCGAGACCGGAGGCCTTGTTGGGAGGAATAATGAAGTTGCATGAGAAGATTAAGGGCGAGAGTATTTTAATCAATTCAAAAGACAAGGCGCAGTAAAAATGGAATTTGAAAAAATAGTTGAGCTCATTCAAACGATTAACGAAGGAGTGGTTGCGGTGGACTCGGCAGCTTCTCCGAACACTGTTACTATTGATCCAGACAAGCTGATAATGATCAGTCATGAGCTGCATAAAAATCCCCTTACTTTTTTTGATATGCTTTCCTGTGTCACTGGGATAGACAATGGTGTGGAGGCAAACACAATGGAGGTGATTTATCATTTGTATTCGATCCCTTTCAATAGTTCGTTAACGCTGAAAGTGATCCTGCCTCGTGAAAATCCTGAAGTAGCTAGCCTCAGTGGTGTATGGAAGAGTGCCAACTGGCTTGAGCGCGAAGTGTACGATATGTTCGGGATAAAATTTAAAAACCATCCGGACCTCAGAAGAATTTTAATGCCCAATGATTGGGAAGGATACCCCCTCAGAAAAGATTACCAGCACCAGGAATTGTATAGAGGAATTGAGGTCAAGAGTAGCCAGTAATGCATTGAAACAGCAATATCAATTCAAGTCTACCAACCTGACCGATTCTGAACCCAATAAGTTCACGGTAGGAGAGTTGCGAACGGAGGAAATGATCATCAACCTCGGCCCTCAACATCCTTCTACTCACGGGGTGTTACGATTGGAGGTATTATCAGATGGAGAGATAGTCAAAGATGTGGTGCCACACATCGGCTACCTGCATCGCTGCTTTGAAAAACACGCTGAGAATTTACCATACAATCAAATTATCCCCTTTGTTGATCGTATGGATTATGTAGCATCTATGAACTCAGAACATGCCTATGCGATGGGAGTAGAGCGCATGCTCGGCATTGCTGATAAAATTCCTAAGCGGGTAGAATACATCAGAGTATTAGTAGCAGAGTTGAATCGTATCTCATCTCATCTCATTGCCATCGGAACTTACGGCATGGACTTAGGAGCATTTACTCCCTTCTTCTGGGCAATGCGTGACAGAGAGCATATCCTAAGGATGCTGGAATGGGTCTGTGGAGCTCGCTTACTGTACAACTACATTTGGGTAGGCGGATTATTTTATGACTTACCTATCGGCTTTGAGGATCGTTGTGGAGAATTCGTCAACTATTTTAAACCTAAACTGAATGAACTTCAGCGGCTAGTGATCGATAATAGAATTTTTATTGACCGAACCGCTAACGTTGGCGTGCTTCCAATGCCATTGGCAATTAATTGTGGTGTTACGGGGCCAATGCTTAGGGCAAGTGGGCTCCGCTTTGACCTTCGTAAAGTAGATGGCTATTCTGTTTATCCTGAATTAGATTTCGAGATTCCCATTGGAGAAGGTAAAATGGGACAAGTAGGTGATTGCTGGGATCGCACGTGGGTCAGACTTGCCGAGATAAAAGAATCCATGAAGATTATTGATCAATGCCTTGAAAAATTAAAGGGAGAACATAAACGTACCCGTGATTTTGATCCACAGGCGTTGGTACCAAAGAAAATAAGACCAAAAGCTCAGGACCTTTACGTTCGGGCAGAAAATCCCAAAGGGGAACTTGGTTTCTTTTTTCGTGCAGATGGCAAGAGTGATGTTCCATTTCGGTGCAAAGCAAGGGCCTGCTCATTTGTTAACCTTTCAGTTTTACCGGAAATTAGTAAGGGAGTATTGATTGCTGACTTGATTGCAATCTTTGGTTCGCTTGATGTCGTATTAGGTGAGGTAGATCGTTGATACCTGATTTGAACATGATTAAAATCCTGAATGCTCAGCAAATTAAGTTACTCGATGCCAACACCATCGCGCAGGAACCTATCCTGTCTATTAACCTCATGGAAAGAGCATGTCACGCGTTTGTTAGCTGGTTCATGGAGAAATTTGATACAACCTATACCATAGGGATTGTATGTGGCACTGGCAACAATGGAGGGGATGGACTGGGTATTGCTCGCCTGCTTAGTGAATGGGGTTACTCCGTTAACGTTTGGATCGTAAGAGGAAGTGTGAAACAAACTGAAGATTTCAAGAAGAATCTTTCGAGAATCACGGATAAGATTGAAACGTTTGAAATCACCACCGAAGCTGATCAGGGCCTTTTTACAAATTGCTCTGTTATTATAGATGCAATCTTTGGCTCCGGATTATCACGTCCACCTGAAGGTATTTACGCCCAGGCTATTAATTGCATTAACAAGACCAAAGCAATTTGCATTGCGGTAGATGTTCCCTCTGGTTTGATGATTGACTCACATTCGGTCGAACCAATTGTTAAGGCCGACTACACTGTTACTTTTCAACTTCCAAAGCTTGCATTTCTCCTTCCTGAGAATCACGCACATGTCGGCAAATGGCATGCAGTTGATATCGGTCTCAGCAAAAGTTTCTTGAAAGAAGTTGAGACAAATCATTTTCTGATAACAGCCAAAGCGGTCAAGAAAAAACTCAAACAACTTTCTAAGTTCGACCACAAGGGTAAGAATGGAAAGGCTTTACTTATAGCGGGTAGTTATGGAAAGATGGGAGCATGTATTCTGGCGGCCAGAGGATGTATACGTTCAGGAGTTGGTTTGCTAACGCTTCTTGCTCCACGCTCGGGCAATGTAATTGTGCAAACTGCAGTGCCTGAGGCAATGACATTATCCGATAATAGTGAAACTCATTTTACCGGAGGTATAGACCTAAGTGGATTTGATGTCATTGGAATTGGCCCAGGTATTGGAACGGAATCTCAGACAAGCAACGCGTTTAAAGAAGTAGTTGAACTAGCTAGGCCAATGGTCATTGACGCAGATGGATTAAATATACTGGCTGCGAATCCCGAACTTCTGACACGGATTCCTTCTGGAAGTATTCTTACTCCTCATCCGAAAGAATTTGAAAGACTGGCCGGAAGCTGGAAAAATGATTTTGAGCGGCTTGAAAAACAATGTCAATTTTCTTCAAAGACCCAAGCCATCATAATCCTGAAGGGAGCACATACCTCCATTGCCACGCCCGATGGAAAAGTCTATTTTAACTCTTCAGGCAATCCGGGTATGGCAAAGGGAGGTAGCGGAGATGTGCTAACCGGGGTTTTAACAGGGTTGTTAGCTCAACAATATTCTGCCCTGGATGCCGCCATTTTGGGTGTATTTGCTCATGGTCTTGCGGGCGATCTGGCAGCTCGTGATAGGGGAATGCACGCGCTGATAGCCTCCGATTTGATCGAGTTTTTGCCACAAGCGTTTAAAAACCTTTCTTCTTGATAGTTTTTTCCGTGCCTCCTTTGAACTGGGTATGCAGTCAATCGCTCTAAAAAGAGCCAATTAAAGCGTCAAATATTCCTTCCTGCTGATTAAACTATTGGCTTACTAATTGCATCTAAGTGTCATTAAATTGTTAATAACCGATTTGAACAAATCTTTTTGAGGAATTTTGACGTATTAAGACATAAGTGAAAACCGGAAAAATCATATTTGTAGCCATACTGGGAATATTCTTCTCTCAAATGGTGTTTGCGCAGGGGCGCGATGAATCCGGATTTTCCAATGGCTATGGCGAGCAACCAAGATTGGTTCAATTTTATCCTAACCCGGCCACCGAGTATCTAAGTGTTAAATTTGAGACGCCTTGTGCCGACAAAATTCGCATGACCTTGCATAACATTCTCGGCAATGTTGTTGAAGTGGAAACAGAGGTTTTGGATCGCCATGAATTGAGACTTAAGGTAAAAGAACTTCCCTCTGGCTATTACTTGCTGGCGTTTAAGGACTCAGAAACTAACTTCAAAAGCACATATAAGTTTTTGAAGCGCTGAGAAAGTATCCTTTCTCAGTCTTACTTTTTCAACCTTATTTATTAACTTTTCCGATTCCTAACCGAATCGATTGACTTCATTCATACTTGCCATTGACATTGGCACCACCAGTACTAAAGGCCTTGCTGTCGCATCTGACGGAACAGTACTGGCCAGTTTTAACAAACCTTATCCGACATTTTATCCAAGTCCCGGTTATGCCGAGCAGCAGCCCGAGGAGATCTTTGGTGCCGTTGTTGAAGTAATTCAAACTACCCTCAAGAAGACAGGCAATTCAAAAGCGCTCTTAGGGCTAAGCTTTAGCTGTGCTATGCATAGCCTGATGGCTGTGGATAAAATAGGCAAACCAATCACACCATTGATTATCTGGGCTGATATGCGGAGTACAGCTCAAGCCGATGCGTTAAAATTAAAGACGGAATCGCGAACTATTTATGAACAGTCGGGTACCCCCATTCATCCCATGTCTCCGTTATGCAAAATCCTTTGGATGAAGGAAGAGCAGCCGAGTCTATTTTCATCGGCATTTAAATTTATTTCTATAAAGGAATATGTCTTCTTTAGGTTTTTCGGTGAGTACAGAATTGATTACTCATTAGCTTCTGCAACGGGATTGTTTGACAACAATAATTTAAAATGGTCGCAAGTAGCATTAGGTGCTACAGGGATTGATGCTGATAAATTGTCTCAACCAGTTTCCCCGTATTATAATTTTACAAGCCTGAAGCCAGAAATGGCCGCATTATTAAATGTTGATGTCACAACTCCTTTTGTTATTGGAGCCAGTGACGGCTGCTTAGCTAACCTTGGAAGTGGCGCGATGGAGGAAGGTGATTTATCCATCACCATTGGTACAAGCGGGGCAGTACGAATGGCTTCGCGTGGATACAGACAAGACCCAAGACAGAGAATATTTAATTATCGATTAGATGAACAGCAGTTCATAGTGGGTGGAGCAACCAACAACGGAGCAGTGTTGCTCTCATGGTTTGCCGAAAATTTCGAAAAAGTAAAGTCAGATGCCAGGGCTTTTGACATGGAGGCGTTTTCTGTTCCTAATACGGAGGGTTTACTTTTTCTTCCTTATGTTTTGGGAGAACGAGCGCCAATCTACGATCCTCATGCCAAGGGCGTATTCTTTGGCGTGGGCATACAGCATAAACTTGCTCATTTCAAAAGAGCAATCTTAGAGGGTATCTGTTTTGAAATAAATAGCATTGTATTAGCAGTGGAAGAGACAGTCTGTCCGGCCAGGTATGTTATTGCCAGTGGAGGATTCACAAAGTCCGATGGTTGGGTTCAGCTAATGGCCGACATTCTTGGAAAGACAATAGAGATAGATTCCAAAGGAGATGCGTCTGCTTTAGGCGCAGCCATGATGGGATATAAATCGTTAGGAGTTACTTACTCCACTCAGAAAGATAGTGGGACAAGAGTTTTTAACCCTGATGAGAAAAGCTACCATCAGTATCGTAAAAAGTTTATCCTCTTCGAATCGCTATACAAAAATCTTAAGGCCAACTTTATACAACTTAAGGATTTGTAACCATGCCGTTATTAATAGTTCTTTTCAGTGTTCTAATTCTATTGCTGCTAATTCTTTTGAAGTTTCCACCGTTGATTGCGCTGTTATTGGTGGCAATTGCGGCAGGACTTATGCAGGGAATGCCTGTTCAGGATGTATTTCATTCCATTGAAGTAGGAATTGGAAGTACATTAGGTACGATGGCACTTGTGTTGGGATTGGGTGCCATGTTTGGCAAACTGATTGAAGAGAGTGGTGCTGCCCAGCGGATCACTCAAACTATGATTAAGCAGTTTGGCATCAAGAATATTCAGTGGGCGGTAATGCTTACGGGGTTGGTGGTGGGCATTCCTTTATTTTACAATGCAGGTTTCGTAATTCTTGTTCCCCTGATATTTTCCATCGCAGCGTCTGCCCGCCTTCCATTGCTTTATGTGGGCATTCCTATGGCGGCTTCGCTTTCAGTAACCCACGGATTTCTTCCACCTCATCCCGGGCCAACGGCTATTGCGGCCGTCTTTCATGCAGATATTGGAAAGACTCTTTTGTATGGATTTGTTGTAAGCATTCCTGCCATTGTCCTTGCTGGCCCTATCTTCTCAAAAACGTTACATAAAATTAATGTTAGCGTCCCGAAAGAATTCATTGCCTCAAAAGAACTTGAGGAGGACAAGATGCCCTCAGTGGCTTTAAGTATAACCATGGCGCTATTGCCAGTGGCCATGATTGCGATTTCTTCTCTATTAGATTCATCGCTAAAGCCTACATCCGGATTGATTAAGTTTTTTGGAGAGCCGATGGTTGCGCTATTATTGGCTGTGATTGTGGCCTCCTATTTCTTAGCCATAAGAAGAGGCAAGAAAATAACGGAAGTGGCCGGATTGCTTACCCAATCGATTAGTGGGATTGCCATGATTATGCTTGTTATAGCTGGTGGAGGGGCTTTTAAGCAGGTGTTGGTTGACGGGGGCGTAAGCACCTACATCGCCTCTATCTCAAGCGGATTGTACTTATCTCCGTTGTTTTTGGGCTGGTTGATTGCTGCCATATTGCGAGTATCCGTTGGTTCGGCTACTGTGGCAGCACTAACTGCAGCCGGTATTGTAGCCCCCCTGACTACTCATCCCGGAGTGAGTCCGGAATTGATGGTACTCGCAGTGGGGGCGGGAAGTCTTATGTTTTCACATGTAAATGACACGGGGTTCTGGATGTTTAAAGAATACTTCAATTTGACTCTGGGGCAGACGTTTCAGTCCTGGTCATTGATGGAAACCGTTGTATCTGTGAGTGGCCTTATAGGAGTACTGGTTTTAAATAGTTTTATTTGACATCAAATTAGAATCACATGCAACTAGGATTAATTGGTCTTGGCAAGATGGGATACAATCTCGCCCTTAATTTTAAAAACCATGGACATAAGGTCACGGCCTTTGACGTTAACAAAGCAGCCGTTGAAAAAATCGGAGCAGAGGGCATCTCTACCGCTCCTTCCATTGTTGACTTGGTTAATTCTTTAACCGGAACGCGGGTTATATGGCTGATGGTGCCGGCTGGCAATGTGGTTGATGTGATTTTAAATAATTTAAAAAATCATTTAAAAGCTGGCGATATCCTCATTGATGGAGGTAACTCTCATTATAAAGAGACAATTGCCCGCGCACGGGACCTGGAGAAAATGGGTATCCATCTCTTGGACTGTGGCACGAGTGGTGGCGTCAATGGAGCTCTGCATGGGGTTTGTACGATGATCGGTGGAAAGAAAGAAGTCTTTGATCACTGTGATTCACTTTTTAAATCGATATCAGTCCCCAATGGCTACTTATACTGTGGAAAGTCAGGCAGTGGCCACTTTGTGAAAATGGTTCATAATGGAATTGAGTATGGAATGATGCAATCCATAGCCGAGGGTTTTGAATTACTTCATCGGTATGATGGTGAAATGGATTTATCTGCCGTTTCCAAAGTTTGGAATCATGGCTCGGTGGTGAGAAGCTGGTTGATGGAGTTAACCCAGAGTGCATTGGAAAAAGATAAGAACCTGAATTCAATTAAAGGAGTCATGCATTCTTCGGGAGAGGGCAAATGGACTGTTGAAACAGCGTTGGAAATGGGTGTACCAACTCCTGTAATTACGATGTCGTTATTAATGCGTTATCGCTCTCAGGTTGAAGACACATTCTCAGGTAAAATAGTGGCCGCGTTGAGAAATGAATTTGGTGGTCATGCAGTAGAGAAGAAGTAAGTATTGAAGGAGTTGACAAGAATCTTTAATTTTTAACTCGCTTTTGAAACTCCTATTTTTGATATATAAAATATACCACCATGGCAACTCTCAATATTGTACTCCTTACCGATTTTTCAACTTTATCTAAAGTGGGGATCAACTATGCCATCAAAATGGCATCTAAACTCGATGTTTCGTTTACATTAGTTAATGGCGTGCGTTTGGATGGAGTACCTAAATCGAACCTGAGATGGAAGCAGATTGAGAAATCATTATTTTCTGCGGCAGAAGAGGAAGGAGCGAAATTGGTGAAAGAGCTGAAAGAAAAAACGAATGCACCAATTGTGTTTAAAGCCGTGAAGACTCACACCGTGGCAGAAATGGTGAAACGGTATACGGAAAAAAACCCAACTAACCTGGTAATGATGGGAAGTCAGGGTGCAAGTAACCTCAAGAAATTTAGATTGGGCGGCACAGCCGTTTCTGTAATTGATGCTATCAATGCGCCTGTTCTGGCAATTCCCAGGCTTGCCGAGTACAAGAGCTTCAAGCATGTGGTCTATGCCTCAGACCTGAAAAATGTTTCTAAAGAATTAGACACCATTATTCCATTTGCAAAGATTTTTGATTCCAACATTCACATGGTTCATGTTGTACCTGCTGTTGATAAAACCGTAGAAGCAAAACGAATAGAGGTGGAGGCACAGTTGCAAAAAACAGGCTATTCTAAGATCGACTTCAAACTGGTTATCGATGAAGATGTTGCTGATGCCATTGATAGATACATTAAAGAAATGAAGGCAGACTTGCTCACGACTTTTACCCATGAGTTAAGTTTATATGAAAAACTCTTTAGCTTGGGTATTACGCGGAAACTCGCCTATCAAGGAACGATTCCTCTGTTGGCATTTAAACGGAAGTGAGCGCTATAACCGTGTTACAATTTTAGTGGAAACGGTATTGATCCGTGACTCCGTTAATGTTCATGGTTATGAAAAAAATAACACCCTTATTTGCCCTGGCCGTGGTAATGCTGACTACGTCCTGCTCACAGTACTCATGTCCAACCTACGAAAGTCACTATTCCTATAGCCCTCCCCGTAAGAAGGCTTTAAAGCATAAAAGCAGCGCTTCTTCAAAGAAGACGACAAAGAAAGCTGAACAAGATTAGACCAACAGTTTTTTAAAACTCAGCATTTCCCGGAAATCTTGGAAACGGAATCACATCACGAATATTGGTCATACCTGTAACAAACAGCATTAAGCGCTCAAAGCCTAGCCCAAAGCCACTGTGAGGCGCGGATCCAAATTTTCTTAGCTCAAGATACCACCATAGTTCTTTTTCAGGTAGGTTCATTTCCTGAATTCGCTTCAAAAGATTGTCATAACGCTCTTCGCGTTGCGACCCACCAATAATCTCTCCAATACCAGGAAACAAGACGTCCATAGCGGCTACCGTTTTGCCGTCTTCATTTTGACGCATGTAAAATGCCTTGATTTCTTTTGGATAATTGTAAAGGATCACGGGCTTTTTGAAATGTTTCTCAACTAAGTAGCGCTCATGCTCAGATTGTAAGTCGACACCCCATTGATCAATAAGGTATTGAAATTTCTTCTTTTTGTTGGGATTAGAGTTTTTCAGAATGTCAATAGCTTCTGTATACGTAAGCTTTTGGAATTCATTTTCTGTAACAAATTTCAAACGATCAATAAGACTTAACTCGCTTCGCTGATCTTGCGGCTTGGCTGCTTCCTCTTCATGAGCCCTTTTGTTTAAAAAATCCAAATCCTCCGCACAGTTGTCAAGAGCATACTTAACCAAATATTGTAATAGATCAGTGGCAAGTTTCATGTTGTCACTGATATCATAAAATGCCATTTCGGGTTCTATCATCCAAAACTCCGCGAGGTGCCGTGTTGTGTTTGAGTTTTCCGCCCGGAAGGTGGGGCCAAATGTATAAGTCTCGCTCAACGCCAAGGCATAGGTTTCCACTTCCAATTGACCCGACACCGTTAGGTTGGTTTCTTTTCCAAAGAAATCTTCCTTATGGTTAACATGACCTTGCTCATCGCGGGGAGGTTTATTAGCATCTAACGTGGTGACACGGAACATAGCCCCAGCTCCTTCTGCATCGGAACCGGTAATGATTGGTGTGTGGATATAACAAAACCCACGATCATTAAAGAACTTGTGAACAGCGAATGCCATTGCATGTCGTATTCGCATAACGGCTCCGAATGTATTTGTCCGTGATCGTAAATAGGCTATTTCCCGAAGGTATTCAAGGCTGGGTCGGTTCTTCAATTGTAAAGGATACTTCTCAGGATCACAATCTCCCAGAATTTCAACTTCCTTTGCTTTCAATTCAATTGCTTGCCCTTTTCCCATGGAAGCAACTAGCTCACCAACAACGGAAATACATGCTCCCGTTGTAATTCTTTTTAGCATTGCCTCTTCCAGCGAACTAAGTTCAATTACGACTTGTAAATTATTTATTGTTGATCCATCATTGATAGAAATAAATTGACTATTCCGAAAGGTGCGCACCCAACCCTGCACTTTTATGGATTGGCCTGCCGGATTCATTGACAGGAGTTCTTTGATTTTTGTACGTTTCATAAAGCAGATAAGGCGCAAAAAACGTCATTTTGGTTTTTTTATCAAAACCTTATTTAAGTCGTGAAAGAAATAAATCTGGCAGCAATGTCGGCTCCTCACACTCATTTCCTGCCTGTTAATAATACTTTTGTCTGTGTGCCTGAATTGGTAACTTTGGCGTTAGAAAAATGCATCAATGCAAAAACTCGGATTAAGTCAAAATCTTCAACAAAGGCTGTCACCTCAGCAGATACAATTCATCAAATTGCTTCAGGTGCCTACTGCTGAGCTGGAAAATAGAATTGAAGAGGAAATGGAGATAAATCCTGCGCTGGAAGAGGGCGAGGATGAGTTGCCCGAGACTGAAACCAATGAGAGTGAGGCAGAAAGTACTGAAGAGGAGGCAACTTCCACCGAGGAGTCGGAGGTTGACCTGAAGGAATACCTTGGTGATGATGATAATACATCATTTAAGACACATAATGATGGTGATGAAGAAGAACGTGAGATGCCTTTGGCAATGGGCACTTCACTTCATGAAAACCTCATGACACAACTTGGATTTCTGGGTCTTGATGATCATCATTATGCTATCGGAAAGCAATTAGTGGGTAGTATTGAAAGTGATGGGTACATTCGGAGAGATCTGGAATCCATTGTCAATGACCTTGCCTTTTCGCAAGGCATCGAAACCAACCTTCAGGAAGTAGAAGGAGTACTTAAAAAAATTCAAAATTTCGATCCATCCGGCATTGCCGCACGCAACTTGCAAGAGTGTTTGTTGTTGCAACTGGAACGGATGGATGATGGACAAGATGTGGATGTAATCGTCTCGAAGCGAATTATCAATGAGTGTTACGAGGAATTTACCAAAAAGCATTATGCTAAAATCCTTAAGAAATTAGACCTCGATGATGAAGATTATATTAAAGATGCTATTGATCTCATCATTAAGTTGAATCCGAAACCGGGAGGCGAAGGTAATGCCGGCATGGTAAAAAACCTCTTCGTAATACCGGATTTCATGCTCACCAACAATAATGGTAAACTTGAGCTTACGCTGAATTCAAGGAATGCTCCTGAGTTGCGCATCAGCCGTTCGTATACAGAAATGTTCAAGGCTTATGATAAGAGCGACAAGAAAGACAAGAAACTAAAAGAAGCTGTCTCGTTTGTTAAACAGAAATTGGATTCTGCAAAATGGTTTATTGATGCCATCAAACAAAGGCAACATACGCTCCTGCGTACGATGAAGGCGATTGTCGATTTTCAATACGACTATTTTCAGGAGGGAGATGAAACCAAGTTAAAGCCAATGATCCTGAAGGATATTGCTCAAATGATCAACATGGATATATCAACAGTAAGTCGAGTGGCCAGTAGCAAAGCTGTACAAACTGACTTTGGAATTTTTCCATTGAAGTATTTTTTCTCTGAAGGTATAGCAACTGATTCTGGCGAAGAGGTAAGCAGCCGCGAGGTAAAACAAATCATTAAAGAACTTATAGACGAGGAGGATAAAAGTAAACCTTTGTCGGACGACAAATTGGAGGACTTGTTGAACTTGAAGGGATATAATATTGCAAGGCGCACGGTAGCTAAATATCGGGAACAGCTCAACATTCCGGTGGCACGCCTAAGAAAAGAGATGCGCAAGTGAGGACGGCTGCCAAAATCGTTTCCTTTGTTTTTCATCCGCTGTTGATGACAACATACCTTGTTTTACTCTTGGGTATCTTTTTTCCGCAAATGTTATTAATTAAGGCCAGTGCATTAAAACTCTTTGCTCTGCTCATTTTTTTTGTGACGTTCGTTTTGCCCGTATTGAACATGGTAATGTTTAAGATGAATGGTGTGATTTCTTCATTCACGTTAGCCTCACGGGCCGAACGTATCATGCCTTTTATTTTTATCTCAATCATTTATTCGCTGGTCACCGCCCTTTTCTTCTATAAAGGTGCTTTTGGTTCAAATTTCAATAAGCTGATGTTAATTGTAAGTTTGATGGTTGGTATTGCTACGGTCATTACTTTTTTCTATAAAATAAGTATTCACAGCATTTCAATCTGGGGAGCCGTTGGTATTTTATTGCCCTTAAATAAAATAGTAGAAGGAAGTTTGCTATGGCCTACTGCGGCAATAATTGTCATCGCAGGATTTGTCATGTCATCGCGCCTTTTTCTTAATGCACATACGCCACGTGAAATTCTTTTCGGTGCGGTGGTCGGTTTTTCAATTGGTTTTGGCGGCTTGATAATTTTGTTTTAATTAATTTTTGAGATATGGATTTTAAATTTTTGAAGTATAGTGTGAAAGAGGGAGTGGCAACGTTGTCCTTAAATCGCCCCGAGGTTTATAATGCATTGAATGATGAAATCACCTATGAGTTGCAGGATGCCTGGAAACAAATTGCCAAAGATGACCTGGTGAGAGTCGTTGTCCTTACAGGTGACGGAAAGGCTTTTTGTTCAGGTCAGGATTTGAAAGCAGGGGCGGGGCAAGAGAAAAGATCCTTCATGGATTCACTTCATAAAAGGTACAATCCCATTATCAAGGCTATGCGAAATTTGCCCAAGCCAATTATTTGCCGATTGAATGGCGTGGCTGCAGGTGCTGGCTGCTCAATGGCATTGGCTTGTGACATGATTGTTGCAGTTGAAGAGGCAATACTAATTGAAGTATTTATTAATATTGGATTAGTGCCCGATTCAGGGTCATCATATTTTTTGCCACGGTTGATTGGTACAGCTAAAGCATTTGAATTGTGTACCATGGGTTCGCGCGTAAAAGCGAAGGAAGCCCTTGAGTTAGGATTGATAAATAGAGTGTCAAGTGCCGATCAATTGGATGCAACAGTCAAAGAGTATACGGATTATTTTGCGAAAGCTCCTACCAGAAGCATTGGACTTATTAAGAAGATGCTTAATAGATCTTCCACTTCATCTTTAGAAGAGATGCTTGATTATGAAGCTTACTGCCAGGAGACAGCTGGAGCTACTCATGATTATAAAGAAGGGGTGGCTGCGTTCTTAGAAAAAAGGAAGTCAAACTTCGTTGGCAAGTAGTTGCTAGAATCCGTTGATTGAAATGCCTGTGGTAAATGTACTCATTGTAGTTTTATCAGGCCCTTTATCCTTCTCAAAAAGAGGCGATAGGTTATACATAAAGAAAAGATTAAACCCGCCAACACCTATTCGCGTGTACACTCCGTAGCGTAATGGATTGATGCCGTGATTTTGTTTGTTCTTTAATATCTTGGTTTCTCCGTCCTCTTTATATTTCACTTTGGTTAACCCATCAAAAAGAAGGCCGGCACGTGCTCCAATGGCAAAATTAAAACTAGTGGCTATATCTTCTGGCTTCGAATCAAAACGAAACTCAAGGGGTATCTCAAAATAGTTGGCAGCAATCATGCTTTTTTTTACGCCCGAGAATACGGTATCGGTATTATAAAGAGAGTACATACCATCTGTGTTCGGTATCGGATTCAAGGAATAATTATTTTTAAGTTTGAAGCGCTCCATACTGACTCCTACTCCTGGATTGAAACTAAATTTAGATCGTCCAAAGCGAAGTGGATACTGGTAGTACAAGTTTAGGGTACGTGATCCCCAAAATCCCTGTTCGAAATTTTCTGCTGAACTGACACCTCTATTAACCCCAATGTCTACCAGAAAGGAACCGGGTATATCTGGTCTTGCGACTTTTTGAACTTTCTCCTGTGCCAATGCTGTATATGACGTTGCAATAAGGAGAAGAGCTACTAGAACTTTGGAAATCATAGGATGTCTTTAATAAAGTGCCAAAAATAGGTTTTTTGTGAGCATGGGCCAAAAGCTTCTTTTGCTGAACGGATATATTCTTATAAATTTGCGCTCTGTTTTAGCAGAAAGGGCCTGTAGCTTAACTGAATAAAGCATCTGACTACGGATCAGAAGACTCGGGGTTTGAATCCCTGCAGGCTCACATTAATGTCCCAATCCTCTAACGAGGGCTGGGACATTTTATTTCTATCCGATTTGCCCCATTGCTTCGTGCCTTACTGTACCTGATGCTGCGCAACTTGAGTATTATAGAAGTAGTAATAAACTACCCCATTTGAGTTCAATTGTGCCATTTTTGATAAAAAATTAGTAGTAGGATGATAATTTGATACCCCATTTTGGTTAATATTTATCTCAATTATTTAATCCTAAAAGGGGGTTTTACGCTCTTTATGTTAAGGGGAGATTTGACGCAATATCTTTTTGAATGAGATAAACTCTCGGCCAAGCAGGTAGAGTCAAATTTTTAACCAAACAAAATAACATGAAGAAGTTTTTACTAGTATGCTTCTCACTCGTTTTTGTGCTTAGTGCCTTTGCACAAGAAAGAGTAGTGTCAGGAAAAGTTGCTGCTGCAGAAGACGGAACAACTTTACCTGGTGTGAACGTAGTTCTGAAAGGAACTACAAACGGAACAGTTACCGATACCGATGGTAACTACAAATTGACAGTGCCTGCTGAAGGTGGTGCATTGGTATTCTCTTTTATCGGTCTGACTACTCAAGAAGTAGCTATTGGCGACCGCTCGGTGATTGACGTTCAGCTTGGCCTGGATGTGAAGCAGTTGACTGAGGTAGTTGTGACTGCACAAGGTATTGAGCGCGACAGAAAGGCGCTTGGTTATGCGGCTACTACGATTTCTTCTACTGATCTTGCTAACAAGCCGGAGACAGATTTAGGACGTGCCCTTCAGGGCCGTACTCCCGGTCTCCAGATTTTGAACTCTTCCGGTTTGGCTGGTTCTGGTTCTAAAATCAACATCCGCGGTATCAGCACAGTAACTGGTAACTCACAGCCTTTGTGGGTTGTAGATGGCGTACCTGTTAACTCAGGTGGTAACCAAAACGACAACAACCTGAACTTTCAGGATGGTCAGACATCACCTAACCGTTTCTTTGACATTGATCCGAACAACGTAGAGACGATCAACGTACTGAGAGGTCTTAGTGCAACAGCACTTTATGGTTCACAGGGCCGTAACGGTGTAATCCTGGTAACAACCAAAGCTGGTTCCAACAACAAGAATGCCCGTAAGTTCGAGGCTTCTGTGAGCCAGTCTTTGTTTACGGTCGAAGCCATACTTCCTGAGTTTCAGAACAAGTGGGGTAATGGATTTGACGGAGACTACGGAGAATTCTTCAGTAACTGGGGAAGTGTATTCAATGGACAATCGCCTACCGTTCCAGGTAACCTTAAGCCAGCACACCCTTACCGGGAATGGCGCAATGTGTTTCCTGAGTTTACTGAGTTTACCATTGCAGGTGGAGCTGCTACTAATCCTGCTACTGTTGGATATATTCCTACAGCCCAACCTAATAACATCAGTGACTTTTTCCAGAAGGGAAGTTCATCCACCACCTCATTAAGCATTGGTGGACGTTCTGACTTTGGTAACCTGAATTTCAGCTACAGCCACCTGGATGAAAGTGGTTTTTTGAAAAGTAATAATGTCGAGCGTAACAACTTTTCATTGGGAGGCAATGCCAAACTAACCGACAAGTTTACTATTGGAAGTACATTTAATTTTGTTCGTTCTGATATTGAAACTCCTCCAGTGGGAACTGGAACAGGAAATAATTCGAATGGCGGTCCTTCTGTATTTGCCAACCTGTATTTTACACCACGCAATATCGATCTGACCAACTGGCCTTATCAGCATCCTGTTACCGGTCAGAACGTGTATTACCGGAATACCGATGGTATTACTAACCCTAAATGGATATTGAATAACTCCAAGAATACAAACGTGACAAACCGTTTTTATTCAGCTGTTAATTTCAATTATCAAGTGACAGACTGGTTGAAACTAACTTACCGTCTTGGATTGGATACTTACGCTGAGAAGCAAGGATTTTATATTAATAAAGGCTCTGTAGGTTATCCTGCTGATGCCACCATCATTTCTTCCGGTATGTACCGCACGATTGCTGTTAACAATACCATTCTGGATCATTCTTTCCTTGCCAGCATGCATAAGAAAATCAACAGTGATCTTGACTTGAATGCGATCGTAGGATTTAACAACCGTACCGATACCTATGAGCAGACCGGTATTGAGAGTACAGGTCAGGTGGTGTTTGGTTTGATTGAACACAGAAACTTCTCTCAGTCCACTAACCGTGATTTCAGAAATAACAACCTGAGCACAAAAAATAGACAGACTTGGATTGGTGCCTATTTTGATGCAGGATTAGGCTATAAGAATTATTTGTACCTGAACATTACGGGAAGAAATGACTGGTCTACAACGCTGGAGAAAGAGAACAACAGTTTGTTCTATCCCGGAGTGAGCGCTTCGTTTATTCCTACAGCCGCTTTCCCTGGCTTTGCAGCCGGAGTTCTTGACTTCCTGAAATTGCGTTTGGGTTATGGTACTTCAGCCAACTTCCCTGGACCTTATAACACAAGAGGTTATCTTCCTATCCAGGCTTCTTACCAGCGGGACGGTATTGGTAACGTATCTACCCAGGAGCAGAACCTGACCCTTGCCAACGCAGGTCTTAAGCCGGAGTTGCAGACAGAAATCGAATTTGGCGTTGAGACCCAGATACTGGACAACCGCGCAAAAGTTGACTTCTCCGTTTATAACAGAACTGCAAAAGATCAGATCATCGGTAGATCTTTGGATTATTCAACCGGTTATCAGAATACATTAATAAATGCAGGAGAAATTTCCAACAAAGGAATTGAGGCCGGAGTGACCATTACTCCTGTTCGCAGCAATGCCGTGGTGTGGAATGTCCGTGGTACGTTCACTAAGAACGTGAGCAAAGTGGTAAGCCTTCCGGACGGCTCTAAAGAAATTAACATCGGTGGAAATTCCAACCTTGGAAATTTTGCTATTGAAGGAAAACCTTTCAACCTGATCAAAGGTCAGCGGATTGCCCGCAATGCGGATGGTCAGCAGTTGGTGGATGCTGATGGAAACTATGTGATTACCCCGGATGCACAGATTATCGGAGATCCTAATGCGAAATGGTTAGGTTCTGTGATGAGTGATGTAACCTGGAAAGGGATTACGTTAGCCTTCCAGGTAGACTACGTTCATGGCGGAGATGTTTTTGCTTCTACTCCCGGAGTTTTGATCGGAAGAGGTATTGCCAAAGACCTGGAGAAATTTGATCCGGGATTGCCCTTGATTCTCCCTGGTGTAAGGGAATCAGACGGTTCAGTAAATACAATTCCGTTGACAACAGCTGGGGTATTCTACCAGCAGTCGATTGTAGGATCAAACTCTTTTGACAGAGCGATCTATGACGGAAGCCGTGTACGTTTACGCGAAGTGTCGTTGAGCTACAATCTGCCAACAAGCCTGATTTCCAAGCTATCGATCCGCAGTGCTAATATTTCACTGGTTGGTAACAACATGTGGTTCAGGGCCCTGAATACACCAAAGTACACACACGTTGATCTTGATCGTACTTCTTTTGGTACAGGCAACGGAGCAGGATTTGAATACCTCGGAGGACCATCGGCCAAACGCTATGGAGTGAACTTGAGGTTAACGTTTTAATAGCAAATTTATATGGAATGAATAAGCAGTCATGTATTTACGCGACTGACCTTATTCATTCCATATGATTAAAAATTAATGACTTGAATATGAAAAAGTTATATAAAGTGATGATTTTGATCGTGGCCATGACGGTGGTTATGTCGTGCGATCTGGAGAAGGACCTGAACAGTCCCAACGATGTTGGTCTGAGTGCAGCGGATCCTGATTTATTGATGAACAAAGTTCAGGCAGACTTTGCCTTGTTTCACTCTAAGGTAGTGGGTAACCACAATATCCTGACCAGCGGAGTAAACCAGGTTATCCGTCACAAGGCGATGGTGAACGCGGATGTTTATGCGCGTGCGTACCGTCCTACTTTGTTTGACGAAATCTGGAAAGATGCCTATCAGAAGGTATTGGTGAATATTGAAACCATGATCCCGCTGGCGGAGGAGAAGAACCTTAATGTACACGTTGGTGTGGGTAAGATTATGAAAGCCCTTACCTATGTTACACTGGTTGATGTGTTTGGCGATGTTCCCTTCACGGAAGCCATCAAGGGTACAGAAGGTAACTTTAACCCTGCCGCAGACGGAGGAGCAGCGATCTATGCCGCTGCCCTTACCCTGTTGAATGAGGCAAAGACTTCATTGGCAAATACAGCAGGCCTTGGCTTAACCCGTGATATTTATTACGCAGGAAGCCGTGCACGGTGGACGACACTAGCCAACTCTATTGAGCTGAAGATGCAATTGAACCTGACAGCTGACCCTGCGACTAAAGCGGCAGCAACGGCCAGGATCCAGGCGCTGATTACAGCCAATGATCTGATTGATACCGATGCGGAGGAGTTTGCCTACCGCTGGGGTACAGTTGCCGTTCCGGCCATTTCCCGTAACCCAACTTACCAGGAGTATTACGGACCAGGCCCTGGACAGGCAGGAGGTGATATTAACAACAAGTTTTTGCTTCAGATGTACAGGGACAAGACCCTTGGAGTTCAGGATCCGCGTTGGAGGTATTATTTCTACCGTCAGGTAGGTTCCAGAGCACAGGCTTTGATTGCTGATGCTAACTCAATAGGATGTCCTACTGTGGCCCCTCCACATTACCTTGCAGCAGGCGAGCCATTCTGTTTTGTAGAGCCTGGCCTTATGGGCCGCGACCATGGAAATGATTCAGGCAAAAACCCGGACGGAGCTGTTATTACCTGTGTAGGAGCTTATCCATACGGAGGAAGAATTGATACCAATGACGGAAATGCATCCTATTTTGATCGTTCACAACTTGGTCAGGGAGGCAACGGAGCTGGTATAGAGAATATTTACATGAGCTGGTTTACAGACTTCATGTTAGCAGAAGTTGCTATCCGGTTGAACAATGATCCTGTTGGAGCCAGAACGCTGATGCTTTCAGGCGTGAATAAATCAATCAACCGTACCCGGAGTTTTGCCAATGCGTTAGGAATGACCCTGCCAGCAGGCCTTGAGCCTTCACCGGTAACGTATACCGCTACCCTAGGAGGCTATTATGATCTACCTTCTACGGATAAGCAGGAAGTGATTTTGAAGGAATACTGGAAGTCACTTTGGGGAAATGGTTTGGAGGCGTATAACCTTTACCGCAGAACAGGCTCTCCTAAGGATTTACAGCTTAGCCTTAACCCGGCACCCGGCACCTTTACCTACAGCATGGTCTATCCTTCCAACTATGTTAACCTGAACAGCTCAGCACCCGTGAAGGATCCGGCAGCGCTTCCCCGGGTATTCTGGGATAAGACAGGGTTTACGTTAAAGTAATCTTCTAAAAAAAGAACAATCATGAAAAAGACAATAGATAAAATAGCGATACTACTGTTGATGGCCTTTGCCGTTGCCTGTGTCGATGAGGATAAAGACCCTGTTAAATTTGATAAGATAGCCAAGGGTACATTCCTGGCCTTACGGGGAGATGCCTTCAATGCACTGAATGCGACAGGCTGTTCGAACAGTTTTTTTAAGAACAATCTTCTAGGGAACGAGGTATATTCTTTTGATGCAGACTACCTGTCAGAAGACCAGGAGAGCCTTCAGGAGGTTCAATTGTATGCTTCGGTAGTAACTACCACCAAGGGAGGGTTGCGTGCCCGTCCCCGTAAGCTGGTGGCTACCGTTCCGGGGAGTGCCTTCACGTTTCCTTCAGGCTCTACCGTAAAAAGAGGTAAAGTTTCTGTTACCCTTGCCAAGGTGATGACCGAGTTGAGCATCTCTGCCGATTCTCTGGTTAAGCTTGGTTATGTTTTTGATGCAAATGATGAACCATCCACTACATCAGAGATTACGATGGATGTTGATTTGGTATTGACTGATGGAAGTAAAATATTGGCTTCTGACATCGTCAATCCGAACCTGTTTCAGAGCGTTGTATTCTATCCCGCAATGGTGTTGAACTATTGTGCCAACGATGTAGGAGATTTTTTACCAACTGCTACTACAAAGATGTTGGGAGAGTATTCAAAGAATGCCACTACCGGAGTAGTTACCCGCACGGTTGTACCGTTGAAGAATGGAGTAAGTGATACATTGTATATCACCTACGACCAGGCGGTGATAAAAACACCACCTACGGTGGCATTTACACCTTCTAACCATGGAGGCACGGTAACCAAAGATGTTACTCCGTATAAGTCAGAGAAGAATGGCTTCTATCTGATTTATACAGCAGGCACAGGGTTTACGGGAGCTGTAACAGCTACCGTGACCGGAGCCGTTGCCAATGTTGCAGGCGTTGATCTGGTACAGAATAAGAAGACACAGACCATCAATGTAGATAATACACCACCGCAGATCACTGCCAATGTTGGTGATTTCCTATTGGGTAAAGGGCAGTTCATTACCCTGAAGGTTACCTACAACGAAGTGATGAGCCGCAAGTCAGCGGATGCTATCAAAGCCACGATCACCGGTCAGGGACTTGAGGCAGTGACGGCAACAACGATGGCTCTTGCCTCTGATGGTTTATCAGCGAGTCTGATTTACATCTTCAAGTTGGCGGATCCGTTGGTTGCAGCCACACATGGCAATCTTTCGGTTACCTTCACAGGAGGAAAAGATGCAGCAGGTAATGCAGCACCAACACCGAGTGGTAGCATTATAGTTGACGTAAATGCACCACCGGCACCAGTCCTAACACTTGACCCAGGTGGTCATGATTTGGGTACCCAGATCAAATGGAAAGCAGTGGAGACTCGTGACAATACGCCAGTAACAGGGAATCCGGGAGGAGACCAGACGGGTAAGGTTTATTTCATAGCGATTACCTCAGGCAAACCTGGACCTACAGCCGTAAGCTTTGATGCAGACGGAGTAGCTAGCTGGACGATGCCAGAAGACCCGGCATCGGCCACCGATCCAAAGGCTAAAGTAGCCATCCGGCAGTCAGGTATAGTCAACATTACCAATACCAATGGTAACTCAGCCAACCCTACGTTTACACCGTTTACAGCCAATGGTACATTGGACGTTTACGCAGTATTCTTAGGCAATACCGGTAACAAGAGTGCCATCACCGTAACTCCTCAATTGACAGGAGTAGTGATGAACTAATCAAGTTGTTACTTACAGTTTACAAGCCGCCCCGAGCAATCGGGGCGGCTTTTCTTTACTACTTATCATTTGAACTTTACGGGTTCCATTTAGTAGTTTGATGGATAGAAGCTTTAACTTTTTTTAATTGCCTTTCTTCCCACCGATTTACCAGGATGAAGACGAGGATAAGAATTAGAACGATAGCAAAGAAAACGAATATTCGAACCACCTTTTTAACCCGCTGATCTTGTTCATGCCTCTTGACAATGGTATTAAAATTCCTAAACCGATCACTAGCTCTTGCGGTAACTCGTTGTCTGCGTAAACGTATTTCGTGCTTACCCATTGTACTTTATCTTAATATTAAAGTTCGTTCTTAACTTATCAAGTGCACGGTATGTTCTCATCTTCGCTCCGCTTTCAGTGATTTCTAGGATGAAGGCTATTTCCTTAAAATCCTTGTCTTCAAAAAAACGAAGTTCGAGTACTTGCAGCATGTCTGTAGGTAAGTCTTTCATGAATTCGATTAACTGATCAATCATAGCTTGATCCCATTCATCATCACTTTGCTCTATAATCTCTTTTATTTTGATCTCTTCAAGGCTGAATATTTTCTTTCCTTTGTTTTTGCGATAGTGTTTCTTGATTTCATTGCTGGCAATCTTATAAAGCCATGCAGAGAAAGGAAGACCTCGAAATTCGTATTTCCCTAAACTATTCAGTGCATTGATAAATACCTGTGAGCAGATGTCTCCAGCTACCTCTTCATCATCTGTTTGCCTGAAGATAAAGTTATAAATGCGATCAAAATAGAGTTCATAAATTTCACCAAAGGCCTTTGCATTGTTCTTTGCACGCTCAACAATTGCTTGTTCCTTTCGAATTTCATCTTCCGTCATGATAGCGGATTTGCTTCATAATCCCTCTGCCTTATGAAAGTCACCACGTACAAGGGTATTACTTTTTAGCAAGCTTTCTCTTTAGAATAACGATATCCTGAAGTTCAGCTTTGGGCTTTATTGAATGATCTTCGTTGTATCCACCCCATTGACTGTTGGCAACATAGTAGAAATGATCTCCAACAATGGTGCCGATGGTGGGTTCATTGAAAGCAGGATGCTTTCGGTCTAGTATTTGAAAATTAATAATCCGTTCTTGTTTATACCCGAGATCAAGGCGGGTAACACACAAGGGATTAACGCCATTCTGAATCGCAATGAGGTCATTGTTGTAAAACGTCAGGCCATCAATCCCCTTCAATGATTCCTTTAAATCACTTGAAAGTTTCGTAAGCTGCTTAGTTTGCATATTGAGTTGATAAGGCCCCTTGACATAATCTGCAATGAAGAGCAAGTGATCATCTGGCGAGAAAGCCAATCCTTGCAAGTTCCAAAGCTCGGACGACTGAAAGAAAGGTTCTAAGGTTTTGAGCTTAGAATTTACTTTAAAAATGATATTGTTTCTGGAATCGGAGACGAACACTTCTCCTTGTGAAGTAAGTGCAAGGTCGCCAAATACAAATTCTTTATGATTTGTTGATGGTGTATATTTTTCAAGCATTTTACCGTTCACCAAATCAAATTTGAAAACTGCAGATTTGGCAAGCGTATCATAATTTAACATTTCAGGCATGGGTGATGAGCAAGCCCATAGTATCTTTCGTTTTGCGTCAACCTTTAGGCCAAAGACAGCTGCTAATCCTGATTCAGCTGATTTTGTAAAATCTGAAACCTCTCCATTTTTGTTTATTCTGATAATCTTTCGTTGATGAATACTTCCAAGGTAGAATTCCCGACTTTTGGCAGCGTAGGTAATCGATTCGATGTGAAGCTCTCTGTCTTTAATGATAAATGCAGTATCGGATTTAACAATCGGAGTTTGAAGTTTAGTTTGAAGTTCTAACAACAGATCATACTCACCAAGATTTTCAAGTGACTCTAATTCAGGAATTGTAAGGTCGTAATCAGCATTAATATAGATTGCCTTTGTGAGGTGGGCAATTGCCTCCTCAGGCCTATTGGTGAGTGCCTCTGCAACGCCAAGTTGGTAAAGAATACCCTGATGATAAGGGTGAATCTGATTTGCGGACTTTAACGACTCATAAAAATTGGGATAGTCCTTTTTTGAATAATAATCCCTGGCCTTTTCCAGATAGGATTGATAAGTTGGTATTTGGCCAAACGAGCAAAGTGACACTAGTAGAAAAACATACATATAAAAATACCGCATAGTTTTCTTTTTTGTTAAGTTAACTTTTTAGTAATAAAATAGTCTAGTTTGTCCAATTTCCGCTTGCTCTTCCTGAGTTGATTAGTTGAGTTTATTTTCCCTTCAAGGGAATAATAACCCCTGCAGCTCCAATATATTGTATAGAATAAAAGTGATGTTTCGCTCGCCCACCTTTTCCTAGTATAGCTCGGGTATAATTTGCAAAAGCGCCTTTTGTCCCGATCTCTAAAAATAGATAGCGACAAAATTCGTAACGCAAATTTACGCTTGCGCTGACAACCCAACCTGAGATGTTCAGGGGAGCATCATAGAACTCACCGAGTACGGAAGAAGTAGTCATTGGCGTAAGTACACCAGCACCTGTCTTTACCATTCCACTTAAAGCATTGCTTTTAACGATTGATTCAAGTAATGAGATTTTTTTTACAAAATTCAAGGAAAGATAATTATTACCATTTGTATGTTCCAGATGAACAAAATCAGGAGAAACAATTGTATCCGTGTCGTAATTAACGCCTTCAATAGTTCCCTTTAAATGAACTTGCTGATTGTCAACAACAAGGTATTTAAGATGGTCAAAACTTAGTTCAATTCCTGTGTTACTCTTATTGTTAAAAAGATAGCCAATATTAATTACGTATTGAGGAACAGTAAGGGCTTTGTTAAAGAAACTATGTAAATCAGAGCGATCTCGTGCTGTAGCCTTATAAAGTGTGAAGTTGTAGTTGCCGTCAGTGTTGTTCTTAAAGCGAATAGTGCTTTTTGAGTACGCATCGGCATGATAGCCCCAGGTAAAATAGAGGCTACCTTTATTTTGAGGTGAACTAATTTCCTGCGCAAAAGCCTGATTTGTAATATTTATTAGGAAAAGTAATGCTGTTATCGCCTTCATCTTCTGAATTAACTGGCCGCGAAGATAACAGGATACTTTATTTTAAAGGAAGAATTGAGCCACTAGATTTATGCTCGAGTATTCAAAAATAGAAGTAGTAAGAATGAAGACATTAATTCAGTAATTGACGTAAATTGGGGTACAATGTGGTTTCCATTTCCACCTAATATTGCTCTCGGGTTATGAGGTGTTTGTTTTTTTTGATTGTTTTTTTTTTAGGTGTTGGAACCATCCACCCATTGTTTGCTCAACAGTATTCGCTGCGACAGTACACAGTGGTGGATGGCCTTCCACAATCTCAGGTAAACACTCTGGTTGAAGATAGACTTGGTTATCTCTGGATTGGAACAAATGGCGGCTTGGCCCGTTTTGACGGCAGAGACTTTAAGGTTTATAACACGCTCGATGGCCTCCTTAGCAATTCAATTTCTTCGCTGACAATTGACTCACACGAAAATCTTTGGATTGTCCATCCCAGAGGATTAACTCGATTTGATGGTGTCCGCTTTAAAAAATTTCAAGCTCCGGCACAAGCGTCAGGAGTAAGGCGGGTCTCCCGGGTTTTTGAATTAAATGATACGCTGATCGTGCTTTCAAGGCCCGGTGTTCTGGGTAAAATTTACAAGGACTCTGTTTACTATTGGGATAAACCAGTGGGCGAAAACAAAATGATTTATTTTGCTCAACGCACTCCGAAAATGGATGTCTGCTTTTATTTGAATGATAGTAGTTTCTTAATTTTCTCCAGAGACGGAAAACGTAAAGTAATATCTCATAAAAAGCATTTTGGTAGAGCGATGAATATACTTAACTACAACAATGATCTTTTGATTGATACCGACAGTGGTTTTTTTACACTGGACATTGAGAAAAGTAAGTTTTCAAAGGAGGCCTTGGACTTTGGCAGGCATGTGGTTGCCTACGATTCGTTGAATTCGAATTTTTGGACCTGGAATGAAAAAGTATTGAGAAAGGAAAGCAAGGATAATAAAAGCAAGAGTGAAAATGTATTGAGCGATATTGATATACGATTAATCTATTTTGATGGAGAAGGAAATTCATGGTTTGGAACCAATGGGAATGGATTGTATAAATATTACGCACGTGACTTTGACCGATGTGCATCGGAAAAATTGAAAGCAGTAACAGCTATTGAGAAAGACCGATCAGGTGCAGTGTGGATTGGCTCGCAAGTGAAAGGCATGTGGAAAATTCATAACGGCAAAGTAAAAACCTATCCGCTCGGTGATATCAACGAGGTGGCAGTGATGGACATCAAACAAAGCCCGAAAGGAGAAATTTGGGTCGCGTCATACGGAGGCTTAGGTAAGTATGACTCTATCAAAGATACTTTTACATGGTATAAGCGAGAGCAGGGTTTGTCTAGTCAGTATGTAACCAGTTTGACTTTTGATAAAGAAGGTGGCCTTTGGTGTGGAACCAGTGGCGTGGGATTGAATTATTTTAACCAAAAGGAATTTAAATCGTATTCAGTAGAAGAGGGTTTACTCGGACGAAATATTTCTTCCATTTACTATTTCGATAAAACGAATACATTGTATGCTGGCTCAGAATTTGGACTCAACACGATAACAAACGGCAAGGTTACGGAAATCAAGATACCTGAATTGGTTAACACGTCTATTCTTTCAATCCATTCTTTCAAGGATTCATTAATTATGCTTGGTTCTTCAGGAGCTGGTATTGCGTTTCTTGATCCTGCTTCAAAAAAAACAAAACTGATCAATACAAGAGATGGATTGTTGTCTGACTTTATCTATTTCGTTTCACCTGACGAGGATGATCGTTTATGGATTGGAACAGAGAAAGGTATTAACCGCATAAAGTTGAATGACCAACTCGAAATCATTGAAAGCCTTCACTATGGTTTTGAGAATGGTCTTACTGGCGTGGAAGTGAATCAGAATGCATTTTTTCTTGGTAAAGAGAAGTACTTTGGACTTATCGATGGCGTTTATCAATATAATGAATTACCGAAACGAAGTCATTATTCTTATAACCTTCACCTTACCGATGTAGAAATCTTCTATGGGCAATTTACAAGTCGGGAATTTGCCGATAGCTCGTTTGGATTTTTCAAGATACCATTTCAACCATCGCTTCCACCCGATAAAAATCATATTACATTTCACTTCAACCGAATTGACAAGCGTTACCCTGCATCTATAAAATATAAGTACCTCCTTGAAAATTTTGATAAAACATGGTCGATGCCAAGTCCGACAGGCCAAGTGACATATAGTAACCTGCCTCATGGTGCCTATGTTTTAAATGTTTTGGCTACCAATGAGCAAGGCAGTTGGGATACAAAGCCGATCCGGTACAGTTTCATTATAGAGACGCCATTTTATAAAACAACTGCGTTCATTGGAGGAATGATCATCCTGGCGCTGGGTTCTATAAGCTTGTATTTCTACTTTAAGGTGCGAAAGAATGTACGCATGGTGCTCGAGGTTGAAAGAATACGACAACAAGAGCAGGATAACCTACGAAAAGAAATTGCTAGAGATTTTCATGATGAAATGGGTAACCAATTAACCAGAATTATCAACTACATTAGTTTGATTAAACTGAATGGAAATGGACATGCTGTCGATTTGTACAATAAGGTTGAAGATTCTGCAAAATACCTTTATACAGGAACAAAGGATTTTATCTGGAGTATTGATCCGGTAAATGATGAATTGGTGAAGTTATTTATTCATATCCGCGATTTTGGAGAAAAGTTGTTTGAAGAGAAGGGGATTAAGTTCAGAGCGTACAACGAAATCAAAGAATCTATTAAAATACCATACGGTTACAGCCGTGAGGCGAATCTGATCATGAAGGAAGCGATGACCAATGCCTTCAATCATTCTAATGCGGAAAATGTATCCTTCACATTACGGCAGGATGCCGATAAGTTTGAACTGGTATTGACTGACGATGGACGTGGCTTTGATATGGCAGCCATACCCCGCCTCAATGGAATAAAAAACATGCGAACGAGGGCAGAACGCATGCGCACAACATTACGAATACAAAGCAGCACTCACCAAACCGGAACAACAATAAGTCTTATTTTATCCAAAACTAAAACTACTACCTCATGGCAGTCCCTTTCAAAAAAAGAGTCTTAATCATCGAAGATGACTCTGAAATCCGCGCAAGCTTTGCACTGATTGTTAACAGCTCGCAGAAATTTTTTGTGGTTAATTCTTATTCCAATTGCGAAGAAGCAATTAAACATCTGAACAACGATCGCCCGGACATTGTGCTAATGGACATTGAACTGCCAGGAGGGATGAATGGAATTCAGGGCACCAAAGTCATTAAGGACAAAAACCCGCATGCTGATATTGTCATGGTGACAGTTTATGAAGATAGTGAGCTTGTTTTTGAAGCGTTAAAGTCCGGTGCATCAGGGTACATTACAAAAAGTTCCAACTATATGGAATTGCTATCGGCTCTAGATGAAGTAATAAAGGGCGGTGCACCAATGAGCAGTAAGATTGCACGATTGGTAATTGATAATTTCCATGTTAACCCAAATAGCCCCTTGACAAAACGTGAAACGGAAATACTATCACTGATTGCAGAAGGTAAAACATATACGCAGATATCAGAAGAGCTATTCATTTCAAAAGAAACTTCAAAGACACATATCAAGAATATCTACTCGAAGCTGCAGGTTAAGAGCAAATCGGAAGCTATTGCCAGAGCGAATATGGATAAGCTAATTTAGACAGCCTTCACGGCACATCGTTAACGGAAGCCTCAAGAAACTACAAAGTATCTTGAGGCTTTATTCGTAAATAAGGGTTGTTTATTTCCTCCATTGAGATACCCCTTACTCCGTCAATCATTTTCTTTTGCAAAGCCTCTTACTATTCCTTAGTTTTCAAAGTAATTTAAAATTCACCGTATGAAATTAACAGCTGTCACATTTATCATAACCTTGTTTTCTATCCATGCATTCGGCCAGAAAGCCAAAAAGGAAATTCAGCCACAAGCTGCTTCGTCTGCTATTGACGCTAAGGTTTCGGGAATGAAGAAATATCCCGGTTATGTAGAATTCTACTTCGATGAGAAGCAGGACAAGGTATTCCTTGTCATCGATAACTTGAATTCGGAATTTCTCTATGTTCAGGGGTTGGCTGCAGGAATTGGTTCAAATGACATAGGGCTTGATCGAAATCAGATTGGCCGTGAGCGAGTCGTAAAATTTGAAAGGAGAGGGCCAAAATTATTTTTAGTAGAACCTAACAGTTTTTACAGAGCGGTGAGTGATAATCAGGCCGAACGCAAAGCGGTTGAGCAATCTTTTGCGCAGTCCATCCTTTGGGGCTTTCCTGTGATCGTAGAAGAGGGTAGTAAAATACTGATAGAAGCCACAGATTTTTTTATGCAAGATATGCATGGTGTGGCAAGCCGTCTTAAGGCCATGAAGCAGGGAAACTATTCACTAGATAAGTCGCGATGTGCGTTTTTTTCAGAGAGGATTAAAAATTTTCCACAGAACGCTGAATTTGAAGTGACACTGACATTTACGGGTGAGGCAAGTGGCGAGTATATTGAGAGCGTGGTTCCTACTCCCAATGCAGTTACTGTCCGCCAACATCACTCTTTCATTCAACTTCCTGATTCTAATTTCAAGCCCCGAAAATTTGACCCCCGATCCGGGTACTACAATTTATCTTACTACGACTATGCCACTCCAATCAGCGAATCTCTTGAGAAACGATTTATCACCCGTCACCGGCTTGAAAAGAAGAACCCGGCAGCGGTAGTAAGTGAGCCGATTAAACCTATTATCTATTATATGGATCCCGGTGCGCCAGAACCGATTCGGACTGCTTTGATGGATGGTGCTCGATGGTGGAATCAGGCATTTGAAGCAGCCGGATATAAGGATGCATTTCGGGTTGAACTTTTGCCCGAAGATGCAGATCCGATGGATGTTCGTTACAACTTGATTAACTGGGTACACCGCTCTACGAGAGGCTGGTCGTACGGTGGGGGTGTGACTGATCCAAGAACCGGAGAAATAATGAAAGGTCATGTTGTTCTCGGTTCACTTCGTGTGAGGCAAGATTTTTTGATTGCGGAAGGTCTGCTAGCGCCTTATGAAGAGGGGAAGCCCGTGTCAAAGGAAATGGAACAACTCGCTCTCAGCCGACTGAAACAATTGGCCGCTCACGAAGTGGGTCATACATTAGGACTTGCTCATGCCTATTCATCAAGTTCAGAAAACCGCTCTTCTGTAATGGATTACCCTCAACCGCTTGCCAAACTTATTGATGGAAAAATTGATGTTAGTGAGGCGTATGATGACAAAATCGGTACGTGGGATAAAGTGTCCATCACGTATGGCTACAAGGATTTTCCGAAAGGCATCAATGAAGACAAAGCTCTTGAAGAGATCATTCAGAGTTCGTTGAAAAATGGTCTAACTTTTCTTTCGGATCAGGATGCAAGGCCTATGGGCAGTGCTCATCCATTTACCCATCTGTGGGACAATGGTACGGATGCTGCCGATGAACTCAATAGAATGCTTGATATCCGATCTGTTGTATTAAAGAACTTTGGAGAAAAGAACATTAAGCCTGGTATTGCCATGGCAATGTTAGAAGAAGCGCTGGTACCCATGTACTTCTATCATCGATATCAGACAGAAGCCGCTGCTAAATTAATCGGAGGACTAAATTATCGGTATGCGTTGAGAGGTGATGGACAGGTGGTAACTGCATTTGTTTCTCCAGAGGGGCAACAAAAAGCACTTGAAGCATTGCTCAAAACAGTTTCTCCCGCTAACCTTATGCTACAAGAGAATTTGTTGAAGATCATTCCTCCGCGTCCATTAGGATACGATCGGCACAGAGAAGTTATTAAAATCAGAACTGAACTTACCTTCGATCCATTATCACTTGCGGAGACGGCCGCAGACATGACCTTTTCATTAGTTTTACATCCTGCCAGAACAAGTCGGTTAGTAGAATATCACGTTCGTGATGCCAAACAGCCAAGCCTTGAAAGTGTAATTGACAAATTGATCAACGGAACAGTAAAATCTTCCACTAAGAATGGATATGAAGGTGCAATACAGATGACAGTCAACTATACCTTATTAGTCAATCTAACGAAGCTTGTTTTGAACACCAATGCCTCATCGCAGAGTAGGGCTGTTGCCAACTTGAAAATAGATAAGCTTAAATCATGGCTGGTCACTCAATTAAAAGTGACAACAGACGAAGCGTGGCAGTCACACTATTCTTTCTTAGTAATGAAAATCAACAAGTTTCAGGAAGATCCAGATAAGTACAAACAAGAGGATCTGTTGGAGGCACCTCCCGGTCAGCCGATTGGAATGGATGAAGCGTTTTGTGGAAACTGATTAATTGCCCAATCGAAAATGGATAGGTAAAATCATTTTTACGTTAACAGTCCATTTTATCTTAGCAGCATGAAGCAAAACCCTTTGGAAGGAAAATGGGAGAAACGTTGGCATCCGTTGCGCGAGGAATGGGTGGTGTATTCGGCTCATCGCAACAACAGGCCGTGGCAAGGAGCCGACTTAGTTAAAACAACAACGGCACTTCATTATGACTCGTCTTGCTATTTGTGTCCTGGTAATAAAAGGGTTAGTGGAAGCATCAATCCTCCTTATACTGATGTTTTCATTTTTGAGAATGACCACCCGGTAGTTGGATATGATGCCCCTGAGGTAAACTCAGGTAGTTTTTACAAAAAAGGAAGAGCGGCCGGAATTGCGAAAGTGGTATGCTATGATGCAAGGCATAACATCACACTGTCACAAATGAAATTGGAAAAGGTAATTGAGGTTTTTGAGTCCTTCCAGGTTGAAATGAAAGCCTTTGAGCAAGACCCAACTATTAAATCTGTTTTGATTTTTGAAAATAAGGGTGAAGCCGTTGGCGTGAGTAACCCGCATCCTCACTGCCAGATTTATGCTGTGGATTTTTCTCTCAAGCTTGTCGAGCAACAAATTAGAGTAGGGCGTGAATATTGTGACAAGGTTGGTAAAAATATTTTTGAAGATATCATTCAAAGTGAGCTTCTTGACGGCTCACGTATTCTCGCAGAAAATAAAAATGCGATTGCCTTCATTCCTTTTTTTGCGAGATATGCTTATGAGGTCATGATTTTTCCAAAGCGGCAGCACGCCACCTTGATAACCTTAAGCCCATCGGAGTTAGAAGATATTGCCTCTGTCTTTCATCAGGTAGTGCGCAAGTTGGATATGAACTATGACATGAATTTTCCTTACGTGATGTCTATTATGCAGGCTCCGGTTGAAGGAGCCACGTACGACAATTTTAGAATGCACCTTTGGCTACAGCCACCTTTTCGTCAACCAGGCCTTATCAAATACCTGGCTGGGCCGGAGATCGGTGCCGGAAACTTTATGGCAGATACAATGCCGGAAGAAAAGGCTGCGGAGTTAAGAGCTATTAATTTGGCAGAGTACAAACACGAGAAATAAATTATTGAGCATTGGCATCAAATCAGTTTTATGAAGGATCAGCTCAAGGCCGACTTGATGTAATGGGTGGTATAGCCGATTACTCTGGCTCCTTGGTGTTGCAAATGCCAATCAGGGAGAAGACGCTTGTTCGGTTGCAATTGAGGAGCGATTTCATTTGTACGTTTGAGAGCAGCATTGAATCAGGAGATAAACTGTTCGCCACAATCAACTACAACGATTATTTAGAGGAGGGAAAAGTCAACTATGAATTTGCAAGGAGAAAATTGAAAGATGCTCCTGATATTTCCTGGATAGCCTATGTGCTTGGTTGTGTATTGGTGTTACACCATGAAAAGCAAATTGATTTTAAAGGAGCGGATTTTATCATTGAATCAGATGTGCCACTGGGTAAAGGAGTGTCATCCTCTGCATCACTTGAAGTAGCCACCATGAAGGTGCTGGCTAAGGCATTCATGATCTCTTTTGCAGGAACTGAACTTCCCGTTCTTGCGCAACGTGTTGAAAATCTCGTTGTCGGAGCTCCGTGTGGATTAATGGATCAACTTAGTTCTTACTTTGGCGAGCCGAGAAAGTTGTTACCTATAGTGTGTCAACCTGACTTGATTCAAACCCCGATTGCCATACCAGAAGACATTAGTTTTTTAGGTATTGATAGTGGTATTCGTCATTCGGTCGGGGGATCATCATATGCTGATGTTCGATGTGCTGCTTTTATGGGCTACACCATAGTTGCACGGGAATTGGGAGCAACACAGAAGGAGATTCAGAATGCAATTGATCAACGTGATTTTTCACTACTTCCTTATAGAGGCTATCTGTGCGCTATTTCTGTTGCGGAGTTTGAAACAAGATGGAAGAATAAAGTTCCTCTAGCCATATCAGGTAAGGATTTTATTTCTCATTATGGAAATTCTATCGATAGCGTGACATCCATTGATGAAACACAGCGCTATAACCTACAGGCATGTACCGCACATCCTATTTATGAAAATGAGAGAGTCCATTTGTTCAAACAGCTTTTGATGTCGATGGAGCAAGCAAATCAAGATGCCAGGTTGAAAACAATTACAAAACTAGGCGAACTTATGTATGAGTCGCATCAGAGCTATTCACGTTGTGGCCTTGGCGCTGACCGAACCGATGAGATCGTTAACTTAGCCAAGGCGCTTGGGCAAGGAATAGCTGGCGCAAAAATTACTGGTGGTGGAAGCGGAGGGACTGTTTGTGTTTTAGCTGTAGGTCAGGAAGGAAAAGAAAGCGTTTATCGGTTACATCAATCTTTAAGCGCAAAGTATAAAGTCAAATTGAAATTATTTGAGAACTGAGTGCTCAAACTTCTTGCGTCCAGACCTATTGCAAGCCATCAAACCACGCCTTAAAGTCACTCACCTTTTCCCGACTTACAATAATTTCGCTCTCCCATTTAATGTTTGGTGTTATTTTTAAACGACTGTTTGAGTAAACGATCACATCCTGTATCGCAGAAATATTGATCGTGTACGAGCGGTTGAGTCGGAAAAATAGTTTCGGGTCAAGAATATCCTCCAACGATTCAAGTGTATAGTCAATGATGAATTTCCTCAACTGATTTGTTACAAGGTAAACATCGCGACCATCTGCAAAGAAGAAACTGATTTGGTCAGTAGTAATAGATCGAATGTGATCACCGAGCTTCACCATGAACCGATTTTTGTAACTCTTGCCTGCTGCTTCGGTGAATGTCTTAATGATGGCTTCGTTTTGAGATTCATCCCATTTTAACTGTGTTCTCAGTGATTCTAATTTCTTCAAGCTGCCCGATAAATCTGCGAAAGTGATCGGCTTTAACAGATAATCGATACTATTTACTTTAAAGGCATCAAGAGCAAATTCATTATAGGCAGTAATGAAGATGACCGGCTTTTCAATTTTGATCTCCTTGAAAATCCGAAAACTTGTTCCATCATGGAGTTGAATATCCATGAAAATAAGATCGATTTCTGACTGATGAGCAATGAGCCAACTGACAGCTTCCTTTACTGTGCCAATCTTTTCAATGACTTTTATGGAAGTACTGTACTTTTCCAGGTATCGCTCCAGCTTTTCGGCTGCGGGAGTTTCATCTTCTATGATTAATACCTTTAGTGAGAGACTCATACAACTTCTTCAAGAGTTTGTTGAATGCGGACGAGCGGAAATTTAATATAATTTTCTTTGCCGGCTTTTACCTGAACAAATGGTTTTTCACTAAAGAAGGTGTAAGAGCGTTGTAACTGACCGAAGGCTATCCTGCTTTCGTCATGCTGAATCAATTTATCATTTATGGCATGCTCAACTACGACATAGTCATCGTCTTCTTCCAGGTAGATTTTTATTAGGAGAGGGGACTGTGCCCCAATCAATGTGTTGCGCACAATATGGTCGATGGTAATAAGAAGCGAACCGGGAATCAGATGGACTTCGCTTAGATTTGTTACACTACAATGAATGCTGAGTTGATTGTTGAACCTGAAGTTTAAAAGGCTAAGCAGGTTTTCTCCGGCACCCAGTTCTTCTTCAAGGCTGATTAATTCTTTGTTACGATTGATCAGGCTGTAACGATAAATCCCAGCCAGGTAGTCAATTTGTTCTTCAGCCAAATCAGAATTATGATGAATAGTGAGGATGAGATTTTCAAGACTCTCGTAAAGTAAGTCAGGGTTTATTTCATTTTTAAAAGACGAAAAATCGGCCTCAACTTTCTCCCTTAGTTTTGCTTCATGATCTAACTGGAATTTATTTTCCCTTTGAAGATACAAGTGTGAAAAATAAAGTATGTTATAAAGTATGCTTGTGATACCGAATGTGATCAAAAACAAGTTTAGTTCGCGAATGCCGATACTAAAGCCAATAACCCAATGGAAGTAGGAAGCAATCACTAATGAGATTAACCCAAGCGAAACAGCGAGGGTACCTATGACCTGAATGATCATTCTTTGCTTCAAATTGCTTGTCTCTTTTTTGCGATCCAAAATAATGACAAGGATACGCATGGACTCGAAAGAGATATAGCTGAGGATAATGGAGACATATAGCTCCTGATTGCTGAATGAATCCGCCAGACTTTCTACTGAATTGTTAATTAGCAGAATCAATAAGTAGACGAGTATACCGAAAATAATACCCGAAATAAATCGAAAAAAGGTATTATGGACGAAGAGTTTATTCATACCATTTCACCATTTACTTTGATTACAGGTAGTTGAATGCTGAACTTTTCTTCATCTTTAATCACGATCTTTTCGTCAGTGAAGAATTGATATCTTTTTTGGATATTATTTAACCCCACGTTAAAACTAAAACCGGAATTGATGGCTTCGGTCTTTGTGCTCGTTACAGTCAGATGCGTATTATCAACTGCTGAAATATAAACAAGGAGAGGATGCTCTTTCGATATCTGATTATGCTTGACTGCATTTTCTACGAGCAGTTGCAGGGCAAGGGGTGGAATGTACGAATCAAGAACATTTTTTGGGAGGTTGATCTCTAACTTCAGATGATCTTCATAGCGGACTTGAAGTAAATAATAATAGGCCTTAATGAATTCTATCTCTTCACGAAGCTTAACAAGTTTCTGTTTTTGATTAGCTATTACATAGCGAAATGTATCGGCCATTCTTCGAATAAATTCTTCGGCTTTTCTGCTATCCTTATAGACCAGCGAAGAAATAGTGTTAAGACAGTTAAAAAGATAGTGAGGACTAATTTGACTTTTAAGCGATTCAAACTGAAGTTCAAGCTGCCAACGATCTGACCTTAAGTGATCGACTTGCCGAATGGCATAGGAGCGATAGGAATAGAAAACACCATAGAAAACTTCATAGACAAAAAACGTGATGATGGTTAGAATTGCAAGTTTCCAGATTTCTTCCTGCCAGCGTGTGTAAAATAGCGTGAGCGATTCCGTTGTTATCAATTGAACAAATAACGAGCCGACTGCGGTAAGAAGCAATGAGATAACGATTGTGTTGGTAAAGAATCCCGCAAGGAAGCGCGAAAAAAACAAACGCTTCCAGTCAACCCATTGATCTAATTTGCCATCCACAAGGTAGGCGATAAATCCTGCAGCGATTGCCGCGATTAAACTGGGAATGTATAGGAGCCATTCACTTTGCGATGCGGGAAATCTGCTGTTTTCACTGTAGAATAAATAGGTATGGAATAATAGTCCAAGCACTGCACTGACAGAAAGTAACACGGAATATTTGCGCATAGCTTCAGAACTAAAGATAGGACGATAATAGTTTGGCTGGCGCATGCCCTAAACTAGGGAAATCAAATTCATCTCCCAATGGTGTCGGCAACTTTAGCATAAGGTTATTTCTAAAAACGTTGCTTATTCGATTGCCTTCATGGCCCGTCCATAGTAGGTCTCGGAATTGATCTTTTTGGCGGCTGCCCTATACGCATCTTTGAGTTGGGGATCTCCCGATTTAACTTTGGAAGCTGCTTCGGTCAATACCTGAGTAATGTAGTGATCTGAATTGATATTGCTGGCGGCATTCAGAATGCTGACTAATTTAGCATTGCTTAGGTTGTTGTAAGCAAGGGATGCACTTAACACAACAGATGCATAGTGGTCGCTATCTATCTTCGAAGCGCGGTCGACCAATAACTTAAATGCGTCATCGCTGAGTTCTTGCTCCTGTAGTACTTCTTTCAGCACTTCAGTAGTATAGTGATCTGAGTCGATTGAGTAGCTGATCTCGACAAGATTTTGTAATTGCCCGAGAGGAAGTTGATTGTCCAGCAGTTTAGTGATAACCTCCGTTTTATAATGATCGGATTCAATTTGTTTTATGGATTCAAGTGCCCGCTGATAAGAATTGGAAGATAGTCCGGCTTTTGCCAAAGCGTGACTTAATACAACACTTTTGTAGTGATCCGATTCAATGGCCTTAGAAGCGTTCATTATTTCCCCCATGGTTGCATCAGTAAGATTGTTTTGATTGAGTAATGACTCCATTACTTCTGTTTTGTAGTGGTCAGAATCCATATGTGTCGAGGCCTGAAGGATTGATCGTATAGCTTCTGGAGAGACCGATTTAACTTGCAACGCCTCCTTTATAACTTCGGTTTTATAGTGATCAGAATCCATTTTGGCAGTGGCTGCAAAAACGGCATCCGAAGATTCTTTGGACGCAAGAAATTTAGTTAGATTCTTTTGCAGAAATTCGGTCAGGTAATGATCTGAGTCAAGGCTAAAAGCAACTTTTGAAATAATGAACGGATAGTCTTTTGAGTTGATCGGCAGATTAACAAGTACATTCGCATAGTGTGCAGTAACGTAATTGCTCTCCAACGATTCAATTTCATTCAGTACAGCATTAACACCGCCCTGCCGATAAAAACGATTGACGCGACTTTCCGCTCCAATGGTCGTTGTCTTAACGAGCTCTGGAAGAATTTCTGTCAACCATTTCTTCCCATCTGGCTCAAACGGAAGCGAGGTGCGTCCTTCGTAATACTCCTTCTTAAGTGCATTTCCCTGGGGAGAGATTCTTAACTTACGCTTACTGCCAAAAACCGTTTTAGTTATTTCAAGGAAGCCATCCGATGACATGCTCTTGATGTCTTTGTCATCCTCTGTCAATTCAATCTTACCTCTCGACTCAATATTGAAATTGTAAACTCCGGCAACGGTATTTCTGTAAGACACCTTCTCTTGCTCTTTCCTTGTATAGACATTCTCATCTTGAGCTTCAACCTGGTTCCACAAAAGAATTGCAGTGCAGAAAAGGAGTAGTTGGCTAGATTTCATAGAGGCCTTGTTTTTAAAAATTGAACGGTACAAAGCTGCAATAGGGATAGGGTAGAGGCAAGCTTGTGGTCATGAGTTGTGGAATTACTGTATTGAAATGCGTTGATTTCTTTAATACAGCATTCATTTCAAGGATGGATCGCTCTTAGAGTTGATTTTAGTTATTAACAAAAAGTGTAACTTTCTACTTCACCAAACCCCAAAACCTATGAATACCAACAAATTTCTGATGGGCACCATTGCTGGTGGCATCACTTTTTTTCTTGTAGGCTTTATTATTTATGGTCTTGCTTTAATGAGTTTTTTCGAGGCGCATGCTGGTTCAGCAACGGGAGTAGCAAAAGTAGACATGGTGTGGTGGGCTCTTATTTTGGGCAATATGTCATCGGCTGCATTGCTGTCCTACATTTTTCTTAAGTGGGCAAATATTAGTTCGTTTGGTAGCGGAGCAAGTGCGGCAGCGATCATAGGATTCTTTATGTCACTGAGTTATGACATGGTAAATTTTGCCACAACCAATGCAATGGACATGACAGGTGCCTTTGCTGATGTAGCGGTTAGTGTTGTTTACTTTGCTATTGGTGGTGGCGTAATCGGAGCTGTATTAGGAATGGGAAAGAAAAGCTAGAATTCATTACCCGTCCGTAGCAACATAAAGAACCCAACTAAAGTTTGATCATAGTAAGACTTGGCAGAAATTGGGAATTAACTTTTTCCCATTTCTCCCAATGCTTTGACAAATACGTCCAACTCAGCAGGTGTTGTATAAAGATTGGGTGAAATGCGGCAGCCAAAAACATTTGCGCCATCAATGGCTACCGTATAGATTTTATATTTTGCCATCAGGGTATCGGCAAGTTCTTTGGGTTTCATTCCTTTTATGCCTACGTTGGCAATACCACAAGATCGTTTTGGATCAATCGGTGTATTAACTATGACATGGGGTAGGTTTCGTACTTTCGATGTCCAGTAATTCTGAAGATAGCGAAGGCGCGCTTCTTTTCGTTCACCACCAATTTTTTGATGGAAGTCTACAGCATCTCCAATCGCGAGATCAGTATGCACAGGATGCGTACCGATATGATTAAGACGATAGATGTCATCGTCTTTCTTATCGCCTTCCGCCAGTAGCGGCCATACCTTAGCGGCATTTCCTTTCTTGACATAAAGCATTCCTGCCCCAAGGGGCGCACTCAACCACTTGTGTAAACTTGAACCATAGTAGTCGCAATCCAAATCGGGCAGCGCGAACTGAAAATGTGCAAAGGCATGAGCTCCATCCACCATCACCTGTACTCCTTTTTTGTGGGCCATGTCACATATTTTACGAATAGGTAAAATATGACCTGTAATATTTACCATATGACAGACCATGAGCAGCTTGGTCTTTTCGGTAATAGCCTTTGAATAGAGTTCTACAATCTCTTCATCAGAGGAAGGGTGATTGGGGACTGAAACGATTTTATTGACAACGCCATATCGTTTTGCAACTTGTTTGAACATTTCCAGCATCGCACCGTAATCTTGCTCTGCCATAACGGCTTCGTCTCCTGATTTCCAGTCCATACCGCCAATGACCATGTCTAGTGATTCTGTTGTGTTGCGGGTAATGATCAACTCTTCGGGTGAGCAGCCCCCAAGGTTGGCAAGTTTGGCAGCTATCGCTTTTTTGTTATCCCACTGAACGGTGCGCATGTAGTATGAACCCTGATAGTTTACTTCGCGTACATGCTTCACAAGGTTTTCCAGCGTTTCCTCGGGAAGAAAACAATAGTAACCGTTTTCAAGATTGATGTAATCCGGTTTTAATTTATAACCTCCACGAATACTTGCCCAGAAATCTTCATCCTTGGCAACTTCTGTTGAGGGTAAATGACTGACTTTGCGAATCAGATTTTCTATTGTAGTCAGGCCGGGAGCAATACCCAGTCCCAAGAAGGTGAAGCTTTTTAGAAACGATCTCTTGTCCATGAGGTAGTAATTTAAAATTTGTAACGCTGGCTTAAATCCTGAACTAACTGATCAGAGGTAAGCACTAGTGAAATATAATGCTAGTTTTTGGCTAATGCAATCTTCCGTATTTCATCGACTACCATTGTAACTTCCTCTGCGGTATTATAGACAGATAAACCCAGTCGGGTAACTCCTCCTTTTTCAAGCAATCCAAGGGTCTCTATGGTGCGAACAGCGTAGAAATGGCCATCCCAGGCACATATATTTTTCTTCGCCAGTTGCTCGCAAACCTGATGAGCGGTTTTTCCATCAAGGGTAAAAGAAACGGTTGGCGTTCTTGAGGGCTTGGTAAAGTCTTGCCCTATAACAGTAATTCCGGCAATCGATTTTAGCCCTGCATAAAGGTTACTTGCCAATGCGTGCTCATGCTGGGCAATCTGTTGATAAGCGTCTACTAATTTTTCTCTCTTCGTATTGCCTACTCCAAGGCTCGAAAGAAAATCAACTGCGGCAGACACACCTTCCATGGCGGCAAAATTCGGAGTGCCTGTCTCAATACGATAAGGAGCAACCTGACCGGCTGTCCTTAGGCGATCTGTTGGCACCCGGTCTAACAGACCAGGCTTGCTATAAAGGAAACCGAGATGTGGACCATAGAATTTGTAAGCGGAGCACAAAAGAAAATCACAACCTAGTGCTTGCACATCGATAGAGAAGTGGGGTGCATAGTGAACCGCATCCAATAACAACCACGAATTATATTTATAAGTCAGTTCACGCACTAACTTAAAATTATTTACCGTGCCGATAGAATTGGCCGACATGCCCAAACAAACAAGGCGGGTGTTTTCATTAATTTTTGAGGCAAAGTCCTCGTAATCCAGCACTCCGGTAGGTAAGAGCTTTACTTCACGCACGTTTACACCAGCATCCCTCAAGGTGAGCCACGGTCCTCGGTTAGCTTCATGATCCAATTGAGTAATGAGCACTTCATCTCCTTTGTTGAGTACACGTGATAGTCCTCTGGCTAAGGCGAAGCTCAGCGTGGTCATATTCTGCCCAACTGAAATGGTCTCTGGTCCAATGGCACCTAATAGGGTGGCAATCGACTCTCGCATGCGGTCGATTACATGGACGGTTTCCTGAGTCGTAATAAATGAACCGTGCGAGTTGGCATTGGAGTTTTTATAATAGTGCGAAATGGCCTCAATCACAGATTGGGGTACTTGCGTTCCCGCTGGACCATCTGTAAAAATCATGGGCATATCATTGTGCTTACGCAGTAGCGATGGAAACTGCTTCCGAATAGCTGCCGTGTCAAGAGGTTTGGGTGTCATTTGATCAATGGGTTAGTATTGGATAGAATTGCTAAATTTATTGAATTGGCATTGATTAAAAAGCATTTTTATTGCGACAAGTTGCTGTGATGATTGTATCGATTTCAATCGTTCGCAACTCCTGTCAGCTATGATATACACCACTCCTGTAATCTGTGTGCTTGCCCTTTATGCTTTTTTTTATACTTTGTGTTGTTATCATTTGCATTAAACCTGAATTATAAATGCTTCTTCTTCAACTATTCAGCAAAGGGTTATTTAGAACAATGCTTCTTTCAATAGCCTTGCCTTTTGTCCTCTTGGCTCAGGAGGATAAAGAGATGAAGTCTGTTTCATCCACATATGCCATCACCAATGTTACTATCATTCAGGCTCCTGGCAGAAGAATGGACTTAGGTACTATAGTCATCAAAAACGGACTCATTGTGTCTGTTGGAAAAAATTTGACCCTACCACCGGAGGCTATTGTTGTTAAGGCAGATTCCATGTTTGTCTATGCCGGGTTTATCGATGGCCTCACCCGTTCTGGGGTAAGCAAACCAAAAGATGATAACAAAGATAAAGTGAAAGACCCAGGCAATCCTCCGCCTGATCGAGCTGGAATTAATCCTCAACAGGATGTTAGGGTATTTTTGAATTCTTCTGACAAAGCGCTGGAGGAATTAAGAAATGTCGGTTTCACAGTTGCGCAGGTCGTGCCCCATGGGAATTTATTGCCTGGTCAGGCTGCACTCGTTCTTACAGGAGCCCCATCAACGGATGCTATGTTGCTCTCTCAGAGGACAGCTTTATATTCCGAATTAACAGGCTCTGGCAGTGTCTATCCGAATACGCTTCTTGGCGTGATGGCAAAGTGGCGTGAGCTTTATAGACAGGCTGCACAAGCCAAGTCGTATGAATCACTCTATGCATCCAATCGTGTTGGATTAGAACGCCCGGTAGCAGATAAAACATTAGAAGCTTTTTATCCCGTCATTGATCAAAAAATACCCGTTCTGTTTCGGTCGGAAAAATTATTGGAGATGCACCGGATACTTTCATTAAAAACAGACTTAGGATTTCCATTGATTATAGCCGATGTAAAAGAAGGTTGGCCAATCATCAATAAAATTAAATCATCAGGAGCAAAGGTGTTTCTCTCCCTTGATCTTCCGGAAGAAGGAAAAAAAGAAAAGGTGAAGAAAGAAGATGAAAGCTTGAGCAAAACACCAGCTCAGGTTGAAAAAGAAGGACTTGAAAAAAGAAAAGCAGAAGCAATTTCTAATTACACAAGTCAGGCCGCCAACTTTTACAAATCAGGGGTACCATTTGGCTTCTCTTCCATGAGTGTAAAACCAAAAGATATTCCGTCCAACCTTAGAAGGATGATTGCAGCCGGACTGAGCGAGGATGCTGCTTTGGCTTCGTTGACCACAATGCCTGCACAGCTTCTGGGATTATCTGATAGATTAGGAACAATCGATAATGGGAAGATCGCAAATCTTGTAGTCACTGATAAGTCTTACTTTAATGAAAAGGCCAAGGTGAAGTTTGTGTTTGTCGATGGTGTTCTTTATACAATGGACATGAAGGAGACTAAAAAGTCCGACAGTAATACAAAAGTAGAAATTGAAGGCAATTGGTCTACGGTAGCGCAAACGCCACAGGGCAATACAGAAGGAAAACTAGTGCTTAAGAAAACAGGCGCCACTTATGCAGGCACAATCTCAGGTGGTAATCTTCCGGCTCCGGTTGATTTAAGCGAGATCACCCTGGAAGGAAGTACGTTGAGTTATAAATACCCATTGAATTTGGGCGGACAAACCCTAAGTATTGAAGTAGAAGCAAAGGTTGATGGTGATAGTTTCAAAGGAACAATTACCGCGGGGCAGTTTGGTAGTTTTCCAATCGAGGGAACTCGGGATCCTAAAAAGTAAGATTTAATTTGAGTCTCATGAGAAAAATATTTTTGATAATTCTATTAACCGCCTTTCTGACCAATGTGTGGTCACAGGTAGAGCGGGGCAATGTGTTGATTAAAAATGGTACTGTACTTACCATTACCAAAGGAATACTTGAAGGCACGGATGTGTTGGTGAAAGATGGTAAGATTAGTCAGGTGGCAAAAAATATTGCCGTTCCAACAGGAACCAGAGTGATTGATGCTACAGGGCTTTTTGTGATGCCGGGCATTATTGATGCACACTCCCATATTGGATTGGATGTGATTAACGAAGGAACCAATGCCATAACACCCGAGGTCTCTACCGCAGATGCTATCAATCCTTTTCAAGTGATTATTTACAGAGCGTTGGCAGGAGGTTGTACAATTTCTCATGCGTTACACGGATCGGCCAATTCGATTGGAGGGCAGTCAATAACCTTGAAGCACCGCTATGGTACCTACGATCCGGATGTAATGAAGATGGAAGGAGCTCCCCGCACGATAAAATTTGCATTGGGTGAAAACCCAACATCTCATGGTAGAAGAGATGGGCTACAACCACAAACAAGAATGGGAGTGGAGTTTGTTATTCGCGCAGCTTTTACCGAGGCAAAGGCATACGATGAAAGGTGGAATACTTATAATAAAAATAAATTGGTGAAAGCGTTTCGTGGCGCCCCACCGGCATATAGCTACCGATATGAGACCCTGGCCGATGTTTTAAAAGGAAAAATTATTTTGCATTGCCACAGTTACAGAGCGGACGAGATTAATATGATGTTGAATGTGTGCAAGGATTTGGGGATTAAAAAACTGGTGTTTCAACACACCAACGAAGGATTCAAAGTAGCTCCGGAGATTGCAGCAGCAGGTGCCATGGCGTCAGTCTTTGCTGATTGGTGGCAATACAAACTCGAAGTTTATTTTTCAACAGCGTACAATGCAGCCATCCTCGTAAAGAATGGAGTAGTTACTTCTATCAATTCAGATTCGCCTGACTTGATACGACACCTTTATCATGAGGCAGGTAAAACGCAAAAGTATGGTGGACTGAGTGATGATGAGGCATTAGCACTGATTACGATCAACCCGGCCAGGCAATTAGGAATTGAAAGTCGTGTAGGTTCTATTGAAGTGGGCAAAGATGGGGACTTGGTGATTTTTAAGAACCACCCGCTATCTATTTATGGTGTGCCGCAAGTAACATTGGTTGATGGTATCGTTCGTTTTGACCGCGCGAAAGATCAGGCTGACATGCGATTGTTTGCCGATCCGAAAGAAGCGCTGGATTTGACGCTGCATAAAAGCGGTCATGATCATGATAATTGTATGCAGGGCACAGAATTTTTGTTTGGATCTTTTGATTCTGATTTAGATTAAGAAATGGCTATGAAGAAAATTCAAATAATATACGGACTTGCCGTTGCGCTACTATGCGCAGTCATTGTGAAAGTTGAAGCTCAATCTCCAAAAGCAAAATATGGTACGTTTGCCCTTGTCAATGGTACCATAGAAACTGTTACGCAAGGAACGATTGCCAATGGAACGGTTATTATAAGCAATGGAAAGATTGCAGCTGTAGGAACTAATGTAGCCATTCCGCAAGGTGCTGAAGTGATCAATTGCAATGGATCGCGCATTTATCCCGGTATGATCGATGGGGGAACGAAAGTAGGCCTTCTTGAAATTGGAAATATCCCAACAGCAACGGATGTCACCGAATCAGGTGAGATCAATCCACAGATGAAGGCACTCACTGCGATTAATCCAAATGCAACGGTAATACCCATTACGCGTATTAGTGGAGTTACTACCGTACTTACTGCTCCCGATGGCGGGTTATTGCCAGGTACTGCAGCACTTGTCAATCTTCATGGTTACACCTCTAGCCAAATGTATGCTGGCTTCGAAGGCATAAAAGTCAATTTTCCCAACACAGGACGTAAAGGTTTTTTCGACAGAAGGACAGATGATGAAATAAAAACAGCTTCCGAAAAAGCACTTAAGAAATTGAATGAAGTTTGGGAAAGAGCATTACAGTATCATAAACTCGATTCAGCTACCAATGGAAAAGGAGTTGGGTACTATCCTGAAATGCAGGCCATGCTTCCGGTGGTCAGAGGAAAGATGCCGTTGATGATTGAGGTAAATGCTCAAAAAGATATTCAGGCTGCATTAAGGTGGGTGGGCGAGAAAAAAGTTAAAAAGGTAATCTTTACCGGTGTTACAGATGGCTGGCGCGAAGCTGAGGCGTTGGCTAAAGCTAATATCCCTGTAATTACTGGCCCTGTTATCGCCATACCCAATCGTGACTATGATCGCTATGACCAGATTTATGCCAACCCGGGAATGATGAAGAAGGCAGGTGTTAAGGTTGCTATTCGTTCAGATGAAGATGGCAATGGAAACTATCGTAATCTGCCCTATCATGCAGGATTTGCAGTCGCCTATGGAATGAACAAAGAAGATGCGTTGAAGGCGATAACTATTATCCCGGCCGAGTTATTTGGAGTAAGTGATAAGATCGGCTCTATTGAAGTAGGTAAGAATGCCAATGTATTTGTTTGCAATGGTGATATCTTCGAGACAAAGACACAAGTGAGTCATGTTTTTATCGAAGGTTGGATGATTCCGATGGTCAGTCGCCAGACGCAGTTGTATGATGAATTTCTAAAGCGCGAGCCTGGACTTACTAAGAACTAAGAGAAGTTAGAAGTGATTGAATTGTCTATACACTTCTTGCAAACCCGCGTTGCCGACAGGCCTCAAAGACAACAACAGCAGCCGAAGTGGACACATTCATGGAATCAATCTTTCCCTGCATGGGGATGATAATATTTGCATCTGAATTTTTTACCCATTCGTCTGAGAGTCCCGTTGCTTCAGTGCCCATTACAATGGCACTGGGTATGGTAAAGTCTACCTGATGGTACGGCTTCGATGCTTTTAGATACGTACAGTAGATAGCAATCTTGTTTTTCTTCAACCAATCAATGGTATCTTTTGAAGTGGCGGAGGCAATTTGTTTGGTGAAGACACAACCTACACTAGAGCGAATAACATTTGGATTATAGAAATCAGTTTGAGGATCGCAAATAATAATAGCATCAACACCAGCCGCATCAGCCGTTCGCAGAAGCGCACCCAAGTTTCCCGGCTTTTCCACAGCTTCAAGAACAAGCACCAAAGGGTTGTTACTAATTTTTAGCTGATGAAGTTCATGAGCTTTTTGTTCGGCTACCGCAATCATTCCTCCGGTGCTTTCGCGTATCGCAATTTTATCAAAGACCTCCTTTGACACGGGAATAAGCAGCTTGTCCTGCTGCCGGATAAATTGAGATTCTTCCGGATCAATGATTTCTTCGCAGAAGAAAATATTTCCTATTTTGTAACCTGCCTCGAGGGCTAGTTTAATTTCTTTGACTCCCTCCACAATAAAGAGTTGCTGTTTCCTTCTTTCCCTCGGCTTCTCCAGGGCCAGCAGACTCTTGATTTTGGGATTTTGTGTGCTTGTAATAAGGAAATGCATATCTACTTCAAAATTACAGATTCAATATTCAAGATTTTTCCAAACCCGCCTAAATATCGTTAGTGCAATAAGTAATCTATGATTTTGAATCATAAAACTCGGATTATCTTTACGACAATGAAATTAATAAGCCCCACATGCTGGCGAGACTATGAGTTGATTGACTCGGGTGATTTTGAAAAACTGGAGCGCTTTGGAAAATATACGTTGGCCCGGCCCGAGCCACAGGCCATCTGGCAAAGAACATTACCAGACGCTGACTGGAAGAAATTGGCCACGGCTCGTTTTGCCCGTGAGCAAAGTGATAATTTCCGATTTGCAGATGAGGTCAAGGGAGGGTGGAATAGAAATCCCGGTATGCCCGAGAGTTGGCAGATCAATTATAGTTATAACGATCTAAAGCTTACTCTCAGACTGGCGCTTACAGGATTTGGGCATGTTGGTGTTTTTCCTGAACAGGGAGCGAACTGGAATTTCATCTACGACACTATTCGTGAATGGAACCTAAGCAAACCCAAAGTTCTCAATCTGTTTGCTTATACGGGAGCCGCATCGGTTGTTGCAAAAAGTGCAGGTGCCGATGTTGTACATGTAGATGCTTCACGTCCCGGATTGAATTGGGCCAATCAAAATATGCAGCTCAACGACCTTAGCGATATCCGGTGGGTGTATGAAGATGCATTGAAGTATGTTAAGCGCGAGGTAAAGCGAGGCAATAAGTACCATGGCATTATCATGGACCCACCTCCATATGGCCGTGGCCCGGAAGGAGAGAAGTGGACCCTGCAGGAAAAGCTTAATGAGTTAATTTACTTAAGTAGCCAATTACTTGAGCCCAAAAACTCGTTCTTCATTTTATCCATGTATGCCGTTGGCCTTTCCGCCATCGTTGGGCTCAATGTTGCCAAAACTCATTTTGAAATTACTAATCCAGAATACGGTGAATTCTTCCTCGCTTCCAGGAATGGCAGGGATTTGCCGATGGGCACCTTTCTTCGGTTTAAGAACTAGGTCATGGGTGGACTCTTGACTTAAAATCTTATCTTTGCGCCCTTAATTAAAATCGAGGACTAGGATAAGGGTTATGGACGTTCAAAAAATCAGAAATATTGCGATTATCGCACACGTTGACCACGGCAAAACTACACTGGTAGACAAGCTTTTACACGCAGGACACCTTTTTAAGGATCACGAGCATCCCGGAGAATTGATCATGGATAGCAACGACCTGGAAAGGGAGCGGGGTATTACTATTTTGGCTAAGAATGTGTCTGTTCGCTATAAAGACTATAAAATTAATGTTATCGATACCCCGGGACACAGCGATTTTGGAGGGGAAGTGGAACGCGTGCTCAACATGGCAGATGGTTGCCTTTTGTTGGTAGATGCATTTGAAGGACCAATGCCACAGACGCGCTTTGTATTGCAAAAAGCTTTGCAACTCGGGCTGAAACCTATAGTTGTAATTAATAAGGTTGATAAGAAAAATTGCACCCCCGATGAAGTACATGAGTCTGTGTTTGACTTGATGTTTTCGCTGGATGCAAGTGAAGATCAGCTCAATTTTCCGACCTATTATGGTTCGGCCAAGCAAGGCTGGATGAGCACTGATTGGAAAACACCAGCAACCGATATTACCGCTTTGTTAGAGGGTGTTATTGAACACATCCCAGCTCCTAAAGTTGAAGTAGGACCAACACAGTTGTTGATCACTTCGTTGGAATACTCTTCATACATCGGTCGCGTTGCGATTGGCAGGATACAGCGTGGTACAGTGAAGGCAGGACAACCAATCGCATTGGTAAAACGCGAGGGAGGCGGAATTGTCAAAACCAGAATCAAGGAGGTATACGTCTTTGAAGGTTTTGAGAAGAAAAAAATGGAAGAGGTAAAAGCCGGAGAAATCTGTGCTATTGTGGGAATTGAAGGTTTTGAAATTGGAGACACCGTTTCGGATATCGATAAGCCCGAAGCTCTTAAATCAATTGCTATCGATGAGCCTACCATGAGTATGCTTTTCACCATTAACAATTCGCCCTTCTATGCAAAGGAAGGCAAATTCGTTACTTCACGTCATATTAAAGAACGATTGGACAAAGAGCTGGAAAAAAACCTGGCAATGAGACTTGGTCAAACAGGCTCTGCTGATAGCTTTATCGTGTTTGGTCGTGGCGTATTGCATTTGTCAGTCTTGATAGAAACGATGCGAAGAGAAGGATATGAACTTCAAATAGGTCAACCTCAGGTGATTTTTAAAGAAATAGACGGAGTAAAATGCGAACCTATAGAAGAGCTAACCATTGACTTGCCTGAGAATGTTGCTGGAAAGGCGATTGAAACAGTGTCGATGAGAAGAGGGGAAATGACCAATATGGATCCAAAGGGTGACCGTATGATCCTGAAGTTCATGATGCCTGCTCGTGGTATTATAGGATTGAGGAGTTACCTGATGAACGTTACTGCCGGTGAAGCAGTAGTAACGCACCGCTTTAAGGAATACCAGCCTTATAAAGGAGAAATTCCCGGAAGGATAAATGGATCCCTCATCAGCATGGAACAAGGTGAGGCTATTCCTTACAGCTTACACAATCTTCAAGACAGAGGAAAATTCTTTATTGACCCTAGTGATCCAATTTATGAAGGTCAGGTGATCGGTGAGCACAGCCGCGGAGGTGATCTTGTCATTAACGTTACCAAGACTAAGAAGCTTACCAACATGCGCGCTTCTGGTTCCGATGAGAAGATGAAAATTTCTCCAGCCGTTAGGTTTTCACTCGAAGAGGCATTGGAGTACATCCAATCTGATGAATACGTGGAGGTAACACCAAAATCAATTCGCTTGCGAAAAATTTTCCTGAATGAGAATGATCGTAAGAGGGATAGAAACAAGGCGATAGGGAGCTAGTTAATCGGCCAGTCATTACAATAATGAAAGGAAATAGAGGCATATTATTTTTCTTTTTGATTGTTAGTGGTGTAGTTTCTGCGCAGGATCAAAAATGGAGGGCTTGGGAGACTGAGGCGGATACATTGTTTAATCACCATCAGTTCCAGGAAGCTTCCGTACTTTATACAAAGATTATTGAGTCAACAAAGCTGGCTGACAAATCTGTTTATCCTTCTGTTTACAAGAGGGCTGTTTGCTTCTACAGTCTGGGTAATTTTGAAAAGGCGCTCGAAGACCTTGATGTTTTCATACCGGCTTTTCCGGATATGTACCGTGCTAAACTACTTCGTGCTTTTGTTTACAAAGAACTTGGAGATGAGAAACGCCAATTAATTGATCTTAATGAAGTACTTGACGCGCAACCCGGCAATCCGGATTTATTGCGGATGAGGGCTGCTATTTATCTTCAGCAGGAGGAATTTAAAAAAGCTAAGGAAGACCTTCAAATCGCGAAATCGCTGCAAGATGATTCTGAGACAGAAGTATATCTTGGCGTAGTGCAATACAATCTTGGAGATATAGATAGCGCCTTGGTCTGCATCAACCGATCGATTGAGATGGATGCCACTTACATGCCAGCGTATTTATATGCAGGGTCTTTTTGCCTTCAGGAAGAGCGATATGAATTGGGACTTAAATACCTGAATCTCGCCTTGCGCCTGGAGCCTAAAAACACTTCGGCCCTATTTTATAAAGGCATCGCCCTTGTGGAATTAAAGAAAGTTGAACTTGGCTGCAGTTGCCTGGCAAAGGCATTTTACAATGGCGAAGATGATGCGGGCGGTTATTTGCAGCAATATTGTTACAGCATGGATAATTAGACTGGAAAATCCGATTATTTTTGCACATGTCAGAGCAAATTCTAATCCTCGATTTCGGTTCCCAGTTTACACAATTGATAGCACGGAGAGTTCGCGAACTCAATGTGTATTGCGAAATCCATCCTTTCAATAAAGTACCTAAGATTACGCCTGATATTAAGGGGATCATTCTCTCAGGAAGCCCAAGTTCTGTGCGTGATCAGGGTTTCCCTGATGTAGATTTAAATCTATTCGGAAAAATTCCGGTTTTAGGTGTTTGCTATGGTGCTCAGCTTATTGCTCATAAGAGCGGAGGCACCGTGTTACCCTCTCAAATGCGAGAATATGGAAGGGCAAAGCTGACAAGCGTTGACCATCATAACGAATTATTAAAAGAGATTTCTATTGACTCTCAGGTGTGGATGTCTCACGCTGATACCATCAGTTCTATTCCTGAAAAATTTGAAATAATTGCCAGCACACCTTCTGTTAAGATTGCTGCTTTTAAATTGAAAGGCGAAAAGTTGTACGGGATTCAATTTCATCCCGAAGTTACCCATACACTCGAGGGGAAAAACCTATTGAGGAATTTTGTAGTTCATATCTGTGATTGCGCTCAAGATTGGACACCGGATCAATTTGTGGAGGCCACTATCGCAGACTTGAAGAGGAGTCTTGGCGATGATAAAGTCGTTATGGCGTTATCGGGTGGTGTAGATTCCACTGTTGCGGCTATGTTAGTTCATCTGGCCATTGGAAAAAACTTGTACTGCATTTTTGTTGATAATGGATTGTTGCGTAAAAATGAATTTGAGCAGGTTTTGACCTCCTACAAAGGAATGGGGTTGAACATCAAAGGAGTTGATGCGAAGCAAAAATTTTATTCCGCATTAAAAAATTTGACAGAGCCTGAAGCTAAGAGGAAAGCAATAGGTAAAACCTTTATCGATGTATTTGATGAGGAATCGCACAAGATCAGTAACGTGACATGGCTGGGCCAGGGTACCATCTATCCTGATGTGATTGAATCAGTTTCTGTGAAAGGACCCTCGGCAACGATAAAATCTCATCATAATGTAGGTGGGCTTCCGGAAACGATGAAACTGAAAGTCGTGGAGCCGCTGAAGACACTCTTTAAAGACGAAGTCAGGCTTGTGGGGAAGACTCTTGGAATTGATCCTGCCATTTTAGGAAGGCATCCCTTCCCGGGACCCGGGCTTGGAATTAGAATTCTCGGTGACATTACTGAAGAAAAGGTACGGATATTGCAGGAAGTGGATCATATCTTTATTCAGGGGCTGCGAAATCACTCCCTTTATAACAAAGTATGGCAAGCGGGTGCGATGTTGTTACCAATTCAGTCAGTAGGCGTAATGGGTGACGAACGCACGTATGAACGTGTGGTAGCCCTGCGTGCTGTCGTGAGCGTTGATGGAATGACAGCAGACTGGTCTCACCTGCCCTATGAATTTTTGAGCGAGGTCTCTTCGGAGATAATTAATAAAGTAAAAGGAGTGAACAGGGTTGTTTATGATATCAGCTCTAAACCCCCGGCTACTATTGAGTGGGAATAGGTTGACGCATTGTTTGAGTTGAAAAATAATTGGAAAAGAAAATTTACATTGTACTGTTGATTTTTGTTCCGTGGCTTTTACCGGCACAGGATTTAAAAAATCAATACAAGAAGGCCAGAGAGCTTTTTGCAAAAGGAGACTACGCAAAATCAATGGACGCTTTCAAGCCGTTGGTAGTGTACGATGCAAAGAACCCATCTCCGGAATATGCTTCTTATTATTATGCACTTAGTGCGTATCGAATGGGATTTTTTTCTGTGGCTAAGGACATGTTTCTTCAGATGAGGAAATTGTATCCTGCCTGGGATCAGATGAGCGAGGTCAATTATTTTTTAGGAAAGATTTATTTTGATCAACGGGAGTACTTTCAGGCTCTGCTTATTCTTAAGGATATTCAGCAGGAGTTCTTTTTTGCAGACGTAACAGCTATGAAAAGAAACTACCTTCCTCAGGTAGGTGATGTTGAAACACTCAGGATGCTGTATGAAGAATACCCGGAAGATAAGGAAGTTGCCCATGCGTTAGCCGGAGCGATAGCTCGTCAACCTTATCTGGAGCAGGATGTGAATTTAATGGATGTCATTTGCGGCAAGTTTGGGTTTTTACGGGAAGAGTTTGCTTCCGCTGAGGCTCCGGCTTCAAAAATGAAAGATCGATATACTGTTTCGTTGTTGTTTCCTTTCTTGTCTTCAACACTTGATCCATCTCCGGTCAAAAAGAAAAATCAATTTGTATTGGATCTTTATGAAGGGATAAAATTGGCAAAAGATACCCTGGCGGGGCAGGGAATACATGTCGATGTTCTTGCCTATGATACAGAGCGAAATTCTGAAACACTTAAGAAACTGCTTGAGAGTGATGAGCTGAAAGCAACGGATTTGTTAGTTGGGCCGCTATTTCAGGAGGAGGTAAAGCCTGTTCAGGAATTTTCAATGAACAATAAAATTAATGTGATCAATCCTGTATCTAACAATTCTGATTTCCTGGGCCAGAATTCATTTGCATTACTTAGTCAGCCGTGCCATGAAACAATAGGAACTAAATCCGCAGCGTGGGTTGCAGAGAAGGTTAGAAAAAAGACTTGCATGGTCTACTACGGTGAGACAGTCAAGGATTCAGTTATGGCTTTTAGCTTTATTAAGCAGGCCATCGCGCTAGGTGTACAAGTTGTTTATACAGAAGAGATTCATAAAGAAACGATGGGAAAGATTATCTCCACGTTGGCTTCCCCAACGGAATTTGACGAATTCAAAAATCCCATTCAATTCAAACTAAAGGTAGATAGCATTGGAAGTATCTTTGTAGCTTCTGATAATCCGTTGATTTATTCGAAAGTAATCAGCAGTGTAGAAACACGAGGAGATTCCATTAGGATTATCGGTAACGAGAGTTGGTTGAAAGACACTTCAATTGACTTAGGTATTTACGAGCGCCTTGGTATTTGCCTTGCAGCACCAACTTTTTCTTCCTCTTTAAATCCGAATTTTATTGAATTTCGAAGGAGGTACATATTGAAACATGGATCGTTTCCATCTACGTATGACAACTATGCTAAGATAGGATTTGAATTCATGATTTTTGTTGGTAAAGCCCTTCATCAGTACGGAGTCTATTTTCAACAAGGTCTTTCTAATGCAGGTAGTATACCGGGCTTCCTTTCTGAAGGGTATAATTACACCAATTCCAGGGATAACCAGTTGGTCCCCTTTGTTCAATTTGTGGATGGTCAATTGGCCGTAACTGACAAGCGCTAGGCTTTTCGGTGCTATTGCGACCCATAAAAGCCACTAATTTTCCGAAATACTTACATGATACTCCCGCGAAGACACCAAATACTTAATTTTCGGGGAGATTAGTGTTAACTTTAAAGTCTGGGGAAATAAATATGAAGGTTAAGATACTTGTGAGCTGCATTCTTGCAATTTTGATTCATGCTGCCTATGGTCAGGGTGATCGGAAGGATGACAACAATGCTGTCACTTTTGAAGAGTTGTATGATGAGCCCTATCTTGTAAATAAACTTTTTATCGGATTTCAACCATTGTATGGTGAAGTCTTTGCTACTAATGTTAATGCAGGCTTTGGTATTGAAGCTAGTTACTACCATAAAAATAAAATGGACTTCAAAGCTCATTTTCGCAAGACGTACAGTAGCAGTTTCTATGATTTTACCAGGGATTTAGCATCCCGAAACAATGCTCCTGGCATTACAACTAAACCTGAAGTTTTTAATTATTATGAGTTTGGAGGTACCTACCACATCAAAGATTTTGAGTCTACAGGAAAAACAAAAATGGTGCTTTACAAACGTTCCTATAAAGGAAATATGTGGGCCGCCAGAGTTCCGTTGCAAGCTGTAGTTCCGTGCAAAGTGCGAAAGATTTACGGAGCAAGGTTAGGCGCTGTGATTTGGAATAGCACAACGGATTTGTCTCGCGCGATGACAGAGCAAGGATTGACGAATTTAGATATCACAACATCTGAAGGAGTTGCGCTCCCTGTCAATTATATCGATGCAAATGGGCAGACAAGGGACTTTAATGTTTATGGAAACATTTATTCCACAGGATTGTATGTGGGGGGATCTATGAGTTGGATCAGAAACATAGCAGTAAGTTTTGATAAGTATGAAGAAGGCATTGATGATGGCATGCTCACGTTATTCTTTGACATTCAATACTCACCGGCTGTTAACCTGGATCCGATCATCTATCAAAACGAGGAATACTCTACGAAGGCGTTGAAGACTCGTTCACTTGGCTTTAGAGCTGGCATTGATGGTAAATTCAACCGACAATTAGGCTGGGCTTATGGAGGAGAGTTTGGCTATAGACCAAGCCTGGAGGGGCGTTCCTTCTTTGCGATGCTAAAGATCTCTTTCCCTCTTTTTGGCACCAACCTAAATTACAAGGTTGAGACTTTTGCTAAGTAAATTGAAAGTAGATTAATTGATTTGGCTGGGGTTCTTTGGAACCCTTTTTTATATCTTCGATTTTATGGAAGCGACTGATATTCTGATTGTCAATATTAAAGGTCTTGCACAGGTAAGAGCAGTAACTCCCGGTTTTTTAGCTGGAACTGCAATGGCAGAGCTGCCAGTTATATCAAATGCCTATTTGATGATTCATAAGGGAGTGATTCAGGATTATGGACCGATGAATGACCTGCCCCAGCATATTCTTGCCACCAAAACTATTGATGCCCGCGGCCGTTTTGTTCTTCCCAGCTTTGTAGATTCTCATACGCATCTTGTATTTGCAGCGAGCAGGGAGGAGGAGTTTGTGATGAAGATTAAAGGTGCAACCTATGCAGATATTGCTGCCAAAGGCGGTGGCATTTTAAATTCTGCGAGAAGATTACAGGATACATCAGAAGATGAACTGTTTGCGCACTCCATTAACAGAGCGTACGAAATTATTGACGGAGGTACCGGGGCGGTGGAAATAAAAAGCGGATATGGCCTTACCGTTAAAGATGAACTTAAAATGCTTCGGGTGGCAAGGCGCATTGGTCGTGAGACCCCGCTGACGGTAAAGACTACTTTTTTAGGTGCCCATGCTGTTCCCAAAGAGTATTCAAAGCAAGAGTATCTTGAATTGATTCTTGAGAAGATGATTCCTGCTGTCGCAGAAGAGAAGTTGGCAGACTATATCGATGTTTTTTGTGAACAAGGTTTTTTTTCTCCGGAGGAAACAGAGCAGGTGGTGGAACGAGGTAAGGAGTTTGGCATGATACCACGAATTCATGCTAATCAACTTCATCGCTCAGGTGGAGTTCAGGTGGGAGTAAAGACAAGGGCAATAAGCGTGGATCATCTTGAAAATATAGGCCAGGAAGAGATTGACATATTAAAGGGAACAGCAACAATGCCTACTGCTTTGCCTGGCGCAGCCTTCTTCTTGAATCTTACGTTTCCTCCTGCTCGTCAAATCATAAGTGAGGGGCTTCCGCTGGCCATAGCCTCGGATTATAACCCGGGAAGTGCTCCTTCTGGCAACATGTCTTTGATGGTCGCATTAGCATGCATAAAAATGAAAATGACTCCTGAAGAGGCGATCAATGCAGCCACGATTAATACAGCTTATGCATTAGGCTTATTAGACACCCATGGGAGTATAACTAAAGGTAAAGTCGCTAATGTCTTTATCACACAACCAATTCCTTCAATTGCCTTTATCCCTTATAGCTTCGGAACAAATTTGGTAGACACAACTATTTTGAACGGTAAGGTTGTCAGGGGTTAACCCTTGATTACTTGTACTGAAAACGTAATTTTTGATTTGAGGCTTGACGCAACCGAACAATATTTTTCCAGCGTAAGTTGCGCTGCCTTATGTAGTTCATCTTCGTTTACATCCGGAGAGGTAATGATATACTTACAATGGATATCAGTAAAGTATTTTGGTGTTTCAGTCTTACGATGACCATCTGTTTCAATCACAAATTCATTTATTGTTTTCTTCCTTTTCTTTAACATAATCGCGATGTCGACACCAGCGCATCCTGCCAAAGCCGAAAGCAGCAGTTCGGTTGGGGACTGACCTTTCCGCTCTTCTATTTTTCGCATGTCAATCAGCACCTTGTTCCCGTTTTCGTTGGTTCCTTCATAGACCTCGTCAGACACCATTCTTGTGATATTTTTCATTTGTGGTAGAGTTTATTCAACTTGAAATTAACTATTTTGCCCCATGCAATTGGAACAAACTCTAAAATCTTTACTTCGTGATGTTATTGATTTTCCCAAACCGGGCATCATTTTCAGAGACATCACTCCTTTATTGGCAAATCCTCCTGTGCGCAGGCAAGTAGTGCAGGCTATTGCAGCGCATTTTAACGAGAAGCGGATTGATGTGGTAGCAGCAGTAGAGGCACGAGGTTTTATTTTCGGGATGCTTATCGCACAGGAATTGAATATCCCCTTCGTCCCCATTCGCAAGTCGGGTAAGCTTCCCTATAAAAAAATTCATGAGGATTATGCCCTTGAGTATGGTGCCGCCTCTATTGAAATGCACGAAGATGCCCTGAAACCAGGTGCCAGGGTTTTAATTCATGACGACTTGCTTGCCACAGGTGGCACAGCAGCGGCAGCCGGTAATATGATTCAAAGATTGGGTGGAGACGTGGCTGGCTTTTCATTCATTATCAATCTTGCTTTTCTGCCTGGCGAAAATGGACTGACAAATCGATTTGGGCAAAAGCCTCATTACCTGGTTAGCTATTCATAATGTAACTTTCTTCTCACTTTTGTGTTAAATAGGAGTGCCTGATTTGATAAAAATACCAATGTTTCCACTTTCCATCTTTCCCTTGCCGGGAGAGCTGGTTCCTTTACACATCTTTGAGCCTCGCTATCGGCAATTGTTGGAGGATGCAGAAACAAAGGACATGGCCTTCGGTATATTTTTTAATCACACATCCAACACTGAGAAATTGGGCTCATTGGTGAAATTGGAGAGCGTAATCAAACGTTATCCGGGTGGAGAATCGGACATTATTGTTCGTTGCCTCGATCTTTTTACAATGGGAACTCTTTTCCGCACCCATAAGGACAAACTCTATCCTGGAGGCGAAGTTTCCTTCTGGGATGTGGATCAGAATCAAATGGTCAGTAAGAAACTGGTGCATACGTATACGGAGTACCTTGGGTTGCTCAAAATTACCAATCCAGCAAAAGAATATTCTCCATTTCAAATTGCAAATGAACTAAGCCTTGATTTTGAAGATCGTTTGAAATTTGTTCACCTTGATAGCGATAAAAAAGAATTTTTTTTGCAGACCCGCTTGAAATTCCAAACACATCTCCTCATTGAGGCAGATAAAGCAAAGGATGTTTTTCATTTGAATTAAAATGCCAACGGTTCAATTCGATTTTTCGGCAATTCGCGTGCTGTTAACAGCAGCTTAACAAGTTCTTTGTAACCTTTCCTATTGAGCTGCCGTCTTACAGGCAAAAAACAATACGATGAAAAAAAATTTGTTAGTGGTAGCGGGTGTGCTTGTTAGCACAGTGATGTTCGCAGGCGGGATCAAAGATCCTTCAGTTTCAGAAGTTAAGCTGTTAAGTAGAGAAGGTTCAAACACATATGAGTTGATTTACAAGCCGGCCATTGCCACAAAGGTTAGTGTGGCTATCTATGATGCTGGCAATCAGCTTGTGTTCTCAGAAACGCTGAGAAAGACGGAGGGATTCGCAAGACCCTATAATTTTTCGGGATTACGCGAGGGTGTTTATACCATTCATGTTAAAGACATCACAGGAGAGCAAGTAGAGAAGGTAAATTATCGCGGTGGCAAACTGGAGCGACTGGTTAATGTATTGCAATTAAGTGATACGGATAAGTATTTGCTCACTTTTGCAGGGAAAGGCGAAGAACGATTTTCTTTGAAGATATATGATGCCGCAGGCAAGCTAATTCACGATGAGACGAATGTGATTTATGATTCATTCGGTCAGGTATATGATTTAAGCAAGGTGAGCGGCTCGGTTACGTTTGAAGTCGCAGACAAAACAGGAACTGTTAAAACTGTTTCTTTCTAACAGAGAAGTTCATTTAATATTTAATAGAAGGCATTGCATTAGCGATGCCTTTTTTTGTTCGTCACTCAGTGCAATCGTTGTAGAAAATATTGCCTTACTTTTTTTCGAATGAACATGTCAATCACCGTGAAGTTGCCATAAATGTCATCGTAACTGGTCTCTGTTTTTTTGCAAACGATTTTCTAAATGAAAAAAGCGGTTTCCTTACAGCAGACCTCCGTCAGTTAAATATCACCGTATACTTGCACTGAAACAAAATGATAAAAATTATGAAAACGAAGATTGTAGTGTTGAGTGTTTTGGTAACGATGTTTGTATCGGTATTGGCTATGGCCAATGAGCCTGGGAATCCTAAAGTTGTAGTGGTAAGCCAAAAGTCGGGCATCTTCAAAGTAATTTATGAAGGTGAGAAGGTTGGTAAAGTGACGATGAAGATATTTTCGACTAATGGAAGAGAAGTTTTTTCAGAAGTACTTAGAGGTATGAACGGTTTTATGCGTCCTGTGAATTTTCAAGGCATGGAGCCAGGAGAATATACGATTGAAATCACCGATGCGAATGGTAAGCAGATTCAAAAAATAGACTACCGAAATGAAACATCTGTAAAGAGCGTTCACGTGACAAAGATTGCAAAAGAAGGGAAATACCTGTTGGCAATTGCTGCAAAAAACGATACAGAGAAAATCAACGTGAGGATATTTGACGGCTCCAGCAACCTTGTTCATGATGAAAGCATTACGATCAACGGAAATTTTGGATTGGTGTATAACCTTAAGCAAGTGGCAGGAACACCTACTTTTGAAATTACTGACAAAACAGGAAATACAGAAGTAATTAAATAAACTAGTTCTTCTTGTAAAAAAAGAGTCGCTTCACTGGAGCGACTCTTTTTTTTAACTTCTCAACGCCTTACATATTCCTCCGATATTGTCCGCCCACTTCAAACAAGGCTTTGGTAATCTGGCCAAGAGAACAAACTTTACAGGCTTCCATCAGCTCAGCAAAGATATTTTTGTTTTTGACGGCCGCATCCTGCACGTGTTCCAGGCTTTCTTGTGCTTTTTTGCCTTGGAATTCATGAAGCCTTTTTAACATGGTGATCTGATATTCCTTTTCTTCCGTAGTAGCCCGTATCACTTCCTGTGGCAGAATGGTAGGAGACCCCTTCGAACTTAAGAAGGTATTCACACCAATAATGGGATATTCACCGGTGTGTTTTAGGGTTTCGTAGTACAAACTTTCTTCCTGAATTTTTCCACGCTGGTACATCGTCTCCATTGCACCCAATACACCACCGCGTTCCGTAATGCGGTCAAATTCTACCAGCACAGCTTCTTCAACAAGGTCAGTTAATTCTTCAATGATGAATGAACCTTGTATCGGGTTTTCATTTTTGGCAAGGCCCAATTCTTTATTGATTATAAGCTGAATGGCCATGGCCCTTCTCACCGATTCTTCCGTTGGCGTTGTAATGGCCTCATCATAAGCATTGGTGTGCAACGAATTACAATTGTCGTAAATGGCATACAGTGCTTGCAACGTGGTACGGATATCATTGAAGTCAATCTCCTGCGCATGTAGTGATCTACCCGAAGTCTGGATGTGATACTTTAGCATCTGACTTCTAGAATTGGCTCCGTATTTATTCTTCATCGCCTTTGCCCAAATTCTTCGTGCCACGCGACCTATTACTGCATATTCCGGGTCAATACCATTGCTGAAGAAGAACGACAGGTTGGGGGCGAACTCGTTGATGTCCATCCCGCGACTTAAATAGTATTCCACGAATGTGAAGCCATTGGAGAGCGTAAAGGCCAACTGACTAATCGGATTGGCCCCGGCTTCTGCAATATGATAACCAGATATAGAAACTGAATAAAAGTTTCGAATGCTTTTGTCGATAAAGTACTGCTGCACATCGCCCATCATGCGCAACGCAAATTCTGTGGAGAAGATGCATGTGTTTTGTGCCTGATCTTCTTTTAGGATGTCGGCTTGAACCGTGCCGCGCACCTGCGCCAGTGTTTCTGTCTTTATCTTTTCATATAGGTCCTTAGGAAGAACCTGATCGCCTGTAACACCTAGCAACATCAGGCCTAGTCCATCATTTCCTTTGGGCAGGGGACCCTGGTAAACCGGTCGCGAAGCCGAAGAAGGATAAATCTTTTCAATTTGTTTTTTGACATCGGCCTCCAGTCCATTCTTCTTAATGTACAATTCACATTGCTGATCGATAGCAGCATTCATGAAATAGCCCAGTAGCATGGGAGCGGGGCCGTTAATCGTCATGGAGACAGACGTTTTTGGGTCGCACAGGTTGAAGCCGCTGTATAATTTCTTCGCGTCATCAAGGCAACAAATACTCACGCCCGAGTTGCCGATCTTTCCATAAATATCAGGTCGATAATCAGGATCATTGCCATAAAGAGTTACTGAATCAAATGCTGTGGACAATCGCTTGGCCGGCATAGCCAGACTCACATAATGAAATCTTCTGTTGGTACGTTCTGGCCCACCTTCGCCTGCAAACATGCGGGTTGGGTCTTCGCCTTCGCGCTTGAAAGGATAGATGCCAGCGGTAAACGGAAATTCACCGGGCACGTTCTCCTGCAAATTCCATTTCAACAGATCGCCCCAGGCTTCATATTTTGGCAACGCAATTTTTGGAATCTGGAGGTGTGACAATGATTCAGTGTGAGTTTGTATGCCAATCTCCTTGTCCCGAACTTTGAATTTGAATACCGGCCCTTTGTATTGCGCGGCTTTCTTTGGCCACTCTTCGATGAGTTTCAGGTTTTTAGGATCGAGGTTTAGTTTGACTTTTGCGACTTCGCCTGACAATTCTTTCTCAAGCGAAGAACCCGTTGCCTTTACATGTTCAATCGTTTTATTAATCGCGTAGAGCTTCTGGGCAATTTCTGCCTGCTCCTTCACCCATACATCATATTTTCTGTTGTTCTCTGATATCTCACTGAGGTAACGTGTTCTATGCGGAGGAATGACAAATATTTTCTCCGACATCTCACGGGTAATCTGGAAATTCGATTTTAGGTTCGCGTTTGTCTTCTCTACAATCTTATTCATCACCTGCACGTAAAGCTGATTCGTGCCAGGGTCGTTGAATTGCGAAGCGATCGTACCAAACACCGGCATGTCTTCCGGCTTCTTATCCCACAGTTGATGATTGCGCTGATATTGTTTCTTTACATCGCGCAACGCATCAAGCGCGCCACGCTTGTCAAATTTGTTGAGGGCAATCACATCAGCAAAATCGAGCATATCAATTTTTTCCAATTGTGTACCCGCACCATACTCCGGTGTCATCACGTAAAGCGATACATCGCTGTGATCCAGAATTTCCGTATCACTTTGCCCGATGCCAGATGTTTCTATAATAATCAAATCATAACCTGCTGCCTTTAACACTTGTATTGCTTCCTTCACATAGGCCGACAAAGCGAGATTGCTTTGGCGTGTAGCCAACGAACGCATAAACACACGTGAGTTGTTGATCGCATTCATCCGAATTCGATCGCCCAGCAAGGCACCACCCGTTTTACGTTTGGATGGATCAACGGAAACCAATCCGATGGTCTTATCTTTAAAGTCGATCAAAAACCTTCTTACAAATTCATCTACCATGGACGATTTGCCCGCACCCCCTGTTCCGGTAATACCCAACACAGGTGCTTTCGATAATGCGGCTTTATTATTAACCTCTTCGAACAACTTTTTGTGATCGTCAAAGTAATTCTCAGCTCCTGAAATATATTGAGCAATGCGAACGTGATTGTCGATGGTCAATGGACCATGGTCTATCGACTTTCCCGTTGCATAATCACTTTTCTCCACCAGGTCATTGATCATTCCCTGCAAACCCATGCTGCGGCCGTCATCAGGTGAGTAGATGCGCGTGATGCCGTAGGCCATCAATTCTTTTATTTCTTGGGGCAAGATCACACCACCACCACCGCCAAAAATTTTTATGTGGCCCGCGCCTTTTTCCTGCAACAGGTCATACATGTATTTAAAGTACTCCGTATGGCCACCCTGATAGCTGGTGAGCGCGATGGACTGTGCATCTTCCTGAATGGCCGTGTTCACCACTTCCTCTACACTGCGATCGTGCCCTAAGTGAATGACTTCCACGCCCGTTGCCTGGATGATCCTACGCATGATGTTGATGGCCGCATCGTGCCCATCGAAAAGGCTGGCAGCCGTTACAATCCGAACTTTGTTTTTTGGTTTATAAGGCGCTGGCGCCTGATGCCCGGCCATTGAAGTTGACTTCGGTGTGGTTTTTTCTGTACTGATCGCTTCCATACGCATCGATAGAAATTAAAGTGTTCAAAAATACGGAACCGATCAAGATTTAGCTAACGGGCGGTAGGGGTGAGGTAAAGGCGGCATGCCGAGGCGTCACCGGGCTGTCGGCAGTCGCCAACCCAACACACATTCCATGGAGTTTATCCGCCCTCAAGCGGGAGGCTCCAACAATGCCTCTATCCCTTGCTGTGTGTGGTCTAAATTTTTTTATCCTTGGTGACTAAAAGTGGAATATCTGTAATTGCATATATTCGTTAGTTGGTGGCAAACAATTGACTCCTCTACTATGATAAAACTAACGACATTGTTTTTACTGTTGACAGTTGCAACTTTTACAAATGGGCAGTCCAACAGTGATAAACTTGACACGACATCGATTGAGAGGGTATTTGAAACAGCCCCGGAACCGATTGGTGGAATGGAGAACTTCTTCAGATTTCTTAAATCAAATTTGGTTTATCCGAAAGACGCAAGAAAACAACGAAAGAAAGGAGAAGTGCTTGTTGAGTTTATTGTCTCGAGCGATGGAACGGTTAAACCAGAAAGCGCGCGAATTGCGCAGGGAGTATTTGAATCCATTGACAAAGAGGCATTGCGTGTTATTAAGCTAAGTCCAAAATGGAGGCCTGGAACCCGAAACGGTCGCCCGATAGAAATGAGAATGGTGATGCCAATCAACTTTAACTTTTGACCTACTTGTACAGCCGCGAACAAATTGCTTATGCACTTACGTTGACGGTAATTGCCATTGGACAATAAATGAGAACTACAACAATACTTTTGATCTGGATACTACTGAGTTGTAACACAGCTAGCGCGCGTTTGCAACGCGTGCTATTCCTATCTTAATATTTAAGTCCGCCCCCACGCAGCTTTTTGAAACTGGCGTTAAGTGCCAAAGGAAAATACAGGGTGGCACGCGTTATAAACGCGCGCCTACTAAGTTGTGAAGTGTAACGCCTACCCAACCTCCAGTTAGTGCGCATTTGCAACGCGTGCTATACCTCACTCCAATAGTTCAACTTCTAACAAACCTTTTTGGTTGGTATAATAATCCCTTGCACTGCTGTACCAATAGTATTCCGGTTCATCTACAAACTCAGCCACAACAGGGTTCATGTGAACATAATCTAACTTTTGCTGTAGAAATTCATTTGAAAAGATTAATTCAGGATGATTGCCATCCTGCCAGACTTTGTAATTCTTAACTCTTTTCAATCCATCCGACACATCAGAAAACATTTCAAGCATCCATTCCATCCTGCTTTCGTGTATCCGACTGATCATACTGACAATCTCCTTTGCAGTAAATTTTTTGAAGTCGCGCATTATATCTGGTAATGGAATTTTTGAAGTACGTACAATCATATGCAAATGACTTGGCATTAAACACCAGGCATTGATGATTAACCCTTTTTCCTTTTGGCAATGCTTCAAGGAATTTACAATCACATGTTTTAACTCTGGTCTAGTGAAGGCATCAACCCATCCTACCGAGGACATGGTTATGAAGTAAGTTCCCTCAGGATCAGTGAACTTGTATTTCTCGGACATAGAGCTAAGGTACTGAAAGGCGGATTATCGGGAAAGTGGGGGTTGCACGCGTTGCAAACGCACACTAACTTGTGACAATGAATAAAAAAACGACTATCCAATGACACGAGGACAAAAAATAATTGAAAAAATAAAAAGAACGACAGACTTTGAGCATGAAAAAACCTTAGCCCTCTTTAAAAGTATCGGTAGCATTAAAGAACAAGGGTTTGCGACAAAGGAACAAGGATTAAAAATTTTAAAATGGAAATCATCTAGGCCTTTAAGGTACTATGAATTAAATTCTGACAATGACTTTGAAGAAATTTCCAAGATAGCGTTTGACTCAAAGAACGAACGTGTCAGAATTCATATGCTGACAGCATTAAATGGAGTAAATTATCCAGCAGCTTCAGCCATATTAATGTTCTACGACCCTGCCCAATATCCAGTTATTGATATTAGAGTTTGGAGGCAACTTTATAAAGTAGGTCTTGTTGACACCAATGCTCGTGGACAAGGTTTTAGATTGAATGAATGGGTAAAATATTTGCAGGTAATCCGAGAACTTGGGAATAAAATGAATTTAACAGCCCGACAAGTTGAGAAAAGGCTATTTGACATAGATAAAGAAGAACAAGTTGGGACTTTGTACAAGTCTAACTTTGTCAGCCCCCATGAATAGCATTCCAACAACCCCCAAGTGCTGAAAATATTCGCTTGTTTATTCCGTACCCTTTCTCTAGCTTAATTTTTATAAACCCCTCTAACCATGTTTGAATTTGATACCCCACAGCAATCCCGGAGAAAATTTTTAGGCTCGTTAGCAGCTTTGGCCGTTCTTCCTGCTTTTGAGCAACGCGAGGCAGACACGATACTATATAACGGGAACATCGTCACCATGGGCAAAAGTCCACTGGCACAGGCGATTGCCATCATTGATGGGAAGTTCTTTGCTGTTGGAGACAACAAGGAGATTCTGTCCCTTGCTACAGGTAAAACCAAAAAAATTGACCTTGGCGGGAAGACGGTAGTGCCCGGCTTTATCGATGCGCATTCTCATCCGGGCAGTTCGGGCTTGGCCCACCTTCGTGAAGTAGACTGTGATTTGCGTTCCATCAAAGAGATCACTGATGCCATCCATAAAAGAGCTGGCGAAACTCCAAAAGGAAATTGGGTGCTGGGTTTTAAATATGATGACACAAAGACGCGTGATGGAAGATTGATAAATCTGAAAGACCTCGATCTTGCTGCACCGGATCATCCTGTGCGAATATCCCATCGTGGCGGGCATACGATGTATGTGAATTCACTCGCCATGAAGATGGTCAATGTTAATGATTCTACACCTGATCCCGAAGGAGGCCTCTTTGATCGTGATGCTTCCACAAAAAAACTCAACGGAAGGGTAAAAGAAAGCGCGTGCGATTCATTCGAAAAAGTAATTCCTTCAGCCTACACACGTGATGATTTGCGTGAAGGAGTAAAGTTGATATCCAAAATGATGTCAAAGACGGGCGTCACTTCGGTACACGATGCCTATGGTTCACCGGAATATTTGCGGGCCTACCAGGATGCACATGAAAATGGTGACTTGGCGCTGCGCGTTTACTGCCTTATAGGCTACACACATATTGATAAGATGATTCAGGCGGGTGTGCGGACAGGAATGGGTAACGAGTGGGTGCGCATTGGTGCTATGAAGATGACCTGTGATGGCTCCATTTCGGAAAGAACAGCGCGACTTTCTCAGCCCTATATCGGCCGCCCAAACGATTATGGAATTCTTGTCAATACCGAAGAACAGTTATACAGTTATGCAAAAAGAGCGCACGATGCCGACTGGCAAATAGGTATTCATGCTAACGGTGATGTTGGCATTGACACCACGCTGCGTGTTTACGAACGATTGCAAAAAGAAAAACCCAGGCGCGATCCGCGTTTTCGAATTGAACATTGCACGATGATTAATGATTCGATTGTTCAACGAATGAAGACGTTGGGAGTGATACCAACACCGTTCTCAACCTATGTCTATTATCATGGAGAGAAAATGGGAGAATACGGCCCTGAGCGTTTGAAAAATATGTTTGCCCTCCGCAGCTTTTTGAATGCCGGAATCCGGGCTACACAGGCTTCCGACTATCCCCCTGGCCCATTTGAGCCGATGATGGCATTGCAATCAAGCGTAACGCGCACTGATTTGAAAGGAACAGTTTGGGGTGCTAATCAAAAAGTATCTGTTGATGAGGCCATTCGGATCGGAACTATGCATGGAGCTTATGCATCCTACGAGGAAAACACTAAAGGTTCTATTGAATCCGGTAAACATGCGGACTTAGTTGTGTTAGGAAGAGATCCATACAAGGAAGACCCTTCTACACTGGTCACCATCCCAATTGAAAGGACGATGGCAGGTGGAAAGTGGGTTTATGAGTCTTAACCTGTTCGCGAGTGTGCGAGTCTGAAAGCGGGCGGGACTAAGCGATCCTCAAAATTTATTGGATTGCCAGCCCGGTTCCGGACGGGCTTCGCTCCAATACACAACCCCGCAGATGCTCGCCTCGTTATTTTGGTGAGCCTTATAGACAGTTTGCGTCTGCAATTTTTAGTGCTTCCGAAATCATGGCCATACCTTCATCAATTTGCTCTTCGGTAACGGTGAGGGGTGGGGCAATGAAAATGTAATTCCATCGTACAAATGTGTACATGCCTAACTCTTTTAGTTTGGCACCTACCTGATTCATTACCTTCATGGCCGAAGCGGGTGCATTGTAAGGCGCCATGGGTTCTTTTGTCTTACGATTCTTCACCACTTCAATGCAACCTAATAAACCTGTATTTCGAAAATCACCAATGCTTGGATGTAGGTTCTTTAAATTTTCTACACATTTATTTACATAAGCCCCCATCCTGGCCGCATTTTCAATAAGGTTATCGGTCTCATAAATTTTAATTACTTCCAGCGCTGCAGCGCAGGCCGTGGCATGGGCGCTGTAGGTTAATCCGATCATCAATGGATCGTTATCGTATTTTGCAGCAATTGCATCCGTTACCATCAAACAGCCAAAGGGTAAATAGCCAGACGTAATTCCCTTTGCCATACACACCATGTCCGGCACCACGCCATGATTTTCAAATCCAAACCATTTGCCTGTGCGGCCAAAGCCACTCATCACTTCGTCAGCAATTAATAGGATTCCATGCCGACCACATATTTCGCGGAGCCTCTTCCAATAATTTTTGGGATACTTAATGCAACCAGAAGAACCACTTTCGCCTTCCATAAGAATAGCGGCTATGTTTTGCGGCCCTTCAAAGTCTATAACACGTTCAATATGAGAGATACATTCCAGTTTGCACGAGTGAGGCTCCTGACTCCATGGGCATCGATAACAGAAAGCGTCTTCAACATGAACCACATTGGGTACCTGTTGTGAATCGGCCGGTAACTTGCGAGGATCACCTCCCGCAGTCATGGCACCGTATGTGGCGCCATGGAAGGCGCGATAGCGTGTGATAATTTTGTGGCGACCGGTATATAGCCGTGCGAGCTTCATCGCATTTTCAATAGACGTTGCCCCGCACAAGGTAAAGAAGGCCTTATTTAAATTTCCCGGACAGATCTCTGCCAGTTTCTTGCCCAGTTCTCCTCGTACCTGCGTAGCACAGCTTGGCGTGACATAACTAACCAACTGCATTTGCTTCACTACGGCATCAGTAACACGTTGGTCACCATGACCGATGTTAACGTTCATCAGCCCGCTTGAAAAATCAAGGTACCGCTTTCCATCATAATCATATAAGTAGACACCTTCCGCATGATGCACGCAGATGGGATCGATTCCTTTTTGTTTGCTCCACGAAAAAAGCGTGTAGTCAAGATTGTTTCTAAGTACTTCTTCACGTTCTGAAGCGAGGGTTGCAGTTTCTTTTACCATGTGATGTGATTTTTAACTCATCCAATTTGTTTTCGACTCAGGATTCCATTTGATAGTCGTCTTTTTCAACTTCGTCCAGAATTCAATGGAGCTTTTTCCAGTGATATCACCTGAACCAAATTTTGATTCATTCCATCCTCCAAAAGAAAATGGTTCACGCGGAACGGGTACACCAATATTAACTCCAATCATTCCGGAACTTGCTTTCTCCATCACCTGCCTCGCGAGCCCGCCACTTTGCGTGAATACCGCGGCTGCATTACCGTATGGATTTTCATTTTCTATTTTCAGCGCTTCGTCTAGTGTCTCGGTACGAATAATACTTATCACAGGCCCAAATATTTCTTCGCGCGCCACTGCCATCTCAGGCTTCACATAGTCAATAACTGTCGGGCCAACATAATAACCATTTTCTTTGCCTTGTATTTTCGTGCCGCGGCCATCCACAAGAATTTTGGCGCCTTGCTGTTCTGCTTCTGTGATGTAGCGTTCTATGCGTTCCTTGGCTTGCCTGGAAATCACGGAGCCAAGATTTTTTCCCGGAATAATTTTTCTTACTTCTTTGCAAACCTCCTCAACGATATGATCTGATTTACCAACTGCAACCATAGCAGAAGCTGCCATACATCGCTGCCCCGCGCATCCTGACATGCTTGCGGCTACGTTGCTACCAGTCATCTCTGCATGAGCATCAGGAAGCACGATAAGATGATTCTTAGCTCCGCCCAGTGCCAATGCTCTTTTGAAATGTGATGTAGCTCGGGCATAAACAAGTTTGGCCACCTTTGTTGAGCCTACAAATGAGACGGCATCAATACCCGGATGATCGCAAATGGCCTCTACCATTTCTTTATCTCCGTTGATGATTGAAAAAATGCCATCGGGAAGGCCAGCTTCCTTTAACAACAAAGCAATCTGCTGACAACTGATGGGTACTACTTCCGAGGGTTTCATGATCATAGCATTGCCCAGTGCAATAGCATTACAAAGAGTCCAGTGCGGAACCATACTTGGAAAATTGAAAGGAACAATGGATGCGACTACTCCTACGGGCCAATATTCAATCCTACACTCAACGCCTTTACTGACTTCCAGCGATTCGCCCGTTATTAATTGAGGAAGCGAACAGGCGAACTCGGTAAGTTCAATTGCCTTATCAACCTCAGCGGTGGCCTCACTCAATGTTTTTCCGTTTTCCGCTACAATAAGTTCAGAAAGTTCATTCCTGTTCTTTTCAAGCAATTGCTTGTATCGATAAAATACCTGCACACGTTCCTTAATAGGAACTTTTTCCCACTGCTTTTGAGCTTCTCTCGCAGTTTGAACAGCCTGGTCAAGATCTTTGCCAGTAGACAATCGCATGTTGGCGATGATACTTCCATCCAAAGGCGACTCTACTTCCATGGTTCGATCAGAGGAGGCTGTTACAAAGCGACCGTTGATAAAATTCTGTACTTCAGGATATTTCATACGTTCAATTTACAAAATAATGTTTGCCGTCAACTTGAAATCTTTCCCTTAACAAGCAATCGCATCAGATAATATAGCGGCCAACCGGACATCACCATAATAAAGCCTGTCATCGCTGTAGAAGGATTGTTTATAAGCACGCTGACATTTACACCCATGTAGACGATGATGAAGAGAATCGGTAGCACCGGATATCCAAACATCTTGTAAATGTTTGGCGGTTCGCCATTTTTTCTCGCACGATAACGAAGAACAAAAACAGAGCCTACAGCAAGCGACATCCCAATGCTGTCAAAAAACATTACGTAGTCGAGAATTTTTTGAACAGATGAAAGGAGGAAAAGCGTGATGATGATAAAAGCGACATACAGCGTAAGAGCCCATTCCTGTACTTGTGTCTTTTCATTTACTTTTTTTAATATCGGAGGAAGTACTCCGTCTTCGGCCATTGCATAGTACACGCGGGGATTCGCCATAATAGAGGAGTTGACATACGCCAATACCGCGAAGAACATGATCACGGCTGTAATTTTAAAACCGACACTGCCAAAGATGAGTGAAACCATGTCGGCTGCCAACGCATTTGAAGTTTTGATTTGCTCAAACCCAAGTACATAATAATAAGAAAAGTTAACGAGCATGTACAGTGTAAAGGCAATGGCTATTCCAAAGAAGATACTTCGCGGAAGGTTCTTCTGCGGCTCTTTTATGTCACTTCCAAAATTGATCATCATGTGATAACCGCCACAGGTGAAAAATACAGGTACAAAACAAAGTAGAAAGGCTTTTCCTGAATCGCTCATGGAGAGTGAAGAGTAACTACTGAGAACAGGCGTTGGAGTATGCCCGACAAAGATCAACGATATTAACAACAGCATCATGCCGATCTTTATTGCCATGAGTACATTGAGCACACGGGAACTCATTTTTATTCCAATGAAGTTTACTCCAAACAAGAAAAGTACCGCTACAATGGTGGTGATTTTGACACCTAACTCACGATCCAGGTTGGGAAGAATAATTGGATTAATATAATCTGCACCGATAATAGCAACCAGCGCGGACGTGGCGGCATTGGAGATTACACTGATCCAGTTGACCATGAAGGCAATTACCGGATGATAGCAATGCGAAAATATTTTATAATAACCTCCTGCTGTCGGGTAGCGACTACCAATCTCTGCAAATGTCAATGCACCGCATAAGCTGATGATAGCGCCAAGGCCCCACGCCATAAAAAAAATGGTAGGAGTCTGTGCCTTGTTAGCCACTTCCACGGGGGTTCGAAAAATTCCCAAGCCAATGATAAGACTAACCACAACCATGGTCAGGTCAAATACGCCAAGTTTTGGTTTAATCGATGTCTCCATCAGGTTTTCGAGTGCTTTATAATTTTCTCTTAAAGTAAGTGACGTGGCGCTCTTATCCAACAGTAATGGTTTGACTGGCGAGGATTCGCTGGTGTAAAATCACCGATTATTTCTTGTAATAATCTCTATATTAAAGCCCGAAAATAGATTAGCAATCGTTCCTATGACATTACGGGTCACACTGCTCTTAGTATTATTTACGCTTCAATTTGGTTTTGCTCAAACTATTGTGAACATGCCGAATGTCAACGAACGACCTACGGCATCAGCGACAAGCCTGGCCAATGATCCGGTAATTGATGGAGAGGTGCTGACAGATGAGGTATGGAATAAATTAACGCCAATCGATCAATTGTGGCAAACCAAACCAAGCGCAGGATTCGCTGCTTCCGAAAAGACAGAGATAAGAATAGGATATACCAAAACAACATTCTATTTGGCGGTTGTTTGTTTTGATGCAGAGCCCGATAAGCTAGTTGTGTCTGATGCACGCAGAGATGCAACACTGGACAATACCGATAGTTTTTTATTTATCCTTGATACCTACCACGACCGACAGAACGGTTTCATGTTTGGAACAAACTCGATTGGTATTGAGTATGATGGACAAGTTGACAATGAGGGGCAAGGAAATTTTTCCAGCAATCGCCTTCAGAGCGGAGTCATTGGAGGATTTAATTTGAATTGGGATGCATCCTGGACGGTGAAGTCAAAGGTGGGCAAGTATGGATGGAGTGCCGAATTTGAGATACCCTTAAGGACACTTCGGTTTGCCTCTGGCAAAGATCAAACCTGGGGAGTCAATTTTCAGCGAAACATTCGTAAGACCAATGAAATTGATTATTGGGCCGCATTGCCCATTCAGTTTGATCTAAAAAGATTATCATTAGAAGGCACACTGACAGGATTGAACTTAGAAAGTCCCGGAAACCTTAAGCTGATTCCTTATGCGCTCGGTAGAATAGCTAAGGACTATACCACAGATCCTCGCGAAGCAAAATTGCAATCCGAGTTTGGCGCAGATATCAAATACAGTATTACTCCGGCCGTTACCCTTGATCTTACTTATAATACCGACTTCGCGCAAGTAGAGGTCGATCAGCAGCAGGTGAATCTTGATCGCTTTAACTTATTCTTTCCTGAGAAGCGACCTTTTTATTTAGAAAATGCAGGGCAATTTTCTGTCGGTAGCCCCAGTGAGGTTGATTTATTCTTTAGTCGCAGAATTGGCCTTGGACCTAAGGGAGAAATTATACCAACCATTGGCGGTGCCCGGTTATCAGGAAAGATTAAGAATACCAACATTGGTTTTTTGAACATCACTACCGATGACGTAGACGAGCTTCAACTTGATAAAAATAATTTTACACTTGGACGGATTAATCAACAGATCGGACAACGTTCTTCCATCGGAGCTTTGTTTATTAATAAGCTAAGCTTTGGTGATTCTAATCGAACAAATAAGACTTATGCTGTGGATGGAAAATGGGGGCTTGGCAAAAAGGCAACAATCTCCGGGTATTATGCAAAGACAGAAACTCCAGGCATTACCACCAGTGATCAGTCCTTTAAGCTTTTGGGAAGCTATGAATGGAATGGGCTAAGGGCTACGGCCGGATACACGCAAGTAGAAGCAGGCTTTAATCCTGAAGTAGGATTTTTATTAAGGACAGCTTACCATAAGCCTGAACTTTCTGTACTAAAGCAAGTGAGGATGAATGGCAAGTATGGATTGTTGGAGTTGCGCCCTCATGTCACCTATAGGAGTTATTTCAATTTCTCGGGATTTCAAGAAACCAGTTTTCTTCATGTAGATAATCACTGGGCCTGGGTAAAAGGCTTTGAAATACATACTGGAATTAATTTTACTACGGAGGGAGTCGTTACGCCTTTTGAAATATCCAAAGGCATCACCGTTCCTGCGGGCACCTATAATCATCAGGAGGCCCAAATTGTTTTCATGACTAATCCAAGTAAGCAAGTGTACATAAGTACGCGTTCAATTTTGGGAGGATCTTTTGGAGGAACACGATATCTGAATACAGGTACATTGGGTCTTCGTATCGGAGATAAGTTTAATTCTGAATACAGCTTGGCGGTCAATGATGTGCGCCTTCCTGAAGGTGACTTTACCGCAAGTATTTTGGCGGCCAGAATTTCGTATACATTCAGGCCGCGAATTAATCTCCAGAGTTTTATTCAATTCAACAGCGCGACCGATCTTTGGTCATTTAACATCCGGTTCAACTTACTTGAGCAGGCTAATACCGGCTTGTTTGTTGTCTTCAATGATATCTACACAAATGGAAATGTAAGTAATCGGAGTTTTACGGTAAAATACACCCACGTGTTTGACCTGCTCGGAATAAAAAAGCGAAATAGAGAGGGTTAATCTTAGTGACCTTCGATTTGCTTATAGCTACACTACCTGGATTTTTTCAATAGTCCATCAGATAACTTTAGTCCGAGCATGAGTGACACCCAACCCAGCAGGATGACATGCTCTGAATAGCTGCCACCTGCATTGGGAAAAGTTCCTTGTACCCGCGAGAGGTATGTCATAAAGAAAATAAGCCAGACATAGTAAAGGTAAATTAAAGTTAGGATTGAAAATTGCTTCGATGTGATTGTGGCGTTCGTAAATTGAATCTCTATCCACGGCATGGCAAAGATAAAGAGGTAGGCAAGAAAGCCACCAGTTAGCCGGATAGGAACCAAAGGTATGCCTGAGAGATATACATAAGTAAGAAGTTCTACCAAATGGATGCCATGTGCGATTGCAAATACCAGATAATACTTGTTTGATAAGATGGATTTGATTCTTATAAATTGATGATGCTGAAATAGAAAGATAATACTGAAAATGAAAAGAGATACTCTTCCTGAGAAGCGCGTCAAGGCTTGTATCGCCTCGAGACTTACTCCGTAGTTAATTACGGCTAACAGTGCTATTGCTACTTCAATTATTAACGTGGAAAGAAATGCGTTTCTAAAACTCATGAACGGGTGGCCTCCTTTAAGGTATGGACAAGAATATCGATCTCCTCTTCTGTATTGAAGTAATGAGGGGAAACCCGAAGTGCCCAATCCACTCCTTTCTTGTTGAAGTCGATCAGCCCATACTCTCTGTAACTGACAGACGTATTAATATTTCGCTTACGCAGCATATCCATAAATTCTTTCGGTTGCTGACCTGGTATTTTCAGCGTGATAATACTGCTAAGTTTTTCTCCTATGTCGAGTGTTTTAATATCAGGCAATAAATGGATTTCGCTTCTTATTTTCTTGCAGAGAATGGTATTTCTTTCCTCGATATTTTCAATACCGATGTTTAGTGCATATTCAACCGCAGCTTTGGCGCCAATCAACAATGCATATGGAAATTCCCAATCTTCGAATCGTTTAGCATCTCGTTGAGGGGTATATTCATTCTCTGCAGTCCAATTGGCCCCTCTCATGTCGATGAACAACGGCTCCATACCCTGTTTCAACACCTGATCGGAAATAAATAGAAAACCAGTTCCGCGGGGGCCCCTCAGAAATTTTCTAAACGTGGCACTCAGAAAATCACACTGTATCTTGTTCACATCAATGGGCAATTGTCCTACCGACTGGCAGGCGTCAACAAGATAGAGAATACTTCTTTCGCGACAGAGTTTTCCAACTTCTTCGATGGGTTGTACCAATCCTGAGTTAGTTGGCACATGGGTCAAGGAAACTAATTTGGGCCGATGGGCATCCATCAAGCGCTTCATATCATCCACATCTACACCACCTTCAGCAAGGCTTGCTGCGCGGATGATGCGGAGACCAAATCTTTTTTGTAATGATAAGAAGGCGATTTGATTTGATATGTAATCTTCATTTGCGATAAGAATAGCATCTCCTTTTTGAAATGAAATACACGAGAGCGCCCTTGCAAACGAGTTGGTTGCACTGGAAGTGAACGCAATATTCTCTGGTCGACAGTTTATCAACGCACCAAGAGCCTGATAAAACTTTTTTATTTCACCGACCTTGATATCCTCGGCTTCATAGCCGCCTGTAATCGCTTCAAAAGAAATATAATTTTGGATAGCATCGATTACGACCTTTGGCATAAGTGATGCCCCTGCATTGTTAAAGTGAATCTTTGATCCACATCCGGGAGTATCTGCCCTTACCTTGTTTAAATCGATCATTAGAAAGTCTTAGTACTCTGAAAAATAGTAAAAAAACACTTTATTCAGATAAGGATTATTTAACTTTCAGGGCCTGCTTAGCTAGTTTTATCATTATCATGGATACCCGCCAGTCTGTTTATAGAGTTGAAAAAGTAGAAACCGACTTTTCTATTACAGGTACTGGAAATAGTCAGCATTGGAAAAATAGCACGGCTCTTACTGATTTCTCTTTCCCCTGGGAGAATGGATATTTACCGCATCTATCATTTAAAGCGCTTCAAACTCCGGATTGGCTTTACTGTCTTTTTGAAGTTACCGATACGAAGGTGATTGTTTTTGTTGATAAGCATGACAAAAAGGAAGTTATGAATTCAGATAGGGTCGAGCTTTTCTTAAGATGCAACGAGAAAATGGCTCCCTATTATTGTTTGGAGTTAGATCCACTGGGAAGAATCCTCGATTACAAAGCAGAACATTACCGAACGTTTGATATGGATTGGTCATGGCCGGCTAATGGGCTAAAAGTAAAGGCGCATCAAACACAAAGTGGTTATTCTGTTGAAGTTGCTATCTGCAAGAAGTCATTGATAGAACTTGGTGTACTGCAAAACAACCGACTTGAAGCTGGACTTTTTCGTGGCAAGTGCATGAAGATTAATGAAGGAGTGGCCAATTTAAAGTGGATAAGTTGGATCAAGCCTGACTCACCATCTCCTGACTTCCATATCCCTTCTTCATTCGGTGTATTGATGTTGTAAAATTAAATGGACGCCAAACTTTTTAAAACTGATTTATGAAAACGACTTGTATTCTTATCGTCTTGGTTGCAGCTGTTCAGATGGGGTATACCCAACAAAGACAATCTACTTTAAAGGAGTACAATAAAATTTTTAAGACGTATGGTTTTTCTGATCCTGATCCAGTCGCTAAGGTGGGCATGATTTACCCTTATTATCGATTTGATGGTTATACCAATAATCCGGTGAATAAGGAATGGAAAGTGGTTGAGCTTGAAAATGATTTTATCAAAGTGATGATCCTTCCGGAAATCGGTGGAAAGATTTGGGGAGCATGGGAGAAATCTACAGGAAAACCTTTCCTCTATTACAACCAAGTGGTTAAGTTTAGAGACATTGCTATGCGTGGCGCGTGGACCAGCGGAGGTATTGAAGCTAACTATGGTATAATAGGTCATACTCCGAACTGCGCTACTCCGGTAGACTACCTGACAGAGAAAAAATCAGACGGAAGTGTGAGCTGTTATATTGGCACGCTTGATCTACTCACGCAAACTTATTGGACAATAGAAATCAATCTTCCCGCAGACAAAGGTTATTTTACCACTAGATCATTTTGGTACAATTCCAGCCCACTTGAGCAACCCTACTATACATGGATGAACACAGGAATCAAAGCGAAAGGAAACCTCGAATTCATTTATCCCGGAAACCGATACATTGGTCATAATGGAGAGTACGGTGATTGGAAGATCAATTCCTCGAATAAGAAAGATATCTCCTTCTATGAGAATAATAATTTTGGCAGCTACAAGTCCTATCACGTATTTGGTAAATACACCGATTTTTTTGGTGGCTATTGGCATGATGATGACTTTGGGATGGGACGTTATGCCGCACATGATGAGAAGGCGGGAAAAAAAATATGGATTTGGGGACTGTCACAACAAGGTATGATCTGGGACAAACTATTAACAGATACTGACGGACAGTACGTAGAAGTTCAGTCGGGAAGATTGTTTAATCAAACAGCAGACCTTAGCACCTTTACTCCCTTTAAGCATCGGGGTTTTGCACCTGCCACAACCGATACATGGACTGAGTACTGGTTTCCGGTTAAAGAAACAAAAGGATTTGTAAAGGCAAGTGAACTTGGCGCAATGAATGTAAGAGTCGAACGAGGGTATTTAAAAATTGATTTCTCTCCACTTCAGGATTTAAGCGAGGTGTTGTCAATTAGCGAGAGAGGAAAATCCATTTACTTAAAACAGATTAACCTTAACACGTTAAAAACATTTTCGGATTCAATTCAATTTTCGGGAGACGCAAATGGTTTAGTGGTAACCCTGGGGGATACCAAATTCATCTATAATTCGGATGCGTCAAGCGATGTTTTAAGCCGCCCGGTAGATGGACCCAAGAATTTTGATTGGAACTCCACGTATGGAATCTACCTGCAGGCGAAGGAAAATGTAAGGCAACGATATTATCCGCAGGCAGAGGAGAAATTGAAAACATGTTTGGCTAAAGATCCAAATTTCTTACCAGCCCTCGCGGACATGGCCATGCTGCAATTTCGAAATTCAGAGTATCAAAAATCACTTGAGTTTGCCTTGCACGCATTGCGAATTGATACCTATGATCCTTCTGCTAACTTTTATTATGGCTTGGCCAATGCGCAGCTTGGAAACATAACCGATGCGAAAGACGGATTTGATATTGCAGCTTCCTCCGTTGAATATCGTGGAGCTGCATACCTCGAGTTGAGTAAAATTTATTTTAAAGAGCAAAACTATTTGCGAGCTATGCACTATGCTAATAAGAGCCTGGAGGTGAATACCAGTAATATAGATGCGCATCAACTGCTAGCGTTAATCTATCGCATCACGAATAGGGAGAATGAATTTAAAAATTCGTTGGCAATTCTTAGACAACTCAATCCTTTAAATCACTTTGTCAGGTTTGAGGAATACCAGAGCAAAATGACACCAGATGCAAAGAACAAATTCACATTCTTCATTCGAAATGAAATGCCGCAGGAAACTTATCTGCAATTGGCCGATTGGTATTGGTCCTTGGGGCGCTTAAAAGAAAGCCTTGATATATTGAGCCTTTCACCCCCTCATCCTGAAGTTTATTATTGGATGGCCAGACTGAAGGACCAGTTAAAGGATAGCGATGCAGATGAATTTATCAAGAAGGCTAATTCAATTTCGCCACAGTTGGTATTTCCATTTAGAAGCCGATCGAAAGAAGTGCTTTCCTGGGTGATTGATAAATCACCGGATTGGAAGCCAAAGTATTATCTTGGCTTAATCTATTGGATAAGTGATGAAGAAAAAGCAAGGGAGCTGTTCAATAAGTGTGGCACTCCTGATTTTGCTCCGTTCCATGCGGCCAAGGCTGCTTTAATGAAGGAACATGGTATTGAGACTTTGCAATATGCCGGTAAGCTTGACCCTTCCTCGTGGCGGTATGGTAAATTGTCGATCAACCAATTCATAAGCAATAAGGATTACCCGAAGGCATTAGCGGTAGCAAAAGAGTACAATAAAAAATTTCCACAAGACTTTCGCCTTAGTATGCTACTGGCAAAAGCATTCTTGTTGAATAAACAATACGAAGCCTGCACGGATTTATTAGCGAAAACCTCAATTCTTCCCTACGAAGGTGCTACCGAAGGAAGACAACTTTATAGAGAAGCCTGGCTTATGCAGGCGGTGGAGCATATCAAGTCAAAAAATTATACAAATGCACTCAACGCAGTTAATACTTCGAAGCTGTGGCCGGAAAATTTGGGTGTGGGCAAGCCTTATGACGAGGACATCGATTCTCAACTTGAAAATTATATAGAGTCACTTTGCATGGAGAAGAGTAGACCGGAGAAGGCTATTCAAAAATTGAGTGAGATCGCCACGATAAAATCGAGTAGCAACAGTGTCAATGAATTGATAAGAGCTCTTTCGTTTGCCAAACTTGGTAAACACGAGGAAGGGAAGACGATACTCAAGGCCTGGGTAGAGAAGCAGCCTGAAAATAAACTTGCAGCGTGGGCAATGGATGTCTTTAGTAATAATTATCCAAAGACAGAGATAGAAGGCGATGAGAATTATCGGATTATGAGCGCTTTATTAATTAAGTAGACCGCGATGCGTCAGTTGACAATAGGGTAATTGAGGCAAACATACCATAAGACCAGAATCCATACCCAAAGAACAAAGACGTAAGCGATATTGCCAATATACTTCGGAGACTTCCATTTGATTAGATAGTGATACACCATACCAGCAAATAGAAACCCAAAAGACCACAACATACCTACCAGGATAATTGTCGGCCACGCTGCGTCTCCCTGAAGTGAGTCAATGTCCTTATTCAAGAAAGGAAACACCAGGTAGTAAAGCCCAAGGCCAAGCACCCCCATGCTGAGAAGTCCAAGCCCCAGGGTAACAATAAAGCCTATTATGGAGAAGCGGGCATTGGGGGAAAGTGTCTTCCACATGGGGTGGTGATGTCTATGGCTTCAGTAACAATTTGTTTTTAGATGCAGTTTCAATTTCCTTCCGGTTCATCAACATCTTTCTGAATTTTCCGGTTGCGTACATCTCCGCCTCATCCTGATAGAAAGGACTCATCACATTTCCTGATTGGCCAGTAGGAGAGACGGTTTCACTTTTTTCAATAGCACCAAAGTCCGTTATCTTCCTCAAGGCAGGGCCGCCACTTACATTGAAATAACCAGTCGTGTCAAGTTCGAAGTGAAGGTTATTGAGAACTTCGTTTCCTCCATCTACCTCAAAAGGGCCTACACTAAAAAATTTATCCAGGATGTTAACTGCGCCAAGAGGATGCTTGTGTTTCAGTGTGTGAATTTTTCCCCACACCCATTGATCGGGATTCTCTCCACATGTTTCCCTGAGCAACGCAAGAGTTCGGACAGCTGCTTTCTCAAAAATTGTTGCTCGTGTTTCTTTTACTTCCTTGGTGTTGACATCATCCCACCAGGGAGAGCTTTCGTTTTTAATAAATGAGTTCACGGAATTTTTTGGTGTTGATGTTGCGAGGATGGAATTAAGGGCATCGGCACCTAATTCATCTTTCATGCTGCTATAATAAATCTGCGAAAGCATGTTATAGTAAACAGAGGGGGCAGTGTCGGTACGTTTGTGATCTCCATTCCACCCTTCCAGCAAATTAACCAGTGGTGCAAACTCCGGTTTGTTAATCGTTTTCAGAACAGCGGCCATTTCTTTGGCTACTTCGGGTGTACTGTTGGAAACTACATCCAGATTGATCTGTTTCATTTCTTCGGGAGACCATTTTCTATCTTCTTTTAAATAACCATTGATGCGGCCAGCCCGTGCTTTTGGATAATAGTAGCCTGGAAAGTAGTTTCCATCGATGGTATCGGGCTGGTTATTGGCGGAGTACACATAACCCCAGGGTGGATTAACGGCATGAGGGTTTTTTGAAAAATCATGAAAGCCTAGATACTCATCATTGCCACTGGCACCATCTAAAAATAATTTTGATTGCACATGGCTGGGGCGAATGGGTAACTTGGCACAGGCCCACCACGCTATGTTACCGTCAGCGTCACCGTACATTACATTCAATCCCGGTGCTGAAAAATTCGATGCAGCTGTTTCTACTTCCGCAAATGACTTTGCATGATTAAGAAGATAAGCCGCCTGCAGGGCTTTGTTATCAAGCTGTGTAAGCATCCATGACAATGCAATCGGCTTATCAGCCGGAGTGTGTTCAATAATTCCGTTGATTAACGAGCCATGACGGGAAGACCTGACCTCAAAGTTTAGATCTGGTGCGCCCTTTATTTTTATCACCTCTGTACGCGTTGTAAGTTGCTCCCATTGCTCTTTGAATTTCACCTGATCTTTATTTTCAGGATTGAGAGTTTCTTCAAAAAAATCCGCATCGTCATTTTCAAACATCGTTAATCCCCAACCTGAGTATCGGGTATTTCCAAGCAATCCAAAAGGAATGCCGGCAATATGATGTCCGTAAAAACTATTTCCCGGAAATTCAAGATGCGCTTCGTACCACACTGCGGGCTGACCAAAGCCGATGTGCGTATCATTGGCGAGGATAGGAAATCCAGTGGTTGATTTTTCTGCAGAGACAACCCATCCATTGCTACCACTCCAGAGTGGAACAGGTATTTGATTGAGCGCTTCATGAATAGCTGAGATAAGTGAATCACCCGGAGCCTTTTTTACCGGCCCGCTAAAGCTTTTTAGTTTTTCTGCATCCGGGGGAGTTTCAACAGCAAAGTCGCGAAGGTAGTTATCACCAAGTTCTGTCTTTATTTTTTGTAAGACAGGATCAACACGCAATCCCTCGGCAAAGCCAAAAGACATAAACCCTACCGCGAGATAAATGTCTTTTGGTGTAAATTCTTGTTTCGGAATGCCGATGATGCTAAATTCAAGAGGAGTCTTTCCCGTGTTGATGAAGTGGTTAATTCCTTTTTGATACGCGAACGCTGCTTTCTGAAAAGCAGCGGTATCTGCACCGAGATTTAGCTGAGCTTGTTCTTCTGCAAATTTATTAATGCCAAGCGTGCGAAATAGTTTATCAACTTTTAACAGATCAGGCCCAAGAATTTCTGACAGTCGTCCTCCTGCCGCGCGCCTGAGCATCTCCATCTGAAATAGTCGATCTTGTGCATGAACATAGCCAAGGGCAAAATAGGCGTCCTCTTCATGTTGAGCGTAGATATGAGGTACACCATAATCATCGAAAAGTACTTCGACTTCTGAAGTAAGACCGGGCACTTTCTGCTCTCCTGAGTAAATGGGTTTGGTGGTTTGCAGAAAGATAAAAACCCCAGCAATAATGAGCACAAGGATAACAGCAATACCAACTAAAATGCGTTTAACTATTTTCATAAGACTTTGTGGTTGAGGTATCGGACAGCGTAAAGATGTCTTACACCTGTGGATTTACCGTAAGTTAAAAATTTCTACCTTTATTAAAACCTGTTTTTCTGTCATGAATAGAATATTATTAACCTCTGCCTTCGCACTAATCAGTTTAGTTGTCGTGGGTCAAAATAAGTATGGCCTGAAGGCCATCAGCTTCGCTGAATATCAAGAGGCGTTGAAGGCAAATCCACAGAAAGAACTAGTCGATCTGGAGAAGATCATTCCGGATATGGTGATGGATATTCGGTACGCAACGACTAATAATTTTATGAAGGAGAAAATCTATACCCTTTCAAAGGCGTACGCCAGAAAACCAGTGGCAGAGGCATTGAAAAGAGCCCAGGAAGAATTTAAGAAACTGGGATTTGGAATAATTATGTATGATGCTTATCGACCATATAAGGCAACGGTAAAATTTTATGAACTCTATCGCGATACCACATATGTTGCTTCCCCTTATCGCGGCTCACGCCACAACCGTGGCTGTGCATTAGATATGTCTATTGTGGATTTGAAGACGAAGAAAGAAGTAAAAATGCCCACGGAGTTTGACTCATTCAAGAAAGAAGCGTGGCCCTCAACGCCCATTGCCGACCCGGTCGCTCGAAAAAATCGGGAGCTCATCATTAAGGTGATGAAGAACAACGGCTTTAAAGTAAATTCTTCAGAATGGTGGCACTTTGATTTTGTCGGCTGGCAGAAGTATGAGGTGATGGATATTGATTTTGAAGAATTGGAAGTAAGACATTAGACGCAAGATATAAGCTAAGAATGAAGCCCGTAGTAAAACCTAATTATGACAATACAACAAGCCCAACAACAAGTTGATCAATGGATCAAAAAACATGGTGTGCGTTATTTTAATGAACTCACCAACACTGCCATTCTTACGGAAGAAGTAGGGGAGGTGGCACGGATTATGGCCAGGCGCTATGGAGAGCAGTCAGAAAAAGAATCGGATAAAGGAAAAGATCTTGGCGATGAAATGGCTGATGTATTATGGGTATTGATCTGCCTGGCGAACCAGACAGGTGTGGATCTTACGAAAGCATTTGAAAAAAATCTCGAGAAGAAGACCATGCGTGATAGCGACCGCCATCATCAAAATCCCAAGCTTAGATAAAGTGTTTTATCTCTCGTTCTTGACAACCTGACCACCAATCATCACAAACTTCACCCGTTGCAACTCGGTAATGTCTTTTAATGGATCACCGGCCACCGCTATCATATCAGCTAGCTTTCCAATTTCAAGCGTGCCGATCTCTTTATCTTTCTTAAGCATTTCTGCATTCACTTTTGTTCCTGCCTGAATCGCCTGCATAGGAGTCATTCCCAATTTTACCAGTTCACCAAATTCACGCGCTGAATATTCGGGTGGAAAGCCGACATAGTCAGTACCTACACCAATCTTTACACCTTTTTTGATCGCCAAGCGGAGAGCATCATATTTTCCTTCTTTTGATTTTTTGCTAAGCTCAAGTGCTTTTGAAAGGGCTTTGCTGTCTGAAACTTTTTCAGCAAAGAACAATCCAATGGTAAGCGTTGGAATTAAATACGTACCGTGTTTCACCATCAGGTCCATGGCTTCTTCATCCAGGTAGGAGCCGTGCTCGATTGACCGAACTCCGGCCTTTACCGCTTGTTTGATGCCCTCTGTGGCGTGGGCATGTGCCATAACGGGGACCTCTCTTCTTCCAGCTTCATCGACCGCGGCCATGAGTTCTTCAGGACTGAAGTGAACATTCTGCGGATTGTCGCCCACCGTCATGAACGCACCCGTCATCATGATCTTAATCCAATCACTACCATACTTTATTTCTTTGCGAATGACTCTACGAATTTCTTCAGGGCCATCTGCAATAAGCCCATCGGCAATGATAGGTTGTTCATAAGAGAAGTGATTGATATCACCTCCGCCACCCGTTACAGAGATATAGTGACCAGCGCCATAAATATGTGGACCGATAAACAATCCTTTATTAATAGCATTTCGGATTTCAAAATTGGCATAACCAACATCGGCATCACCTGCAACGCGCAAGCCTGTCCATCCTGCAGACAGAAGACCTTGCACTTTCTTCAATCCTAATAACGCCTTGGCTGCAGAAGATCCTTGTAAGTGAAGAATTTGATAATTGTCAGCAGACTCCAAAGGATGTGCGTGTGCGTCAATCAAACCAGGCAGCACGGTAAAGTTGCCAAGGTCAATTACAGTAGTGCCTTTTGGTATCGCGTTCTTTTTTTCTATCGCAACTATTTTGCCTTCTTCAACAATGACGGCAACATCTGAAATCGTTTTGCCGGTTCCGTCAATTAATGTCTTGCAGAGAATGGCCGTCTTTTGCGCAACCGAGATAGTGAACGATAAGACGAGGAAAATGACGCCAATAGCTTTCATCAACATTTTTATTATCGGTTAAGTAGAATTCCGTTTTTCAATTTCGGCAGCACTTTATATTCATCTTCAGTAAGACAAAAGTTAATGTCTTTGTGAATGTCCAACCTGTTGAGTCGCTTGACGTGCGATGAATTGCTGAGGAAACTCACCATATCATTTTTTGCCTGATTGTACAGATGGCATGCCATCAACGGAGCATCACAATTAGGTTCAATATGATTTTTTAATTTTTCAACGAGTGCTCCGGCAAACAACGAATCTTCTAAATTTATTTTGCCTTTCCAGCCCGCGCAAACAACAAGTATGCGATGCTCGCTCATCAAAAGATATCGTGACACAGCGCCAAGATTCAAAAAAGAGCCGATAATAACTTCCCTCGCATCCTTAGCTTTTTCAATCGCCAGCGTGCCATTAGTAGTAGTAAAGGCAAGACGTTGACCTTTTATTTCGTCATTCATGTACTCGAATGGCGAATTACCCTTGTCAAATCCTTGGACCTTTTCTCCATTTCTTTCCCCTGAAGTGATGTAGCCTTTTGATTTCATAGTTCGGCACGCCTCCAGGTCTGCAATAGGAGTAATGCTTTCAACCCCATGCGCAAAGGCCGTTACCATGCATGATGTAGCCCGAAGAATATCAACCACCACTACGGTGCGATCACGCACGTCATACAAGTGCATTAATTCAGGACTAAGGCAAACGTCTATGGTTTTCATTTCTAATTTGAAAATTTGATGATATGCCTGATTTGATGATTTGGATTTAAACTATTTGATAAACCTTCTTTTTGCACAGTATCTTCAAATTAACTAATTCTCAAATTATCGAATCAACGGAAGTTTACTCACCTGTGCTTTCAGTGCCTTGCCTCTTACATCGATAAAAATTTCTGCTCCCGGACTTGCGTTTGCAGTCGTCACATAGCCAAGGCCAATACCAATCCCAAGCATGGGTGATTGGGTACCGGATGTTACTTTTCCAATAACTGCCCCACTGGCATCTTTTATGGGATAATCGTGTCGGGGGATACCGCGGTCAATCATTTTAAATCCAACAAGTTTTTTTGTTACGCCAGCCTCTTTTTGTTTTTTGATATTGGCTGCGTTGGTAAAGTCCTTCGTAAACTTCGTAATCCAACCCAAGCCACCTTCGAGCGGTGATGTTGTATCATCAATATCATTTCCATAAAGACAAAATCCCATTTCAAGGCGCAGGGTATCCCTTGCTCCCAATCCGATGGGTTTTATATTTTCGTTTTTACCAGCTTCGAAAATAGCGTTCCACACTTTTTCAGATGAAGCCTTGTTCACATAAATCTCAAAGCCACCCGCACCAGTGTAACCTGTATTACTCATGATAACATCGGTAACTCCGGCAAATTCACCAAGAGCAAAGTGATAATACGCGATGGAAGAAAGATCAGTCTTGGTAAGTTTTTGTAAAACACTGACAGCCTTAGGCCCTTGCACAGCAAAGAGACAGATATCATCAGAGATGTTTTTCATCTCGGCTCCCTTGGTATTGTATTTTGAAATCCATGCCCAATCTTTGTCGATGTTGGATGCGTTGACCACCAGCAAGTAATCATTGTCTTTGATTTTATAAACGATCAGGTCGTCAACAATTCCTCCCGTTTCATTAGGCAGGCAGGAATACTGAGCCTGGCCATCAATCAACTTTGAGGCATCATTACTAGTAACACGTTGAATAAGATCTAGCGCCTGTGGCCCTTTTATCGTGAACTCCCCCATGTGAGAGACATCAAAAACCCCAACGCCATTTCGGATGGTCATGTGCTCTTCAATATCAGAAGAATAACGAACGGGCATGTTGTACCCCGCGAAAGGAACCATTTTAGCTCCTAACTTTTCGTGAAGATCATTCAGGGGTATTTTTTTAATTTCCATAAATAGATTTTAGAGCGTGTAAATTAAACATAGATTTTTTGCCCACCTAATTTTGAGTTACCTCGAAGATTTCTGGATTTTCTTTTATAAACCGAGTAAATGACGAAGGACTCATCTTAGTTTTAAGCGTATCTAATGTGCTTTGTGCATAATCTGAGAATCCAAGTTTTGCGGATTCAATAGTATATGCTTTCAAGAGTTTTACAGAGCCGGGATTCATGGTTAATGCTTCGACAAGGAGGTTAAATGATTTGAGCTTGTCCTTATCAGAATGGAAAAACCTGATTGACGAAATAATCGATTCTTCGAGATAAGGATTGCAAGTTGACAACCATTCATACGACTTTTTAACCTTATCATTTTTCTGCTGCTCCAGAATTTTGGTTTCGTAATAGAATTTTTCAATCCTCCGATGACCGGCAAACGTAATGCCTTTGTTAAGCTCATTCGTTAACTTGTCCCACTGACCGTGGGCAGCAAGAAGTTGTAAATTGAAATGGAGTATCTCTTGATATAAACTTTCGTCTCTCAATTTAAGCCCTACTATTTTCGAAAACTGTTGACTCGCCAATGTTAGTTCATCCGCTTTCCAAAGTTGCTTGCTTCGCTCCAGCATAGCTTTGGCCTTATATTCCTCATCTTTAATGCTTGCGAGGATTTCATTGAACGAGGATGAATCGTTTTGCAAAATGTTGAAATGTAGGTATTGGTATTTTTCCCGATCCGTTAACAATTTAACCTCGGCCTGATTGGTTGTTAAGATGTTAATCATAGACTGTGCTACCCGGGCTTGTGTAGTGTCGTTCATTTGACGGATGCTGTCCCATAAAACCAATGCCTCTTTTACTTTTTTATTTTCAGAAAGAGCAAATGCCATGTTGATCAACGCAGGTTTGTAATTTTGTTTCAATGCATAGTTGAATTCCACCTGAGCAATTTCCGGATCACCTTGTTGAAGCGCCCATAGCCCAAGGACATTGTAATACTTACCATTTTGATTTAAGAAGGCAATCTCACGAAGTAATTTGAAACCTTTTGCTACCTGGCCAGATGCATAATAGGCATGTGCCGCACTGAAAAGTAATCCATCTTTAAAGTGAGCGTTGGATGGCTTTCTCGCCAGCATAACTGCATTTGAAAGTAAGATGGAATCTGTTTCATCAAGATGATTGAGTATATAATTATTAAGAAAAGAAGCTTTGTAAAGTGTAAGTACCGTGTCCTTTGCCAGATCTGCCGGAACATCCATTCGTACTTGTTGTACGTTGGCGAGAGCCAATGCATTGCTTATTGGGCCATCTTGGCCGTTATTCATTAATTGAAAAAGCGAATCCGCAGGATAGGCCAGATTAAATTTTGCACTTAGTCCAATTAGGTTTACCTCAGCCTCGGACTGAATAGAAGAATTGGATCGGGCTTCATTCAACATCAATAATGCTGAGTCCCGCAGGTGGAGCCGACCATAAATTAATCCCAATGCATTTTTAAGTATGCCGCTCTCGGGAAAATCGTTGAGGCCCTGATTTAAGGCAAGTGCGGACTCTAGCAACGCATCGTCTCTTTCGTAAGCCTGGCTTAGGTTTAAGTAAGACAGTTCAGTCGGCCGTGTGTCAGCAGCCAATGTATACTGATCTTTTTCCTTTTGATACTCGAAGCGTTCCTCTTCTATGTTGGCCAACGCATAGTGTGCATGATGATTGCGTGTGACATAAAATGCGGAACGTCTGTAAAAACTTTCGGCAAGTTGACTTTCTCCTTGCAGAAAATAGACATCAGCATAAGCATTGTAGTATCCTGCAAAAACCTGACTGACCGATACACGCCAGTTGGAGTAAGCGAAGAATGCAAACGTGGCAATCAAACCCGCAAGCCGAAGTGTAAAGTACGGCATGTTGTTAGGTTTGTAAAGTATTTTATATACCTGAAAGTTTTTTGCCAGCATTGGGGTGAAGTTCGCAAGCACGTAGGCGAAGAAGATTATCCCGTATCCAATATGACTATAGATAATGGAGTCCTTTAGAATTTGTAATGCCGGATCATTAGCGGTGGATAAGAAATATCCAATCGAAAAAAAGCAAACTGAAGCTAGCCCAATGTATAGGTAAACGCCAAAAGGATTAGCACGAAGGATATTCTCGTAGAGTAATTCCCGTTGACGGAAACCCCAAAGGCCAAGTAGGGCCGATAGCGTAAGTAGTAAAAAGAAATTGATCGTCAGAAAATTCCATCGAATAAAGCCTTTCATCTCTGCGTAGGCAAGCCCAAGATTAATGAGGTAAATAGCACTGAGAATAAGAAAGTGACGAAGACTCTTGGTAGGCCGAATGCTTCTGGTGATGATAAGTATAAAGGCTGCGGGAATTTCAATAGCAACAATAAAAATGAAAAGGATGCTTAGAATAATTGAAATGGCTATTCCATTAGCAGCGAGATGAAGAAAGGGTTGTTGCGCAGACGCAAAGAAATAGAAGATGGAACTGATTATGGCTGTGACCACAGAAATGATAAGCAATCTTTTTAAGAAACTTATACTTGTGTTGAATGCCTGAAAGTAAAAACTCTGCCCACCGTAGATGACTAGCACACAGACAGTAGGTATCTTATTGGTGAGATCAAAAAGACCGATTGCTTCAATGCGAAAACTCACAACAAAAAGAATGAAGAGCCCCATGCCAATAAAATACCAGAACCTCGATAGTGTTGAGATGATGGCTAGCGCAATGATCATAAATACCACCAACACCGAAACAAAAAGATAAGGCGTTACTAAATTGGGTTGAAGTGGACCTCCCATCATCCGCTCAAAGACAAGGTAATTGTCCGCTGGTACAGCAATATCAAAGTCACCCAGAGCGAATGTGTTAACTACTACCTCCTGAATTTCCAGTTGCTGAAAATGCTCGGTGTTAATAGTAGGTGCGGGTGTAAGGAGATAAGATATCCAGAGAAAAATGAAAGAGAACAGAAAGATCGAAATGCAGCCCCAAAATATTCTTCTATAAACCGGAGGCCAATCATTCCAGAACTGAATCGAATACATATACTTTTAATGAGTCCCGCTGTTGTTTAACTGACGAAGATGCAAAAATTAAAATCGCTGCCCTATTCCATGACCTTCGGCACGCGGAAGTAATCTTTGTCCTTTTGAGGAGCACTTGCCAGTGCCTGGTCATGAGGAAGGTGAGTTACCATCTCATCTTCGCGCAGGGCATTGACTTCAAGGCTCATGGTTGTTAAAGGTTCTACGCCATCTGTATTTACCTCGTTCAACTTTTCTACAAAGGCCAGGATGCCATTCATATCGGCCAACATTTTTTCAGTATTGTTCTCATCCAACTCCAATCGGGAAAGGTGGGCGATTTTCTGAAGTGTCTCTTTATCAATTTTCATGAGTTCTTAATTCATTGTCTATTATCTGGTACACTTTTTCTCTCAACGAATCTGTTTCACTAAGAGACATGCCAGAAGTCTCTACCGGCTCATGAAAGATAATTTTAATCTTTCCCCGTGCCAACAGCAGTTCTTTTTCGTCAGGCAAAATTAGCCAATTGGAAGTAATGGTGACGGGCACAATTGGGATTTGTTTTTGAATGGCTGCACGAAAGGCTCCATCTTTAAACTTTACCATGCGTGGCGGCTGGCTGGATATAATTCCACCCTCAGGATAGATAACAAGACTTTTACCTTCGTCAATTGCGTCCAACGAGCGTTGTAGCGTGTTGAATTTACTTTTTAGACTGTTCCTGTCTACGGTGATGTGTAGTTTTCTATACATGTAACCAAACAATGGAATTTTCGCCATTTCACTTTTCCCAACAAAAATTGAATTGACAGGATTGAGGCCAAGGGTAGGAATATCCAGGTATGAAAAATGATTGGGACAAAAAATGTATTGTTTCTTGCTGTCCAGCTTTGTCCTGCATTCTACTTGATAGGGGAGGAATGTCAACACAAAAAGAGATTTGGCCCACCAGCGATTTATAATTCCTACCAGACGAAACTGTTTTGGAAAAAGAATCGGAATGAATAGTATAGGAAGAAAAAAAAGAAATAGTATTCCAAAAATTCCAAGGCCATAATAAGTATGTAGCCTTCTGATGAACTTCATGAATTACTAAAATTTAGTCATTTGAAGTTTCAAAAATTTTATTTAACACTCTCAATTGGCTTTGGAATAAGTATGATTTCAGTTTGCCTTCCATCAATATAGCGGACTACATTGCCATCAAAAAACGCATCTTCTTCCAATTGAATTCTTACTTCTTTCTTCCACTCAGCTACATTAACGGATGCATTAAGCTCTATCGAATAGGCTGTGTTTTTATGTAAAGGGTAATCCCCTGTATTAGGCACTCCGCCCTGCATATCCCACATCCCAAGCGTTGTTCCAGAGGCATGACCGTGGTATCCTATCGGATGGGTATAGATGGATGGAGTTATTCCTAAATCAATCGCCTGCTTCCGTGATTCAGTCAAAACCTGATTTCCAGTTTTGCCTTCTTTAAAATTGCCAGTAAAGATGTCTTGAAGTTGGTTGCCACGCTTAAACGCTTTTTGAAGATACTCGGGCGCTTCGGTCTCGCCTGGCCTTAATATATAAGCGTGTTGCTGTGTGTCTGTGTTTAAGCGGAGATAGGTAATTCCAAAATCAACATGAAGCAGATCACCAGGTTGAATAACCAGGGGCTGCGGGCGCTTAGCCGTAATGGCTTCAGCTTCGTTGCGTTGAATGGAAACTGAAGTATGAAACCAGGTCTCTAGATTTAGTTCTGTGATTTTTTGTCTGTACCACCAAACTACATCTTCAGTCGTGGTTACTCCCGGCTGAATTACTTTATCTGAAAAACCTTCGGCAATAATCATGTGCGCAATCCTGCATAGTTGCGGATAGATTGCCATTTCTTTTTCTGTTCTTGTCTCCAGCCAACCTACTGCGAGCTTTTCGGCAGAGGTCACATGTTCATGAAGTTTCTTTGGGAGTACTCGCAGCAGATTATCATAATCGTTGGCGGTTAGCCCGTCAGCATGGCCATAGTTTGGTGCTTTGTTGATTCCAATCTTTTTAGGATTACGTTCCTCAATAATTTTTCCCAGTTGTACCCACTGGTCAGGCTGTTGATCAGGATCCCATGATCGCTTGAAGATTTTACCCACATCGTAGCGGGCTACAGCCAGGTATTCCATTTCTTTATCTGCTCCCTTGTCAAAAACCACTAACATGGTAGTTCTGCGCGCAGCCAGCCAGGTAGCAGGCAACATCGTTTTTAAAACAGGATCTTCATTGTTTTCACGCGAAATGAGCACCCACATATCGAACCCTTCTCTCCGCATGAGTGCAGGCAATACCGTGCGAAGCCGGTCATCTAAAAGTTCATCAATAATTTTAGCCTGATCACGTTCAGAAAGAACGACTGGATACTGAGCTTTGGAAATCGTTACGCAGCAAACCAGGAAAAGGGTAACAGAAAGTAAGTATTTCATGAAAGTTTTTTTAAAGTTCGAATAACAACAAATCTACGCCTTATGACTTAAATCGAATTCGGCAACGCTGATTTTTTAAAATGTCATGAGCCCGCTCCACTTCAATTTGAGATTTGGCATCATCCATTTTTTCTCTCACCGAATCCTTGATCTCTTTCATTTGCAATGACTCAATGAAGCGTTTTATGTCTTCTTTATTCTCAAGGATAAGTTGTGGCACCTGCATTGGCTTATCATCATCACCTTTCGCTACCATGGTGAAGAAAGAAGAGTTGGTGTGCTTAATGGTGCCTGTTTTTACGTTTTGCGATTCTACCCGGATGCCGACAACCAAAGAAGTGCGGCCCACAAAATTTACAGAAGCATGCAGCGAAACCAACTCACCCACTTCCACAGGTTGAAGAAACTCCACGCGATCTACCGAAACGGTTACGCAATATGTTCCGGCATGTTTGCTGGCCGTAGCATAAGCCACCTTGTCCATTAAAGAAAGTAAAATACCGCCATGAATTTTTCCTCCAAAATTGGCATAAGACGGTATCATTAACTCAGTTATCGTTGTTTGAGAATATCGCACGGGGCGTTCTTGCTCGTCCATATCCATAGTTAGGTGTTGAGAGGTAAGTTAAGAAGTTTTAACACAAATGGCTTGGCTAACGATCCTTAATCCAATAGTTTTTTGGACAGTCGGTTAAATCGCATGACCATGGCTGTGGCGGTTAAGGTGAGTCCCACAAACAGTCCTATCCAGATACCATTGGCTCCGAAACCAAGCGGAAAGGCGAGCCAGTAACCGAGCGGCAATGCAATTACCCAATAGGCAACGAAGATAAGCACAGACGGAATTTTTACATCCTGCAAGCCGCGCAGCGCTCCTGCACAAACTACCTGAATGCCATCCGACAATTGAAAAAATGCCGCAATGATTAATAGTGATGCCGTGAATTCAATCACTGCCGGATCATCAATGTAGAGTGAAGGAAGAAAATAGCGCCCGAAAATAAAGAGAAGTGCCCACGCAGTCATTAAAAAAACGCCCATTAAAATCATTGTAAATGCAGCACTTCTTAGATTGAACTTATCACGCTGACCAAGAAAAATTCCCACACGAATAGTGGCTGCCGCTCCAAGGCCAGAAGTAGTCATGTAGCTGATGGTAGCAAGGTTTATTGCAATTTGATGTGCTGCTAATGCAGTGGTGCCGAGCCAACCCATCATGATGGCAGAAAGACCGAAGGCGCCTGCTTCAAAGATAAATTGCGAGCCGGCTGGCAATCCGATATGCAGCATTTTTGAAATCAATGATCGGGAATAATTACTAATGGAGAACCCTTCCTGGAATGCGGCAAATCTTTTTCCGTAATAAACGTAGAGCATCATGCTTAATGCCATCACGCAACGCGCGATGAGTGTTGCCCAACCTGCTCCATTTAAGCCCATTTCGGGGAACCCATACTTACCAAAAATAAGTACATAGTTCAACAAGATATTGATCAGGTTGCTGCCAATAACAATGATCATTGCCATGCGAGTTCGTTCAAGCCCTTCAGCAAATTGCCGATACGTTTGAAAGATCATGGTTGGTATAATGGATATCGCGATGATACTCAGATACGGAACTCCCAGCGTAACCACTTCCGTGGGCTGCCCCATGTAGCTCATAAAAGGTTCAACGGAGAAGATGATAGCAACCAGTAGCAGCCCAACGACAACATTGATCAATGTTCCATTCTTGAGGATAGCGATGATTTTTGTTTGGTCTCCGGCACCTTCCGCTTCAGCAACAAGAGGCGTAATGGCATAGGAGACACCTACTCCAAAGAACAGCGGCACAGAAAAAAAGATATTGGCAAAAGAAGAAGCAGCGAGCGGTGTTGCTCCTGTCCAGCCAACCATAACACTGTCGGCAACACCGGTCATCACCTGACCAAGCATGCTAAGCATAACAGGGTAAGCAAGGAAAAAATTAGGCCGGGCGTGTGCTTTAAATCTGGATGAGAAAGACATCGATTTTATATTCTAGGTGTAGGATTCTTGATACTTACTGCTTATGTCTTACTACCGATTACATGCCCTTCATTCTTGCTACTTTCAATATTCCCATTACGCTAAGCCCGTCAGTGATTTTTCCATCCAGGACCATCGTCAACGCATCCTTAAAAGGTAATTTCCAGACTTTCATATCAGCTTCTGTATCCTCAAGTTCATTCTTACCTTCCTTTAATGCCTCAGCAAGAAAGATATATCCTACTTCATCCGAAACAGAATTTGATAAATGAGTTCTTAAAATTTCAGTCCAGTTTTCTGCTACCAATCCTGTCTCTTCTTTCAGTTCGCGTTGAGCAGCCTCAAGTATATTCTTTTCGAGAGAGCCACCACCCTCAGGGATTTCCCATGACCACTCATTCAACGTATATCGATGTTGCCCCACGAGCCAGGTATTATTTTCGTTGTCCAATGCAACAATACCAATAGCAATATTCTTAAAATGAACTTTGCCGTAAATACCTCTGCCGCCTGCAGGATTGATGACTTGGTGTTCTTCAAGATTAATCCATGGATTATCATACACATTTTTTTTGGAGAGGGTTACCCATGAAGTCGTTGTTTTGTCGTTGGCCATGATCAAAAATAAAGCATCAAATTTATAACAAAGAAGGAAGGTTATAAGATTTGTGAGCTTTTCATTGTGGATTTGCCAGCTCTCGTTTTCCCTAATTAAATCTGTAGTTTTGAGAATTGAATTAATGTTGTGTTAAAATCCTCTTTCACGCCAGATCTTATTGAAGCCGGCTGCGATGAAGCTGGCAGGGGTTGCTTGGCGGGCCCGGTTGTGGCTGCTGCCGTCATCTTGCCGAAAGACTATCAGCATGAATTGCTAAATGACTCCAAGCAGTTGGTTAAGGAAGAGCGTGAATTACTCCGTATCGATGTGGAACGAGATGCGCTTGCGTGGGCGGTAGCCGAGATTGGCAATGAAGAAATTGATCAGATCAATATTTTAAATGCATCGTTCAAAGCAATGAACCTGGCAGTGAAGAAGCTTTCTCTTCGACCGGCTCTTCTATTGATAGATGGAAATCGGTTTAAGACCGAGCAAGACATTCCGTATGAGTGTGTCATTAAAGGTGATGCAAAGTATCTGGCGATAGCTGCTGCCTCTATTCTTGCAAAAACCTATCGAGATGACTTGATGATAAGCCTGGCGGAAAAATTTCCGGGTTATAAATGGGAGACTAACATGGGTTATCCTACCGTAGATCATCGGGATGGCATCCGGAGCCTAGGAATTACTCCTTATCACAGAAAGTCTTTTCAATTGTTGCCTTCTCAGCTTGAACTTTTTTAGCTGAAAATCTGGTTTACAATTCATTAGCTTTGTTACCGATTTTTCAGATTATGTGCCTCATTTTCATTTCGATTAATAACCACCCCACTTATAAATTGATTATTGCGGCCAACCGCGATGAGTTTTATAATCGCAAAACAGCAGCTGCGCATTTTTGGGAAGATAAGCCTCAGATACTAGGTGGTCGTGATCTGGAAGCTTGCGGCACCTGGATGGCGATAACAAAGACAGGAAAGGTAGGGATGATTACAAACTATCGCGATCCTCAACACATTAATCCCAAGGCTCCATCGCGAGGCGAGTTGGTTACGCATTATTTGGACAATGACTTTCATGGTCTATCGTACCTTAATGCTATTGAAGTTAAAGCAAAAGAGTATAATGGCTTCAACCTTATTGTGGGCAACGGAGATGAACTGTGGTATCTTTCAAATTATAAAAAGGGAATTGAAAAATTGAAACCTGGATTGTATGGCCTGAGCAATCATTTACTGGAAACACCTTGGCCTAAAGTAAGTAGAGGCAAGGAGAGATTGATACCGTTGCTCAATGAAAAGAAAATAAATATTGAAAATGTTTTTGAGGTTCTTTATGATTCTCAACAAGCGAGAGACGAAAATTTGCCCGATACCGGAATAGGATTAGAAAGAGAACGTATGTTGTCTTCCATGTTCATCAAATCACCCAACTATGGGTCTCGTTGTTCTACGGTTGTCTTAATTGATCATCAAAATAACATTCAATTAAGCGAGAGGGTTTATGACCTTAGTTCTTTTGAATATACCACACGTGACTTCAATTTTCAGGTAGAAAAGGAAGCCGTTAAATGAAGCATGTGACCCGATACGAGTTTGCACATATCGGTTAGTTTCAGATAGCGACACTGTAACTTTCATTGCTAGCCTGACGTCATAAAAATGAGGGGCCAGATAAATTCCTTCGGATTTTCATGAAAAGAGGCCTACTTCAACGAATTTTTGAAGTAATTTGAAACTAAAACCCACTTGAACAGTTGAAGGATTAGAGAATTCGGTTAAAATAAATCATCATAAGTTCATTCAATTTCGTATGTCAAAGATCATTGAGACCTCCAATATTTCAAGAATGTACAAGATGGGCGATAACATTGTCAATGCCCTTCAGTCCATCTCAATTTCTATTGATAAAGGTGAATATGTGGCGTTTATGGGGCCATCCGGGTCAGGCAAATCAACGCTTATGAATATTGTTGGTTGCTTAGACACACCCACGAGTGGAACCTATATCCTCAATAATCAATTAGTAAGTGAGATGACGGAAAATGAACTAGCCGAAATCAGGAACAAGGAAATCGGGTTCGTTTTTCAAACGTTCAATTTGCTACCACGGGCATCGGCACTTGAAAACGTAGCGTTGCCCCTGATCTATGCCGGTTATAACAAAAGCGAGCGCGATGAAATGGCCATGGCAGCGCTTGAAAGTGTAAGTCTGGCTGATCGTTATCATCATAAACCCAATGAGCTTTCAGGAGGTCAACGTCAACGAGTAGCTATTGCCCGTGCCTTGGTAAACAATCCGTCTATTATATTGGCTGATGAACCTACCGGTAACCTTGATTCAAAAACGTCTTACAGCATCATGGCACTTTTTCAGGAGTTGCATGACAAAGGCAACACCATAATCATGGTAACACACGAAGATGATATTGCCCACTATGCGCATCGAATCATTCGTCTCAAAGACGGTCTGATTGAATGGGATAGGAAAAATGAGAATGTGAACAGGCAGACTTTAGAGGCCACCGTGGGTCAGTAGCGTGCATGAAAATCTATACCAAAACCGGAGATGAAGGTACGACTTCCCTTTTCGGAGGTAAGCGGGTTTCGAAAGCAGATTTGCGTATTGATACGTATGGCACAGTCGATGAACTGAATGCCTACATTGGTTTGTTGCGCGATCAGGAAGTTAATCAAAAAAGAAAAGACACTTTAGTAGAAATTCAGGATAGGCTGTTTACCATCGGATCTATCTTAGCTACAGAACCTGGAAACACGAAAGTGAAGATTCCATCTTTGACAGAAGAAGACATTCAATTTTTAGAAAGAGCGATAGATGTCATGGATGCTGAATTACCGCTCATGCGTTTCTTCGTTTTACCAGGCGGTCACACATCCATTTCAGTTGGGCATGTGGCGCGGACAGTTTGTAGGAGAGCAGAACGCCTTACTATTGCCCTCCATCAGGTTGAAAAAGTAGAACCTCTTGTCATCAAATACCTTAACCGCCTTTCGGATTATCTTTTTATGCTATGTCGTAAAATGGCCAATGAGCTGAAGGTGGAAGAAACGCCCTGGAAGCCGAGGCATAGCGGCTAGTTTTGGGCGACCGACACTTATTGCTAACAATCGTTAGCTTGACTTTAAAATATCCTTTATCTTGCGCGGGTTAGACTAAAGACCCCAAAATCATGGTAGAAACGCAGAAGATAGAAATCCAACGGACATTAAAATCCAGATTGGATCAGGTAGATTTTAGCAACCTTCCCTTCGGCAAAGTCTTCGCAGATCACATGTTTCTTGCCGACTTCAAGGATGGTGAATGGAAGAACCTCCGCATTGTTCCTTATGGTTATTTACCAATGAGTCCAGCAACCCCTGCTATTCATTATGGGCAATCTATTTTTGAGGGAATGAAAGCCTTTGCCGGCCCGAAAGGTGAGGCGCTGATCTTTAGACCGCTGGCTAACTGGAAGCGATTGAACGAATCGGCTGACCGGATGTGCATGCCACAGTTGCCAGAAGAGATTTTTATGGATGGAATCTTATCCTTGTTAGAACTAGATCGCAAATGGATTCCGGATTTGGCTGGAAGTTCGCTCTACATTCGTCCGTTTATGTTTTCTGCTGATGAGTATATTGGCATTCGCCCCTCGCAGAACTTTACATTCATGATAATAAATTGTCCGGTAGGCCCGTACTATGCCACACCGGTAAAAGTGAAAATTGAAACTCATTATTCCCGAGCAATAGAAGGAGGTACTGGCTATGCAAAAGCAGGTGGCAACTATGGAGGAGCACTCTATCCTTCCAAGTTGGCGCTTGACAAGGGCTATCATCAATTAATCTGGACAGATGGAAAAACCCATCAATACATCGAAGAGTCCGGTACGATGAACGTCATGTTTGTAATAGACGATACACTGGTGACACCAGAACTCGGAGATACCATCTTGCGGGGAATCACCAGGGATAGTGTACTTACATTAGCGAGACATTGGGGAATGAAGGTGGAGGAGCGCAAGCTTTCAGTGAATGAATTAGTAGAAGGATTAAAATCAGGGCGCGTAAAGGAAGCCTTTGGTGCAGGAACAGCGGCCACCATTGCACACATTGAATTGATTGGCCACGATGGTCATGATTATATTTTACCTCCCGTTGAGCAGCGAAAATTTTCTAATCGGGTCTTTAAGGAATTAGAAGGCATTAAGCGTGGAACGCATGCCGATCCATTTGGTTGGATGATGAGAGCTTAACGTTTATTGACCATCTGTCCTGCTAACCCTTGGGCATTTTATCATTTTGCTTCTTTACGCATTCAGTCTAAATTTGCCCAAATTTTTTATTGAACATGACCTCAGAACAACTAAAAGACCTTAAAACAAGAGTTGCCGCCCTTAGGCGGTATCTTTGACTACGATCGTAAAATAACCGAGATAGAAGACGAGGATCGTATCACCCACCAGGCTGATTTCTGGAACAACTCCAAACAGGCTGAAATCATTCTCAAAAATATTCGTACTAAAAAAATCTGGACCGATGCCTATGATAAGGTAGCCAAAGGTGTAGATGATCTGGAAGTGCTTTATGAATTTCGCCTCGCTGGCGATGTCTCTGAAGAAGAAGTAGACCATGAGTACAAAAAAGCGTTTGCTTCTACCGAAGAGCTCGAATTTAAGAAGATGTTGAGCAAAGAGGAAGATCAGCTCAGCGCCATGGTAGAGATCAATCCAGGGGCAGGAGGCACCGAAAGCCAGGATTGGGCAGATATGCTCAATAGAATGTATATCATGTGGGGAGAGAAGAACGGTTATGCGGTTACTCAGGTCAACTATCAGTCAGGGGATGTGGCGGGTATTAAATCGGCAACGCTTGAAATAGCAGGAGACTTTGCCTACGGAAAATTAAAATCAGAAATAGGCGTGCATCGCCTGGTAAGAATTTCCCCTTTTGATTCCAACCAACGAAGACATACATCCTTTGCCTCTGTTTTTGTTTATCCTGTAGTAGATGATACAATCAATATTGAAATCAACCCCGCTGATATAGAAGTTCAAACATCCCGCTCCGGTGGGGCAGGAGGACAGAACGTAAACAAAGTAGAAACGAAAGTGCAGCTTACCCATAAGCCCACAGGGATCGTGATTACTTGCCAGGTAGAGCGTTCGCAACACGCCAATCGTGAGAAGGCAATGCAGATGTTGAAATCTCGATTGTATCAGTTGGAGATTGACAAGCGCAATGCCGCTCGCGATAAGATTGAAGCAGGGAAGATGAAAATTGATTTCGGCTCTCAGATTCGTAACTATGTCTTGCATCCTTACAAATTGGTGAAAGATGCCAGAACGGGTGTTGAAAGTCATGATGCTCAGCGTGTGTTGGACGGTGATCTGGATGATTTCATCAAAGCCTTTTTATTAGGAGCGCAGGAACCAACTCCGACACCGTAACGGATTTAGATTAGCTACCGCCAAACAAGCATTAAGAATCCAGTTGAGTTTGAATAAAGTCTCTACAACCTATACGAGTCAATTCTGGCTGTTGTGTCTTAGCTCAGTTTTATTCTTTGCAAGTTTCAACATGCTCATTCCTGAGCTGCCGGCCTATCTCACTGCGTTGGGTGGCGCGGAATACAAGGGCTTGATCATTTCGCTCTTTACACTTACAGCCATGCTCTCACGACCATTTAGTGGGAAGTTGGCAGATAAAATTGGAAGAATACCTGTGATGATGTTTGGCGCGACTGTCTGTTTCATCTGTAGTTTGGTTTATCCTGTTGCTTCCACGGTGTTTGGATTCTTGTTGCTGCGACTGGTTCATGGTTTTTCCACAGGCTTTACTCCAACAGGTGCCGCTGCGTATCTATCCGATATTGTGCCCATCTCAAAGCGCGGTGAAGCGATGGGTATTGTTGGTACTGCCGGTACGCTTGGAATGGCGAGTGGTCCAGCTATTGGAGGTGCATTGGCAAACAACGTTGGTTTGGATGCGATGTTCTATTGTTCTTCAGGCTTCGCGCTGATTTCCATTATTATTATCATGAGTATTAAGGAGACGCTGCCTGTTAAACAAAAATTTTCAATGGCGGTGTTTCGGGTAAAGCGGGTAGATATTTTTGAACCACGTGTATTGGCGCCATGCCTGGTTATGGCGCTGAGTGCTTATGCTTACGGTGCTGTGTTTACTGTTATTCCGGATTTTGGTGCTTTTGTGGGGATTAAAAACAAAGGGCTACTTTTTACCTTTCTCACAGTTGCTTCGCTGCTGGTTCGCTTGCTAGCGGGAAAGGCCTCAGATCGCTATGGTCGGGTGCCTGTACTGAAAATAAGTACGTTACTGATGATGGTGTCTATGGTGGTAGTGGGTTTTGCCGAGAATTCAACGGTTCTCATCATTGGTGTCAGTCTTTACGGACTGGCCCAAGGCTCTACGTCCCCCACATTGCTTGCATGGGCTACGGACCTGAGTGATGAACAGCATAGGGGCAGGGGGATAGGATCGTTGTACATCTTTATGGAATTTGGCATCGGTATGGGGGCTTTGCTCTCCGGATTTATCTATGGCAACCAATCTTCTCATTTCTTTATTACTTTTATGACCTGTAGTGCGCTGAGCCTGTTGTCGTTTATTTACCTGATGACTAAACATTCACATTGATGGCAATTTGGCCTCCGACAGTGAGGACAAAACAAGACAGAGGACACGGTTGACATAAAAAAAATCGACAGAAATGAAAATCACGGGACTCATTACAGCATTGCTTCTATTTCATTTTAGTGCCAGCGGGCAAGAAAAAACATTTGTTCGAGAATACACTTATAAAGCCAGCGAGTTGGACAGCAAAGTTTCTTGTAGAGCAATTGCGACAAATCAATTGCGCTCAATTCTATTGAATGAAATCGGGGTTTATGTTGAAAATGAACAAGTTCTTAAGACTACAGAAATAGGCGGCAAGTTTTCCCAAGACTTCAAAGAAACAATCGTGACTATTTCGGCTGGAATAACTAAACTCACAATTATTGAAGAAAGATGGGATGGAGAAATTTTCTGGATGAAAGCTTCAATCAAGATAAATAGGAAGGAATTAGGAACCTTACTTGAAAAGGTAATTTCAGACCGACAGAGAATCAAAGAACTTGAAGAAGCAAAGTATAGATTGGATGAAGCCCTAACTGAAATTGAAAGGTTAAAAAAAGAAGGAAAAAATCATTCAGGTACTGCAGAAAAGTACAACGGAGAAATAAAGACCATTGCTTCATACGAATACTGGTATGACGCTTGTTCAAAATATGACAAAAACGATTTTTTAGGTGCTGTGAAGGACTTTACTATGTTTATTGAAGCTAATCCAAACCAAGCGGAAGCTTATATTAATCGTGGAATCGCTAAAGGGAGACTGGGTGACCTTAAAGGGGAAATTATTGACCATAGCCAAGCTATAAAAATTGATTCCACTAATGGTAGGGCTTTCTACAATAGAGGTGAAGTTCGATTTGAGCAGCGCGAGTTTAAAGAGGCAGTGTCAGACTATGACAATGCCATAAAGTTTAATCCTCAGTATGCAATGGCATATTTCAGTCGAGGAGCCGCGAAGATAAAAATGGGTATTAATGATAGTGCTTGCTCGGACCTGCGAAAGGCTGGAGAACTTGGATTTGAGAGAGCGTTTGAAGTTATTCGTGAATATTGTCAGTGACACATTTATAAAATAATGAAAGCAAAGATAGAAGCCGATAACTCACAAATTTATTGGCAAGAGTCATCAAGTATAATTAAAGAAGTCTCTTCCTTATCTGGCGCCATAATGAAAGAATCTAACGGAAGGGGAAACCTACTTCAATATCAAGCGATTTTATTGATGTTCGTCCAAAGAATACACATCAACTATGTTGCGATAGAAAATTTAATGCCTACCTATTTAAATTTTCATTCTTTAAATTTTAGTATTATAACTCTGTTGAGACCATTGCTTGCGGATTTTTTATTAGTGCTTTTTCTTCTTAAAAAATCACTAACTGAAAAGGGAATTAATGAAAGTGAATTCCTTAATCTATTTAACGGCTTGACAGCCTCCTCCCTTGAAAAAATGAATAGGTTATTGAGTCATGAAAAGTCAAACAGTGAATTACGGAGTTCAATTATTGAGGCTAAAAGAAATTTAAAATCAATTGGTAGAATTGAACTAACACCACAAAACATGTGGGAAGAAATTAGAAAGAGTACTTTGAATGACTATGAAGGAGCCTACCATATCTATAGCGTGCTTTCACAATTTGAGCATTTCACAAACGTATCGGAAAAGTTCATGAAGCCTAATCTTAAAGCGACTTACGAATTAATAAGTATTACCAGCGAATATATTTCTAATGGCATTCTATTTTCATTACAACTTTGCAATGTCAATAAGAATTTATCTGAAAGAACATCTTTGGTTCTTAAATCAATTAGCGAAAGTAGAAGGCTCATCTGACAGAAACAACGGATTGACAAAGCAAACAGATGAGTGGCAGCTACATCGACAAGTGATAAATAAAAGTAGCTTCGAATTGAGTTCAGTGAAGGTCACACAGCCACTAATAAAATGTTTCTGTAGTGGTGCCGTGACTAGTTGACTAAAAGCTTTATCTTCGTTGAACGTTTTTGTTTCGTGGGGAAGCACACGGCTTGACACCACTGCAGAAACACAAACATTCAACCCGTTGAAAAAATCAAAACTCTTTCTTTACCTGTTTCTGATCGTTAGCGCGGCAGAACTTACGGCTCTGCATATGGGATGGAACGTTCTTCATCTTATAACGAAGCCGCTGATTGTACTTTCGTTGGTTGGCTACTATTGGAGTTTGTCTACGACAAGATCGATGGTCTTTCTCGTAGCATTGTTATTTTGTTGGGCAGGTGATGTTTTCTTGTTGTTTGATGGAGGAATTTCCTCTTTTTTTCTCTTGGGCCTCGTTTCTTTTTTAATAGGACACGTGCTGTACATATTAAGCTATCGCTACTTTCGTTGGAGTGATACAAGCCGTGAGCTTTTAGGAACACAGAAGGTAAGGTTTGCTCTTCCAATAATATTGGCAGGAACTGGATTGGTAGTAGTGCTTTATCCTTCTCTGGGTGATTTAAAAATTCCTGTGATGATCTATGCTTTGGTGCTTACATTGATGGTACTCAACGCTATATTTCGCTACGGCCGAACTTCCTCAGCTAGCTTCTGGCACACGCTGTCAGGTGCTGTATTTTTTATGATATCTGATTCACTTCTGGCCATTAATAAATTTATGGACCCACTTCCTCATGCTTCGCTGCTTATCATGTTATCTTACATTACTGCTCAATATTTTATTGTTGAAGGAATGCTGAAGCATGTTGAGGAATAGATACCATCGGAGTCAATACATAGGTATTCGAAAAGCGACATAAGTCATACCAACAAAAAAAGGACAGAGTTCCTGTCCTTTTAAGTTCAAATTGATTTAGCAAACTTACATCTTCCGGATATGCCCGCTTCCGGAAGCGTGGCTGTTTACATGATTAGGATTACCTCTGTACGAAACGCTTCCGCTTCCGGATATGGTGGCATCCAATTCACTTTTTACATTGATCTCTACATCACCAGAGCCGGAGATACGGATATCACATTTTTCTGCTTCAAGATCAGCGGCAAGAACTTTACCCGATCCACTGATCGATGTTTTTACACTTTGGGCAGTGCCCGATGCCAAAATTTTTCCTGACCCAGATACACCGAAGCTGGCCTTGTCTGCAATCGCTAAGGATAAATTTACCTTGCCCGAACCGCTAACATCGCTATCATAGTTTCTGCATTTGCCCTTCAAATTGATATCACCGGAGCCGGAAACATCGCCTTCGATATCTCCAAGAGCTTCAATTTCAGCTTGCAATGAACCACTGCCACTTACTTTAAGGTCAAAGTCGTTTCCAATAAGTTTGGTTTGAGCGATAAGATCACCGGAACCAGAAACACTCAATCCTTCAATGTCTTTTACAGTGATGTAAACATTCACCTTATCATCATCATGCCATCCCCAGTTGAACCATTTCTCCTCATTACCGATGATTAACCGATTCCCCTCAACTCGAGTTTCGATCTTCTCCAGTTCTTCCCGATCGCCTTCAATCTCTACCTTTTGAGGAGAGCCCTGCTTTAAATAAAGCTTACCGGGCACGCGAAAAGATATTTTGGTGAAAGTATCTACCGATCGGGTCTCCTTTGTTTGTGCCATTGACACAGTCGACAACATCAACGCGATGGCAAAGGGTACGAGTTTATTTTTCATAGGGTGATTTTTTATTTGTAGTAATAAGAGACGCTAACATTTGGTAAAGGTTGCTTTTGGTACGTTAATTTTCTTCCCAAATTACTTTGTCGCAATTTTGGAGTCAAAACTTCCAATCGTATTTGCCCCTAAGACGCCAAAAGCCCCTTAACCGTTACCAATGCCCAAATTCTCTTACTTCACCATTAAATCACCTGCTGAGGGTCTTTATAAAGAGAAAGGAAGCAAATTTTTGGCTTTTGCCTATCCGGTTGAATCAGATGAGGAGGTCAAGCAGCGATTGTCAGCGTTGCGCAAGTCCTACTACGATGCCCGTCATCATTGTTATGCCTATGTTCTTGGTTTGCAGAGTGAAAAATTCAAGGCCGTAGATGATGGAGAGCCAAATCATTCTGCTGGAGATCCGATTTTAGGTCAGCTCCGATCGCGGAACCTCACCAATGTTCTTGTTGTTGTGGTGCGCTATTTTGGTGGTGTAAAATTGGGTGTGGGAGGATTGGTGCAGGCGTACAAGACTTCGGCAGCAGATGCGTTGACCAAAGCGGAGATAGTTGAGCTTGAGGTTATGGAGTTGGTTTCGCTGGACTACGACTACTCGGCTACGCCTGAGGTAATGAGGTTGGTGAAGGAATTTGAGATCGTTATACTTCATCAGGAGTTTAACGAGGGCTGTCGTATGAACTTGCAATTGAAACTCCGATTGGCAAAAGCCTTTCATGAAAAGCTGGAATTACTAAAAGCGTTGGGAGTGAAGGTGAGAAGGACCTAGCAGTACCTAATCCAGTCTCTTCAATTGTTCATAAATTTTCAAGCATACCCAGGCATCAGTGGCTGCGTAACTTATTTGTTTTTCATTCAGCTGCTCGGCCTCCCAGTTACTCGTTTGGGCACTTTTAGAGATGCGAAAGCCAAGGAGTAATCCGGTTAGCTTCTTCACGCCTTCTACTTGAAATCCAAGCTGTCGTGTGAGGTCAGTGAGTTCGAAAACTCCTGCTGGTTCAAATCGCTTAAGGCGTTGCAGCGCTTTGATGTCATCGCGTAAGGCGACACCTACTTTCAAGATACTTTCGTTCTGCAAAAAATCTACAATGTGCGGAGTGATACCTGTTGTCTTGAGACGCACTAAAAAAACCTTATGCGCTAAGGCGATCTGCATTAGTGCCACGTTGTGCTGATGCCCCCTTACAAATACGGGCCTGGTTTCTGTATCAAAGCCTACAACATTGGTTTTTGTTATTTCATGAAAGGCCTGTTCAAGTTGATCTTCTTCAGAGATCACCTCTACTTTTCCTTCAAAGGCAGAGAGAGGAAGTTCATTAATCTCCTCGTTCGTGATTGTAATTTTCTGATTAGGCAGGGATTTTATCATCGCTAAACCTGCGGATTTTGTAATTGACATAAGCCTGCAAGACGGTCATGATTGGACTGATGATGCAGAAGAAAGTGTAGGGAGCATAGGTCATGGTCGCGACACCTAAAACTCTTGATTGTGTTGCGCCACAAGTATTCCATGGAATAAGTACAGAGGTGACAGTTCCCGCATCTTCCAGTGTGCGACTCAATAACTCGGGCTTGTATCCTCTTTTTTTATAGATATCGGCAAACATGCGACCCGGAACAGCAATGGCCATGTATTGGTCTCCTGCCGTCAAATTGAAGAACACGCACGTAACAGCCGTTGATCCTACTAATGAGCCCGTGGAATTAGCCAACTTAATAATCTCTTCTACGATTCGTTTTAGCAATCCCGCTGATTCCATCACTCCACCAAAGATCATCGCACAGAGAATTAGCCAGATGGTATTGAGCATCCCTGCCATTCCTCTTGAAGTCAGTAGTTCATTGATCATTTCATTGTCCGTTTGAATATTGATGGACATGGACATCGCTTTCATCACACCAATAAAACCAGACTTAATTGAATTATCAGCAACCCCTGAGATTTGTCTTACGATTTCAGGTTGAAAAATGATAGCAAAGACTCCACCTAATAGTGCGCCCACTAACAGAGCAGGAATGGCGGGCACTTTACGAACGATCATAAAAAGAACCAAAGCGGGAACAATAAAGAGAATGGGATTAAGGTTAAACGTTTTTTCGATGGCGGCAAGCACAACGCCCGAATCATTGGCAACAGCTGCCGTATCTAGCGTAAATCCCCAAACCAAAAAGATCAGCAGTGTAATTACCAACGTAGGTATAGTGGTGAACATCATGTATCGCACGTGCGTGAAAAGATCAGTTCCGGCCATCGCGGGTGCCAGATTGGTGGTATCTGAAAGTGGTGACATTTTATCTCCAAAGTAGGCACCTGAGATGATAGCTCCGGCAATAACGCCTTCATGGATGTTAAGTGCTTTTCCTATCCCCAAAAGTGCGATGCCCACCGTGGCTACCGTAGACCATGAACTTCCTGTGGCAAGCGAAACGATTGCGCAAACTAAAACAGCTGCAAAAAGAAAAATAGTTGGGTTAAGAATTTTTAATCCATAATAAATCATGGCAGGCACTATGCCGCTTAGAAGCCACGTGCCGGAAAGGGCGCCAATCACTAAGAGAATAATCATTGCTCCCATGGCAGAGCTGATGCTTTTTACCATGTTAAATTCAATTTCCTCCCAGGTATTATTAAGTCGCCAGGAAATAATACCGGCAACAGCAGCACCCAGAAGCAACGCAATTTGATTAGGGCCTTCGGTAGCTCCGGATTCAAAGATGATTACGTTGATAGCCAGCAATGCAATGAGTATGACGATCGGGAGTAACGCCATGAGTAGTGTGGGCCGCTTTTTAATCATCATGTCCTGAGTTTAAAAATTAATGAAGTAAGATAAGGATATTTTTCTCACAAGCCCGCGGATTAATAGCTGCCTACGTTGTAGTGAACGCCCCGCTTGGCAAGATAGTCAACAACAAAGCGAAAGTCTGATTCATCTTCGCCAAGGTACTCGGGAGGGCAAATTCCTTTGCGGGTAAATTTGTTATCCATCACCAGATTAACAGCAGCAGTACATGTATAACCTGTGGTTCTCGCCATGGAAAGGGTAGATGTTTTTTTGTCGGTTCGGTCAAGCAAATTGTATTCATATTTTTTATGCCTACCATTTTCATCGCCTGCAATCCGAATGCGCATTACTGTGAATTCTTCCTCTCCTGGTTTTAATTTCCACTTTGGAAAAAGAAGTTTTGCCGTAACATCAACAGGTCTAACTTTCATACCGTTAACTTCGATCTCGTCATATGAAAAGAATCCCGTTTCGCGCAGGACGCGCAAATATTCTACGCAGCCTGGGTAGCGCAAAGTCTTCTCTATCATGTTTGGAATATCGGGCATAGTCTGGATCAATGATCTTAGTCCATCGGAGTTCCATGACTCGAGGGTACCAACTCCGGGAAAATGAACAAGCTCAGTGTCTGATAACGCTTCTCGAATTACTGTCTCACCATTTTGAACATATCGTGCCGGCCTGATGTACTCTTGTATTACATCAATAGGGGAGAACACGGCTTTATATTCGTATGGCCATTCACGCACCGCAGGCAGACCACCAACAAGGCATTCATAATTTGTAATTTTCATTCGCTTATTATGGTAGCCGAGAATAATGTTTCCCATTCCCGGAGCCACACCACAATCCGTAACGATAGTCACGTTGTTCTTTTTGGCAAGATCATCTAATTGAAAAGGGTCTTCCGGAAAGAATGAGATATCTACCATGTTTTTGCCTGCTTCAATAACTGTGCGTGCCGTTTGCAGTCCCATAAATCCAGGTACGGCTCCGACCACTAAATCAAAGGGCTTAATGAGAGAGGCGAGTTGACCAAGATCAGAGAGATCTGCCTTCATTGTCTTGATACCCTGTTTTTCCAGCTCCTTTAGCGCTTCAGGATTTAAGTCGACAGAAGTTACCTCGAAATTGGCGGCCAGGTCAATCGCCATTGCCTTTCCTACAAGCCCTGCCCCTAATACAACTACCTTCTTTTTCATACCTTTATTTCAATTAAATTCGTTTTCCCTAATTTTTGACGATGCTTAATCCGGCCAAATTAATTGAAAAAGCCAAGACCTCCCCGTTTTATCTGTGGGTTTTAAATTGGTCGTTTAGTCGGATGATTCCTTTCAACAGGCCGCATGGGTTCAAAATAATTGAAATTGGCGATTATCATGTACGCACGCTTTTACCTTATAAGAGACTGAACCTGAATCACCTCAAAGGTCTTCATGCCTGCGCGCTGGCCACTATTACCGAAATTACCGGAGGATTTCTTTTTGTCACCCGTTTGGATCCCACTCATTACCGAATAATTCTGAAAAAACTGGAGGTTGATTATTTATATCAGGGAAAAACAGATGCAGTAGGAGAATTTCGTATTTCAGAAGAGTGGATGCAGGAGCACGTTATCTTGCCGCTGAAGACTTCAGAATCTGTCGAGGTTATTTCAGAGGTCAGCATTTCGGATAGTAAAGGGAATCAACTGACGCGTGGCAAGGCGTACTGGCAAATCAAGGACTGGTCAAAAGTAAAAACAAAGACAACTTGATTGATTATCGATTGCTTGCTAACTTTCATATCTAAATACCACCGCTATGAGAAAGATTGATTTGTTACTGTCTGAGTATGGCGAAAGTCACCAGAATGCAACCAACAAAGCGATTCATTGGATTTGTGTTCCGTTAATTTTCTTTAGCGTGGTAGCTCTTATCTTTTCCATTCCCAGTGGACTGGTACAGAAGATTTTGGGCGAAGGTAATGTTTACGCCAACTGGGCAACCGTCACCATGATTGTGTTGATGGTCTATTACGTAACACTGTCCATCCCTCTGAGCATTGGCATGTTACTTTTTGGTACACTTTGTTTAGTCGCCTCAAAGAATATTATGCAATTACAAATTGCACCACTATGGGCTATTGCGCTTATCATTTTTGTGGTTGCGTGGATTGGTCAGTTTTACGGCCATAAAGTTGAGGGGAAGAAGCCTTCATTTTTTAAGGACCTTCAATTCCTCCTCATTGGACCGGCATGGCTGATGCATTTCATTTATAAAAGAATCGGAATCCCTTATTGATTGAAAGACTATTTATTCCAGGAGGGTTTTCCTTCAGGGTTAACTTCGGATTTTGAAACTGATATCTTTTTAAACCAGCGGCACCTTCAGCTACAAGCTTCGTCAGGTTGGGTTTCTTTTCAAGCGATTAATAAAAAAAGCAAAAAGATAGAAGCGCTGGTTCACTATCATCTTGAAGGGAGCTATGCCAAAAGTCCGTACCGAAGCCCCTATGGTTCGTTTGCTTTCTCTGATGGCGTCACAGCTGATTCCCTAAGTGAATTTATAAACTTTACAGAAGAGAAGCTGAGAAGTAAAGGGATAAAGAACATTCAACTGATAAACTCTCCCGAGGCATACGATCAAGACAAAAATCAGCGTTTGCGAGAAGTCTTGCTTCAGTTGGAATATAAAATCGAATCCGAAGAGATTGGCACTTTCATCGCGATCACGAGACATCCTTTTGAATCAATTCTCCATCGATCGCATCAAAAGAAATTGAAGAAGTGCCGCGAAGAAGGATTTGTTTTTCAATTCTTATCGTTGGATCATTTGGAGGAGGTTTATTTTTTTCTAAAAATGGTCCGTGAGAAAAAGAACTACACGTTGAGTATGTCTTTTGACGAATTGAAGAAAACAACTGATCAATTTCCTGATAATTTCTTACTCAGTGTGGTAAAAGATCGCGAAACGATTGCAGCGGCAAACGTCAGTGTTCGGGTTAACTCAAGGGTTCTCTATAACTTTTATCATGATCATTTGAGCCTCTATGATTCAGTGAGCCCCGTGGTTCTACTGAATGAAGGACTTTACGAGTATTGTCAGCAACAAGAGTGTAGGTTATTGGATTTGGGTACTTCGATGATCAATGGTAAGCCCGACATTCCGCTAGTAACGTTTAAAAGTCGGCTAGGTGGTCAGCCGACCCGCAAATTTACATTCGTGAAAAACCTTAGTTAGATGCAAAACCCACTGGTTACGGTTGTCTGTTTGTGTTACAATCATGGTGATTACTTGCGGGAAGCTGTTGAGTCGGTACTGAATCAAACGTATCAGAATATCCAGATAATTATTGTCGATGATGCAAGTACGGATGCGAGCGCGGCAGAAATCAGGCAATTAGCGAAGCAATATCCATCTGTTGAATTATTGCTACTGAATCAAAACGTGGGTAACTGCAAAGCCTTTAACTCAGCGCGAAATTTGATAAAGGGAGATTTTGTTATTGATTTTGCAACCGATGATGTAATGACTCCCGACCGAATAGAAAAGCAGGTAAATTTTTTTACAAATTTAGACGAATCTACGGGCGTTGTTTTTACCGATGCAGTCTACATTGACAGGGAGGGCAAATTCTTGCACAACCATTATGAATATCTGCTGAAGAAGAAATTACTTCGCCAGACTCCCCAGGGCGATGTTTACCGTGATGTTCTTGCGAAGTATTTTATCGCCTCGCCCACCATGATGATGAGACGTTCAGTATTGAATTCTCTGGGTGGCTATGATGAAACACTTACTTATGAAGATTTTGACTTTTGGGTACGGTCTGCCCGGCTCTTTAAGTATGCCTTTTTAGATGAGAGGCTCACTAAAATAAGGAAAACAGAGTCTTCCATGTCGGCTGGTTGGTATGTTCCGGGGGACAAGCAACTTTATTCTACCTATTTAGTTTGTAAAAAAGCTCAGAAGTTAAATAAGGATGAAGAGGATGCTAAGGCATTAATCATCAGGGTTCGGTATGAGTTTCGTCAATCCGTAATTTCAGAAAATCATAAGGAAGCGGAATTATTCTATACTTTGTTAACAGAGCTGGGGGCCAATAACCGTATCGATGCGATGTTCTATTTTGTTAATAAGTTTCAATTGCCGCTTTCAGGACTGAGGAATACCTACCACCGAATTCGCTTTACCTGAAATGTGTATTGATTTTTGAAGCAACTCAACGTCTTCAAGATAGCCAAGCACATGAACATCATCATTTGTATAATCGATAAAATATCAGAACCAATAATAGCTTTTAAAACTTTCATTTTTTCCATAAACGCATTTCAATACTAATGCGTGTTTTGTCAGGGTTTTGGTTTGCAGACCCTCCATGAATCAGATATGGGGAAAAGATAAGCACTTCGTTCTCCTGCGGATCAGGGCGGATCGGTTCATGATCTACGGAGATAGCGGTTACAGCAGGGACATTGAATTTAATACCATTGATGATTGCACCTCCCACCGTTCTTTCAATTTTCGATTCCGGCCATCGATGGCTGCCAGGTACAAGTATTAGTGACGACAGGTCATTGCTCCCTGTTATGGGTATATAAAGATTGATACAATCTTTATAGTCCTCAAGCCATACGTCTCTGTGCAGCGGATTGTTATCATAGCTCATGGGACGGATCACACGAAAATGAAATACGGATTGACCGTCAAAAGGGTTTTTAACTTCAAGGCGCTCTTTACAGATTTCTGAGATACGTTCTTCAACGTGATTTATCGGGATAGGAAATTCATTTGTAGGTAAGAGTTTTGTTTTTTCCACAGCTCGCAGGTGCATTTCCCATGTGGAGGCAAGCCGGTGATAATGCTCAAGTTGAAAATTGATCGGCATTGACAGCCCCGCTTCACGCCATAATTCTTTCAACAGCGAATGAGTGTTGCTCTTAAAATCTTCATAAACGGAGTCTGTAAATAATTTCTCAATGGTAAACCCTTCGTTTGACCATGTTGTTTTGGCGGTTAAGTCAACATCACGATCCAACATGACAACGTCATCACCAAAGGTGCGGGCGCCTTGAGTTTCGTATTGAAGAGTCGAATGATTGACGGTGTATTTCAATTTTTTTGAAGGCTATAGTCTAAAATAAAATTATTTCCTGTTATCTTCTCCAGTTACCATACTTCGGTAGCTTTCATAACGACTCAGGGCAATCTCACCAGTTTGCACAGCATCAATGACTTTACACTTAGGTTCATTTAGGTGTAGACAGCGTGCCGCAAACTTACAATCTGATCGCAATTCGCGCATCTCAGGAAAGTAGTCTGAAATCTCCTGCTGACTCATGTCCACAAGGCCCCACTCTTTGATACCCGGTGTATCAATGATGTAAGTGTTTGTATTAACCTGAAACATTTCAGCAAAGGTAGTTGTGTGAGTCCCCTTGTTGGAAAAATCGGATATGGGACTTGTTGATTGATCAATGGCGGCAGACAATCGATTGAGCAAAGTAGATTTCCCAACACCAGAATGGCCAGCAACAAGCGTTACTTTCCCGTCAATAAGAGTAGATAGTATAGAGAGATCATCATCTTCAATAGCAGATACCAGCAGGGCCTTAACACCAAAGGATTCATAGAGTTGAATTATTTTTTTCAGCTCCTGAGTTTCCTCATCATCTAATAAATCACTTTTATTAAAAATCAATAGTTGTGGAATCCGGAATGATTCAGCACTCACGAGGAATCGATCGATAAAACCAAGGGACGTGCGTGGCAGCTTGAACGTGGCAATAAGCATCACCTGATCGACATTAGAAGCCAGCACCTGACTATGTCCGGTTTTTTTTACCGATTGTCTTAATATATGATTTCTGCGAGGAAGTATTTCAGTAATGGCCCCACCTGCATCTTCGAGATCAAATGCTACGTGGTCACCTACCGCCACAGGATTTGTTTCTTTAATTCCCTCCAACCTCAATTTTCCGCGAATGCGGCAGGCGTATTTTTTTTGATCATCGGCATAAACTTCGTACCAGGAACCTGTAGAGCGAAATACAATTCCCTTCATAGCGCAAGGTACTTTTTACAATAGTCAATTATCTTTCGTGTTGCCCCAAGGTTTTCTATTACATACTGACGCGTAACTTCGCAAGCAAGTAGAAAACTCTCTGGCTTGGTATTAAGTAATTCATACGTGGTTTTAAGATCAGTGTAGCTACCTACATCAAACGCTCCCCCTCGCTTAATCAGATCTGTGGCTTCCTTAAATTTTTCATAATTCTTGTTTCCAAAGAAAATTGGAACACCATAGCATGCAGCCTCAAGAATATTATGAAGGCCTTTGTTAAACGCACCACCTACATAAGCAAATTCTCCATAGCGGTACAGTCGGGAAAGCATTCCGATGTTGTCAATCAGCAATACTTGTGACTGACTAATGGTTGAATCGGCTTTGGAGAAACGCGTGACTTTGACCTGAAGCTCCTTTTCGATCTCAGATAAAAATTCTTCTTCTGGTTCGTGGGGCGCTAGAATGAATTTCAACTTGCCCTCATTAATAAGGGGAGTCAAGACAGCTAGGTCTTCGGGCCAGCAACTGCCGATCACCATTGTCTTTTGATCTGCCTTAAAATTTAGTGCTATGGGAATTTCTTCTGCTTGCTGGATAATTTGATGAACGCGGTCAAATCGTGTGTCTCCGGTGAGCGTTGTTTCTTTTATGCCAATCAACTCAAGAAGTTTTAGCGATTCGTGATTTTGTACAAAGAAATGATTGAAGTTCGTCAGCGTTTTTCGGAAAAATGAACCGTATGATTTGAAATAAATTTGATCTTCCCTGAAGATGCAGGAAATTGATAAAAGAGGAATATTTTTCTTTTTCAGTTGTACGGAATAATTATGCCAAAATTCATATTTAACAAAGATCGCTAAGCAAGGTCTTGTGATTTCGATAAATCGGGTAGCGTTGATTTCGGTATCCCAGGGAAGGTAGGTTACACAGTCAGCCGAAGCATAATTCTTTTTTACTTCATATCCTGAAGGGGAGAAGAAGGAAAGTAGAATTTTGAATTGAGGATATTCTTTTTTCAAAGCCTCTATCACGGGGCGGCCTTGTTCAAACTCTCCGAGCGATGCACAATGGACCCAAATTACAGGGTGAGTATTGCTGTGAAAGAACTTTGTCAGCGTGTCAAATGCATTCTTCTGCCCCAAGACAAATGCCTTGGCCTTTGGTTGAAACCAGGAAGTTAATTTGTAAAGACTGGCAACAGTCTTTATTGCCATGTTATAAATAATCAACCTTCTACTTTTTTGTCCCAAATATACTTTAAAAGAAATTTGCTCGCAGTCATTTATTTTGACGCGATATAATATCAAGTGGTGAAGAGTAGTTTGTTATGATATGATTGGAGTTACACCGATTGGGCATTGTTTGTTTTTTGATTTGCTGGATTTTACCTAAATTTAAATTTGAGTTTGGATTGTTTAGTTGAATGATAAACAAGTACAATATGAAAAAATTACTACTGGTGTTGTTGATTCCAATCTGCAATGTGGCTATTGGCCAGAAGGGAATTGCTAAGTTTTTTCCGGCCGCTGCTGCGAATGGAAATGTGAATAATGTTCAGCAATTAGTCGCTGGCTACATAAATCCAATTGCGGAAGATTTTGGTTCCTTAATGAATAATGGGTGGTACAATACAGCAGCCACTCACAAAAAATTCGGCTTTGACTTGAGTGTTACCATGAATACCATCACCGCCAAAAGTGATGCGAAATATTTTACAGTACCCTCGCTGACCGGAGTTGGCTACAATGGAACTTTACCACCAAATACATCCGATAAAGCACCAACAGCCTATGGTCCCAAAGCAACATTCCCAAGTTTTGCGTTCAATTCAGGACTTAACAATGGCATTGCTTTCTTAGGCCCTGACGGAGGTAATATCACGGAAGATGTGCCCATTGGTTCAATGGTTGTTCCAACAACCCAACTTGGAATCGGCCTTTTTGGAAACACTGATCTGAGAATCCGTTTCACTCCGGCATTCAAAATAAGCGGGACCGAGCTTAGTAATTGGGGAGTGGGCATTCACCATGATATCAAGCAACACATTCCAGGCATAAAAGAACTGCCGTTCTCGCTGTCGCTGTTTCTCGCCTATTCGAGTTTGAAGGCATCAACAGACCTTAGCGGATTATATTCGGGTGCAGGTCAGGAAGGACTTGGAGAAACAACCGGGTATACGGGACAGGTCTTGATTAGTAAAAGTCTGGCCGTGATTACTTTTTACGGTGGCATTGGTTTCAATAGCTCTACCACAACCTACTCCATAAAAGGAACTTATACAGTTGATAAAACTGGTGATGGTATTCCATTGCTCTCGCCTGTAAACCTGACAAATCCTTACAAACAGGAATTCAAAACAAGTGGTTTCCGTGCGACTGGAGGAATGCGCCTAAAGCTAGGCCCTGTAATTATGAATGGAGACTATTCGTTGGTAAATGCGAAAGGTCTCTTCACTGCAGGATTCGGATTTACAGTCCGTTAAGATCATTTGCCCACGTAGGTGGGCTTTCGCTTTTCAATGAAAGCTTTCATGCCTTCTTTCTGATCTTCGCTGGCAAAGGTCATGTAGAAGTTCTTTCTCTCGAAAGCAAGGCCTTCATCGAGTTGGGTTTCAAAAGATCGATTGATTGCTTCCTTTGCCAACTGAACTGCGATAGGAGATAATGCAGCAATTTCTTTTGCTAATTGAATGGCTTCAAACAGATACATCTCAATGGGTACAACCTTATTGACCAAGCCATAAAAGTGAGCTTCTTCTGCAGAAAGGAAACGACCACTAAGAATTAGTTCCATTGCTTTTGCTTTTCCAACAGCCTTAGTTAGTCGCTGCGTGCCACCGGCTCCGGGTATCGTTCCTATTTTAATTTCGGGCTGACCGAATTTTGCCGTTTCTGATGCAATAATCATATCGCAGGTCATGGCAAGTTCGCATCCACCCCCCAAAGCAAAGCCTGATACAGCAGCGATAATCGGTTTCTTTGTTTTCCGTATTTGATCCCAGGTATTGAATTGATCGAGGACCAGCATATCAATGGCACTTTTATCAGCCATCTGCTTTATGTCAGCACCTGCAGCAAAAGCCTGATCATTACCCGTGAGAATAATAACTCTCACCTTGTCGTTTTTGTCAAGTTGGAGTAACGCATCGCGCAACTCTTCCATCAGTTTTGGATTGAGGGCATTCAGTTCTTTTGGGCGATAAAGCTCAATGAGCGCGATGAGAGGTTCTTTTTGTTCGGTTACTTTGATGAACTCCATAAGTGTTTGATATGCGGATTACAAATCTGTGAAATCGGGATGGGAATACAAAATGGAAGCAATATAAATGGAGAAACCCCCAACAGGATGGGGGTTTCTCCTAACCAAAGGCAAATAAAAATATGTGCTATGCAAGTTTATATGCTGCCAGTGTAGTTTCTGTAACCACTGCATGACTAGTTTGGTACTCTTTTTCAGAGAGATTTATCTTCCTACTCTTTCGAAATGATGAGCTTATTTTATTTTTTTGTTTAAAACACGTCTGGTAATGAGAGTCCTTTTTGTTTGTCTGGGTAATATCTGTCGCTCTCCCTTGGCAGAAGCGATTTTTAAGCATAAAATAGCCATGTCGGAATCTGTAGATGTGTGGGAGTCAGATTCCTGTGGTACTTCCAATTATCATATTGATGACCCACCTGATCCGCGGACGATAAAAAATGCTTTGAAAAATGGAGTTAAGATCAATCATTTAGGAAGGCAAATTAAACCGGAAGACCTCAATCATTTCGATTTAATACTAGCTATGGATAGCGCCAACTATAGAGGCGTGATGGAGCTTACTGGTGCGCTCGTACATAAGCACAAAGTTCAATTGATGAGAAGCTACGATCCACACGGTGGAGAAGATGTTCCTGACCCTTACTATGGAGGAGAAAAGGAATTTCAAGAAGTTTTTGACATCCTCAATCGCTCCATTGATTCATTAATAGAATCCTTGAATAAGAAATAGCGCTATTTAAGCAAGACCTGCAGTGTAGACCGCGAAGACTGTTCAAGTATAACGCCTTTTTTTTGTCTGTATTCTTCAAACGTTTGACGGTCGTAGTTTTTTACCGTAATGAGTGTAAGCCCGGTATTGTAGTATACTTCAAAATGTTTGCCGAGCAGGTCAATGAGTTTGATGATCTTATCTTCCCGATAATCCACACAGAACGAAAATGAGATGGCGGAATTCTGCATAAGATTTATTTTCATGTGCATTGCCGACACGATTCCAAAAATGGTGCTCAGCTGATTTTCATCCACAAAAGAGTAGTCCGTTACCTTACAGGAGATCAGGCATTGATTGTCTTTGAATACAATAAGGGGAGGGATGTGATCCAGTTTTGTCTCCTTAATTACTGTGCCTGGAAGAAGTGGGTTATCAAAATTTTTAACCAACAGAGGAATTCCATGATTGGCCAGTGGCTTGATGGTTTTAGGGTGAATAACAGAAGCTCCATAATAAGTCATCTCCGCTGCTTCTTTGAATGGCAGCTCATCAAAAACGATGGCAGCCGGAAGTCGCTTGGGGTCAGCATTCATAACCCCAGGAACATCTTTCCATATAGTAACCGACTCTGCTTTTAAACAGGATGCAAAGATGGCAGCTGAATAATCAGAGCCCTCTCGTCCAAGTGTGGTAGTTAATCCATCTTCAGTACCTCCAACGAAGCCTTGGGTTACAAATGTGCTACTGGCAAGTTTATCACCAAGAGCTTGAATTTTAACTTTGCTTTTCTCCCAATCTACTTTCCCTTCTCTGAAATTATTGTCTGTGCAAATCATCTTGCGAGCGTCAATCCATTGCACACTCGTATTTTCTTGTTTCAGGTAGTCGGAAATGATAAGAGTAGAGATCACTTCTCCCATGGACACTACCTGATCATACACCTGATCATAGTCATTATCTTTAATTGCTTCCTCGTTAATCTTATGGAATTGATCGGTGATAATCTTGAATATCGGCTGATCGCTGGCAAAGAGGTCATTCATGATGTTGAAATGATATTCCTGAATATCCGAGAGTTCTTTTTCAAAGGCGACCCCTTGTCTTTGCAGCGCAACTATTTTTTCCAGCGCATTAGTGGTTTTTCCCATGGCAGAAATCACGATCAGGAGTTGGGAGTCACTATTGGCCTTGATGATGGAAGCCATGTTGCGGATCGCCTTAGGATCCTTAACTGAAGCTCCACCAAATTTAAAAACCTTCATTTTATTGGACTAAATCGTTTGCGGACTAAATTTGTGTTACATTCAAAAGCATGCAAAAATCAGCTAATAAATCCAGTTCTTCAAGCGTAGAAACATCACGCATAGCAGAATCTATCGGCACCGCGCTTGATCGTTTTATAAAAAATAATCAGGGGCAGTTTCAATATGCCAGCGGAGAGTTGTCGCAATTGCTTCGTGATATTGCTTTGGCTTCTAAAGTGGTGAATCGTGAAGTAAACAAAGCCGGATTGATTGATATTATGGGGGCCATGGGCTCAACGAATACCACCGGAGAGCAGCAACAGAAGCTGGATGTGCTTGCTAACATTCGATTCACAAGAGCGCTTAGTAAGGGCGGGGAGGTGTGTGCGCTGATTTCAGAGGAGACGGAGTCGTTTGTTGATTTAAATAATCAAGGCAATTATGTAATTGCCATTGATCCGTTGGATGGCTCTTCCAATATTGACGTAAATGTTTCTATCGGAACCATTTTTTCTGTGTATAGAAGGAAAAGCAAGGTAGGTACACCCATTCAGGATCAGGATATTTTGCAGAAGGGCACGGAACAGGTTGCTGCAGGATATATTTTGTATGGTTCATCTACCATGCTGGTCTACACTACAGGTCACGGTGTGAACGGATTTACTTATGAGCCAACATTAGGTGAATATTTTCTATCTCATGAAAATATGAAGATGCCCGAGGACGGAAAGATATTTTCTATCAACGAAGGCTCAGCCAATTCCTTCGACAAATCAGTTACCGACTACCTGCAATCGTGTAAAGACAAAAATTTGACAGCAAGATACATCGGATCGCTTGTCGCGGATTTTCACAGAAACATGTTGAAGGGTGGTATTTATATCTACCCTGCAACGGCTAAAGACAGTAATGGAAAATTGCGATTAATGTATGAGTGCAATGCACTGGCATTTGTTGCGGAGCAGGCAGGTGGAAAAGCTTCCGATGGCGTTAACCGAATTCTTGATATTCAGCCTAAGTCACTCCATCAGCGGACTCCCTTCTATGTGGGATCAAAAGAAATGGTTAAGAAAGCGGAGAGCTTTCGTTAGCCTTGCTATCATTATTCTCTGCTGAAGCAGTTAATATCTCAGGAGCGCGTTTGCTGATGATTTCATACCACTTCACCAACTTTTTGATATCGGAGACATAAACCCGGCTCTCATCAAACTCTGGCAATACAGACTTTAGAAAGGCTTTCAGTTCTGTGGGGTCCGATTCAGCATCTACTCCCAGATCGTTTCCAAAGTCAGCGTGTATTTTCCTCAGCACTTCGTTCAAAAGAACAGTTCCTTCCTTGGTTGTTGTATAAATTGAAATTTCATTCAGCAAGGATATTCTATTATTTGCCGATGCAACGATACGTGTTTTTAAATCATCCAATGATTCAAGTATTACACCGGACTTGGTAGGCTTCATTACTTTGTACAATCCTCCCTTGCCACTTACCGATGCTATTTCTGACAACTCCATGTTTTGATTTTTTTAAATAGGTTGCAAAACTAATCAATTTTGATTTTGGGCCATGGCTTGACTTATAAAATCAAGAATCTCTTTTTTTCCTTTCTTCGTCACCGTTGAACTTATAAAAAACGGGGGAAGCTCTTCCCAGATTTCCAGCATCGCTTTCATAAATCGCGCCTTTGACTTTTCAAGTTCATTTCGGGAAAGCTTATCCTCTTTCGTGAGCACAATAGCAATTGGTACTTTTTTGCGTCCAAGCCATTCAATAAAATCAACATCGATTTTCTGAGGAGGTAGCCTTGAGTCGATAAGTATAAATGTGCAGTAGAGATTTTCACGTAGTGTAAAATATTCTTCAATCATTTTCCCAAATCCTTCCCGGGAAACTTTGCTCACGCTGGCAAACCCATAGCCTGGCAAATCAACCAGATACCATTTGCTGTCAATAATGAAGTGATTGATGGTCTGTGTTTTTCCAGGCTTAACAGAAATTTTAGCCAGACTTTTTCTTCCAGTAAGGAGGTTGATGAGAGACGACTTTCCCACGTTTGACCTCCCAATAAAGGCGAACTCCGGCTTATCTGGCTTTGGGCAACGGCTGATTTGGGTGTTGCTGATGACAAATTCCGCCTGTTTAATGACCATGAGGGTTAAGTTAAAGTATTAATTGAAGACTAAAAGACTAAGGATGTAAGATTCGTGTGACTTATGATGGTTTTTTGAGGCTTTCTTTATTAGCAGATTTTATTAAATTGCACACCTAGTAGGTGTCTTTATTCTGGGATAAACTATTTTTTAAGATGCACAGTCTCCGAAGAGAACTGATTTTTTTAACTGTACTTGTTGTTTCCGCTCAATTAGCCTTCGCTCAGCAGCCGCAAGATAAGCAGTTGGCAAACGATTACATGGAGCAAGCCGACCTAATTATGGCTGATACCAAAGCCATGGACGATGCCCGTGATTTGATGACGTTGGCGGCAAATGCCGATACCACCAATATCAAGGCTAACTTCGAAGCGGGCCATATGCACCTGCTGACCATTGGAAAGGACAGGGCAACGCGTTACTTCCTTCGTATTTATCGGCAAAAGCCCGACTATCGGTTTGACCTTGAGTATTGGATAGGCAAAGGGTATCAATATGGACTTGATTTCGATAATGCGCTTAAGTATTATTTGAAATATCAAAGTAAACTGACCAAGAACTCGGGCTATCAGGGTCCCAATAAAGTAGAGTTGAAGGAAGTTGACCGTAGGATTGTAGAGTGTAAGAACGGTAAAGAATTTGTAGCCAACCCAAAGAATTATTCCATCATCAACATTGGAAGTAAAATCAATTCTGAATTTGATGATTATGCGCCCGTGTTGAATGAGAAAGAGGACGAAATCGTTTTTACTACCCGAAGAAGAGATGGAAATATAAATGAGAACGTGGCGGATGACAACTTACCGTACGAAGATGTTTTTACCACTAAGAAAGCTGGCGCAAATTGGTCGGTAGCAAAAAATATTGGCGCCTCGGTCAATACAAAATTTAACGATTCAAATCTTGCGCTATCTGCTGATAGTAAAACGCTGTTCCTCTACAAAGATGAAGGCAACGGAGATATTTATTTTTCGGATCGACAGGCGGATGGATCATGGAGTGTGCCTGAAGCATTGCCTGGAGTTATTAATTCATCTTTTCGTGAGTCATCGATATCCATTTCGAGGGATGGAAAGACAATCTATTTTGCCAGTGATAGACCCGGTGGCCAGGGAGGATCAGACATCTATATGTGTATAAAGGACAGGAAAGGTGAATGGAGCAACGCAAAAAACCTCGGGCCCGGCATCAATACCGACTTAGATGAAGATGGTCCGTTTATCGATTATGATGGGCAAACATTGTTCTTCAGTTCGCACGGCCGAAAAGGCATGGGTGGATATGATATTTTTAAAAGCAAGCTTATTAATGCTGCCAAGAATGAGTGGAGCGAGCCTGAGAATTTAGGTTATCCAATCAATACTCCTGACGATGATGTTTTTTATGTAAGCACCAAAGACGGGAAGCGTGGCTATTATGCTTCGGTAAGGGATGACGGCATGGGCTATTCGGATATTTACATGATCACGGTGCCTGAAAAGAAAGAACCTGAACCGGTAAAGGAAGAGCCTAAGGTTGAAATGATTCCTTTGCAATACATAGTTAATGTAGTTGATGCAGATAATGAATCTCCTTTGGGAGCCAACGTCAAGCTTATGGGTATGACCGACAATATTGTAGTAGGCATGACTACCGGTGATGTGGGGACTTACAACTTTTCAATTTCGTCTGCTACTCCAAAGGATTACCGACTCTCTGTAGAGAAAGATGGCTATATTTTTATCAATGAACAGCTGAAGATTTCGGGAGCTGCTGCTGAACCAAAAACCATAAACAAAGTAGTGAGGCTTCGTAAACTTGTAGTGGGTGCAACATCGGTGTTGCGTAATATCTATTTTGATTTTAACAAAGCTTCATTCAAACAAGAATCCTATGCCGAGCTCAATAAGTTGGAAGGCATGATGAAACAAAATGAAAGCCTTAAAGTAGAAATAGCAGGACACACCGACAGTTTTGGCCCCGATGATTTTAATCTGAAGCTTTCTTCACGGAGGGCAAATGCAGTCCGGAGTTTTCTTACCTCAAAAGGCATCGATCCCCGCAGAATAACTGCCGTTGGCTATGGCGACAAAAAACCACTCGCCAGCAATGATGACGAAAAGGACGGCCGTGAGCTAAACAGAAGAGTGGAATTCAAAGTTTTAGGAAATTAGTCACATTTCTTCATCTCCTTTTTTGTTCAGGTCGTTATTCTACAGACCTTTGTAGTCTGTGTTTCCGCAAGTTTGGTAAACTCCAATTTTTGTATCGCTAATCCACACCATTTTGACAGTAGTTCCCTATAAAGAAGAGCAGTCTGGTAAGAAAGAGCAGGTGGCCAAAATGTTTGATAACATTAGCGGCAACTATGATTTTTTGAATCATTTTCTAAGTCTGGGAATTGACATCACGTGGCGGAAAAAGGCAATTAAACTTCTGGAGGTAATCCAACCGAAACTTATCTTGGATGTAGCAACTGGTACGGGTGATTTTGCTATTGAAGCGCTGCGACTCAATCCCGACAAGGTCATCGGCATCGATATCTCAGAAGGTATGCTTGATATGGGGCGGAAGAAAATGATGGAACGAGGTCATCATAAAATAGAAATGATGACTGGCGATTCTGAGAATTTGCCATTTGAAGGAAATAAATTTGATGCAATCATCGTTGGGTTTGGGGTGCGCAACTTCGAGCATCTGGAAAAGGGACTGGGGGAAATGTTTCGTGTATTGCGTCCGGGAGGAAAAGTTGTTATTTTAGAGTTCTCTAAACCTACCCGGTTCCCGTTTAAGCAACTGTATAACATTTATTTTAATTTCATCTTACCTAAAATCGGCCGTTGGATATCAAATGACAAAGCAGCTTACACGTATTTGCCCGAATCGGTACAGGCTTTTCCGGATGGGGATAAGTTTGCCGGCAAGCTTGCAGAAATTGGTTTTAAAGAAATAACATGCCAGCCACTTACGTTTGGAATAAGCTCATTATACACTGGAATAAAATAATTCTGGGAGGCCTTTTAGTCCTGACGCCTTTGGTATCATCGGCTCAGCTTTTCAAGTGGGCAAGGCAGCACAATCCCAATTATGATGAGCGGAAGTTTAGCTATGGTTTTGTGATAGGCATTCATACTTCTGCCTATCAGGTTAAGTACTCCGATCAGTTTGTTACCGCTAAGTTTGATTCCGTCAATTCGGTACGACCAGCCTTTTCACCCGGCTTTTCATTGGGCTTTCTCGTCAATTATCGCATCAGCGAGTTTGTAGATTTACGCTTGATGCCCAAGGCTTCTTTCTACGATCATAAGTTGCTTTACACCTACGATGATGAATCGCAAAACGAACAATTGGTGGAGACCACTATGGTAGAGTTTCCCATGCTGATCAAATACAAATCGATGCGAAGAGGCAATGTGCGCATGTACATGGTAGGAGGGTTTACACCTGGCATTGAAGCTTCTGGCAAAAATGATGTTCAGTCGGTATCAGCCAACCTTGATGTAAAAAAAACCAACCTGAGTCTGGATGCCGGAATAGGTTTTGATTTTTATTTTCCACTGTTCAAGTTTTCTCAAGAGATTCGGTTTTCAAGAGGTATCACCAACCTGCTCGGCCCCGATCCAAGTATTTTTAGTGACCCGATAAAGAGATTGAACACCAATACAATTTCCGTGTACTTTATTTTCCAGTAACGACATTGTGAGTATCAGCGTGGATTTGCGCAATGGAGCGAACCAATCTTTATTACTTTTGAATTAATTAACTTAATCATTCGTAGATCACTATGACACAAAAGCGGATTGTATTAATCACAGGAGCTACCTCGGGTATTGGCGAAGCTACCGCCAGGTTGCTGGCAAAAAATAATTTTTCACTCATTCTTTGTGGAAGGAGGAAAGACCGCCTTGAAAAAATTAAAAATGAACTTTCTAAAGAAACACAGGTAACCACCTTGTCCTTTGATGTTAGAAACAGGGAGGAAGTTAAAAACGAAATCAATTCTCTGGCAGTAGAGTGGAAAGCAATTGATGTTTTGATTAATAATGCAGGGAACGCCCACGGCCTTGACCCTATTCAAAATGGAAATGTAGAAGACTGGGACGCCATGCTCGACATTAATGTAAAAGGACTGCTGTATGTCTCGCGGGAGATTATCCCCGGCATGACGGAGCGCAAGGCAGGCCACATCATTAACCTTGGTTCGATAGCGGGCAAAGAAGTGTATGGCAATGGCAATGTCTATTGCGCGAGCAAGTTTGCGGTAGACGCGTTGACTAAAGGGATGCGCATTGACCTAAATCCGTTTGGAATTAAAGTGACTACTATCCAACCGGGTTTGGTGGAAACTGAATTTTCCCTTGTCCGGTATAAGGGTGATAAGGAAAAAGCAGCGGCAGCTTATAAAGGCCTTAAGCCCTTGAAAGGAGAAGATATTGCTGATCTGATCTTGTTCTCGCTTACCCGTCCCTCGCACGTTGTTGTTGCCGATCTTGTTGTATTTCCTACTGCACAGGCAAGCGCAGCAGTGGTTAAGAGAGAGGCTTAAATAGGGCAGATAAAACAACGATTCGACCTTTCCTACCCCACCTAAGGTGATAAACTTCTAATGCCTACCTTAGAGTTGTGCGGAGATTGTTACTCTTATGTATTGGTTTATTGTTGATCGGTTCATGTATCGACCGTATAGAGATTAAAGTTCCCGATTCTTACTCTTCTCAGTTGGTTGTGGATGGAGTAATTACAGATGAGCCTGGGCCATATACAGTGCGCTTGACTAAGGCCACCAGAATTGAAAAATTTCTTGAATTTAGTCAAGAGGATGTAACACAAGCTAACGTTACCATTATTGACAATGTTGGTAATTCAGAGGTTCTTACAGAAACAGATCCTGGAGTCTATCAAACCAAAGAAAACGGACTCAGGGGAGTAATAGGGCGCGAGTATTCGATTAAGATTGAGACTCCTGATGGGAAACAATTTGAATCAAAACCTGACAAAATGTATCCGGTGGGGGAGTTTGACAGTTTATACTATGTATTGGAAACATTTCAACCTATTAACGAACCTACCAAATACGGACTTAGGATATATGTTGATGCTACAACTGATCCTAGTAGCAGTAGTTATTTGCGATGGAGGTTTACTGGAATATTTGAAATCAATACTCGCCCTGAATTAAAGGGGTTTGTCGTAGCTTTTACCGAACCGCCAGAATGCTTGCGTAGGCCAAGACAATGCGCTTATGATACACCTTGTATTTGTTGCAAGTGTTGGGTAACTGAATATGAAGAAAAACCACATTTAAATGATAATCAATTTGTGCAAAATGGCAAATATAGACAAGTCGAGGCGGGCTATGTACCTCTTGAGTATTTCCCATTTCAGTCAAAATACAGATTTGAAGTAAAACAGATGAGCCTTTCTAAGTTAGCCTTTGATTATTGGCGAATAATCAAATCCCAAAAAGAAGGAGTTGCTAGCCTATTTCAGCCTCCAACAGGGAAAACAAGGACAAATATTTATGAAAAAAACGGAAAAACTGAAGTTCAAGGTCTTTTCTATGCTTCAGCTGTAAAAACAAAACAAGTATATGTAACAAACGCGGATGTAATAGGCACCTGGCGTGCCTTAATTATTCCGAAATGGGACTGTGAAACAGGTACTATTGCTGAAGACTGCAGGCTTGCATTCAAACGGTCGTCAACTCAAAAGCCTGCAGACTGGAAGTAGTCACCATACCCCACATAAGGTGATAAACTTCCAATGCCTACCTTAGAGTTATGCAAAGATTGTTAATCTTATGTATTGTCTTAGTATTGATCAGTTCTTGCATCGATCGGATAGAGATTAAAGTTCCAGATTCTTACTCTACTCAGTTGGTTGTAGATGGTGTGATTACCGATGAACCTGGGCCTTATACAGTAAGGCTCACCAGTTCTACGAAAGTGGAAAGTTTCCTCTTGTTTCATAAAGATTTTGCGACAGGCGCAACGGTTACTATTTATGATAACGTAGGTAGTTCCGAATTGCTAACAGAACTATCTCCCGGAGTTTACCAAACCAAAGAGAATGGCATTCGTGGAGTTATAGGTAGAGAGTATTATCTGAGAATCGTAACAAGTAATGGGAAAGTATATGAATCAATCCCGGACTTATTAGGCCCTGTTGGGGAACTTGATAGCCTGTATTACGAAAGAGAATCTTTTCTCCCACTAAATGATCAGGAGCGTTACGGATTTCGTTTTTACATTGATGCCCAAATCCCTTCGGGAGGAGAGGCTTATATGCGCTGGAGATTTACGGGCGTCTATGCAATTGTTGCCCATCCCGAACTGTGGGGTAGAAGAGGCCCTCTGCCGGAGGGTGAGTGCATTCGAGGTCCCCTCGCATGCAGTGGTATCGGCAGCCCTATTCAAGTCTGTACTTGCTGCAATTGTTGGGTGACGCGCTATGAAGACAAACCACACGTGAGCGATAATCAGTTTGTTTTCAATGGGAAAGCTAAAAAAGTAGAAGTTGGATATGTGCCTGTTGAATTTTTTCCATTTCAGGCTGGCAAGTATAGGGTAGAGGTCAAACAAATGAGCCTTTCGAGAATTGCTTTTGATTATTGGAGAATTATTCAATCTCAAAAAGAAGGTGCGGCAAGTTTGTTTCAACCGCCCACAGGTAAGGTTAGATCTAATGTATTTTCCAGAGATGGATCTAACGAAGTTCAGGGCCTGTTCTACGCTTCGGCAGTTACAACAAAACAAGTTTACCTGACAAGTAAAGATGTACAAGATATTAAATTGCGTATTCCGTTTTGGGACTGTGAAACAGGCCTAATTGCCGAGGATTGCAGGAAAGCTTTTCTTTTTTCTACGACCACTAAGCCTCCAGACTGGAAGTAGTCACCATACCCCACCTAAGGTGATAAACTTCTAATACCTACCTTAGAGTTGTGCGGAGATTGTTAATCTTATTTATTGGTTTATTATTGATCGGTTCATGTATCGATCGGATAGAGATTAAAATCCCTGATTCTTATACTTCTCAATTGGTTGTTGATGGGTTAATCACAGATGAGCCCGGCCCTTATACCGTGCGTCTCACGAAGGCTACCCGAATTGAAAAATTTCTTGAATTCAGTCAGGAAGAAGTAGTGCAGGCTAGCGTTTCCATTTCAGATAATGTCGGTAATACAGAGCAATTAAAGGAAACGATACCCGGAGTTTATGAAACAAAACTGGGTGGAATACAAGGTGTAATCGGTCGCGAGTATTCAATAAAAATTGAAACATCGGACGGCAAGGTTTATGAGTCAATCCCCGATAAGATGAACCCAGTAGGTGAGCTTGATAGTCTATATTACGAGTTTGAATCTTATACACCACTTAATGATCAAACACGATTTGGATTTCGTTTTTATATTGATGCAAGGGGGGCACAGAGTAGCGATAATTTTCTGCGATGGAAATTTACAGGTGTATTTCAGATTGAAGCAGATCCAAAATTGCATACCACCTCACGCCCTATGCCCTGTACTCCAGACCCGCGACCCTGCAGTGGCTGGATTATAGGCCCATTTGATGGCCGACTTCAAAAGGTTGGAGATTGTACTTGTTGCACTTGCTGGGTTACAAGATATGAGGATAAGCCCAATGTAAGCGATAATCAATTCGTTTCTAATCAAAAAATAAGGAGAGTAGAAGTAGGTTATGTCCCCCTTGAGTATTTTCCCTTCTTGGCAGGAAAGTACCGTGTTGAAGTCAAACAAATGAGTCTTACCAGAAGAGCCTACGAATATTGGAGAATCATTCAATCTCAAAAGGAAGGAGCAGCGAGTTTGTTCCAACCACCCACGGGCAGGATTGAGACCAACATTTTATCCAAGGATGGTGCAGAACAAGTTCAGGGACTTTTTTCAGCATCAGCAGTAAAGACAAGACAACGGTACTTAAGTAACGGTGATGTAAATGTCTTGTTACGCGTTCCTTTTTGGGACTGTGAGGTTGGTGAGATTGCCGAAAGCTGCCTGCTTGCTTTCAAGAATTCTTCAAACAAGCCACCTGCAGATTGGAATTAGTCACCCATACCACGCTAGTCTCTTATGCCTACCTTAGAGTTATGCAAAGATTGTTAATCTTATGTATTGGTTTAGTATTGATCAGTTCTTGCATCGATCGAATAGAGATTAAAGTTCCAGATTCTTACTCTTCTCAACTTGTGGTTGATGGATTAATTACAGATGAGCCTGGACCTTATGTAGTTCGCTTGACAAAATCTGTAAGAATTGAAAAATTCCTGAAACTGAGCCAGGAAAGTATAACTCACGCCAAGGTCATCATTTCTGATAGTGAGGGCAATTCAGAAGTGCTGGCAGAGAAGAGCCCGGGTATTTATCAAACCAAAATCAATGGAATACAAGGTGTAGTTGGCCGCGAGTACTCGATAAGAATTGAAACAGAGGAAGGAGAAATATATGAATCTGAACCTGACAGAATGAACGCGGTAGGTGAGGTAGATAGTTTATACTATCAGTTTGAATCTTACCTTCCATTGAATGACCAAGAACGATACGGGTTCCGTTTTTATGCTGACTCCGAGAGTCCTGAAGGAGAGAATACTTTTTTACGTTTAAAATTCACACAAACTTTTGAGATTGACGCTTATCCGGAATTACATATCATCGGAATGTGCGTTCCTGATCCAAGGCCCTGTAGCGGGAGAATATTTACCGAATTTGGACTCAAAACGGTTAGCGAATGCACCTGTTGTAAATGCTGGGTTACGGTTGACGAAAAACAGCCCCATGTAACAGACAATCAATTTGTAATTAATGGGAAGGCGAAGAAAATTGAAGTTGGTTTTGTCCCACTAGAGTACTTTCCATTCCAACTTGGAAAGTATAGAGTTGAAGTAAAGCAAATGAGCCTTTCGCGAAAAGCATTTGACTATTGGAGGATTATTCAATCGCAGAAAGAGGGCGTAACCAGCCTTTTTCAACCGCCAACTGGCAGAATTAGAACCAACGTTTATTCAAAGAATGGATCGGAGGAGGTCCAAGGACTTTTTTATGCTTCAGCTGTAAAAAAGAAACAGCACTACTTAACCTTTAAAGATTTCAGTTTTACATTATTTTCTCGAATTCCAAATTGGGGTTGTGAAAAAGGAAGAATTGCAGAAGATTGCAGACTTGCATTCCCTTTCTCATCAGCTACCAAACCAGCAGATTGGAAGTAACTGTCATTATGCGTCATTTCTATCTATTACGCTACCTGCGCTTCCAATTTTGAAGAAAGCACTGATTTGGGAACGGCACCTACTTGCTTATCTACCACCTGGCCACCTTTAAAAACCAAAAGCGTAGGAATGCTGCGTACTCCAAAACGCGCGGTCACCTGAGGGTTTTCGTCTACATTAAGTTTACCGATCACGGCCTTCCCTTCATATTCTCCGGCCAGCTCTTCTACCACGGGTCCAATCATTTTACAGGGGCCACACCACTCAGCCCAAAAGTCAACAAGGACGGTTTTATTGCTATTTACAATAGAGTCAAAATTCGCATCGTTTAGTTCAATTGCTTTACCCATTATAGTATGTTTTAAAAGTTGATTTTAAGATTCAAAAAGACAACGCAAATATAGATTAAAATAGTTCCCAGTCGGCAGTAGCCCCTTTCTCATTAGTCGGTGGTTTGTTAGCTGGCTGACCAACCTGATTTTTTCTACTTACCAGCCGCTGTTTTTAGCCAATCTAATAATTTACCACTTCTACTTCAATTTCCGGGATTCGCTTCATTTTTCTCACCATATCATTAACGGCCCTCACCCGGAATTTCCGTGAAAGCATCTCAAGGCTTATATTCTCCTGCTCGTCCCTGAGTTTAAGATACAGAGGTGTGCCACCACTGTATTCCTGGCAGAGCTTTTCTATTTGAGCAATTATTTCCGGACTGATAGAGACAGCGTTCATTTTGATCTGAATCCCTTTCGTCTTTTTTATGCCCAGTTCATTGAGTAGTTCGATATTCCGAATTTTAAATTCAAGGTTCTGTTCACCCCAGGTATTTCGTGCCGCTGTACCTTCTACAAATAAGAAGATGCCCGGCATCATGTGTGCTTTCAGGCGAAGGTAATCTTCCCCGAAAAGCGTAAATGTAAAATTGCCACTGTAATCCTCCAGCGTCATTCTGCCGAATGGCCTTCCTGTTTTGGTGAGCTTATGCTCTACGGAAGAAACAATGCCGGCCAGTTTACACTCTTTCCCCTGCAGTGTTTCAAGTTCGTTGAGTGCCGTGAGTGGCGTGTTGCAGAAGGCGTCAATTTCAAATTTAAAATTGTCGAGCGGATGACCTGAGATGTATACGCCTACCACTTCCTTTTCAAAATGAAGTTTTTCTATTTCGCTGAAGGGTTCAACGGGCTCAACTCTGGGTGGTGGCATTTCTGTGCCGGTTGAGGCGCCAAACAAACTGGCTTGCGCACTGCCGGATTCCTGCTGAAGTTTTGCGGCATACTTTATTACTTTTTCGGTCAGGCTTGCATCGCCATCTTTGGCATACACATATTGTCTGCGATGAAACTCCTTGAAACAATCAAAAGCACCAGACAAGGCAAGGCACTCAAACGTTTTTTTGTTAACGGCCCGTTGACTCAAGCGCTTGGCGAATTCAAATAGATCCTTGAATGCTCCGTGCGAATCTCTTTCGTGAATGATCGACTCAACGGCAGCTTCTCCTGCTCCTTTAATGGCACCCAATCCAAATCGTACCTGCCCTGTTTTATTTACTTCAAAGAATACACCGGATTCATTCACATGAGGACCGAGTACTTCAATCCCTTGTTTACGGCATTCTTCGATAAAGTAGGTAACATTTTCAAGATGATTCTGCGAATGCGTAAGTACCGCGGCCATGTAGTCGGCCGTGTAGTTGGCCTTGAGGTAGGCCGTGTGATAGGCTACCAGCGAATAGCACGTGCTGTGTGATTTATTGAAAGCATATTGTGCAAAGGCCTCCCAGTCTTTCCATATTTTGTCCGAGATGCGTTCATCGTGTCCATTTTTCTTACAGCCCTCAACGAACTTATCCTTCATCTTGTCAAGCACCTCTTTCTGTTTCTTACCCATTGCTTTACGCAATACGTCAGCATCGCCTTTGCTGAAGCCGGCAAGCTTTTGCGACAGCAACATCACCTGCTCTTGGTATACGGTGATGCCGTAGGTATCTTTCAAATACTCTTCCATTTCCGGCAGATCATATTTGATGACTTCGCGGCCGTGCTTTCGGGCAATGAAATTGGGTATGTACTCCATCGGGCCCGGGCGGTACAGCGCATTCATGGCAATAAGGTCTTCAAACTTATCGGGCTTAAGGCTCTTCAGATAACTTTGCATCCCCTCACTTTCAAACTGGAATGTGCCCGAAGTTTCGCCCCGTTGGTAGAGTTGATACGTCTTAAGGTCATCCAGCGGAATTTTATCAATATCGATATCAATGCCGTGACGCTTTTTGATGTTCTTAAGGGCGGTCTTAATAATCGTAAGCGTAGTGAGGCCGAGAAAGTCCATCTTCAACATGCCTGCATTTTCAACAACACTGTTATCAAACTGCGTGACTAACATGTCTGAATCTTTCGCGGTGGAGACCGGAACGAATTTAGTCAGGTCATCCGGTGTGATGATAACACCACACGCATGTGTGCCGGTATTGCGAAGCGAACCTTCAAGTATAATGGCCTGTTTTAAAACGTCTGCTCTTTTATCAACTCCTTTTCGGATATCGTTAAGCTCCTTATTTTCTTCAAATGCTTTTTCCAACGTGGTGCCGGGGCGCTCCGGAATCATCTTCGCCAGTGTATTGGATTCATTGAGTGGTAACTCCATCACTCTGGCGCAGTCGCGGATGGCAGATTTCGCTGCCATCGTACCGTACGTAATGATCTGTGCTACTTGATTTTTCCCATATTTCTCAATCACATAATTGAGTACCCGATCGCGCCCTTCATCATCAAAGTCAATATCAATATCGGGGAGCGACACGCGATCCGGATTTAAGAAACGCTCAAACAGCAGATCATATGCAATCGGATCCACGTTGGTAATTCCTGTGCAATATGCTACTACTGAACCTGCGGCCGAGCCCCTTCCCGGGCCAACAGAAACTCCCATTTCGCGGGCTTTGCCTGTGAAATCCTGTACGATAAGAAAATAGCCGGGGTAGCCAGTCTTCTTAATGGTCTCTAATTCAAATTCTATTCTCTCTTTAATTTCTGGAGTTATCTTCGGATAGCGTGTCGCAGCGCCCTGGTAGGTCAGGTGCTTCAGGTAATCGTCTTCAGAATTAAAGTTGTTGGGGATTTCAAATTTGGGAAGAGCTACTTTTCGCTCCAGCTTATAACTTTCCACCTTGCCGATAATCTCGCTTATAGTTTCAATGGCTTGAGGTAAGTCGCTGAATAAGGATTTCATCTCATCCTGTGACTTGAAATAGAACTCACTATTGGGCAGCCCAAGGCGGTGACCACGACCTTCGCCTATGGGTGTGGACTTAAATTCTCCCTCTTTAATACACAAGAGTACATCATGCGCATTCGATTCTTCTTTCTCGAGGTAATAGGATTCGTTCGCTGCAAAGTACCTGACATTATACTTTTCACAGAACTTTAATAATGTTTCGTTGACCCGATCTTCCTCGGGCATACCATGACGATTGAGTTCGACATAGAAATCTTCGCCAAATATTTTATGATACCATTTGAAAGCTTCCTCTGCCTGCCGCTCGCCTACCTGAAGAATTAAATGAGGAACTTCACTGGCCAATCCACCCGTTGTGGCGATGAGGCCTTCATGGTATTGCTCTATCAATGCCTTGTCTACCCTTGGATTAATTCCATAAAGCCCTTCCATAAACCCGAGCGAACTGAGTTTAGACAAATTATGATATCCATCTTTGTTTTTTGCCAGAAGTACTTGCGTGTAGCGCTTGTCTGGATTGTCTTTTGTAAACTTTAATTTCTTGCGCTCCTCTGCCACCAATAACTCACAACCTACTATCGGCTTTATTTCATGCTTGAGAGCTTCGCTTACAAACTTGAAAGCACCGTACATGTTACCGAAATCGGTCAGGGCGATGGCTGGCATTCCACATGCCTTTGCTTTTGCAATGACTTCCTGCACATCGGGTGTAGCCTGAAGTACGGAATACTGTGAATGAAGGTGAAGGTGGCAGAAAGGACTATCAATAAAGCTCTCGCTAACGGCATCCTTCCCGGCTGAGGCCGATTTCCGCTTTTCTTTTTTGGAGGCATTGCCAGCTGCTAAACTTGGTTCTTCGTAACTAATATCATCTATAGCAATACCGTCCAATGGACTTACCACTTTTTTCTTGATCAACTCAAAGAAACAGCGGGCTGTGGCAGCTACATCGTAGGAAGCATCATGAGCATCTCCGAATCCTTTTCCAAACAACTTTTCATGCAGTTCAAGCAAGCGGGGCATTTTCAATTTTCCTCCCATACCACCCGGCAGCTGACAGAAGTCTATCGATACAATTCCTGTATCAATCTTCTGAGCCTCAAGGAAAGTTGACGTGGGGAGCGCTTTGCGAATAAATTCTGCACCTATAATATTTATGTCAAACTCAATATTGTGCCCAACAAGGATTCGTGTTTTATTCAGATCCTGAACAAACAGATCGAGCACCTTCTTTAAATCATGTCCTTCGTCAAGGGCGCGTTTGGTTGAGATTCCATGAACCTTTTCAGCTTTGAAGGGAATGTCAAACCCTTCCGGCTTGACTAAGTAGTTATGTAGAGAAAGAAGTTTTCCTTTTTCATCGTGCAATTGCCAGGCAATCTGTACCAGCCGGGGCCAATTGTCAAGGTCAGTTATAGGCGCAGTTTTATTGTGCGGAACACCCGTTGTTTCCGTGTCAAAGATTAAATACATGTAGCGAGTTCAGTGGTTGTACTTCGTGTAAAAGTACATTTTCAGGGCAAGCAGCCAAAACGCAATTCCTTATTCCCAATATGAGAATTTGAGGCTCAATTAGGCGCAGGCGGACGTTTATTCCATTATTAAATATTTGTATACCAATTAGTTAGATGGATGGACCAGATTTTGGACTACTGAGAGAAATAATACGGTAAAATGAAAAAACTCTTTAAGAAGGCAGTTGCTACCACCAAAAGAGAATGGTTCTTGTTGATAACCATAGCGATGATAACCCTTATCATCATCCTTTTTGAATTTCTCTGATTCAATTCAACGGAGGAAAAGAGCTTCCCAATGTATACTCGCAGATGCGGTATTGGGAAGCTTTTTTATTTAGAACTTATTAAAATAGACCAACGGATTGTTTAATAAAGCTTTGAGGGCTACTTTTGGATTAACCGAAACTACTTAAGTTAAACTATGAAATGGTTCTTAGACCTGTTCTCCAGTTCTCTGGGGAGAAAATTAATGATGGCCCTCACGGGGCTATTTCTAATCGCTTTTCTCACAGTACACCTTATCGGTAATCTTCAACTTTTGAAGGACGATGGCGGTAAAGCATTTAATATTTATGCTGAATTCATGAGTACGAATCCGGTAATACAGACCATTTCAAAAGGAAACTTTGCCTTCATCCTTATTCACATCGTCTGGGCTATTATTCTTACCAGAAAAAATAAAATTGCACGGCCACAGGGATATGCTGTTACTTCTTCCAAATCATCGATCTGGTCTTCAAGAAATATGGGGATACTTGGAACGATTATTTTAGTTTTCTTGGTAGTGCATCTAAAACACTTCTGGGCAGAAATGCACTATGGCGGAATTCCGACAGTGAATTATGAAGGGAAGGACGTGCGGGATATCTATACCATTGTAGCATATTGGTTTACAGTAGATTGGTATGTGGCGCTTTACGTGTTTTGTATGGTAGGTGTGGCATTTCACTTATGGCATGGATTTACCAGTGCTTTTCAGACACTTGGTATAAACCATATGAAGTATAACCCTGTTATTAACTTCGTAGGCAAAGCATTTGCCGTTGTAGTGCCTGCTTTATTTGCATGGATTCCAATAAGCATGTTTTTTAAATTCTAATTAAGAACGTCAACAAAATATGAAGCTCGAATCGAAAATTCCGGACGGCCCTTTAGCGGAGAAGTGGACAAAGCATAAATTCAATTTAAAACTTGTTAACCCTGCCAATAAACGTAAGTATGAAATAATAGTAGTGGGTACAGGTCTGGCCGGGGCCTCTGCTGCTGCCTCACTGGGTGAACTAGGCTACAATGTAAAGGCATTTTGTTTTCAGGATAGCCCAAGAAGAGCTCATAGCATTGCCGCGCAGGGCGGCATCAATGCAGCAAAGAATTATCAGAATGATGGCGACAGCGTCTTCCGCCTTTTCTATGATACAATAAAAGGAGGTGATTACAGGGCGCGCGAAGCCAATGTTTATCGCCTTGCCGAAACCAGTGTAAATATTATTGATCAGTGTGTTGCGCAGGGAGTTCCGTTTGCACGTGAATATGGTGGATTGTTGGCCAACCGTTCTTTTGGAGGTGCTCAGGTATCCCGCACGTTTTACGCTCGTGGCCAAACAGGTCAGCAACTTTTATTAGGGGCTTATAGCGCGCTGAACCGACAAATTGCCAACGGCAAAGTGAAGATGTACAACCGTACTGAAATGCTTGACGTGGTGGTGGTTGATGGAAAAGCAAGAGGTATTATTACGCGCGACCTTGTAACAGGAAAAATTGAATCACACAGCGCTCATGCCGTGTTATTGTGTACGGGAGGATATGGAAATGTTTTTTTTCTTTCCACAAACGCAAAAGGATCTAATGTAACGGCAGCATGGCGGGCACACAAGAAGGGAGCCATGTTTGGTAATCCCTGCTTCACACAGATTCACCCAACGTGTATCCCGGTTTCTGGAGATCACCAATCCAAGCTTACATTAATGTCGGAGTCGTTACGAAATGACGGAAGGGTGTGGGTTCCAAAGACAGCTAAGCCTGGACTTAAGTCCATTGACGCTGTCAACCTTCCCGAATCAGAACGTGATTATTTCCTGGAGCGAAAGTATCCATCGTTTGGTAACCTTGTTCCACGCGATGTGGCTTCCAGAAATGCAAAACAGATGTGTGATGAAGGAAGGGGAGTGGGTTCAGGTCTGGCGGTGTTTCTGGATTTTACTGATGCCATTAAGCGAGATGGAGAAGATACGATTCGCGCGAAGTATGGAAATCTCTTCGACATGTATCAGCAGATCACAGGAGAGAATCCTTATAAAGGTCCTATGATGATTTACCCCGCTGTTCATTACACGATGGGTGGCCTATGGGTGGATTATAACTTAATGACCACCGTTCCGGGATTGTATGCACTGGGAGAAGCGAACTTCTCAGACCATGGTGCAAACCGTTTGGGAGCCAGTGCGCTTATGCAAGGTTTGGCAGATGGTTATTTTGTTGCACCGTATACAATTGGAGATTACCTGGCAAATATTGGCTGGAATGATAAGGTAGGAACCGATCACCCTGCTTTCAAGGAGGCAATCGACAAAGTGAATGCAACGGTTAATAAGTTAATAAACATCAAAGGCAAAAAGACAGTTGATGAATTTCATCGCCAGCTGGGATTAACCATGTGGGAGTATTGCGGTATGTCGCGGAGCGAAGAAGGACTTAAGAAAGCCAAAAAAATCATTCAAGACATTAGAGCAGAATTCTGGACCAATGTAAATGTGCTGGGTGGAGCCAATGAGTTGAATCAGGAATTGGAAAAAGCCGGCCGCGTTGCAGACTTTATTGAGTTGGGTGAATTGATGGTGGATGACGCCCTCAGTCGTTCTGAATCTTGCGGTGGCCATTTCAGGGAGGAATCACAAACACCGGAAGGAGAGGCATTGCGCAAAGACGATGCATTTGCTTTTGTGTCGGCTTGGGAGTTCAAGGGTGAAAACCAACCTGAAGAACTGCATAAAGAAGAACTCAAATTTGAGAACGTTAAACTGACGCAACGCAGTTATAAATAATAGTCATAAGCGGTAACGATCAACGATATATGAAGATTACGTTAAAAGTCTGGAGACAAAAAAATAAAGAAACCAAAGGAGCATTTAAGACCTATCAGCACGATCACGTGTCTGCCGACATGTCGTTCCTTGAGATGATTGATGTGCTCAATGAGTCATTGGTAAAAAAGGGAGAAGAACCTATTGCTTTTGACCATGATTGCCGCGAAGGCATTTGCGGGATGTGCAGTCTGTATATCAATGGCCATCCACATGGTCCATTGCAAACAACCACCTGCCAATTGCATATGCGAAGCTTCAAAGATGGCGAGACAATTACCGTGGAGCCATGGAGAGCGAAAGCATTTCCTGTAATAAAGGATTTAGTAGTTGATCGGTCTGCCTTTGATCGTATTCAGCAAGTAGGAGGCTATGTATCTGTAAATACGGGAGGTGTACCTGATGCAAATGAAATTCCTATTCCAAAGAAAGTAGCTGATGAAGCTTTTGATTCTGCAACCTGTATTGGATGCGGAGCTTGCGTAGCAGCGTGCAAAAACGCTTCCGCTATGTTATTTGTAAGCGCTAAAGTTTCTCAGTTTGCACTGCTACCACAAGGAAAGGCCGAGCGAAAAGAGCGGGCCGAAAAAATGGTAGCTCAGATGGATGAAGAAGGCTTTGGTGCGTGCACTAACACAGGAGCATGCGAAGCGGAATGTCCAAAAGGAATAAGCTTAACTAATATCGCCAGAATGAATCGGGAATATTTTAGTGCCATGCTCACTTCGTATGAAGTGGAGGTAAAAGGTGGTGACTAAGAGTTAAATGCAATAATTATTGTTGAAAGGGACCAGAACTTACTGGTTCCTTTTTTTGTGCTTATTCACTTTTACAAACAGCGAATCCTCGTCTACCCGTTGGATTGGATACAGCAATTCCGATGTTTCCTCCTGCGAGGATAATGTTACGTTCAACACCCACATCAGACAAATGGACTTTCATGCATGCGTTGAGGTTAATTAATTCTTTGTAGCTAATGGGAGTTTCGTCTGCCAGTTTATCAATTAACGTTTCACTTCTTCCGGTTTTGCCCAACAACGGACTCAGTATTGCGGCCACATCAGCTTTTGGAGTGGTGATATCACCCAAGTGCAGGTGGACAGGATATTTTGATTCTCCCTCGGTTCCGGAAAGTTGAACCACTATGGTTGTGGCACCGTCTTTTCTTTCTTTCAGTGTGGCAGAGCCGGTAATAACATATTCGGAGGCTTGCTGAAGCGCGTAGGTGGTTTCATTTCCGGTAAATTCAGAAATAGTCTCACTTTCCTGGCAGCCCACCGCGATGCCAGCTAAAAAAATAAAACTCAGCAGCTTTTTCATACTCCTCGATTGTTTACCTTAAAACTAAAAAAAAAGAGCCAATGTTCAGCTCCTTCGGATTTAGAACTTACTTTTACCTGATAAAAATACCCCGTTTTCTGGCATGAATCTGGCAACAATGAAACGAATCAAACAGCAACTTTATTCTGTGAAACAGTTTATCCTTCTATCCCTTCTTCTGGCCGGATGCAGTCCATCGGTAACAAATACAAGCCTGAAGACCAATCTTCAAAATACAAAACCCGCCTGGATGAGCGCGAAGCCAGCTCAGGACATGTACTATATAGGCATTGGACATAGCGTTAAGGATGGCACGAATAATTATATCCAGTCTGCAAAAAATAGTGCGTTGGAAGATCTTGTTTCGGAGATAAAGGTGAATATTTCCTCAACTTCCGTATTGAGCCAGATTGATGCTAACAAGGAGTTTCAGGAGAAATACGAACAAATAATACAAACCAAGGCTGCAGATGATATCGAAGAATTTGAACAGGTAGACGCCTGGGAGGACGAGCATAACTATTGGTTATACTATAGGCTATCAAAGCAGCGCTATAAAGACATCAAAGATGAACAGAAGCGTAATGCGGTAACTCTTGCGCTGGATTTTTTTACGAAAGCCAAGCAGTCGGAGAGGTCAAATGATGTCATTCAGGCACTGGGATTCTATTTTCAGGGATTCAGGGCCATAGAAAAATACCTTGCCGAGCCAATTCAATTAGAATTTGAGGGGAAGAGCATCTTACTAACCAACGAGATTTATGCTAACATCCAGCAGTTGTTGGATAAAATGCAGCTTTCTGTAAGTCCGGGAGAAATAATGGTAAACCGAAGAGTTGCCGAAAGCGGGCAAACGGTGATGGCCAAATCCACCTTTAAAGACTCAAAGAAGGCTATCGGAGATTTACCGTTGAAGGCATCTTTTGAGAAAGGAGCGGGGGATGTTTTTCCTGATTATAAAACCGATGGTAGCGGTCAGTCTAAAATTTTAATCACAAAAATTGGTTCGCGCGATTTGGAGCAAACTGTAGGAGTGAAAGTAAACTTATCGGCTTTTGCCGGGCAGGGCGCTTCAGATATTTCTTCGCTGGTCGCGCAAAAGATGACCGTTCCCAAAGCCAGTATCTTGTTGAAAGTTCAGCGGCCGTTGGTATACGTAAGCGCCATTGAGAAAAGCCTTGGGGCGGATAAAGCCAATCAGCAGATGACGAACAAACTAAAAAATTTCCTTACCAATTCCGGTTTTGAGTTAACAGATGAAAAAGCCAAAGCTGAGCTGTGGATGGACATTAATGCCAACTCCGAAAAAGGTGCTGTGTCGGGAAGTATTTACATTACGTACGTAACGGCTGTTATTAAGGTAATTACTCTTAAAGACGGCAAAGAAATTTACGCCACTACACTGGACCGGATAAAGGGCTATAGCCTGGATTATGACAGATCCAGTCAGGAGGCCTACAACAAGTCTCTGGAAACGCTGGAAAAAGAGAAGATGCCTGAGTTACTGAACGCAATTTTGCAGTAAAAACCTTTAAATTGATCTAATTTCGCATAAAATTGATATCAATAAATCTTCAAAATCAGAATGGCCTATTAATTGCATTGACTAAATTGCATAACCAATCATTAACTAAATATGAAAAAACTAACTAACCTCTCATTTGTGCTAATCGCTGTTGCTGCGGTTCTTATTTCTGGCTGTAAGAGCAAGGAAAAAACTCCAGTAGGTGAAAAAGAAATTGTAGTTCCTTGCTCAGGACCAGATTTCTTCACAACAAATAAAGTATTCAGATCAAACTCCATTGGAGAAAGTATGGATCAGGTGACTTCTAAGAAGAAGGCATTGACCAACGCTCGCAATGAACTGGCTCAAGCTATCAACACTACGGTTAAAACGGTAACTGACAATTATGTGAATTCACGCGAAATGAATAAGAAAGAGGAGCTCGAAGGTCGTTTTGAGAGCCTTAATCGTGAAGTTGTAGATCAGACACTTTCTGGCGTCCGCACTATTTGCGAGAAACTTGTTCAGACAAAAGATGGTTCTTACAAGACCTATGTTGCGATTGAGCTTTCCGCTGATGACCTCGTGAAGAAATACAATGAGCGTCTCTCTACTGATGAACGTTTGAAGATTGATTACGATTACGAGAAATTCAAGGATACCTTTAACAAGGAAATGGATAAAATGGGTAAGAACTAGTAATAGTTTATTCTTTAGAAAATGCTCCGGATATCCGGGGCATTTTTTATTTGTTCCTATTGAGATGGATTATTGGCAATTGATTTCCTACAATTCTCTTCCTTTGGAATTGTGGCCCCTGAGTAGTTAATCAAAATGCCTAAAGACAATACTTATCTGCTGACTTCACTGACATCCGAAGTGTACCCGGCACTCCGATTTATAAATGCGAGGCTGCGGCCCAATGGTTCTTACTAGTCTATAGCTTCACCACCATACCGGTTTTAATGGGTTTTACTTTTGCATACGTAGGACAGGTGTATTGTGAGCAGCTGGACAACAGCATTCCCAAAGCAATTACGATGATGCATTTAGCTTTCATAGAATTTGATTTTTATGGATTTATAATGACGAGTGCAAGTGTATAGGTAATAAAGCTTAGCAGCAATAAATAGAGCAACGTCCTGACCCTATTGTAATACCATTTTCCAAGTTGATGCCCTTTCATAGTTTTATATTTTTTGAAAAATCTTTGAGTCAATATCCAGTACTTTAAATTTAGTCTCATCAATCATGGGAAGCACTGCATCATAAAAACCGATGATGAACAGACCTCCAGGGTTGAGTGAATCATGAAATTTGTCAAATAGCTTGCGTTTGGCCTGATTATCAAAGTAGATCATTACGTTTCTGCATAAAATGATATCATGCTTTCTTGTAAACGGATCGGTAATTAGATTATGATATTCAAAGCTAACATGATTGATCAGGCTTGTGTCCACAGCGGCCATGTCTTTCGTTATTGTATAATATTTTTTTAGACTCGAAACAGGATTGAAGTTGAGGTAGTTCTTGTCATACTCCTCCATCTTCATGAGGTTAAACTCTCCCTTTTTTGCGTTAGCCATTGCCTGATTGCTTATGTCAGTGGCGAGCGCTTTAACTGGTTTTTTAAATAAAGATTCTCTAAGCACTATCCCCATAGTGAATACCTCTTCTCCCGAAGAGCAGCCTGCGTGCCAAATAGAAAGTTCATTCCTATTTGCAAACTCACTGTTCAATAGGTTCCGCATTTTCCTCCAGAGAATGGGGTCACGAAACATGGATGTAAGGCCAACACTGATCTCATCCATAAATGGATAAATGAATGAAGGGTCTTTCAGGATCTTTACCCAGAGCTCGTGTACAGCATTTAATTTGAAAACATGAAGTGTTCTGACAACCCTTCGCTTAAGCGATTTGGGTTCGTAGCAACCGAAATCAATACCATGTCGTTTCTGAATGGCGTCTGTCAGAGACTTAAGCTCCTCATCTGTAATGGTTATATTTTCTATTGAAGGTCCGGGCTCCATGAACTAAAGTTTATTGCAAAAATCAAGTAATGATTTTCTCCTGGTTAACATACATTCTTCTTAACAATCTTCTACAAAAGGGCCGGTTGTGGCTTAAGTACGTTTAGCGTATGAGTATTAACAACCCATACAAAAATTGGACTTATTACTGGTTGAGTCTCAAAGGAAAATGAAATTGAATTGATGTAAATCTCCTCACCCTGGTCTTTAAAATCATCATTGATAATGTCTTCAATTTCTCCACTCACCTTGCCCACCAAAATGGGTATATCTCCATACATTTTTACCTTCAGTTCGTTTGACAGTCGGGTGATTACCGAGGCTGAAAGAATATTATCAACCTCTTTTGAAAACTCTTCCTTGAAGTTCACTTTAGGATCTTTACTTTCAGGGACACCTGCTGTCAATACCTCAAACTCTTTGTCAGAAAGGAACAAATAGCTTTTGCCTGTAATGTCCCCAAAAATCTCCGTTGTGAGAAGCATATTACCTCCATTGCGATTGTACAAGCCGTGCTGTTTTAGGAAGTCAGAATCTAACTTATGGAAGCCAAGATGGAAATTATTGTAAAAGATTTTGTCTTTGGCCATCTTCGACAGCGATAGTGCGGCATTGGTATAACCGGATTCAAACGCAATCTTCAGATGCTTCTCGTATGCTTTTTTCATTCCGTTCAACATATACTATGCGTTTATTGTTCTGCTTGCTTGGTTACTTAGGAGAACATTGAGTATGCCAGGGATGCTCAAGGCCAGACATACATTACCGTTGCCCAGAATCGTTACCCCGCTGAGATAGGAAATCGAATCAAAGGGTTTGCGAAGTGGCTTCTCTACAATTTCCTTCTGCTGCAGAAGCTTGTCAACTATAAAACCAATCCGTTTTCCATTAAAGGAGACAACTACAATCTCCAACTTCTGCTCTGGATGCAACTGGTCAAATGAGAAATATTTCTCTTTTGACTTACCCATACTTTGTGCAAAGAAATCAGAGAGGAAAACTATATGAATAGTTTTGTCCAGGTGCACTGTTATCAGACCACTCGCGGCTTTATGGATATCGGATTTATAGATTGAGATCACAGATTCTGTATAAGAAAGCGGGATGGCATACGTCTGGTTATCCAGATCAAATAGCAAAGTTGATTTCACTGCCATCGAAGAGGGAAGACTGAGGGTGAAAACCGATCCTTCCCCCATGGTGGTATCAACATTCACTGTGCCTCCAATCGAGTCAAGTGCCTTCTTCACTACATCCATGCCTACTCCCCGGCCAGAAATTGCCGTGACTTGATCCATGGTAGAGAAACCTGGCTCAAAAATTAACATAATCAAATCACGATCGCTCATCTGACTGGCGTCCTGAGCGGTAATTAATCCCTTCTCGATGGCTTTTTGTTTGATGCGTTGTGGGTCAATACCTGCTCCATCGTCTTTTATTTTTATGAACACGGTGTCCGATTCGCTACTTGCTGATAGTGTTACCGTGCCCTCTGCAGGCTTACCTTTTTGATGTCTGGTTTCAGGTTTTTCCACTCCATGCCCAACAGAATTTCTGATAAGGTGGATAAGTGAGTCGCTGATAACTTGCAGAATGTTACGGTCAATTTCTGTTTCTGTTCCCTCCAGCTTAAGAGTCACTTGCTTACCTTCTTTTGAGGAGGCATCACGCACAATCCGATGAAACTTATTAAACAGAAACCCTACCTGCACAAGACGGACGTCCATAACCGAATATTGAAGATCGGATGAGATCCGATTAAGTCTTGAATATTCATTTGACGAATGCGTATTGGCTCCGTTGGCAATGATTCTATCCCTTTCAATAATTAGTTCACCGACAAGATTTAACAGGTTATCCAGTTTTTTTACTGGCACTTGCACGAGATCAGAAAATGAAACATTTGTAGTTTCTACCTCTGCCTCTGCCTTTGTTTCTTCCTCGTCTTCATCTTCAGTTTTAACGACCTTGACTTCATTTATGATTTCCGTTTTCTCGGAAGTTTTCACTGGCGTAGGTTGACTATCAACGGGTGCCGGAGAAGCTTGTTTAGCTGATTTAATGAAAACCTCCAACTTAGTTTTTATACCGCGGTATTTGACATCCCTCGGTGTTTTGATAGCCTCAATCAACTCGCCTAGTACATCGGCTGCTTTGAAGACGGAAGTAAATAGTTCACTTCCCAACTCCAATCTACCTTCTCGTACTTCACCGAAGAAGTCTTCCAGTACGTGAGCCATCTCAGCAATTTTTTCGAAACCCATGCCGGTGGCGTTGCCCTTCAGCGTGTGTGTTATTCTGAACAATGCCTGCACGGCTTTGCTGTCGTTCACATTTTTTTCCAGCACCGTCAGTAGGCGGTTCATTTCCGTGTAGTTTTCCAGCGCTTCCGCCAGAAATATTTCCCGGTATTCGTTGTCTTTTTCGTTGCTCATAACGCGCTTATTATAAAGTTTGGAATTTCTGTTAAAGGCATTTGGTGTTTGGCTGCTCCGGAATCAAAGGCAACCTTTGGCATTCCATATACTACAGAAGATAATTCGTCTTGTGTGAGGGTAAGTCCTCCTGCCTCTCGGATTTTGCTTAATCCCATACTTCCATCTTTGCCCATACCCGTGAGAATAACACCGATAGCCCGACTGCCATAGATACTCGCTACGGATTCAAAAAGACAATCGATGGAAGGATGGTTAAATTCTTTGTATTGATCAGAAACATATCTAGCTACAGGGCTTGAACTGGAAAAATCTATTCTCATGTTGGCTGCTCCAGGGGCCAGGTAAATGTGATTGCCAAGTAGGTGCTCTCCGTCCTTTGCTACACTTACTTTTAGCCCAAGATCTGCGAGCCTTGCAGCAAATGATTCTATAAATCGCTCTGGCATATGCTGAGCAATAACTACAGGAATGCTTAAGTTAGTAGGAAGGTTAGTCACCATTAACTCCACAGCACTAGGCCCTCCAGTAGAGGCTCCGATGGCGATAATATCATAATTGAGGCGAGCCTCAAACGTGTGCTCTGACGTATTGCGACCCTTTACTTTTTGCCGCAGTTTTACATAGTCTGTCAGGGATGCTTCCCTAACCATATTTGTCAGCGGAAGGTAGCCTTGCGAAACTTCTTTTTCCTGTGGCTTATCTACAAAGTCGAAAGCTCCTTCCCTCAGGGCATCAAATATTTTTGGATCGGCCCTGTCTAATGAACTGAGCAGAATAATAGGTAGCGGCATTTCTTTCATCAGTTGTTGCACTACATAGAGCCCATCATATTGAGGCATCACCATATCAGTAACAACTACATCGGGTTTGAGCGCCTTCACTTTCTCCACGCCCTCAAAGCCATTGATGGCGGTTGCCACTACTTCAATGGTTTCGTCTTTACGGAGAAGATCAGACAATAGAATTCTCATAAACCCCGAGTCCTCAATCAACAGAGTCTTGATTTTAGATTTTGCCATGGTTGGGAGATGATTAAAGCTTATTCACTTCAATCATGAGCTGGTCGGAAGTAAAGGGCTTCACGATATAGGCTTTGGCCCCTAAACTTAGTCCTTCCTGGATAACGGACTCCTGGCCTACAGCACTGATCATAATTACCTTAGATACAAGTTTTTCTTCCGTGTAGACTTTCAAAATATCCGTACCGATCATGTCAGGTAGAATATTATCCAGCGTGATAATGTCAGGCTGTAATTCAAAAGCGAGATCAATCGCTTCTTCACCATTGGCCGCCTGCCCAACTACCTTAAAGCCATTCGACTCCAAAGCGTCCTTAATTACCGTGCGCATGTAAAGTGAGTCATCAACGATTAAAACATTTTTTGCCATATTACTTTTTTTAAATACTGTACTTTTTTTGTTCCGATGTAGATATTTCCAGATCTCCTGTATTACTGTTAAATCTCGCTGTGCGCGATATGTTGCCGCCAACATCTGTGGCTGCTATAAAAATCTTTCTGTCAACTAATTGCTTTAGCACAACCTCTGCATTTTGCGGTCCGATAGCGGAGTAATTTCCGTACACCTGGGCACCTCCGGTTACTTTGGCACGCAAAGAATTCAGGTCACTGCCCATCTCACTAAAGCCGAGAAGCAATTCATTGATCAGAGAAGTGGCATCCATGAATTCGCTTTCTTCCGAAGTGTGGGGCATGGCAATGTGCGCTGCGCCCGACAAGCCTTTGACGTTGTCGGTGACAAACAACCCAATGCAGGAGCCTAATCCGTAACATGTGTAGATAACAGGCTTGTTGGTCACTTCTATTTCGTTAATATTAAGCATGCGCTTTCTCATGCAACGGCCTGAACATCCTGCTTTTTGAAAAGCTGTTGTGCTTCCTGGTCGTTGATCACTTTGAAAATATCAATCATGATGATAAGCCGCTTATCCAGTTTTACGATGCCGGTTATATACGATTGCTCTGCCTGATGATCGCCTGTAAAAACCGAATCTTCTATGCTGGCTGAAGAAATGGAAAGTGTGTTTGGCACTTCGCGCACAAGTATTCCCATTTTGTAATCTTCGCTCTCAATGACAAGGGTGAAATTGTTACCCTTACTTCCCGTGTCCTGATTTCGTACCAGACCAAACTTATCTTCCAGATCAAGCATGGCGATTACATTGCCACGAATGTTGGCCACTCCTTTTACAAAGGCAGGTGTTTGTGGCATTCGGGTAATGGTTGGTGTAATAACCACCTCTTTGATCTGATCAATATGAAGACCGTATTCTTCCTGTCCCAGTTTGAACACCACAATTTGCATGGTGCGCGCGTGGCCATTGGACTCTTTTGAATTTTGCTTTATGTCGCTCATTTTCTTTAGTTTTTAATTAGAAGTTGAAAGTTGTTGGTCGATGTTCGTTTTTTAATTTGTTGATTCAGATTCCAACAACTCAATTAATAAACCATCAATCCAACTTTGGCCCCATCCAAACCTGCCGCCATATTCAGATGGTAATCTTTTTCGGCAGCAGGTTGGTGGGATATGGACTTTACTGCTTCAGTTTAAACTGTGTAACACCAGCCTGCAATTCTGCCGCCACTGCCGATAGCTCATCACCCGCTTTGGCAATCTCAAGCATACCGCCATTCATCTGCTGGCTTGAACTTGCCACCTGCTGTGTACCTGCTGCTGTCTCTTCAGAGACCACTACAATTTGCTCGATGTTCTTCACCACACTTCCAATTGACTCTTTTTGAGAGATTGTGGCGGCTTGTATCTCCTTCGATGCTCCGAAAGTTTCTTCTGTTGATTTTGAGATCTCCTGGAAGATTTTCTCTGCTTCCATGCTGGACTTGTTACCTTCTTTTACACTGGCTTCCATCATGTCAATCGCTTTACCTGCAGCCGTTGTATCTTTCTGTACATCACCGATGATCTTTTCAATTTCTACAGCAGACTTTCTTGAATCTTCGGCCAGCTTGCGAATTTCTTCTGCCACGACAGCGAAACCTCTTCCTGCATCACCAGCACGAGCCGCTTCAATAGCTGCGTTGAGTGCCAATAGGTTGGTCTGACTTGCTATATCTGTAATCACATTCAGTGTGCGACCAATTTCTTCGGTCCGCTTGGTAAGCACACCGATTGATTGAGAAGTCTGACTTGCTGAATCCTTGATTCCCGTCATATTTTCTACCAGCACCTTCACCGTTTTCATACCCTGATTAGAACTTTCCAAACCGCGCTCGGCTGCTTTGTTAATCACGTTGGCTCTCTTCTCCATATCATTTGCTGATGACATAACATGATTTGCCAACTTAGAAGATTCATCAGTTTTTTGCGCCTGATCTTGCGCTCCTTTCGCCATCTGCGCGATAGCGGTAGCTACCTCCGTGGTATTCCGTTTCATGTCTTCTACTTTCTTCTGCAAGAGGTTAGATGATTTTGCTACCACGTCTGAGCCTTGGTTGATTTGGCTCAAAACTGAATTCAGATTTTCCAACGCCTTGTTGATTTCTGCTGTCAGACCACCGTTGTCAACTGATGTGTCGCAGCGCATGCTTAAGTCACCAGCCGCCATACCTTTAATGGCGCGGATTACTTCAGTCATGTCAAGGGCATATTTTACAACTTTAAAGGGCTTACCATTCAAATCAAAAATTGGATTGTATGAAGCCTGGATGTAGATTTCTTTTCCGCGTTTGTCGATACGGGTATACGTACCTACAAAGAACTCTCCATTGTTCAGTTTTTTCCAGAAGTCAGCATACTCACCACCTCTTGCATAGGATGATTCAACAAACATGCGGTGATGCTTGCCCTTTACCTCATTCAGAGAGTATCCACCCAACGCTGCAAGAAAATTGTCATTGGCGGTGATGATGGTGCCATCCATGTTAAATTCAATTACAGCATTTGACTTGCCGATGGCCGCCAACTGCCCTTCGTAGTCAGCATTTTTAATTTTCTGCTCTGTTACATCGGTAGCGTACTTTACTACTTTGAAAGGTCTTCCTGTTAAGTCAAGGATGGGGTTATAAGAAGCTTGTATCCATACTTCTTTACCTCCCTTGCCAATGCGTTTGAACTCGTCAGCGACAAATTCACCACGATTAAGCTTAGCCCAAAAATCAGAGTAGGCAGCGCTGCGTCCATAACTTTCCTCAACAAAAATCCGATGGTGTTTGCCCTGTACTTCGGACAGCTTGTATCCCATTGCATTTAGGAAGTTGTCATTGGCTTCAATGATGGTGCCATCCATCTGAAAGGAAATCACTGCCTGCGATTTACCGATTGCAGCCACCTGGCTACTGAAATCGGCATTTATTATTTTGCTGGCTGTTATATTGGAGGCAAGCTTTATCACCTTCACCACTTTTCCCTTGTCGTCTGAGACAGGCGTGTAAGAGGCAAGCAACCAAACGACTTCACCATTTTTGTTGATTCGGGAAAACTCGCCTGACTGAGATAATCCACCACGCAAATCATTCCAGAATTTTTTGTATTCGTTACCACGGGCATAATTAGTATCTACAAACATGCTGTGGTGTTTACCTTTGATTTCATTAAGCTTATAGCCCATCGCATCAAGGAAAATGTCATTTGCATGTAAAATGGTTCCTTGCGTGTCAAATTCAATAAAGGCGAATGCCGCATTGATGGCATCGAGCTGCCCTTTCATATCGAGCATCAAGTCGCTTGAATGCCCATTTCCATTGCTTTTTGGCCTCACTTGTTCAGCGGCCTGTAATTGTGTTTCCATAGTTGTGATGTTTTCGTTTAAGGTTTCTTTTTGAGATTCATGTGTGCCATTGGGTAGTAATTTTTCTTTTTTAAGATTGTTGCCTAGTGCCATAAGGATAGTTGTTAATTATTTGTTGTTAGTTGTTCATGGAATGCTTTTGTCAATTTCAATACCTCCCTCGCAAACTCTTTATAGTCAGTTGCTGTGGTAGAGTGCGGTGCATAGCCTACTACGCTTTTGCCGAATGACGGTGCCTCTGCTGCCTTTACACTGGTGTGAATTACCTGATTGAATACACGTTCTGCGTAATTGGATTTTATATGATTCAAAATCTCCTGATAAATATTCTTACGGGGATCAACCATGATCGGTAATATTCCCAGTACTGTAAGGGCAGGATTGATGGTCGTTAATTTCTTAACTGTTTCTAAAATAGAATCCAGACCACGCAGGGCGAGGACGTCCATTTGCATAGGTACAATCACATAATCTGATGTCACCAACGCGTTCAGGGTAAGCAATGAAAGAGATGGAGGGCAGTCAATGAGTACGTAATCAAATTGAGGGAGAGACGACAAAAGGTTTTTCAAATGATTGAATCGGTCGTCTGATTTGGCAAAGGCCAACTCTACATCAGCCAGGTTAGCATCGGCAGGAAGAATTTGCATTCCTTCCCGTTCTTGCAAGAGCTGCTCTATCGTAATCTCGCCATGAAATGCATTGGCAAGTGTTGGTGCATTGTCATCAATACCTAATGAGTAGGTCAGGCTACCTTGTGCATCAAAGTCGACCAGGAGAACACTATTGCCCAAGGCGGCCAACGCGCTACCGAGGTTAATGGTAGTGGTGGTTTTGCCGGTGCCTCCTTTATGATTGACTACTGAAATGAACATATTTTATTTTAGCCGTTGACGAATTCTTTTCCGTTCTGGAATCCAAAACTAGTTTGCTGCTTCCGCTTGAGATTTCAGGTTTAGTGAGTAGGGGGTCGTCAATTAAATACGGATTACTGACTCCGTATTTTTACTTGAACTCCTGGCGAAATACCCGCTCTCTCCGGGTTTGGGCCAGATTGCTTTGGTAGAAATGGTTAATTGAGCCAGACAAACGGGTTTGAAGAATTTATTACTTGCCAATATGAGATCCGCCAGCTTTTGCAAGATCAGTGTCGGAACAACAGTGGCTCAGCGGTAATTAATACCAAAATCAGGGGCAAGGATAATTTCCACAGTCTCTCGCCCATTCTCGTGTGAAAAGGAGAAGCCTTCAATATCACCTTCCTTCACATTTAATAGATCCTTTTTTTTCAATAGAGGCTTCCCATCCACAATGAAGTTTTTCTCTTCTTTGGCCTTAAGCCACTGCTGAAGTTTTATATAGAAATGGGGCCTCTGAGAAGTAACAAACTGATGTGTTTGAATAAAAAGGGCGCCAAAAGGATAGCCATAGGGCGTTTGATAGGTGGCGTGATGAATGTCGTTAGATTGAAGTTGACTTAGGGTAACAGAATCAGCCTTATAGCCATTGATGATGGTTGTAAGTGCAGTGTGTTGATCAGAAGGGAAGTGAGATTGCGCATGCAGTGACAGTGCATTAATGGCCAACAAGACAACGACAATTAAGTGTTTTATACTCATGAATGTAATTTGTTAGGTAGCTCAATTCTTACCGATGTGCCGATGGCGTACAGGGAACTTAGTGTAATGCCGCCCCCCAATACAATGGCCGCTTCCCGGGCTGTGTATAGTCCAATGCCAGACCCTTTTGATGAACTTGATGCCCTGTAAAACATGTCGAATACTTTATCGAGATGAGGAGTGGCTATGCCTACCCCGTTGTCAAAAATTTCTATGATAGCCTTGCCCGAGTAGGTAGAAATCTGAATAGAAACGATTCTGTTGGACTTATTATGATCGCAAAAATCGAGGGCATTCTTGATGATGTTGTTCAAAATTAGTCTTACGCGGAACAAGTCAGACGAGAAGGGTGTATCCACTTCCATTTCAGACGTCACCGTTACTTTAGCGAGACAAGGATGATCTTTAAATTTATTTAACAACGAGATAAGTAACTTTTCAAAATCAATGCGAATGGTGTTGACTTCTTTTTTAGAATTTTCGGCAAAGGAAGTAAGGTCGCTAACAAATCGATCTAGCCGATTCACGCTGACGGACATAAGTTCTATCAGTTTTATGTAGTTCTCATCTTTCAATTCAAGTTTCATAACATTTATCAGTCCCTGAATGGAGCTTACCGGAGATCGGATGTCATGAGATGCGCTATAAATAAACCGATCCAATTCCATCATCAGTTTTTCTGCTTTGGTTTCACTCACTCTAAGAGCTTCTTCGGCTTTTACAAGATCAGAGATGTCATAGACTCTGGTTTCTGTCACTAATTCTCCGTTGCGCATTGCCTGCTTGCTGGTGATTACTCCCCAGAAGTTTTGCCCGGTTTTTTTTCTAAAAAGAAATCGATGTTCAATGATGCAGCTTTCGGCCTTGATTTTTTCTGTAAAAAACAGATAGGCTTCTTCATCGGCAAAAAGAGATGCAAGTGACGCGGCAGAGAGTTCATCAGCAGACGAATAACAAAGCATATACACCAATGCTTCATTGACAAATACAATTTTTCCAAATGCATCTACGCGAAAAAAACCTTCGCGAATAAATCCAGTTAGTGATTCCGTTATTTCCCTAGGCGCGGGGGAGTCTGTTTTTTGTAGTAGAAGCATGTTTGAAACCGAATCGGTGCAGCAAAACAACGCATCCTTGAATTTAGTTGGCATGCTGAATAATACTGCGATAGACGTGCGTATTTCTACCTAGCGAGGCTTGTAGTGTATACGAGGTGTGCAATAAAAGAATAATTTCTTCGTATTCTTGCATAGAGGATAACTGTAGTTTATCTGTTCTCATGGATAGTTTTGAATTTCGGAAGGTGTGCAATAGTTTAATCGCTGAATTAAATCATTCAGCCGATCAAAAGAATGTTGTTAAACTCAGCATCGACATTCAATTGCCAGACACCGTTGGAGGAAACCAGAAGGATTTAACTCACCCAGTTCGGGTCATTTTTGATTACCTCTCCAACAACCTTATTAACGGGCTAATAAATATTGAATTTCTTTTTAAGAGCTCTCACCAAGGAATGGCTATGGTGCAAGTCAAAGTTGTTGGTCAGGATGATTTTCAAGGTAGAAAAATTAGGAAGGAGGACTTGAGTAGATTGGTTAAAGACGCAGGAGTACCAATTGATGTGAAGGAGAACGATAGTCAGATTGTTTTTGAGTTTACCGCCAGGTTTCAGGTATTGAACACCTCTTTAACTGAAAAGAAACTTCCCTTAGTTGGTAAGAAGGTACTTGTGGTTGATGACAACGAGGTTAATGCAATGGTGTTTTGTTGTTTCCTGGATGAGTGGGGTTGCGAGACTTCGGTGGCCGTGAATGGCGCTGAAGCTATTGCGCTGGCAGAAGGAAATAGGTTTGATATGATTTTGATGGATATCCATATGCCTGTGTTGGGAGGGAGGGAAGCAACAGATAAAATTAGAAAATTTAGTAAGGTCCCTATAATTGCGTTAACCGCTTCGACACTTGAAGCAGATATCGTGGATGCCATGAAGGCAGGCGCAAGCGATTACCTTCTTAAGCCTGTTACCAGCGCTGACCTATTTAAGGTGGTGTCAAAATATTTATAACAACCCTCAATTCAAAATTGAGGGTTGCCCGTAGATCGAACAGTTCTTAAAACCAGGTGACTGATTAGGTAAGCTGATATTCATTTATTTCTTCCTCAAAAATTTCAAAGGACGGTAATGGTTTATGTGCATAGTGGTCAATGCACTCGGTCTTAAAGTTTAGTTTGGAAGCGATTTTTTTGCAGAACAAAATCTCTTTGTCATGAATTATTTTGTCCGCTTGTATCATGCGTAGAGCCCAGTACAGCAATTCAATTTTGTCACCGGCACCGGTCAGATCACTAAAGTCCACCGGTTGATTTGTTTCAAGGGAATAATTCTGATCTAGGCGCTTTTCGGCCATGAACAGTTTTAGTAACTCCTTTTCTGATTTTTCAAATTTGCCGTCTACCTTAGCAAGGTGCACCAGCAGGTTTAATTGTTTTTTTTCGAGAGCGTTCATATTTTCTTAGTTGGTTTTCTTAGTAGTTTAATTCGTTAAGCTTAGCCTGTAAATTGATCAGTAGTTTGGTTACCTCTTTTGTCACCTCTGTTGTTTTTGTTGAGTAAGTTTCATGCAAGCGAAATTTTTCCAAGGCATGCAGTAGGTCATGGCAGGCCAGATTTTTAACAATAGGCCTGATTTTGTGAACCTCGCTTTTGATGATTGAAATACTCTCAGTTTTATCGGCTTTCTTAAGATTTTTTGCAAAGGCTGTAAAGTCATTAATTACAGCTTTTTTTATCTTCTTAAGTTTGGTTCTGTCATAGTTGAAAGCATCTTCGTAAAACGCAAAGGAGTAGAAACTATCCTGCTTTCCTGCTTTTGAATATTGTCTGAGTTTTTCTATCAGTTCGTCTGAATCGAAAGGTTTTGTTATTACATATTGAATCCCGTGCTGGATTGTTTTATTTTTTAACGAAGTGGAATACGGCTCTGCAGTAAAAGCAAGTACAGGGGTCTTTTTATTTTTTCCGTTTTTCTGATGGCGAATGGCTTCCGTTGTCTGATAGCCATCCATGTCTGGCATCTGAATGTCCATAAGAATAATATCAAACGCTTTGATGGATGTAAGTTTTAAGGCCGCAGCCCCGGAAACAACCGACAAACACTTTATATTATTATCCTCTAATAGATTCGTTACTAAAAAACGGTTAGACTCAACATCTTCCACATACAACACAGTTAGTTCACTTGGTGAAGCTGTTTTAGATACAGAAGGGAGTAATTTAAGTTTGGGATCTGCAACACTACCGGGAATGGAATGAACCAATCCAAGGTTTAGTGTTACCTTGAAAACGGATCCCTTGTCGGGGATACTATGCAACTCCAAATCGCCCTTCATTAAATTGACCAGCGATTTGACAATAGAGAGCCCAAGACCTGTTCCTCCAAACCTTCTGGAAATATTTGGATCAGATTGTTGGAAGGGTTGAAAGATGGAGTTCTGTCTATTGAGTGGAATACCCACACCGGTATCTTCTATTGTGAAAATAACAGTGCATACGTTATTCGTGATGGAACTAAGTTCAGCATTGAGTTTTACATGACCCCGATGCGTGAACTTAATTGCATTGGCCAGCAAATTGGTAAACACTTGATTCAAGCGCAGCGTGTCTCCTTCCAGTTCATTCGGTATTCGTGGATCAAGTTGGAATAGAAACTCAAGTCCTTTGTCCTGAGCCTGTAGCTTGAAAGCTGAATATTGATAATGTAAAAACTCGGCAAGGTTGAATTTCAATAATTCTAATTCTACTTTGCCTGATCTGATTTTGTTAAAATCGAGAATGTCATTGACAAGATGCATTAGATTATCAGCCGAGTTTTTCAGCATTTCTATAACCTCAGCCTGATCTTCCCTTGGCTTGCGCTTAATTAATAAGTTACTCAGCCCGATAACGGAATTGAGCGGGGTCCTGATTTCGTGACTCATTATGGAAAGAAAATTCTCTTTGGCCTGAGAGGCTTCGTTTAGATCGTTGAGTGCACGCTCCAACTGCGCGTTGGATTCCTTAAGCTGATTTTCAAACTTAATTTGACTTTCGATGCTTCGCGTGGTGGTGCGAATAGAAAGCAGTTCGCCCGGTTCAAAAATGGCTTCTACACTTTTCTCGCACCAAATGTATTTTCCATCTTTTCTCTTAAACCTAAACCTCCCGGAAATAGGCTCGTTCTTTTGAGTCATTGCCCTGCGCATCAAGAGTTCAAATGACGGCCTGTCCTCAGGATGGACGATGTCAACATTCTTTAGTGATTTAATATCCTGATGACTATACCCCCACAGTGTTTTCAGGGCTGGAGAGGCATACAGGAAATGGCCATCAACGGAATGAAGACAAATCAACTCATGGCCTGACTCTGCCAGAAGTTGATACTTTTTTTTGCTTTGCTGTAGTTCTTCGGCTATGTTCTTTGATTCAGTAACCTCGCGTATTACGCCATATAATTCGGTCGAATTTCTCTCTTTATCCCGAATGGCATTGCCCTTAAGTACAACCCATTTTATTTTATGCGTATCTACTTGTATACGGAACTCCAACTCGAAGGGGAAACCCTTATCAATGCAGCGCTTAAAGGCTTCAACCACTTTGGACCGATCATCAGGATGAATAGCTGTTACTAATTTTTCGAAAGAATTGGGGCTATTTTTTTTACTAACTCCAAATATTTTGGAAACTCCATCCGACCAATAAAATTCATTCGTTCCAACAATCCACCTTAAGTTTCCCAGATTGGCAAAACGTTGTGCTTGCTCAAAAATTTGTTGTGTCTCCTGAAGTTTTCTTTCAAGCTGAATTTTATCCGTCAAGTCACGGGTAATAGTCATTTGAAAAGGTTCGTTCGAGATAGTGATGGATTTCGCTTGTACCTCCAACGTTTTAACGGCTCCTTGCTTTGTTTGAAAATCCCCAACAAACATATCAGATATGCCTTGCTTTGATTTACTTTTTTTTGCTAATCCGGTGGCCTTTTGTGTAGCAAATTCAGCAAGAGAGCTTGTTGAAAATTCTTCGAAGCTGGAATAACCCAGCATATTGATAAGGGCTGGATTGGCATAGTTAACCTTGTCTTTTTTTGTAAATCCAATCCCCAGGTAAGCATTATCAACAATGTGTTTGAATCGCTCCTCACTTTCAAGACGGATCATTTGTTCCTTTTTTAGTTCATTGATGTCCTGAACCTGGCACAAAATGTATTTCTTTCCGCTTTGCAGGTCGTCAATCCTGCTGGTTGTAACAAGAACATGCACTTGCTGCAGGTCTTGACGTACATAGCGCATCTCCACAGTATAGCGCTCTAGTTTGCCCTCAAAAAGATCTCGAAAGCGCAAGGTATTTTTTGCATGATCATCTTTGTGGATAATTTGCCTCATGTCCATAGTGAGGAGCATTTCTTCCGAATATCCTGTAATTAAAGCCAGCGCCTTATTTACTTGAATATACTTGCCCTTCTTATCCATAAGACTCATACCAATGCCTGAGAATTTGAAGATGTGCTCAAACCGTTGGCGCTCCTGATCGATAGAACGTTCTATTTGAACCTTGGCAGTAATGTCTTGTATTTGGGCAACAATATTTACAGGCTTTCCTTCTGCATTGCGAATCAAATTCATCGTCAGCAGCCCATGAACAATGATGTCCTTTTTGTGGAGGTAGCGCTTCTCCACAGTATATCCCTGGGTTTTTCCTGAGAACATGTCCTCCATCAGCTGCCAATCCAATTTTCTATCATCCGGGAATTGAACCTCATTGTTATTCAACTTCAAAAGTTCAGCTCTGGTGTAACCAAGAAAAACACAAGCTGCTTCGTTCACTTCTGAAATATTTCCATCCAGTGTGCAAATAATCATGGCAATAGAAGACCCATAGAATGCGGAAGCAAATTTCTGTTGAAACTCAAACTCTTTCCGTTCAGAAATCACCTTATCTGTTACATTCTGAAATTGCGCAAGAATAAAGGAGGGATGCTCGGGCGAATCATACACCATGGAGGCGCTCATGATGACCCAACTCAACTTTTTGTCTTTTCGCCTAATCCTTTTTTCTAACCGAACAGAATTAACGACTCCATTATTAAGTTGAGTGAATTTTTCCTGCTCAAGATTGTAATCGTTGGGATGTGTTAGGCTTTCTGATGTGAGGCCCAATAATTCATCTGCAGAATATCCGGTAATCGTTGAAAACGCATTATTCACTTCCAGTATCCGACCTGTAAGTGAGAAGATAGCCATACCAACGCCAGATAACTTAAAAATATTGGAAAACTTAGCTTCTGACTGTTTTAATAATTCATAGGATACCCTTGAAGCGGTAAGGTCTTCAAAAATGGAGAAGGATACACTCTCCTTATCGATAGAGTGAAAAGGAAATGAATCGATTCGAATCCATCGTTTGATACCCGATTGAATATTTTCAATTCTAAGGTTGGTGTTTAAAACAGCTTTCCCCGAATTGGCGGCAATACTAAATGGATAGTTTTCAGGCCTCAGCAATTTTCCCTCGTGGTCACAAATAAGGAAGTTGCTTAGCGGGATGGCGACTGTAGTGGAAGGCAAACTCAGAATCTGCCGGGCGGAAGGATTGACGTCTATTATATCTCCCTGAGCATTGTGGTAGATTACCCCTTGGCCCATGGCATTGTGAAGAATTTTGAGTTGATTCTTAACTTCTTCCAGCTCCGGGGTTGAATTGGAAATCACTCCTCTCTTAGTTGCCTCATTTGATGTCATGGCCACGTAATTCTGGCATTCGCGGAAGCAATACAAGTTTTGTTTTTCTCCACTGCATTATTAGAAACTGATCTTCTGTTCAACGATTTTCTTAATCAACTCAGTAGTGTTTTTGAGCCCGAACTTACTTAACACATTGGCGCGATGGGTTTCTACGGTTCGAGGACTGACATTGAGCAATGCAGCAATGCCTTTGCTTGAATGACCCTCCATCAGGTAATTGATAATTTCCTTTTCCCTATCAGTCAGGAAGGGGAGCCCCTCATGGCGCTTGTTGGAGTAAATTCTGTTAACCAAAATGTTTGAAATTTCTGATGAATAGAATTTGTCTCCCTTGATTACTTTGCGAATTCCTGTCAATAGTTCATTCGGCTCAATATCCTTGTGAATATATCCATCTACACCGGCCTCAATGGCATTTACCAGATAGAATTCTTCACGGTGACCACTTAGGATTATTACTTTGGTTTTTGAATTAAAGGATTTAATATACTTGGCAACTTCTAATCCACTGTCTTTACCTAGTGAGATATCAACAAGTGCGATGTCTACATCCCAGGTAGGGATGATGTGTTTTACCATAGCAAAACCGGAATATTCGCCAACGATGGAAAATTGATCATCTTTTTTTAGGATTGCGGCCAAGCCAATTCTAAACAAAGCGTGATCATCAATAAGGACAATTCTAAACATTTTCAAAGATAGGTTATTCTACAATTTTAAACCGTATTGGTTTTAAGGGATGTTCTGTTCCTAAACTGTCAATTTTTATCACTTTAATGGTATGCTCCCCCTTTGCCGTTAACCTAAGTGATTCAAAATAAGGTTGCTCGGGAGCCTCATCCATCTGATATCGTATGACAGTTTTTTTTGCTTGATTCTGGTTAGCTTCAATAGTCAGTACAGTTCCTTTTGGGAACACATGGTCAGCATGAGGATGCTCCACAGCAGTCGCTTCGAATTGTAAAAGTTGTATGCCATTGAATTGAAACTGCACCACTATTCCGGGATCATTGATGATGCCTTTATTTTTCTTAATTGCTAAAGTGGATCTTTTACCACGCTGAGATGGAGATTTAGCTGAGGTACTTGAATATTGAGGCTCTCCAGGTTGCCGCATGCTTTGCCCTTCGGATTTTGATATCATTGCAATTGAGCCAAAACCACAAAGAAATAGCATAGTTAGTTTCGTGAGTTTCATTTCTAGTAGTGTTTTTCGGACGACTGATTTTAGTTTCCCTTATAAAGAGGGTAGACAAAGGAGGTGATAAAGCATAGCCGTGGCAATCCGTATAAATACCTAGAACCATAAGTACAAAGACCAATTTTGAATATGTGTTTATCCTATTGGCAGCGCAAGCTGATTGATAGACTTTTGAGAAATCTATTGTGACGTTGATCATCGGTATAAGTGTAAACGAAGTAAAATGAAAGTAGAAGGAAAAGATACGTTGAGCCCGGACTCTCTCATCGCTGAAATTCAGAGACTTAGAGAAGACAATGAAATGCTCAACCTGAATCTTGAAGAATTAACAAAGACAAACGAATTCCTTGTTACTGCAACCTGGCGCGAGCGTGAAATGAAAAAACAACTTCACAATGCCCTTGAGGAACTGAAAATTACCAAGAAGCTTGTAGATGAGCAGCACAAAAGCATAACGGACAGTATTAATTACGCCAGTCGTATCCAGGATGCGATCATACCCAAAAGCGCTGACCTGAAAGATAAGTTTAAGGATGCTTTTATTTATTACGAAGCAAAAAGTACCGTAAGCGGTGATTTTCCTTGGCTTTTTCAAAATGACAAGTATACCTACATAGCAGCGGTGGATTGTACCGGCCATGGCGTTCCCGGTGCGATGATGTCTTTGATTGGTCACCTTTTGCTTAACGACCTCTCGAAGCAAGAAACCATTGATGCTTCAAATTTACTTACCGATTTACATTGGGGAATAGTAAAGACGTTAAAACAGGCGGACGAAGGAAAACAAACAGCAGATGGCATGGACATCGCCTTATGTCGTATTCATAAAACAAGTAACGAGATCCAGTTCTCCGGTGCGCACCGGCCTTTGCTTCATGTAAGTGATGGGCAGCTTACAGTTTACCAGGGAGATAAATTTCCAATTGGCGGAAATCAATACAAAGGAAAAAATGCCTTCACCAATCACACTATAAAAATTAAGGAAAACGATACCGTGTACTTTTTCTCGGACGGACTTACCGATCAGTTTGGCGGCCCTGAAGGACAGAAGTTTGGTGCAAAGAGAGTTCGTGAAGTGCTCGTAGAAAATACTCAGCTGAGCATGGAAGATCAGCACCACAAAATCCGCGCTGCTTTTAATGAATGGAAAGGAGAGGGCAAACAAATAGACGACTTACTTTTAATCGGAATAAAATTTTAAAATTTAATTGATGGAAAACATGGATAGATTGGGAGGTTTAGAATTTATGAAGTTTGTTTATCAAATTCATAATAACATGGTGAATAACCGAATTCTATTGGTTTATGAAGGAGAGGTGAATCAGGATATCACCAAAGCCTTTACTACCATGACGCAACGCAACCTGGATGAAGACACTACGACAAGCGTACCGATAAAAAAGCGTGTCTACCATGTCATGGTGGAGTGTCTTCAAAATATTGGCCGGCATTCAGATAATATCGAGTCGGGCGAACCGGAAGCACCCGGAAGCGGAATTTTTCTTGTGTGCAAATCAGCGGAAGGCTTTTACGTTGTTACCGGCAATCCCGTGGCGAGTACGAAGATAGATGTGCTCACGGAGATATTGAATAAAGTCAATGGAATGAATGAAGAAGAAATTAAGTCATACTACAAACAAAAAATGTTGGAGAGTAGGATCTCAGAAAAAGGCGGTGCGGGGCTAGGGTTTATTGACATTGTTAAGAAAACCGGTAACAAGATTGAATTTCACTTTGAAAAAATTAATAACGTAACATCTTTCTTTATAGTTAAGACACTTATAAATTAATTCGATATGCAGGCATTACAAATAAAAGCTACAGATGAAACTCCATCGATCACATTGGATCCGGAGAAGAATGTATTTGAGTTTTCAGGAAAGTCACTTCCGGAAGATGTGACTACATTTTATGGCCCTGTGCTGAAGTGGCTCACTGAGTATGGAGAAACACCAAAGCCAAACACGACTGTTGATTTTAAGTTGGTTTACTTCAATACGGCCTCATCGAAATTGATTCTTGATATTTTATTTCTCCTGGAAAAAATACATGAATCAGGCACCAGCATTCAGATAAAATGGCACTACGAAGAAGAAGATGAGGATATGAAAGAAGCCGGAGACGAATATAGCGACCTGGTGGAAGTTCCTTTTCAGTTGGAGTGTATCCCTGCATAGTACGTTGACCTTTTAAATATCAATGTCATGATGATTGAACGCCTTAGCAGTGATGAGCAGGATGCGTTGTATACGCTACCGCTGTACATTGCTGTATTGATTGCATCCGCAGATGGTGAGATTGAAGAGTCCGAAATAAAGCGGACAATGTCAGTTATCAGCAAACAAACCCGCAGCGAATCGTCTCATGCACTGTCTGATTTTTATGAAAAGGCAAGTGTGGATATGGAAGATAAATTGAAGTTTATAATTTATCATTCTCCCCGCAGCAAGCAGGAGCTCGCCACGTACCTCTCGCAAAGGATTGCCAATGCAACTTCCGTCTTACAGAAACTTGACAAGCGATTTAGAAAAGAGCTGCATACAAGTTTTGGTCATTTGGCCGAGCAGATAGCAAGGGCATCGGGTGGTATCATGGGTTTCGGAAGCATAGGTACCGAAGAGTCGAGATTTATTAATGTTAACCTTAAAGAATTATTGAGCGGGCAAATAAGACTAGAAAATAGAATTTAATTCTCGTTGCTCTTCGGCTAACTCCGCCACGACTCTCTAAGGGAAGAATTAAATGCGATAAAGAAGAATTAATGGCTCAATCTTGATTTAACGATCTAATCCAATGAATGAAAAATTAAAAAACAGAATAGGCATCCTTTCGCAGCTGGCGAATATTGACGGAAATTTTGACGTGCGCGAGCTTGCTTTTATTTATAATGTATGCTTGCGCAATGGAGTAGAAGTGGATTCAGTTGCAGGCATCATTGCCAAGCCACACAATGCCGTAGTATTACATGATTTGACGTTAAAAGAAAGAGAAGAGTATTTAAAAGATATTCTTTTGCTCATGATGATTGATGGAAAAATATTACCCAAGGAGATTCAGTTTTGTCAAGAGATGGGAGTGAGGCTTGGTTTTAGTTTGAATGGGCTCACTGAATTGATATCCGAGCTTAAATACAAAAACACAATTACAGAGGACTTACTAACTAGCAAGATTGAACACTTGCCAAAAGATAATAGTTAGTTGAATAATGGTAAGGTTCATAAGATGAGATACAGCGGATGAGTGAGGAGATTTTAAAAGCGTTGACCCAACTTTTTGCGATTATTACTAAGCAAGATGGAGGGGTTACTGAAAATGAGAGACAGTTCGTCATTCGCTTCTTCCAACAAGAACTGGATCACGCCTCCGTCAATGAGTACATTGCTCTGTATGATGATTACTCCGGCTACAAAAAAGAAGGCCTTGAAGAGGGTGGTAAGAACAAACTAACTTCTGTAAAGGATTCTGTTAAATCTTTAGGCATTTGCCGTAAAATCAATAAGACGCTAACACAGAAGCAAAAAGTAATTGTTCTTATAAAACTTATCGAACTTGTTGGTTCGGATAATAATTTCACCGCTCAACGGATGGAGATCATAAACACGGTATCTACTGTGTTTAATATTTCGCAAGAGGACTATAAGGTCATAGAGGCTTTTGTAGTCGCTCAGGATATCGAAAGTTTGAATTTCACAAACATATTTGTCGCCAACTCTGGCGAATCACCTTCTGCACCAAATCAAAAACACCAGCATTTACACCTTGAAGGGAATTTGGTTTTTCTGGAGTTGCCAAGTGTGAGCATGTATTTTACAAAGTACCTCGGACAGCAATCAACGATATTGAATGGGTTTATTATGCAGGCAGGTAGAGTATATCTTTACTCACATGGCAGCATGATAAAGACCCAGCCGGGTGATGTCTTATACTATAGTGACTTGGTTGCGCACTTCAATGAAGAAATTAAGACAACTAAACTTTCTTTTAATGCAAGCATAGAAGAGTTTCAGTTTCCAAACGGAGTCGTTGGTTTACGAAACGTGCTCGTGGCAGAAGGGCCAGGCAAGCTCATTGGTATAATGGGCGCCAGTGGTGCGGGAAAGACTACCTTGTTAAACGTTCTTGCAGGCCTGGAACAATCGGCAAGGACCGAGATTGTAATCAACGGATTTAATATTCAAACACAAAAGGATAAAGTACATGGTGTTATAGGATATGTGCCGCAAGACGATCTGTTGATAGAAGAACTAACGGTTTATCAAAACCTGTACTTCAATGCGAAACTCTGTTTCTCGAATTATACAGAAGAACAGCTGCATAAGCGCACCCTTCAGGTGTTGGGTGATTTAGGGTTGGAACATCGCAAAGATTTAAGGGTGGGCAACCCACTCGATAAAACAATCAGCGGAGGCCAGCGAAAGCGATTGAATATTGCGTTGGAATTGATTCGCGAACCCGCTATCCTTTTTTTAGACGAACCTACTTCCGGACTTTCTTCCCGAGATTCTGAAAATGTAATAGATCTTCTTAAAGAACTTAGCTTAAAAGGGAAACTCATCTTTGTAGTTATTCATCAGCCATCGTCAGATATCTATAAGATGTTTGATAAAATGATCATTATGGATACCGGTGGATATCCTGTTTATAATGGCAGCCCTATAGAATCTGTTACCTACTTTAAAAAGGCCGCTCATCAGGTAGATAGTAACAGAGGACAGTGTGAAGTGTGCGGCAATGTAAATCCCGAACAAATATTCAACATTATTGAAGCAAAAGTAGTGGATGAATATGGTCAATCCACCACCAAACGTAAGGTTACGCCAGAGCAATGGCATGAGATGTATGGAAAGGCATTTCACATCACTAAAATTGAGGAGGTAAAAGAAGAACCACCTAGGTCGCTTTTCATTCCTGGCAAGCTAAAGCAGACTTTGATTTTCACAACACGCGATTTACTTGCCAAGCTGGGCAACAAACAATATTTGCTTATTAATTTACTTGAAGCTCCACTTTTGGCAGCTATCCTGGCTTTCGTTATCCGTTATCGGAATTCGCCTGGCGGCAAGCAATACATTTTTCGTTTCAATGATAATATTCCGGCATTTATATTAATGAGCATTATCGTAGCCTTATTCATGGGGCTCACGGTAAGTGCAGAGGAGATTATCAGAGACCGTAAGATTTTAAAACGTGAGTCATTCCTGAACTTGAGCTGGAATAGTTACCTCATGTCGAAGCTTACTATACTTTTCACACTATCCGCCATTCAAACATTTCTATTTGTAATGGTGGGGCACCTGATTCTCGAGATTCACGGAATGAGTTTGGGTTTTTGGCTTGTACTCTTCACCGTTTCTTGTTTTGCCAACATTCTTGGCTTGAACATATCGTCAGCTTTTAATTCGGCTGTAACGGTGTATGTCATTATACCTCTGTTATTAATTCCACAGATGATTCTAAGTGGAACACTTTTCAGTTTTGATAAATTAAACGAACTCATTACCGATAAGGGGAGAGTACCATTGATAGCCGACCTAATGGCTTCGCGGTGGGCGTATGAAGCCATGGCTGTTTACCAATTTAAAAACAACGATTATCAGCGAGAGTTTTTTGAATATGAAAAGGCGAAGTCTACAGCTGATTTTAAATCAGCGTACCTCGCTGATGAACTCATCAAGCGAAATCAGTTCTTGTTAGACAATTTAAGCAATAAGAATGACTCAATTAAGCAACTATCTAGGTATAACCTGGGTATAATTTACAACTCGCTAAAGAATGAGCCATTCAGATCTACTATCGAGAAGATAGATTTGAAAAGTAATCTTACAGCGGAAAAGTATTCTGTGGAGTTGGGTAATCAACTTTTGACATACCTGGAACAATTCAGAAAAAACTATCAGCAAGTTTTTAATACTAACGTAGCCATGTTGGAGAAGAAGGGAGCATTTTATCAAAAGAATGGATGGGACATCAATGAAAACAAAGACAGGTATTTTAACGAAAGTGTCTCTGACCTGGTAAGAAACCTGAATACAGATGACCGCCTGACGGAACACAATGGCCAACTCATCCAAAAAATTGACCCCATATTTCAGGACTTAAATCCAAAACATGCGGGTGATTACCGGACAGCATTCTTTTTTGCAGAGAAGCAATTTCTTGGAGTTGTCTTGAGTTCCTATTGGTTTAACGTTATTGTTATTTGGCTAATGTCAGCATTACTGTACTTTGCCTTGTACACTGAGATGTTAAAGAAGTTTATAAGTTCTTTTGAGAAAATAAAATTCAGGTTTTAATAGGACTTGTGTATTAATTATAATGAAGCAAACAACACATAATATGAAGACATTTTTACTAATTCTTTTCAGCACGTTATTGCTGGCATGCAGTTCCAGGAAAGCACCAACAGAAGAGGCATTTCTAAAAAGCACGGATTCCTTAAATCAGGAAAAGGCGGTCACCGTTGATGAGGAGGTTGTGTCGAGCATCCTTCAGCAAATTCCAAGTCCGTTGGAAATATCGATGTTATTAAAACAATCGGGTGCCAGGTATAATAGTAACATACTTAATGCGCCTGCCAACAGTTCTAAATACAATACAAGTTATCAAAAGGCACTTAACCTTGGAATTTATGGTGCTGACCTTGGTTATGCTAACATCTATGAGAAAAACATAGACGGTATACGCTATTTATCATCGATAAAGAGCTTGGCTGATGATCTTAACATAGGGCAGTTTTTTGATGTAGAGACGATAGGCAAATTAGCTACGAGCAGCAATAATTTGGATTCGCTGCTGCTATTGACAACTCAGAACTTTAATTCGATCAACCAATATCTCCAGAACCGAAGTAGAGCCAATTTAAGTGTTTTGCTTTTGGTGGGCGGATGGGTTGAGGCCATGGAAATCATTTGCCAACTGGCTTCTCAAAACCCTAATAACAAGGAGCTGATGGAGAGTATTGGCGCACAAAAAATCATCGTTGAACAAATAGCCATCCTCTTGTCCTTTTACGAGGCGGACAACAACATTGCGCTTTTGTCTAAGGAATTTAAGGAGCTAAAGACTATTTTTGATGCTGTAAGCATAACGTATACCTACAAGGAGTCAACCATGGAAATTGTTGACGGGGTAGCCATTATAAAGGATAACAGTACATCAACGATCAATATCACAGCAGAGGACACCATAGATATTAAAAACAAAATTGGCTCCATACGAACCAGAATTATCAGCTAAACCTACCACAATGAAAAAATTTGTTGTTGCCGTCACCTTTTTTATATCGATCCTATGTTTTCAGCAAGTGATTGCTCAATGCAATACCGATGAATTGTGTACCACTTGTACTTCAAAGTTGGCTACTGGCTATAGTTTTTTGAAGACCTACAAAATCAGCGGTGAGCAGGATTTAGCTAAAGTAGAGTACTCCTATGTGTTTACAAAGGGCACGCAGTACATGCTCACCTTGTGTGAACCAACGGCCAATGCGAGTTCGATTATTATGTCCGTCTTCGATTCTAAAAGAAACAAAGTAGCCAGCAATAAAATTAATGGAGCAATCGTAGCTGCCATTGCATTCCCCTGCAATGCCACAGGTATCTACTATATACAATACACATTTGAGGGCACCACCAATAGATGTGGTGGAAGTGGATTGGGCTTCAAAAGATTATAGTTGTCTTCTAAGAGCCGATTTAGTTAACCTGCTGCGTTTTGAATGGAACAGAGACGCAATAGATTTCTGTTTTCTTTTTTAAATTGAGTCCTTAACCTATAAACCATGGCAGGTTATTCAGGCACTCCGCTTCTTAAGAAGCTTGGCATCAAGCCCGGCTGTTCAATGATTGTCATTAATGAGCCGTCAGCCTATTGGGAATGGCTGGCTCCGCTGCCTGAAGATGTGCTTGTCAATGTAAAGAAAGGGGAGACAGACTTTATCCACCTTTTTGTGAAGGAGAGGAAAATATTCGAAAACGAATTCATTAAGAACAAAAAACGACTGAAGAAGGATGGGATGTTTTGGATTTCCTGGCCGAAGAAATCATCAAAGGTGGTCAGCGATCTGGACGAAACAATTATCCGTGACTTTGGCCTGAAGAATGGCCTTGTTGATGTTAAAGTTTGTGCGGTAGATGAAACATGGTCGGGGCTAAAATTTATGTTTCGCTTGAAAGACCGATAACAAAAAAAAGACCTCACCACAAGATGAAGCCTTTTTTGAGTTTGCTAACAAAAGTAATTATCCTCTTTTCGGCCTGTTATCTTCTTGCCTGTTTCGTGAATGGCGTCTGAAGGAATTGGGACGTCTGCCTTGCGAGTTGTTCCTTGGCGCACTTTGTCTTGGGCCGTCTGTATGACGGTTTAAACTCGTGTTGCTCATAGGGTAAGGATGATCTTCAACTACCGGAATAGATTTGGCGATCAGCTTATGAATGTCTCTTAAGAATTCTTTTTCTTCCGCATCGCAAAATGAGAGTGCAATTCCACTGGCGCCCGCTCTTCCGGTACGACCAATACGGTGAACGTAAGTTTCAGGAATATTAGGTAGTTCATAATTAATCACGTGCGATAAGTCATCCACATCAATACCTCGCGCTGCTATATCAGTAGCTACTAATACGCGGGTTTTTCTTGACTTGAAATTACTCAACGCACGCTGCCTGGCATTTTGCGATTTGTTGCCGTGAATGGCCTCGGCTTGTACTCCTGCGCGCAGCAAATCTTTTACGACACGATCAGCGCCATGTTTGGTTCGGGTAAATATCAGAGCCGTTTCAATAGAACGGTCTTTCAACAAATGGATAAGCAACGATTTCTTATCCGATTTCTCCACAAAGAATACGGACTGCTGAATAGTATTAGCTGTAGATGAAACGGGTGTTACTTCTACTTTAGCAGGATTTGTTAAGATTGTTCCGGCCAGTTTGGAAATTTCATCCGGCATAGTAGCGGAGAAAAACAATGTCTGCCTTTTCTGTGGGATTTTAGTGATGACTTTCTTTACATCATGAATAAAGCCCATGTCTAGCATGCGGTCTGCTTCATCCAGCACAAACATTTTGATGTGTTGCAGATGAACGAAGCGCTGATCCATAAGATCGAGCAGGCGGCCCGGTGTGGCTATCAGAATGTCAACTCCTGCACGCAAGGCATCGGTTTGAGATTTTTGGGATACACCACCGAAGATAACCGTGTGACGTAGGCGCAGAAATTTTCCATACGCTGAAAAACTCTCTCCAATTTGGATGGCTAACTCGCGCGTAGGCGTTAGTATTAACGTCTTTATTCCCTGAGGACCTTTTACAAAGAGTTCATCCTGATGAAGGAGTTGTAATATGGGAATGGCAAAGGCTGCTGTTTTTCCTGTGCCAGTTTGAGCACAGCCCAGCAAGTCTCTTCGCTCCAGCAAAAGAGGGATGGCTTGTTCTTGAATAGGTGTAGGTTGGGTATAACCTTCGGCTTTCAGAGCCCGCAAAATGGGCTCAATTAAATTTAATTTTTCGAATGACATGATTTGATTTTAATGAGGCAAACAATTAATAAACGCCTCTAAGGACTAACGTAGGGCTTCCAAATGATTAATAGGACGCTGTTTTACGGGAATTTAAAGGAGTAAAGCACAAATTTACAAAAATAAGCCGGATTATAACTCGGTTGGTTATAACCGGGTGGCGTTGGATTCTTTGATACGTTCGACTGCTTTTGCCAACTCCCGATTTGATTACTGTCAAATCACTTTCCCAAATTCTCTTTCAGCATGGTAAACTCCCAGCCCATCACCACACCTTTGTTACAAAAGCCTGGCTCAGGTTTTTTAGTGCAGGTGAAAAGCACCGCACGATAAACGTGCACCACGTTGGCGGGTTCGCCCTGAGTTTGGTATGCAATGTTAATCTGAATGGTGAAGTCGATGGTGTTGCCGAAAATATCTACCCGCTCAAACCAGGGTGATGCAACCGTGCCCGCAAAGTAGTTGTATTTAGGATTGGAGTTTTTTGAATTGATAAATTCAAGGGCCTTGGCAATAACTGCCTTGGCATCGCCTTTAAACTCTGGATGGTTTTTAGGCATGAGTGCAGATTTGCGGGCTTCTTCCAGTTCTTTCACTTTTGTTTTTCTAATGCCTTCGGATTTAGCAATGAGTTCTTTCGCTTTCGCGGAATTGGGGTTGAACTTTAGCGCCAGGTTTGCTCCGGTAACCATGTCGCGAATCATATTGCTTACCTCTTGTGGGTCATCGCGATAGTCAATCATATCCAGAACAAAGCCAGCATTCTGAGCTAATTGCTCGCCTTGTTGAATAATGCGTTCTTTAAAATTGGCAATAGCATCTTTCAATTCGCCATAAGGCGGACTGGGCACAGGAGCTGTTGAAACTTTTTGAGCGTCTCGAATTTTTGTGAAGCTTTCAGAAAGCGACCCGGGGTCATCTCCATTCTTTCCATACTTGGCTTTAAAGTCGGCCAACACCTTTTCTGATTGTTTCAAACTGACATCCATCACTAACATTACTTTTGAATAAACTTTCAATTGTGCTTCAGTAACTTCGGTAATGTTGCCGTTCATTGGTTGATCGAACAACCAGTATACATCTTCCGTAAATCGTTTGTAAACATTTTCTACCTGTTTACAATCTTTTTCTACATCGGCCAAGGTTTGGCCAGCAGCCGATTTGGCCATCCCGAGCAAAATAAAAGCGAGGAAGGTGGTGGTGGTTGAAAGTAATGCGGGATTGAATGAGAGATTTTCCATGTAATTTAGGTTGAAAGTTAGGCTCGACCATTTTGAGTCATACAAAACTACCCTGCCCAAATGACCTGTTGTGGTAGAATTGAGCAATTGATTGGCATTTACGAACCAAGGATTGGTAGTCCTGTTCTAAAATTTGGTATTCCTACGGAATGCTTGTTTTAGGCAGTAAATTTGTGTTTTAGCTTATCCTCATGCTTCGTTGCGCTATACCAATATTTCTATCGCTGATTTCGCACGCGCTTTTTGCACAGAATTCCAAATTAGATAGTCTAAGCGCAGCTCTGGAACATCACTCACAGAAAGACACCATTCGGTTCAGACTTCTAATTACGGCTGGTGAATATTTGTATGCCAGCCCCGTAAAGAGCAAGGACTACTTAAAAGAGGCTTTAGATCTTGCTTTAGAGCTTGAATTCAGAAAAGGTGTTGCCGAGGCTTATTGTTCTTTGGCTTATTATTTCTGGAACAGAACAGATTACCCTCCAGCCATTGAGTACTGCCTTCTTTCCTTAAAAGAGTACGAAAAAATTAAATATGCAAAAGGTCAGTATGGCGCTTATAATATTTTGGCAGGTATATATGTAAGTATGAAAGAATTTAAAGAAGCTGAAGGATACATGCAGAAAATGCTGGAACTCGGTAAGCGAGACGAGGGGCTGATTGACTATGGAACGTTGTACTACAATATGGGATTTCTTAAAATGAAACAAAATCAATTCAAAGAAGGGCTTGAGCTTGTAAATGATGCTTTGACAATTTTCGTTGAAAAGAATGAAGTCATTTGGCAGGCGCAGTGCTACTTTTTTATGGCCAGCGCAAAGCAGGAGCTGGGTGAGTATGAGGAGTCAATAAGGTATCTCAAAAATTGTATTCGGTTAACAAAACTAAGTAATCATCCGTATTCACTCGGAAGTCTCACCTCTGCGCATGAAGCTATTGGCGGTATTTACATTAAGCTCAGTAGATTTGACAAAGCATTACTTCATCTGGATACTGCATTTAAGGCCGCTCGTCAGATAGAAAATCAGAATACCATTATTGACATCTATCGGGATTTGGCTTTGCTTCATGAAGCACGAGGAAATTTTAAAGAAGCGCTGAAGTACGAACGATTACATAAGGCAATGAGCGATAGTGTATTGAATAAAGAAAAGTCACAACAGCTTGCAGATTCTCAAACTAAATATGAAACGGAGAAAAAAGAGCAAACCATTGCACTGCTAAATCAGGAAAAGAAATTTCAAAATAAACTTACCGGCTTTCTTGCCTCTGGTATCGCCTTGCTCGGCCTGTCCGCCATTACAATTTTCCTTTTGCAACGCTCGCGCACAAGGAAGGCAAAAGAATTGCTTGCCGTACAAGAGTCACTCAATACAAAACTTGTGGAGGTAGACAAAACGAAATCGCGTTTCTTTGCTAATATTTCACATGAGTTTCGCACACCACTCACATTGATTCTGGGGCCCATCGAGGAGAAATTGGCAACGGACAAGTTGGATGATAAAGACAAATTTACTTTTCAAACCATCAAGCGGAACAGCAACCGCTTGCTGGAACTCGTCAACCAGTTGCTCGAACTTTCCAAACTGGAAAGTGGCAACATGAACCTCAAGCTCGAGCCTGGCAATTTGAAAGATGCCCTGCTCTCTATCATCTCATCGTTTGATTCGCTGGCCGATGTAAACCAAGTGCGTTATCTGAAGGACGTGCATATGGCTGAAGCGATTGTTTTATTTGATCGCGATAAGCTGGAGAAAATATTGAGCAACTTGCTGTCGAATGCTTTTAAGTTCACCCCGCAAACAGGGCTGATAGAATTTATTGGTACGACTAGTGAAAAAGGAGCAACCACCGAACTACAATTGAAGATAAGAAACACTGGCCCCATGATTCCCACCGAAATGCTGAACAAGATTTTTGAACCATTTTTTCAGGGAGAGAATGCTGCTTACCGGGGAATACAAGGAACGGGATTAGGGCTATCGTTGGTAAGAGAATTGGTGAAACTGCACAAGGGCACAGTGGAGGTGAGCAGCGATGAAAAAGGGACTGTATTTACCGTGCTACTGAAATTTGAAAATTCACTGCAACGAATTGACACGGTTAAACAAGTGGACCTCGTCCACCGACCCATCATTTCAACAGAAGAAATGATTGAAAGGGAAAATGACCTGTCAATAGAGGAGAATGGAAAAGATACGGTGCTCATTGTAGAAGACAATACCGATGTCCGCGCTTTTATAAGAAGAGGGCTGGAGAGTAGTTACCATATATTGGAGGCACCTCATGGCGAAGCGGGGTTACACTTAGCCAATGAACAAATCCCGCACCTCATTATTGCGGATGTGATGATGCCGAAGATGAGCGGCATTGACCTTTGCTATCAGCTGAAAAATAACGAGAAGACAAGCCATATTCCCGTGATCATGCTCACTGCGCGTGCAGATCATGAATCGAAGTTAGAAGGGCTGAAGACGGGGGCAGACGATTATTTGATCAAACCCTTTAATCCGGAAGAACTGGTGGTGCGTGTCAACAACCTGATTGAGCAGCGCAAAAAACTGGCGCAGAAGTACAATCAGAAATTGATTGTTCAGCCGCACGAAATTGCTGTCTCATCACTCGATGAGCGCTTTATTCAAAAAATAATTAAGGTAGTGGAAACTCACTTAGACGATACCCAATTGAGCGTGGATATGGTGACCACCGAACTGGGCATGAGCCGCACCAACCTTCATAAAAAGCTAAAGGCCATTACTGGTCTTGCCACGAGTGAATTTATACAGGATTTTAGGTTGCGCAGAGCAGCACAGTTGATTGACAAAAAAACAGACAACTTTGCACAGATTGCCTTTCAGGTGGGCTTTGCCGACCAATCGTATTTTACCAAATGTTTTAAAAAGAAGTTTGGCAAAACACCGAGTGAATACGCTAACCTCCAACAAGAAAACTAAGTATTGATTTTCTTGGCTTGTCGTTAGTTTTTTGATGGTGCATTTGATTGATATAGGTTAACGCCTCCTCAAAAGTGTTGTGTAAACTAATAGGTAATTGTGGAAGTTGATGAACTGCCCACTCAAGTTGCTTTTGTAGTTCTTTATCTTCAGGCTTTACGATCGCTTTAAGCTTAAGGCCCGCCTTGAATTGCCTTGGAATTATGTCCTTAAAGTATTCATCAGCAAGTTCGGTTGGTACTTGTGGGCATAGGTGAAGGTCCAGGATAGAGTATGACAAGCCGAATTTACGTCTCACATCTCTTATCAACGTCAATTGTTTTTCAGCCAATTCGTGAAGGTGCTCCTTTTCAGGAATTCTTATGACTGAACAAAATACATAGGGTGTAGCTCCATCCGTCCACACCCTCCCAAAATCGCGATCGAATAATATGGCCATGATTTTTTTATACCAATGGCAAGTATTGAAGAATGAACTGATTATTTCTGGTAGCCCTGTGGCAAATGTTGGTAAAGTTGAATGGACTGAGTTTTAAAATGAAAATACCAGAGTTAAGAACGTGCCTACCAGTATTCTGATAACTGCTCAAATAGTTTTACAGTAAAAAATCTATGAAACACACCCTCCTGCAATGCTGTATGATTGTTTCCGTCTTCTTGGCTATGCACTCTCAGGGGCAAACCATCGAAAACCTGAATGCCATATTTACCGATGGCAACGCCACCATCACCTACGATCTTGTTGGCTTCAAAGCAAAAGAACTGTACCTGATTGATCTCTATGCTTCATACAACGATTTTTACAGCCCACTGAAACTAGTACGTGGTGATGTAGGCAAAAACATAACTGAAGGGAAAGGGAAAAAAATTGAATGGAAGGCTTCCGAGGAGGCTAAAACTGCCGGTGAGAATATCACCTTCCAGATAAAAACAACCTTACTGTTTCAGCCAATGGAATTCATAAATCCTTCCGGGGGGGCTATCAGAAGAGGGCACACTACTATCGTGGAGTGGCGAGGAGGGTTCATCGACAACGAAAAAGAGTTGGAACTGTATCACTATGAGAAAAAGGTGGCTTCGCTCGGGAAGATGAAGGGTGTTTGGCAATACACATGGGAGATACCAAAAGATATGGAGAAAGGAGATGGCTACTCGCTTAAATTGGTAGGCGGTACTGAAAGCCTAACGAGTAGCACTTTCCGAATTAAGCCACGCACACCGTTGTTGCTCAAACTTTCTCCACTGTTTGTGGCGGCAGCCATCATCCCTTTTCTCGGAGGCAAGTCTACAACTAGTGAGGCGTTGCCTAATGCACCTATCCCGGAATAATTAACAACCCTAAAGAAACTACTATGAATAATTGTATACAGGCATTGATCAACAACAAGCCTCAGCTCATGAAATATATTTTTCTGCTTTTTGCTTCGTTCCATCTTTTTTCCTTCTCCAGCACAGCGCAGTGGTTACGAAGAGATACGGGAATTTCCGGCAATGTAAATACTATGATTACTCATGGTTCTAATCTTGTTGCTGGAACAGACGCCTTCGGTGCTTACATTTCAGCTGACAACGGCACGAGTTGGAGTGCTATAAGCACAGGACTAACTACTGTTAACTTAAGGAGTTTAGCATCCAATGGTTCAAATCTGTTTGCAGGAACAGAGGGGGGTGGAGTCTTCCTATCTACTGACAACGGAGCGAATTGGGCAGCCAGAAATACAGGTTTAGGCAATCTTTTCGTTCGGTCACTTTATATCAATGCCGCAACTACAACTATACTGGCAGGAACAAGCAGTGGTCTTTACCGTTCAACAGATAACGGGACTAACTGGAGCATTGCAACTGGTTTGACCACTGGTGCAATCACATCATTTTCGGCACCGGGAACCGCAATTTATGCCGGAACCGGAGGCGATGGGATATATAAATCCACAGACAGTGGGGCGAGTTGGGCAGTAGTCAATAATGGTCTGTTTAATTTTGATATTCGTTCTTTTGCCACACTTGGATCGAAGGTGTTTGCAGGAACCGAGGGGGGTATCTATACCTCAACAGATGCCGGGGCTAATTGGACCAGATTAATCGATCAAGGTGCCCCGCTAGGCGTTGTAACATCGCTTGCAGTAAGAGCTTCAACAATTTTTGCCGGCACCCTTACAGGCAATTTAATGGTGTCAACCAATTCGGGTGTTAGTTGGTTTAGCGCAGATTTTCCTTTTAGCACTGTAACCGTATTTAGTGCTGGTGCGCCACTCGTTTTCGCCACTAATTCAGGTGGTGGCATGTGGGCCAGGCCTTTTTCAGAATTTGTTGTTGTTGAGTCGTTTTCGCCAACCAGTGGAACTACCGGAAGCAATGTAACTATCAACGGCTTTGGCTTTAGCCCCATACCTGCCAATAATATTGTTAGCTTTAATGGATCCGCTGCTAGTTCGGTGACATCAGCATCCGCTACCAGTCTTAGCGTAGTGGTTCCAGTAAGCGCATCTACCGGGCCTATTGATGTGTCGGTGGGAGCGCTTACTGGTAGAAGCTCAACTGATTTCACGTACATACCTCTGCATACCGTTACGGGATTTTCTCCCACCAGCGGCCCTGTGGGAACTTCGGTAACCATTACGGGCACTGGTTTCAGTACAACGCCCGCTAATAACACAGTTCGGTTTAATGGAAATATCGCTACTGTTACTGCTTCTACTGCCACTAGTATAACCGCCATAGTCCCTGCTGGTGACGCTACCGGGTTTATTGCAGTTGTGGTTAATTCCCTTACCGTGCTGTCTAATCCTAATGTATTTTATGTTGACCCAACAATTACGGGTTTTACACCATCTTCAGGTGCAATTGGCACTAGTGTAACCATAACCGGAACCAACTTTGATGCAGTACCCGGAGGCAATACAGTTAGATTCAATGGCACAGCAGCTACAGTAACTGCTTCCACAGCAACCAGCATCACCACTACGGTACCAGTAGGCGCCATCACAGGTCCTATTTCTGTTACCAGAAACTCCATTACAGGTACCAGCGCATCTAACTTTTCTGTAACACTGCCTCCGCCAACCATTTCAAGTTTCACGCCTGGAAGCGGAGTCGTTGGTGCCACAGTAACAATAACGGGTACAAACTTCAGTACGACACCTGCTAATAACAGTGTGAGCTTCAATGGCACTGCCGCAACGGTAAGTGCTTCCACGGCCACTAGTATTACGACTACTGTTCCGGCCGGAGCAACTACCGGAACAATTTTAGTAACGGTAAATTCCCTCACCGCTATCAGCGCATCTAATTTTACAGTAACGACTCCTCCGCCAACCATTTCAAGTTTCACGCCTGCAAGTGGAGTTGTTGGTACTACTGTAACCATCACTGGTACAAACTTTAGCACAACGCTTGCCAATAACAATGTGAGCTTCAATGGCGCAGCTGCAACTATAATCGCTGCCACGTCAACAAGTATTACCACTACCGTTCCTGCTGGGGCTACAACAGGTACAATTTCGGTAGCGGTAAATTCTTTTACCGCTACCAGCGCATCTACCTTTACTGTGATACCTTCGCCAACTATCGCAAGTTTTAGTCCATCAAGTGGATTTGTAGGTACTACAATAACCATCACGGGTACAAACTTTAGCGCAACACCAGCCAATAACAGCGTGAGTTTCAATGGCACTGCCGCAACCGTAAGTGCATCCACGGCAACTAGTATTACGACTACTGTTCCGGTCGGAGCAACTACCGGGACAATTTCGGTAACGGTAAATTCTTTTACCGCTACAAGTGCATCTAACTTTACCGTAACGCTGCCTCCACCTACCATCACAAGCTTTAGTCCATTAAGCGGAGCTGTTGGTGCTACTGTAACAATAACGGGAACAAACTTTATCACGGCACCTGCAAACAACATTGTGAAGTTCAATGGAACAACCGCAGTCGTAACTGCCTCAACAGCCACAAGTATCACTACTACTGTTCCGACAGGAGCAACTACCGGAACAATTTCAGTAGCGGTAAATTCTGTGACAGCAACCAGTAGCACCAATTTTACGGTTATCGATTCAACACCGCCATTGGTGACGGACAAAACGCCAGACACCGTAGCACAAGGAAGCAACATTGCTGTCGTGGCTACACTTAGCGATGCAGAATCAGGCATTGTAAGCGCTAACTTATTGTACCGTTCTATTTCAGCGGGTGGTAATTTTACGAGTGTTGCCATGATTGCGGGAGGAGATTATACGCAAACCATTCCTGCCGCTTCTGTTGGCGAACTGGGAGTAGAATATAAATTTGAGGTGACCAACGGAGTCGGGCTCAGCAACAATGAAGTGTTGAACATTGTAAGGGTGACCCTCGCAGGAGATGGTGTTGTTATTCCGTACACGGCACCCGGGATAGATGCATCAAACTATAGGATTGTTTCGGTTCCTCTTGAACTTACAACCAAATCAGTTGGACAGGTCTTTGATGAACTGGGGCCCTTGGATGATACAAAATGGAGAATGTCTCATTTTCAGAATGGCACAAATAGTGAACTCAATCTTTCTTCTTCAATTGAGCCAGGGCAGGGGTATTGGCTTATTGCTAAGGAAGATCCTGGTGCAATTAATTCAGGGGCAGGTGTTACTGTAAATGCCACATCCACCTCACCCTTTCAGATAAACCTTGCAGCGGGTTGGAATCAGATTGGTAACCCCTATAATTTTAATGTTAGTTGGGCCGATGTGCAGGCAGCCAACAGTGGATTGTCAGGGCTTAGAAAATATGACGGTAGTTTTACAGATGCCTCGATCCTGAATAAAATGGAAGGGGGCTTTGTGAACGTGCCTTCAGCGAGAACCCTTGTTTTTCCTGCAGTTAAGAATGCCGCTGCCAACGGTGGGCGGATTTCACAAGACACTTACTCCTATAGAAATCAGCTTGATGAAAAAAACTGGCAAGTGTATATCAACTTAACCCAGGGCAATCATGAGAATAAGATTGCAGGATTTGGAATGCACGAGGCGGCATCAGAACAAGATGACCCGTTCGATGGCCTTACCATGCCACGGTTCTTTGGCGAATGGCTTGAAGTAAATCACACGAAGAAAAATAGTCGGGGATTTTATTCAAAGGATATTGTGCCTAGCCAAGAAAGTCACACATGGGAATTTGTAACGGAAACCAGTAGCAGCGAATCTGCAATGAAATTCTCATGGGACAATAGTTATTTTGGTAATGTTGGCCCCGAGCTCTACCTGTGGGATGTGGCACTGCAAAGAGGTGTGAACATGCGGACTACTGATAATTATAAATTTAGCAGAGATAGGTCAAAGTCTTTTAAGGTAGTTTTTGGGTCCTCATCCTTTATAAAAGGCGAGTTGGCAGTTGAAGAAACTGTCCTTCATGACCCGTGGCCAAACCCAGCTCAAAAGAATGAGATGATTACTATTTCTTTTTCAACACCCGAGTCAACGAACGTGCACATGGCTAATATTGAAGTAAATGACATGATCGGTAGAAGTGTATTCCAATTTGAAACATCAATTATTGGTGGCTATCATGAAGTGGTGTGGGAGCGACCTGCCGATGTTACTCCGGGTTTCTACGTGATCAGCCTTAGAGCAGGCAGTACCAAGAGGCAAGCGAAGGTATTGCTGAGATAGTTTTACTCAATTTAGTCAGGCACTTGGCGATGGGTGGATACTTTATCATTTGATTTCTATGGGCTTACGGGAGTGGAGTTTGTGTATTGGTATCGCAATTATTTAAATGAAATGTATTCCTGTATAGCATCGTCTCCTACGGTGGACGATGCTGAATAGACTATCCTTAAGACACAATTTGTCAATAAGAGAAAATTTCAGGCAGGCTGGGCTGTAAGTTCAAGTTCATCTACTTCAGCTGGTCGCTTATGCTTCCACCTTTTATGGCTCCATAGCCAATATGCCGGCTTTTGAAGTATATCTTTCTCCAACAGGTGGGTCAGCTTCTCTGTGATTTCACCAAGCCGCGTAGTTTGAGGCTGATCGGTAACTTCAATAAACTCAAACGTATAAAATCCTCTCTTCTCTTTTGTAATATGCCCGAACACAACCGGATAATTATATTCTTTGGCATACTTCTCAGCACCAAAAAGAACTCCCGTATCCTGATTAAGAAATTTTGTCCAGTAACATTTGGCCGGATTGCCCGGTGACTGATCAATTCCAAAGATGGTCATGGAGAGATTATTTCTTTCCTCATGCATTACCTCTTTCACCGCTTTGGTGGATATCATCCGTAAGCCATACTTACCCCGGGTCATGCGCATCTTTTTGTCAAAGAAAGGATTGCTCAATGGCTTGTAAATGGCAATGGCGGGGTGCTTTATCGCAGCATCAATGCCCACTGCAAACAACTCCCAATTGTTATAGTGACCTCCGGCCAGGATCATACTTTTTCCTTTTTCGAAGTAACTGTCAACCAACTCCGGGTTAACGAAGACCATACGTTCCTTAACTTCTTTTTCGGAAATCGTAAATACTTTTAAACTCTCCAGAATAAGGTCACAGAAATGATGATAGAATTCTTTGCCGATGGCGGCTTGTTCGGCTGGTGTTTTGTCAGGAAAAGATCGCTGAATGTTGCTGACTACAACTTTTTTTCTATAGCCAACAATGTAATAGAAGATGACAAACAGAGTGTCCGATAATCCATACAACAGAGGGTAGGGTAGTAAGGAAACAGGAATGATCAGCAGATAATAAAGGAGATTATTGAGAAGCAACATAGATAGTCTTTATACCCAATGGCAAATCTAGGGTAAAAGGCTACAACAAAAAATTGCTGAATGAGTGTTTCTGTTAATAGGCCCGCTCCACGGAGCCAGAGCCATAGACTTTCTTTGTCACCGTCTTGGTGTTGCCCTTGTGCTTTACAGAGCCGCTGCCAAGAATCTGTGCTTCAAGAGTAGAGGTCACATTCAATTCTGCGGAGCCGCTGCCACTAACTTTTATTTTTGCACTTTCCAATTCGCATTCAAAGGCATTCAATGTTCCAGAGCCGCTTTCGGTAATCTGATTGGAAGTAGCATACCCTTTGATCAAGATGCTTCCGGAGCCACTGATATCAGTCTTCACCGTATTTCCCTTAATGTCGAGTTCCATTCCTCCATTGCCGGAAACAGCCAGGCTAAGATAGTCGGCAGCAATAGAGTTTTCGGAGATAATTTTGCCGCCACCATTTACCTGAAGTTCGTTTACATTTTTCATGCTGATGTACACCTTCATGGTTGGTCTTATTTTAATATCATCAATTTTCGACCACACACTTTTGTTGGGATTGTCTGGTTTACGCTCCACGTTTACCATCAATACGCCATTGTCCACAACGATATTGGTGAGTTCATATACTTCCGTGACGGCTTCTACGATGACTTCCTGCTTGTTCGTTTGTTTTAAATAGACGGTATAATTAGAGTTGACATAGATGCTCTTAAATTCAGGTAATTCCAGCGTTTTCTTTGTAACCTGAGCAAAGGCAATAGAGGCTGCAGACAGGAGAAACAGGGAGATGAGGATAATGGCAAAAATGAAATTGATCTTTCTCATAGTGGTGTTGATTTTCAGTGGCTAAGGTGCAATTCCCCGAAGAATCGTATTAGCCCTTATCGTTGAAATTACAAAGCGGGCGACAAAAAGACTAAACTGGAGTTAAATTTAATACGCCCCTCAGCGCTTGGACTTGAAAATAAGCCGATAAACCAGAATAAAGGCAGCTAATCCAATGCAAAGCGCCAATAGAACCCCGGGTGTGACTAATTTAACTGCGTGCATGGTTTTGGGTTCAGAGGCTTATTCTCACCTGCAATTTAACATCGTTTTTAGTATTTCCATCAATGGTTTCGCCACTGCTGCCGATGGTATTTTGATTGGCGTAGCGGGTTTGGGCCCAGCGTAGCCACAAGTCAATATTGCTGCTTACTTTGTACTGCATCATCACGTAGTTCCTTATTCCCTGACCAAAATAGGCAGGAAGCGAAAAGGCAAGCCACACATCTTTTTCAAAGACATAAAGCCGGTTGTCATAATCGTCTGTATCAAAAAGTGCATAGCGTGTAGAGAAGGAAAATTTGCCTACATCAAAATTGACATCTTGAATTAATGCAAAGCCTCTGCTTATATTGCCCTCAAAAGTATAGGAACTAAACTGGGCTCGTGTCTTAAAACTAAGCTGTTGATTTGCTGCGTAGTCGCAATTGATCCAGTAGTTTCGCTTAATGCCTGTTGCTGGGTTGAAAAGTGCAACTTCTTTGCTGCTATTTCGTGGTTTGGATTCTTCACGAGCCTGTAAGAAGAAGGCAACTGTTTTAGAGGGTTGATAATTAAATTTGAACATCCACTCATTTCCGACAGAAGGGGAATAACTCCTGTACTTAAGCCAGGGAAACCTGAACAGATCGACATATCCTGCAAAGGAATATTTCTTGGTAAGTGTGTATTTCCATCCCCAATAGAAACCCGTTTCGTTTTGTGCAATGGTATTCTCAGAAAGTGCATTGCTGTAGAAACTATAAAACTCGCGACTAAAATTTCGGTAGAGCAGAGAAATATCCAATTGATTGGTGAGACTGCTTAACGCACCGACTGTAAAGGCTCGTCCGTGATTGATGGTCTGAGCCGCCTCTCCGAATAAGGTAAAATTGTGCCAGGTATAATTTAGATAGGCGCCTATGTTCGTATTATTTTTTCCATTGAAATTGAATTGATTGTAGAGTTTCGGGTTTCGGTTAAGAGGCAAACTGAAATTGGTGTGGTGCATAAGAATACCGCCATCAAACGATTTTACTTTGTATTGAAGCACTATTCCCAGATTGTCTTCTTTTATTTGCTTTCGGGTGCTGAGTTCAGTCTGGCTTCGATGAAAGCCAGTGATAGGAAGTGAACTAATAAAAGATGAGTCATCTGTGGAGTCTGTAGCCAAATTGCCGTCTCTTCGGTAGGAAGAAGCAAATGAATGTAAACTTATTCGAGGTGTAATGCTATAGGTGAATGCCGCACCCCGAAAGAAGCCAAATTCATTTAGTGATGCATAGGGGATAAAACCGAGGTTGCTTCTGCGAATGGTGGTGATCGTTTCGGCTCCTTTTCCCATACCAAATCCACCACCAAGCATTAGGCCTTGCCCAAATTGAGCTTGATAATCGCCTATAATTATGTTTTTTATTTTCCCTTTATTCAATGCTTGCCCGTGGAAGGAATGATAGTCCAAGCCATATTGTTTTTTGGAAGGGGCCCAGCTTAATTCTTCGCCTGCATCTTTTTCAAGTGTAAATCCAAAACTAAAATCTCCACTGCGTGCCGTTCTGAAGCGGGCATAGACTTTATCCGGTGTCCCCTTATAGCGACTTACTGAGTCCACCGATTCGCCATAACCTCTTTTCTTCTCAAGTGTCTTTTCGTAGCGAAGGATCAAGTAATTATTTTTTTCCTGAATGACTCTTTTCAACAGCGACTTATTCAATGAGGTCGAACTGTTCTCAACCGTCACAAAAGGAATCAATCGTGACAATGTAGCTTGATCAAAGTTTGGAACAGACTGTAATTCGTAGATGGATAGGAAAGAACCCGTCTCTTCGCGATAACTCAGCAATGATTCGATCTGATTTTCCTTTAAAATGAAAAGAGATCGGAGTTGCTCATCGGAGGCGCGATTAAGGTCGATTGGATTAGCGAGAATTTGAAGGAGGTTCTCATAGAGCTCCTCATAATTGAGGTCGAGGTCTTGCAAGGGGAATATATCATCAACCAGTTTTTCGAAGTTAAAATCTTTGCGTTCATAATCCTGAGCCCATGCGTTTGAAAAAGCCATACAAAGGCCAATGGAAAGGAAAAACTGAAGCCAATGTGGTGATTTTCTAAGGATCATTTTTTGGTTTCTTTTTTTCGATTCGATAAATGGCAGAGGCCTGATGAGCTGTGCTTACGATATGATTGTATTGTAGGGCGTAATCAAATTTTAATTTTTTAGCATTAAAGCCTAACCCGAAGAATGCAGAGTTTGGCTTGAGATTGAAGCCGGTTCGGAAAAATACTTTTTTATGAACCACATATTCCAGTCCCGCCTTGATGGTAGGATCGAAGTTTAGTTCTTTCTCCACTTCGGAAATGATAAGGCATTCATCGCTTGCCTTAAAGCCAACACCAACCACAAATCGGGTTGGAGCGCGTTCATCATCGATCGAAGAGAGTTTAGGCTGATTGAGATTGACGATATAGGCGCCAATGGAAACTTGTTTTGTGAGTTGGGTAATTCCCCCAAAGTTTATTCCTACAAAACTTCTCGTGCCAACGCCCTCTGCTCTATACTGAACATAATTAACCTTTATACCTAGTGACGTGATGCCAATTTTATTTCCATACCCGACAGAAGCCATTTGCTCACTGTAAAGATCATCGCCAAACCTGAAAAGACTAAAGCCGGCAACGCCAATTTTAACGGGCATAGAAAATACCGCAGCCATTCGATTTGAACCTGGTAATTTCGGCCTTGTATCATAGGCAAAGGCGGTGTTGATCTTTTCAATTTGAGCAAGCCCACCAATGTTATTATGCATCGCCCACTCATCAGAAAGCGTGGATGATGCATACCCAACGCCTGCAGCACGACCACCCATCAACGTGGAGGTACTCTGGCTATAGCTGAAAGAGGGCCTAAGTAGAATGACCCATACAATGAGAAGATGCGGTCTTTTTATGATCATTGAATATTCCTTTCAATAATGAAGGTAACATTCCCATGGCCGTGGGCCAAACTGCATACCTCAAAAAAATGGATTTATTAGTGATCGCTAGAATTCCTTCTTGATATTGAAGAAAAATCCCTGTGTACCTTCTCGTGTGAAGCTGTACTCGAAACGCAGAACAGTATCATAAACCGTCACAAAATCAATGCCTGTGCCTACTCCAGAGAGAAGACGATCAGAAAAGGTGTTGTTAATTTCGCTTTGCCGATAAAGCGGATAATTTTCAACGTAGCCTAAATCAAGGTACGTCTTGAGATAAATGGCAATTGGAAAATATCGAAACTGCTCGAGAGGCATCGATTCAATTCTCCAGTTTCGGGAGAAAATCTTTTTTTTCAGTGTAGTTTTATTCAGAAAAAAGTTCGGGCCCTCAATAACATATACTTCATAACCTCTCACCAGAAGTTTTCGATAACCCAATGCACTGTAATTCGCATAAGCCTGATTGGTCGGTGTGCTTACATAGGCAGAACTAAAGTTGGAAAAGTAGAACCCTTTTTTTAAATCAATGTGTTTGGCATACGTAAGATTAACTTCAAATTGATTCACATCGTCTCCAATACCTAAGCCGCTCTTTGAAATGAAGCCGGTAAATTGATATCCTTTTAAAGGATACTGAATTACGTCACGATGCTCTGAATTAAAGGAGTACGATAGCGCAGCAAGGTATTGGGATTTATTTCCGTTGCGATAATAATTTGGATTCAAGAGGGGTATCGTATCAGTGACACTGCTGCTTCGTAGATCAATTCCAAAGGAATGCGTTTCATAGAATGATTTTCGGAATGTATACTCAACGCTGGCACCGCGAGTGATTCGAACGGTACGGGGCAGGCTCAGAAATTCAAGTTTGTGATTGTTTGTAAAATAGGCTGCATTTTTTGGTTCACTATAAAGAAAATTAAATGTGAGGCCGTGCTTCTGCTGCCGGTCGATGTAAGGAATGCGATAACTGAGGTTGAGGAAACGCGTGAATCCGAATTGCGCAGTTAACTGTAATGTTTCATTACGCCCACGAAAATTATATTGATAGAGCCGCAAGCCATAGTTAACCCTACTGAAATCATGTCCGTAGTTTTGCCACCATTCATTAAAATTCCGGTCCGAGAGCTCAAAGATGGGGGCAGGAAATGTGTACCATCGTTCGGATACTTCAACCAGTAAATCAATTTGATTTTGTGGCATCTCAAGAGTTCGAAGTGCCACGGTATTAAACAATTTAAGGTTGTAGATTTTGTTTTTATCCCGCAGTAAAACTGCTTTAAGGTTTTTGGCAGAGATTGTATCGCCCGGCTTTAGTGAAAGTTCGCGCGATATAATTCGATCATAAGTGACCTTATTACCGATGATAAGCACGCGGTTGAGCCGAAGCACACGCTTATCCAGTGAATCATAGCCGGGTATGATCAGCGTATCGGCTGGCGAGGTAAAATTAAGGGTAAGATCGCGGTTGGATACTGTTTTTGCAGGACTGCTCCAGCAACTAAAAATACTTAATAGTAATACCAACATCCACCTTACTCGTTGAAAACCAGCGTTAATTTTCCTCTCTCAACTCACCGGCTTTCGGTAAGAGCGGATCAATACAAATATACCAGCAATGATGAGAGGAATACTTAAGATCTGTCCCATGTTCAATGCCATATCATCTTCAAAGCCGACTTGATTTTCTTTGAGGTACTCATAGGCAAATCGCAGCGACCAGAGGATAATAAGAAAGAATCCAAAAATCCGACCTTCCGGAGTTTTCTCTTTGCGTTTGCTCCAGTACCAGTAGAGAAATAAGAACAGAAGCAGACATGAAATAGATTCGTAGAGCTGTGCTGGATGACGCGCGATGCCGTACGTATTTACCCGGGCTGAAATGTTTCCGTTCGTTTCTTTAATAATTACAAAATCCAATGGAATAGCCGCTGGCTCATCGACAAACTCATAATAGTGGAAGAGATATGACTTCACTTCAAAATTGAGAAATTCTTTAGCCCTCTCTTCTGTCGTTCCAGGTTTAAAAAATAAGAATAGTTGCACAGGCACTCGGCCATTTGAGCCATTTGGCAATATTGTATTTTTCTTTACTTCAATGAAGTCAAGTGGTGTTCCCCTGCCTTCATTTACAGTAATAGCTTCGGTAATTTTATTAATGAAGACAACACCCGTTGGTCCGTTGGTTGGCTTGCCAATAATTTCAGAGTTGAAAAAATTTCCAAATCGTATCAAAGCTCCGGTCAGGGCAACCACGATCACGATGCGGTCCAGTACCTGCATATAATTTTGGCCAGGCTTCTTCTTACGACTATAGAGCCACAGCGCAAAAAGAATTCCAAAGGCAGCACCGTGGCTAGCCAGTCCTTGTAATCCTGTAAACTTAAATTGAGGTGAAAATTCAAAGGGAAGAAAGATCGATAACGGATTTGTCCAAATTAAATCAGGCTGGTAAAAGATTACATGACCTAACCGAGCTGCAAGCACGGTGGCAATCAACATGTAGATCGTCAACGTGTCCACATCTTTCTCCGGCTTGCCTTCTTTCTTGTAAATGTGATACAGAATTTGCTGGCTTATGAGGAAGCCAAGCGCAAAAAGCAATCCATACCATCGAAGGGGGAATGAACCAATTGAAAAAATCTCAGGGCTTCCATTCCAAATAAGGTAGCTTAAAAAGTTCGTAGCCATCAAACAAGTAATAATTTAGAGGTTAGACATTAAAATGTGGGCAAAGATAAGGACTAAAGACTAATGATCAACAATAAGAATCAGCCCAAAATACCCCATTAAAGGGCATCCAGGGCAGCCAATTCGTTGGAGAAATTTCCCGAAAGAATCGGGAAGCGACACCAACTGCGGGGATCAACATTCAAATCATCAAAATGGAAGGAGGGGGCCACGCGCTCGCGTTTCCATTGGTTAGCCGACCAAAGCCGGAAAAATTTTCTGATGTAATTTTTTAGGGCTTGCTTGTCTGGATATTCATTCTCCAAATACTTAAACACTTCAACGGGATCTTTCCGATCCCTGATCCCCAGTTTCTCTATGGCAAGCAAGGTGGCGTAAGGCATCAAATCTTTTTCATCAGTTTGAGTTCGCTCCAACGGACGAAGTTCAGCTGTGGGCTGAAGGGTATTCACTGCTTTTAATCCCTGATAGCCCAATTCATTTTCTGCCCACTTTAGCCACTGAATGATAAATGGCTTATCAATACCTGCTATTGGAGCAAGACTACCGCTCGTATCTCCGTCCATGGTCGCGTAGCCAACATCACCCTCACTTCGATTGGAGGTGGTAAGCAATATGGATTGTTTGCTATTGGCGAGTAACCAAATAATAGGGGATCGTGCTCTGGCCTGAATATTTTGCATGGCAATATCATCTTGATCCCAATGAAGCGTCCGGCCCAGAACTTTTTCAATTTTTGACGTGTAACTTTTTACTTCCTCGTCAATTGTCCAATGATGAAAATTTGCTCCAATAGAATTGGCCAACAAGGCAGCTGCATTCAATGTGGCTTGAGAAGAATTAACTGTCCCTTGATAAGCACAGGTGAGCAACTTATTTACTGCTGCTTCTCTTGATGAAAGGATATCAAGATTCATCGCCTTACAGAACCCATCCCATCCGAGTTCTTCGCTTCCTCTCCTCACCATTTCTGCCACAAGTACTGCGCAGAGGGAAGAATCGGCACCGCCACTTAGACTTAAGACGAAACCTTTGGCCCTGCTCTTTCTTAAATAATCGAAAAGCGCCAAAGAGGCAGCGCGACCAAACTCCTCGTTCTTTTCTTTTTGATCCAGGGATTTAATGACGACTGTTTCAGCTGGTTTTTCAAAATCGATAATGGCAGAAAGAAGATTGAAGTTTTTAAATGACAACCTTTTATTAATTGCTATTAACTTTCCACACTGCCCTATGATAATATCTCCATCATAGATCATTCGCCCTGCTTCATTGCCGAGCAGGTTAACAAAAACATAAGCACAGCTGAATTTCTGAGAGCCCTCTACCACCACTTGCTGCTCACGCGAGGTACTTTTACCTAATGCAAAATGACTTGCGCTTGGGTTAAAAATCAAATCTACATTGCGCTCATGAAGCCTGTAGCCCGGCCTGTTCTTTCTCCAGGCGTCTTCACAGATTTCAAATCCGAACGTGATGCCATGCGTTTGATAAATGACATCGCCAATGGGGAAGACTTCGCCATCGCGTTGTATTTGCTCTGCTTTGCCTGTGGGCCACGCATCAAACCACCGTGGCTCATAGTGAACTCCATCGCGGGCTAGATTTTGCTTCAGGGTAATTCCCAGAATTCTTTTGTTTTCGATAACACACGCTCCGTTGTAGGTAATACCATTCATTCTCACTGGAAGGCCGATACATACCGTAATATTATCACAACTCTTTTTTATTGTCTGCAGTTGTTTCCATGCTTCCTCAGCAACCCATTCACTGAGAAACAAGTCTTCAGCGCCATAGCCGGTAATACTCATTTCCGGGAAACAGAGAATCTCAATCTTTTGAGCCTGTGCCTCTCGGATGGCTTCAATAATATTAGCCGTGTTGTACAGCCAATCGATGGGAGTTTGATTGACAGTAGCCCCGGCAATTTTTATTTTCTTTGTCATGTCAGGCTAAGCATTTCACAGGTCTTTTGAGCCGCATCTTGTTCTGCTTTCTTCTTTGTAAAACCATAACCCAAACCAAAAGGTTGGTCTCCGATATGAACTTGTGCAGAAAACTCCTTGCTGTTCTTTCCTTTCTTTACCTCCAGGATTTCAAACTTAATGTCCTTGCCGTTTCGCTGCGCCCATTCGATTACCTTACTTTTCGGATTGCTGTTTGAGTTGACCACCACTTCCAAATCAAAATAAGGCTGAATCAGTTTATCAATGACAAATTTTTTACATCGGATAAAACCCTTATCGAGATAGACAGCGCCAACAAGCGCTTCAAGTGTATTTCCGAGAATGACTTGTTTGAGCTGGGAGTTCTTATGATCAAATTGAACAATAGAGCCGATCCCTATTTTTCTGGCGAGATTATTCAAAGATTCACGATTCACAATCCGTGACCTGATTTCCGTGAGAAATCCTTCGTCTTTAAAGGGATATTTTTTAAAGAGGTAATCGGCTATAGCCGCACCGAGGATGGCATCACCGAGGTATTCCAGTCGCTCGTTAGATTCCCGGAAGCCATTGATCTCTTTACCTTTTGAACTGTGCAATAAGGCAAGCTTGTATAATTCAAGATTGGAGGGAGAAAATCCAGCAATGGTTTTAATGGCGGTAATGAGTTTCTTATCCGCTTTTGAACCTGATTTGGTTAGTTTAAGTAAGTTCCACACAGAATGGCTTACTCTACTTTTTTAAGAATAATAGAGAAGTTATGTCCTCCAAAGCCAAAAGTATTGCAGAGTGCAATTTTTACTTCTTTCTTTTGAGCTTTATTAAAAGTGAGATTCAGTTTGGGGTCAAGTCCTTCGTCATCATTGAAATGATTGATGGTAGGAGGGACTATGCTTTCATTGATAGCCATTAAGCAGGCAATGGATTCAATGGCACCGGCAGCTCCCAAAAGGTGACCCGTCATGGATTTGGTGGAACTGATATTCATATTATAGGCGTGCTCTCCAAAGACTTTTTGAATAGCCTTGATTTCGCCAAGATCGCCCAGAGGCGTTGAAGTTCCGTGCGTGTTAATATAATCAACTTTCGATGGCGCTATGCCAGCTTCCTGAATGGCAAGTTCCATTACTTTGGTAATTCCGGCACCTTCCGGATGAGGTGCGGTAATGTGATACGCATCGGCAGACATACCTCCGCCAATTACTTCGCCATAGATTTTGGCGCCACGCTTCTTTGCATGTTCATACTCTTCAAGTATCAGGGCTCCTGCGCCTTCCCCTAAAACAAAACCATCACGATCTTTATCATAAGGACGAGAAGCAGTCTCAGGAGAATCATTTCTTTCCGAGAGTGCCTTCATAGCGTTGAAACCACCAACACCCGCTTCACAAACGGCCGCTTCTGATCCGCCTGAAACGATAATATCTGCCTTACCTAACTTGATGTAAGTGAACGCATCGTAAATGGCATTGGTAGAAGAGGCACATGCGGAAACAGTAACAAAGTTTGGCCCTCTGAATCCGTATTTAATAGAAATATGACCTGCACTTAGGTCGGGAATCATTTTAGGGATGAAGAAAGGATTAAATCGTGGAGTACCGTCTCCTTTTGCATACGATTTTACTTCTTCCTGAAAAGTGAACAACCCTCCGATGCCCGAGCCCCAAATTACCCCAACACGATCGGGGTCAAGCTCTGTCAGCGGAAGGTTGGCATCTTTTATTGCTTCATCAACCACCACCATCGCAAACTGTGCGAAAGGATCCATTTTTCTGGCCTCCTTTCTGTCCATGTAATTGCCAATGTCAAGGCCTTTTACCTCGCAGGCAAACTTGGTCTTATAGAGAGTAGCATCAAATTTGGTAATAGCGGCCGCTCCGCTTTTTCCTTTGGCCAAGCCATCCCAATAATCAGGACGATTGTTTCCAATAGGAGTGAGCGCACCAAGACCAGTAATAACTACTCGCTTAAAAGTCATACGATAAGTTCGTGGCGAAAATTTTTACTTCTTCACGTTCTCTTCGAGGTAAGAAATCGCCTGACCTACGGTGGCAATATTCTCAGCCTGATCATCTGGGATAGAGATGTTAAATTCTTTTTCGAACTCCATGATGAGTTCAACGGTATCCAGAGAGTCAGCTCCCAGGTCGTTGGTAAAACTTGCTTCAGGAGTAACTTCAGATTCTTCCACACCGAGTTTGTCAATGATGATCTGTTTTACTTTTTGTGCGATTTCAGACATGTTATTTTAGTTTAGAGATTCAAAAATCTGTGCAAATAAAGAGATTTAGAGCAATATTGTCAAACTATTTCATAACCACTACAGGTAGGGCATATGCTGTAAAATGCCGTTAAATTCCTCTAATTTTAGCAATTGTTTTGGATTTGCTAGTCTAATCAGTTGATTAAGTAAGTGATAGCAACCAAAACGGAAGTTAATTGCCTCGGGGAAAGGCCTCCGGATTTGAATAAAATGAAAAAAAACAGGCTCGAAATAGACTATTCCTACGATTTTGAGCTTATCGGTCTGACCTCCTCTGCCAAAGGGTATCGGCTTGCGTGGGAGTTGAATAAATCACTTGCAACCCGCTTTGTAAAGCAGCCTGATCTAATAGTTCAAGTAAATGCTAAAAACCAACTTTCTTATTCTCATTTCCTTCATGAGACATCATTGAATACGCTTCGGCTCTTTAAAAATAAACCCAATGAGCAGGATGCTGCCAAGAGTTTTTTGGTGCCTGAGCACGCGCATGTTGATTTTATCCTGATGGCACAAGGCGAAGAGAAGGATAGCAATCGATTGCAGGAAGAGTTGAAAAGGATTCCTTCCATTGAATGGGTTGCTTTCCTACCTTTGAACGCTTTAAAATCGAAAGACAACTTTATTTTTTAAAATCTCATGACAGAAAAAATCTCTTACAACAAGACAAAAATTGTTGCAACCGTAGGACCTGCATCAAGTTCAAAAGATATGCTTCGGGCCCTTGCCAAGGAAGGAGTAGATGTATTTCGATTAAATTTTTCGCACGGTACACACGAAGATCACTTGAAAGTGATCAACAACGTGAGAGAAATTAATAAAGAGTTAGGAACAAGTATTGCCTTGCTTCAGGATTTACAAGGTCCGAAAATTAGAGTGAATGAAATGAAGCCAGGCATTGAGATTGTTGCCGGGCAGGAATTGATAATTACTACGCGCGAAGTGCTGGGGAATAATGAACTGGTAAGTACCTCGTATGAAAGACTCCCTTTGGACGTGAAGGTGGGTGATATGATTCTTATTGATGATGGAAAGATTGAGTTGAAGGTAAAAGAGGTTCGTGATGTTGATGTTGTTTGCACTGTAATTTATGGAGGCCCTCTTAAATCAAGGAAAGGAATTAACCTTCCCTATACAAAGGTTACCGCTCCTTCATTAACGGAGAAAGACCTTAAGGATCTTGAATTTGGAATGAAACAAAATTTGGATTGGGTTGCTCTATCCTTCGTACGCAAGGCTACCGATATTGAGATCTTGAAAGATATTCTTAATCGTAATAAATCGACAACAAGAGTTGTCGCGAAAATTGAGAAGCCCGAGGCATTGGAGAATATTGATGCAATCATTGCGGCAACGGATGCCATCATGGTTGCTCGTGGGGATCTGGGAGTTGAGATATGGATGGAAGAAGTGCCGATGGTGCAGAAAATGTTAATTCAAAAATGTAATCGTGCAGCAAAGCCCGTGATCGTGGCTACGCAAATGATGGAAAGCATGATTGAGAACCCACGTCCTACACGTGCGGAGACCAATGACGTGGCCAATGCGGTAATGGATGGAGCAGATGCATTGATGCTTTCGGCAGAGACGGCAGCAGGAAAATATCCGATTGAAGTCATTCGAAGCATGGTGCGCACTATTGGCTCGGTAGAAAAGCAAGGAAATATTTTTTATAAATTCAGGGACGTAGAGCCTAACTCACCAACCTATTTTACAGACTCGTTGATTTTGACCGCCTGCAAGCTAGCCAAAGATGTGGGGGCAAAGGCAATAGTAGGCATGACCCAGCTTGGTTACAGCGCATACAAGGCCGCTTCACATAGACCTAATGCCAACATCTTTGCTTTCACAAGCAATGGCACTATTATCAATACGATGAACCTGGTGTGGGCTACAAGAGCTTATCACTACGACAAAGCTGCATCTACTGACGAGACGATTGCGGATGTAGAAGCAATTTTAAAAAAGGATGGCCATGTTAAATCAGGCGATACGTTTATAATCCTGGCGAGCATGCCAATTCAGGAGCGTGGCAGAACGAATATGATTAAAGTGAACGTGGTGAAGTAGAGAATAAGTGACGCTGGGTATTCGTATCGGGAGTCACTTTACAGGTTCTACGAGAATAACTTCCTCGCGCTCCACTACCACAGCTCCCGCTGGGTCGCCTTTTCGCTTTCTTACAAATTTTTTGGGTGTAACCGATACGGGGCAAAGCGATTCGTTTTTTCGTTTAGAGTGATATGCTGCAAGCTGAGCGGCTCGTTCGATCACATCTTTTGGAAAATTTTTGCCTGACTGATGCTTGATGAGAACATGTGAACCTGCCACATCTTTAGCGTGCAGCCACAAATCTTCTTTGAACGAATGCTTTAGTGTCAATGTATCATTGCTTTGCGCATTTCTACCAATCCAAATTTTGAATCCCTTGTATTCTACTTCCAGATAGGGGCTAGGTTTGGGTTGCTTTTCTTTTTTTGGAGCTGAATCAGTCTCACTGATTACTTTACGCAACTCCTTTAAATCCGTAACGCTTTCAAGGACTTTGATTTGATAATCCAGTTTTGTCATTGTCCTATTCTTATCAGCAATAGAATCTTTCAACTTTTGAATTTCTATTTGCTGATTTTTTCCTTTTCGATAGTATATCTCAGCGTTTTTTTGAGGTGTGCAATCTTTTTTAAGCTTAATCGAAATAGGCTTGTTGTCATCGTAGAAATTATCAACGGTCGCAAATTCTGCTCCCAGTTTAATAGAGCTCATGTTGGCCATGATGAGATCTGCCCACACTTGATAGTGAGTGTCGTTGGTTAGTTCATCAAGCTTCTGCTGGTTCTTTGAAACGAAATTTATGCATGAACTCTGTTGCGTGTGGAGTAGTCTTAAAGCTTGAAATTTTTCTGAATTGAAAGCATTGGAAATGGCGTACAGAGAAAAGAATTCTGTTACTGCTTCAAGAGGTTCCTTGATTTGCTTTATGATTTTTCCAAAAGGAAGTAACGATAAAATCAATTTACCCTTATATTCAGCAATGAAATAATCCGGGTTGGTCAGCTGTTTAAGTATCTTCTCAATAAGAATCCATCGTTCTTCAATATCCAACTGAGCAAAATCTTTGTCATCAAGCCAATTCCAGATTTCCTTGCTGAAAGTGAAATATACTTCATGAAGCCTTCCCTGGCTTATGAGAAAGTTTGCTTTGCTCCAATCAATGACTCGGTCAAGTTCGGGCAATTTGATTTCCAGATCTGACTGAAGATGATTTCTAAACAGTTCAGTCGCATTGTCGTTTTCGAATAGAATAATATTCGCACGATTGCCATGCATTTTAAATAGGAGTTGTTTCCCATCTTCAAAGGCAATGGCGAAACTGCGCTCATTTTGAAATTGACGAACACCAGAAATTTTCTTAAGAATAAGCGAAGGAAAGAGATCAACGCTGTTTTTCCTTGCCCGATTAAATTCAGATGGAAAAGACAGACAACAAAAGCCAGATTGCAGGCTCGCCTTGATAAGGAATGATGTTTTTGAATCATTGAGTTCAATAATCAATTCCTCTTTATTCTGACTGAAGCAGGAGACTAGCGAAAAGCCCAGCAGCTTTTGGTGAAGTGCGTTGCTTAGTTCTTTAAGAAAGAAAAAATTGTTGTGCACAATTAAAAAGTGAATACAAGACCATCGTAGCCTAGTGAGATATTGGCGGGCAATTCCTTTTCCACCACTTTGTGCAGCCCAAGTTTGTGACTGATGTGTGTGAAGTAGGTTTTCTTTGCACCTACTTTTTGAGCGACCTGGATTGCCTCTTCTAAATTAAAATGAGAAATATGTTTTTCATGCTGAAGTGCATTGAGAACAAGAACTTCAGTTCCTTTTAATTTTTGATACGTTTCGTCAGGTATTTCGTTCGCGTCAGTGATATAGACAAATGGGCCAATTCGAAAACCGAGTACAGGCAGCTTTAAATGTATTACGGGCAAGGGAGTTATTTTAATTCCGCGAATTTCAAACTCATCTTCTCCTAAATCATGCAGCTTTAATTGAGGAATACCGGGATATCTTTTTTCACTAAAGGCGTATGCAAATTCCACCTTCAGCTGGTCGAGAACTTGCATCATGCCATACACAGGCATATCCATGTTCTGCTTGAAGTTATAGGCTCTCACATCATCAAGCCCAGCCGTATGATCTTTGTGGCTATGAGTAAAAATAACTGCATCCAGCCTTTGTATTCCTTCTCGCAACATCTGTTGACGGAAGTCAGGGCCTGTGTCGATCACCAAGCTTACTCCGTTGACTTCAATGTGAACGGAAGATCTGAGCCGCTTGTCGCGATAATCCAACGACCTGCAAACATCACAACCGCATCCGATAACAGGTACGCCTTGCGAAGTGCCGGTGCCAAGGAGCGTGACTTTCACACACTCACATCGGTTTGCGACAATTCCTGATAAAGTTTGTGACTTTTTTCAGTGAATTTTTTGGTATCCAGGGTAATGATCTTAAGGATGTCCAGTAAAGTATTGATCTTTCCCTCGGTGGTGTAGAACTTATTGACAATCATTATTTTCTGCTCTTTAAGCAGGCAATAGCCGGATTTAAAATTCCCTTTTTCATAGCGAAGTATGTAGTCTGACTCGGCTATAAGGTCTTCTAATTTTGTCAGGAACTGATTAGTGTACTTGATCATTCGTAGTGGCGAATTTAACGGTGCAAGATAAATGATAATTTAGGATTTACGATTTAAGACGGCTGATTTAAGATTTGAATTGGGAATTAAAGGAACCGGGTGATTTCTTCGTTCTACACAAACCATAAATCAGACCTTGTACATTTGCATGGTGAATGGGGCTAAGAAACTTATCGTTGTTGTTGGGCCTACTGCTGTTGGAAAAACTGCGGTGGCCATTCAACTTGCCTTGGCGCTGAAAACTGAAATTCTTTCCGCGGACTCCCGACAGATTTATGCCGAATTGGAAATAGGTACGGCAAAACCATCTGCCAGCGAATTACAGCTAGTGCAGCATCATTTCATAAACACAAAATCGATTAAGGAAGAATATGATGCAGGGCAATTCGGACGAGATGCACTTGACCTGCTTAATCAACTCTTTAAGAAGACAGATACTGTTATTCTCTGTGGAGGTTCGGGATTATATGTAAAAGCCGTATGCGAAGGGTTTGACGACATGCCTGTCGTGCCACCAGGGATAAGAGAACAGATCATAAAAGAATATCAGGAAAAAGGATTGAGTTGGTTGCAAACCAAAGTGGGGGAGGTTGACCCTGATTACTTTGCTCAAGTGGATGTCAAGAACCCTCAGCGTCTAATGAGGGCACTGGAGCTTAATTATGCTTCCGGTAAGTCGCTTAATGAGTTGAGAAATAGAAAAAAAACAGACCACCCATTTTCAATTGTAAAGATAGGATTGGAGCTGGAGAGAGAGACGTTATACAGTAGGATTGACCAGCGCATGGATGCTATGATTGCATCGGGGCTATTTGAAGAGGCTAAAAAGTTTTACCCTATGCGCAACCTCAACGCGCTTCAAACCGTGGGATATCAAGAGATCTTTGGATATCTTGATGGACTGTATGATCGTGAAGAGGCGATTCGATTGTTGAAGAGAAATTCAAGGCATTATGCCAAGCGCCAAATGACGTGGTTTAAAAAGGACAAGGAAGTTAATTGGTTCATGGCAGATAAAGTGGATGGAATTTATGAGCTTATTCATGGCCAATGATTGAGTGAGGTTATCCCAATGAACTTCCTATTTTTGAATCTTGAAATCTAAATCTTGAATAAGAAGGTCTTAATCATCACGTACTATTGGCCGCCTTCCGGAGGAAGTGGTGTTCAACGATGGCTCAAGTTTGTCAAATACCTGCCTTCTATGGGATGGGAGCCATTTGTGTTTACTCCGGAGAACCCATCTTTTACCATACAAGATGAATCGCTTCAAAAAGAAATTCCTGCTTCTGTAGAGGTTATTAAACTTCCAATTTGGGAACCTTATGATATCTTTTTTAAATTTTCAAGGTTCTTTGGCAAGAATACGATCAGGCAAAGTGATTTAATTTCAACGAAGAAAAAATCACTCTTTCAAAAAATTAGTACATGGATCAGAGGTAATTTTTTTATTCCGGATGCCCGTATCTTTTGGATAAGACCTTCAGCCAGATTTCTGGAGGACTTTATTAAAAGCAATGAGATAGAAATCGTCATTACTACAGGGCCACCCCACAGTATTCATTTGATTGGGTTGAGATTGAAGAAAAAAATCAAGACCATTAAATGGGTTGCTGATTTTCGTGATCCGTGGAGTGAGTGGGATTTGTTAGACACCCTTTCGTTAACTAGCATGGCTCGAAGAAAGCATCAGCGACAAGAGCGCGAGGTATTAACCTCTGCGGATAGTGTTATCACTATTGCGCCTTTTCATGTTGAGCGATTGGAAGCGTTGAGTGGTCGAAAAGTAGATCTTCTGACAAACGGTTTTGATGTCGATGATTTTACGTCCATCAAAAGAAAAAAGACACTAAAATTTACCTTGCGACACATTGGTATTGTCGATGAACTAAGAGACCCAAGGCCCATTCTTCAATCGGTTAAGGAGCTTTGTTTGAATGAAACAGATTTTGTCGGGCATGTAATGGTAGAGTTTATTGGAAATGTTAATTCGGTTTTCCGACACTATGTAGAAGATGACGAGGTATTGAAGAGCATAGTTTCGTTTAGAGATACCTTGCCTCACGATGAACTGCTTCAGCTCTATGGAGAAACAGATGTTCAATTACTTGTATTAGCGCATACCAGCATTGCTCCAGGTAACCTTCCCGGAAAATTGTTTGAATACCTGGCTTCGGGAAATTTTATTGTAGGTATTGGCCCAACGAATGGAGACGCTGCCAACGTTCTTACTGAGACTAACGCGGGCATCATCCTCGAACGAACAGATCATGATGGCATAAAAGATGTCATTATGAAATTTTACGATGAATGGAGGAAAGGAAATAGTGCGATGAAGCGCGATGTCTCTCGTTACACGCGTGAGAATCTTACACGTCAATTAGTAGGGCTACTGGGATCACCTAAATAAGTTCAACACTCTTTTGAACAACGCATTTCCATCTGGCGAAGCTTTCGAAAGCAGAATAAAGCTAACATAGAAAATCGTTATTACTCCGGATCGAAGTACAACATCAAAAAATAAGTTTGCCTGTTTTGGAATTATAAGATTGATCCCCAAAGCCGCGACCCCAATCACAAAAACTTTTAGCGTAGCGGTGTCAAATGGCTGCATTTTTAACTTGACATAGATAAACATACACTTGGCTGCATTGAACAAAATTAAAGCAACCGCAGAGCCAATGGCGGCTCCATTAATGCCATAGCGCGGAATGAGAAGATTGTTTGAAATGATGATGACAGCCGCAAGGCATAGAATCAGAACAATGTTAAACTTATAGTATTTTGAAAGAACGATAATTTCGCTGCTTGGCCCAAAGAGCATATCGGCCAGCTTACCAAGTCCGATGATAATCACCACCCATTTACCAGCTTCATAAATTTCGTTGCGCGGCATCAATTGGAAAATACTGCCAAGATTAATCCAAACCCCGATAATCAGCAGTGTGCCAATAATAAATTGATTGATGGAGGTCTTGCGATAAATGGTGGCAATGTCTTTCATGTCATTTTTTTCAAATGCCCGCGCGATCAACGGCATAGCCACCTGGCTTAGTGCCCGCTTCGGTACCTCAATGACAGTAGCCATGTAAAAAGCAGTGGTGTAAACGGCATTCGCAGCGAGCCCAATCATGCCAGAGATCATGAGACTATCGACTTTGCCAATGATGATAAGCCCGGCAGTTCCTGCAAAACTCAGTAAACTGTATTGAATAAGCTCCGGGAATTTTTTCGAGTCGAGTTTTGAAAATTGAGTTGTTAATTTAAGATTTCCACCCAGTCCTAAATATATTAATAGCGCCACCAAACACAATAGATAGGCTACCACAGTACCAATTATAAATTGGTGATAATTGAGATAGCCTTGAAAATAAAGAATAATCAGTATCGCCAAAAGAAGTCGCGCTACCACTTCGCGTAGCAGATTTGGGAAAATAGTTTTTAGCAAAGACCGGGAATAAGCTTCCAACACTGCGATGAGCAATAAGATAAGAGTTAGCCACAGAACAAGGGAAGCATAGTTGATAATTTCTTGTGCGTTACTTTCGAAATACGAGAGAATAGGGTTTTCGAAAATTTTGAAAACGATAAAAAAGATGGCAAACCCACCTACTGAAAGTGCAAGCATTAAGCTAATAAAGCTGCCTGAGGTATTTTGATCCTTCACCATTCTGGGGAAGTATCTCACAATCGTCTGTGCCAGCCCAAACTGTGCAAAGGGAGTAAACAAAATGGCAGCATCTTGTATCGTACGCAAAAGACCCACTTGCTCAGGCTGCATAAACTTGGGATATAAGTAAAGCAGGTTGACATAGCCAATCACCACACCGATGTAAGAGATAATTGTAGAATAGAAACTTTGGCGGATAACGAGGCCCATGCTACTTGCTTATAAGTTTATATACAAGATCGGTCAAGGTAGCCTTATTTTTTTCTGCCGATAGCATCAAAGCTGCATCGCTGGATTGTGCTTTGAAATGCTGAATATCTTCTCTTGAAAGAGAATTTATTTTTTTTGCTAATGATTGGGCAGTAAAATCTTCAGAGACAACACCCAAATGATAAGTGTTCACAAGATTAGCCATTTCTGGCGTGGGGCCAATCGCAATGGCAAGCCGCGCTTGAATGAAATCAAATAATTTATTGGGCAGTGTATTGGCGTAATTAAAGTTGATAGGTGGAAGAAGGAATATTCCCATGTCATATTGATGAATGAAGTTAACAACTTCTGCGCTCTTTACGGGTGGTATAATTCTAATTCTGTTATGATTCTTTATCAACCGCTTCAGTTTTGTCAGATAGCTTCTGGTTTTCCTGTTAGCAATAGCTGGTGTTAATAACATTAAATCAAGCGTGAAACGATCATCCAAATAATTCATCATCTCAATCATAATCTCCAACTGTCTTGATGGATTCGCTGCGCCATGATGAACCAACCGGATCCTTTCGCCCACTGAAGTCGGCTCCAGGTTTGCGTAATAATTTGCATTGGTGACTACGATTGGATTTACTGGATAATGCGCTTGATATTCAAGGGCAAGGCCTTTGCCAACCGTGATCATCTGATCAATCATTGGCAAATACTTTTTGCATAAATATTTATTGAATCGCTGAAAAAAGATCCTCCAAATGAGTTTGTCTTCAAAATGCCGCGGAGCATATTCGTGAGCATCAAACAAAACTTTCTCATTCTTTTTTATTCTAAAGGCGAGTGGAAGACTTTCGATATCATTCGCGATGATCAGGTCGAACTTTCTATTTTGAAGCTGCGCCCTGAGCGAAGGAAAGTCGTAAATTAAATTGTACGCGGCTTCAAACCTTCCAGTCAGTAGCAAAAGGGAACCAATTAATTTCTGTATAAGTCCGGGCTTTATTTTCTTAATATGAATTGCTTCCTCTGGCCAGTTCGAAGGTGAATCAAAACAAGCAATAGTCGTTCGATACGATTCTCTAAGAAAACCGACTTGTCTTTGCACTCGTGCATCATGATTGAGATCGCTGTAGGCAAGTATCAGGATACTTTTCATTTTTTTCTTCTGGCCTCTACAACGTAATATCGGGGCGTAAAAGCGCGGAGCAGCGGCCGAATGCCGGGAACGAGTATCGGGCTCGTCCACTTTTCCCTTCGCACGATTTCCCACCCTGCTTTTTCCAACAGCCAATCGAATTGCCAGTCTTCAAATTCATGAAAGTGCTGATCCCAACGATCGTTTTTGTTTCGATAAGCTTTGGCAAACCAAAGCGAAAGCGGAATGCTAGCAATAAGTTTATCGGCTTTTATCGCTTTCAGTACCCCAAGTGGATTTAATAAGTGTTCAAAAATTTCAAAGGCCGTGGCGACATCCGCCTGAATATGTCCAATTGCTTCGGGATTTTCATCCAGATCTTCTCCCTTAGTATTTATAACCGTAAATCCATTTTGCTTCATGATTTCTGAAAAAGCGTTGGGAGTGCCAAGGTCGAATACTGTGGCTGGCGGCTGAATTCCGGTCTGCAGGAAATCCAAGGTTTTTTGGTATCGTCTTTTCTTGGCCCTGGAATTGTCAAAGTGATAAAGCGAATTGATCATGAATTTAATTTTGGCGCAATATATACCAGGGCTTCAAAAAATCACTTTACTCGTTTCGGATTATCAACTACGAAGGCTTCCCACGACTTCTTTTTTGTCCGCTCGGTCCCATTTTGATAATGATGACACAAGGCAACACCCAAAGCATCGGTTGCATCCAGCAGCTTGGGCAGGTCTTTAATTCCTAAGATCTGCATCAGCATTTTTGCCACTTGCTCTTTTGAGGCGTTGCCATTTCCAGTTACCGACTGCTTTACTTTTTTGGGTGCGTATTCAACAACAGGAATTCCACGGTAAAGAGCCGCTGACATCGCTACTCCTTGTGCTCTCCCCAGCTTTAGCATGGATTGTATGTTCTTTCCATAAAATGGGGCCTCCAGTGCAACGTCATCAGGATTGAACTCATCCAGCAGACTAAGTACACGATCAAAGATCTTCTTGAGCTTTAACTCGTGACTCTCATATTTACTCAAATGGATGACACCGAATTGCAATAGTTTAATCTTTACGCCTTTTATGAGCACAATACCGTAACCCATCACGTTGGTTCCTGGATCAAGGCCAAGGATGATTTTCTCTTTAATTACTTTTTTTTCCATTTTTCCTAAACCAACTTGCCCTTGAGTTGATTCGAACAGCTATTAAAATAACGAATCATCCAAAGCTACGAATTAATGCAATGACTGTTTTCTTCCTCTTCGTTTTTGGATTGTACTTTCTGTTAATGCTCCTATTAATTTATGGATGGGAGAAAGCCATGGTTACTAGAGTTCCTGCAATGGTTGAGAGCCGAAACCAAAAGATCACCGTGGTTATTCCCTTTCGAAATGAGGAAGAGAATCTAGAACACCTAATAAGCGATCTGATCAGTCAGACTTACCACCCTGCGTTTTATGATGTAGTTTTTATAGATGATCACTCTACCGATCGTTCGCATGAGATCGTGTCGTTAAAGATTTCAACCTACGCTAATTTTAAATTAGTAGCCTTGCCATCAAGAGTAGAAGGTAAGAAGAGAGCTATAACTTTGGGGATTGAAAAAGCCAATTGTGATATTATTGTTACCACCGATGCTGACTGTCGACTACCGGGGAGTTGGTTAACCTCTATTAATACCCACTTTCAAAATAATAATGTTGTGATGGTTTCTGGAGGTGTAAAACTTGATGAGAATGGATCTTTCTTTTCCAGGCTGCAGACAATGGAATTCAGCAGTCTCATAGGATCGGGAGCATCTACACTTACGGTCGGATATCCAACTATGTGTAATGGTGCCAATCTTTCTTTTTTGAAGTCTGCTTTTTATGAAGTAGATGGCTATGAAGGTAACTTTAGTATTTCCTCTGGTGATGATGAATTTCTCATGAGAAAGATCAATGCGAAGTTTCCACGAAGCATTTGCTTTCTAAACAATCCGGAATCCGTTGTTTCAACGGAGGCACAACAGTCATTGAAAGATTTTTTCCGCCAAAGACTACGGTGGGCAGGAAAATGGAAACGTAATTCATCAGCATGGACTAAACTGCTGGCTGTCTATATTTTCTTCTTTCAGATTTCATTTATTGTTGTTCTCGGTTCGCTGTTAACGGATAAGATGGACTTGAAAATTGCGTTTTTCCTGATAGCTAGTAAAATTGTGCTTGAGTTTATTTTCCTTTCAAAGGTGTGCACCTTTCTAAAGGTTAAATGGAGGACAATTTATTTTCTGCTGCTCCAATTGATTTATCCTTTATATGTGATTGTAATTGCCATCGCCTCCAATTTTATTTCCACCTCTTGGAAAGAAAGAAAAATTTAGAATTCTGATCGAATTATTAATTCTCCCATACTTCGGGATTTTAACAACTAAACACTTTATTTTTACGAAATGGAAGGTAAAGCGCTGAAAGCACTTATTGAGAAGAAGGAGATGGAGCTGAATGCGTTGCTGGAAATTACGCAAGCCATCAACAGTAATCTTCCGGAAGAATCACTCTATAAGATTTTTAACTTCACCCTTCGTTCTAATCTGAATATTAAAAAGCTTGTCCTTTTTGTATTCGATGAAATCTGGAGTTGTAAGGTGAGTTTCGGATCGCAAAAAAATTATCATAAGATAAGACTGGACGAGCGTTTCAAAATGGTGAAGAATATTCACCGTATGAACGAGTTTGAAAATTGTGAGTTTGAGGAATTTGACTTGGTCATACCCATCGCCCATAAGTCGGAGACGCTGGCACTCATTTTTGTAGGGGGACTTGATCATAAGGATAATCACGATCACGAGGAGAGCCTTAAGTTCATTCAAGCGCTAAGTAATATTATTATCGTTGCCATTGAGAACAAAAAGCTGGCGAGAAAGCAACTGGAACAGGAGGCGTTCCGCAAAGAGCTTGAAATTGCCAGCGATGTGCAACAGTTTTTATTTCCAAAGAAGCTACCAAACACACCCCACCTTAAGATAGAAGCAAGCTACTTGCCACACGACAGGGTGGGCGGAGATTATTATGACTATGTACCGATCAATAAGAATCAGTTCTTGATATGTGTGGCCGATGTAAGTGGTAAAGGAATTCCCGCTGCTCTTATGATGTCTAATTTTCAGGCTTCGCTAAGAACATTGCTGCGGCAGACACCTAACCTGAAGGAGATAGTTGAAGCGCTTAATTACCAGGTATTGGAAAATACAAAAGGAGAGAAGTTTATCACATTCTTTGCCGCCATCTATGATATAAGTCTTAAAACGATGATCTATGTTAATTCGGGTCATAATCCACCCCTGCTGCTGGATCGTAAAAATGGTTTGCAACTTCTGGAGGAAGGATCAACGGTTTTAGGAGCTATGGATCCATTGCCATTTTTAAATGAAGGATTTATTCCAGACCTCGATGATTTTCTACTTTTTCTTTACACCGATGGACTTACTGAAACAGTCAATGAAGAAGGACAGGAATTCGGGCTTGATTCATTGATGGACTATTTTGAAAAGAATCAGCACAAAGATCTTCGGACCATTCATCAGGATATAATTGTAAACTTAGATGGTTTCAAAGGTCGCAATGGCTATCGCGATGACATTACCATGCTTTCGTGCCGAGTAGAATAAAAAAGGAATTAGCTGTCTTTAAAGTCACTAGGTCATGTTTAAAAGTCCCTTCTTTCTTCCCTGGCTTTATGCTGACCTAATCTGGAAGATTCCTACTGAAGAAAAAAAACTTTATCTCACCTTCGATGATGGCCCTGTGCCACACGTTACTGAGTTTGTCTTGGCAGAATTGAAGAAATTTCAGGCAAAGGCAACTTTTTTTTGCATTGGTGATAATGTCCGCAAGCATCCAGAAGTTTTTAGTATGGTTGTTAACGATGGCCATGCAATTGGAAATCACACATTCAATCATCTTCAAGGTTGGGCTACTCCTGTTAAAACATACGTTGATAATGTGAAGCTGTGCGAAAAGGAGTTGAGTAGCAATAACTATCAGTTGCCAATTTCTTTATTTCGCCCTCCTTATGGAAGAATAAAGCGATCTCAGATTAGAGCGCTGAGGGATTATAAAATTATTATGTGGGATGTGCTTACACACGATTATTCAAAGGACATATCACAGCAACGTTGTCTTAACGGTTCCATCGCTGCCACTCGTGCGGGCTCTATCATTGTATTCCATGACAGTCTAAAGGCAGAGAAAAATATGAAGTATGCACTTCCAAGGTTTTTAGATCACTTCTCCAATCAGGGTTTTACATTTGAAAGCATCCCAAATTCCCCTGGCACTACGTGAATTCTGTCACTCCTAAGCGATTATTAATTTGCCCGCTTGATTGGGGCCTTGGTCATGCTACCCGATGTGTTCCCATTATCAAAGCACTTAAAAAACGTGGCTGCGAAGTTGTTGTTGCCAGCAGTGGTGAAGCATTAGCACTCTTAAAGATCGAATTTCCACAGTTAGAGTTTCATGAAATAGTTTCGTACCGGGCAAGGTATTCTGTACGATTACCTTTTATGATCAATATTTTTCTACAATTACCAAAATTCATCAAGGCCATACACCAGGAACATGGCGAGATAGCAACGATTATAAAGGAAAAAAAAATTGACCTGGTAATTTCCGATTGCCGCTACGGTTGCTGGTCTTCTTCGGTACCTGCTTTTTTTATTACACATCAGATTAATCTTTTGATGCCTCCTCTATTAAACTGGATGAGTTTATTGATCAATTTCTTCAACCGACATCAAATAAGAAAGTTTACCCGATGCTGGGTTCCGGATTTTTCCGCAAACCGAATCACAGGAAAGCTCTCCGATTCACACGGTTTGAACGTGGATTATGTCGGTATGCTATCCAGGTTCAATTCGTCCTCTGTTACTAATCGGCCTAAGAAGTATGAAGTGCTTGCCATCTTATCAGGGCCTGAGCCACAGCGGGCGAAGTTGGAAGAAATTTTAAAAGACCAACTTCTTCGTTTGGGCAAGCGATGCCTTTTGGTACAAGGCCTGGTAAATGGCTCACAGTCGATAAATGCTTCTGGTCAATTGGAGGTTGTGAATTACCTTTCGTCAAATGATCTACAGCAAGTAATCGAGGAGTCTAACATCATTATCTCCCGATCCGGCTATAGTTCTATTATGGATTTCGCACGACTAGGTAGTAATGTTATTTTTGTGCCTACACCAGGGCAAACGGAGCAGCAGTATCTTGCAGAGCAATTGGAAAGAAAAGGAATTACATTTTACATGACACAAAAGGAATTTGATTTACCTTCTGCGCTAATAAAGGCGTTACAGTATAAAGGATTTGGTAATGCCCACTTTCCCTCGGAGCCTTTGGATAAAGCTATTGACGATTTATTAAAATGAACTTCTGGGTAGATACACACGCACACGTTTACGCCAAAGAATTCAATACCGATCGGGATGAAGTAATCAGGATGAGTTATGAACAAGGGGTGGAAAAGATTTTTATGCCCAACATTGATCATACCTCGATTGACGGAATGATGGAAGTAGAGAGTAGGCACCCCGCCAAATGCTTGGCGATGATGGGTCTTCATCCTTGTTCTGTCAAGAAGGATTTTGAAAAGGAACTGTACGTTGTTGAAAGCTGGCTTTCGAAAAGGAAATTCTCCGCCTTAGGGGAGATGGGCACCGATCTTTATTGGGACAAGACTTTTTGGGAGCAGCAAAAGGAAGCGTTCATCATTCAAGTCAGGCTGGCAAAGAAATATGACCTACCGCTTGTTATTCATTGCAGAGAGTCGATTGACGAAACAATTGCCCTGCTTGAACCACTGGCGGATGATAATCTGAAAGGAATTTTTCATTGCTTTGGTGGCAGCCTGGAGCAAGCTGCCCGGATTGTTGACTTAGGTTTTTCTTTAGGGCTGGGAGGCGTGAGCACTTTTAAAAATGGAGGAATGGATAAAATTATTCCTGATCTTGACCTGAATAAAATTGTATTGGAGACAGATAGTCCTTATTTGGCACCTGTGCCGCATCGTGGAAAAAGAAATGAGCCAGCTTATATTTTAACGATTGCTGCCAAGATTGCTGAGTCAAAAAAAATAACACTGGAGGAACTAAGAGAGAAAACCACCACCAATGCGCTGAACATCTACCATTCAAAGATTTGAATTCTTAAAAGATGAATTATAAAAAGATAAAGATCAATACAGCTTTACCGGAGCAAGTCAAAGCTAAGGTCATGATCATTTATACCGGAGGCACCTTTGGTATGACACGCGATAAGAGTGGTGTTTTAATTCCTTTTGATTTCTCCCACATCATTGACCAGCTGCCTACACTAAGAAATCTTTTTCTGGACCTTACCGTGATCTCTTTTGAAAATCCGATCGACTCTTCCAACGTTCAGCCTGAGCATTGGGAAACTATGGGACGAATTGTAGTTGAGAACTATGATGAACAAGACGGCTTTGTTGTGTTGCACGGCACAGATACAATGGCGTATACGGCCTCAGCGCTGAGTTTTATGCTTCCCGGGATTCGAAAGCCAGTTGTATTTACAGGAGCACAATTACCTATTACCGAACCAAGATCAGACGCCCGCGAAAATTTGATTACGGCATTGGAAATTGCTTCCGCTTCAATCGATGGGAACCCGATAGTGCCTGAGGTCTGCCTCTATTTTGATTCTGAACTTCTGAGGGGCAATCGTTCAAAAAAAGTGGAGAGTATGCATTTTGATGCTTTTGAATCCGAGAATTATCCACCACTGGCAACAGCGGGAGTTAAGATAGACTATAACTTTGGAGCCATCCGTTTGGAGCGAGACATTCCTCCTCGCCAATTCCTTTCAAAGATCGATACATCGATAGCAATCCTTAAACTTTTTCCAGGCATTAGTGAAGGAAGTGTAAATGCTGTTTTGAATGCGCCAGGACTTAAGGCTGTTGTGCTGGAAACTTTTGGATCAGGCAATGCGCCATCGTCACCGTGGTTTATCGGAGCCTTGTCAAAAGCACTTAAGAAAGGAGTTCTTATCGTCAATGTATCGCAATGTCCGGGTGGAATGGTAATTCAGGGCAAATATGAAACAAGCAAGGCGTTGGCAGAATTGGGGGTAATCAGTGGGGGAGACATGACGACAGAATCGGCAATAACCAAATTAATGATTCTTTTGGGTGAGTTTCCTGTTGATCAGGTTAGGGATATGATGGGTCGGTCGCTGGCAGGTGAGTTAACAATCTGATAATTGAGGTTTTACGAGCAAGGGAAATCCTTTACTAAAATCAATCAACCTTGCACAGTGATTTAATTCTCCATTTATTTGTGGCCTTGAAAAAAGCTGACCAGAAATCATAGGCGTGGCAAGACCTTTAGTGAGTTAAATGCCTTCCTTGATGGTTAATTGAATGCGTTCCGGAGAGGTGTCAGAGTGGCCGAACGAGCACGCTTGGAAAGCGTGTTTACCGAAAGGTAACGTGGGTTCGAATCCCACCCTCTCCGCCAATCATTTTGCAGTTTGGCAAACTATTGTTAGGATTAAGGGTGACTTTATGCACAATTGGGAGTTAATTCTCTCAAAGGGCGAAAGAAGTTGCCCAAATCGCGTAAAAAGTTTTAAAATTTTATTTAGAAATCAACAAAACCTTTAAATTTGGCAACTTCAAAGTTTTATCTAAACCTTAAACCATGAAAAAACTAATTACTATTTTCGCTTTTATCGGAGCGCTGACCTTTGGCTCCATGAGCAACGCGTCTGCTCAGGATTCTACGGCTACCACTACTGAAGCTACTACCACTGAGGCAGTAGTGGAAGAGGCAGCTGTCGCTGACGCAGGAGCTCTAGAACCTGCTGAGGAGCAGTCATTCCACCAGCTATTAAAAGAAAAATTCATTCAGGGAGGCCCACCATTTATGTGGCCCATATTGATTTGTATGATCCTTGGTTTGGCGGTCTCTATTGAGAGAATCATTACCCTAAACATGGCTACTACAAATACCAAAAAATTGTTATCGCAGATTGAAGACGCCCTTGCTAAGGGTGGCGTTGAGGCTGCCAAAGATGTTGCAAAAAATACGCGTGGCCCTATTGCCTCTATTTTTACACAAGGCTTGATGAGGCACCATGAAGGTATTGATATGGTTGAAAAATCAATTGTTGCTTACGGTGGGGTAGAAATGGGTCGACTCGAAAAAGGATTAATCTGGATTTCTCTTTTCATTTCACTCGGGCCCATGCTTGGTTTCTTCGGTACAGTTATAGGAATGGTTGGCGCTTTTGATGCTATTGAAGCAGCCGGAGATATTTCTCCTCAGGTTGTAGCGGGTGGTATGAAAGTAGCCTTGATCACTACCGTTGGGGGATTGATTGTGGGTATGGTGCTACAAGTATTGTACAACTATTTAGTTTCCAAAATTGACAGTTTAGTAAACGGAATGGAAGATGCTTCAATTTCATTGATTGACATCTTGGTAAAGCATAAACTCTCTAAATAATAAAGCTATGTTAGACGCAGGATTATATTTCACATACTTTCTATTCTTCGTGGCGTTAGGTGCTGCAATTATTCTGCCGATGTTAAGTATCTCTCAAAACCCAAAATCGCTTGTTAAGTCAGGAATGGGGATTGGAGCATTGGTGGTGTTATTTATTGTAGCCTATGCGGTTTCAAGCGGTGAGGTGACATTAAAGTATGTGGCCCTTGGTGTTGGAGAGAGTGGCTCTAAGCTGATTGGAGCGGGATTAATAATGTTTTACATCACCGTAATTACAGCTATTGGTGGTATGATTTATTCCGAGATCAGTAAATCTTTGAAATAATGGCAAGAACAACACCCGAAATACCGAATGCCTCGATGGCCGACATTGCCTTCTTGTTGCTCACTTTCTTTCTAGTGACCACCACGATTGCCAATGATAAAGGTCTGAGCATTCAATTACCCCCTCCTCCGGAGGCTGTTCCACCCGATGTAAAAGTTCAGGAACGTAACATTTTCAAGATTCAGGTTAATTCGTCTGATGCGCTACTTGTAGAAGGTGAGCCCATGAGTGATATCAAGCCGTTGAAAGACATGATTAAGAAATTTATCTTGAATAACGGTGCAGACCCAGACATGTCTGATAGCCCTGAGAAAGCGGTCGTTTCTTTTAAAACCGACCGTGGTACCTCACACAAGCGTTTTATCGAAGTGTTGGATATAGCTCAGGGTGCCTATTATGATATCTGGGCCGAGCGGGCTGGAGTTACAAACAAAAGATTTAGAGCCGCGGCTTCAGACCCTGGGGATCCTGAGAATAAACAGATTTACGATAAAGGAAGACAGGGCATACCGATGGCAATTTCTATAGCGGAACCATCTAAAGTAGGCGGAAACTGATAACTTACTATTATGGCAAAATTTAAGAAAAAGGCAAACGTAAAGCAGGATATACCTACATCATCCATGCCCGATGTTGTGTTCATGTTGTTATTCTTTTTTATGGTGACTACTGTATTGAGGGATAAATCGATCAATGTTATGCAGCGCATTCCTGAAGCAAGCCAGCTTCGCAAGTTGCAACGTAAATCATTGGTAACAAATCTCTATATCGGTGAGCCTAAGAAAACGGAGGAATTTGGTAAAGAAGCCAAAATTCAAGCTGATGATGTATTCATTGAACCAAAGGATATCATTCTTTGGGTGAATCGTGAAAAGGATGCATTGGCCGAAAACGAGCGCGATCAGTTGACTGTATCGTTGAAAGTAGATAATGAAGCAAAGCGTGGTATCATTGCTGACGTGGAGACGGAATTGCGAAAGGCGAACGCAAGAAAACTCCTATACACTACTTTACAGCAAAAGGAAGAGAATTAAGAAGTTTTAGTTTTTTCATGAAGTCATATAAAGGCCTTGTTCTGGTCTGACCCTACGGTCGAACTGGAACGAGGCCTTTCTTTTAGCAGAATCTTTCGCTTATGAACAACCCAAAAGTGATTCGCGCCTGGTGTATGTATGATTGGGCCAATTCAGTTTATTCACTCGTCATCACTTCTGCAATCTTTCCTGTTTATTATCAGGCGGTAACCACTTCCAGCGGAAGTGATGTTGTCAGTTTCTTCGGCTTTGATGTTGTCAATTCAGTATTGTATTCCTACTCGCTGTCGTTTTCATTTCTCATTTTGGCGCCATTGCTTCCCTTGCTTTCAGGCACGGCTGATTATTTAGGCAACAAGAAGCTCTTTATGAAGGTGTTTGTCTATACCGGTGGCTTAGCATGTATGGGTTTATTCTTTTTTGATAGCTCAAATCTTGAGTGGGGTATTATTTGCTCGATCTTGGCCAGCGTGGGCTATGCGGGCAGCCTTGTCTTTTACGATGCTTTTCTTCCTGAGATTGCCTCTCCTGAAAATTACGATCGAACAAGCGCCAAAGGATATTCAATGGGCTACTATGGCAGTGTCATCCTCCTGATCCTCAACTTAGTTATTATTCAGTTTTGGGAGCCACTCCAGTTTCCCAGTGAGGGCACAGCTGTTAGGTTTGCATTTCTTTTGGTTGGGCTGTGGTGGATTGGATTTGCTCAGATTACTTTTTATGGCCTTCCAGAGAAGCCAAATAATGCGAAAGCGTCAGGGAAAATTTTACTTAATGGTTACCGGGAATTGCGGAAAGTATGGAACAGTCTTTCGTATTATCCCAACCTTAAGAAGTACCTCGTGGCTTATTTCTTTTTTAATATGGGCGTACAGACGGTAATGTATATGGCTGCCACATTTGGATCTAAAGAGTTAAAATTGGATGACACCAAACTGATTTTGACTGTTTTGATTATTCAGTTGGTTGCCTCGGTGGGCGCCATGTTATTTGCCAGAATTTCGGGAGTGAAAGGGAATAAATTTACGTTGATGCTGATGATCGGCATGTGGATAGTGATTTGCTATGGGGCTTATCTCACGGTATCAGAAACAGAATTTTTTATCCTAGCTTTTTTTGTAGGCATCGTCATGGGTGGCATACAGTCTTTGTCGCGTGCTACTTATTCAAAGCTTATTCCATCTGATACGGTCGATCACGCATCTTATTTCAGTTTTTTTGATGTCACCTTTAACCTCTCTCTTGTGGGCGGGACCTTTTCTTATGGATTGGTTGAGCAGCTGACGGGAAGCATGCGAAATAGCACCATTGCCTTAATGACATTTTTTATCATTGGTATGTTGATCTTGTCAAGGGTTCGTATTACCAATGCGGAAAAGAGTTCAATAGCGTAGGTGCTTTACTGTTACGCCATTATTAATCAATTGCTTTAGCGAATCAATTCCAATTTTTAAGTGAAGATCAACGTAGTTGGTGGTCACGTTCTTATCGCTGGATTCAGTTTTTACCCCGTCCGGAACCATGGGTTGATCGGAAACCAGAAGCAAAGCGCCAGCTGGAATTTCATTGTAGAATGCTGTGGAAAAGATGGTTGCTGTCTCCATGTCAACGGCCATGGCTCTTACCTTTCTTAAATACTCTTTGAATTCATCGTCCCACTCCCAGACTCTCCGGTTAGTAGTGTATACAGTTCCCGTCCAGTAATCCTGATTGTAATCACGAATTGTGGTGGAGATCGCTTTTTGTAGAGCAAAGGCAGGAAGCGCGGGTACTTCCGGTGGAAAGTAATCGTTAGATGTTCCTTCTCCGCGAATGGCGGCAATGGGTAAAATGAAATCACCGAGGTCATTCTTTTTTTTGAGCCCTCCGCATTTTCCCAGAAAGAGCGCTGCTTCCGGTTTAATAGCGGTTAGAAGATCAGTAATGGTTGCAGCGTTAGGGCTACCCATGCCGAAATTGATTATTGTAATTCCTCCAGCCGTAGCGCTACGCATAGCCTTATCCAAACCTTTTATCTCAACATTGTTCCATTCGGCAAACTTCTTCACATAATTATCGAAGTTGGTGAGCAAAATGTACTTGCCAAAGGACTCCAGTGGCATACCGGTGTATCGCGGCAGCCAATTTTCAACAATCTCCTGTTTCGTTTTCATAATAGAATTTTTCAATTTTGAAAAGTGCATCCACTAAACCTCCCCACGATTGATTCAAAGATAAAGAAGGAAGGAGGAAAACTATTAATTTTTGATATAATCCGTAAAAAGTACATCGTGCTCACTCCTGAGGAATGGGTTCGCCAGCATTTTATTCACTTTTTGATTTCCGGCAAGGGTTATCCGAGGTCGCTGTTTAAGATTGAAAGCAGTCTATCATTTAATAAACTCCAGAAGCGATCGGATATACTGGTTCATGATCGCCACGGAAAGCCGTGGATGCTTGTTGAATGCAAGTCACCCTCGATAAAACTTTCTCAAAAAGCCTTCAATCAAATTGCTGTTTACAATATGACGGTTGGCGCCAGGTTCCTGGCAGTTACCAATGGGATGGTTCACTATTGTTGTGAAGCTCCGGCCTTAGGTGCGGAAAGTAAATTTCTTGATGTCTTTCCCGATTTTGTTTGATCGTTAATCCTGACTCTTTCGGGCATTCGCAAAAATTTCCTACCCCAAAAATTCCTTTACATCCGTGTACGCTAAATTGAAAGCATCAGCTACTGCTTTGTAAACGACTTTTCCGTTAATGACATTGAGTCCTTTTCTTAATTCAAGACTCTCTTGCGATGCTTTTTTCCAGCCCTGACTTGCCAGCTTGATAGCATAAGGAAGTGTGGCATTCGTAAGTGCCAATGTAGAAGTGTAAGGAACCGCACCGGGCATATTTGCTACACAATAGTGAACAACATCATCAATGATATAGGTAGGATCCTCGTGCGTAGTCGGCTTACAGGTTTCTATACAACCTCCCTGATCTACTGCTACGTCCACCAGCACAGTACCAGGGCGCATCGTTTTCAACATATCACGAGTGATAAGTTTAGGGGCCTTGGCACCAGGTACAAGGACGCCTCCGATAATCAAATCGTGTGTCTTCACTAAGTCACGAATAACGTATTCATTGGATACCATCGTATGCACATTCTTTGGCATAACATCATCCAGATAGCGAAGGCGATTAATATTTACATCAGTAATAATGACATCAGCACCCATACCGGCTGCAATTTTCGCTGCATTAGTACCCACAACACCACCTCCAAGTATCAATACTTTGGCGGGCATTACGCCTGGAACTCCTCCTAGCAAAATCCCTCTTCCCTTTAACGGTTTTTCCAGGTACTTAGCACCTTCCTGAATTGACATACGGCCTGCTACCTCAGACATCGGCACAAGAAGAGGAAGACTTCCATCCACACGCTCAACAGTTTCATAAGCAAGGCAGACAGCCCCCGTCTTAATCATAGCATGTGCTAATGGCTCGTAGGAAGCAAAATGGAAATAGGTAAATACAAGTTGATCCTTTCTGATCAATGAATACTCTTGTTCGATTGGCTCTTTTACTTTGATGATCATTTCCGCAATAGCGAAAACTTCTGCTGCGGTAGAAAGCATTTTTGCGCCAGCGCCAACGTAGTCCTGATCTGAAAAACCACTTCCATCGCCAGCCTTGGTTTGAACATAAATTGTATGACCACGCTTTACAAGCTCCTGCGTTCCTGCAGGCGTTAAAGCAACACGATTCTCATTATTTTTGATTTCTTTCGGTACACCAACAATCATAAAAGTTAAATTTTAATTCAGAAAAGGGGTTAACTGGATCAGATTCTTCGCTTTGGTAGAAAAAATCTGAGTGGCAAATATAACATTCGAACACGATTGCAATGGCTAAAATTTGGTTTTTTTGAAGTATGAATTCTAATGCCAGATATGTATTCTATGGATCACTGCGAAGGGGTATGGCGAATTACAAAATTTATGAGTCTTCTCTTGAGTTTATCAAAACGGTAAAGTTACCCGGGTTCCGACTCTACTCCCTCCCCAATTATCCTTTTGCAGTTCGGTCAGCGGATCAAAGAGATGTTATCATTGCTGAGCTATTTAAAATCAGCAATAAAGAAGCCGAGCAACGTATTCATGCATTGGAGCTACGGGTTGGTTATTACTATGACGAAGTGATCGTGGATGGAGAAAGTGCTGGAATCTATTTATATGAATCAGCAGGAAACCATCCTCTTGTAGAACATGGAGATTGGGTTCATTTCTTTGGCTCTTGAAATCGATTGCAATAGATTATTTGGTGCTTTTAGTCGGCTTTGATGCCTCATGGCTTTTTACCTATTTTTGAATTACTAAATCCAGTTCACTTGTCGCAATCGAAGTCAGCAACGGTAAGTCATTCTGCAAAGAAAGCATCAATTGTTCTTGCTGATTATCGGCTGGCGTGCGAGAGTCGTGAGGCGAGTATCATCGGTCGCAAGGAAGTATTTATGGGTAAAGCCAAGTTTGGAATATTTGGCGATGGCAAAGAAGTAGCCCAACTTGCAATGGCCAAAGTATTTCGCAACGGAGATTTTCGATCCGGCTATTACCGTGATCAAACGTTTATGTTTGCCATAGGCGAGCTAACACTTCAGCAATATTTTGCTCAACTATACGCACACACTAATGTAAAGGCTGATCCTGCTTCTGCAGGTCGTTTAATGAACGGACATTATGCGACACGCATGAACGATGAGCAAGGCGCACTGAGGGCGCTTTCGCAACTAAAGAACAGCAGTGCAGATATTTCTCCAACAGCAGCACAAATGCCACGCTTGGTAGGTTTGGCATATGCGTCTAAGCTTTTTCGTCACAATCCGGGACTTAAAACATTTACGAATCTTTCTAATCGCGGTAATGAAATTGCCTTTGGAACGATTGGCAATGCTTCTACTTCGGAAGGTATGTTCTTTGAGGCTATCAATGCAGCCGGTGTTTTACAGATTCCGATGTTCGTTTCTGTCTGGGACGATGAGTATGGAATCTCAGTGCCAAAAGAATATCAAACTACAAAGGGAAGCATCTCTAAAATTCTGGACGGATTCCAGCGCACTAAAACGGAGAAAGGTTTTGAAATATTTACCGTCAGGGGATGGGACTATCCTGAGTTGTGTAAAGTGTATGAAGTTGCTGAAAAAATTTGTCGTGAGGAACATGTACCAGTTCTCCTTCATGTCACCGAAGTAACGCAACCCCAAGGGCACTCTACCTCCGGGTCTCATGAACGATACAAGCCAAAGGAAAGGCTGCAGTGGGAAGGCGCCAATGATTGCATCCGAAAAATGCGCGAATGGATTTTGGATGAGGAGATGGCTTCGGTAGAGGAGTTGGATACTCTTGAGAAAGAAGCGAAGGCAACCGCGCGCGCTGCAAAAGAAGCTGCATGGAAAGCATTCAATCAGGATATTCAACACGATCAGCAAATTCTGTCGGCCATATTAGCTGAAGGAGCAAATGATGTAAGTGAAATAGCAGAACTAAAAGAAGAGTTAGATAAAACACTTAACCCCGTTCGGCTTGACTCAGCAAAGGCTGCCAAAAAAGCAATTCGATTATTAAAAAACTCAGCCTCTCCGGCAAAGTCAAAACTTCTATCATGGCTTGACAGAACCAGGGAAGAAAATGAAGATCGTTTCAGTTCATTTTTATACAGCCAGTCGGAATGGTCTGCTTTGAAGGTTGCCGAAGTAAAGCCAAGTTACAGTGAGAATTCGCATTTGGTGGATGGTAGGGAAGTGTTGAAGGCTTGTTTTGAGGCAGCGTTGATCCGAGATCCAAAAGTTTTGGCCTTTGGCGAAGACGTGGGAAGGATCGGGGATGTGAACCAAGGCTTTGCAGGCCTTCAGGAGAAGTTTGGCGAACTGCGGGTGACTGACACGGGGATTCGCGAATGTACGATTATAGGACAAGGAATAGGAGCGGCCTTGCGAGGTCTGCGACCTATTGCTGAGGTACAGTACCTGGACTATTTGCTATACGCAATTCAAATACTTTCTGATGATCTGGCAACCTTGCAATACAGAACGAAAGGCGGGCAGAAAGCTCCTCTCATAATCCGCACAAGAGGGCATCGGTTGGAAGGAGTATGGCATGCAGGATCACCTATGGGAATGATTCTAAACAGCCTAAATGGAATCTATGTATTAGTGCCGCGTGACATGACACAAGCGGCAGGATTTTACAATAGCATGCTACAGGCAGATGATCCTGCTTTGATTATTGAGTGTCTGAACGGATACCGTCTGAAAGAAAAATTACCCGATAACATTGGTGAGTTTACAGTTCCTTTAGGAGTTCCGGATATGTTAAGAGAAGGCATTGACGTTACCGTTGTAACGTACGGTTCCATGTGCCGTGTTGTTATGGAAGCTGCTCGCGACCTTGCGGAAGCCGGGATATCCTGCGAGGTGATTGATGTTCAGTCCTTAATTCCGTTTGATCTCCATCACCGCATTGTCGATTCCATCAAAAAAACGAATCGTGTTGTATTTGCCGATGAAGACGTTCCGGGAGGAGCAAGTGCTTTTATGATGCAACAAGTGTTGGAAAAGCAAGGAGCCTATCAATATTTGGATGCACGCCCAATTACCATCGCGGCAAAAGAACACCGTCCGGCCTATGGATCCGATGGGGATTACTTCAGCAAGCCCAATCCTGAAGATGTATTTGACAGAATCTATGAAATGATGCGTGAGGCCGATCCTGATCGCTTCCCTCAGCTGTATTAGCAGTTACTTAATCGATTGAAGAGTAAATTCAGGAGTTTCGATCTCATTACTCTTGTTTAATGCGCGGTCCTGAATTTTGATCCTGAGTTTAAGAGTCTTTATACTAAATAGGATTTTAAATCCTGTAGAAACCATTCCATAACGGATAGTTCCCTCCAATGCACTAGGTTGATTGAGATCCTTTGAAAGGATGGGGAACCTTCCATCAAACGGGATTCCGCAGTCGGGATAGGCAAATTCTTCCCTCCAATTAAACTCCTTAAATGTTCCGTCTGCATTCTTGACAAGAAAGTCAATGAAGATGTTATAATGGTCAGGATTCAATTGAAAATAAAGAGTGTCTTTAACTACGTTATCTTCAGTAAAAACTTCCCAATTGGTACAATTATAGGGTTTCACGAATGCTGGTAAAGTGTCGTAATTTCGATTGGTTCTTTTTGCTCTATAATTTAAAAGAGTGCCATTGGGAAACCTGAAGTAATATTTGTTGTTGTAGGGAATATTCTGATCAACAGGGCTGGAAGCATCTAAACCAAGATCACCATCACCGTCTTTGAAGTTAAGAGAAATTATTATCGAGTCAGGTTCAGACACATCTCCAACTTCCTTAAACTTCAAACTAGCCAACTCAATCTCAGGAATAGGGGAATACGTTGGCGGGTCAAAGCAGGATAAAACGACCAGACCCAACGCACAAAAAACAATCAAACTCCTAATCAAACTCATTTTCTACCTTTAGGCTTTGTAAAGTAATCAACGCTTGGACACATTTAAAAGTTTTGAAGACCTTTTGTACAAAGTTAACGATAAGAACTTTGAGGATATTGCCCTTCAACTTTTTCGTTTTCAAGCAAAAGAAAACGCTGTCTATAAAGAATTCATCACCCATCTTGGGTGTAATCCATCTAAAATTGCCCGATTGGAAGATATTCCTTTCCTGCCGATATCTTTCTTTAAATCACACACCGTAAAAACCGGAGAGTGGATTTCTCAATGTGTATTTACAAGCAGCGGAACAAGCGGGGCAGCCACAAGCAGCCATGAAGTTCCCCGACTTGCATTCTATCTTGCAAATACAGAAAAGGCTTTCACTTATTTTTTTGGGCCTATAGAAGATTATCACATTTTAGCGTTGCTTCCTTCTTACCTCGAGCGAGAGGGTTCTTCTCTAGTCGCCATGGCCGATTATTTTATTTCGAGAAGCCAATCTAACCATTCTGGTTTTTACCTGAATAATCAGTCTGAATTGGTTGATCGATTGTTGAAATTAAAGAAGGAGGGGAGTAAGAAAATTCTATTGTTAGGGGTCTCTTTTGCACTGCTTGAATTAGCGGAAAATTATCCAGTCGATCTTAGCGGATGCATCGTTATGGAAACGGGAGGAATGAAGGGAAGGCGAAAGGAGTTAATTCGAGAGGAACTTCATCAGATTCTTACCACGCGATTGAATGTAAAGTCAATTTTTTCAGAGTATGGTATGACCGAACTGATGTCGCAGGCCTATTCGTTGGGCGATGGATACTACAGTTGCCCACCTTGGTTGAGGGTCATACTTAGGGACATTAACGACCCATTTTCCTTTGAGAAAGACGGAAAAGTGGGTGGAATTAATATTATTGACCTGGCTAATTTCCACACGTGCTCCTTTATTGAAACTCAAGATTTAGGGCGAAAAGCCCAAAATGGTAGTTTTGAAGTACTTGGACGGATGGATAATAGTGACGTAAGGGGGTGTAACTTACTGGTTTAGAGCCCTAAAAAGCCGGGTCATGGGCAAAATTTACAGGAGCGAATTTGTTCAAAACCAAAAGATTGATATTTTTGTTTATCAAAGCCACTAACCATGAAGAAAATTTTAGCTTTAATCCTTCTCGCTGCTTTCGTAACAGGTTGCAGCTCGTATACTTGCCCTACCTATAGCAAGAAAGAAGTAAAAACAAGCCAGGCTCAAAGAAGAATCTAATATCTCGCCTAGAGATATTTTTTTACCTCGGCCATACCAATGGTTGAGTCGCTCATTATTACAAGCCGTTCAATAACGTTTCTCAGTTCTCTTACATTCCCGGTCCAGTCGTGATTTTGAAGCTCCTTTAATGCTTCAGGCTCAATAGATTTTCGTTTAGAGCCGTGTTCTTGTGCAATGTAATTTAAGAATTTATCAACGAGCATAGGAATGTCGGATTTCCGCTCTCTCAATGCCGGGACTTTAATAAGGATTACCGACAAGCGATGATATAGATCTTCTCTGAAGCGATTTTCTGAAATCTCCTTTTTAAGATCTTTATTGGTGGCTGCCAATACACGCACATCCACGGCAATATCCTTATCTCCACCGACCCGACTGATTTTATTCTCCTGAAGGGCGCGTAACACTTTTGCTTGCGCGGAGAGGCTCATGTCTCCAATCTCATCCAGGAATAAAGTACCGCCATCAGCTTGTTCAAACTTGCCTACCCTTTGCTTAATGGCTGAGGTAAATGCACCTTTTTCATGGCCGAAGAGCTCGCTTTCTATTAGTTCAGAAGGGATGGCCGCACAATTAACCTCAATAAAAGTGCCTGCGGCTCTGTTTGATTTTTCATGTAGCCAACGGGCGACTAATTCTTTGCCTGATCCGTTTGGTCCTGTAATTAAAACCCTGGCTTCGGTTGGAGCAACTTTTTCAATCATCTGCTTTACCTCTGTCAGTTGGACAGATTCACCGACCATCTCATATTTCTGAGATACTTTTTTGCGTAGCGTTTTTGTTTCCTTGACGAGCGTTGTCTTGTCAAGTGCATTGCGGAGGGTAATAAGTAATCGATTGAGATCAGGTGGTTTTTGAAGAAAATCATAAGCGCCTGATTTGGTTGCGTCCACGGCCATCTCGGTAGTGCCATGTGCAGAGATCATGATAAACACGGTATGAATACCTTTGGCTTTAGCTTTTTGCAAAACTTCCATGCCATCCATTTTAGGCATTTTAATATCGCAGAAGGCAACATCAAAGTGATCGTTTTCAAGTTTCAGTAAGCCCTCCGCACCATCGCGTGCTTCTTCCACTTCAAGCTTCAATTCCTTTTGATCAAGTAGAATATCTTTCAATACGGCCCGTATGCTGGCTTCATCTTCAATAAGGAGAATTTTTGGCATAGACTTAACCTTGTTTAGACATAAAAAAATAAATGCAAGCCGATAAGCCGGGTTCTGTTCCTGATGTTGTCATCAGGATCTTATCATTTATCTGGTGCTGACGTTGCCGTCAGCATCAAGCAGCCTACCCGTTCCGATACTCCATCCCGAAGGAAAGAGAAGAACCGAGCCGATTCATTTCGAAACCTATTTGGCCTTACAACTCGTAAGGTTTACCCTGCCCCCGGTATCACTACCCGGGCGGTGAGCTCTTACCTCACCTTTTCACCTTTTCCTCATCCCGACAAAGTCGGGTCGCGGTAGTCTGTTTTCTGTGGCACTGTCTGTCCCTGACGGTAACCGTCAGGGCCTTCCTGTTAGGAAGTACGATGCTCTATGTTGCCCGGACTTTCCTTACTGACTCCGATAGCTATCAGGATCAGCACGATAAGATGGCTTGCATTCCCTGCAAAAATATCAGGTTTTCGCGATAATGTATCAGTTGGATAGGGGAAAGAAGTGGTTCAGCTATTAGCCTAATGAATATCAGCGCCCGTCAGTTTCATTTCGTACTGGTCGGCCAGATTGGCTACCTCCTGAATCATCTCTTTGATTTGATCTTCGTTTGCACTGTCGATCGTGGTTACCGATTCGATCTGCAGATAATTTTCCTTGATGAAAAAACGGCAATAGTTGAAAAAGGCAGTCTGTTCAAATAACATCCTGTAATCCAGGTCTGGTTTTACCGGACATATTTTTGATGTGAGCCTGATCAACTTACGATTGTAGAGTTCGTTCTTTTTAATTGTTCCTAGCACAGTTTGAAAGCGGTTTCCTGAAACCGGCACGATGATAATGGAATGAGTCGCGTCATACTCTGTATACTGACCTCCAATCTGCTCTGCGTATTTTTTCATGAAGGCGACCAAGTCCATAGTGATGTTATGTTAGAATTAGAAAGGTACTAAAAACAGGAGAAACCTGAAATCGTTGAATTAATAGGAAAGCAGATGGCCTCGTAATTTTCCATTTGAAAATTCGAGACTCGGTGCAGGAAGTTTTATCATATTCGCAACGAAAATAAGTGTATTAAGAACTTTAGATTTGGAGCGAAAAGCCGTTAGATCAAAATCAAAGCCCAGGTAATACTGGCGATAGGCAGTGAAGCCAGCTGCTGAGTTTTGATTATCATTGGCATAAACCATTTCGTTGGCACCATAGCCTACTGCCAGGTTCAGCCATTTAGGGAAGCGAGTGAATTTGTCCATATCTACCGAGAACCAGTAAGTTTGACCATTGTAATCTTTTATCAATTCCTCTGATGAAGTTGAGCCGAGCGTGTTTGGCCTGAGCGAAGCATAGTCGGTTCGATGAAAGGAAAACTTAGGATAAATTCTCGTTTCATTCCAGAGCAAATTTTGCCCCAGGTAAAAAGAAGCGCCCAGCGCGTTGGCTAATATGTCAGAACCCGATGCACCGTAACCAGCCGAGTAGCCATCGAGTAATTCAATAGAGGACATCATGAAAAAGCTTGTCAAGGATGCAACCTTGTCAGATTTTGATTTGGATACATTACTCCATTGCGCTAAGCCCGACCCGATAGCACTTAATTGAAACGCAGAATAGAAATGGCCTGCCTTATCAACTTGTTTCCATTCTGCGGCATCGTTGAAGAAGTGAAAAGATTGTTTGTCATACTGACTATACCAGACGGAGCTTAGCGCTATCATAGTGCCTGTGTAAGCCATACCCGAACCAATGATTACTGTATTTAATCGCTTTTTGTTTACCGGGGAGGTAATCGAATCTTTGCTTTGAGAAAAGCAATGCTGACCAAATGATATGTTCAGAAGAATAGATGTAACTACTAACGTGAAGCAATGATGAAAGCAACGCTCAATTACCTTTTTCATTCTCTTCTTCTGTCTCAGAATTTTCCTGCTGCTCTTCCAATTCTTTTCTTCGCTTTTCTCTGCCCGATCGCAGAAGTTCTTTCACCTGATTGAAGTTCTGCGTATGAAGGAGACTTACGCCAGTGGTATATACGGATTGAGTTCCAAGGCTACTGGAAACCTGATTTACGTTGGATCGGCTAAACATTTTAACTTTAAATTTTCCGTCCGGAGTGAGAAGGTAATCAATTGTCCAGTCGCCTATAGCGGAGGCTACATCAGAACGTGTGCCTTGAGTCGTATTTCCATAAGAACCATCGCGCGTTACTTTCAAACGGCCATTCAAAAATGAATAAGACAAACGCAACTGAAATGTATTGAAGGCCTCCTGATCCAATGATCCGATATCAATATCAATCTCGAGATTCTGGTCTACCTGACTTAGCCAATAGCTTAGCTGATTTGAAAATAATTCGCTCACACTGCCGGCCACCGATCCGCTAGTACTTATCGATTCACCCAATGGCGCCAGTTTACGAAGCATGATAAGGCTGAATACTTGTTTTTTTAGTTCCTGTTCATCCAATTTGGCTTTGAAGGCATCAAATTCAAATTTCAAGCGCACAGGTGGTTTTCCATTCACAGGAATATTGTCGGGCAGGTCTCTGGCTGTAATATCAAAATTGATTTGAGGAGAAAGCATTAGTCCGTCCAGCCTCAACTGAACCTCAACAGGGTACTTTCGTTTGACCTGAGAAATTTTTGCCGCTTCAATATCACTTACAATGGGAGCCAGAGAGGCCAACTGCCGATAACTTGCTGTTACGTTCATGTTGCCCTGGTAGGGGTCACCAAACCAGGAGATGCGACTTCCCGGTTTAACAACAAATTCTTTGTTGATGATATCAAACAAGGTGAAATTATAGGCACCTTCGGTGAACTCGACCACACCAAACATATTAAACTCTCCTTTTGTATCTAGCTGCAAGCGAATGTCTCCATTGCCTCGACCACGAATAATATCTCCCGCTTTAATGTCAAAGATGATTTCTGTGTAAGCATCTGGCGTGATGTCTAAGTTAAGGTCCATACTAATGCCAGAGATTTCAACTTTTTTCTTTGATACCAAGTTTACGGAGTCGGTATAACGTGCGTTGGTAAAATTTGCAAAGTTGATGAACTCTTTCTTCTCCACATTTCCACTTCCTCCAATCGGGATAAAGATTCTGGTATTTTTTTCAGATCGCGCAGTAGCAGATATTTTCATATTTGCCAATGCTCCAAACAAGTTGAGATTGCCAGTTGCAAAGGCCTGGCCATAAAAGAGACTATTGTCTTTTGCCGTTGTATTCAGCACTTGAAAGTTTTTAAAGGCCGCGTCAATGTTGATGCGCATTTTGGAGAAATTACGATGCGCCAAAAACCCGGAGAGCCGACCTTTATTTTTAAGTGCATCAGTCAAAATAATATCCCGAAATTCCATTTGATTGGGTGTCATACCGAAAATGCCGGTGACGCCATAGGTAGTTTTGAGATAGTTAACGGTGAGCTTCCCATTTTCGATTGCTCCTTCTCCGTTGATTTTAGGAGCGCCAAATGTGCCAAGGATTGAAAATGTACCTGTGAGTGTTCCATCCATATTTGAAAAGATATCCTTTAGTATAGGCTCCGCCATTTTGATATTGGCTTTCTGAAGAGTGGCGGTGATACTCAACGGATCTTTGTGTTCGTTGGGATCGTAGAACCCTTTCAGACTTACAATACGTTGCTCCATAAGGTCGATGTGGATAGTTACGTCAAACCGGTTATCATCCATATTCCACTGATTGATTCCGGTAATATCGCCTACTAAAAAGTTGTTAACAGAGAAATCTTTTATGAGGATGTTGTTCTGTATAGAGGGGTTGTGATATAAATCCTTTGCACTGATTTCTCCATCGGCAACTCCTGAAATTTTTTCGGTTATAAGTGCATTGAAAATGTCTACGTTGAGATTCTCCACCGTCAGACTGATTGGTTTATCTTCCTGATCGGATACATATCCATCAAGTAAAATGTACTGATCTTCATGATGAATTTTTAGCTTGTGTATTCCAATTTCCTTTCCTTTGATATTGATATAATTAGCCTGATCAACATTCCATTGTCTATTCAATGCATTGATCTGAGAAGGCAAGACTTTTAGTTTTGTGCTGTCCTTTAGAAAGTCTATTTCCGTTTTAAGTCGAATTGAGTTACTGACACCATCCTGATCGAGATCCAGATCCAAATCAATATGGTCTTTATTCCAGATTCCTTCCACCAGCAAATTTTTCGTGCTAAATGTTTTAGACAGACATTGTTTTTCGGAAAGTATGGATAGCATGGCGAGCACGTTTGTGCTGTCCCTTATTTTAGAGCCTGTAAACTCTATCTCGGTGGCCAGAAATGTTTTTCCCTCGTAGATTATTGAGTCAAGGCTTGTGTAGCCATGGAGGATGGATGTAAGTCCATTGGAAAATTTCCCTTCGATTTCAATATTTTTTGATGCTGTGGCATCTATTCCCAATAGCTTGATGACAGGATTGATATTATATAATGTGGCCGCCAGTTTTGCATCATATACCTGTGTGCTTTTCCTTTTCTCTGCATAGTATTGGCGAAGCTGTTCCTTATCATTCCGGATATTCAACATGAATTCATAGAATAGGGTATTGACATCCTGGAAGAGCGTTGAGTAATAGTAGTCTCCCTCCAGGTGCAGATCGGCCAATGAACTTATTAGTGACAACTTTCTTGTTTTGCCCGTAAGCTCGGAGCTTAAGTGAATGGAATCGAATTCAATTCGTCTGTCCTGATATTGGAAGACTGATTCTTTGAGAATCATATCTCCGAAGAGGCTGTCAATCTGTAGCCCTTTTGAGTCGATGTCTATTTGCGAGCTGAGGAACAGCGGTTCTTTTGAGAAGTTAAGTTCCTTTAACAACAATGTGTCCAGCGTTGCTTTTATTTTTACTTCTTCATGCTTCTTACGAAAATCAATGGAGCCAATGGCGTTTAATTTTAAATTGGGATCATTGATGGAGAGTGCGCCATTGAATAGCTGACTGGCGAAGCGGGCATTGGTGATGATGTTTGAATAATTATATCCAAGAATGCCAATAGAGGCTATTTTACCGTTGAGTTTAAAATCGGCATTCGCTTTAGTTAGTCCGCGACCAGTAATATCTCCCCGCAACGACACGGATTGAAAATTAACGGTGTCCTTCAGATAAGTTCCCAGATCAAAATTGATCATTTCAAGATTACCCCGATAGGTAGTTTTTACCGCAGCCGTTTCATCAACTTTGAGGTTAATATCTGATTCTATTTTTCCGAGTGGTGTATCAAACTTGCCGTCTGCTACAAAGTCATTGACAAAGCCAATGAAATTTCCGGCAACAGTAAACTTTCCAAGCGGCTTGAGTTGCTCGTAGATGGAAGTTGGGAACAAAGCCTGAAGGTCGCGAATCTGAATTTGTCCTTCCTTCAAACTTAAGTTGATGAATGTTTCGTTGATCGCTGGCAATCCGTCCATCATCAGGCTCCCTGCCAGAACCGTTTGTCCCATTCCCACCCGCATATTCTGGTATGAAAATCGTTTCAACCGCCCCACAATCTTTCCACCGAGATAAAGAGGTTCTTTTAAAACCCCACTGCCGGGCGCGAACAGTGCGAGGTCGGCAGGATGAAGCACCGTGCCTTTCAGAAAAGCAGTAATGTTTACTTTGTTCACGAAGTCATTCAAGTCGGTTTGCTTCTGATACCGAAAAATAAGTGTGTCGCTGATAATACTTTTTCCTGCTTTTGCATGGATGCCCAGAAACTCCATCGAAGTTTGAGAAAGACGAAAATAAGTTTGAAGTTGTTTGATTTCGAATTGAGATTGGAGCTCCCTTCCATACAGTGACTGAAGATTAAACTCAATTGTATCGCCAATGACTCTGAAGTTTTGAGCTTGTACATCTTTTAAGTCAACAGTGAAATGACTGAAGTCAAACCCTGTTTTAATGGAATCCTTTTTTGGATCGGCATAAGTGAAAGACGAATTATCAATGATGATCTCACCAATTTTTATTTTTGGAGCCCTTCCGCCACCTCCTTTTCCGGAGGAATATTTTTCATTAATCCTTGCTATGAAGAGGTTGATGTTCAAATCCCGCGAAGTATCACTTTCGGCAATGGTGATCAGATTAACATTTGCTCCCTTCAACTCAACAGCATCAACGTTGATGTCATTTCCTTTTAAAAGACTTGTTATTGAGTAGTTGACATAGAGCTGCTTTATGCCAATCATGCTGTTTTTTTCGGGATCTTCTACTTTGAGCCCTTCAATTTGCAGCCGGTCGTACCAAACCAGATAAAAAGAATCAAACGTAACGTTGAATCCCGTGACGGTGGAAAAATTTCTTGTGAGCCTGGCGATGATGCTTTCCTGAACGGTGGGAATTTGGAGAACAGCAAATCCAAGGACAATAGAAATCACCAGCGAGTAGAGGCCATAAAGTATAATCCTTCGTAGCCACCGGAGAGTCTTAATTTTAATAACTTGCCAATTCATTCATTGCAAAATGCATCCTGTTATCCTTGCTATTGAGTCTTCGTGTGATGAGACCTCGGCCGCTGTTATCAGCGATGGCAAGGTACTTAATAATGTTATCGCCTCGCAAAATGTGCACGAGAAATATGGCGGAGTAGTGCCAGAACTCGCCTCCAGGGCACATCAGCAAAATATTGTTCAGGTAGTGAACGAAGCTTTGTCATCGGCAAGTATGACCGCTGCGCAATTAGATGCTGTGGCATTTACAAAAGGACCAGGCCTAATGGGCTCTTTGCTCGTGGGGGTCTCTTTTGCCAAAGGTATGGCACTTGCGCTTCGCATCCCGCTGATCGAAGTGAACCATATGGAAGCACACATCCTGGCACACTTCATCAAAGATCCCAAACCATCGTTTCCATTTTTATGTCTCACCGTAAGCGGTGGACATACGCAAATTGTTCTTGTCAGTGGTTATCATCAGATGAAGGTCATTGGCGAGACACACGATGATGCGGTGGGAGAGGCCTTTGATAAGGCTGCCAAGCTGATGGGTTTACCCTACCCGGGCGGCCCTTTGATTGATAAGTATGCCCGACAGGGAAATAAACTTGCTTATAAGTTTTCAGAGACGGTCATGCCGGGGTTAGACTTCTCCTTTAGCGGCATAAAGACTTCCTTTCTTTATTTCCTTCGAAAGGAGAAAGAGAATGATCCGCAGTTCATCGAAAAAAATCTGAATGATATTTGCGCCAGCTTGCAACGACAATTGATCAAAATGCTTTTTGATAAATTAGAAAAGGCAAGTCGCGAAACGGGTATTACTACCATCGCTCTGGCGGGAGGCGTGTCGGCCAACTCCGGATTGCGTCACGAACTATTGCTTCGTGTGAAGTCATTAGGATGGCAAGTTTTTATTCCAGATGTTGAATATTGTACGGACAATGCCGCGATGGTAGCGATGGCAGCTCACTACAAATTTTTAGAAAATATTTTTGCCGATATGAGTGTAGCTCCGGCAGCGAATTTACCAATTCAATGAAATTAGTTTTTAAAGTTGGCGATAAGAAGGTTTACAAGAAGGTGGTGACATCGGCTGATCTGGCGGCATTTCATGGCGAAGTGCTTCATGCTGTATACTCCACGTTTTCGCTGGCCCGTGACTTTGAATGGTCTTCCCGTTTATTTTTTATAGAAATGAAAGAAGATCATGAAGAAGGAGTAGGAACTTTTTTAAGCATTGAACACCGGAGTCCGGCATTTGAAGGCGAGGAGATTGTGGTCACTGCAACCATAATCAAAATTCAGGGAAACGAACTGACGTGTGCGATCGAAGCCAGAACCGGAGATCGTGAGATAGCGGTTGGCACAACAGGTCAGAAAATGTTGAGGAAGGAAAAGTTAAAGGAGATATTTACAAAGAAGAGTTAAAACCGACCTTACACAAAATAACCATACGTCTATTGCGACCCCGATAGCGATCGGGGGAACCAATTCCCATGTTTTGGGGATCGCTTCGTGCCCTCCACTTTCCGCGCGGATACTCGCGATAGCGATAGATTATTAGTTTTGTGTATGTCATTTTATTGAAAGGATGGAGAAGAAGAATCGATTTTCAAATGATGTAAATATAAAGAACCGCCAGGCCGGTTTTGAATTTGAATTGTTGGACAAATACATAGCCGGTATGGTATTACGTGGAACGGAGATAAAATCCATTCGCGAAGGCAAAGTGAATTTGCAAGATGGCTATTGCTATGTGAAAGACGGAGAGATTTTTGTAAAGGGAATCAACATTAGTCCGTATGCGCAAGGCACACACTATAATCATGAAGGCATGCGTGAGCGAAAACTCTTGTTAAAGAAATCGGAGATCGCCAGGTTAGAGGGAAAAGTGGAGGAGAAGGGGTTGAGCTTGATTCCGGTACGCCTTTTTGTTAATGACCGCGGCTTTGCCAAACTTGAAATCGCACTGGGACGAGGTAAGAAAACACATGACAAGCGTAATACGATCAAAGAGAAGGATTTGAAGAGAGAGCTAAGTCGAATTAAATTGGGATAAGGACAGCATGGGAAAAGAAATTATTGATTACGGAGTTTGCAGGTTGGCCGTTGTGCCGGTGAGAAAGAACCCTTCTGATGCTGCCGAACAGGTAACGCAATTGTTGTTTGGTGATCATTACCATGTGCATGCCCTATCACCAGATAAGAAATGGTTGCATATTGTGGTCTTTACTGATCAGGTCGAAGGATGGATTGATGCACGACAACATCATGCTATCACGCTGGAGTATTTTGAGCAAATCAACCAGGCCGACTTTAAGATCACGATGGACGTGGCGTCTAACATATTGTATAAGAAAAGCCCGATGACCATAGTCATGGGAAGTATTGTTCCCATCTCCAATTCAGAGCTCTTTAAGATGGAAGAACAATTGGCATTCAATGGAGAAGCCAAGAGCCTGAGTCAAAGACGTGATTTTGAATTTCTCAAAACCATTGCATTGAAATATGTGAATGCTCCGTATCAATGGGGTGGTAAAAGCCCCTTTGGAATAGATGCTTCAGGCCTGGTTCAAATGGTTTTTAAGATTGTTGGCTATGCCCTCTCAAGAGACATTGCGCATCTCCATCTGCAAGGCAAGAGCATTGCCTCAATAGAAGAAGCCCTTCCGGGTGACCTTGCCTTCTTTCAAAACAAAAAAGGTGAAGTCAATCATGTCGGTATCGTATTAGAAGAAGAGAAGATCATTCACGCTTCGGGCCGTGTGCGGATAGATCATCTTTATGAAGAAGGTATCCTCAATGCGGAAACGAAAATTTATACGCATCATCTTTCGGGCTTAAGGCGTGTTCTTATTTGATCAGTAGAACACGAGAGTAATCCGTCTTAATAAGGATAGCCCTTACTGCCACGACCTTGCAAACCACGAAGAATGGTTTTATCTTTCCAAGGTATGAACAACAGGGTATTGGTCTTGAATCAGGATTTTAGCCCCTTGATGGTTTGCTCTGTAGAGCGGGCTTTTATTCTTGTTTACTTGAACAAGAGTGAGATGGTGCGCTCCGCGAATGGGCACAAGCTGCGATCCATTACCCAAAGTTATGCCATGCCTTCGGTCATTCGTCTCAACCGATATGTGAACGCCCCCTACCAGGGCGTTAATCTTACCCGGCAGAATATTTTTAAGCGCGATAATTTTGAATGTCAGTATTGCGGCACACGTAAAGATCTTACGTTGGATCACGTTCTACCCAGCTCCAAGGGAGGGAAACACACCTGGTCGAATCTGGTTACCGCTTGCAAGCGCTGCAATGCACGCAAAGGCAATGATACGCCCGAAGAAGCAGGCATGACACTGCATCGAAAGCCCTTTAAGCCTTCATACGCTATTTTCCTTCGCGATAATTCCGGCTACAACCGAAACGAATGGGACGATTTTCTGAATAGTCAGAATTGATAGCCTTCACTCAGATGGCTTAAATAGGGCTGCTGATCGCGGAGCGAATGCACGTAATTGATTCTGTTTCGGATTTGGGCTATATTGAGTTTTCGAAATTCCCTATAGTCTATGAGGAAGCTTTACTCCACCGCTTTTCTGGCATTTATCTTTTTGGCGCCAGTCCACGCTCAAATGTTATTTCAAGATGATTTTACAGGCTGCAGCAGCTGTTCTATTTCCGGTTGGAATAATGACTGTGGTGGAATAGATATTACAAATACTTCTTTCAGTCTTGCGTACCCTGGCTATATTGGATCAGGAGTAGGGAATGCGGCTTTGATTTCTTCCAGCCTTGGACAAGGTTCACTCTCCCAAAGCTTTTCAAATTTCAGTCCGACAATTTACGTAGGTTTTCTTGTCAATGCTCAATCAGCAAGTTTCATGATCCCAGGGGGGGGATGTTCTAATGGAACAGGCGTTATTCTCGCCTTTGACCCAAATCAAGGAGGAGGTAGCAATGACCACGGACTTGTGTTGAGTTCAAGCGGAGGAGGCTTCCAGTTTGGCTTGTTTTCAGATTTCGGGAATGTCTTCACGTCAGCCACCTATAGTTATAATACAACCTACCTGGTGGTGATGAAAAGGACTCTTGGTCAGATATCCTTATTTATAAATCCAACCTTGGGTGCCACTGAACCTTCATCTGATGTATCCATCGGCTATAGCAACGGGAGTGGCAACAGTGCCAATGGGCTTGCCATATCCGGTCGTAGTGGCAGTGATCTATCACTTGATGGTATTCGCGTTTCCAATAACTGGAGTGATATAGTTTTTACCTCGCCTTCTACACAAGCCAGTGCTATTTCATTTCCGGTGGTTGCTACAACCAACACCATTGATTTGAGTTGGACAAATGGCAATGGTAATGGGAGGATCGTGGTGGCCCGAGCCAATTCGCCTGTAGTGGGAATACCTGCCAACAATAACTTTTACACTGCTAGTAATTTTTTTGGTGGAGGAAGTGATCTGGGTTCCAATAGTTATGTGGTATTTAATTCTTGTTGCGGCTCATCGGTTACCCTAAACGGTCTTAGTGCGGGAACCACCTATCACTTTTGGGTCTTTGAGTATAATTCAAGCGGTGGCTCAATACTTTATAATACATCCACCGATACAGGCAATCCGTCCAGTCGAAGCACGCTCGCAAACGAGCCTTCATTTCAGGCCAGCAACATCACTTTTTCGAGTGTTACTATTAACTCAGCCACGGTCAATTGGACCAATGGCGGTGGTACCGAGCGATTGGTGGTGGCGAGCAACACGGGAAGTATTTTTAATTTCCCTGTGGACGGAACATCTTATACTGGTAACAACAATTACACATTGGCTACCGACCTCGGTACCGAGCATCGGGTAGTTTACCGAGGAGCCGGAACTTCAGTGAATGTCACCAATCTGCAATCCAACACTCAATATGCCTTTCAGGTTTTTGAGCTTGACGGAACGGGCACGGCATCCAACTACGCCACTTTTACCAATACAAATAATCCCAAGACAAGATTTACGTTGACGGCAGAGCCAACACTTCAGGCTACAAATCTCACGTTTCCGATCGTAAACGATAATTCAATGCAGGTTAATTGGGTATCGGGAAATGGCACTCAGCGGTTGATAGTTGCCTCAACAGGAGCAGCGGTGAGTCAATTTCCTTTGGATGGAGTTACCTATAATGCAATTTCTTTTCTGGGAAATGGAACAAGTTTAGGCTCTGGAAATTTTGTTGTGTATCAGAGTAGTGGGAATTCTTTTCTTGTTACGAACCTTGCACCAGCCACCACCTATCATTTCAGAGTATTCGAACAAAATGGTTCGGGGGAATCGAGTAATTTTTTTACCCCGGTTGCACCGAACAACCCGATGTCCAGGATTACCCTAAGTAGTGAACCATTTGCTCATGCAGGAAGCTTCACGGCTACCCAGGCAGGTACCAATCAAATTAATTTAGCATTCTCCGCAGCAAGCACAGTGACGGGTGCCGCAGGATACATTATTCTCAGACGACAAGATGGCGCCAATCCAACTTCGATTGGTATAGTGGATGGATTGGCAGCACCGTCCACACCAGCTGCGGGCACTACGCTTGTCACTACTATTACATCAACTGCAACCACTTCATTCAACGACACAGGCGTAAGTCCGGGAACCCAATATAATTATGTCATTATCCCTTACGGATACAATGGCAGTGATCCGCTGACCTATAACTTCAGAACAGTGTCTACTATCCCTACGGCTAACGCTACGACATTGAGCCTTGAGCCAGCCGCGCATTCAGCAGCCTTTACAGCAACACAAGCAGGCACTTCACAAATCAATTTGACATTCTCTGCAGCAAATACAATTACTAATGCTGCCGGATACATTATTTTGAGAAGGCAGGATTTAGCTAATCCAACTTCCATCGGGGTTAATGATGGCGCTACAATCCCGGCTACGCCAGTTGCCGGAACAACCTTGGTTACTACCATTACAAACACAGCTACAACAACCTTCTCTGATGCGGTTAGTCCCGGCACACAATACAATTATGCCATTATACCTTATGGTTATAATGGCTCAAATCCGGTGACCTACAATTATCGAACAGTAGCCACTATTCCGACAGCTAATGCCACAACGCTAAGTTCAGAACCGGTGGCTCATGCTGCGGTGTTCACTGCAACTCAGGCCGGTACTTCCCAAATTAACTTGGCTTTTTCTGCTGCCAGCACGATTACCGGGGCAGCAGGTTATATTATTCTTCGAAGGCAAGATGGAACCAACCCTGGCACAACAGGAATTAATGATGCAGCCGCGGTGGCTGCTACACCTGCAGCGGGTACAACTTTAGTCACTACGGTTACCAGCACAGCAACCACATCATTTTCTGATGCAGTAAATCCAGGCATCCAATACAACTACACCATCATTCCTTATGGCTACAATGGATCCAATGCATTGACTTATAATTATCGGACAGCAGTCACCATTCCAACAGCAAATGCAACAACGCTAAGTCTTGAACCAACGGCTCACTCTGCAATCTTTACGGCTACCCCTTCCGGAACTACAATCAACTTGACTTTCTCTGCTGCCAGCACCATTACAAATGCAGCAGGATACATTATTCTGCGAAGGCAAGATGGTACGAACCCAGCAACAACAGGAATAAATGATGCGACTGCCACCCCCGGGACGCCCGCAGCAGGAACCAGCTTAGTTGCAACCATCACCAATACAGGAACTACTTCTTTTGCGGATGCAGTGAGTGCTGGTACACAATATAATTACGCGATCATACCGTATGGCTATAACGGTACGAATGCGCTAACATACAATTACCGGACTGCCGCAACTATTCCAGTCACCAGTGCGACAACACTTAGCCTTGAGCCAACAGCACATTCAGCAGCCTTTACAGCAACACAGGCGGGCACATCACAAATCAATTTATCATTTTCTGCTGCCAGCACGATAACCAATGCGGCAGGCTACATCATTCTCAGGAGACAAGATGGATTTAATCCTAATTCAACCAATATCAATGATGGTTCAGCAACGGCAACGACACCCGTTGCGGGTACAACACTTGTTACAACAATAACTAACACCGGTTCAACTGCCTTTAGCGATACTGGCCTGTCATCGGGCATTCAATATAATTATGCCATCATTCCTTATGGGTACAATGGATCCAATGCGCTCACCTATAATTATCGGATTGCAGCAACTATCCCTACAGCCAATGCAACGACAGTAGTAGTAGAGCCCACCGCTCAACCAACAGGATTAAATTTTTCTTCATTAACGCCCACGTCATTCAACGTTAATTTTACTGCTTCGGCAGGAGGTGCTGCCGGCTACATAGCACTTCGCAAAATTGGCTCCTCGCCAGCCACCGCTCTGCCGTTGGATGGAACGACCTATACTGTTGGCAATACGCTTGGTGACGGGCTCATTGCTTATATTGGAAGCGCTGCGTCATTTGCTCAAAGCGGCTTAGCCGTCAACACCATTTATTTCTATGACATTTTCGCTTTCAACGGGTCGGGAGTAACCATTAACTACTTGCCAGCCTTACCGCTGGAAGGAAGTCAAACCACATTGGTAGTAGAGCCCTCCAATCAGCCTACTTCGCTAAATTTTTCTAACATCGGCACGACATCAATGGATGCATCATTTACCAGCGCGGTAGGCGGTGCTTCCGGTTATATCGCCCTTCGAAAGACAGGCTCTGCACCAACCGGGGTTCCTGCGGACGGATCGACCTATATAATCGGTGCTGCTTTGGGTGATGGTGTTGTAGCGTACGTAGGTGCAGCTACAACTTTTTCTGATGCTGGTCTTACCTCTGGCCTGCAGCATTTTTATTCCATCTATTCTTTTAATGGGAGCGGTGGCGCCATTAACTATTACACACCTTCACCTTTGAGTAATTCGGCAACGACAAAAACTGTAGCACCAACAATTACCAGTGCTACGTTGATATCAAGTGGAGGATTTACCGCCAACTGGGTCGCTGTGTCCAATGCAGCAAACTATTCACTCGATGTCAGTCTGGCCAGCGATTTTTCGAGCTTCGTGAGTGGTTATAATAACCTTACCGTGTCAGGCACATCACAGGCGGCAACGGGGCTAGCTTCGGGTACAACTTATTATTATCGCGTAAGGTCTAATAACGCTGTAGCCGCGGCATCGGCCAATTCAACGCCAACAAGTTCGGTACTTCTGGACCCGGCAGCACCGGTAGCAATCCAACCAACGGCACAGGTAGATGTGACCCAAACTAGCTTTGTGGCAAAGTGGAATCCATCCGTAGGTGCAGATGAATATTTTCTGGACGTAGCTACCGATGCTGGCTTTAGCTCTATTTTGACAAGCTATAACAACAAGAGCATTGGAGCAGCCACTTCCAATAGCGTAACCGGACTGACGGCTGGCACAAATTATTACTATCGTGTGCGTGCAAAAAATACAACCAATACTTCGGCAAATTCTAATTCCATAAACCAAACCACCATTGCGTTAACACCAACCAACTTTCGATCTTCCAGTGTGCAAGCCACGCAATTTGTTTTGCAGTGGAATGCTTCTGCGGGAGCAAGCGGTTATGAGATTGATGTGCGGGATGCCAATTCAAATTTTATTACTGGCTACAATGCTAAGCCCGTTGGTAACGTGACGTTTACGCAGGTTAGTGGCCTTATTCCATCGCAACTTTACGTTGCCGTGGTAAGGGCAACCAATAGTGGAGGCGCTTCTCCCAGCACAGATCAGGAGGTGATCTCCACATCAGACGCAAGCGGTGGTGGTGGCGGAGCACTTGTTGCACCTGAGATAAATTTAGCAACCACTTCTACCGCTAATGCAGTGAAGTCGACTATTACCACCAATACCGGCTTCAACAATAAAATAACTTTTTATAAACGTAAGATCAAAGAGAGCAAATTCACGGCTGCAGCACCAGTCGCAGGTAATACATTGGAGATTCAATATACTGCCGCTGACTTGGATGAACTTGGAATGGAATACTACTTCAAAGCCATTGATGGCACCAACCGCGCAGACTCAACTCCAAGTGCATTTATCTATGCTCCCGTTTCAGCAACACCTGTTCCAAACCTCAAGGCTGGAGGCACGCTGGATTCGTATCAGATATTTTCCATTCCCTTAGAACTAAGTGATAAAAATATCTCTGCCGTTTTTCAGGATGTCATCTCGTTTTATGGTGGCAGTGACAAAACAAAGTGGAGACTCGTGCGCTATCAGGGAGGTAAGAATGCGGACTATCCTGAAGTGTTGACGCAGATCGAGAAAGGACGTGGCTACTGGTTTAATGCACTTGATAAAATAGAGATAAAACTAAGTGGCACGGCAGTACAAGCCAATCAATCTAAACCTTTTGTATTGTCGCTTGACCAGGGCTGGACTCAAATAGGCAATCCCTACCCTTTTGATATCTCATGGCTCGACATCCTTGCGTCCAACAACAATCCGGCAGGTGTTGGCAAATTGTTTACCTACGATGCAATTAGCGCTAGCTTTAAAGAGAGTGGTGGTCTCAAGGCGTGGGAGGGAGGTTTTGTTAAATCTGACAATGCTACTACCGTCAACATTCCTGTTACCGTCAAGCAATCTGCCTCGGGTAGGGTGGGGTACAAAGAAATTGATAACCTGGATATCAGTGAGGAGCAATGGTTTCTTCCGATCACGCTTCGTTCCGGTAAGGCATATAATGAAATGCCCGGCATCGGCATGCACCCGCAAGCAAAAGAAAGCAACGATCGCTTTGACGAGCAGGCGCTTCCTCGTTTTGTCAAATACCTGGAGATGAATTCACTTCACAACGAGCACTTCCTGCCAAAGTTCTCTCGCGATGTAGTGCCCACCACTATCAGTCACAACTGGGACTTCACAGTGGAGTCTAATTTTGACGAAGCCGTGGTACTTTCCTGGAATGCGAAATCGCTGGGGAACAATGACGCTCAGCTACTGCTTTATGATGCCGATGCCAACTTATTAGTGGATATGAAGCAAGCCAACGAATACCGGATAGAGCAGGCGGAAAAGCATCGGCTGAAAATATTCTTCAGTGCAGATGGCAAGAGTCTAATCCCCGATATAACAGGACTGGGCAGGCCTTATCCCAATCCATCTTCCTCCGGTATCAGCATTCCTTTTGTTGCGGGGGTCAACAGCGCTGAGATTCAAATTGCAGTATATGATATGATGGGCAAGCGGGTGAGTATCCTGGCCAATAAACAATTTGCACCGGGTTTCCATGAAGTCACCTGGGACGGCAATGATGAACAAGGAGCACGGGTGGCGCAGGGCGTGTTTATTTATAGGTTGACAAGTACAAACATTCCTTCCCAACAAGGAAGGGTGATCATGAAATAGTTTTAATCATTAACCAAATAGGCAATGAAAAAGATTTTCATCACATCAACACTGCTTCTGGGAAGTTTGCTGATGGCCTTCGCACAGAATTTTTCGGGCAAGACCAATGACATTGTTTTGAATTTTAAAAATCCGACAAACTCGGTCACTGCCGTAAGTCTCCCGAGCATTGTGTGGAAGACACCCCAAATGGAATACACTAATACCCAAACTAATGCGGTTGAAATTGAGGCTTCGGTGTTTTCCGACATAGAATTAAAATCTATCCGGATTGTTATTGGCGATGGCCATGCCACGCGGGGCGAGAAGCCTGTTGACCTGGACAAGGTAAGGGAGCACCGCATTAAGCAACCATTGAAATTACTGGATGGTCAGAACGTAATTGAAATCATAGCAGAGAATATTCAGGGCGGTAAGGTGAGCAGTTCACGTTCCGTGCTGGTGGGTAGAGATGCTATAGCCGATGCCATTGCCATCGATAGGAAAGATTATGCCTTGCTTTTTGCCACCGACCAATATGACAACTGGACGGATCTGGTGAACCCGATAGAAGATGCACACAGCATCGGTAAAGTTTTGAAGGAGAAGTACGGGTTTGAAACCGAGATACTGGAGAACCCAAGCCTGGACGAAGTGTTTATTAAACTGGCAGAATACAGCCAGCGCAACTTCAAACCACAAGATCAGCTTATGATTTTCTTTGCGGGCCATGGCTACTTTGACGATACATTCGGAGAAGGATTTGTGGTGGCGAAGAATTCACTGCAAAATGACAAAGCAAAAACAACGTACATATCTCACAACCGACTGCGCGGTGTGATAGACAACATCAAGAGTGAGCACATATTGCTCACGATGGATGTGTGTTTTGGGGGAACCTTTGACCCGGTGATTGCCAGTGCCCGTGGTATGGAATCAGGAGAAACCAATGACATGGAATTTCTGGTACGAAAACTAAGCCAGCATACACGCAAATACCTCACCAGTGGAGGTAAGGAGTATGTAAGCGATGGTATACCCGGCAAACATTCGCCTTTCACCTTAAAACTATTGGAAGCCCTTTCGGATGGCGGGGGAGGAGATCGCATTCTTACGGTATCAGAGATTAAAACGTATGTAGAGAAATTAAAGCCTGAGCCGCGGCTGGGAAGCTTTGGCAAGGACAAACCGGAAAGCGATTTTGTTTTTGTATTGAAGAATTAGAACGAGGCTGAGACTATATTAAAAGCAAAATGCCGGATTTTAAAAACCAACGTATCATGAAGACACTTTTTTTACTAACAGGTTTATTGTCTGCCAGCCTATGTTTTAGTCAGCAGTTTACGATCAAGCGTGTGGAAGTGGCAGGTGACAAAATCAATATCTACTATGATCTGTTAGATGATATCCAGCAGCGTGCTTACACGATCGCGCTATATTCTTCGCGCGACAATTTCATTTCTACATTGGAAAAAGTAACGGGCGATATAGGTTTGGAAGTGAAGCCAGGTGGCAATCGGAAGATTGTTTGGAATGCCAAAGAAGAACTGGGCGCTGACTTTGAAGGGAAGATAGGATTGGAAGTACGCGGCCGTGTCTACATTCCTTTTGTGCGACTGGATGGTCTTAATAAATCATTTAAGCGTGATCGCCCTTATGAGATTACCTGGACAGGTGGTACGCAACAGAACATACTCAACTTTGATTTGTACAAGGGCGATAATAAAGTCACCACCTTCCCCAACATTGCCAACGTGGGCCACTACACGCTCACCATGCCTACCAGCGTAAAACCCGGTAAAGGTTATAAGTTTAAAATCACTGACACACGCAACAAAGATCAGATCGTCTACTCCGTGCCCTTTAGCGTGAACCGGAAGATACCGCTGCTTTTCAAGGTGGTACCAATTGCTGCGCTGGGCGGGGTGATATACCTGCTGACTTCCGGTGATAAAGGGCCCCAGGAAATCCCAAGCCCACCGGAGCCAGAGTAATTTTTCGGTGGTTCTAGAGAATTGAATATTTTCTGTTTTCTCTCACAACGTTTTTTGAGTTGGCGAACCCCTCCATTCTGAATTTCGCCCTTTACCTTCATCGCAATTTACTTCAGCGAGAATAACCGCAATTTCGCGGGACCTGGATCAGATCAGTAGCAGGGATTTGCCCGTTCAAGTTTCCCCCTTTCAAAGCTTACTTTCCCCCGTAACCCTGTATAGAGACCTTGTAAGGTCGGTGTAACATTTTTTGATAAACGATGCATTTTTGGTAATTTTCAACATTAAAGTGCCCTTATGAAAAGACTGTACCCGCTCGCTTTTTCTTCTGCTCTTTGTCTTTCATTCTCCGGCTTGGCCCAAACAATTGAGAATATCAAAGCCGCGCCTCAGGCTAATGGCAAGGTGATCATCACTTTCGATATCATGAATGCCAAGGCAGGGCAGGATTTTAACATTCAGGTTTTTTCATCACACAATGGTTTTGCCTCGCCTTTGACATACCTCTCCGGTGATGTTGGAAATGGTATCAAGCCCGGCTCTGGTAAAAAAGCAGAGTGGGACGCGCAGGGAGAGCTACGAAATTATATTGGTGATCTCACTTTTGAAGTACGGGGAGAAATTGTTCTTGGGTGGCGTGTAAAAACTCCTTCATCCGCATCGGGCGTGAGAAGGGGGAAGACAAGTCTTGTAACATGGCAGGGCGGAAGTAGCAGCGATAACGTACGGATTGAATTAGTTAACGGAGGCAAAACAACCACGCTTGCAGAGACAAAAAATACAGGGTCATTTTCATGGTCTGCGCCTGCTGATCTTAAAACGGGAGGCGACTATCAGCTTCGCCTTGTGTCGGGAGGACAGATTACTACGAGCGAAAATTTTGTCGTGAAAAGCAAGATACCACTTCTGTTAAAACTGTCGCCCATACTCCTGGTAGGAGGAGCAGTAGCTGCCCTTGGTGGTGGAGGTGGCGATAAGGGTGGAGGAGGAGCACCAGAAGCAGATGATTTGCCAAAACCTCCGGATCCGAATTGAAATTTGGTATAAGACACAGAATTGCAACAAGCGATAAGACGTATACATGATTTTAAAATAATGAGAATAAAAATAGCCAGTAATATGAAACGCATTCTACTTTCAGTTTTAGCAGCAGGGTTGATAGCTGTGGCACATGCTCAGGTGCCGGGCACACTTTCTTACCAGGGAATCCTGGTGAATAGCAGTGGAAGTCCGGTTGCTGATGGTACTCACTATGTGCAATTTCGGTTTTATGATGATCCGGTCTTGAGCGCGGGAGCAAACTTAAAGTACTCCAGCCTTGGAGTAGGCACAGGAAATGACGTGGTTACCTATAAAGGTATGTTCACTTTTCTCATCGGCTCGGGGTCAACTGGAAACGCGGCTATACCCACCAATATTTGGAATTCACAGCTTTGGGTTGAGGTGACTGCGGACGGTGCGGTACTCGCCCCTCGTATTCAACTTAGCTCCAATGCATACGCCTTTAAGGCACAGGCCGCCAATACAATGGATGCAGCAGGATTGACAGGCACCGCCAATTTACCTAATACAGTTTTGGATGCTGACCTACAAGACTTGGCTGATGGATCGCTGACAGGATCAAAGGTATCTGGATTACCAGCTGCCAATATTTCGGGTAGTGTGGCCGTGGCCAATGGAGGTACGGGCGCTGCCACGCTTACTGGAGCATTGATTGGAAGTGGCACTTCGGCTATAACAGGTGTCGCTGCCTCGGGAGCAAGTCAGTACTTCCGAAGGAATGCAGCCAATACAGCCTATGAATTTGCAGCCTTACCTTCCGATGTAACGAGTGTAGGTTTGACAATGCCTTCTATTTTTTCCGTTTCGGGCTCTCCTGTTACCACGTCCGGAACGCTGGCAACATCATTAGCCACGCAGACAGCCAATACCATTTTTGCCGGACCTTCGACAGGCGCACCACTTGCACCAACGTTTCGCGCTTTGGTAGCCAATGACATACCGAGTTTGGATGCAGGAAAAATTACAACCGGTTCATTGCCTATAGCACTGGGCGGTACAGGTGGAACAACAGTTTCTGCTGCGCGGACAAACCTGGGACTTGACCTTGCAGCAACAGCAGCGAGTAACGGCCTTACCCTTACGGGCAATAACATGTCATTAGGAGGTACGCTGGCGGCCAATACAAGCATTTCAAGTGGGGGCTTTAACTTATTGTTTGGAGGCACAGGAAAAATGGGAGTCGGTTCTGCCGTACCATTAAGCAAATTTAATGTGGGAGGTAATATGGCCATCGGTAATGCATATACGGATGCATTCGCGGCACCAACAAATGGCCTTATTGTGCAAGGTATAACGGGCCTTGGAACATCTAGCCCATTGAGCCAATTGGATGTTGAGGGTAATCTCGCGGTGGGTACAAGCTATTCCGGAAACATAGCGGCCCCTACGAATGGTGCTATCATTGAAGGTAATGTGGGGATTGGAACAAGCGCACCAAGTGACAAACTTCATATTCATTCAACAACAGCTTCAGCGGTACGATCCAGAATTACGAATCTCACTACAGGAACATCACTTACAGACGGATTCTCCAGAGAACTTGCGTCTGATGGTTTGACAAGTTCCTTGTGGAATTACGAAAATGGGCCCATCCATTTTGGAACGAATAATATTAACAGGGCTACCTTAAGTGCCACAGGAAATCTAGGCATAGCCAATACAAATCCGCTATACCCACTGACAGTTAATAATGCCTCAAACGCTACTTCTACTTATGTGGCCAATAGCTTTGCGGGTGCTGGCACACAAAATGGAATCGTTGTTGATATGAGTTCTGCCACTGGAACGGGAACTAAGTATGGTTTATACAATCTGGTAGACGGAACATCGGGGAGTGCCAGTCAGATTTATGGGTATTCATCCATTATAGATCCAAATGGAACCGGGACTGCGTATGGACTTAGTTCAGTCATAAATGGTGTGGGAAGCGGGTCTCGATATGGCTTGTATAATTCCATTGCTCCTGTTACTGCAAATACATCCAATCATTACGGAGTATACAATAGCTTGTCCAACGGAACCGGAGGAAGTACCGGTGGGTATTATGGCGTATTTAATGTGCTTAATACAACGGGTGCTGCTGTCAGTTTACCATCAAATTATAGAGTGGGAACCTATAACTATGTGAATGAATCAACGTCAACAGCTTTGGTGGTTGGGACTTATAATTTTATGACGAATAACGGAACAGGGCAACTTTTCGGCAACTATAACTATGTCAATAATAACTCTTCGGGTACTACGTACGGTATTTATGCCGATGTGAATAAAGCCGCATCTCAGGCTGGTACATTATATGGTTTGAATATTGTTTCTGATAATGATGGAACTGCTGATTCGTATTTGATGTACGCCTCTTCGGTGGGTTCAACCTCTGGTACTGAGTATGGACTATATATTACTGGCGAAGATGTAAACTATTTTAGTAATAAAGTAGGCATGGGTACGTCAAGTCTGGTGACAATAGGAACAGATAGGCTATACGTGAACGGAACTGCACGATCTTCCGCATGGAATTTGATTTCTGATTCGCGATTTAAGACAAACGTTAAACAATTGTCGGGGGCATTGAATAAGTTAAAGATGCTAAAGGGTGTCTCCTACAACTGGAGAGTCGATGAATTTAAAGACAGGGGTTTTAACAGAGAAACCCAAATTGGATTTATTGCGCAGGAAGTTGAAAAAGTACTTCCCGAATTAGTATCTACTTCAACAGATGGCTATAAGGCCATGAATTATAATGGAATGACAGCCGTTTTGGTCGAAGGAGTAAATGATCAGCAGAAAAAGATTGAGGAATTGGAATTAGTCATTGAAGAATTGAAATCAAAACTTAGCCAATATGAAGGTCTATCAGCGCAGGTTGAAGAACTCAAAAAAATGATCTCCGGTAAATCAGATGAAAAATCATCGGGCGCAGTTACCGTTGGCTCAGACAAAAAATAAAGCTAAATGATGAATTTAACTTTATCATCTATGACTCGGCTTAAAGCACTGGCAGTGTTGTCGGTAGTTCTTTGCTTATGTAATCATGGCTTCGCGCAGCAAATAACAGGCAGCCCTGCTACGGTTAACAATGCTGGCGCTGATGCAGGATCACGAACCATGAACCTTTATACTGTTTCAGCAGGAGGGGGTGTAACAGGTAATGTACATCCAACGACTACCATACCAAGCCACTTTGGTTCTATTGGTCAGTCAATGGCAATAGTTTTTAATCCTGTACCACCCAATACAAATCAAACCGACAACGGGGCCGGAATGATGACGGGTTCAGATTTTATGTTCTCCGCCACCACGGCAGCGGCTGCACTACCTACGTCACAACCTACGTCTCTCGTATTTTCTGCTGTCACACCCACGTCATTTAATGTTTCCTTTACTGCCACGAGTTCTCCTGCAGGTTATCTTGTGCTGAGAAAGGCGGGCTCGGCCGTTACCGCCAGCCCTAGTGTTGGGTTTAGCTATACTGTAAATAGTATTTTGTCTGATGCAACGGTAGCGTATGTTGGCACGGCTACTTCCTTCAGTGAAACAGCGTTGACTCCGGGGACGAATTATTTTTACACCGTGTTTCCATTTAATGGTTCAGGGGGTACCACCAATTATCTGGTCACGTCACCACTTTCCAACAATCAGTTTACGCTGGCTACGGAGCCTACAAGCCCTCCTTCGTTTTTGACATTTACCGCTGTGGCCACCACATCGCTGACGGTTTCATTCAACGATGCATCTCCGGTTCCAACGGGATACATTGCCATACGCAAGGCAGGTTCTGCCCCTACCGGAGTGCCGGTGGATGGAACTACCTACACCGTGGGTGGCGCCCTGGGCGATGCCACGGTGGTGTCTCTTAGTAATTCCAACAGCATTCCTGACACAGGATTAACTCCCTCCACTACGTACTTCTATATTGTTTACTCCTACAATGGAGGCGTAGGTTCTTATAATTATTTAACAACGGGTTCTGCCAATGGCTCGCAGCAAACACCTGCTGGCGATACAACGGTGCCTGTAATTAATTCAACCACACCGCTCTCGGTAGATCCTGCCACGGACCTTACCGTAAAGGTAACAGTGACAGAGAATGAGAGCACGATATCAACCGTGAGTTTAGATTACCGATCCGTGTCGGGTGCAGCCACATTCACTACCGTGCCAATGGTGCAGAGTAGCACAAGCTGGGAGTATAAAATACCTGCCGCTCAAATCGGAGAGTTAGGTATAGAATATAAGATCACTGCCACCAATTCGGTTTCGCTCGCGGGTACATTCTCAGGTAGGACGGCAATCCTGCACAAGTCAGGATTGATACTTACCGACACCGACTTGCCACCGGGAGACGTTGAAACAAAATATAGGATAGTGGCTTTTCCATTTATACTTGCCAGCAATACAGTAGGAGATATTTTCAATCAACTTGGCACGATGGTTAAAGATTGGAGAGTATACCACTATCAGGCACCCGGCCCGACAGCCACTGAATGGAAACAATCAAATTTACTTTTACCAGGTCAGGGCTACTGGGTGATTCGCAGAAATGGTACTGATATATTGGTATTAGGAGACACACAGGGAACAACCGTAGCCGCTACGCTGGATCAGCCTTTTACCGTAGATCTTGCTGCCGGATGGAACCAGATTGGTAATCCCTATTTGTTTAATGTCTTGTGGAGTGACGTTAAGACAGCAAGCAACGTTACTTTCGCCTTAAGGACATATAATGGTGCTTTTTCTGATGCCGATAAGCTTAACAAGTTTGAAGGTGGATTTGTATTTGCCGCAGCCTCTACTACATTAAAGTTTCCGGTAGCTAAAAACCCGGCCGCTGGTGGACGAACAAGTGCCACTGCTAAAACTGGAAAGACCAATGCCATTGATGGCCCTGAATGGGAAGTAGCTTTGAAACTAAGCAACGGAGATCACGAGAATGTTTTCGGGGGCGTAGGAATGCGGAAAGATGCGCAGGTAGATTATGACGCTTATGATGATTTTACATTGCCGCGTTTTCAGCATTACCTGGAGTTGAATCATATTAAGGAATTGCATAGAACACCATACACAAAAGATATTGTTCCCTCAGAAGATAATCACACGTGGGAATTTGTTGTGGAGTCCAGCCTGACGGGAGAATCTCAGTTGACATGGGATAATTCATACTTTGGAAAAAACAGCAAGGGCATGGTGCTATGGGATGAAGAGATTCAGCGGGCTGTAGACATGCGGACCGTGAATGGCTATCGCTTTGAGGCGCCTCGTAATTTCAAACTGATCTATGGAAACGAAAAGTATATTAAGGAACTGACGGCCATCAATAGCGTATTGCTGCACACCGCTTTCCCTAACCCTACCGATGGAAAAGTGTCCATTGGTTTTTCAATACCTGACCGTGGAAGTAATCCAAAAGTAGTGGTGAGATTGGCCAATCAACTGGGCCAGGTGATTTCGACAGTGCATGATGGCGAGTTGGCTCCCGGCTTTCACGAGGTAGTTTGGGATGGCTTGGACAACAGCGGAGTAAGGCCGGCCCAGGGAGTATATTTCATTCAGGTCGCCATTGGTGAGGAGTCAAAAATAAAACGAATCGTAGTGAAATAGTTTTCTTTAATCTGTCGGCTGCGTGTGCCGACAAAATAGATTTCAGTAAAAGCAAAATCAATTAGTTATGAAAACAAAAGTATTTCTTTTAACCGTTCTTGTGCTGGGTGCTTTCGCAGCAAATGCGCAGGTGATCAAAGGCAAGAGTAATGCTGTCCACGTGGAAGTGAAAGAGGAGGCGAGCTCCAAGCCTGTCATCGTTTGGATATCGCCTGAACAAGTATCAACACCAATCACGGTAAAAAAATTGGTGATTAAAGCCGGGATCAAATCGGTGGTTAAGCTGAAAGATGTAATCATTTATATTAATGGCAAACCAACCGGGCAAGACCGCGGCCTGTCGGTAGGAACCGGTTCATCCTCCAGTTTTGACAAGACTATTGAGAAGGAGGTTGACCTTATCAACGGCCTGAATGAATTGAAGATCGTGGCTGTCAATGAGCGCGATGAGGCTACTACTGACATCAGGCGTGTCAATGTATCGCTACCTGTTGTGGCCTCTGCTGACCGCACCGATTACGGTTTGATCATTGCTACAAATGATTATGATGAATGGGACGATTTAACAAACCCTGTATTCGATGCCAATACAATAGCACAGGAGCTCTCTGACCATTATGGTTTCAAAGTAGAGAAGTTGCTGAACCCTACTACAGGCCAGATCATTTCCAAATTGCGTGAGTACAGCAAAAGAACCTACTTGCCCAATGATCAGTTATTCATCTTCATTGCCGGCCACGGCCAGTTCGATGAAGTATTCTCTGACGGATACATTGTAGGAAAGAATTCGAAAACCAACGATGAAGCTAAGGAGTCGTATATCAGTCACTCCAACCTTCGGACGATTGTAAGTAATATTCCCAATAATCACATTTTTCTCACCATGGATGTTTGTTTTGGCGGCACGTTCGACCGTGCGGTAGCCAAACGAGGTCAGGATGCGGATGGGATGTATAATGACTTGGCAACGGCCGAGTTTGTGGAACGAAAACTAAAGCATAAGACAAGGCTTTACTTTACTTCAGGAGGCAAAAACTATGTGCAGGACGGGCGACCCGGTGCACATTCACCTTTCGCACGGAAGTTTTTGGAGGCGCTACGCAATTATGGTGGGCGCGATAAGGTATTGACCACAGAAGAAATCTGGGGCTACCTCGAAACATTGCCAATGGAGCCGCACAAGGGTGAGTTTGAAGGCAATCAGCCGGGGAGCGACTTTGTTTTTGTGGCACGGTAATCGCCTTTGTGTTTATAAATTGGCGATGGTAAAAAGCAAAATTCAATTTCTTAAGACATCCCTGATCGGGATGTTTTTTTTTAGTGGTACGCTTTCGGCAGTCCATGCCCAGCAGCAGGAATTGAGGGGGCTGCTTTGGGAGGACGACCGTTACCACGCAATGCCCATTAAGTTAAATGTGGACCTGCCTCCGTCACCACCCTCGGTCTCATTGAAAAGTTATTGCCCTAGGGTGGTAAACCAGGGGGGTACAAATACGGCCGTATCCTGGGCTACCGTTTGGTATGCCCGCACCATGTTGGAATCGGTGGCCTGCGAGCGCAAAGACATTCACGTGAGTACATATGAGGCCTTCAATAATTTTTTTAATAACCGACTCTTGGTTAAAGATTGCGCTCAGCCGGTAAGCGTGATGGACATGCTCAATTCTCTGGAGACCGATGGAGCCAAGAGATTTAAAGACTTCAAAACTTTTTGCCTGGATACTATCTATAAAGAGACCATAGAGGAAGCTAAGGAAAACCGTATATCCGGCTATGTTCGATTGTTTAATGAATTTGATCCCAAAGAAATAAAAGTAAATGCCATACGTAGTGCCCTCCAATCCAAAAATCCGGTTGTTATCGGTTTGATACCTCCAGCGACTTTTGGCGATATTCAGGAGTTCTGGCAAGTGCGCGGCAATCCGCTGGCAGGCAAGGCTGGTCATGCCGTTTGTGTGGTGGGCTATGATGATGCAAAATTTGGCGGAGCTTTTGAGATAGTTAATAGTTGGGGAAAAAACTGGGGCACCGGAGGCTTTACGTGGGTGCGCTACGAGGAGGTAAAAGATTACTTTCGCTATGGCTTTGAGCTATTCGATTCGCAATACGGTGCATGCATAAAAAAGACGGCAAGTGCGAAGGTCAACTTTATTAGGACAGATGGCACGGAGATGCCTGCCTTAGGGTCAAAGTCGGGTGTGTATAGGATTCAAAAAACGTATCCTACTAAAACAGAATTTAAGGTTGACATTAGCACGCAACAAAAGATGTTTGTTTATGCCATCTACGCTGACCCCAACGGTGAAGTCGCCTCTATTTTCCCTTACCCCGGGCAGTCTTTTTCGAATGCCATTCCCTTGCAGCAGCACCAACTTAAACTTCCGGTAGGCAATTTTCCTTTTACCCTTGAACCACCCGTGGGTGCCAACTTCTTCGCATTTATTTTTTCCTCCGAACCACTGGACGTGCAGGCTTCGCTGTCACAACTTTCGTCAGCCAAAGGGAGTTTTGAAACACGGATTAAAACTATTTTTCATTATCAGTCGCTGGGCCAAAATATCAAATGGAAGGAGGGAATGAATTTTGAAGTAGATTATGACCAGGAGATGTTTGTGCTGATGGTGGTACAACTAGATCAAACTTGAGGATCAGAAAAAATTTCCGTTGACGATCCATCTTCCAGGCATCGCATCAATCTATACCTCGCGTAGCATCAAATTATAAAAGCATCGCATCAATTTACACCTTCTATAGCATCAAAACATACAAGGCACCGCATCAATCTCTACCTCCCGTAGTATCAAAACATACAAGGCACCGTATCAATCCCCACCTCCTGTAGCATCAAACCATACAAGGCATCACATCAATCCCCACTTCCCGTAGCACCAAACCATACAAGGCACCGCATCAATCTACACATCGCATAGCATCAAATTATACAGAGCACCGTATCAATCCATACTTCCCGTAGTATCAAATCATGCACGGCACCGCATCAATTCACACCTCCGATAGCACCAAAACATACAAGGCATCACATCAATCCCTACCTCCTGTAGTATCAAAACATACAAGGCACCGCATCAATCTTAACATTAGGCCGGTAATGACAGCCATTCAACTAAAACCGCAGCGTAAACACCGTTTTTATCTCTGGCTCTGACTCCACCGAAAGAGAGCCATTGTGCATTTGCATAATCTGTCGCGAAAGCGCCAGGCCAATGCCAGAGCCGGTTTTCTTGGTAGTGAAGAAGGGGATGAAGATCTTGTTCATAGCCTCTTTAATAATGCCAGGACCATTGTCTTTTACTTCAATGAGCACGGCCCCATCCGTGTATTTGCCATTGAGTTCAATAGCACCGTTGTCAGCAGCGGTGAGCGCCTCCATGGCATTCTTCACCAGGTTAATAAGCACCTGCTCAATCATTTCTTCATCTGCCTGAATTGTTAAATATTCGGAATCGAAGGTGTAAGTGAATGTGAGTTTTGTTTTCTTAAGCTCAGGTTTCAGGAGTTGGACGACTTTCTCAATCAAGTCTTTCACCTTCACCGACTTTATTTTGGGCTGAGGTAAGCTGGTATACTCCCGATACGCATCAATAAATTTGATCAATCCCTTACTTCGACTTTCAATGGTGCTTAACCCTTCCTTTAGGTCTTCAGCCCCTTCGTTTTTCAGCTCATAATTTTCATCCCGCTTAATGAGATCGTGATCCAGAATTTCGCGAAGCGTGGAGGTAAGGGACGAAATGGGGGTGATGGAATTCATGATTTCATGACGCAGCACCCGCGTCAGATTTTGCCAGGCTTCGAGTTCTTGTTGTTGCAATTCAAAAGAGATGTTCTGAAGTGTTACAAGTTTTACTGTATTGCCCCGTGCGCGCACTTCGGTGGCCTGAATGGTAAGCAACAAGTCATTGTTTTTGTAGAGGGTACTTTTTCCAGCCTCCACCTCTTTAATAGCCTGGTGAAGTTTGGCGTTTTTAATGGCCAGCTCGTCAATCTTTTTTAAGGATTGCATTCCAAGAAATTTTCGCGCATTGGCATTCATCAGTTGCACATTGCCTTCAGCATCAAAAGAGAGGATACCGGTGCGCACTTGCTGTACTACCGTGTTAAGGTATTGCCAATGCTCTTCTTTTTCCGATCGTGCCTTACGGAAAGCCTCCAATACCTCGTTGAAGGCCGTGTTCAGATCACGAAAGCTCTTGCCTAGTTTATTGTCTGCGGTAAATCCTGAAATAAAATCGGAGTATTTTACTGACTCTAAAAATCGTGTGAGCTTACGGTTGGTCTGAGACGTAAAGCGATAGAGTTCTGCCAGCTGAAAAATAATAATCAAGGAGGTAAGCCCGGCCGCAAAAAACATATTAGGCCGCGAGGTCATATAGACAATCAGGGTCATGGTCAAGCCGATGAGAATTACCCTGAATGCAACCCGGAAACGGAAATCGTTAAAGCCCATACTTCTCCAGTCTGCGGTAGAGAGAAGAACGTGTTAGCCCAAGTTCGGTGGCGGCTTGCGTGATATTGCCATTATATTTCTTCAACACTTTGCGAATAAGAAGCTTCTCTACTTCTTCCAGATTATATTGGTCAAGGTTAAGTTGTTGCTCATTTTCTTTGCCGGGACTGACTGTGAAATTGAAGTCTTCCGGTTGTAGTACCGATGAGTTGCTAAGGATAACCGCCCGTTCCAACGAATGCTGCAGCTCACGAATATTTCCAGGCCAGGGATGTTTGTTCATTCGTGTCATGGACGCTTCGCTGATTTTGGAAATATTCTTTCCGTACTTGGTTGCATAGTGTTTCAGAAAATGATTGGCAAGTAGCGGGATGTCTTCAATTCGTTCGCCCAATGAAGGAATTTGCACCTCAATTGTATTGATGCGGTACAACAAGTCTTGCCGGAATCTATTTTCTTTTACCATATCATACAACGGCATGTTGGTAGCACAAATCAGTCGGATGTCAACAGCCGTATCTTTGTTGGCACCCACACGGCTCACCTTACGGTTTTGCAAAACAGCCAGCAGTTTTGCCTGCAATGGCATGGACAGGTTACCGATTTCATCAAGGAATAGCGTTCCTCCATTGGCTAGTTCAAAGCGGCCCGGCCTGTCTTCCTTTGCATCAGTGAAAGATCCTTTTTTATGGCCAAATAGTTCGCTTTCAAATAATGTCTCTGTAATAGATCCGAGATCCACACTTACAAAGGATTCGTGCTTTCGGGCGGAATTTCTGTGGATGGCCCTTGCAATAAGTTCTTTGCCCGTACCATTCTCCCCAAGGATAAGCACATTGGCATCGGTATGAGCTACTCTGTCAATGGTTTGGAATATCCGTTGCATCGGCTGACTTTGTCCGATGATCTCGCTGTATCTATCATTGATTGTCTGGTTGATCTCCTGGTTCTTTATCTTCAACGTTTGTACTTCATCACGCGACTCGCGCAGGCGCATGGAAGAAAAAAGAGTGGCCAGCAGTTTGTCGTTCTCCCAGGGCTTTAGTACAAAATCAGTAGCTCCTGCTTTGATGGCTTTTACCGCCATCTGAACATCGCCATAGGCTGTAATCAACACAACTACAGAAGACGGATCGATTTCAAGAATTTTCTCAAGCCAATAGTATCCCTCACTTCCACTGCTCACATCTTTCGTAAAGTTCATGTCAAGAAGGATTACATCGTAATCTTCATTGTTCATCAGGGCAGGAATGGCTTCCGGGTTTTTTTCTGTGTCAACCTGAGCAAAATGCCTTTTTAAATGCATTTTGGCTGCCTTCAATAAGTCTTCGTTATCGTCAACGATCAGGATTTTTCCTCTCTTTTGTTCCATATGCGAATAGTTGATGACCGCAAACGGGCAATATTAGTACCGAAACCAGAATACGTCATTGCAGCTAAATCGGGCCGATTTGTTATTCAAAGTTAATGATTTCTCGTCCGTAAACGGACAGCTGCGTTCATGAATGAACTAGAATTGAAGTGGAAATAGTGTATTTGTGTGCTAATTCAACCCTTGCGACCCTTGGCACGTTTGTTGGCAAAAGAGCAGGGACATTAAAAACGAATCGGACTTTTCATGGATAAGCAAATCGCAAAGAAAAATTGGACCATCAAAAAGGTTGCTACCTATGGGGGGATAGCCTTGTTAGTATTTTTTATTTCTTATCAGTTCATTTTTGCTGACCGCAGATCAAAACTAAAAATTGAAAAAGATAAAATCACCATCTCTGAAGTAAAGCGCGGTGTGTTCCAGGAATTCATTCCCCAAACCGGAACGGTAGAACCGAGCCGCACCGTTTATCTGGATGCGATTGAAGGAGGAAATATTAAGCGTATCGTCAGTGAAAGTGGTGCCATGTTACGAAGAGGGGATGTCATTCTTGAGTTGACAAACTTAAACCGTGAACTTTCCGTGCTACAGCAAGAAGCATCTTTCAACGAAAGTATTAACCGGGCTCGTGAAACAAAGCTTAATATCATGAGAAATGATCTTGAGCAGCGGCAGACGTTGGCTCAAATTGAGAATCAGCTTCAAATACTTGCACCGCAATACCAACGGCAGAAGCAATTGTATGAAAAGAAGCTGATAGCCAAGCAGGAATTTGAGCGGACGGAAGCCGACTATAAGTATAACCTCGAGAGACGAAGAATAACCTACGAGGTTTACCGAAATGATTCGATCGATCGCATACGCCAGTTAAAAGCTGTTTCAAAATCAGAAACACAAATGACTATCAGTTTAGATGGTGTTGGAAAAATTCTTGATAACCTCATTATCAGAGCTCCTATTGACGGGCAGTTATCAACGCCACACTGGGAAATAGGTCAGGCAGTGAATCAGGCACAGCGGCTGGGCCAGGTAGATATTGTTGGTAGCTATAAAGTAAGAGTTCCTATAGATGAATTGTATTTACCCAGAATCTCTACAGGACTGAATGCGTCTACAACCTTTGCCAACAAGGACTATAAGTTGGTTATCACCTACATTTATCCAACGATTCAAAATGGCCGCTTTGAGGTGGATATGAATTTTGATGGTGAAACGCCACAAGGCATTCGCAGAGGACAGTCGTTGCGACTGCGCATTGAGTTAGGTCAATCCTCCGAAGAACTTCTATTACCAGTAGGCGGATTTTATAAAGATACCGGAGGAAACTGGGTTTTTGTAATCGATGGAGAGAACAAGGCAGTGCGAAGGGATATTAAGTTAGGGAGAAAGAACACGGAGAATTTTGAAGTGCTGGAAGGCCTGAAGCCGGGGGATCGTGTGATCACCTCTTCCTACGAGAATTTTGGCAACAACGAAGTTTTAATTCTGAATTAGTGCAACTATTTGTAAATGAGCGCGTCTAATACCCAACGGAGCCGAGAACATAAGTAACCTTTTCAAAAAAGTAAAGTATCCAAGTACAACTAAAGTGAATACCCAAACATCTAAAAGAAAATAAATACTGAAGATCATGATCAAACTGAAAAATCTCGAGAAAGTCTATACGACTGAAGAAGTAGAAACCACCGCCCTCAACAGCATTAACCTGGAGATAAAGGATGGTGAGTTTGTTGCCATCATGGGCCCGTCCGGTTGTGGTAAATCCACGTTGCTGAACATTCTTGGTTTGCTCGATAATCCATCCAATGGCGAGTATCACTTTGGTGAGAACGAAGTGGCAAAGTACTCTGAGCGTCAGCGCGCGCAGTTGCGAAAGGGATCCATTGGTTTTGTATTTCAGAGTTTCAATTTGATTGATGAGCTTACCGTATTTGAAAATGTTGAACTTCCGCTGTTATACTTAAAGGTTCCTGCCAGCGAAAGAAAGCAACGCGTAGAGGCTGTGTTGGAGCGTATGAATATCATGCATCGCAGAAATCACTTTCCACAGCAACTATCAGGAGGACAGCAGCAGCGTGTGGCCATCTCCAGAGCCATTGTAGCAAAGCCTAAGGTAATCCTTGCCGATGAACCTACTGGTAACCTGGATTCTGCCAACGGTGAAGAGGTGATGAAATTACTTTCTCAGTTGAATGAGGAGGGCACTACGGTGATCATGGTAACGCACTCACCTTATGATGCAAATTATGCTCACCGCATTATCAACTTGTTTGATGGTAAGGTAGTTACTGAAAATATAAAAGAGCAATTTCATATTTAGAAACTCAGGTGCTGCAATTAGGACAGCACCGATTAAAGATTTCAAGGTCCGAAGACTTTGATTCGTTCTTCATAGTTTAGGTTTAGGTAAATAAGGCCCGGTGACTAATCATCGGGCCTTATTATTTTACAATGAATCTTTCCTAACGAGCAATCACCTCATAGGTTTTGAAGGAGGAGGTCATGGGCGGTTTCTCGCCACGTTCCCGGGCGAGGCGGATATCCTGAAAGCCACGTTTGTGGCCCTCGATAAATTCTGGGGAGGCTGTCCATGCTTTAAATGTTTCTTCCGAGTCCCAATGACTTACGATCAGATACTCTCCCTCCTGAGATGGCTTCAGCACCTGCATGTGTTGAAAGCCAGGCATTTTGTCGATGGCACCAGCTCGCGTGGCAAATAGCTCTTCAAACCGTTCACGATAGTGTGGTTCGCATTGGATGTAATTGATGGCTACAAAATTCTTGCTCATATTATTTAGAATTATTATAAATAGACTCAAATATCAATTCTAACCACTGAAAATGCAATTATTATTTGGAATAATTCTAAATTAATAACTTCAAAAGGTTTGTATATTTCTTGGATGGAAAACGCAGGCAGGCAGCTTTCACTGGATGTTTTTAGGGGAATAACGGTAGCCCTAATGATCGTGGTCAATACACCGGGGTCTGGCGCTACTACTTTTGCTCCTTTGCAGCACGCATCCTGGCATGGATTTACACCTACTGACTGGGTATTTCCAACCTTCATGTTTGTAGTGGGAAACGCGATGGCTTTTAGTTTAGTGAAGTATGAGGGCCTTGGAGATTCGGCATTCCTGAAAAAGATTGTTAAACGAACTGCTATCATTTTCCTTCTCGGGTTCTTGATGTACTGGTTTCCTTTCGTCAGCCGGAATGCTGCCGGAGACTTGAGTATTTCTCCGCTAGCTGATACACGGATATTCGGTGTGCTGCAACGTATAGCACTTGGCTATTTTTTCGGCTCACTGATATTGCATTATACCAGCAAGAAAGGAGCGCTAATCTTCTGTGGTGCGGCATTACTTGGGTACTGGCTTGTCCTTTACGCTTTCGGTGACTATACCCTGGAGGGCAATGCGGTTCTTAAATTGGATAAGTATCTTCTTGGTGATAATCATTTGTATCATGGCGAAGGCATAGCATTTGATCCTGAAGGGATTCTTAGCACCCTGCCTTCTATCGTAAATGTAATGGCAGGCTATTTTGCAGGCCGCTTTTTACAAGAGAAAGGTCCTTCGTATGAAACTATTGCTAAACTTATGCTGGCCGGGACGGCTTGCCTGACTATTGCGATTTGCTGGAATGAGGTTTTTCCCATCAACAAGAAACTGTGGACAAGTTCTTTTGTAATGCTTACCATTGGACTTGACTTGATAATTCTTGCCATTCTTAGTTGCGTAATTGACATTACGAAAAACCTGCGGTGGACTTATTTCTTTGAAGTCTTTGGCAGGAATACATTGTTTATCTATTTGCTCTCTGAGGTAGGAGTGATTTTGCTTTATACATTTCGGGTTAACAACACAAGTGCGTATGCCTGGGTATATTCATCGTCCTTCCAGAAAGCAGGAAATTATTTTGGATCATTATTATTTGCGTTATGCTGGATGCTTATCTGCTGGGCTGTCGGCTATGCCATGGACAGGAGGAAGATCTATATAAAAGTATAACGATCCGCGAAAAGGAGGTTAGAAGTCTGTATCCAGACCAAGGCGTTCCTTTAATTCTCTGAGGGATGGATTCTTTTCTGCCAATTGATCAAATTTTTCCTTGTTGGTGTAGGCTACTTTTTTCGATTCGAATTCCTGCATTATTCCAATTACGGAAATACTATTATTGTTGAGTTTATCGCGGAGATAGGCCGTGAGCTGTATTCTAATGTTTTGTAGCAGAGGCTCTTCTACGGGGTTTGCAAGTGGAATGGTGATCTTATTCCCTTCTAATTCAAATTCCCTTTTCAAGATATGGTATTCACCGGCCTGGTTTTTTCTGAGTTCGGCAAAATCACTCCAGGCTTTATGAAGTTGATCTTTTGAGAGGGGCTTTTCTGCCTGAGAAATTTCCTCGATACCTGTTGCTTCTACTGCTCTTTCCTCCGCCTTGACATTATTTTTGAAAATATTTTGGAGGTTGAGCGTAGATTTTGCCCTGCCATTTTCCTTTGGAACAGCTACTTCTTTTGCAGTAGCTGTTATTTTCTCCTTCGCGGAAGTAGTTGTTTGTATTTTTTCCTCCGTGGCGGCAGGTGCGCTGAGCGCTTCCGGCTCTAGTTCACTTTTTTTTTTAATCCCTCCTGAGCAGGAGCAGCGGGGGTTGCCTTGAAAACGGAATTGACGTTTGCCATTTTCATTAACGCCAACTCTACCAGCAGGCGCTGATTTTTACTTCCCTTGTAATTGATGTCGCATTGACTGGCGATGTTTAGCCACGAAAGCAAGAGGGAAGGAGCTGCCGCCTGTGCCTGGCTTGCATACTGTTTTTTAATGCTTTCAGGTACCTCCATCAGGTAAACGGTGCGGGCATCCTGTGATATTAAGAGATTTCTAAAATGTTCGCTTAATCCTACAATGAAATTATGTCCATCAAATCCCTTGCGAAGTATTTCATCTAGCAGTACGAGAGGCTGTGAAGCATTTTCTGCCAGAAGTCCATCCACTACCTTGAAATAATAATCATAATCGAGGATGTGAAGATTGCTGAGTACATCTTTAAACGTGACGAGGTTTCCCGAAGAGAAAGTCACCATAAGATCAAAGATGGATAGTCCATCGCGCAAGGCTCCATCTGCTTTTTGAGCGATTAAATGCAACGCTTCTTCTTCAGCTTTTAACCCTTCCCGGTCGGCTACTTTCTTAAGTTGCCTGGCAATATCCGCTACCTGGATGCGGTTGAAATCAAAAATCTGACAACGTGAAAGTATCGTAGGAATGACTTTGTGTTTCTCGGTAGTAGCCAGAATGAAGACCGCATAGGAGGGAGGTTCTTCCAGCGTCTTCAAAAATGCATTGAAGGCTGAATTGGAAAGCATGTGCACCTCGTCAATGATGTACACTTTATACTTTCCAAACTGAGGCGGGTAGCGCACCTGATCGATCAGATTGCGAATATCTTCTACTGAATTATTCGAGGCGGCATCGAGTTCAAAAATGTTGAGTGAATTGACTTCTGCTTTTTCCTCGAATCCGTTGATCATTCTGGCAACAATCCTAGCACACGTAGTTTTACCTACGCCTCTGGGCCCACAGAAAAGGAGGGCCTGAGCCAGTTTATTGTTATCAATTGCGTTTTTTAGGGTGGTTGTAATGTGCTCCTGACCCACCACCTCGTCAAAGCCTAACGGACGGTATTTACGGGCGGAGACAACAAAACTTTCCATGGGGTGCAAGATAATCCGGATGAGGGAATCTGTGTTAGTCGATTTGAATTAAATTTTCCTAATCAGATTTAATCAGAGCTTCTCCGTCAGAATGGATAAAAAAGTCCGAACAGCATCCACATAATTCCCTACTCGTATGTTTTCATTTTCCGCGTGCTGATTGTTATCGGCATTCACCGTGGGTACCGCTACAGCCGGAATACCAAGTGTGATCACAAAAGGAGAAATGGGTATGGAACCACCACCTGTTCTGATTTTAATGGGTTCTTTCCCAAACGTTTTGATCATCGCTTTGCTTAGCCATGCACCTACTTCTGAATTAAATGGTGTTTGGAATGCTCCGTATGAAATAGTCGATTGCATAGAAGCTATTTTTGGATACTTCATTCTTTCTTCTTCCGTAGGTTCCTTTTCTACGAGGTAGTACCCTTGATCTTCAACATGTTTTTTGATGAGTCCGATCAACCGCTTTGGATCGCTGGTTGGAACAAGCCGGACGTCAATTTCGGCAATAGCGTGAGCCGGAATAAGCGTCCTCGCATTGGCACCAATATGAAGAGCACTTAATCCACGGATGTTTAACGTGGGGTATTGCATTGCTTCCTGAAAGTTGCCTCCCACTTTATCGGGAGCTGCAATTCCTAAGAATTTTCTAATCTCGTTTTCATCATCAGGAACTTGTTGTAATATTTTTTTCTCTTCCTCAGTGAGCACTACTCCATCATAGAATCTGGGAATAGTAACTAAGCCATCTTCATTTTTCATGGAGGCCAGAAGCTGTGAAAGTCGCAGTGCTGGGTTTGGCGTGTAGTTACCGTAGTTTCCACTGTGCATGGGCACCCGCGGGCCAAACGTAGTCAGTGTAATTTCACAGATGCCTCGTGCACCAAACGACAGCGTGGGTTGATTGCTAATGTGGCGAGGGCCATCGAAAATGATCAGCATGTCTGCCGCTAGTTCTTTTTTATAGTTGCTGACAGCTGCAGGTAGATTGGGTGAGCCCAATTCTTCTTCAAAGTCCATGATGACTTTTATATTATAGTTTGGCTCTGCTTTTAATTCTTTCATGGCATCCAGAGAGGCAATAAAAGCCATTGCAGGACCTTTGGCATCTGATGTTGAGCGAGCGAAAATCCTCCAGTCCGGATTGTAGTTTTCAAAGAGCCTTTCATACGGTATGATATTCCATTTTCCATCACTGCCTTTTTCTTTCAAAGCCGGTATCCACGGACTTTCTTGCTGCCAATCCGGTGGGCTTACAGGCTGGCCATCAATCTGTAGGTAGATCAAAACAGTTCTTTTGGGATTTTTTACAGTTCGTTCTGCCAATAACAACGGGGCGGCCGGTGTTTTCAGGCGCTGGGTTGTAAAGCCACGTTTGGCAAAAGCAGCTTCGCACCACTTCACATTTTTTTCAATGTCGTCCGGCACATGGGCTTCGTTGGGAATACTCAATATTTCAAAAAACTCCTTGAACGATGAAGTTGCATGCTTTCGGGCCAATTGATCGGCACTTATAGTGGGTTGCTTTTGGCCGTTTGCAGCTACACCAGCAGCGATTAACAAGGCAATTGAAAATATACGTTTCATTTAATGTGATTAGTTGATTTTAAGATTTTAAAGGTAGTAAAACAGTAAACAGCGAAGAAGTGGTTTTATGAGAATGGTTCAAAACGTCTATGTATTTAATCCTTACTTTTGTAGTGATGAGAAGGCCAACCTATTCTGTTATTATTCCTGTATATAATCGTCCTCAGGAGTTGGATGAATTGTTAGCGAGCCTTACACAACAAACGCTGAAAGACTTTGACGTCACGGTCGTTGAGGATGGATCTACTGTGCCTTCTGATAAGGTTGTCGAAAAATATGCTGATCGGTTGTCACTTCAGTATTTATATAAATCGAATTCAGGTCCTGGCCCCAGTCGTAATTTCGGTTTTAGTCAGGCGCGCGGAGATTATTTTATTGTCTTTGACAGTGACTGTATTGTTCCATCTGATTATCTGGCTACGGTGAATAAATTTCTCACGACCACACCCCTGGATGCGTGGGGTGGGCCGGATCGCGGTCATGAAAGTTTTTCGATTTTACAACGAGCGATGGCTTACACCATGTCATCTGTGCTTACGACCGGAGGAATACGTGGTAATAAAAATCAGGCATATAATTTCCAGCCTAGGAGTTTTAACATGGGCATGACAAAAGAAGCATTCGCAAAGACGGGAGGTTTTACATTTGACCGCCATGCGGAAGACATTGAACTGAGTATCCGGATGAAGAAGTTAGGACTGCGCGTTGGCTTGATTCCGGAAGCCTTTGTATTTCATAAAAGAAGAATAGACTTCAAACAATTCTTCAAGCAAGTTGCCGGCTTCGGAAAAGGAAGAGTATTAGTTGGCAGAGTCCATCCGGGCAGTATAAAAATTACACATTGGTTTCCTGCTTTATTCCTTATGGGCGTTGTTCTGATTCCGATCTTATTTCTTTTCGATTTGCGGCTTGGTCTACTTTTGTTTTTAGGATATGGTGGCTTTCTATTGGCAGTTGCCGTTGGAGGATGGCTTAGCACGAATTCAATAGCAGTAGCCTTACGTTGCATTCCTGCCGCCTACGTTCAGCTTACCGGTTATGGATACGGTTTTTTAAAGGAGATATCCAGAAGATGACAAAACCATACATCTGATGGTTGACCTTCGTTTCCGGAATTGTTGCGTTAAACTTGAAATTCTAACCTTTTTAGGCAATATTAGCCTAACCAAAGGCAATACCTTACATGAAATCAGTACGATTTATCCTCCTCATAGCATTATGTGGATCGTTAAGTTTGGGCATTAGTATAGCACAAGATCAGGGCGATCAACTTCCTCCCGGCTATTATATCGTAGTCGCAGCATACCGAAAGGGTCAGGAAGACTATGCTAAACGATATATTAATTCAATCAACAAAGAAGGCAGGCATTCAAAGTATGGATATGATGCGGGCAGGAAGTTTTATTATGTCTACCTGGACTACTACAAGGATTTCAATGAATCTATCCATGAGATGCTGGAGACCAGGAAGGCTGGAGGCTTTGATATGGCGTGGGTTCGGATAATGAAGGATGGCCTGGTTAATCAACCTGAAGGAGTAGAAACGCCTGCGACCATTGTTGGATCAGTGACCGAGGCTCCGAAAGAGTTGATTGTAGAGATGCCCGTGGTAGAACAGAAAACAGAAGTGGTGGCAGCAGTTGAAGAGATAAAGGAACCTGTTGTTGTTGCTTCTTCAAAACCTAAGACAGATTCGGTTCAGGGACCAAAAAATCTGAACAAAACACCTGTATTTCTGAAACTTTATAATGCAACGAATAATAAGGTAATTGAGGGCGACATCCAAATTATAGATGCTGAACGCAGCAGACCCATTCGAAAAGTGAAAGCGAATGACTACCTGACACTGCCCGATCCGGGAACAAAGTCTGGTAAACTTACTTTACTATGTGATGTATTTGGATATCGGAAGGTGCAGCACGAAATTCATTATAAAGATACGGAGGCTGATACTGCTCAGGCCTCTATCGATTTGATTGGCAATTATTATTTAGTCAAGTTTGACCTCATCAGGATTCATCGGGGCGATATCTCCACGCTTTACAATGTGTACTTCTACAACGATGCAGCTATTATGCTGCCCGAGTCAAAGTATGAACTTAATAGCTTGCTTGGAATGCTCAATGAAAATCAAAAGTATAAGATTGTGCTACATGGACATACCAACGGCAATGCGGCTGGCAAACTATTGACCATGGGGGAGAGTAAAAACTTTTTTGAAATCTCACCTGATGTAAAGAAAGGAGTAGGTACTGCCCGGGATCTTTCACGCGAGCGTGCCGAAGTCATAAGAGAGTGGTTAATTGCCCAGGGAATCTCCGGAGATCGCATGGAGGTAAAAGCCTGGGGCGGGAAAAGAATGGTCCATGATAAAAACAGCGAGCATGCCCGTAAAAATGTGAGGGTGGAGGTGGAAGTCGTTGAGGATTGATCACGTTTAATAACCTGTCGAAGGTTATTTTTCTTCCGTTTCTATCACTGCAAGACTCTGAATTTCAGGCGCTACCATTTTGATAAAAATTAGTTAACAATTTGGTAATCTCGTACCTTTTGGGAAAATTGACAGTGGCTTAAGTCAATTCAGACCATGAAACGAATTCTCAGAAGTATTTCTTTAATCATTAACTACAAGACCTTTGTCATTACCGCTCTTGCTGTACTGTCAACGTACTTATGCTATACCTACGGACTGACGGCAAAGTTTCCAGACATGCTGGTAGGCGTGGCGATTGTTTTCCCTGTAGTATTTTCAATTGGGTCGGCTTTTTCACGCAGAGAGGTTGCCTTGCAGCGATATGCCGACTTTAAAGGACATGCCGTGGCCATCTACTATGGTGTTCGTGATTGGACCTCCGCTAAAGACAATGACCTGGTGCCCAAGGTCAAACAATTGATTCATGATATGATGCAGCTTAAAGGCGAGATGTTTAAAACTGCACGCAACGAGAATTGGTTTGAGAATGAAAAAAAAATGTATGATCTCTTTTCAAGACTCTCACTGCTTACGATGGAGATGAGAAATTTTGGAGTTCAAAGCGGTGAAATTTCAAGAGTGAGTCAATATGTAAGTAAGCTGATCATTGCGTTTGATAACATGAAGATCATTCACCACTATCGTACACCGGTTACTCTAAGAGCGTATAGCAAAGTATTTATTTACATTTTCCCCATCATTTACGGCCCTTACTTTGCCAGCTCGTTTCATGATTACTCTGCTTCGCTGGAGTACGTCATGCCCGTGCTCTATAGTTTTATTTTGGTTAGCCTTGATAATATTCAAGATCACCTTGAGAATCCTTTTGATGATGTGGGTGAAGATGATATCGTGATCAACGCGGAAGACACCACGCGACTGCTCGCTTAGTGAGTCAACGCTGATAATAGTCGTTTGATAAATTCATCCATCGAGTCGTTATCGATCCACCTTACCACGGCCACTAAATCGTGTTCAGGATCAACATAGATCATATTGGTTCCATTCCCAATGTGGGTGTAGGCGCTGGCAGGGGCACTCGGTAGAAATTTTTTATCAGTATTAAGAAACCAATTCATGAAGCCATAGGTCGGCTGAGGTTTTGTAGGTGTTAGTGCCCAATCGATCCATTGATTGGAAAGAAGTTGCTTGTCCTTCCATTTGCCATGACGCAATGTTAAGTATCCAAATCGGGCCATGTCATACGCGTTAATCATCAAACCTCCACCCCAATGCCCACCACCACTTACCGATTGGACAATACTTCCATCTAATACAATCCAGGAATTATCATAGCCAAACCACCGCCACGTTGAGGAAGCTCCTATTGGATCCATGATATTTTCTTTAAGAACGGATGGAAGTGGTTTCCTCCAGACATTGAGCGTGGCAAGTGCAAGTACATTTACCCTAACATCATTATATTCATACACAGAACCGGGCGTTTGCCGTGGTCGGGTTAGCCACTCAGCTGGTTTATCCCCTGGCCGATCAGCCCAGTCCGGCTTTCCCCATAGTGTTCCTTCCCAGTCGCTGGTCTGCCTCAGCAGGTTATCCCAGGTAATGGTTCTATTGTGTTCCGTTTCAAACAATGAGATAAGGTGTGCTTTACCAAATTGATCGGCTTTATTTTCAATGGCATGAGCAGAATATACTTTTATAGGAGCAACGTAATCTCGAACGGTGTCATGCACGCCTTTGATCAATCCTCTGTCGAAGGCGAGCCCGACAACGGAGGAAAGGAAACTCTTGGTAATGCTGTGCGACATATCTACTCGCTGGGGATCGCCCCATGTTGAAATGATATACCCGTTCTTAATGATGATGCCCGTTTCCGGACCTCTTTCCTTCATTGGCCCAATGGCCTCTCCAAACGGTTCTCTACCGAAAGTCCTATAATGATTTTCTTCCATGCTCCTCGGATTCCTCGTCTCATGAGCAATGGCAAAATCAACTGCTTCTTTCAATTTGATTTCGTCAACACCTACATCGGCAGGCTTTTTTTGGTGCCACTCCTTATCGGGAAAATAGATTTCGGCAACTTGTGTCTTCTTATTTTTTTGTGAAAAAGCAGTGACGGAAATAAACAGCAGAGCAGAAAGTAAAAACCGTTTCATAGAGGGTCAAGTTGTTGTAAGACGTAATGTAAGATCAGTGCAGAAACTATTTCTTATCAGCATTGGAGAAATCCACGTCCAGCAGATAGGCACCGTTAGCTTGCCTTCGCCAGATATTACAGTACTTAACCGTAGTGTTAAAAATACTATCCCTGAATGTCAACTTCAGGCGAGTTTTTCCTGTCTCGTAGATTACATCCACATTGCCATCTACCGTCATGGTATTGGTGGTTATTTCCAACACTTTTGAGTTGAGCATGTCTTCTTTCCAGAGTTGAAGAATGGAATTTCTTCCGTTGGCGAAATCGTAAGCATTCAGAGAAAGCTTTGCTTCAGACGTATACATTAACGCAAGGCTATCAGCGTCACCTTTCATAAATAAATATCCAAGCCTGTCATTTCGCTCTTTTACAATAGTTGTCATCTCTTCCTTTGACAAAGATTGGCTTTGGCACGATGCCAGACCAAGAATGATGATTAAAGCTCCGTGGATCTTCATGCAAGTGCGATAATGTTTTTATTTCTTTGTCACCTTCACTTCAATACTTAACTCTTTCAACTGTTCCTCTGAAATAGTAGATGGTGTATCAATCATGAGATCGCGACCGGAGTTATTCTTGGGAAAGGCAATAAAATCTCTGATAGAATCGGCTCCGCCAAAGAGAGAACATAAACGATCAAAGCCAAAAGCAATACCTCCGTGAGGAGGTGCGCCAAATTCAAAGGCGTCCATGAGGAATCCAAACTGTTTTTTCGCTTCATCTTCGCTAAAGCCTAATTTGGTAAACATGAGTTGTTGTGTAGGTCTGTCATGAATACGAATAGAGCCTCCACCCACTTCTGTTCCATTGATGACCATGTCATAGGCATTGGCTCTCACTTTTCCAGGATCACTATCAAGTAAATGTAAATCTTCCCGTTTGGGAGAAGTGAATGGATGATGCATAGCGTGGTAGCGTTGTGTCTCCTCATTCCACTCCAACAGCGGAAAATCCATTACCCACAGGGCAGAGAATGTATTCTTATCGCGAAGGCCCAGTTGATTGGCAACATGTAAACGCAGTTCGCCTAATGCCTTTTGTGTTTTTTCAGTTGCTCCTGCCAGGATAAGCATGAGATCTCCAGGCTGGGTTCCCAGTTTCTTGCCCCAATTGCTCAAGTCTGCTTCACTAAAAAATTTGTCAGCCGATGATTTGAATGTCCCATTTGCTTCGTGTCGCGCATAGACCAATCCTTTCGCTCCAATCTGCGGCTTCTTTACAAATTCGGTAAGTTCATCCAATTGCTTTCGCGTGTAGCTTGCACATCCTTTTGCACAAATACCTACCACCAACTCGGCTTCATCAAAAACACCAAAACCTTTGCCCTTGGCTACATCATTGAGTTCAGCAAACTTCATTTCAAACCGTGTGTCAGGTTTGTCGGAGCCATAGTATTTCATCGCATCGGCATACGGCATGTGAGGCACAGAAGGCATGTCGATTCCTTTTACTTGCTTTAACAGATGACGGATTAATCCTTCAAACATGCTGAGAATGTCTTCCTGTGTAATGAATGCCATTTCGCAGTCGATCTGTGTAAACTCAGGTTGACGATCAGCACGCAAATCTTCATCACGAAAACACTTGACGATTTGATAATAGCGATCAAACCCTGAAACCATCAGCAGTTGTTTGAACGTTTGTGGAGACTGAGGCAAAGCATAAAACTCTCCGGGATTCATTCGGGAGGGCACCACAAAGTCGCGAGCTCCTTCCGGGGTAGACTTAATTAATACAGGTGTTTCAACCTCAATAAAGTTTTGACTATCCAGGTAAGCTCGTGTCTGCTGCGCCATTTTATGACGGAGCTGAAGGCTTTCTCTTACCGGATTCCTGCGAAGATCCAGATAGCGGTATTTCATGCGTAAGTCATCGCCACCATCCGTATTGTCTTCGATCGTAAAGGGTGGAACTTTGGAGGTGTTTAGTATTTCGATAGAATCTAATTTCAATTCAATGGCTCCTGTTGGAATTTTGTCATTCTTAGAAAGGCGCTCAACCACGGTTCCCTTTGCTAGTATAACATACTCCCTTCCTAACTGACGCGCTGCCTGCATGAGCGAAGCTTCGGATATACCCTCATCCAGAAAAAGTTGAGTGATTCCATAACGATCGCGGAGGTCAATCCACAAGAGGCTTCCTTTATCACGAAGGCGCTGTACCCATCCGCTGAGTGTTACCTGTTTGCCAACATCACTAATTCGTAGTTCACCGCAAGTATGAGTCCGTAGCATGAATTTTTAGATTAAATTTGCGCGAATTTAACTTGGATTTCTTTGATTTCCATGCTTTTAGAAACACCGGAGTTAAGCTTATAAAATTTGACCGAATCCATTTTCATGTATAAAATAGCCTCTTTTGTCGCTCTAATCGTAATTACCGGCTTTGCACCTTCCCGGTTGATTAAAACCAAAATGCCTGAAGGCATAACCGTTTCAATTCCCGCAGAGTTGAAGGCAATGTCTGCCGAAGATATAGCCCAGCGCTACCCATCGGTAAGAGCTCCCCTGGGATCATTTACCAATGAGGATCGTCTGGTGGATTTCAGCGTAAATATCTCAGCTACACAATGGCCGGATGCAGATTTTGTAATGGCCCAGAAATTTTTCAAGTCGGGAATTAATAATCTTCATGATCGTGTAGAATGGATAGGAGAGGGAGTTCATGACGTTCACAAAAGGAAGTTTGTCTATTTTGAATTTGTATCACGAGTGAATGGCAGTAAGCGTGACCTCGGTGAGCAACAGGCGATTCAACGTTATGTTTACATACAATATTTGATTGAGCCGGGGCGCACATTGGTTTTTTCTTTTAGCTGCCCCAAAGATCTTCGTGAGCAGTGGCAGCCCATGGCGCAAGCGATGATGAAGAGCGTAAGGATAAAATAGTTTACAAATAAATGTTGCTCTATACCGATGCCTATTTTATGGGAGAAGCCTTGAAGGAAGCCAGGAAGGCTTTTGACAATGGAGAAGTACCGGTAGGGGCTGTAGTGGTATGTAAGAATAAAGTAATTGCACGAGCTCATAACCAAACGGAGCAACTAACAGATGCTACCGCTCACGCAGAGATGCTTGCTGTAACGGCAGCTTCCAATTTTCTAGGATCCAAATACCTGAACGAGTGCACGCTTTATGTAACTCTTGAACCCTGTGTGATGTGCGCGGGAGCTTTACATTGGACCCAACTGCAAAAATTAGTATTTGGTGCTGAAGATATTCAACGGGGATATAGCCTTGTGAAAACGCCTTTGTTGCATCCTAAAACGGAGGTGGTAAAGGGTTTGAAGGCAATGGAAAGCAAAGAGCTGGTTGATGCTTTTTTTAAAAGAATTAGAGAGTAGATTTAGCTTTATTTGTAAATCATAAAACGTGGAATAGTATGGCAATGGAACTTAAAGGAAAAATTATTCAGATTTTACCAGCGCAGACAGGCATGGGTAAAAAAGGGCAGTGGAAAAAACAAGAGTTTATTGTTGAGACACAGGCTCAATACCCGAAGAAAATATGCCTTTCGGCCTGGGGAGATAAGATCGATCAGTTTAGTATCGCTGAAGGTGATATAGTCAACGTGTCAGTAGACCTTGAGAGCAGAGAATACAACGGGCGATGGTACACGGAGGCACGAGCCTGGAAACTTGAGAAAAGTAGCAGCTCTGGAAGCGTGGCACCTCCTCCCGGAGAAGAACCATTTGAGACAGCCAGCAACGCGACTGATGACCTGCCTTTTTAAAGAAAAATAGAAAGTAAAGATGACCTTAGTTGGCCATCTTTACTTTTTTACGGGATTCATCAACCCGCTTACCGTTTTTATGTTCCCCCAAAATGATTACATCTTTGGTAGTTTCGTACTGACGCGCAGCCTGCATCATCGCCTTTTCATTATCGCGAATGATAATTGTTCCTGACTTTGCGCCTTTGTTACGAATTTCAATGTAAAACCCGTCTTTCTTCTTCTTTGGTAATATTGGAGGTCTTCCCATGTTTATTTTGATTATTATTTCAGAGGTAAAACATTATTTTGAATAAAAACCCAGAGACTACTTTTTAAGTTCGTTCAACTTAAAATACCGCAAAAGGCTTATTCTTTGCGGTCGCGAAGATACACTTTTATTTTGGTTTTGCCGCCCAAAACCGAATGATGGGAGTTGTTAATGGATAGTCGGTTTCGCCTTTATTGCTTTCGCTTGATCAAGAAGCATTCGGTGAAACGATCCATTCCGATTTTAGGATAATAATTTACGGCAGCCGGAGCGGCTAATAAAATCAGTGTTGAATTTTTGCCAGCAGCTTTATGCGTCTCGTCAATGAGTTTTTTTCCAATCCCTTGCTTTTGATAAGCTTCATCTACGGCTAAATCAGACAAGTAACAGCAAAATGAAAAATCGCTGAGCGCGCGCGAAACGCCAACTAGTTTTTCTCCTGCCCATGCCGTCACCAAAATAGTTGCATGAGAAAGCATTTGTTGAATTCGCTGAGGATCGTCTACGGGTCTACGTTCGGCTAGTGTTGATCTTTTCAATACGTCTATGAATTCTTCAGCCGTAATTCTTCGATCCGATGAATAGATTATTTCCGTCATGTAACTTTCTAGTTGATCTTTAAAACGATTTTTCCGAATTGATCTCCCCGTTCCATTCTGCGCATAGCCATCTCAGCTTCCTCAAGAGGAAATACTTTGTCAACCACGGGTTTAATAGATCGGCCTTCAACAAAATCCAGCATGGAAAGGAACTCATCCCGTGTGCCCATCGTAGTGCCGTGAATGGAAAGTTGCTTCCAAAAAATTGTGCGAGGTGATAGTTCCGGAATATTGCCTCCGGTTCTGCCGAAGATTACAATTCGCCCTCCGGGCATCATCAGATCAGGAAGCTTTGCAAACTGTTCGCCACCGGCACTGTCGATCACTATATCAAAACCACCAACTTCTTTTGCCGCTTTCTTTGTCCATTCCGGATCTTTATAATTGTAGGCGCCAAGTGCTCCAAGCTCTTTTGCTTTTTGAAGTTTTTCTTCTGAGCCTGATGTAACATAAACGCGAGCCTTGTAGACCAGAGCAAATTGAAAAGCCCACAGTGCCGCGCCACCACCAACGCCTGTGATCAAAACCTTTTCTCCTGCGCGTAACCTTGCTTTCGTAAACAATGCACGGTAAGCAGTGAGTCCTGAGAGTGGTAATGTTGCCGACTCCAGGTGAGAAAGGTGTTCCGGTTTTTCGAAAACCTGTTTTTTAGAGATCGCAACGTAATCGCTAAATGTGCCATGATCAGGGAAGCCAAGAATTTTGAATGAATCACCCTGAACCATCGGATTATTACCCCAATTCAAACTGGGATTGATCACCACTTCCATGCCGATCATTAAGTCATCGGCATCTTCACCTACATCTTCAATGATGCCGCTGCCATCGGAGCCAAGAATGATTCCACCATCGGGTGCGGTTTGTTCAAGCTGTGTCCAGATATCCCGATGATTAAGTGCTGCAGCATGAAGACGTACCAGTACCTGATCTTTTACAGGTTTAGGTTTCTTAATTTCCCGAATCTCTAAGGGTTGATTTTTGGCCGTGAAATAAGCAGCTCTCAACATCGGTATAAAGCAACCTTACTTTATTGAAACAATATAATTCCACCCGTGTTTGTCGGGGGATTTTCCTAGTCGGATGTTGCTAAGTTGCTGTTTAACCTTTTGTTGGAAGGTATCTGAGTTAGGTGCAGGAATCGTGTAGTCTGTTCCATGAATATTAACGATGGAAATAGGAGCAACTACAGCGGCCGTTCCTGCTCCGAACATTTCTGTTAATGTTCCTTTTTTCAACCCTTCCTCAAGTTCTTTTACACTTACTTTCCGTTCTTCAATCGGGAAATTCATGTCTTTTGCCAGCGTAAGTATAGAGTCGCGTGTTACTCCGTCAAGAATAGTGGTTGAAAGTTTTGGTGTCACCAGCTTGCCTTCGATGACAAACATAACGTTCATCATTCCAGCTTCATCAATATAAAGATGCTCCTTGTGATCTGTCCAAAGCACTTGGTCATAACCCTGCTGGCGCGCTAATTGGGTAGGGTAGAACGCACCTCCATAATTTCCTGCGCATTTCGCAAAGCCTGTTCCACCTTCAGCAGCCCGTGTATAATAGTCTTCAACTTTAATTTTGAATGGCTTATTGATATAAGGCCCAACGGGGCTGTTCATAATAGCGAACTTGTATTGATCGGCAACTTTAACACCCAACCTGGATTCGGAAGCAAATACAAGAGGGCGAATGTAAAGGGAATTGCCTTCAATGTCGGAAACCCATTTCTCGTCTACTTCCAGCAGAGCGTGAAGGCTGCTAATGAACATTTCTTCCGGTATGGCCGGCATACACATTCTTTCCAGTGATTTTGATAATCGTTGATAGTGTTTTTGCGCACGAAAGATGCTGATGTTGCCATCCTTGAAGCGGTAAGCTTTCATGCCTTCAAAGATGGATTGACCATAGTGCAATGCCAACATGGCTGGCGTCAGTTTTATTTCCCCAAACGGCATGATCTGCGGAGCTCCCCACTGACCATTCCTAAAATCGGCAATCAACATATGGTCGGCCATGTGTCTTCCAAATTCAAGATTCGTAAAATCAACTTCCGAGATCGTTGAATGAGTTGTCTTTTCAATGCGGATAGAATCTGTCAGTGTCATAGGTTTAATTTTCTTATGGGTAAAGGTATTTAAAAGTCATTATCTTTTCGAGATACGCCATCCTATTTCGGCTTTCTTTTTTTCATTTCTTCCGCAATTTCATGAGAGTCATTATCCTTTCGGTCTTCCAGAGCGGTGATGACCCGTTGGTAATTTTCTTTGTCTCTGTTTTGTGAGAGTTTATAGGTCGCTTCTATTTTTGAGATCGTAATTTCGAAGCCAACTATCCCGTGCAATTCTTTTTTCAAGTATTCTGGTGACATGCCTTCAACGGTAAAAGGCTTGACCGAATGTTTCTCGTATTTATCGGTGAGGTGCTTGAGTGACTCGAGTAATTCCTCTCCTTCAATAATTTTTATTTGCCCGGAGACATGGACGGCAATGTAGTTCCAGGTCGGAACATTTTCGTGATCATACCAGGAAGAGGAGATGTAGGTGTGTGGCCCTGAAAAAATAGCAAGTACATCAGGATGCGCATTAAATTCCTTCCATTGCTTATTGCCTCGTGCCAAATGACCGGAAATCGTATTACCATCCTTACTAAGGACGAGGGGGATATGGGTTGCGTAAGGCTTCCCTTCCACCTGATTGACAAGAATACCAAAGCCATGTTGCCTTATAAATTCTTTAATCTCCTCTTCGTTTTGATTTTTGCTATAGGGTGGTGTGTACATGAGTTTATTTTTATTTTTGGATTGTGTTTGTTAGAGCAAAGTCCACAGCGGCTTGTGAATGAATTTTAGTCGTATCAAAGACAGGCACTGAAACATCTTTCTGTTTAATAATCATTGGTAATTCGGTGCAAGCGAGAACGATGCCTTCAGCGCCATTATCAATTAGTTCGTTAATGATAGACAGGTACTCGTTTCTGGTTTCGTCCTTTATTATTCCTCTACCCAATTCCTCTTTAAGCGTTTGCTGGATGAAGTCTCTTTTCTCCTGTTTTTCGGGTATCAGGGTTTGAAGTCCTTTTTCCCGAAAACCGTTTTTGTAAAAATCCATCTCCATGGTGAACTTGGTTCCTAATAGTCCAACTTTTTTCAGCCCTTGCTTATTCACTTCATTGGCCGTGGCCGATACGATGTGAATAATGGGTAACTTAATTTCATCTTGTAATTTTTCTGCCTCGAGGTGAGCGGTATTAGCGCATAAGACAATAGCCCCGGCACCACCGTGCTTCAAGCTTAAGCATGCATTGTGCAATAAATCAAATGAGTTGGCCCATGTTTTTGTTTGAATATCGCCAAAGTTTAAAGAATAGACAATGCATTCAGCAAAGTTCAGTCCTCCCAATTTTTTGTTGATGCCCTCATTGATGTATCGATAATAGTCAATGGTAGAAACCCAACTGATACCGCCAACAAGTCCAATTTTTTTCATCGTTGCTTTTTTATTCGTCTCACAATTCGTTTAGTACCCGAATGGCCACGTCAATGTCTTCAGATTCGGTTTGCCAATTTGATATGGCAGCGCGAATGGCGGGAGTCCCTTTATAATTGGTGGGTGTAAAAAATACCCTTCCATCATCGCGAACTTTAGCTAAAAACGAATTTATTTCATCTGGAGTGACTCCTTGTTTATCCAGTGTAAAGCACACAACATTCATTTTTATCGGAGCGAGCAATTTGTATTTACCCGAAGTTGAAATCCACTCTCCCAGTTTTACGGCCATCTCGCAGTTGCGTTCTACAATTTCACGACAGCCTTCTTTACCATAAGCCATCAGACTAAACCAGGAAGGAAGGGCCCTGAACCTTCTTGAATTTTCAGGAGTGTAGTGGAAGAAGTCCGGACTCTTGGCAGGATCACCCAGGTAAGCTGCACTATTCTGAAATACTTTTAGCTGCAAACTTTTATGTTTGGTGAACTGCATAGCAGCATCATACGGAACATTTAACCACTTATGCGCATCAATTGTAATACTGTCAGCACAATTTATCCCAGCGATGAGGTGCTTGTATTTTTCTGAGGCACCAGCGAAGCCACCAAAAGCGGCATCAACATGGAGCCAGAACCTATAGGTAGTTTTCAGTTTCCCAATTGCCTCAAGATCATCAAAATCAACCGTGTTGACTGTGCCTGCATTGGCGACTACAATCACTGGCGAACTACTTTCTTTTAACTTTTCTTCAAGTGCCGAGGTGTCAATCGCTTCCCGATCCGGAAGGGTGTCTACTTTAATAATAGCATTTCTACCAATGCCAAGAATGGAGAGCGATTTAAGAATGCTTGAGTGGGGAGATCCGCTTAGAATTTTTAATGAAGGTAGACCAAAGAGTCCTTCACTGCTGATATCCACTCCCAGTTGTTCTCCCCACCATTGGCGCGCAATTGCCAGACTGGTTGTATTTGAAACAGTTGCCCCGGTAACAAATGAACCGAAGTAATCAGCATCAAGCCCAAAAAGTTGCTTAAGAAAGTGTAAGGTTTGTCGTTCAAGTTGGGGAGCAATAGAATCATTGCTTCCACATGCGTTTTGATCATAAGCACTTACTAGCCAGTCTCCCGCAATAGCAGCCGGAGTAGATCCGCCAGTAACAAAGCCAAAGTAGCGAGGGCCTGCACTGTTGGTGATATGATGGGCAAAATTTTTCTCAAACAAATCTAACGTAGCTTCAGCACCTAGTCCCGTTTGGGGCAGGGCGTCCATCGGGATGTCGTTGATAAATTTGCCTGGAGGCAAATCATGCTGAGTTTGAAAATAGCGTTCGGCTACTTCCAGTGTCTTTCCAAGGATGGACGTTATTTTATCCTGGTCAATTGCAAGCTGTGAATTCATCTGGTTAACATCTTAAGCTGTGGTGATGGTTAATAACTTTTGCTATCAATCTAAATAAGACCTATTATACCTTTGGCCAACTTAGAGGAAGGCTTAGACGGACTTGAAAGTTTCAGTTCCATTTTGATATCACTTCTCTTATAAGGTCCATCCAAAGGAATTTCAACAAACCCTAATTTTCTATAAAGGTTAATGGCTGCATTCAATTTGGTATTGGAGTACAGGATGATTTTCTTAGCTCCATTTTCTTTGGCCTTGGCAATGGCCACAGTGGAAAGTATTTCTCCTACTTTCTTGCCTCTGAATTTTTCGTCTACGGCCATTTTGGTAAACTCATAAACTCCTGGCTCAACAAATTTGAGTGCTACAGTTCCAGCAACTTCCTTTTGGTAAAGGGCCATAAATATAAATCCACCGTGTTGGATGATGTTTACCTCAGGGTTTTGTAATACTTCGAAGTCCACAGGCTCCATCCAAAAGAACTTCTCAATCCAATCCCGATTTAACTTTTCAAACCACGGTTGGTGTTCTGATCGATAGGCAACAATTTCAATAACAGAGTTTTCCATTTGAGTAATTAAGTTCATTGATTCGGATTACGCGAAAGATCGAGCCTCATCATGAAGTCTGTCTGTTCATCATCTCCTAATTTGAATATGTGCTTGTCAAACTCCACGAATCCATTCTTCTTGTAAAATTGTATCGCTCGTGGATTTTTTTCCCAGACACCCAGCCACACATAGCTTACATTTTGCAGTTTGGCTAGTTCAATAGCTTTGTCATATAGCAGTTGCCCTACCTGCCGACCATGAAATTCTTTAAGTACATATATCCTTTCAATTTCGAGTGACGTGCTATCTTTTAATTCAGTTTGTGCTTGCCCCGAATTTACTTTTAGATAGCCAACTACCCTTGTATCAAGTAAAGCAAGATAGAATTCGGAATGTGGGTCACTTAATTCATTGTGTAATTTTTGATTACTGAAACCCTCTTCCAGATACTTCTGCATATTTTCCTCCGTATTTCCTTCTGCGAAAGTTTCATAGAAAGTTTGTCTGCCAATATCCTGGAGCTTTTCAATGTCTTTTAAACCCGCTTTAGCAATGCGAATGGCGTTCATCGATGTGGTTTTAGTTAGAGGTTAATAGATTAATTGGCATTTGTAATTTTCAAGTACTTCATTAACGACTTCAAATTGGTAAGAGGCTTCAGGGAAGGGCTTTTGAGTTGATAACCACGATTGACAATGTAGATACCAACGATGGTGATTGCGATGGCAAGCCCAATCCGTACGTTTAATTTTTCGTTGAGCACCAACCACCCCAGCACAACGGCTACTATTGGATTTATATAAGCGTAAAGAGAGACGATGGTCATCGGTAACTTCTTGATAGCATAGGAGTAACACGCATAGGCAGCCACAGAGCCAATAAAAATCATATAAACTAGCGAGAAAATAACTTCATTATTCCATTGAATCCTGCTGTAGTCATCAAATGCCAGGCTGAACGGTATTAACAGTAGCCCACCGAAAAGCATTTGTAAGCCAGCGTTGAGGAAAGGATCAGAAGCTTGATTTTTTTTCTTCGCCCAAACGCTACCAAAAGCCCAGCAGATATTGGCCAGGAAGGTCATTAAAATCCCTAAGCGATAATACTGATCGCTAAACTCCTTCAGATGCTCTGCAAAAATGATAATAATGCCACACAGACCTATGATAAGCCCAATCCCAATAAGCCAATTGGGTCGTTCTTCTTTTGACACAATCAGGTTGATAAGAATAGTCCATACTGGCATCACAGAGCAGATGATAGCTGCCACGCCACTTGATATATACATTTCGCCCCAGCCAACAACACTTACTCCCACGGTCACCATAAAGAATCCGGTGACAGCCTGATTAATCATCGTTTGTTTATCTGGCCAGGAGGCCTTCCCAACGGTAAGCATAAACAAAAGTAGAATCGGGCCGGCAAAAAGAAACCGGATCATAGAGAAAAGGAAGGGAGGAAACTGCGTGACACCTACACGTAATGTGAGATAGGTAGTGCCCCAGATAATACAAACTGCGGCCAAGGCAAGATAGGCGAAGAGCAGGCCAGACCGGTTTTTCATATTGCGTTGATTTTAAAAAAGATAACAATGAGTGCTACTACTAAAATCCCTGCTAGTATAGTCCATCTTTTTATATGTTTCCGATAGGGTAAGTGTTTTATCATAAGGTATTGATCGTAGCTGTTAGTGGGCAAATTGTATTGAGAGACTGAGTAATAGCTGGTTTGCTTCCGGAATAGATCGTTCGTCAGAAGATTGAAGCATCGAAAGCTCTGTTAAGCCAACGCTCATGTAAAAATGATCAGCAACGGGAATTCTGCTATACGCGATCGTCAATCCGGTAGACAAGTGAGTATTTGAGTCAAACATGTTGTTGTTATGCCAAAGCATATAAGTCACATCCAAGTGTTTAGCAGAGTATAACACGCGAAGGCGATTTACATAGTCTCTTATTTCTGGTTCAATGACGAGATTGGCAAACATGGCTGTGTGTTCAAGTGTTAAAGTAGGCCTGATTTTAAATGCTGTGGTAGCGATGAACACCAAATCTGATCCATGATCGACAAATCGGTGAGGTTGCTCAAGAAGTACTCCTAAACTAGGGGTAAAGGTTAAGCTCTTCGCGAGTTTAAAATTTTTATTAACTACGGCAAGTGTAAAATTATTGGCTGTAGTGTGATCCTTCAAATCAAAAGCTTTGTAGAAAAGAAAGCCCCATTTCTTCCTGTCGTAAATGAAATTAACATCAAAGGCAGGGTTGTCAGAACATACCCGGCCTCCATAGGTAAACATTCCTTTGGTATGAAGTCTGGCGGTTGAGCGAACATGAACTCCTCGGGTAGCTTTCTGCGCATTCGTCAACGAATCACCTGGCATTGACTCAGACCAACTTACCGAAGCCAGCGACAGAAAAATAAGAACAAGGCAATATTTTGGTGAGTTTATCAATATAATTGCTTTCATATTTTTTGTTTTAGCCATCACAAACTTTCGTTTTAAAGGTTTGTCTGTCAACCTGCTTCTTGCTTTTCAATTCGCAAAAAATAATTCACAAAACTTGTCGTAAAAACGGATTAAAAACAGTTTCAGTTTCAATAATTTTGACCAGATCAGTTTTGTTTGTAGTCTTGCATCTCAAACCATCATATCAATGGAAGTGGAAACTCTTACTATAAAATCTGATCATCTCTATGTCGAGGTAGCAGAACGGATTGAAACGCTTATTCAGAAGAAGTCATTGAAGGTAGGAGATAAGCTACTTTCCGTGCGAGCTTTAAGTAAGGAGCAGGGCATAAGCCTAAGCACAGCATTTCAGGCTTACTATCACCTCGAAGGAAAAGGATTAATAGAGGCTCGTCCTCAATCCGGATATTACATAAAGCATTCACCGACTCATGCTTTAGAGATTCCCAAATGTTGTGAACCTACAGACGAGGCTTTGCCTGTGACCATGGATGAAATGATTTCCAGCGTTTACATGAATCTCCGCTCAGAGCATTTGACTTCTTTTTCATTAGGATCTCCTCATCCCAGCTTATTGCCAGCCGCCAAACTTAACAAGTCGGTGGTTCATGCCTTGAGAAACTCAGCAGATCATTGTCTTGGTTATGAACATGTGCAGGGAAGTGAACAGCTTAGAAAACAAATTGCAAGACTTTCATTCAATTGGGGAGGTACAGCCAGCGACCAGGATATTGTTGTTACCGCGGGATGTATGGAAGCCATCTCACTAAGCCTGCAGGCAATCACCAAACCGGGAGATGCTGTGGCAACAGAAAGCCCTACGTTTTATGGGATTTTTCGTGTGATGCAAAGTTTGGGATTGAAAGTAGTGGAAGTGCCCACTGACGCAGCTACCGGAATTGATTTGAACTACCTGGCACAGGCAATTCCAAAGTTTAACATTAAAGCATGTGTGTTTGTCTGCAATTTTAATAACCCGATCGGCAGTTGCATGCCTGACGAAAAGAAAAAGCAGTTAGTTGAATTACTAGTCAAAAGAGATATTCCTCTTATTGAGGATGATATTTATGGAGAGCTGTTCTTTGGAAAGACCCGACCAAAGACCTGCAAAGCCTTTGACAAAAAGGGAATGGTGATCCAATGTGGATCATTTTCCAAGTCGCTCGCTCCGGGCTATCGGATCGGGTGGGCAATTCCCGGAAAATTCAAGGACAAAGTCATTGCGCTGAAGCGAATGAATAATATTTCGACCAACACACTTGCCCAAGCCGCCATTGCTCACTTTTTGGAGAATGGAAGGTATGAACTTCATCTGCGCCACTTGCGTAAGGCACTGCACACGCAGTGTCTACGGTATGTCCAAGCCATTTCGGAGCACTTTCCTGAAGATACAAGAATCACCAGGCCGCAGGGCGGATTTGTACTTTGGGTTGAGATGAACAAGAAGATCGATGGCTACAAACTTCACAAAAGAGCTCTTAAACATAACATTGGAATAGCACCCGGTCAGATATTTTCCTCCCAAGGTCAATTTCAAAACTATTTTAGGCTTAGTTATGGGCTTCCGTGGAGTAATAAAGTGGAACAGGGCATCAAAACGCTTGGCGAGTTGATGAAGAAATTTTGATTCTTGAATCCCGCAACCGGAATCCAACTTTGCGTGTTATATTTGAAATAGAAATAACGTCAACCTTAAAATTAAACTGATATGGCATTTACCCTTCCTGCACTTCCTTACGCATTCAATGCATTAGAACCACACATCGATGCTCGTACCATGGAGATTCATCATGGTAAACATCACAATGCGTATGTTACCAACTTAAACAATGCGTTGGCTGGCAAGCCTGAGGAAAATCAAAGCATTGAGGAAATCTGTAAAAACATTTCAAAACACCCTATGCCTGTCCGTAATAATGGAGGTGGTCATTATAATCACAGTCTATTCTGGACTATCATGGGACCTAATGCCGGTGGCGCGCCTTCTGGAAAATTGGGAGATGCCATCAATGCGGCTTTTGGAAATTTTGATGAATTCAAGACCAAATTCAATGCGGCAGCGACCACTCGGTTTGGATCGGGCTGGGCTTGGTTGATTAAAGATGCTTCCGGAAAACTGGTAATCTCATCGACCCCCAATCAAGACAATCCATTGATGGACATTGCAGAAATAAAAGGCACTCCGATTTTAGGCCTGGACGTGTGGGAACATGCTTACTATTTGCATTATCAGAATCGCAGACCCGATTACTGTGCTGCTTTCTGGAATGTGGTGAATTGGAGCGAGGTAGCTAAGCGTTTTGCCTAGACACTAAAATCACATCTAATTACAGTCGTTTAGAGTTGCATTTTAGACCTCCGTGCAAACAGAGGTCTTAATATTGTTCTGTCTAAAAGAACAAAAGATAAGCCTGTAGCAAGGATCGTTATCACTTTCATGACTTGCTTAATATTCACTGAAAAAGTGGGTAAAGGAATTTTTATCCACTCTTTTTTTATCGGGAGTTCATTTAAGGATAGGGGTGTACTCACCGAATCAAATGAACCCGAAGAGATAAGTGAAAGAGTTATCCCCACTGCGACAACAACACCGCCCAGCAAGAACAAGCCATTTTTTGGAGAAATGGACTGTGGGTATTTAAAGGAATCGAGATTGTTAAGCACACGCTGTGTAAAATTCTTAGAAGGAATTTCAAGCGCATTCTTTTGCAAAAGAATAGTATGAATTGCCTGCAATTCCTCCAATCGTACTTTTAGCTCGACCGATTGCTGAATATGTAATTCAATTCGTTTCAATTCATTGGCATCAAGTGTACCATCCAGGTAACTGAGCAGTGAATCATCGATGGAAGTGGATATTTTTTCCATGGTTACAAAGTTAATGCTTCTTCTTTCAATATTTTCTTCAGTTCATCGGCCAGTCGTTGGCGGGCACGGTGTACTCTTACTTTTACTGTGTTAATATTCTGACTTAGTATCTCCGCAACTTCATCGAGGGAGAATTCTTTTATATAATAGAGCTGGATAGCCAGCTTGTCTGCATCATTTAGTTTGCTCATTGCCTTTGCCACAAACGCTTGTTTATCATCCCTTTCGAGACTGTCTGTTCCCTGAGGGTTTTCAATAATAGCGTTCTCAATACTTTGAAATTGATGGCGACTCTTCCGTTTATAACTAATAGCGGTATTAAAAACTATCCGGTAGAGCCACGTAGAAAATTTAGCCTGCCTATTAAAACTCTTTAAATAATGAAAGGCTTTAATAAACGCATCCTGCGCTGCTTCCTCCGCCTCAGGTTTGCTGTCCAGCACTTTCAATGCTATTGTAAATGCGTAGCTTTTGTATTTATTGACCAATTCGGCATAAGCGTTGCGGTCTCCGGCCAACACCTGGTCGATAATCAAATACTCTTCCTCCGTTGTGATCACGGCCATTGGACGCCAAATTAGTATTTTAAGTTACAGATTAGCTGAGGTTAGTCAAAATACCCGTTTAGGGCAGTGATTATCGCTTTATTGGATGTTGAAGGTGAAACAACGGTGCTTGCAATAACGGGCGATTTGAGAACACAATCGGAATTATTTTAGATTTACCTGTAACCGATGAGGACGCTACCCGCGTCATAGGGGCAAACAATTAAATTCAATATTTATGGACGGCAATGAAGTAATTATCCCGATTTTAGGAATTATGCTCCCGATCATCATCACCTTAGGAGCTTTTGTCATGATCGTTTACATTAGAAAATTCGACAACATTGAAAGGATGGCTATTATTGATAAAGGGCTCAGTCCTGATTTATTTAAACGCGAACGTTCTGTAGCGGGCGCCCTGAGAGCTTCTTTGTTATTAGTGGGCGCAGGAATTGGTTTGCTGGTGGGTTATTGGCTTGACAGCACTTTTGATATGGAAGAAGTCGCTTACTTCTCTATGATCTTAATTATGGGTGGCGCTGGTCTTGGATTAGCTTATTTTATTGAGGAGGCTAAATCAAGAAAGCAGCAGCAATAAGCGGGTGTTTATCCAAACACCCATTTCATCAACGTCATGGCGAGCACGAAAATGATGATGAGTGAACAAAGATTGAGCAGCAGGCCTGTTTTGATCATATCCTTGATGCGAATATGGCCGCTGGCGAAAAGTATAGCATTCGGTGGGGTGGAGATCGGCATCATGAACGCGCAGCTTGCAGCAAAAGTGACGGGCATAGCAAGCAGGAGAGGACTCATCTGAAATCCATCGGCAATACCAAAGACAACGGGGACGAAGATCGTGACGAGTGCAACATTGCTCATTAATTCTGTGAGGCCCATGGATACGGCTGTCAGTGTGAAAATAAGTGTGCCTTCACCAACATTACCCTGGCTGGAAATTTTTTGTCCCATGACCTGAACAAGCCCGGAATTTTCCATTCCATCCGCTAAACACAATCCTCCGCCAAACAAAAGAAGAATTCCCCATGGAAGCCCTTTCATATCGTGCCATTCTAAAATGAACTTCGACTTTTTTAAATCCAGCGGAGTTAAGAACATAAGTATCCCGCCTGCCATGGCAATCGTTGTGTCATCTAAAAGATTTTTGCCGATTAACGAGTTAATGTTCTGTCTGAATATCCAGAAGAAGCAGGTGACGGAGAAAATGGCCAAAACAAATTTTTCCTCTTTGGATAGCTTTCCCATTTCCTTGAGCTTGGTTTGAATCAATTCATTCGAACCTTCGATCACCGGAAGCTTATTACGAAAAAGAACCTTTGTAATTAAGAGATAACAAGAAGCAAGAATAAGGATCATTAGCGGAATACCCACGGCCATCCATTTAACAAAGCTGACATCGAGATCATAAAACCGTTTCATAAAACCTACCATCACAACATTGGGCGGAGTGCCTATGATAGTGGCAATGCCTCCTATACTGGCCGCATAGGCAATGCTCAACATGAGCCCGGTGGCAAACTTTTTGAATTCAGGATCGTCTTGCTTACCCATTTCTTTGGCGAGTAAAGCGGTTACGGAAGTGGCAATAGGGAGCATCATCACAGCGGTGGCGGTGTTGCTAATCCACATGCTGATCAATGCAGTTGAGAGCATGAAGCCAAGGGTGATACCGTTGCCACTTGTGCCAGTAATCTTGATAAGATTGAGAGCAATTCGTTGGTGTAGATTGTATTTCTCAAGGCCAAGCGCGAGAATAAATCCGCCCATAAATAAAAATATTACAGGGTCACCATAAGGTTGACTTGCCTCTCGGATGGTACTTACTGAGAGCAACGGAAAAAGTACCATGGGCAATAGTGCCGTAACAGGAATAGGCATCGCTTCGGTAGCCCACCAGATAACCATCCACGACCCCAGTCCCAAAATCGTGATGGCCTTTTCAGTAAGGACACCCGTGGGCACTAATAGGTATATTAAAAGAAAAACAAGAGGGCCCAATACGAGCCCGATGGTTTTAGATTTTGCCTGAATGTTTTCCACAGTTAACCGATTAGTGAGGCCAAGATAGTTTAGTTGAGGAGTATTGCAAACTGTCTTTCTGCGGTAGGCTAGTTAAAAAAAAGGCCTGATGAAACGCATTCATCAGGCCACGTTATACTTTCTTACAATCTTTTAGGATTGACGATTGCCGGAATCTGTTTTAGGATTTGCCGGTTTGACCACAATTGTGCGACCATCCAATTCAGTTTCGTTAAGTGCAGCAATAGCTTTATTAGCTTCCTCGTCATTTGGCATTTCAACAAAGCCGAAGCCTTTTGAGCGTCCGGTATCTCTGTCTTTTACGATTTTTGCTGAAGTGACCTCACCAAACTGTGCGAAGGCTGCGTTCAGGTTCTCAGACGTAGTTTTGAAGTTCAATCGAGCGACAAAAATGTTCATACAAAAAAATATTTAGTGAATTATAACTTGCCCCTGTTTTTGTGTTTAGGCAATACAAAATAGTAAATTAATCTTAACAAATTCAAGACTTCACAACCCTGCAAAAAACACTTATTTTGGTGGGATTATCCCTTTATCAATTCGCGTGCATTTTCAAGTGCGATCGCTGAGGGCTTGGCACCACCGATCATTTTGGCAATTTCTGCAACCCGCTCTTTTTCATCAAGCTTGCGGATGTGGCTTGTTGTCTTATCGGTAGCGTTGTCTTTGTACACGAAGTAATGCGTGTCAGCCTTGGCCGCTATTTGCGGCAAATGACTGATGGTGATCAGTTGGTGCCGCTCGGCCATGACTTTCATCATCTTCCCCAGCTGAACGGCAATCTCTCCGGAAATGCCACTATCTATTTCATCCAATACTAGCGTTGGCAAGGAAGCCTTTTCAGCCATTACATATTTGACGGCAAACATTAGACGAGAAAACTCTCCCCCTGATGCCACCTGAGCCAATGGTCTTGGCACAACTCCTTTGTTGGCACTGAATAAAATTTCTATTGAATCGATTCCTGTTGGCCCCGGTGGCACTGCCTCCATTTCAATTTTAAGTTGTGTGTCAGGTATGCCTAAGGAAATCAGAAGCTGCGTAATCTGTTTGCACAATGCTGCAAATACTTTTGAGCGGGATTTACTTAACTCTTTGGCCTTGATATCAAGTTGATTTGCACTGTTATCCAACCCCTTTTTTAAGGATGCCAATGTACCGTCCAGATTTACAGTTTTGTCAGCTTTAATCTGAAACGCATTCTGCAATTCCAGCAAGTCTTTGATGGTTGAAGTTTTATGCTTTTGAAATAATTGATAGATAAGACTGAGACGATCTTTTACTTTCTGCGTGCGTTGAGGATCAAACTCAATTTTACTGTCCTCATTTTCAATCTCCGAAGCTATATCATCTAATTCAATCTTCATGCTTTCTATTCTGCCCAGAAGTTGAGCATATGCCGGTGAATAGGAAGAAATGGAGTTAAGCATTGATCGCACACTTAGAAGGGCAGAGCGCATCGAAAATTCACCATCGCCAATCTGTTGAGTGATTTGATTGAATTTTGTCTTTATATCTTCAGCATGCTCCTGAATTTTCATCTCAGTCTCAAGTGCATCTTGTTCCTGCTCTTCTAAGTCAGCGTTTACAAGTTCTGCTAACTGAAATTGTATAAAATCATTTTCCTGTCGAAGGGTTGCTGCTTCAGCTACAAGTGATTCATATTCTTTCTTTAATGTCGAATAATTCTTCCAAGCCAAGCTATACTCATCTCTTAGTTTATTATTAGCTGCATAGGTGTCGATCAACTGGAGCTGAAACGTCCTATTGCCGAGCTCAAGGGTCTCATGCTGGGAGTGAACATCCATCAATCGACTTCCTATTCTTCTTAAAACTTCCAGTGTGACGGGAGTGTCGTTGATAAAAGCCCGACTCTTTCCGGTAGGACTGATTTCCCTTCTAATAACAGCTTGATGGTTATAATCTAAGTCCTCAGCTTCAAATATTTTTTTAAGGCGATAAGGCTCAATTTCAAAAACGCCCTCTGTAATACACTTATCCTCTTCATTCCAAAGTACCTTGGTGTCAGCTCGGGTGCCGAGTAGAAGATTGATAGCCCCTAGCATGATTGATTTACCGGCACCCGTCTCTCCGGTAATCACATTCAAGTGAGAAGAAGGCTCCAGTTCCAGGTGCTTGATAAGCGCGTAGTTTTTGATAAGTAAATGCCTAAGCATGGGGCTACAATATTAATTATTTGATCGGGATATTGCACTGAACAGGTGTGCTATACCGACAAGTTTTTAGACGAATAGCGAATCAGTCCGAAAGACGAAGGATGAGATTTCCTTCAATTGGATATTATCTTCTGATAGATATTCCGCTTTGGATCAATAGAGGTAAGAATGTCGTAGGCTTCGCGCCTTATTTGCAGGCTTCCGTCAGAAAATACATTAACCAGCTCCGTGGCCTTGGCATCAAAAAAAGAAGTAACGAGGATTGAATTAGGATAGATGCCCCATACTTTTTTTACATTCTTGAGGGTTTCAAGAATAGTTTCTCGGCTTTGATCGGGTGTTTTGTCGAATGTATCCAGCGCTATGCGGTGATAGCGATAGGTATTTTTCCGCAAATCAACCATTTGGGGATTATTCAAATTCTCGATAAGTGAATAACGATTTCTATTGCTTCCCAGCGCTTGCCATCCGGTACGATTAGAAGACTGCGCATTGTTAACTACATTAAGAGCTTTCTGATAGTAAGGAGTGCCGCCCAGTTCGCTAAAGGAATCGTTGTCCATGCCTAGTACAATGTAAGCATAGTAAGCCAGCATGGAAGTCAGGTTGCTGATGTAGTTGTTATCGTTGTATTCGAGGGGCTGCGATTCAATGTATTCGAACTCCCATTCGCGGTCTGCAAAGTTAAGAACCACCGTTTCGTAGTTAGTATTGTAGATTGGCCTGGCCGAAGTAATCTGTGCATTGGCCGTAAAATTGCCAATGGAAGGCATTTTAGTAATGTTTAAGAAAAGGGTGCAGTTGATCTTTTCGTAATTTTTGTAATTGTCAGTGCTCCACTTTCGTGTATTCATGAAGTTGGCAAGAGCTCGCTCCATATCTTTGAATACGGCACGATCAGTTGTTTGAATCTGATCGGCATTGATCACCACTTTACAAAAAAGTTCTTGCCCAAGGGCATTTATCCCGAGTAAAATAAAAAGGAAGATAAAGCTCAGCTTAGCCATGGGTGCTGTCAATAATAGCCTTAACGATATCGCGGGCAACTTCTTTCTTTGTTTTCAGATTAAATTCTTTAATCTCATTTTTCCGGTCAATAATGCTGATTTTATTGGTGTCGTGGCCAAAGCCAGCCCCCGCATCGTTCAAAGAATTTAAGACAATAAGATCAAAGTTCTTGGCATCAATTTTTTTTACTGCATTGGCTTTTTCATTTTCTGTTTCCAGTGCAAAGCCGACAATTAGCTGGCCATTTTTTTTCAGCTTACCTAACTCAAGAGCTATGTCGTGGGTTTTTGTAAGCTCAAGAACCATATTGCCCTCACCTTTCTTTATTTTTTGATCGGCTACTTGTAAGGGCTTGTAATCTGCAACAGCAGCTGAAAGAACAGTAATGTCGGAGGATGGAAATTGTAGTTTGCACGCCTTATACATCTCTTCTGCCGAGACCACTTTCTCCAAATGAATTTTAGGATGCTCGATAGACTGTGATGTAGGTCCTGAGATAAGGTGAACATCCGCTCCCGAGTTGGCGAGAGATTCTGCTATCGCGAACCCCATCTTGCCACTTGAATTATTACCAATGAAACGCACAGGATCAATGGCTTCATACGTTGGGCCCGCGGTAACCAGCGCTTTCTTTCCTTTTAACTTAGTGGTGGTGGCAAAATAATCAGAGAGGTAGGTAAGAATTTCTTCTGGCTCTGCCATGCGTCCGTTACCAACGAGGCCGCTGGCCAATTCACCATAGCTGCTCTTGATATGATGATTTCCAAAGCCTGTTAAGGTTTGAATGTTAGCTATGGTGGAAGAGTGCTGAAGCATGTCCAAATCCATGGCTGGCGCGAACAGCACAGGACACCGTGCGGAGAGATAGACGGCTGTCAATAAATTATCACAAAGGCCATTTGCCATTTTGGAAATCGTGTTGGCGCTTGCTGGTGCCACGAGCATGGCATCAGCCCACAAACCAAGTTCCACATGATTATTCCAAAGACCCGAATCGTCTTTTACAAAATTTGTAAGGACAGGGTTCTTTGAGAGGGTTGAAAGCGTGAGGGGAGTAACGAAGTCATGGGAGGCTGGAGTCATCACAACCTTGACTTCAGCTCCTTCTTTTACGAGAAGTCGAATGAGTATTGCAGATTTGTAGGCTGCAATGCTGCCGCTGACACCCAGGATGATTTTCTTCCCCTGAAGCATGAATCGGATTATAATTCTTTCTTCTCCTCCGCTTCTACGCGTTGACGATGAGTTAACTTATTCTCCATGAATTCTTCAATCGCAGAAGAAGTAGGCTTGGGCATACGCTCGTAGAATTTAGAAATTTCAATCTGCTCGCGATTTTCAAAGACTTCTTCCAGGTTATCTACTGTAGTGGCAAACTCTGCGAGTTTTCCGTTAAGTTCTTCTTTGATGTTGACGGCAATTTGCCGGGCACGCTTCGAAATCACAACAACAGATTCATACATGTTTCCGGTTGCTGCTGAAATTTTATCAATGTCGCGCGTAACGATAGAAGGTTGTGCTGCCATAATGGTTAGGTATTATCAGATTTAAGTTTATTTATTTGAGAAAGACTTTCAGAATACATTTTTTCTGCATCCTTTAAGAAGTTGCTGTTCGGAAAATTATCCACTAACTCTTTGTAATATTCCACCGTAGCATTGTAGCGTTCGAGTTGCTTTGAAGTAAAACTCTTTTGAGCAAGTTTGTACTGCGCAAAAACCTTTAGGTACGTAAGTTCTTCCAGGTGATCGGAGTCGGGAAAATTTCTCTTGAAGGCATCAATGGCTACAACCGATGCTTTATACTGTTTCAATTTCAGATATTGCTTAGCGCCTTCATAACCTTTCATTTCTAACTTTTGCTGGCTTACAGTGATTACTTCAACAGCCCTTTCTCTTAGTTTACTCTCCGGATGTTGGTTGATGAAATTCTGCATGGCATCCATTGCTTCAAGGCTGCTTTTCTGATCCAACTGATAGTCGGGTGAAGAGACAAAGAGCGAAAAAGCATACATGAACTGGGCTTCTTCAGCAAGGCTGCTTCGCCCGTACGTTTCATAGAAAACTTTAAACTGATTCGAAGCAAGTAGATACGTCTTCTCGTAGTACTGGCAATAGGCAAGGTAAAATTCTACTTTCTCTCCTTCGGGAAGTCCTCTAACAATAGCTTGGATCGATTCAAATAGGATAGCAGACCGATAGTAATCCTTCTTATTGTAATAATTCAAGGCTGCCTCATACTTCACACGCCAGTCTTCGCTCTTTTCAATTTTCCTGAATTTACTGCAGGAAACTGAGATTGCGAACAGAAGTACAAGAGTAAATATTCTATAATAAACAGCTATTTTCATTTTCAGGTACTCCCCAATTGACACCAACCTCTTTTACAGTCATTTAAAGCCCGCAAATATACAATTAGACTACGAATAAGCAATTTGATAAAGCTGCCTCCTGTTAACTCAAAACGATGTAAAGCTGATATTATTTACGGACAATGAGTTTCCTTGTCAGAACCCCCTCCTCATCAAGGTAAACCGTATAGAAATAGACTCCCGCTGCGAGATCTTCTGTCTGAAGCTTGATTTTAGTCTCAAATGAAGGAAGCGCATATTCGCCAAGGGCTGATCCTAAAATATTATGAATCACCAATTTAGCCTTCATTGTTTCGTTATGGATTTTGTAGTCAATGAAGGCATGATCAAATACCGGGTTTGGGTATACATCGTTTACCGTAATTTCCTTCGATTGGAAGACAAAGGCTTTGGCAACCTTCTCATCGATCATAATATTGACATTATGCTCAAGTGCTTCGATAGGGCTTAGTTGCGGGAAAATCTCGAATTGTATGCTATTCTGACCAGTGATAAGGCCTGTTTCCAACGAATAATAGAGGTTTTCAAGCGTCTCGCCTGGTTCTATTCGTTTGGAAAATTTATCCATTCCGGGTTCTAAACAATTGCCTTCAAGACAGAAATAGCCCTTCTGCGTGCTTCCCAGATCAGCCTGAACCTTTCTAATTATGTAAAACTGAGCTTTGTCAGAGGTATTTCTAATACGGATAGGGATGCGGAGTGTCTGGCTAATGCTGCTTTGATAGGAATCTTGCCGGTCGACAAGTTGAAAACTCTGGCCAAGCGCCTGGCCAATATTGAAGAGGACTAATACGATGAACAAACTGCGCTTCATATCTACACACGTATTCAATTGAAAATGTAGACAAAAATAAGTCTAGATTCAATGAAACTCAAAAAAATATTTGGGATTGACGCAATTTACGGGATGAACTGCCGTTTAGGGCGGCCGAGTTTCTTTTCGCTTAACGACCTCGTCACGAATCGGACGATCCTGGATTCGCCAGATGAAACCTTTCAGTTTTTTGTCTTCTATTTTTAATTCATGAGGAGGAATAAACGAGGCATCGGGCATGACGTAAAAACTAATGTTATCCACCTTACCAACCTTAAAATTGATTTTCATGTTACTGCAAACGATGCGATTCATACCCATGGTCGCAGTCGTTTTTAGCAGTGTACTGCCAGTGGATTCCTGTTCCTGAAGAGCAAAGTACAAGCTCTCTCCATTACCCTCAACAAAAACATGATCAATGGATTTCCCATTAAAATTAGCAGTCATTTTACGACCTTTAATTTGGTTAAAGTTGGTCATCGAATCTTCAGAAACCACAAAGGAATTGCCGACCAGGAAAATCTTGTTGATTTTTTTTTCCTTTAAAAGCATACGAATAGAGTCTGCCGTCATTTGATTGTCATCCGTCCACAATACAGGATTAGTATAAAAGTGAAGCGTAGAGTCCGGTGGGATATAGGCTAACGAGTCCGCAATCCCTTGTAAATCGGCTTTGAAAATTTTAACATGATTGTAAGCCAGCAGTCTTTTTTTACCTGGATCTTTACTTTCGATAGATACCAGCGTATCCGCAGCAATGAATAAGGTATCGTTTTGGTCGGTGATTTTTGCAGCATACGCATGCCCGTATACTTTTGATATTCCACTGGCTTTATTATAGTCACCGTCATCTCCATAGATGATCATATTTTCCTCCTTGGACGTCATTACTACTTTTCCTTTTGCCTTATAAAACCGTTTGACGTTGTCGATAAAATATTTTTCACCCTTGATTTTATAGGAAGGCGTCTCAATCTCCCCACTGTTTAGATTGGAAAGTTTTTGATTTGTGTCGTAAAAGCCGTTTTGATAAACAGCGGTACCACCTTCTTTGTCTTTGATGGTTGTCAGTTCCTTGAAATAGAAAACTTTAGTTTTGGAGTTGTATTGCAATGTATCGGAGGAGAGTGTGTAGTCAGGGTTAACACCAACCACTTCCGTTTTGAACGAGGCAAGGTTGGTGGGAATATTGTAATAACCTTTTTTGCTGGTTAGTACATTCGTGCTGTCGACCAACTTACCTCCATTGAAATAGCGTGCTTCATTTTTCGCGCGATCGTAATCAAGAAAATCAGTGTACAGTGTTGCTATGCCAAGTTTAGTGAAGATTACATTTTTTCGGAGGTAGGCAATCTTCTTATTTCCATCATACGATAACCCTAAGGCTGTACAATCTACCGAGTCGCCCTCCGTGATATGGACATGACCAAATGCCTCCACGCGGTTTTGAGAGCGAAAGAAATGCGCGGAGTCGCTGTAAATAGTGGTTTTTGTCTGCACCATGACTACGTTTCCAACCAGACGATCAAATCGTTCGCCATCCTTCACAGATCCATAAAGGTTATCTGCATGTTTCAACTTCACCTTCTTTTGCGAAAAGGAGGGGAGCGAAAGTAGTAGCAGCGTAATGATGAGTAAAAACCGCATGAGGCTCAAAATTAAGACTAATCGGTCAGCCTACCACCTTAAATTGTAAATTTGCCTATGATGCAAAAGCCCTTTGTCGAACAACTGAATTCCCTCGGCTACCTGAATAAAAAGATATTGGTGGCCGTGAGTGGAGGACTTGATTCGATTGTGCTCCTTGATTTGTTTGTTCATGCCGGATGTGAGGTAGGTGTTGCTCATGCTAATTTTCAGCTGCGTGGAGAGGAGTCAGACAAGGACGAAGCGTTTATAATTCAGTTAGGAGCAAGGTATCATGTGCCCGTGTTTGTTAAGCGCTTTGATACCAAGAATTATGCCACCGAAAATGGAATGAGTATTCAAATGGCAGCGAGAGAACTCCGATATGATTGGTTTCGCCAATTATTGGTGGAAAAAGGGTATGACTATCTCGCTACAGCTCATCATGTGAATGATAGCATCGAAACTGTTCTCATCAATTTGACTAGAGGTACAGGCCTTCAGGGTTTGATCGGTATTCAACCGGAAAGAGGTAGCATCATTCGGCCGCTTGCCTATTTTACCAGAGAACAGATTGAAGCTTATGGACGGGCCAGCAACTTGCCATGGCGCGAAGACTCCAGCAACTCATCGGACGACTATACCCGTAATTTTATACGGCATCAGGTGATTCCAAAACTAAGAGAAATCAATCCTTCGTTGGAGGAAACGTTTACCAGAAACATGCAGCGATGGTCTGCCGCAAAAGAACTTATGGATTTCGGCATCGGAAAAATTAAAGCTGAATATCTTCTGAATGAAGGCGGACAAATTAAAATTTCCAAATCTTTACTCGCTCAATTTAAACAGCCCGCAATTTTGTGGGAATTGATTAAAGAGTTTGGTTTTACTATTGAAGACTGCGATAAAATAGTCGCTGCGAGTGAAGGGCAATCTGGAAAAAGATTTCTTTCATCGGAATTTCAACTGGTGATCGATCGCGAATTACTGATTATTACTCCTCTTCCTGTGCAATGGAGCGATGTTCAAGTCCAAGACGATCAGACAGAGGCAAATTTAGGTTCATGGGAACTGAAGGTTGCCACGGAGAAGAATTGGAGGATTCAGTCAGATCCATTCGTGGCGCTGATTGATAGGCATAAGCTAATTTATCCACTGACGTGGCGGCTTTGGAGAGAGGGTGATTATTTTTTTCCGTTGGGTATGGACAATAAGAAAAAGATAAGTGATTTTCTTATCGACTCAAAAATTACCATTAGTGACAAAGATCATGTGACAGTGGTTGAGTCAGCAGGAGAAATTGTGTGGATAGTCGGATATCGGATTGATAACCGTTTTAAGATTACCGACAATACAAAGTCAGCTGCTGTGTTTAGATGCGTCTCCAAACGTACCTGATTTAAACTGACGTATAAAAAACAGAAATTCTTTTTCTTTGTTAGATACGTTAATAACTTGCACCGCCATTTCGGATGGCAGCTTTTTAAGGACTTAAACCTATCCCTAATTGTATGAAAATCACTGTAGTAGGAGCTGGAAATGTAGGTGCAACGTGTGCCGATGTGCTGGCATATAAGGAAATCGCAAACGAAATTGTTCTGGTTGATATTCGCGAGGGTTTTGCAGAAGGCAAAGCGCTTGATATCTGGCAAAAAGCACCCATTGACCTATACGACAGCCGTACAATTGGCTCTACAAGTGATTATTCGAAAACTGCCGGTTCAGAGGTCGTGGTGATCACCTCCGGTCTGCCGCGCAAGCCTGGGATGACCCGTGATGATTTGATCGGAACCAATGCCGGTATCGTAAAATCGGTGACAGAGAATATTGTTAAATACTCACCCAATGCCATCATCATTGTGGTTTCCAATCCACTTGATGTAATGACCTATCAGGCTCACTTATCATCAAATTTACCAAGGACTCGCGTCATTGGTATGGCGGGGATATTAGACACGGCCCGCTACCGTGCGTTCTTAGCAGAAGCATTGAATGTATCTCCTAAAGATATTCAGGCCGTGTTGTTAGGTGGTCATGGAGATACAATGGTGCCGCTACCACGGTACACAACCATTTCTGGTATTCCGGTTACTGAGTTGATTGATAAAGATAAGTTGAATGCCATAATAGAAAGAACAAAAGTAGGTGGTGGAGAATTGGTGAAATTGATGGGAACTTCCGCCTGGTATGCACCAGGTTCGGCTGCCGCACAAATGGTAGAGGCTATTGTTAAAGACCAACGTAGAATTTTACCTGTATGTATGCAGTTGAATGGCGAGTACGGAATCAAAGACTGCTACCTCGGTGTGCCGGTTATCCTTGGCAAAAATGGAGTTGAAAGAGTTATTGAACTAGACCTCAATGCGGCAGAAAAAGCATTACTAGAAACAAGCCGCACGCATGTGAAGGAAGTAATGGAGGTATTGGATAAGTTGGGAAAATAGGTTGTGTGAAGATTTCTGATTACTACAACTTTATTTGATTCCTTTATAAATTAGTTCCTCTTTCGATAAGCCATATTTCTTTATTGTTTCATCAGGCAATGAAGCGGCAAATGGGTCGGCTACAGCTTTAAGTCCGGCACGTTCAATCCGTTGACGATAATCCTTCCCAAATTTTCGCACATGGTCATCCTGACCAAAAACTTTCTCGCGCTCTCGTTTATCTACGATCGAATTATCTTCAAGGGTGATATCAGGAACTGGCGAAAAAAAAGGTACTTGAAGTATTGCCCATCCTCCGGGTTTTAACACACGTTGAATTTCACTCATGGCCTTAATATCATCGGCCACATGCTCCAGTACATGATTGCAGAGTACCACATCGAAGTGATTTTCCCCAAACGGAATTTGATGGATATCCATTTTTACTTTGGCCAATGGCGACTCAATATCCGCTGTTATATAACCTTCGCCATGTTGTTCTTCAAAGCGTGACATAAAGCAGGGCTCGGGTGCAATATGAAGAACCTTTAATTTCGATGAGAAAAAGTTGGTGTTATCTTTTAGGTAAACCCAAATAAGGCGATGCCGTTCTAAGGAGAGGCAAGAAGGGCAAAGGGCATTTTGGCGTGGATTGATACGACCATAGGGAAGGAACTTGCGATAGCTACTTTGGCAAATGGGACACCGCACTGCACTTCCGGAATAAAACAAACCAACCGCCTTTAGCCCTATGCCGCTGAAAAGCTGGAGGTATTTTCGGGGAATGAAACGAATTAAAAGCGAAATGATCATTTTCATAGGATGCAAAGATAGTTACAGGTTTGCAGTTTCCGGCTCAAATTGAAATTGCCTGGAATTCAAAATCCGTGTGGACTGACAAAGTAATAAAATCAATGGAGCATAAAACTATTTCTGTAGATACTCCATCTTTATAGTGTAAAAGCTGAAGAAGACGTCAAATTTAAGCTTAGTGGCTGAAACTCTACCCGTCATGATGCATTCCGAATCCCTTGTCGCACGGGCCCGCGAAGGGGACGCTAATGCCTTGAGCAGGCTGGTTCAGCTATGGTACAAACGGATTTATAACTTTTGCTACAAGTATTTTTTTGATCACGATCTGGCGATGGAAGTGGCACAAAAGACTTTCATTTCTATGCACAGGAATATTGCAGGTTTACAGGATGTTGGTCGGTTTAAGTCGTGGCTTTATACAATTGCAGTCAACTTCTGCCTGGAGGAGTTGAGAAGACGAAAATCGAACAAATCGATGTCGCTGCATGACCTCAAGCCGGGAGAAAGCGAAACATCGTTTTCGTGGGAGACATCAGGAAACCGGAATGAAAATCCGGAAAGGCAGTTTCGGCAAAGCGAATTGTCTGATTTGCTCCAAAGTTGCCTTATGGAATTAAGCGAAGAGCAGCGGGTGGTAGTGATTATGAAAGAATACGAGGGCCTGAAGTTTAGGGAAATTGCGGAAACCCTAAATGTTTCTGAGAATACAGTCAAGTCAAGAATGTATTATGGATTGGATGGATTAAAGAAAATATTAGAGCGAAAGAGGATAACAAAAGAATCAATTGGCTATGAGCACTAAACCGGACGAAAGCAAACTAATCTCTTACCTGTATGGTGAACTGGAAGAGCACGAAGCGAAGGAAGTTCAGCTTTACCTTCAGCAGCATCCCGAAGGGCTGGAACACCTTCGTCAATTAGAGGGAGTTCTTTCTACGATGAGCAGGTTGAAGGATAAAGAGGTAATTGCTCCGTCAGTTGTCTCCGCAGGCAACACTAAAATTTCTACCAAGTCACTTTTAGTCGCTGGCCCTGTGCGAACAGTTCTTAGCATTGCAGCTTCCTTCCTTTTAATTATGGTAGTGGGCCGACTTCTGGGTACGGAAATTAATTATGGTGGGGGAGAGCTCCGAATCGGTTTTGGCGGTAAGAAATCAGCCGGTGTTGAATCAGGCATGCAGGCTTCTCTTTCTCCGGATGATGTTCAACAAATGATTAATGCATCGATGGTGAGGAACAATGAAACAATACAAGCATCCTGGGCTGAGCATCAGAAGGATTTAGACCAATCGATTAATACCAATCTAGTTTTAAATTCAAAAAGAATTGACGGTATCATGAAGGCCACCGCTCAGGCTTCAGAAGATCAGGTGCGCACCTTTGTATCCGGTTTGCAGAACGATAACCTTCGTTTGATGAAAGACTACCTTACGTTGTCTTCTACAGAACAACAGAAGTACGTAGAGGGCCTTTTGGTTGATTTTTCAAAGTACCTGCAAGAACAGCGCAATCAAGATCTGGCATTATTTCAAACACGCATGAGCAGTATTGAAAAAAATACAGATCAATTTAAACAAGAAACAGAACAAATTCTGACGAGCATCATTACGAATAAAGGGGTCAGTAAGAAAATGAACAGTTATTAACAGTTAACGAAAATGAAAGAGATGAAGAAGGTTATTATGATAACAATTGGTGTGCTGGTCAGCCTCATGGCGGTTTCTCAGCCTAAGATAGACGAGCAGCGCATGAAACGTGACATTGAAGTGGCCGAGAATGTGTTGAGTACCCTCCTTAAGCAGCAGTTTGACAGGAACAATTTTTTTCCACTGCGATTGAATGGAACTTATGCAGAAGGATATGGTATAACATTTAGACTACCGGGTGGCTTTAATAACCCTATGCGGTTTTTTATGGTTGCCCCTGATCCGCCAGATGCCCCATCTGAAATTGAGTGGACGGATGGTTCAAACTCGTATTCTTACTCCTTTCATCAGGATGATGATGACTGTGACGATTGCGAGAAAATAGAGATAAGGGAACGCTCAAGAGCACCCCGACCGTCAAAAATCCCAAAAGATCAAAATGATGGTGAGCAAAATTCCTTTAATGAAAAATTTATCGAGGCGGCAAAAAACTTTCTGGCCGATTATGGTGACTTGCTGAGCCAATTGAAACCAGATGAGAAAATTATGATCACCAATCGGGATGAAGGTCATGACTCCTGGCTTCAGGCACTCAACTCAACTCCACAAACTTCAATTTCTATAGAGGCATTGAAAGGAGATCTTACTCAGGAAAAACAGGGAAAGATCACTCGTGAGCAGTTGCTGGCAAAGATTAAGGTTTCTAAAAATGAGATTAGCGATAAGCTTGATCCTGATCTGGAACTTCTATCCAGCATATTTGAAAGGCTCTATCAACCTGATCTGGCGAAGACTTTCTTTTCCGAAGGCAGCATTCGATATGAACGATTGAAAGATATTGGAGTTACTTACTACATGAAGGCTTATTCAAGCAGGCAAGATGATTCCGAGTTGTATTCTATCCCGGCTTTGGGGCTTAAAGATTTGGATCAGGAAGCCAGGGACAAAAAAGTAAAAGAGCTCTATCCTGCCTTCGAAAAAGAGTTGAAGGAAAACATGCTGGATTACGGAAGGACATTGAAGAGTCTGAAGGATGATGAGAGCTTCACCTTCAATGTAAAAGTTACCCGTTGCAGAGGTTGTGATATTCCCTCTACGGTGGAACTGAATGTCAAGAATTCTACACTAAAGGATCTTAACAGTGGGAAGATTTCCAAGGAAGCGGCCATCGCAAAGATCTCAGTTAAGAAGGGCCCAGGTCAGTGAGAAATAAAATTTGGGGGAGAATTGCAGCGAAGAGGAGTTCAGGCTCTTCTTCGTTTTTTATATTCCTGTGTAATTATAAGGTGTTATTCCCTCCAGTTTTTTCTTCAGTTCAGGTTTGATTTCGAGGCTTTCAATAAACCACTGAATGTCTTTGTGATTTATCTTTTCATTTTTGCGCGTCAGCGACTTTAGCGCTTCATAGGGATTTGGATATCCTTCTTTTCGCAAGATCGTCTGGATTGCTTCCGCAACTACTGCCCAGTTGTCCTCAAGATCGTTATCAATTGCCTCTTTATTTAGCTCTAGCTTGTCAATGCCTTTGCTAAGCGATTGAAAAGCGAGATAGCTGTGTGCCAAAGGAATACCAATGTTTCTTAATACAGTTGAATCAGTCAGGTCTCGTTGTAATCGGGAGATAGGAAGTTTGGCTGATAAATGTTCAAACAAGGCGTTGGCAATACCTAAATTACCTTCCGCATTTTCAAAGTCGATGGGATTGACTTTATGCGGCATAGCGGAAGATCCCACTTCACCTTCTTTGATCTTCTGTTTAAAATAATTCATGGCTACATATTGCCATACATCGCGACTAAAGTCAACTAAGATGGTATTGATTCTTTTGAGATTATCGAATTGCGCTGCGAGATTATCGTAGTGCTCAATTTGAGTGGTTGGATGACTACGGATTAAGCCAAGGTATTTCGAAACAAAATTATTGCTGAAACGAATCCAATCAATTTCTGGATAAGCAACATGATGGGCATTGAAATTGCCAGTGGCACCACCAAATTTTGCAGCGTGTGGGATGGTTTGAAAAAGTTCCAGTTGCTTCTTGAGCCGCTCTATGAATACTTGAATTTCTTTTCCCAGTCGCGTAGGCGATGCAGGCTGGCCATGGGTTCGGGCGAGCATAGCCACAGTATTCCATTCGTCAGCCCTTGATTGTAGTTTATGGGTCAACGAATTAAGTGACGGCAAAAATTCCTGAGCAAGAAATTCCTTCAGTAATAATGGTGTTGCTGTATTGTTAATATCCTGTGAGGTTAATCCAAAGTGAATAAATTCCTTGAAGGACGAAAGACCGATCGAATCAAATTCTTTTTTAAGATAATACTCGATAGCCTTTACATCATGATTTGTTGTCTTCTCAATTGACTTAATCTCTGCGGCAGCCTTCTCATTAAAATTCTGATACAGCGAACGAAGGGATTTTAACTTTTCTTTGGGAAAGGAGGAGAGCTGCGGAAGGGGATGCTCGCAAAGGGCAATAAAATATTCAACCTCTACCCTTATTCTATATTGCATCAGGCCGTATTCCGAAAAGTAAGGCGCAAGCGGTTGTGTGGTTGTAAAATACCTCCCATCAATTGGGGAGATGGCAGTTAAAGAATTGAGTTGCACACCATCATGATTTAAACGCTAAAATAATCAAATAAACCATCTTGTTTAATGACCGCTAATACTGCATTTGGTTTGAGGTGATGATTCCTTTGCTATTTTTGGCGACTTTATGAGAGGAATTATCAACCGTAGTTTGTTAATAGTGGGGCTGTGTTTACTATCCCTAAGCGTGTTTTCGCAGAACAAGCGCGGGTCGGGGGTTTCTATTGTCAAGGCAACCTCGTTGATAAAAATAGACGGTATCCTCGATGAAGAAGACTGGAAAACGGCCAATACGGCAACTAATTTCTTCCTCAATTATCCCGTTGATTCCTTACCTCCCTCATTTCAAACTGAGGCACGACTGACGTATGATGATGATTTCTTTTATATTTCTTTCGTTTGCTATGACGACAACAAGCCCAGCGTAGTACAATCGCTCCGAAGAGATTATGAATGGGCACTCAATGACAATGTAGGCGTGTACATGGATCCATTCAATGATTTTACAAATGGATTTTATTTCAATGTAACACCCTATGGCGTGCAGCGTGAGGGTGTTATGTCAGGAGGAGGAGCAGGTGAGGATGGATATAATCCAAACTGGGATAATAAGTGGTACTCTGCCGTAAAGAGATTGGACGATCGCTGGATTGCTGAAATGGCTATTCCATTTAAATCATTTCGCTACAATCATGGTCAACCTGAGTGGAATCTGAACTTTGTTCGTCAGGACCTCAAACGAAATGAGGTATCAAGTTGGATTGCAACGCCCATTCAATTTTTCCCTTCCTCCATGGCGTTCTACGGTAAATTGCAATGGCAAAGTCCTGCGCCACATGCCGGCACTAACATTTCTTTGATTCCTTATGCTGTTACCTCGTTGGCTAAAGATAATGAAGAAAAAACTTCTGAAAATACGTTTGATGTTGGGTTTGACGCGAAAGTGGCGATTACACCTTCGCTAAATCTTGACCTTACCGTCAACCCTGATTTCTCAACAGTAGAAGTAGATAGGCAAGTTATTAACCTCACGCGATTTGAATTTCAGTTCCCCGAACGGAGGCAATTTTTTTTGGAGAACAGCGATCTTTTCTCAGCGCCAGGCTTTGGCACAATAACACAACCGTTCTTTTCACGCAGGATTGGATTGGCTGTTGATACTGCCGATAATCTCGTGCGCGTGCCTATTTCTTATGGTGCCCGCATTAGCGGAAAGCTTGGACGAAAATGGCGCGTAGGATTAATGAATTTGCAGACCAAGGAAACCAAGTCACTGGGATTGCCGGGGCAAAACTATACAGTTGGTGTTTTACAAAAGCAAATTTTCAAAAGATCGAATGTGGATGTCTTTCTAGTAAATAAAGAGTCTATAGGAGTGGGCGATTACAATCCCGCTGAGTTTTATCATGAGAGCCTTGTGAAGGATATCTGGAATGGAACAGACACGGTGCCTAAGCTCAGCACGTTCAATCGCGTTGCAGGCTTTGATTTCAATTTGCTTACTGCTGATAACAAGTGGGGAGGCAAGGCCTATTATCATCACTCTTTTGATAATTTTTTCAATAAAGATCAGCATTCATATGGTGCGTATGGTTCTTATAGCACACGCAAGTTTAATATGACGACAGGCTTTATAAGCCTGGGAAAAAATTATAACGCTGAAGTTGGATTTGTACCCAATGCGGCCGTTTATCCGGGAACTTTTGGTGCCCGCACCGAGATCGATTATAAGGTTTATCCAAAGGCAGGGGCATCGGTATTGGTGTCACCGGGATTTACGTTCGACACTAATTACTTGCCTGATGGCACGTTAACCGATAGAACGTTGGCCCTTCGTCAATCGATTCGGTTTAGAAATACCGCTATGTTCATGGCTTCGCTAAGGAATATTTTTCAACAGTTGCCATCCGATTTTGATGTACTTGATCCTAAAGGTGATTCGATCCTTCTGAAAGGCGAGAAATATCGATGGAATGAATTTGAAGCCAATTACACATCTGACTCGCGCAAACTCTTTACGTATATTCTCAAGGCAAGTGGTGGACAATTTTATAATGGCGAGCGGTTAGGCTTAAGTGGTACATTATCTTACCGCATTCAACCCTTTGGCAGTATATCCGTAAGTGGCGATTACAACCATATTAATCTTCCATCGGCATATGGAAGCGCAACATTTCTTTTGCTGAGCCCCCGACTTGATTTTACGCTTACTGACAAGTTATTCCTTACCACGTTCGTACAATATAACGATCGGTATGACAATGTGAATCTCAATGCTCGCTTTCAATGGCGCTATAAGCCCGCGTCTGATTTTTTTATCGTCTATACGGAGAATTACTTTCCGGAATATCTTAAAAGTAAGAACCGCGCGTTGGTATTGAAATTTACCTATTGGCTTAATCTGTAGGACTTTCGGTTGAAACCGTCTTCTTTCTTTACCATTAACACCTCATTAAGTTTTTGGTATTGATTCCTTTGCTATTTTTGCCGCTTTTATGACGGATATTTTCAAGCGGATTATAGTATTTGTAAGCCTTATCTTGCTCTCTGTGAGTCTGCTGGCACAAAATAAGCCGGGAACCGGACTGGGGATAAAGAAGGCAAAAGGCGCCATTAAACTGGATGGTATTCTCGATGAACAAGATTGGACGGATGCCACAGTAGCAAAGGATTTCTATTTGAATTTTCCTGTCGATACCGCCCTTGCCCCTTTTCAGACGGAGGCAAGAGTAACTTACGATGATCATAATTTTTATGTGTCCTTTATTTGCTACGATGATGAAACGCCAGACATTGTACAATCCCTAAGGCGGGATTTTGATTTTGATCAAAATGATAATGTCAATGTTGTAATTGGTCCTTACAATGATGCGATTAATGGATTTTATTTTATCGTCACCCCGTTGGGGGTGCAGATGGAAGGAACAATTAATTCTGGTGGGGCAGAGGATAACAGCTTCAGTTCGAATTGGGATAATAAATGGTATTCAAAAGTAGTCAGGCATAAAGACAAATGGATATCCGAGCTGGCCATTCCTTTCAAGAGTTTCCGTTTCAAAGACAAGTTGAAAGAATGGAATATCACCTTTATGCGATATGATCGGAAGCGCAATCAGACATCCTCGTGGATTGCCACACCGATTCAATTTATTCCTGCATCCTTTGCATATTCAGGCCAATTGATTTGGGAGGATCCATCTCCTCCCGGCCGAACCAATATTTCTATTATTCCTTACATAGCTGGCGGTCGCACGATTGACAATGAGGCCACTCCTAAGGAAACTACAAATGATTTGCAAGCGGGATTTGATGCTAAGATAGGGGTGACCCCTTCATTGAATCTTGACCTTACCGTCAATCCGGATTTCTCGCAAGTAGAAGTAGACAGGCAAGTAATTAACCTTACGCGTTTTGAATTTCGTTTTCCGGAGCGGAGGCAATTCTTTCTGGAGAATAATGATTTGTATGAGCGTGCTGGCTTTCCGGATGCAAGACCATTCTTTTCCCGCAGGGTTGGACTGACGCAAGACTCCAGCGGTAACTTGCAAAAAGTTCCTATTCTTTATGGCGCGCGCTTGAGCGGCTCAATTACAAGAGACTGGCGGATGAGTGTATTGAATATGCAAACAAGGGAGAAACTATCACTCGGTTTGCCGGGTCAAAACTATACGGTGGCTGCTTTGCAACGTAATTTCTGGAAGCAATCAAACATTAGCTTTATCTATATAGATAAACAGTCCATTGGTATAAATGGCGTTGCTGATAGTATAAAGTTCTTCAACAAGGAGTTGTGGAAAACAAAGATTGAAGGAACTGACACATCCCGGGTGCTAAATAACTTTAACCGGGTGATTGGCGCTGACATTGATGTTCGAAGTGCTGACAACAAGTGGTACACTAGTTTTTATTATGGCCAGTCGTTTGATTCGTTCAGCAAAGGAAAGAATCAATCGGGTATAGCATTCCTTCAATACACGGTACGACATTTTAACATTGCAGCGGGGGAAAGTTTTATTCAGGAGAATTATAATAATGAGGCCGGATTTGTGCCAAGCAAAGGTGTGTACCCTGGGATTTGGGGAACATTCGTTTTTGCAAATGGCATCTTCTATCCAAAGGAATCTAAAGTGGCTACCATGGGCCCTCAGCTCAACCTGAATTTTAACACAATCCCCGGTGGAACGGTGACGGACAAGGCGGTGAGCCTCGGCTATAATATTGACTTGCTAAACACAGCATCATTTCTTTTTTCGTACGGATATACTTATCAAAGGATGACTCAAAATTTCAACCCAATTGATGCCGATAAGTATGTAACTTTTAAGGATGGCGAGGAATATAGTTGGAGTAACTACATGTTTACCTATCAATCTGATGAACGTAAACTATTCAAGTATTCTGTTGGCTCTTCGCTCGGTGGGTTTTATAATGGTACTAATTCGAACATTAACGGAGAAATCAACTATCGGTATCAGCCTTATGGGAGTTTATCACTCAGGTTTGATTACAATGATATACGTTTACCAGGGAATTACGGTAGAGAAAAGCTTTTTTTGGTGAGCCCACGCCTGGATCTCACCTTCACCGATAAAATCTTCCTCACCACATTTGTCCAATACAATAAGTTGACGGAAAATGTTAACCTGAATGCCCGGTTCCAATGGCGTTACAAACCCGCCTCGGACTTCTTCGTTGTCTATACGGAGAACTATTTGCCGGAGAGTTTCAAAAGCAAAAACCGCGCGTTGGTTTTTAAACTCACATACTGGCTAAATCTTTAGTATTACCGCGCGATTTTCGATTAGGCATTTGGGATTAGTGGTGTTAAATTTGTCCCGTCATCATACCGTTATTATATCAACATGGCATTTGGGCTGTTTAAGAAAGGCGAAAAGAAAGAGGAGGTTCCCATCAATCAGGGCCCTCACTACTTTGATTTAAAAGTCAAGAAAATCATTCAGGAGACGAAGGATGCAATAAGTATTGTATTTGAGCAGCCTGCGAAGAAACTTTCTTATAAGGCCGGCCAATTCCTGACACTAATAGTAACAGTCAATGGGAAAGAGGTGAGGAGAGCCTATTCACTCAGCTCGGCACCGTTTACAGATGAAGACCTTGTTGTTACCGTAAAGCGAGTTGATAAAGGTCTGATGTCAAACTGGCTACCAGACAATTTAAAAGTGGGTAATATCATTAAGGTGATGGCTCCCACGGGTCACTTTACTACAGAATATAAGAAAGAGAATAAGCGGCATGTGATCATGTTTGCAGGAGGATCTGGTATCACCCCAATGAAGTCGTTGATCAAAAGCGCACTTACCCAAGAGCCGGATAGCATTTGTTCGTTGGTCTATTGCAACAGAGATATTGACAGTATTATTTTCAAAGAGGAATTTGATCAATTGCAAACAACGTATGAAGGAAGACTTCATGTCATTCATATTCTTGACAATGCGCCCATGAATTGGCAGGGGTACTCGGGCTTGCTTAATCATGAAATGTTAAAAAAACTTTTAGAACGAATTCCGGACTGGGGCAGCGAGCGGACAACTTACCTGATGTGCGGCCCAGAAGGAATGATGAAAAATGTAGACTCCTTATTAGCCTTGCAAAATATTCCTTCGGATAAAATTTTTAAGGAGAGTTTTGTTGCAGGCGTGATTGACAAGGATAAAAAGGAAGAGCCTTCATCATCTTCGACTAAGAATGGAGCACATGAAGTTACCATTCGGTATGACGGGCAAGAGTACAAAGTAATGGTCGAACCGAATCGCACAATTTTAGAGACGGCATTGGATCAGGGAATCGACTTACCTTATTCTTGCCAGAGTGGATTGTGTACCGCTTGTCGTGGAAAGGCGTTGTCGGGCAAGGTAAAACTTGATGAAGAGGAGGGCTTATCCCAATCCGAACGTGCTGAAGGGTATGTGCTTACGTGTGTGGGTCATCCACTTACCGATGACGTTGTAATAGAAATAGGATAGACGAGGTTTTACTGTTGGTTCCTAATGGTGATGATGTCCGCCCGGACCGTGCACATGGCCATGGGCAATTTCATCTTCCGTTGCATTGCGCACTTCCATCACTTCCACATCAAAATTTAATTCTACTCCTGCCAAGGGATGATTGGCGTCAACTGTAATATGCTCTAAGCCCACGTGTGTAACGGTAACTACTTCTCCTCGATTGGTTTGAAATTGCATTCCAACGTTGACCGGCTGACCGCCAAAGGATTCACGCGGAATTTTTTGAATCATCTTATCACTTTTTATTCCGTATCCTTTTTCAGGAGCTACTTTCAGAACGACTTTATCACCTGTTGACTTTCCTTCAAGTCCTTCTTCCATGCCGGGAATCAGATTGCCAACACCGTGAATATAGTTAAGTGGATCACGGCCACTGCTTGAATCAAGGATTTTACCCTCGTTGTCAGTAAGTGTATAGTGAATCGAGGCTACTTTGTGCTTAGCAATCTGCATAGTCTTTATTTAGAGTGCCTCAAAAATATATTCTTTTGTCGGGTTTGTAAATTTGAAGTCTAGCAATTTTGAATTTTTGGCCAGTTTATTTCTTTCGCCTAGTTTTTAAGCAATTAGCTTATTATTGGGTTGGTAAAAAATCAAACTTTGCTCATATTTGCAGCCCCGTTCAATCAAAAATGCCTAAGTGGCGGAACTGGTAGACGCGCACGACTCAAAATCGTGTACCGTAAGGTGTGCCGGTTCGATTCCGGCCTTGGGTACAAAGTAAAGGCATCAAATTTTGATGCCTTTCTTCATTTATTGACATGCAGGTAATGCGAGTGGCCGCTAGATCATTGTGGCAATCTTCGTTTGAGTTCATCAACTGTTTAATAATAATAAAGACTTCGTACCGACAAAAGTAAAATTCTGTTTCTTGAATCCGGCTGGATTGTTTATTTACAGCTCAGGACTCCTACCAGTTCTCTAATAAGGTGCTTCATTGAAATCCATATAAAAAGGCGATGAAAGAATCATTTTTGGTCCTCAGAAAAATACCCCCTTGTGGTAGATTTTTTGTAGCGTGGTATTTCCTAGTTTCCCACTGACAAGCGCAATGTGATTCGCGACATCACGATCTCAGGGGGCGAGCTGTTTGTACTTTAATAAGGTAAAAAATGATAACTGCAATTTTAATTTCATCCGCAGCATGGTTTATAACCGCTGCCATTCTTTTCTTTAACCCAATTGTCGATAAGATATACGGAAGCCAGGAAGCCTTTCCTGGGGTCAGGGCGCTGCCGAAGGTTCCTACTACAGTAGGCAAAATAATGCTCGCCATTGTTATTCAGTGTGTGCTGTGGGCAACCGTATTTAAATGGATTAAAGATGCGCTTCCCGAAACGCTGCTGGAAAAGACACTTGTGTTTGGTACGATCATTTTTGTTATGAAGATGATTCCCCGTGATATTGACCGACTGTTATTGACAACCTACCCTATAAAGAGGATGGCTATTGAGTTCATCATTGGCGGAATCTGTGCTTACGTTGTAGCTTTCGTTTTTGCTTTCTTTATTTAAAGCTAAACAGTATTAAATTTCTTTGATGCGGAGTAAGAAATGGGTTAAACATCAATCAACTGATTAAAAAAACATGCAATCTACAATATTATTTATTCAATTCCTGGTGATTGGAACACCGCATTTATCAAAAAAATATGAGCAGCATACTTCAATTAAGGATTTACAATTTTTGATAGGCACTTGGGAAGCGGAGGAACGGAATAAGGAAAATACATGGTGGGAAAAATGCACAAGAACAGGAACGTATATGCTAGACAGCACTTATATAAAATTGGAGTCAGTAGCTGTTGCATCTACAGGAAAACAAAGAACGTACAGCTTTATGATTCATTATGATAAAACTGCAGGACATTTTGAAATGATTGGCATGTATAGTAACTGGCCTAAAATTCGTGTTGAGTTTCTTGACTGGGATAGTGAAAGCCGCACCATTCGTTTGCAAAGCAAACCGGATGGGGGTGAATACAGTGAACGAGTAGGTACTATTAAGTTTAATGAAAAATTTGATAGCTATGTGTGGACGGGTGTTAACAAATCGGGTGACAGATTGAATCCCGTTGTTTGGGAATTTACTGAGAGGGGACAAAGAGTGAAATATTGAAATTCTAAATTTCCTATTATACAATTCAGTGGAATTTAATAAAGATCAATACTTCTGAATTGATGTAGTATGCCAACTGCAGCACTTTATGACATTCATGGAAACCTACCAGCACTAGAAGCGGTGCTTGAAGAGCTTCATCGATCGGAGGTCGATTGTATTCTTATAGGGGGTGATGCCGTTGTTGGACCAATGTCGAAGGAAGTGCTTGATCTTTTGGAAAAAATTGCCATTCCCGTTTACTTTATTAAAGGGGACTGTGAGGCAGCTGTGCTCGCTCAGATGGTTGGTGACGATTTGAAAAAACTTCCACCGCAAGCATTGATTTCCATACAGTGGACGGAAAAACAACTTCTTCTCAAACAGAAGCAAAGGATGAAAGATTGGCCAGAAACGCTCCAATTCATCATAGAGGGAATAGGTAAAGTTTTATTTTGCCATGCTACACCTCAGAGTAGAGAAGAGATTTTTACATCTCAAACATCGGTGAAAAAACTGCAACCAATTTTTGAGCATTTAGATATAGATTTGATAGTCTGCGGACATACCCACATGCAATTTGATAGGATGGTGGGTAAAACCAGAGTAATAAATGCTGGAAGCGTTGGGATGCCTTTTGGCGAGCCAGGCGCTTATTGGCTGTTACTCGGCCCCGTGGTTGAGTTTCGTAAAACAAATTATTATTTTACTCAGGCCGCAGAGAGAGTTCGAAAAACGAATTATCCTCAAGCTGAGCATTTCGCAACAAATAATATTTTACATCCACCAACCGAACGTGCAATGCTTGAGCTATTTTCAATGTCTGAATTGAAATAACAACTTTTAACAGACAATAGTATGAAATTCCTAATTGTAATAATTGCCACCTACTTCTCGTGCTCCCCGGTTTTTACCGATGAGCGGAAGTTGATTGTTGCCAGGGAAGTAAAGCAAACGCTTGATAATTATTATGCTGACATAAAAAAAGAGGGGCTTACCGGGGAATTCAAATACCTCGATAATTCCCAGGAATTTTTCTGGGTTCCGCCTGGGTATCAAAATTCAATTTCGCATGATTCAGTCGTTTCGATTCTTACAAAAAACGCGCCTTCATTAAAGTCAATCCACAATTCCTGGGATACGCTGAGGATAATCCCTTTAGGAAACGAATTCGCATCGTACACAGGTCGTGTTCGTTCTTTAACAACCGACCTGACGGGAAAGACAGAGGAACATGTTCTCGTTGAAACAGGCCTTTTAATAAAACGAAGTTCGGGATGGAAATTACTAAGTGGACAAACTTCAATAATAAAGTAGCGATATCAAGAAAGTTGGTGGTTCCATTTCTCTTCATGTATAAACTATGCTAATTTATCAGTCAAGAAATTTCAAGGTTGAAGCACCGGAGCTCCCTTTGGTAGATCGTGCAGACGGAGGACATATAGTTATCGATCCGCTAATTAGGGTAGTTGATCGGCAACAACTTACACCTTTGCAGGCTATTGAATTGGCGCGATTGACAATGGTAACGGGCGAAGCAATGACGAGTGTATTGATAAGGCATGGTGTTGATATAGGAAGAATTAACTATCAGGATAATGGTAACTGGGGAGTGTTTAAACCGGAGGGCCCGTTCATGCATATGCACCTTTATGGGAGAGCGAAGAGCGCCAGGGTGCAACGGTACGGTCAAGCCTGCTATTTTCCTCATCGCGATGAGAATCCCAAATTCTATGAAAAATTTAATCCATTGACTGCTGAGGATGTTCTTGAAATAAAGAAAGAGATCATCGCATTACTTAGAGAAAAGAAATATACCGACACCCAATGGGGTCTTTCTAATACTGATAGGCCATGATGGAAATCCAGGCTGTCTTATTCGATCTAATTGGCACAACCGTTAAAGAGAATGATCCTAATACAGTCATGAATTGCTTTGAGAAGGCATTCTTTGATAATCAGATAATAATTGATCGCGATTTGATAAGGGCTAACAGAGGGAAAGACAAATTGGAAATGATTGATTTGATGGTAAAGCAAAGAGGTTTGTCAACAGACTATACAGCCAGGGTTCATACGGCATTTAAAATGAATTTCGCTAAGAGCATTGATAATTTTATTACAAATACGGGAACTTTTGAAACAGTCGATTTTCTACGCGACCGTAAGATAAAAATTGGAATAGGCACAGGTCTGCCACGAGACCTTTTTGAAAAAATAGTAAAGCACTTGAACTGGAGTAGGAATATGTTTGATTACATCGGCATTGGTAATGAATTAGGCAGGCCTCGCCCTTATCCCCACATGATTTATGACATGATGCTGAAGCTTAACCTATTTAACAAAACAGCATTTTTAAAAATTGGAGATACAGTGGCTGACATAGAAGAGGGGAAAAATGCAGGTGTAATGACAGCTGCTCTTCTTGCTGGAACTCAACCCGATGAAATGCTCAGGGACGCAAGACCTGATTTTATTTTGTCTACGCTGACTGATTTGAGAAAGATCATTAGCGAGTAAGCATTCGGTAGTGAAGCAGATGCAAAATACCGAATGATGGTAGATGTCTTATATTTTTTTAAGTTAAATCAGCTTATCAGCATGTGCTCTTTCAATTGCTGCCGATTTACTTTTAACCAGCAGCTTGGCGTAAATATTTCGGATATGTGTTTTTGCTGTTTCTTTTGAAATAAAAAGCTTCTCTGATATCTGAATATAGGTTTTCCCATCTGCTACCATTCTTAAAATTTCAGTTTCGCGCCTTGTTAGTGGTGAGTTGGGATTCACATGAAAATGATCTATGACCATTTTGGCAATCCGACCACTCATAGGAGCTCCGCCTTTTTGAATCTCATCCAGGCTGTTGATTAATTCCATGTAGTTTGCACTTTTTGTTAAATACCCGGACGCTCCTGCTTTGAGGGCTTCAAAGACTAATTCATGATCTTCATAAACCGTTACGATCACCACATCAATATGTGGGGATTGTTCTTTTATTTTCTTCGTGGCCTCAATACCATTGACTCCCGGCAATTCAATATCGATCATTACGATATCCGGTTTCAATTTTTGAATTGTTTTCGATGCAGCATCAAATGATTCAAAGTCGCCCACCAGAATGTATTTTTCTGAGTTGGCCAGAAAAAGACGAAAAATATTTCTTAGATCCTCGTTATCCTCGATAATGAGTATCCGTTTTCTCAATGTTGGTAGCATATCTTGGATTTTTAGTTAGTTCGATTTCTAGTATAATTTTGGTTCGGCCTTTAATTGAATCAATTTTTAGTTTGGAATTAATCTTGGCAGCTCGATATCGCATATTATTGATACCATTCAGCCGATCTAATAAACTAAGCTCAAGGCCAATACCATCGTCTTCCAAACAAAAACGGATGGCATCCCTGCATTCACTCAATGAGAATTCTACATTGGATGCTTGTGAGTGTTTATAGGCATTGGTCATCGCTTCTTTGAAGATGAGATTAACCTGACGACTAAATCCTTTGGGAAGCCTATGGTTGATACTTACTTCCATATGAGCGCGAAAGGTGATCGGTTTTTCTTCAAAGAACTTTTCTCCAAAGTCCTTGATATGGATGAATAGATTGTTGACTTCATCGTTTATTGGATCAATTGACCAAATAAAGTCCTGAGTCCTGTGAAGGAGTTCTTTAGCAGAGTCTTCAACCTTCCGAGTTATATCTGCATTTTGATTAGCCTCTCTGAATCGTAGAAGGGCAGCGTAGTTGATGATTGTGGAAAGTTTGTTTCCCATTTCATCGTGGAAATCTCTTGCCAGTTCTTTGCGAATGCGATCGTTCTCATGAGCCTTTAGGTTCTCGAGGGCAATAGCACTCTTCACACTACTAGCCAATCTTAAGTAGAAGACTCCTATTACGATGGCTATTAATAACACGATTCCGATAAAATAGAATATAGTGGTTCTATAAAACGGTGGATTTATTTTGAATTCGTATTCAACCTTATCCTTTAGCCATTTTCCATCTGGTCCGGTTGCTTCCACGAGTAAGTTGTAGTCTCCCGGAGGTAAGTTGCTATAGGTTACAGAATTTATGGTTGAAGGATTTGACCATCTGTTGTCGAAATTTTCAAGCTTAAACTTATATAAGATGGCTTCGGGGGAAAATTTATTCACACGGTTGAAATGAAAAGTCAAATGATTCTCGGTGTGTAAAAATTCTGGCCGATCGGGCATCATAAAAGGTCCAATGAATTTGTTGTGGCTGCTTTTAAATTCCCGATCACCATAATTTAGTTCAACGTCCACAAGGTGGAGCTCATGTGCTTTTGCCACACTCGACCGATCCTCGAACTTATATAAACCTGAAATTGAACAGAAGTGAATTTCGTTATCGAATAAACGCGAGGTAATATTTGAGTCTATCCCGTCAAAGCCATTATCCGAATTGAAAACTTGTGACTGAGCCACATTATAGTCGTGGTCTAATCGCAAACGTTGAATTCCGTGATCTGTATTTAACCAAATAGACCCTGCCCGGTCAACGTCTGCATTGTAAATACAATTTGAAGCTAGTCCATCCTTTTTGCCAATTAATTTTGTGCTTCTTCCTTTCGGATCCGGAATTACGATGCCACTCGTATTTGTACCTAATAGCAGTAGGGTTGAATCTTCCTTACAGCTTGAAAGCGTATCAGGGTGAACGAAATGCCTGACAGAATAAACACTAGGTCCTCGCAATCCGTTAACATTGATTTCCCTTAGCATTTCATTCCTTACGGCAAACAGACCTCGTTCGGTACCTATGTACAAATCATTCTCTGTAAAACTCATAGACCAGACATAATATTTTTGACTTCCTGATCTCCTAAATTGTTTGAAGGTTTTTCCGTCAAAACTGGCCAAGCCACTCCCTCTGGTACCAATCCATAAACGCTTGTCGGGCCCTACTTCTAGTGTGTATATAGAATCAGAATTCAGTCCCTCATTTCGTGTCCACGTTGTTGTCTCACCGGTTATCTTGTGGATTTTCATTAGACCTCCGTTGCTACCAATCCAAACAAAATCACCGTCTTCTTTGATTGTACGGATTACATTCTGACCTGGATGTTTAAATTTTTTTACAGATTTGACACGGCCATTTTTAAGAATATGGATACCATCGCCCATGGTGCCCACCCAAAGTTGGTCTTCAATTCTCCCAATAGAGGTGACCGCGATAGGAGTATCAAACACTTTCGTAAAACTTTTCCTGGAGATCTTTATAATCCCTTTATTTTCGGTAGCAAACCAGAGATTATCCTCCGAGTCGCCTATAGCATAGGTAATTCTATGGGTCGAATTTAAAAGAGGCTTTATAGTGATTTGTGACTTTGATACTTTAGCCTGCAGAAGGCCAGAGACAGGAGGATAAGGAGCTAACCAGAAAGTGCTGTCTGCTTGGCTAAAAAGAGCAACCCGCATATTGATTTCGGGGAATGATTTTACAATTTCATTGCCTGCAATTTTATATAGCCCGCGATCGGTTGATAGCAACTGAGTGCCTCCGTAGTTGATGGCTTTGATTAATTTCGAGAACCTGTTCTTTGATGACCAACTTTCTGTTTTTGTTTTAGTATACAGCAAAAGTTGATCCTGACCATAGAGCATTAATTTGTTATCGTAACTTAAAATTCTGTTTGCACTGATGGGTACCGGTATATCCCACACTATTGTGTCAGCAGTTATTAAACCTAATTTAGCGTTCGAAGTGAGAAAAAATATTGAGTCGTTGATTTTTGCGAAGTGATCAATAAAACTACCCTCAGGCAACTCCTTGTCAAGAGAAATTTTGGTAAGTGCCTTGCCATCAAATTTATAAAGCCCTCCATAGCTGGCGATCAATTTATGCCCGTGTTTATCTTCCGTTATCGAAGTGATATACCCTCTCGAGAAAGCATCAAATTCTGAGAATGAAGTAAAGTTTTTTCCATCGAATCGGGCCAGACCATTTAATGAACCTATCCACAAATACCCAAGTCTGTCTTCAAACAACGGTATGATGTTCGAGTTGGGAAGGCCTTCAAAAACAGTATACCTCTCAATATTGTAGTCTTGACTAAAGGAATAGGTCAAACACGATAGACAACAGAAGACGATGATATAATTTCTTGCCATCAGGCAAAATTATATACTAACATAATCCCGATACTACTGCATCAGGTGGTATTTTGTGAAGACCTCCGTTTGATATTGATTTGTTAATGAAGTTACTCACGTAGAGAAACACAACCGGAATATACCCCATCTAACGTTAAGTGTTGTGTGAAAAGATAGTACTACGATGATCTTTTTAGTAACATGGCCATGTCGCCATCTTTGATTACTAGTAATAAATTTCTTCTTAACTATTAAGATGAGATGAGTATGGAACCCCGGTAGGCACATCGGGGTTCTTCTTTTTTAATCGAACGTGCAGTGAGGCTACCAATCATGATTGCTTCAATCGTTTCAATCAATGTATTACAGATTGGTTTTTGGAATGCAGTACGATCAGTTGTTTCCATGAAGTAGTATGAACTACTACTTATACTTCATGTAAGAGTAATTTAACAATTATAAATACCGAATAGATAGGTTCATAGCTCATCATTGTATTGGGCAATTTTATGATAAGGGAATTCTTCAATTTCATTTAACCTAACGGTAATGCTAAAGTGGAGCCTTCCTGAGTTTCATTAAACCTAAATTCATTAATATGAAAAAAAATCTACTTTTTATTGTGCTGATTTTATTAGCACAGGTAGGCTTCGCCCAGGAGAGGGTGGTTTCAGGTAAAGTGTCCGCCACCGAGGACGGAACAACTTTACCTGGCGTGAACGTAGTTCTGAAAGGAACTACAAACGGAACTGTTACCGATCCCGATGGTAACTACAAATTGACAGTGCCTGCCGAGGGTGGTGCATTGGTATTCTCTTTTATCGGCCTTCAGACATCAGAAGTCGCTATTGGCGATCGCTCGGTGATTGACATTCAGCTTGGCCTGGATGTTAAACAGTTGACCGAAGTTGTTGTAACAGCACAAGGTATTGAGCGCGACAGAAAGGCGCTTGGCTATGCTGCAACTACAATCTCTTCTACTGACTTAGCTAACAAGCCAGAGACTGATTTAGGACGCGCGCTTCAAGGCCGTACTCCTGGTCTTCAGATTTTGAATTCTTCCGGTATGGCTGGTTCTGGCTCTAAGATCAATATACGCGGTATTAGCACTGTGTCAGGAAATTCACAACCTCTTTGGGTAGTGGATGGCGTACCTGTTAATTCTGGTGGTAACCCTAACGACAATAATATCAACTTTCAGGATGGACAGATTTCACCCAATCGTTTCTTTGATATTGATCCAAATAACGTAGAGACGATCAACGTACTTCGTGGACTTAGTGCCACTGCACTTTATGGTTCACAAGGTCGCAACGGTGTTGTTCTGGTAACAACGAAGGCAGGTTCCAACAATAAGAACGCCCGTAAATTTGAAGCCTCGGTGAGTCAATCTCTATTTACGGTAGAAGCAATTCTTCCTGAAGTGCAAAACAAGTGGGGTAACGGATTTGATGGCGACTATGGAGAATTCTTTAGCAACTGGGGAAATGTTTTTAATGGACAGTCTCCAACCGTTCCAGGTGGAACAAAACCTCCTCATCCCTATTTTGAATGGCGTAATGTGTTCCCTGATGTAGCAGATTTCAAAATTGCTGGTGGCCCTGCCAATAATTCTGCAACTGTTGGCTACGTACCAGTTGCCCAACCTAATAACATTAAGGATTTCTTTCAAAAAGGAACGGCATCAAATACATCTATTAGCCTGGGAGGAAAGTCCGATCTCGGGAATCTTAACTTTAGCTACAGCCATCTTGATGAAAGCGGTTTTTTGAAAAACAACAATGTTGAGCGTAACAACTTCTCACTTGGTGGTAATGCTAAGCTAACAGACAAGTTTACTATTGGAAGTACGTTCAACTATGTACGGACCGACATAGAAACTCCCCCAGCCGCTGGAGGTACAGGGAACAATTCTCAAGGAGGTCCTTCTGTATTTGCTAACCTCTACTTTACTCCGCGTAATATTGATTTGACTAACTGGCCTTATCAGCATCCGGTAACTGGTGGTAACGTTTACTATAGGAATGGAAATAATATTACCAACCCACGCTGGATATTGAATAATACCAAGCAAACTTCTGTCACCAATCGTTTTTTCTCCAACGTTAATTTCAATTACCAAATTACTGACTGGTTAAAATTAACCTACCGACTTGGATTTGATACCTTCTCTGAAAAATCAAGCCTGGAGGTAAACAAGGGCTCTGTAGGCTATCCAAATAATGCTACTATTTTTTCTACCGGTCTATTCCGCACGACATTCGGAAATAACACCATCGTTGATCATTCGGTGCTTGCCAGCTTGCATAAAAAAATCAATAGTGATTTTGATATAAATGCGATTGTAGGTTTTAATAACCGTACTGATACCTTCGAGCAAAGCGGTATAGAAAGCAGCGGTCAGGTGATCTTTGGTTTGATGGAACACAGGAATTTTTCCCAGTCCACAGCAAGAGATTTCAGAGACAACAACCTCAGCTTTAGCAATCGCAGAACATGGGTTGGTGCATTCTTTGATGCGGGATTGGGTTATAAAAATTACCTGTTTGTTAACTTAACAGGAAGAAATGACTGGACGTCAACACTTGAGAAAGAAAATAACAGTTTATTCTATCCTGGAGTAAGTGCATCATTTATTCCTACAGCAGCGTTCCCTGGTTTTGCAGCGGGCGTGCTTGATTTCTTAAAGGTAAGAATTGGATATGGTACTTCAGCCAATTTCCCAGACCCCTATAACACAAGAGGTTCTTTGCCAATTACATCAGCTTATCAGCAAGATGGCATTGGCAATGTTTCAACACAGAGACAGAACCTTACCTTGGCTAACGCTGACTTAAAACCTGAGTTGCAAACTGAAATAGAGTTTGGACTGGAGACTCAAATCCTGGACAACAGGGCCAAAGTTGACTTCTCTATTTACAACAGATCGGCCAAAGATCAGATCATTAGTCGGGCATTGGATTTTTCAACAGGTTATCAGCAGACGTTAATTAATGCTGGTGAGATTTCTAATAAGGGCGTTGAAGCAGGATTGACAATCACACCTATTCGAAGCAATGCAGTGGTATGGAATATACGCGGCACTTTTACAAAGAATATCAGTAAGGTGGTCAGCTTACCAGAGGGTTCAAAGCAAATCAATATAGGCGGCTTCTCTAACCTTGGAAACTTTGCTATTGAAGGTAAACCATTCAATTTGATCAAAGGACAAAGAATAAAACGCAATGCCGATGGTCAGGCCTTGATCGACAACAACGGAAACTATGTGATCACACCAGATGCTGAAATTATCGGTGATCCCAATCCGGATTGGTTAGGTTCTGTAATGAATGATGTTACCTGGAAGGGAATTACGTTTGCATTCCAGGTGGACTATGTTCATGGTGGTGATGTTTTCTCGGGCAGTGCGGGAACACTGATCGGTCGTGGAATTTCAAAAGATTTGGAGAATTTTGATCCAGCCTTACCGTTGATTCTTCCTGGAGTAAAAGAAGATGACGGCACTCCCAATGACCTTGTCCTTACCACAGCAGGAGTATTTTTTGGCAATTCAATTGTTGGCTCTCTCGCCAGTGACCCTGGTATTTATGACGGTACGCGGGTTCGCCTAAGGGAAGTCTCATTAGGTTACAATCTGCCCCAGAGTATCATTTCAAAACTCTCCATTCGAAGTGCTAATATTTCGTTGGTCGGAAACAACATGTGGTTCAAAGCTATCAACGCTCCCAAGTTTACACACGTTGATTTTGATCGTACATCTTTTGGCAATGGCAATGGGGCCGGCTTTGAATTCATAGGAGGTCCTTCTGCAAGGCGTTACGGTGTGAATCTAAGACTTACATTCTAAATAGAATTACGATGAAAAATACATATAGAGTATTGTGTCTGATTGTGGCCATGACTGTAGCTATGTCATGCGACCTGAGCAAGGACCTGAACAGCCCCAACGATGTGGGGGTCAGCGCTGCAGATCCTGATTTGCTTATGAATACAGTGCAAACAGACTTTGCATTATTCCACGCAAAAATAGATGGAGATCATAATATATTGACCAGGGGTGTAAATCAACTTGTAAGGTTTAAGGCCATGCAGGGTGATCAAATTTATTCGAGAGCATTTCGCCCACAGGATTTTGACGAGATCTGGAAAGATGCGTATCAGAAAGTCTTAGTGAATGCGGAGACACTGATTCCCCTCGCGGAGGAAAAGCAACTTAATGTGCATGTGGGTGTGGCCAAAATATTGAAGGCGTTGACCTATATCACACTGGTTGATGTATTTGGCGATGTTCCTTTTACAGAAGCGATAAAAGGGACGGAAGGTAACTTCAATCCTAAGACCGATGCAGGAGCGAGCATTTACGCTGCATCGATTGCCCTATTGGCCGAAGGGAAAGCATCGTTGGCTAACACAGCAGGGCTCGGGCTTGGAAGAGATATTTATTACGGTGGAAGCAGGGCGAGATGGACTACGCTGGCAAACTCGATTGAACTGAAAGCGCAGCTAAACTTAACGGCCGATCCTGCAACTAAAGCAGCAGCTACTGCCAGAATCGTTGCATTGACTAACCCACAGACCATGGATTTGATTGATACAGATGCCGAGGAGTTTACCTATAAATGGGGTACAGCTTCCGTTCCAGCTATATCAAGAAACCCAACCTATCAGGAATATTATGCAATTAATGCTGGTCAGGCCGGAGGTAACATCGGAACCAAGTTTATGGTGGAGATGTATAGAGGACTTGGAGTTCAAGATCCCCGGTGGAGGTATTATTTCTATCGCCAGATAGGATCAAGAGCACAAGCGCTTAAGGTAGATGCCAATTCGATTGGTTGTGGTGTTGCGCCTCCTGTACACTATGTAATAGGTAATGAACCATGGTGCTTTGTTGAGCCCGGATTTATGGGCCGCGATCATGGTAATAATGCTGGCGTTAACCCTGACGGTGGAGTGCTTACGTGCGTGGGTGCTTATCCCTATGGGGGTAAGATAGACACTAACAATGGTGATGCGACATTTTCTGTACAGGCCAAGCAAGGCGATGGAGGTAATGGTAGAGGTATTGAAAATATCTACATGAGTTGGTTCACCGACTTCATGCTGGCTGAAGCTGTACTTCGTCTTGGTATACCGGGTGATGCAAAGGCTCTTATGATTTCTGGTGTTAATAAATCCATTACCAGAACGAGAAATTTTGCCAACGCACTTGGAATGACACTTCCCGCTGGTTTGGAGCCATCACCCGTAACCTATACTGCTACGCTAGGTGGTATATATGATGTTGCAACTGACAAGCAGGAAGTTGTACTAAAGGAGTATTACAAATCCCTTTGGGGTAATGGATTGGAAGCCTATAACCTCTATCGCAGAACTGGTTCACCTAAGAATTTGCAACCCACACTTGCCCCTGTGTCAGGTGAGTTTGCTTACTCGATGATCTATCCTGCAAACTTTGTGGAGCTCAATAGCTCCGTAGCGGTACACGCAGAAACCCAGCGTGTGTTTTGGGATAAAACAGGCTTAACGTTGAAGTAATCAACTAAAAGAACAATCATGAAAAAAATTATCAATAAGATATCGGTACTGTTGCTATTGGCTTTTGCCATAGCCTGTGTAGATGAGTCAAAGGATCCGGTTAAATTCAATGAAATAAAGAAGGCCACCATCCTTGCTCTAAGGGGTGATGCTTTTGATGCGATCAACGAAACTGATCCTCCTTGCTCCAATAGTTTTTTTAGAAATAACATTACAGGCGATGAAGTCTTCTCTTATGAAGCCGATTATTTATCGGAAGATCAGGAGAGCCTTCAGGAAGTACAATTGTTTGCGGAGACGCCAACTGTGCCTCGTGTTCTCGTGGCTACCATTCCAGGTACTGCATTTACTTTTCCCACTGGCTCAAAGACCAAACGAGGAACGGTATCTGCATCATTGGCTACCATTTTAAGTAAGCTTGGATTAACAAATGTTACCGCAGCCAACCTTAAGCGGACAGACATTACTATGACCACAGACTTACTATTGACCGATGGTAGTAAAGTATTGTCATCCTCTACAATCAATCCTAATTTGCAACAGAGTGTGATTTTCTTCCCGGCTATGATTCTCACCTACTGTGCTAATAATCAAGCGGACTTTGTGCCGGTTGCCAAGACCAGTTTGTTGGGAATCTGGGGTAAGACTACAGATGGAAAAAGTGTATCGCGCACTAAAATTCCTTCACTGAAGAGTGGAGCGAAGGATACATTGTACATCACCTTCGATAACCCTATCATTACTCCGCCAACGGTTACTTTCAGTCCGGCCTCTGCGGGAACTGCAACAGCTTTGGTGAAAGCAAAAAAGGTAAATACCAGTGGCTTCTATACGGCAGATGATTCTAACAATGCCTTCTATCTGGTGTATACAGCGGGAGGCACTTACACAGGCGCAGTTACGGCCAAGTTAAGTGGCGCTACAGCAGATGTAGGAGGCGTCATTCTGACCATGGATGATACCAACGAGACGATCAATGTAGATAATACCAAGCCAGTGGTAACATCAACTAGTACGGGCACACGAATAGGCAAGGGTCAGTTTGTTATCATTACAGCCAACTTCAATGAACCCATGAGTGCGCTGAAGGCAGACTCGATGCGTGTAAATATTAGTGGTCAGGGTTTAGCTCCTATTGTCAATGGAGTAATGGCTGTAGCGGCCAACGGATTATCAGCGAGCTATACGTATGTATTTAAGTTAGCAGATCCTAATGTACCTGCAACGCATGGAGGCCTTACGTTAACCTTTACAGGAGGCAAGGATTTGGCTGGTAATGTATTGGCTGCGCAGCCAACAGGAAATTTAACGGTAGATGTGAATGCACCACCAGCTCCTGTCATAACTACTTCAGCAGGGTATGATTTTGGTACCACTATACGGTGGAGCATTACTCAAGGAGTAGATAATACGATTGGTACAGGTAATCCAGGAGGTTCTGTTTCAGGAAGCGTTTATTTCATTGCCATCAATTCCGGAGACCTTGCGCCAACCGGATTTTCAGTTGACCTGGACGGCATAGCAACCTGGATCATGCAGGTAGATGCTACTCCTCCCGTAGGGGCAGCAGCAAATGCAAAAGTTGTTATCAGGCAGTCTGGAATAGTGCTAATCAGTGCAGGTCAATCTGGAACTGCCACCAACTCCACTGTGTTCACACCATTCACAGCCAACGGGACAATCACCGATCCTAATCTGGATGTATATGCAGTTTTTGTAAGTAGCACAGGTACAATTAGCAAGATTTCTTCAGCCGGAGCGGCAGTTTCGCCTGGCGCAGGAAATCCGCTGACAGTTACTATGAATTAAAAGATTAGGTTAGATTTTAAGAGCCGTCTTGCCCTTGGGCGAGGCGGCTTTTTTTACTGGATGACTGTTTAAATAGATTTATGTCATCGACCATCCACAGATTGCTGCCAGCTGTTTTAGGGTTTCTACTCTTAGCTTCCTGCATTGATAGAATTCGTATTGAAATTCCAGATAGTGAGTTACAACTTGTAGTAGATGGTGTAATTACTGATGAGCCGGGGCCGTATACAGTTCAACTTACGAGAGCTTCACGCGTTGATGATTTTTTGAATTTTAGAAAATTTGTGACTGCGAAGAGTGTTACTATTTATGATAATATAGGCAATACAGAGCTATTGAATGAAACGCAGATGGGCGTCTACCAAACGAAGGCAAATGGAATTCAAGGTGTGGTAGGCCGAGAGTATTGGATAAAAATTGAAATGCTCGATGGCAGAGTCTATGAGTCGATACCAGATAGAATGAATCCGGTCGGACGATTGGATAGTTTATATTATGAAGTAGAGACTTTCCAGCCCATAAGTGATCCGACTCAATATGGTTTGCGTATCTATGTAGACGGCAAAGGTATACCTGAAGAAGACAATCTGCTTCGTTGGAAATTTCAAGGAACCTATGTAATTGATGCCTATCCGCTCATACATACCTCAGCGCCCTTTTGTACGCCAGATCCCAGGCCTTGCGGAAGCGATTTCCCCTGTACCTGTTGCAGGTGCTGGGTCACCCGCAATGAAGACCAGCCGCACGTCAGTGACAATCAATTTGTATCTAATGGATTATTTAAACGAGCTGAGATTGTCTATATTCCTATTGAATATTTTCCATTTCAAATAAAATACCGGATATCCGTCAAGCAAATGAGCCTCTCAAGAAGAGCATTTGATTATTGGAGAATAATTCAACGTCAGAAGGAGGGAGCAACAAGTCTTTTTCAGCCACCGACTGGCATAGCCCGGACAAATATTGTTGAAAAAAGCGGATTGGGTACGACTCTTGGAATATTCTATGCGGCTGCAGTAAAAAAGAAAGAAGTCTACATTACGCGTGCCGATGTAACGCGGCAACTTCAAAGCATCACAATTCCCAATTGGAATTGTGAAGTAGGAATAATTGCCGAGGATTGCCGTCTCGCCTTCCCACTTTCAACCACCACACGACCCGCAGATTGGAAGGACTAGCCACCTGGCAACAGTTGCTGCTGAATTAACTGTTTTGAAAATTGTTAGAGTCATAAAATGTCACGATTGAGACACGAGATAGATTATCAGGATTGGTTTCTATAAGATCATTCACTAGCCGAGGGTTACTTACCTACCCTAACTATCAACGAGATTAAAAACAATGTCATGAAAAATGACCTATTCTAGGTGATAGTTTATAATTGTTATTTAAATCAACTTTATACACCAATAGATGCGATAGTAATTGATGTTTACTACCGAATTATGTGGTATATACTTATTTAAGTAGCGATCCGAAATGAAGAATACATATAGATTTTTCGCATTAACTGTATTCGTTGTCACTCAGACCATTTGCGTTTATTCTCAGTCTCATCGGATTATTCACTACTCTCTGGCCGAAGGCCTCCCTAGTTCTCAGATACTGAGTTTGATGGAAGATAGACTTGGTTATTTGTGGATTGGTACATATGGAGGTGGTCTGGTTCGTTTTGATGGGAGAGATTTTATTACGTATACAAAGAAGGACGGACTTATCGATAATGATGTAAAGACCATAGTTCAAGATAATTTCGGAAATATCTTGGCTGGCACTGGCAGAGGCGTTAGTAGATTTGATGGTAATAAATTTGTAACGCTACGAACACGACTAGACAATGAGAATTTGGATGAACCACTAAGGGTGCGCCAAATAGTACGATTGGATGATTCTCTTTTTCTAATATCGAGGACGGGAAAGCTTGGCTCTCTTTTAGGTGACTCCACTAGGTTAATTGAAACCACCCGTCCTGTTGTGAGGCTTCTCCCCGATAATATTAATCATCAATTGTATTTTATAACTGAAGACCGAGTCCTTAGGAAAAGAGGACAACCTGAATTTAAGGTCGCCATTCCTAAGGGAGTAACAATCAGGGATTTTGTCAATTTTAAAGGCGAGAACTTATTGAGTTCAAATGATGGACTTTATAGAGTTGTTAATAGCGATTCAATGACTAGGGTTTATCCATACATTAAATCGCGAACGTTAGTCATTGATTCCATAACAAATTCGGTATGGACGTACTCAAATGATATCTTAAAAAAAGTAGACCTGGAGGGTAGAGAGGTTGATGGTAATGATCTGCTTGAGGGCATATTTGATGTTATGTGCAGTGTGGTTGATAGGGAAGGTGGAATATGGATTGGAACTTTTACCAACGGCCTTTGGCATATTGTGAATAGTCAATTTGAGCGAATTAGCACCCGGCAGAATACGAATGCTACAATATTTCCGATTGAACGGCTGAAAAAAGAGAATTCCCTTTTGCTTGGAACTTATGGGGGAGGGTTACTGAAAATCGCTGAAAATCGCCACATCTCATCAATAGTTAATGAAGTTAAGAGTAGGAATTTTGTCTATGATATGGTCGGTGCACCTGATGGCATTTGGATTGCAACTGCTGGTGGCTTGGGAAAATATAATGGCCGATCGATTAAATGGTACAATGATCCAAAAGGTAAGACCCTTGATTCAGTTTTATCGATTGAAATTGACAACAAGAAGCAACTTTGGTTGGGAAGAATGGGTCGAAAGATCAACATGGTAAGGAATGACAGTGTTTTCCAAGTTGATATTTCCGGGTTTGATAGCTATGATGCACTTTCTTTGAAGTACTGTGAATTTGATTCAACACTATACATAGGGTCTATCAACGGTGTATATGCTCTCAAAAACGATAAAATAAAAAAAATCAACCTGCCGGAAATTAGGATAGAGGGAATTAGTGGCTTGAGTGTTTATAGGAATTTAAACTTGGTCATAGGAACAGCCGACAGCGGTGTTGTGCTAGTGAATCTTGAAACCGGGTTGGTTAAAATGCTGACGGAGGAAGATGGATTACTTTCTAATATTATCTATTTTGTTAAGGCAGATGGAGATCATCTTTGGATTGGAACACCTAAAGGTATCAATAGGATAGATTTTGAAGAAACTATGACGATCTCCTCAATTGATAAATTCAATAACCTAAACGGATTTACTGGAATCGAAACAAACTCAAATGGTTTTTATATTGATGACTCCATTAAAGTGTTTGCCTCCGCAGACGGTATCTATAGATTTATAGAGGCAAAAGATAGACCTAAACAGAACCCAGTAAAGCTCCACCTTGAGGATGTTTCACTTTTTTATGGAGAGCATTCATCTCGAGCTTTTGCGAAAACACTGGATGACGAATTCTTCAGGATACCAGTAAACCCTTCATTCCCTCCGAGATTGAACCATCTTAGCTTTAAATTCAACCTTGTTAATAAGTCACAGCCAGTCAATGTAAGGTTCAAAACGAAGCTTGATAATTTTGAAAATACCTGGTCAATTGTTTCTGATAGACGTGATGTAACCTACAGCTCGTTACCACCAGGACAGTACACCCTTCGTGTTGTAGCCATTAATGGAACTGATGGAAAACAATTGGATGAACTCCTCTATCCATTTACAATTGAGTCTCCATTTTATATGACGCTGTGGTTTCGAATTTTGGCTGCAGGCTTGATTATAATAACAATAGTCTTACTTTTTTATCTTAAGGTTCAGCAAAAGGTAAGGGACGCCCTTCGGGTTGAAAAAATACGATTGGCCGAGAGTCAAAGTCTTCGGCAAGAAATAGCAAGAGACTTTCATGATGAAATGGGAAATCACCTCGCAAAGATTGTCAATTATGTTGATGTGCTTAAGATTAATCCTGCAGGAGTGGACTCCAATCAAATACTTGGGAAAATTGAACATTCAGTAAAGTTTATAAACTTAGGTACACGAGATTTCATTTGGACAATAAACCCCAGAAATAACAATGTCACTAGCTTGTTTTACTATGTGAGGGATTTTGCGGATAAGTTTTTTAAGAATTCGTCTGTTGCGTTCAGATCCTTTTATGACCTCAGTGGAGAGTGGAATATTTCATACAAATCATCTCGGGAAATAATATTGATTTTTAAAGAAGCATTGACGAATGCAATGAAGCATTCTAGGGCAAAGAATGTTTCTTTTTCGTTGCTAAGAAAGGATAACCTGGTCCTCTTTGCCTTACATGATGATGGAGTTGGTTTTTTACAGAATGATCATCGCTCTTCTGGCGGCCTGACAAATATTGAATACAGGGCCCAAAAAATAAAGGGGCAATTGCACATCAACACTAAGCCTGATCAGGGGACTCAGATTGAGTTGGCATTGGATATTTCAAATTTTAAAGAATAAAGCCATGATTAATATTGTAAAAAAGAAAATTGTTATAGTTGAAGATCAGTCGGACTTAAGGGAGAGCTATAACCTGATTATCAATGGAACCAATCTTTACGAAGTAATAGGGTTGTATTCTACAGCCGAAGAGGCAATAACGAAAATACAAAAAAGAACGCCAGATATTATCCTTATGGATATACAGCTTCCAGGGATGAGTGGAATAGAAGCAACAAGAATTATAAAGGAAAGAAACCACCTCATAGAGGTAATTATGTTAACAGTTCATGATGATGACGAATTTGTATTTGATTCCTTGAAATCAGGTGCCTCTGGATACATTATCAAAGGAACAAGTTATGTGGAAATGCTCGAAGCACTAGACGAAATAGTAAGTGGAGGAGCCCCCATGAGTAACCGAATTGCAAGAATGGTGATTAATAATTTTCATGCAAATCTTAATTCCCCTTTAACCAAACGCGAACGGCAAATACTCCAGTTAATGTCTAAAGGATGGACCTATTCGCAAATTGCCGAAGAACTTGCTATCTCAAAGGAAACTTCTAAGACGCACATCAGAAACATCTACGTCAAGCTTGAAGTCAACTCGAAATCAGAGGCTATCGCAAAAGCCACCAAAGACAAGATTCTTGTTTGAGCCTTACTCTTCTGAGCTCTACGTATGATTAGTTTGTAAAGCATTGCTTAATTCTGCAATGATCATTTAATCTTTTAGTAACACTCAACTTCTTAAGAACGCTGAAAATAAATTCATATACACTCATGAATGTGAATTTTACTAAGGGGTTAGTCGTCTAACTAAAGTTTGTAATCCAATGGCACTTTGCAATTATTAATTACAGCAAAGTGCCGGATACCATGCTCCTTCATTTCTATATAGGTTTGTCTAAGGCAATTAGAGTCCTAATTGCTGAGAATAAATTTTAACTAACTATTAACCTATGAAGAAGTTTTTACTAGTATGCTTCTCACTCGTTTTTGTGCTCAGTGCCTGGGCGCAGGAGAGGGTGGTTTCAGGTAAAGTGTCCGCTACAGAAGACGGAACAACTTTGCCTG